>Ga0265327_10000183_pt1 | contig 133191 bp, 120 predicted proteins | sample 41621metaG_FD_202089 | JGI IMG/M metagenome (GOLD analysis project Ga0265327, IMG submission 202089) | Rhizosphere microbial communities from Carex aquatilis grown in University of Washington, Seatle, WA, United States - 4-16-21 metaG | ecosystem: Host-associated > Plants > Roots >... | reverse complement strand
GCCGCATCCACTTGAGCGAATTCGGCGCCGGCCCGGCGCTGCTCATGCTGCACGGCGGCGGGCCGGGCGCCTCGGGCCTCTCCAACTACAGCCGCAACATCGACGCGCTGGCCCGCGACTTCCGCGTGCTGGTGCCCGACATGCCGGGCTACGGCGCGTCGAGCAAGGACGTGGCCGGCGAAGATCCCTTCGGCGACCTGGCCGGCGCGATGCACGGCCTGCTCGAGCGGCTCGAGATCGAACAGGCGCACCTGGTCGGCAACTCGCTCGGCGGCGCCTGCGCGCTGCGCCTGGCGCTGGAGCACCCGGAGCGGGTCGGCCGGCTGGTGTTGATGGGGCCGGGCGGCGTCGGCATCTCCAGCGGCGCGCCGACCCAGGGGCTGAAGCGCCTGCTCGGCTACTACGCCGGCGAGGGCCCGACCCTCGACAAGCTGCGCCAGTTCATCTGCGAGGACCTGGTCTACGACGGCAGCCAGATCGGCGAGGCCCTGCTGCGCGAGCGCTTCGAGGCCAGCATCGACCCCGAGGTGATCGCCAACCCGCCGTTGCGCGCGCCCAAGGACCTGGAAGCCTTCAGGCGCCTCGACTTCCTGCTCGACCCGCGCCTGGGCGACCTGGACAACCCGACCCTGGTGCTCTGGGGCACCCAGGACCGGGTCAATCCACCGGCCGGCGCAATGGCCCTGCAGCAGCGCATGAAGGCCTGCGACGCCTATCTGTTCAGCCGGACCGGCCACTGGGTGCAATGGGAGCGCGCCGCCGAATTCAACGCAGCCGTGGCCGCCTTCCTCGGCGCCGGCGCCTGAGCGGGAGCCGCGGCCATGCATGCGCGCATCGCTCCCGCAGCCGTCGGCCCGAGCCTGTTCGGGCGCATCAACCTGGGCTACCTGGTCGTCGAATCGCGCCGCTTGCAAGATTGGAAGCGCTTCGCGGTCGAAGGCCTGGGCCTGCATGCGGACACGGTCGAGGACGGCGCCCTGGCGCTGCGCATCGACGACCACCAGCGGCGCATCATCGTGCGCGAAGGCGCGGCCGAGGACGTCGTCGCGATCGGCTGGCAGCTGCAGGACAGCACCGCCCTGCACGACCTGCTGCGGAAGCTGCGCGCCGCCAAGCTGGCGGTGCGCGAGGTCGCCGGCGCGCAGGCCGCCGGCCGCGGCGTCGAGCGCTACTGGGAATTCGAAGGCCCCAAGCGGTTGCGCTTCGAGCTTTTCGTCGCGCCGCTCACGAGCAGCGCGCCGCTGCAGATGCGGGCCAGCGGATTCGTCACCGGCGAGATGGGCCTGGGTCATTTCGCGATGACGACGCGCGAGCCGGCCGCCGCCCTCGCCTTCTTCCAGGACGTCTTCGACGCGCGCCTGTCCGACACCATCGAGGACCGGCTCAACGGCGTGACGCTGGAACTGAGCTTCCTGCGGCTCAACGAGAGGCACCATTCGGTGGCGATCGCGGCCACCCGCGGGCGGCGCATGAATCCGCTGCGTACCGCCATCCATCACCTGAACCTGCAGGCACGCAGCCTGGAGGACGTGACCCAGGCCTACCGCCGCACGCGCGCCATGGGCTACGGCATCGCCAGCGCGGTCGGCCAGCATCCGAACGACCGCGAGCTGTCCTTCTACGTCGCGACGCCTTCCGGCTTCGAGATCGAGATCGGCTGGAATCCGATCCTGGTGACCGACGAGCAGGCCTGGCAGCCGGCGCACTACCAGGGCATCAGCCTGTGGGGCCATTTCCCCGAGAACCTGACCCTGGCTTCCAGGCTGGGCCAGATGGGCCGCGGCATCGCCTCGCTGGCGCGCCGCGAACACACGGTGGGAGCACGGCCATGAGCGATCAGATCGAGCGCTTCGACGTCGTCATCGCCGGGCTCGGCCCGACCGGCCTGACGCTGGCCCATTGCCTGGGCATCCGCGGGCACAAGGTGCTGGTGCTGGAGCGCGAGCCGAAGTTCTACGGCAATGCGCGCGCGGTCTTCACCGATGGCGAATGCATGCGCATCTTCCAGTCCTTCGGCATGGCCGAGCGTCTGTCGGCCGACATGCTGCAGGACGCGCCGGTGCAGATGCTGCTGCCCGACGGCAAGCTGCTGTTCCAGATCAAGGACGCGCGGCGGCCCCATGGCTGGCCGGCCAACAATTTCTTCTACCAGCCCTACCTGGAGACGGCCCTTGCCGATGCGCTCGCAGCCCTGCCCAACGTGGTCGTCAGGCGCGGCCGCGAGCTGACCCGCCTGGTGCAGGACGAGCTGGGCGTGGATGTCTTCCATGCCGCGCCCAGCGACAGCGGCTATGCCAGGCCGGCCCTGCCGCCGCAGGTGGCCGAGCTGCTGCCCCGGCCGAGCGAGGCCCGGGTGCGCGCGCGCTTCCTGGTCGGCGCCGACGGCGGCCGCAGCGCGGTGCGCGCGCAGCTGGGCATCGGCATGACCGGCGTCAACTTCCCGAATCCCTGGCTGGTGGTCGACATCAGGGCCAAGGACCCGGCGGACGGCCTGCGCCACATGCCCTACTTCGACTTCATCTGCGACCCGGCCTGCCCGACCGTCAGCTGCGTGCAGCCCAACGGCCACCACCGCTTCGAGTTCATGCTGATGCCGGGCCAGACGCGCGAGGACATGGAGCACCCGGACACGGTGCGGCGCTACCTCTCCAAGTACATCGACGTCGACAAGTTCGACGTCCTGCGCACCCTGGTCTACACCTTCAACGCGCTGATGGCCGAGCGCTGGCGCGAGGGCCGGGTGCTGCTGGCCGGCGATGCGGCGCACATGACGCCGCAGTTCATCGGCCAGGGCATGAACGCCGGCGTGCGCGATGCCTACAACATGGGCTGGAAGCTCGACGCGGTGCTGCGCGGCCAGGCCGGCAGCGCGCTGCTCGACAGCTACGAGGCGGAGCGCCGCCCGCATGCCGCCGCGATGACGCGCGAAGGCATCCGGATGAAGGACTTCGTCTCGATGACCCATCCGGCCGCCACCATGCTGCGCAATGCGGCGACCCGCCTGCTGACCCGCCTGCCGGGCATCGGCCCCTTCATCTGCCGCGCCGACTTCATTCCGAAGCCGGTCTATCGCAAGGGCGCCTACTTCGGCTTGCCGCGAAGCCGCCTGCGCGGCGCCGAAGGCCGCTTGATGCCGCAGCCGAAGCTGCGCGGCCCCGACGGCCGGCGCCACCTGATGGACGAGCTGGCGGGAAGCGGCTTCACGCTGGTCGGTGCCGGCGTCGACCCGCGCGAATCGCTCGATGCCCAGGCGCTCGCCTTCTGGAAATCGATCGGGGCCGGCTTCATGTCGGTCCATCCCTTCGGCGGCCGGCCCGAAGGCCGCAACGGCGTCGCCCGCGCGGTGCCGGAAGGCCTGGTCGAGACCGAGGATCCGGACGGCGTCTTCTTCGACTGGCTGCGCAAGAGCGGCCATCGCAGCGGCAGCGTCGCGATCGTGCGCCCGGACCGCTTCGTGTTCGCGCTGGTGCGCGGCCACGAACTCGCCACCGCCACCCACGAATTCGTGCAGCAGATGCACTGCGCCGAAGCCGAGCAACCCATTACCGAAGCGCAGCCGCCCATTGCGGCCGTGCAATCCGTGGAGCACGCATGAAGCACGAAGCAGCAGCAGTGGCCCTGCGCCAGGCACGAGCCACCCGCCAGCCGATCGCGCCGGTCTCGCAGGCCTTCGACCTGACGGGTCTCGACCAGGCCTATGCGGTCGCGGCGCTGAACATCGAGGCGCGGGTGGCGCAAGGCCGCCGCGTGGTCGGCAAGAAGGTCGGGCTGACCTCGGTCGCGGTGCAGAAGCAGCTCGGCGTCGACCAGCCCGACTTCGGCGTGCTGCTCGACGACATGGAATACCTGGACGGCGACGAGGTGCCGACCGGGCTCTTGATGCAGCCGAAGGTCGAGGCCGAGGTCGCCTTCCTGGTGGCACGCGAGATCGCCAATCCGCGGCCCAGCTGGGGCGAGTTCCTCGGCTCGCTCGACCACGCGCTGCCGGCGGTCGAGATCGTCGACAGCGCGATCGCCGACTGGAAGATCACGCTCGTCGACACCGTGGCCGACAACGCCTCCTCCGGCTTCTACCTGCTGGGCAACCAGCCGGTCGCGATCGGCCGCCTGGCCGACGCCGAATTCGGCATGCAGCTGTCGATCAACGGCCAGGTGGCCTCGGTCGGCAGCGGCGCCGCCTGCCTGGGCCATCCGCTGCGCGCCGCCTATTGGCTGGCCCGCACCATGGCCGCGCGTGGCCAGCCGCTGCGGGCCGGCGAGGTGGTGCTGTCGGGCGCGCTCGGGCCGATGGTGCCGGTTGCGGCCGGCGACCTGGTGCAGGCGCGCATCGGCGGGCTGGGCGGCTGCTCGGCGCGCTTCGCCTGAAGCCCCGCGCGCCCGCAGGCATCGATTCGAGACGCGAGACAACAAGACTTCATCCAACGAGAACCATCACCATGAAACGGCCCTCCCCTTTCTTCAAGCGCACCCGCCAATCGATCGTGCTGGGCCTGGCCCTCTGCGCGGCCGCCTCCGCCCTGGCCCAGACGGCGCCGGCCGCGGCCGCCGCGCCCACCGGAACCGTGCTGGTGACGCTCGGCACCCAGGGCGGCCCGGTGCCGACGCCGGCGCGCTCGCAGCCGGCCAATGCGCTGATCGTCAATGGCCAGCCCTACCTGATCGATGCCGGCAACGGCGTCGCCCGGCAGCTGGCGCTGGCGGGCATCCGCTACACCGCGATCCGGCAGATCTTCATCACCCATCACCACGACGACCACAACGCCGACCTCGGCACCCTGATGGGCATGGTCTGGTCGATCGGCGTGCCGGTGCCGATCACCGCCTACGGCCCGAACGGCACCGGCGAATTCCTCGAAGGCTTCAAGCGCTCGTTCGTGATCAACCAGAAGATCCGCGAGTCGGACTTTCCCGAGCTCTACAAGATCACGCCCGACGCCTTCTTCCTGTCCAAGGACATCGGCGATGCGAAGCAGGCCAGGACCATCTTCGAGGACAAGAACCTCAAGGTCGATGCGATGCAGAACTGCCACTATCACTTCGCGCCCGGCGCGCCAGCCGGCTCGGCGGCGAGCTACGCCTTCCGCTTCAAGACCGCCGACAAGACCATCGTGATCAGCGGCGACACCGGCCCCTGCCCGCAACTGGTCGAATTCGCGCGCGGCGCCGACATGCTGGTGCACGAAGTCATCAACCTCGACAAGGTCGGCGCGGCGCTGCGGGCGCAGGGCATTCCCGACCCACGCGTGGCGGTCATGATGCGCCACATGGAAGAGGACCACTCGACGCCTGAAGTGGTCGGCAAGCTGGCCGCGCAGGCCGGCGTCGGCATGGTGGTGCTGACCCACGTCATTCCGGGCTCCGACGACATTCCCGACAGCGCCTACACCGAGGGCGTCTCGCGCGAGTTCAAGGGCAAGGTCGTGGTCGCCAAGGACCTGATGCGCTTCTGATCGTCGCCTGGTTCACGACAGACAACAAAGAAATGAAGACATCCCACCGAATCCCTGCCCGCTTCGCGGCGGCCCTGATTCCCGGCGCGATGCTGCTCGGCGCAGCACCGGCCTTCGCGATCAACGGCCTGCAACTGGGGGGCTACGGCATCAAGAATGCCTCGATGGGCGGCGCATCGATCGCGCTGCCGCTCGACACGGTTGCGGCCGCCAACAATCCGGCAGGGATGGCCTATGTGCCCGCCGGCTTCGACCTGAACCTGCAGACCTTCTACGGCACCTCGTCATCGAACTACCTGGTGCCCGGCAATCACCTGGAGAACTCGACCACCACCCTGATTCCCGAAGGCGGCTTCAACTGGGCGGTCAATCCGACCGTCAACGTCGGCCTCTCGATCGCGAGCCAGGGCGCCGGTGCCGACTACGGCCAGCCGGCATTGCCGATCCCCGGCTTCGCGAACGCCGATGCCTCGCTGTCGATCGTCGAGTTCATTCCGACCGTGGCCTGGAAGCCGATGCCGGAACTGGCTTTCGGCGCCGGCCTGAATCTCGCCTATGAGCGCTTCAATGCCCAGGGCGTGCTGGTGCCGGCACCGGTCGCGGGCGGCATCGCCCAGTTGCCCGGGTACGGCACCTCGACCGCCACCGGCGTTGGCCTGCGCCTCGGGATGCTGTGGAAGGCGACGCCGACCCTGGCCTTCGGCGTCAACCTGAAGACGCGCACAGGCATGAGCAAGCTCGACGGCTACGCCAACAACCTGCTGGCATCGAGCAATGGTCGCATCGACGTGCCGGCGCAATACGGCGTCGGAGCGGCCTGGAATGCCACCGAGCGGCTGACCTTGGCCGCGGACTACCTGCGCATCGAGTACCGCGACATCGCAGTGATGCAGGATCCGAGCGGTTTCTACTGGCGCGACCAGCCGGTCTTCAGGCTCGGCGCATCGTATGCGCTGGATGCCAGGTGGACGCTGCGGGCAGGTGCAAGCTTCAATCGCGGGCAGATCCTGGACTCCAACCTGGCGCAGAACCTGCTGGCGCCGGCGCTTGCCGATCGCGCCTTCACCGTCGGCGTCTCGTTTGCTCTCGATCCGGCGTCGGACATCAGCGCCGGCTACGAACTCAATCCGAGCGTCGGCGCCAGCGGGACCGGGCTCAGTACCGGCACGACCTTGAACAGCAAGGTGCAGATGTTCCTGCTGGGCTACCAGCATCGGTTCTGAATGCGCCTCGGATTTCATCGTCCATCGAAATGGTTGCCCAACACTCAAGAAACACAATGAGAGTCTCACGTCGCTCCGTACCCCTGATCCTGGTCGCCCTGATGGCAAGCGCCAACATCGAGCTCCGCGCTCAAGCAGCATCGCCGCAGCGCCCCAACATCGTCTACATCATGGCCGACGACCAGGGCTGGAAGGACGTCGGCTTCCATGGGTCGGACATCCGCACGCCGAACATCGACAAGCTCGCCGCCGGCGGCGCGAAGCTCGAGCAGTATTACGGCCAGCCGATGTGCACGCCCTCGCGCGCCGCCCTCATGACCGGCCGCTACCCGCACCGCTACGGCCTGCAGACGCTGGTGATCCCGTCGGCCGGCACCTATGGCCTGGCCACCGACGAATGGCTGCTGCCGCAGATGCTGAAGGAGGCCGGCTACCGCACCGCGATCGTCGGCAAGTGGCACCTGGGCCATGCCGACTACAAGTACTGGCCGCGCCAGCGCGGCTTCGACTACCAGTACGGCGCGGTGCTGGGCGAGATCGACTACTTCACCCACAGCGCGCATGGCGTGCGCGACTGGTTCCGCAACAACAAGCCGGTAAAGGAAGAAGGCTACGTCACCGAGCTGCTCGGCAACGACGCGGTGCGGCTCATCAAGGCGCAGGACGCCAAGACCCCGCTCTTCCTCTACCTGGCCTTCACCGCGCCGCATTCGCCCTACCAGGCGCCGAAGAAGTACCTCGACCAGTATTCGAACATCGCCGATCCGTCGCGCCGCGCCTACGCGGCCATGATCACCGCGATGGACGACCAGATCGGCCGGGTGGTCGACGCGCTGGACCAGCGCGGCATGCGCGACAACACGATCATCGTCTTCCAGAGCGACAACGGCGGCCCGCGCGATGCCAGGTTCACCGGCGAGGTCGACATGTCGAAGAGCCTCATCCCGGCGGACAACGGCCAGTGGCGCGACGGCAAGGCCTCGCTCTACGAGGGCGGCACCCGGGTGCTCGGCCTGGCCAACTGGCCGGGGCACATCCCGGCCGGCACCGTGCTCGACCAGCCGATGCACATGGTCGACTGGTATCCGACGCTGGCCGCGATCGCCGGCGGCTCGACCGCCAGGTCAAAGCCGCTCGACGGGCTGGACATGGGCCCGACCCTGACCGAAGGCAAGCCATCGCCGCGCACCGAGGTGGTCTACGGCATCGAGCCCTTCCGCGCCGCGGTCCGCGAGGGCGACTGGAAGCTGGTCTGGCAGGTGACGCTGCCGCAGAAGGTCGAGCTGTTCGACCTGGCGCAGGACCCGAGCGAATCCAGGAACGTGGCCGAAGCCAATCCGGCCAAGGTGAGCGAGCTGCAGCAGCGCATCGCGGTGCTGGCCAAGGACAGCGTGCAGCCGCTGATCATGGGCGAGGTGATCGGCGCGACCAAGCACACGCTGTTCGGCTCGGTGGTCACGCCGAGCGAGCAGAAGATGCTCGAGCAGCAGCCCTAGCTGTCCCGCACCGACGCCGCCTGCTGCTGGTATTCGCCCGGCGTCACGCCAGCCAGCCGGCGGAAGGCACGGCTGAAATTGGCGGCGTCGCTGAAGCCCAGCTGCTCGGCGACGTTCGACACCGTCGCGCCGCGCTGGGTCAGCAGCTCGCGCGCGCGCTCCAGGCGCACCTGCTGCGACAGGCCGCGGAAGCTGAGGTTCTCCTTGCGCAGGTTGCGGTCGATGGTGCGCGCCGAGATGTTCATCCGCTGCGCGATGTCGTCGAGCGTGATCTGCTCGCCCTGGCTCTCGCGCAGGATCATCGTGACGTAGTCGCCCCAGCCGTCCTCCGGGCTGGGCCGGCGCTGCAGCGTCACCATGCGTTCCTCGACCTGGGCCACCACCAGCGGCGAGGCCATCGGCAGCTTCCAGTCGAGGGCCGCCGGGTCGAACAGCGCGGTGACGCCAGGCATGGCCCGCTCGTCGAAGCGAAAGCGAACCGCGGCCGCCTCGGCATAGCGCGCGAGATGCTGCGGCACCGGCATGCCCATGCGGATCTCGCAGATCTGGCGCTCGCCGAAGAGCATGCGCGTCTGGCTCTCGACCGACAGCGCGATGACCTCCATCACGAAGTGCATGGTCTGCAGCGGCATCGCGACGACCGGGCTGAAGACCACCTCGCCCCGGTCCGCATGGCGGGTGTAGCGCATCGTGAAGAGCTCGTTGATGACGTGGTAGTAGCGGCTGGTGAGCCGCAACAGGTGGTCGAGGTCGCGGCAGCTGAGCATCGCGTAGCCGAGCAGGTCGTGCGAGTTGAGCTGGATCGCGCGGCCGACCTCGAAGGCCAGGTCGGTGCGGCCGCTGAGCCGATAGGCCGCGACGATCAGCGCCTCGACCTCGTCAGGCAGCAGGATCGCGTCGCTGCGCTCGAAGCGGGCGGCCTCCAGCCTGGCCATCGCGAGCAGCCTCGCGGTGTCGACCTTGTCGGCGGCGAGCATGCTCAGGATCGGCGCGAAGTAGCGCGCCGGGACGCCCTTGGGCCGGGCGATCATGCGGCGGCTCCGGGCCGGCGCGAGGTGGCCGCGGCCGCTTGTCCGGAAGTGACAAGCAAGTGTCGAGTCGAGCCTTTGCCGCCGCCAGCGATTTTTTTCATGATCCATCCATCATGCGATTTCGTGATGTGTCGCCGCGCTGATGCTAGCCAGTCGCGAGGCCCGCCACCTCAGGAACAACCCAGTGTTTCAACAAGCCATCCGCGCCACCGTGGTCGACGAAGCCGCCATGCCCTGGATCACGCCCGCTCCCCAGCTCAACGCGGCACTGGTCAAGTATCTCAGGGCCGACCCGGCTCGCGACGAAATCGTCATGCTGGTGAAGGCGCCGGCCGGAACGGTGCTGCCCACCCTCCATCACTCGGGCAGCGCCTTCGTCTACACGCTCCAGGGCCGCTGGAAATACCGCGAGCTGGACTGGCTGGCCAGCCCCGGCAGCAGCGTCTTCGTGCCGTCGGCTTCCAGGCTCACGGTCGAGGTGCTCGACGCGGACATCCTGACCCTGAGCGTCGTCGTCGGCGACCTGCTGCTGATCGGCCCCGATGAGGAAGTGCTCGCCGTCGAGAACTGGAAGAGCGCCGTCGACCGCTACCAGGCCTACTGCAGGACGGCGCTGATCGAGCCGCGCGACCTCACGGCCTGACTTCTTTCTTTTCAGTCGGCTTCATTGGCCCGGCCCTGCCGGCGTCCGCGGCGCCGTGCACCATCGACACCCGGCTGGAGCCCCTCAGCCAAGCAGCCTGTAGGCCGGCATGGCGCGGCTGAAGCCCTTGAGCTGCAGTTCGCCCACCGCCTCGGCCTCGAAGCCGGTTCCGAGTGCGCCGAAGGCCCGCTGGGACAGCAGCACCTCGCCGGCCGCCGCCTCGCCGCAGAGCCGCGATGCGAGGTTGGTCACGGTGCCGATCGCGCCGTAGTCGATGCGTCCCTGGAAACCGATGCCGCCGATGGTGGCAAAGCCTTGCGCGATGCCGATGCCCATGCCGAGCGAATAGCCGCGCTGGCGCCAGCGCGCGCTCAGGCCGGCCATGTCCTGCTGCATCGCCAGCGCCATCCGGGCGGCGCGCGGCACCGGGTCGTCGATCAGCACCGGGTCGTTGAAGAAGACCATGATGCCGTCGCCGGAGAATCGCTCCAGCGTGCCATCGCAGGCCAGGATGCGCGCGCCCATCGCCGCGTGGTATTCGGCCAGCACGCCCATCACCTCCTCCGGCTCTGCGGTCTCGGTGAAGGCGGTGAAGCCGCGCAGGTCGAGGAACACCACGGTGATCTCGCGCCGGTGGCTCTTCAGCGGGTCGGCCGCGCCTCCGGCCACGATCAGCTCGGCCAGCTGCGGCGAGAAGAAGCGCTTGAGGCGCCCGACCTGCTCGAGCTGCTCGATGCCGCGCGCCACGCGCGATTCCAGCTCGTGGTTCCACTGCTCGAGCTCGAGCTTCTGGCGCTGCACCTCGTCGTAGAGCGACTTGATGCGCAGCAGCGACCTCACGCGCGCCAGCAGCTCCGCCTGGTTGACGGGCTTGCTCAGGAAATCGTCGGCGCCGGCCTCCAGCCCCTTGATGCGCTCCTGCGCCGGATCGAGCGCGGTGACCAGCACCACCGGCATCATCGCCAGCGCCGGCCGGGCCCGGACCGCGGCGCAGACCTCGTAGCCGCTCATGCCCGGCATCATCACGTCGAGCAGCACCAGGTCGGGCGCGGCGGCATCGATGGCGGCCAACGCCTGTTCGCCCGAACTCGCGGTCTGCACCTCGTAGCCCTTGACGGCCAGCAGGTCGGCCAGGAGCTTGACGTTCATCGGCGCGTCGTCGACCACCAGGATCCGGAAGCTCATGGGGCGGCCCGCCCGACGCTCAGGAAGCGGCTCACCGCGTCGCGGAACTGCTTCAGGTCGATCGGCTTGGCGATGAAGGCGTCGAAGCCGGAACTGGCGATCTTCTGCTGCTCGCTCGGCATGACCGATGCCGACACCGCGAGCACCGGCACCGCGTCGAGCCGGGGCTCGGCACGGATGCGGCGCAGCGCCTCCATGCCGTCGATGCCCGGCAGCTGGATGTCCATCAGGATCAGGTCGGGCGTCTCGGCCAGCGCCAGCCGCACGCCCTCCAGGCCATCGCTCGCCTCGATGGTCCGGTGCCCCAGGTGCTGCAGGATGTCGCGCACCAGCTTCATGTTCTTCTCGTTGTCCTCGACGATCAGTACCTTGGTCATGCAGCCTCCAGTACATGCTCAGGCAGCACGAAGGCGAAGGTCGAGCCCCGGCCCGGCGCGCTCTCGACCCGTATCGTGCCGCCATGCAGCTCCACATAGCGCCGCGCCAGCGCCAGCCCCAGCCCGGTGCCCTCGGACTTGCGCAGGTAGTCGCCGCCGGCCTGGCGGAATTCCTCGAAGACCAGCGACTGCTGGTCGGCCGCGATGCCCACGCCGGTATCGATCACCGCGATCTCGACCGCATGCTCGCCGAGCCACCGGGCGCGCAGGCTCACGCTGCCGCCGCTCGGGGTGAACTTGACCGCGTTCGACAGCAGGTTGACCACCACCTGCTTCAGCTTGCGCTGGTCGGCGACCCACTCGCCCGGCGCCTCGTCGACCTCCAGCCTCAGGTCCAGGCCCTGGCGCAGCGCGCGCTCGCGCACCAGCGTGATGGCGTTGTTCATCAGCATGGGCAGGTCGAAGCGCGCCAGTTCGAGCTCCATGCGCCCGGCCTCGATCTTCGACAGGTCGAGGATGTCGTTGATGAGCGTGAGCAGGTGGTGCCCCGACGAATGGATGTCGCGCAGGTATTCGAGCTGCTTGTCGTTGAGCTCGCCGAAGATCCGCTCCACCAGCACCTCCGAGAAGCCGATGATCGCGTTGAGCGGCGTGCGCAGCTCATGCGACATGTTCGCCAGGAACTCCGACTTGTGCTGGTTGGCCTGCTCCAGCTCGCGGCTCTTGGCCTGGATCTCGCTGAAGAGCCGTGCGTTCTGGATCGCGATCACCGCCTGGTCGGCGAAGGTCTTCAGCAGCGCCACGTCGGCCTCCGGAAAGGCGCCGGCCTCGCGCCGCCCGACGAAGATGGTGCCGATCGCGCGCGACTCCCACAGCAGCGGCGCGACCACCACCGAGGCGGTGCGCGCCGCCTCGGCGCTGCGCCGCACCGCGGCCGGCACGCCGGGCGCGCCCAGGTCGGGGTACTGCACCACCCGGCGCGTGAGGATCGCGGCGCCGGAGGCCGACTGGTCCGACAGCGGCACCGGGAAGGCGCGCTCGAAGGCGCCCGGATCGTCGATGCGGCCGTGCTGGGCCGCCAGGTGCACGAGACCGTCGCTGCCGGCCAGCGTGATGCCCATGTGCAACCCGCCGAAGAGCCGTTCGCAGCTCTGCAGGATCGCATCGAAGACCGGCGCGGTGTCGGCCACCGAATTGCTGATCACCTGCAGGATGCCGGCGGTGGCGGTCTGCCGGTTCAGCGCGTCGCTGAGTTCGGCGGTGCGCTCGTCCACCTTGCGTTCGAGCCCGGCATAGGAGGCCTTCAGCGCGGCGCCCATCTGGTTGAACTGCTCGGCCAGGCCTTCCAGCTCGTCGCCGGTGCTGACGTCGATGCGGCGATCCAGGTCGCCGGCGCCGATGCGCGCCGCGCCCTGCTCCAGCGCACGCAGCGGACGCACCAGCGTGCGCGCCAGGAAGAAGCTGGCGACGATCGAGACCACCAGGCTGGCCGCCAGCACCAGCGCCAGCCGCAGCAGCGTGCGGTAGAGCGGCGCATAGGCTTCGGCCACCGGCGACTCGACGAAGACGGTCCAGTGCAGCGCCGGGATCTCGGCATGGGCGCTCAGCACCTCGCGGCCTTGCAGGTCGCGCGCCGCCGCCTGCTGGTTCGCCTGGCCGGGCCGCTCCAGCGCAGCGACCTGCGGCAGGCCGGCCAGGTTGCTGTGCTTGAGCACCAGGCTGATGTCGGGGTGGGCGATCAGGTTGCCGCCGGCATCGATCGCATAGGCGATGCCGTTCTGCCCTACCTGGATGCGCGACACCACGTCCCAGACGAACTTCAGGTTGACGTCGGCCGCGGTGACGCCTCCGCCGGTGCCGGCCGGCCGCGAGATGGTCATGTACGGCTCGGTGCCGCGACGGAAATAGACCTCGCCGAAATGCGTCTTGCCGGCCTTGGCATCCAGGAAGACCGGCGATGCGGACAGGTCGGGGCCGGCGCCGACCTTGTCCATCTCCAGCCGCGACACCCGCAGCTGCTCGATGCCGGCCGGATCGATCCAGGCGACGTCGGTGATGGCCGGTGTCTGGCGCAGCAGCTTCAGGTAGTCCAGCCGGCGCCGCGCGATCCGGTCGCTGTCGGCGTCGGTGCCGGCCAGCGCCGTCCAGCTCAGCTGGTGCTCGATGTCGAGCACGTATTGCTCGATCCGCGTCGCGGCGCCCTGCGCCTTCTCCTGCTGCAGCGCAACCAGGTTGGCGCGCGCCTCCTGGAACGAGAAATAGAAGCTGACGGCGCTGCTGGCCGCGAGGGCGGCAGCCACGAGCGCGATGATCAACATCGCGTACTTCGGGAAAAGGCGCCAGCTCGTTGGTCTCATCGAAGCGACTCCGTGCGGCCCCGGGGTCTGAGGCGTCGACGCCAGAGCCTACTCCAGATTGCATCCGTCGATCCCCGGGCGCCGGCGAAGGTCTTGATACGAAGCTAAACTTCGTAGTTGTCCTGTCCAACGAGAAGGCCCATCGCATGCCCGCCCCGCTCGCCGAACCCGTCACCGAAGCCGCCCACGCACTGGCCGTCGACCTGCGCATGCTGTCCGCGCAATTGCGCCGCCGGCTGCGGCAGGAGGCCTTCGCCGCCGACTGGACCGAATCGCAGCGATCCGTCCTGCTGAGGCTGGAGCGCCAGGAAGCCGCCACCGTGACCGAGCTGGCATTGGCAGAAGGCGTGCGCTCCCAGTCGATGGGCGCCACCGTGGCGGCGCTGATCGAATCGGGCTACATCCGGGCCGAGCCCGACCCGGCCGACGGACGGCGCACCCTGCTGTCGCTCAGTTCGCAGGCCCGCAAGGTCTTCAAGCAGGTCCGGACCGCGCGCGAGGACTGGCTGCAGGGCGCCATCTCCTCGCGCTACTCGGCCTCCGAGCAGAAGCAGCTGCGCGCGGCGGTGCAGCTGCTGCAGCGCCTGCTCGACTAGGCACGTGCAAGCACCGGAGTCCTCTTGAGCGAAACCTTCCGTTCACTGCGCATCAGGAACTACCGCCTCTGGGCGGCGGGCGCGCTGGTTTCCAACATCGGCACCTGGATGCAGCGCACCGCCCAGGACTGGCTGGTGCTGACGCACCTGAGCCATCACAACGCCACCGCGGTCGGCATCGTGATGGCGCTGCAGTTCGGCCCGCAACTGGCGCTGCTGCCTTTCACCGGGCTCGCGGCCGACCGGCTCGACCGCCGCAAGCTGCTGATCGCCACCCAGGCGACGATGGGCGCGCTGGCGCTGGGTCTCGGCCTGCTGACCATCAGCGGCATCGCGCAGCTGTGGCATGTGTACCTGTTCGCGCTGGCACTGGGCTGCGTGGCCGCATTCGACGCACCGGCGCGCCAGACCTTCGTGGCCGAACTGGTGTCGGATGCCGAGCTGTCGAACGCGGTGGCGCTCAACTCGACCTCCTTCAACGCGGCGCGCATGGTGGGGCCGGCGGTGGCCGGCGTGGTGATCGCGGCCACCGGGCCGGGCGAGGCCTTCCTGCTCAATTCGCTGTCCTTCGTGGCAGTGCTGGCCTCGCTGGCCTGCCTGCGCAAGAGCGAGCTGTTCCCGCGCCACCAGTCGGCGGGCCAGGCCAATGCCAGCCTGATGGACGGCTTCCGCTATGTCTGGCTGCGGCCCGACCTGCGGGCCGTCCTGTCCATGCTGTTCCTGGTCGCCACCTTCGGCCTGAACTTCCCGATCTTCATCTCCACCATGTCGGTGAGCGCCTTCCACGGCGGCCCGGGGCAGTACGGCCTGCTGTCGTCGACCCTGGCGATCGGCTCGGTCACCGGCGCGCTGCTGGCGGCGCGGCGGTCCAGGCCGCGCTTTGGGCTGCTGGTGGTGGGCTCGGCGGTCTTCGGCCTCGGCTGCTTCGCCGCCGCCCTGATGCCGCACGTGATCGCCTTCGGCCTCGCACTGGTGGTGACCGGCGTCGCGGCGCAGACCCTCACCACCTCCACCAACAGCCTGGTGCAGCTGTCGACCGATCCGGCGCTGCGCGGCCGGGTCATCGCCATCCTGCTGGCCACGCTGCTGGGCAGCACGCCGATCGGCGCGCCCTTGGTGGGCTGGGTCGCCGACACCTTCGGCCCGCGCTGGGCATTGGGCGTGGCGGCGGCCTCCGGGCTGATGGCCTCCGCCATCGGGCTGCGCTACCTGGTCAGGCATCGCGGGCTGCGGCTGCGCATCGAAGGGCACCAGCTGCGCTGGACGATGCAGCCGGTGGCTGCTGCCCATGTGCCGGTCGAATCCGCGGCCGGGCATTGAGGGCCGGTGCGGCGCTGCAGCGCTGCGTGCCAACAACGGATCGCCGACTGTTACCTGGCTGGAAGGCCTGCAGCACGGCCAGGGCCCGGCAAGGCTAGGCCGGAACCCATAAAATCAGGGTTAACCCCAAATACCTGCCTCGATGAGCCCCACACCCACCGAGGCAGCGTCCGCCTCCACTCCCGCGCCCGTCAACGAAGCCCGCATGCTGCGCGCGATCCTCGCGCTCGGCATCGGCGGCTTTGCCATCGGCACCGGCGAATTCGTCATCATGGGCCTGCTTCCGGAGGTAGCGCGCGACATCGGCGTCAGCATCCCGCAGGCCGGCCATGCGATCAGCACCTATGCGATGGGCGTGGTGATCGGCGCGCCGGTGCTGGCGGTGGCGGCAGCCGGATGGGGCCGCCGCACGCTGCTGATGGCGCTGATGCTGGCCTTCGCCATCGGCAACTTCGCGAGCGCCGCCGCCCCGGGCTACCTGTCGCTGCTGCTGCTGCGCTTCGCCAGCGGCTTTCCGCATGGCACCTACTTCGGCGTGGCGGCCCTGGTCGCCGCCGCCCTGGCGCCGCCCGGACGGCGCGCGCGTGCGGTCGGCCTGGTGATGCTGGGTCTCACCGGCGCGACGCTGGCGGGCGTACCGATCGCGGCCTGGCTCGGCCAGCATTTCGGCTGGCGCGCCGCCTTCGTCTTCGTGGCCGCGATCGCGCTGCTGGCCGTGGGCATGATCTGGCGCGACGTGCCGAACCTGCAGCCCCTGCATGGCGCCAGCCCGCTGCGCGAGCTGGGCGCGTTGAAGCGCAAGCAGGTCTGGCTGACGCTGGGCATCGGCGCCATCGGCTTCGGCGGCATGTTCGCAGTCTTCAGCTACATCAAGCCGACCCTGACCGAGGTGGCCGGCATGCGCATCGAGCACGTGCCGCTGGTGCTGGCGATCTTCGGCGTCGGCATGGTGCTGGGCAACCTGGTCGGCTCGCGCCTGGCCGACAAGGCGCTGATGAAGACCATCGGCGGCGTCATCGTCTATTCGGCGGTGGTGCTGCTGGCCTTCGTCTGGTCGGCGCACCACTGGCTGACGGTGTCGATCAACGTGCTGCTGCTGGGGACCATCGTCGCCATCGCGCCGGCCTTGCAGATCCGCCTGATGGACGTGGCCGGCGACGCCCAGACCCTGGCGGCCGCGCTCAACCATTCGGCCTTCAACCTCGCCAACGCGCTCGGCGCATGGCTGGGCGGCGTGGCCATCGATGCCGGGCTGGGCTGGACTTCCACCGGCTGGGTCGGCGCGCTGCTGGCGGTGGCCGGCATGGGCATCTTCGCCTGGGCGGTGACCGATGCGCGCAGCCGGCGCGCTGCGGCGCCGATCAGGCCCGCGCCATCTGCACGCTGAGATCGAAGGCGCGCTGCAGCCCTTCGACGTTCGCGATCCCCTTGCCGGCGATGTCGAAGGCGCTGCCGCTGGCGCAGGTCGCGACCGGCACCGGCAGCCCGCCATGCAGGGTCACGCCCTGCTCGAAGCCCATGAGCTTCATCGCGATCTGGCCCTGGTCGTGGTACATCGACACCACCGCATCGAAGTCGCCGCGCCGCGCGCCGATGAAGACGGTGTCCGGCGAGAAGGGGCCGCGCGCATCGATGCCCTGCGCCTGCAAGGCCTGCACCGCCGGCTCGATGATGTCGATCTCCTCGCGCCCGATCGAGCCGCCGTCGCCGGCATGCGGGTTCAGTCCGGACACCGCGATGCGCGGTGCCGCCACGCCGGCGCTGCGCAGCGCGTCGTGGATGATCCGGACCGCGTCGTGGATGGCTGGTCCGGTGATCAGCGCGGCCACATCCCTGTGCGGCACATGCGAGGTCACGCGCGAGGTCCACAGCTTGCCGGTGATGTTGAACTCGCAGACGAAGCCCTGCACGTCCAGCCGCTCCTGCATGTAGCGCAGTTCGTCCTCGTGCGTGAGGCCGCCCAGGCGCAGCGAATGCTTGTTGAAGGGCGCGAAGACGATTCCCTGGACCTGGCCGCTGCGCACCGCGTCGGTGGCCGCCTGCAGCGCATCGAAGGCCGCGCGGCCCGAATGCGCATTCGACTCGCCCAGCGTGGGTCCCTGGCCCTGCAGCGTGGACTGGGCCAGCAGGCTGGGCCGGCCGGGCTCGAAGCGCATCGCGTCGAGGCTGTCGATGCGAAGCACATCGAGTCCTTCTCCGGCGATGCGCTCGCCGCTCTCGAGCGCCAGCGGATCGGCGATCAGCAGCACATTCGCCGCCTCGCAGTTCTGCCGCCGCGCCAGCAGCTTGACCCCGATCTCGGGACCGATGCCGCTGGGGTCGCCCAAGATCACCGCGATGGTTGGATGCATGCTCTTTCCTTTCAGTTATCCATAGATGGCGCCACGCGCCGTCACCAGCGCATGAAACCGACGCACGCTCAAATATTCAAGGGCCGCGAAGCCGACCCGTTCCAGGGCACCCACGGAACCGGCTTTGCCGGGCCGTCGGGTGCGCCCCTCCAAGCCGAAGGCGCCAGAGAGGGGGGAGCGGCGAAGCCGCTCGAGGGGTGCTTCACATCAATCCGCTTGCATGCCGGTGGCCCGGACCAGCTTGCCGTAGCGCTCGAACTCCGAGCGGTTCATTGCGGCAAAGGCGCCGACGTCCATCACGGTGATCTCGCCGCCCAGGCCCTTGATGCGTTCCTGCACGTCGGGCATGGCCAGGCTCTGGCTCAGGGTGGCGGCCAGCCGGTCGACCGCCGGGCGCGGCGTGCCGGCGGTCACGTAGAGGCCATACCAGGTGTCGACATCGGCACCCGAGACGCCGGCCTCGGCCAGGGTGGGCACGTCGGGCAGCTCGGCGATGCGCTTCGGGGCCGCCACCGCCAATGCGCGGAAGTTGCCGCCGCGGATCTGGCCCATCGCCGAGGAGGTGCTGTCGAACATCAGCTCGACCTGGCCGCCGATCATGTCCATGTGCGCCTGCGAACTGCCGCGGTAGGGCACGTGTACCGCCTGAGTGCCGGTGGCGAGGGCGAAGGCCGCGCCCGCCACATGCTGCGTGCTGCCGATGCCGGAGGAGGCATAGCGGAAGGTGCCCGGCTTGGCCCGCATCGCGACCAGCAGTTCCTGGACGTTGCGATAGGGCGCATTGCTGGGAACGATCAACACGTTGGGCATGACCGCCACCAGCCCGATCGGCTGCAGGTCCTTGAGCGGGTCGTACTTGAGCTTGAGCAGGTGCGGGGCCACCGCCTGGCCGGTGTTGGTCGCCAGCAGCAGCGTGCTGCCGTCGGCGGGCGCGTGGGCGGTGAGGTCGGCCGCGATCGTGTTGGACGCGCCGGGCCGGTTCTCGACCACCACCGGCTGCCCGAGCGCGCGGGCGAACTTCTCGGCCAGCAGGCGCGCCAGGATGTCGGTGCCGCCGCCCGGCGATGCGCCGACCATGATGCGCAGCTGCTTGTCCGGATAGCTGCCTTCGGCGGCGCTGGCAAGCCATGCCGAAGGCGCCAGCGTCAAGACGGCAAGGCCGCGCACGAGGTCGCGGCGCGAGGGGCGCGCAAGGTTCATCGTTCTTGTCTCCATCGTTGGTTCGGGCTGGCGCGGTCCCAGCTTAGGGATGTCCGCCATTCCAATCCAATCAATTGTTTAGAAGAATTCATATACGTTGGTATATGAACCAGGCCACGCCCGCATCCACGCCCACACCCGCATCCCTGCGCCTGCTGCTGCGGCTTCGCACGCGCCAGTGGGCGCTGTTGACCTTGCTCGACCAGCACCGCCACCTGGGGCGCGCGGCCGCCGCCATGAACATCAGCCAGCCGGCCGCCACCAAGCTGCTGCAGCAGCTCGAGGAGAGCTTCGGCCTGCCGCTCTTCCATCGCGTGGCGCGCGGCATGACGCCCACCTCCTATGGCGAGGTGCTGGTGCGCCATGCGCGCTGGGTATTGACCGACTTCGGCGTGGTCTGCGAAGAACTGGAGGCCTTGCGCAGCGGCCTCAGTGGCTCCTTGCGCATCGGCAGCGTGCCCGGCGCGGTGCCGGAACTGCTGGCGCCGGCGCTGGTCGCCTACCAGCGCGCGCATGAGCGCGTCGCGGTCAGCGTGGTGGTCGAGACCAGCGACGTCATGCTCAGGCAGCTGGCCCGCGGCGAGGTCGACCTGATCCTCGGCCGGCTGACCGAAGGCCACAGCGACGAGGACTACGACAGCGTGCCGCTGCTCGGCGAGGCGCAGGTGGTGGTGGTGCGCAAGGGCCATCCGCTGCTGCGGCGCAAGTCGGTCACGCTGCACGACCTGGTCGAATGGCCCTGGCTGCTGCAGCCGCCGGGCTCGCCGCAGCGCGGCCGCTTCGAGGCGACGCTGCGCGAGGCCGGCATCCAGGAACGGCTGCGCGTGACCGAGACCGCATCACCGATCGCGATGACGGCGCTGCTGGAGCATTCGGACATGGCGGCGGTGATGCCGGCTTCGCAGGCCGCGCACTACGCGCGCCTGGGCCTGCTGCGGGTGCTGCCGGCGGAGATGCCGATGCGCGTGCCGCCGATCCACCTGATCACCCGGCGGGCGCTGAGCCTGTCGCCGGCGGCGGCGGCCTTCGTGGGCGAGTTGCAGCGGCGCGCCCCTGCCTGAAGGGTGAGGACGGCGCGCGCCGGGACGAGGCTTCAGCCCGGCTGAAGCTGCTTGGCGGGCCTGCCGCCCTTGCGCGGCGCCTTGGCCGTCTTGACCGCTTTCGAGGGGGCCTGCTCGGCGAGCAGGTGCAGCGCCGCGAAGGGGTTCTCGCCGAAGAAGGTGGTCTTCACGATCGGCGTGGCCGCTGCGGGAATGCCGCGGGCTGCAGCGGCTGCGCGAGGGGTGGTGGTGGTCGACTTGGCGACTGCGGCCTGTTTCTCTACGAGACTCGAAGTGAACATGTGGACGAGGTTGACTTTCTTGAATGAATGACCGAACGAGGGCGCGCATTGGCGTCCGGCCGGCGCGTGAAGAGCGTGCGGCCGATGCGACGAAGCGCCTTTGGAAGTATGCGAAGGAGCAGGCGGGCCGACCATTGGAAAGCTCTGACTATGGTGTTTGCGCCTGCGCTGGACGCGACCGTGGGCCGCGCTGAGGTGCGGCGATTGTAGTCGGGCCTGCGTCATTTGTGGGGTGCGCCAGGCCCTGCGCGAATCCATTGCGCCACAGCCGCCCGCCGCTCGAAGAGGGGCCGCGCTTTCTCCACTTTTCTGCGTGCCACCCGCGCTTCAAGAGTGGGTGTCAGCACCATGGAGGACACGCAAGCAACAACCCCTGGCTGAAAACGCCGGCCGTCATGAGCAACACCGAGTCTCCCGCGCTGCTTCTTCCGGATTGCAACCCGGCGGGAGCGCGTGCGAGTGCGTACGCATCGGTGATGGCCGGCATCCCGGGCACCTTCACCGAAGCGCAGGTGCGGATGGTCCTGCCGCTTCGGACCGTGCCGCGCGCCGATGCCGAGGCCCGGATGCTGGCATGGAGCGAGGCATTCACCGAGGCGCAGCAACTGTGCGTGATCTCGATGCTGGACCTGAAGTCCAGCGACTTCTGGGCCACGATGGCCGATGCGATGGAGCCCTGCGCCCTGCGCGGCGTCCTGATGCGCTGGGCGCTGCTCGAAGGCGGCCCCTTCGCCGAGGGCCCCGGCGCCGATCGTTGACCGGCTCGACAACACCGACACCCAAGGACCAGCCATGCCCACCTGCATCTTCCCGCAGCGCCCGGTGGCCGACCTCGATCCGGCGCGCCCATCGCCTGGCGAGCGCCTGCTCGCGCCGTTCACCGAGAGACAGGCGCGCCTCGTCCTGGCCATGCGCGAATGGATGATCCGCGGCGACCAGGCCCGTCGCCTCATCGCTTCCTGGCCATCCGGGACCTTCTCCGAGGCGCAGGCCGCGCGCGTGCCACGGATGCTGGAGATGAGCGTCGAGGCGCTTGACGAGACGCTTTTCGACGAGACCGGTGCCGGCCCATTGCGCGGCAGGCGCATGGTCGGGCGCGACTTCGCCGAGACGCAGGTGCGCTGGTACCACGAAGCCGAGGACGCGCAAGCCGCCTGAGCCGCAGCCACCCCCGCCGAGCCCGAAGGAAAAGCCGCCATGCAAGCCATCTTCCAGTCGCTGCATCATGATGAATCCGCCCTGCCGCCTGCTCGGGCCAGCTTCGGCTGCGCGTTCCCCGGGGCGGCCATTCCCGAGACCTTCAGCGAGGAGCAGGCGCGCCTGATCCTGTTTTTGAAGAGCCTTCCTTCGGAAGAGAAGGCGTTCACCCAGATGCACCATTGGACGCCCGAGCGCTTTTCCGAAACCCAGCGCATCTGTGTCCTGTCGCTGCTGAAACTGAAGGGAAGGGATTTCCGCGAAACGCTGGCCGACGGCATGGCGCCCTGCCAGCTGCGCGGGCAGCTGATGCGCTCGCGCGACTTCGACTACAGCGAAGTGGGCCGCCTGCTCAGGCAGATGTAGCAGGACTACGTCCTGCCGAAGCCGGCCAGGCGCAGGGGCCGGGGCTCGCAGGCGCAGAATGGCCGCCCGAAGATCCGAGCGCCGGAGCCCCGCATGCCCTACCTGCAGTTGGACCTCAACGACCGCTACCCGGCCGAGGCCAAACAACGCCTCGCCGAGAAGATGAGCCGCACCTATGCCGAGATGATGTCGGTGGACATCCGCCGCATCAGCGTCGCGTTTCGCGAACTGGGCGAAGGCGGCGTGTGGCGCATGCCCGACCCCGCCCAGCCGCCGGTGCCGGTCTCGCTGATGATGCTGGACATCCGGAAGGGCCGGCCACCCGAACTGCGCATGGCGCTCGCCAAGGCGCTGTGTGCCCACTGCATCGAGGTGCTGGGCCTGCGCGAGGACCGGCTCAATGTCGAGTTCACCCAGCACAGCGGCGACGAGATGTACCACCCCACGCTGGGCGGCTACAGCCCCGACTGGACGCCCGACGAGCAATAGGCACCCCGGCTACCATCGCGCGAGCCACGCCCCGATTCGTCCTGGACAAGGAGCTTCATGCTGATCGATGTGCCGCCGCAGATGCACGAGCGCATGGCCTGCTCGATCGCGGCCTCCGTCAAGTACCAGGTGCCGGCCGACATCCTGCTGGCGGTGGCCGAGCAGGAGGGCGGCAGGCCGGGCCTATGGGTGCCCAACACCAACGGCACCTTCGACGTGGGCTCGATGCAGTTCAACACCGCCTACCTGGCCGACCTGCGCAAGTACGGCATCACCGCCGCCGACGTCGCCAAGCCCGGCTGCTTCTCGTACCTCCTGGCGGCCCAGCGGCTGCAGGGGCATCTGCGTTACGACACCGGCGACAAATGGACCCGCGCGGCCAACTACCACTCGCGCACGCCGAAGTACAACGCACCCTATCGCGCGGCATTGATACGCAGGGCAGCCAAGTGGAACGCCTGGCTGCAGGTGAGCTTTCCGGGGTACTACATGACGGGATTGATTGCGCGATAGCCCCATCGAGCCAGCCGGGGTTCACCGGATGGCTCGCTACCGACGAGCCGCAGGCCGCCGTCAGCGCTTGTCCGGCTTCAACCTCTGCGCCCAGGCCTTGCCGATGGCCCGGGCATGCTTTTCCATCGCCGCGACCCGATCGGGGACGGCATTCTCCAGGAGCCGGTCCCGTATGGCGGTCAAGGCCAGGGCGGCGAGCACACGGCCGTCGGGATGCCGAACCGGAACCGCGACCGCGCTGGTACCGGGCACGACGCCGTTGGGCACGTAGGCGTAGCCGGCGGCCTCGGCCTTCGTCGCTCGAGCGGCGATCGTGGCGGGATCCAGTTTGAGCGCGCGCAGCCGGCTGGCGTTTCGCTGCACGATTGCCTTGATCTCGTCGGCCGGCAGATCGCCCAGCAACAGAAGACCGGCCACACCGACACCCAGCGGGCGACGCGCACCCACTTCGATGGACAGCACCTTGACGGGATAGCTGCCGGGCTCCCGTGCAAGGCAAACGGAATCGTCGCCGTTGCGAATCGTCAGGAAGATGGTGTCGCCGAGCGTGCGGCTGAGCTCGCGCAGATGCGGTTCGGCGATGGCCCGTATGGGAAACCGCGCAATGCGCGCCAACCCGAGCAGGGACACCTCGCGTCCAATCAGGTAGCGCCGGCTCCCGGCGTCCTGTTCCACGGCGCCTTCTTCGGCAAGCACGCGCAAGATACGGTGGGCGGTGGGACGGTTGAATCCGGTGGCATTGCACACGTCGACAAGGCGCACGCCGCTTTCCTGTCCACTGGCGACGATGCGCAGGATCGCCAGCGATCGCCGAATGCTCTGCGCACCGGCAGTGGGCTCACCAGCCTCGTCCGTCACGGAACCTCGCCCATGACCGACTTGGCGGTCTGCGCCATGCCACGCAGGGTCACGATCTCCCCGAGCCTGGCGTAGTTGGGGCCACCGATGCGACACACCGGATCGAGCGCGCGCGTATCGATCTTGCCATCGTGGAGCAGGCCTTCGCGCACATGGAACACCAGCACTTCGCCGACGATGAATTCAGCGCCCGTGTCTCCGAACGAGATCACGCGCTCGAGGCGGCACTCCATGCTCACGGGGGCATCCACGAGTCGCGGCACGCCGACGACATCGCTCGGCACCGTGCCCAGGCCCAGCAACTCGGCTTCGCTGACGTCCGGCGCATGCTCGGCGCTGCTTTCGTGGATGGCGACCATCTGCGACGCGTCGCCAACGTTCACCACGAATTCGCCCTTCAGGTGGATGTTGGACCCAGTGTCCTTGCGCTGACCCGCCTTGCGGCCGATGTTGATACCCAGCAGCGGCGGCTTGTTGGAAACGAAGGTGAAGCAGGAGAACGGCGCCAGATTGACCACGCCGGCTTGCGACAGGCTGGTGATCCATGCGATCGGACGCGGCACGACGATGCCGCTCATCAGGCGATAGGTGGCTTCGGGACTGAGACTGCCGGCGGCAATGGACATGGGGCGGATTCCGAAAAGGTCAGTGATCTGCATTGTCTGCAATCGATGTTTCGAATGCCGACTGTCGTCTTGCCCAAACGTCCATCATATGGAACAAACGCCGTTTATTGCATTGCAGCATCAACGTCCGGATCCTTAGAGTGGTCGCCTGCCGTCGCGTACATGGCGTGGCGCTTTCACTAAAGGAGACCGACTTGAAATTTCGCGCATTGATCTGCGGCGCCATGTTCGCGACCGCGTTTGGCGCCCTGGCCTCGGCCCAGGCGCAGGACACGTGGCCGGACAAGCCCGTGCGGCTGGTGGTTCCCTATCCGCCCGGAGGCAATGTCGACGGCGCCGCGCGCATCGTCAGCGAACGGCTGCAGCAGGTGTTCAAGCAACCGTTCCTGGTAGACAACCGACCCGGCGCTGGCGGCATGATCGCCGGCGAATACGTCGCCAAGTCGGCGCCCGACGGCTACACACTGTTCATGAGCGCCAATGGCCCGCTGCTGTTCTCGCCATTGATCTTCAAGCGCGACGTCTACGACTGGAAGAAGGACTTCGTTCCCATCAGCTCGGTTTCGTTCACGCCGCTGGTGCTGCAGGTGCATCCGTCCACGCCGTACAAGACAGTGGCGGACCTGATCGCGGCGGGCAAGAAGCCCAGCAACACGCTGACCATGGCATCGCCGGGCGCCGGCACGCAGAACCACCTGGTGAGCGAGTACCTGCAACGTGCCAGCGGCGCCCATTGGGTCACCGTCCACTACAAGGGCAATGCGCCTGCGACCACCGACCTGCTGGGCGGCCAGGTGCAGTTCAACTTCGACCAGCTGTCAGTGGCCCTTCCATTCATCCAGCAAGGCAAGACCCGAGCGCTCGCAGTGACCTCGCCCCAACGGCTCGCGCAATTGCCGGACGTGCCCACCTTGCAGGAATCCGGATTCAAGGACTTCAGCACCGAGACCTTCACCGGCATTCTGGCTCCCAAGGGCACGCCCGCGGCGATCGTCGCGCGCCTCTCGGATGCGCTGCAGAAGATCCTGCTCGAGAAAGACGTCCAGAAGAAGTTCGAGAACCTGGGTGCCGAAGCCCGCGGCAGCACGCCGGAGCATTTCAAGCAATTCCTGACCAAGGAAGACGACCGCTGGACCCCGGTCATCAAGCAATCCAACATCACCGCAGAATGATCGAAAGCACACCACCACTGAGCCGGGCCGCGCCGGAAGGCCGGACCAGCATCTATGTCGAGGGCTTCAGCCACAAGAATCCGATACCGGCCGGCTGCCGTATCGGCCCGCTGCTGGAGAGCGGCAGCATCCAGGGGAATGATCCGGCCACCGGCAAGCCCGCCGAGACCATCGAGGCGCAATGCCGCTTCATGCTGGACAACGTGCGCCGCATCGTCGAGGCGGCCGGCGGCAGCACCGCAGACGTGGTCAAGGTCACGGTCTGGATGAAGGACCGCAGCCAGCGCCCGGCGCTGAACGTGCCCTGGCTGGAGATGTTTCCCGATGCCGCTTCGCGCCCCGCGCGGCACGCCATCGTTGCACCCGAACTCGACATGGGCAAGCTCATCGAGTGCAGCTTCACTGCATGGATCTCCGAATAATGGCCGACTACCTCCCTTTCGACCCGAACCCGCGCGCGCCGGTGCCGCTGCCGCCCGCGCTGGCCTGCGACAGCCAGTTCCATGTCTTCGGCCCGCGCGAGCGTTACCCAGTGCGAGCCGGCGCCGCCTACGAGATGCCGAGCGCCACCTGGCAGGTGGCGCAATCGCTCCATGCCACGCTGGGCATCCAGCGCGGCGTGATCGTTCAGGCCACCACCTATGGCGCGGATCACACCGTCGTGCTCGACGCGCTCGAAGGCCTCAACGCCGGCGGCCCGCGTCGCTACATGGCCTGCGCCAATGCCGCGGTACTGACCGAGCGCGACGACGCCTACCTTCACAAGCTGCACGATGCCGGCGTGCGCGGAGCGCGCTTCACACGCGGCGGCCTCGGCATCAGCTTCTCCGCCGAGGAGCAGTCCCGGGCCTTCGCCCGCGTCAAGGAGCTGGGCTGGTACGTCAAGGTGCAGCCGGAGCCGCACGGCATGGTGGCGCAGCTGGACGCGTTCGAGTCGCTCAACGTGCCGATACTGCTCGACCACATGGGCCGAGCCGATCCGACGCAGGGCGATAGCGATCCGACGCTGGCACGCATCCTGGCCCTCCTCCAGCGCGGCAACTTCTGGGTCATGCTGTCGCTCTCCGAAAAGATCTCCAGGGCCGGCGCACCATGGGACGACGTCGTGCCGATGGCGCAGCGCCTGATCGCAGCCGCGCCCGAGCGCTGCGTATGGGGCAGCGACTGGCCGCACCCGGTGTCCACCAAGGCGCCTCCGAACGAAGGCGAATTGCTGGAGCTTCTCTATCGCTTCGCGCCCGACGCGGCCACGCGCCACAAGATCCTCGTCGACAACCCCGCCACCTTCTTCGGATTCGAGCCTGCATGAAACTCGTCAGCTATCTCCTCGCCGGCAAGCCCCGCTGGGGCGCCGCCATCGATACCGACACCCAAGCTGGCATCGTCGACCTCGGCCGCCGTCTGCCCGGCCTGGGCTCGGTCGTGGCGCTGCTCGAAGCCGGCCCTGCTGCACTGGCGCAGGCAAAGGCCGCACTGGCCGGCGCCGCGGCCGACCACGCGCTGGCCGATGTGCAGCTGCAGATGCCAGTGCCCGCGCCACGCAAGACCTTTTGCATCGGGGTCAACTACGCGCACCGCAATGCCGAATACAAGGATGGCAGCGAGCTGCCGAAGTACCCGAGCATCTTCATGCGCGTGCCCGACTCCTTCGTCGCGCACGGCCAGGCGCTGCTGCGGCCAGCCGAATCGCGGCAGCTCGACTACGAAGGCGAGATCGGCATCGTCATCGGCAAGGGCGGTCGGCGCATCGCCCGTGCCGACGCGCTGGGGCACATCGGCGGACTGACCTGCATCAACGAGGGCACCATCCGCGACTGGGTGCACCACGCCAAGTTCAACGTCACCCAGGGCAAGAACTTCCACGCTTCCGGCGCAATCGGACCATGGCTCGTCACCGCCGATGAATTTCCGCAGGGATTCGGCGCAGTGCGCGTGCAGACCCGGGTCAACGGCGACACGCGTCAGGACGACACCACCGAACACCTGATGTTCGACTTCGCCTACCTGATCTCGTACCTCTCGACCTTTACCACTCTGGAACCTGGCGACGTCATCGCCACCGGCACGCCCATCGGCGCCGGCATCCGCTTCGATCCGCCGAGGTTCCTGCAGCCCGGCGACGTGGTCGAGGTGGAAGTCTCCGGCGTCGGCATCCTGCGCAACGTAGTCAAGGACGAACAATGAGACTGCACACGACGCTGTCGGCCGAGGCGCTTGAACGCGCCGCGGCGCAGTTGGAAGAGGCCGAGCGCAGCCGCGTGCCCTGCGGCCAGTTCTCGCTGGAGCATCCCGGCATGACCATGGACGACGCCTATGCGGTGCAGGACGCCTGGATAGGGCTGAAGCTGCGCAACGGCCGTCGCATCCTCGGGCACAAGATCGGCCTGACATCGAAGGCCATGCAACGCGCGGTGAAGATCGACGAGCCCGACTTCGGCGCCTTGATGGACGACATGTTCTACCGCGATGGCGCAGTGATTCCAACCGCGCGCTTCATGCAGCTTCGCATCGAGGCCGAACTGGCCTTCGTGCTCGACAAGCCACTCGGCGGGCCCGATTGCACGCTCTTCGACGTGCTGGACGCGACGGCCTACGTCACGCCCGCACTGGAGATACTCGATGCGAGGATTCATCGGGTGGATCCGGCCTCCGGGCGCACCCGCACCGTCCTCGACACCATTTCCGACAATGCTGCCAACGCCGCTCTGGTGCTCGGCGGGCGTGCCTTCAAGCCGAATCTCATCGATGCCGACATTCGGCGCATCGGCGCGATCGTGAGCAAGAACGGCGAAGTCGAGGAAACCGGCTTGGCCGCCGGCGTTTTGAACCATCCGGCCTATGGCATCGCGTGGCTGGCCAACCGCCTGCACCGTCACGGTGTCACGCTCCAGGCAGGCGAAGTGGTTCTGGCCGGCTCGTTCATCCGCCCCATCGATGTCGCGCAAGGCGACACCATCGTGGCCGACTACGGTGAATTCGGAACCGTCTCCTGCCATTTCGGCTGACCACTCGATGCTCCCCACCAACACTTTCAAGCGCGCCCTGGCCGCCGGCAAGCCGCAGATCGGCGTCTGGTCCACGCTGCCTTCGCCCTACATCGCCGAGCTCGTGGCCGGAGCGGGCTACGACTGGGTGCTTCTCGACAACGAGCACACGCCCGGCGATGTGCCGTTGATGCTGCAACAGTTGCAGGCCGTGGCTGCGGCGACGCCCGCTGCAGGCTGCCCTCCGACTTCCGCGGTGGTGCGTCCGCCATGGAACGACACGGTGCTGATCAAGCGCTACCTGGATGTCGGCGCACAGACGCTGCTGCTGCCCTATGTTCAGAATGCCGACGAGGCGCGCGCAGCGGTCGCTGCCACGCGCTACGGTCCCGACGGCACTCGCGGCATGGGTGGCTCGATGCGCGCGTCGAACTACGGCCGTGTCGCCGACTACGTCCGGCGGGCGAGCGACGAGCTGTGCGTGCTGGTGCAGGTCGAGACCCGCGAGGCGCTGGAGCACATCGAGGCGATCGCCGCGGTCGATGGCATCGACGGCATCTTCATCGGCCCGGCAGACTTGTCGGCGAGCATGGGTCATGCCGGCAACGCGAAGCACCCGGAAGTCAATGAGGCGATCGACGACTCGATCCGCCGCATCCGGGCCTGTGGCAAGGCGCCCGGCATCCTGATGGCCGACGAGGTCCGGGCAAGGCAATGTCTGGCGAACGGCGCACTGTTCGTCGCCGTGGCCATCGACATGCTCGTGCTGAGAAGCGGCCTGGATGCCGGCGCGGCGCGTTTTCGGGAACGGGGCTTCATCCCGGGGAGCTAGCCCCAAGCAAGGGCGAAGCCGATCCCTGCTCTTGCGCGCAGGTCGAGCGCGACGTCGACACCGCCACGACAGTGGCTGCTCGCCGCCTCAGCCTTTCCAGCCCGAATCGCTGATGTGCCGCGCGTAGACCGCGAGGACGATCCGCTCCGAATGCGACAGGTAGTCGTTGAGCGCCGCGGCAGCCTTGGCGAACTCACCGGCCTCGGCCAGTTCGAGGATCTGCAGGTTCTGGTCGACGTAGGGCGCGTGCAGGAACTCGGCGTCTCGAAGCAGCCCGAAGGCCAGGCGCAGTTCTGCCAGCACCGGCGCGAACAACAGGTTCAGCCGTTCGCTGTCGGCCAGTTCGACGATGGCCATGTGGAAGGCCATGTTGGCCGTGCCGACGCCGAGCCAGTCGTTGGCGGCGCGGCAGCGCAGCGCCGTCTCCACCGCCTCGCGCATCTTCTTCTTGGCCGGATGGCGCGGGTAGGCCTGCGCCAGCGCCTGGTTCTCGATCAGGCGCCGCACGCGGTAGATGTCGATGATCGACGCGATGCTCGGAATCGCGACGAACACGCCCCGGTTCTGTGCGTGCTTCACCAACCCGTCCCGGGTGAGCATGCGAAACGCCTCGCGCAGCGTGTTGCGCGAGATGCCCAGGCTGTCGCTCAGGGCCTGCTCCGAGAGCCGTTGGCCAGGGGCGAACTCGCCCTGGGTGATCTTCTGGCGTAGCTGTTCAGCGGTGCGCTCGCCCAGCGTCAGGGGCGGGATTTCGGGAGGTATGGCGGCGCTCATGCACTGCGTTTTAGCAGACTCGCCCCCGGCCGGAAGGCCAATTGCTCAACAAATCCAGGGTTAGTCCCTATAAATTGGCACGAAGTTTGCGATCCACCAGATGCAAATTGTTGAACAATTCTCTCCACTTGGCTCACTCATTACAAAATTTGGTTGAGTCATACCCGCTTCCAACCAGGAGTAAACACCGTGCCAACCGCCGTCAACCTGTGGCCCCTGATAGGGGTCGCCGTCATCATCGTGGGCTTCATCCTGCGCTTCAATCCGATGCTGGTCGTGGTCGTCACGGCCATCGTCACCGCCTTCGCGGCGCATTTCCCGGTCGACAAGATCCTCGCGGCCATCGGCAGCGGATTCATCAAGACCCGCAACCTGCCGCTGATCATCCTGCTGCCGCTGACCGTCATTGGACTGCTGGAGCGCCACGGACTGCGCCAGCACGCGCAGAACTGGATCAGCACCATCAAGTCGGCGACGGTCGGCCGCCTGCTGATCGTCTACCTCGCCGCGCGGCAGCTCACCGCCTCGATCGGCCTGACCAGCCTGGGCGGCCATCCGCAGATGGTGCGTCCGCTGCTGGCGCCGATGACCGAGGGCGCGGCCGAGGCGCGCTACGGCAAGCTCACCGACAAGGTGCGCTTCAAGCTGCGCGCCTTCGCCGCGGCGACCGACAACGTCGGCCTCTTCTTCGGCGAGGACATCTTCGTGGCCTTCGGAGCGATCGTGCTGATGACCACTTTCCTGCGCGAGGCCGGCGTTGAAGTCGAGCCCATCCACGTTGCGTTGTGGGGCATACCGACCGCGATCTGCGCCTTCGTGATCCATGCCTGGCGCCTGCGACGGCTCGACAAGACGCTGGACCGCGAACTGCGCGGCGCCGAGGCACCGGCAGACGCCGTCGCAGCCCCCAAGGGAGCCTGAGCATGACGATCACGATCACCGACCTCTACTACCTGATGGGCGCCATCCTCGCGATCACCGCGATGATGACGCTCATGGACCGCCAGCATTCGAAGCGCTATTCGAGCGCCTTCTTCTGGGGGCTCTATTCGCTCGTATTCCTTTTCGGCGACATGCTCCCGCCCGTGTGGGTCGGCGTCGGCGTGGTCGTCATGGCACTGATCGCGGCCACGGGCGGCGTCGGCATCGGCCACCACATGCCGCGCACGGCGGCGCAATACGCCGACAGCGCCAGGCGCCTGGGCAACAAGCTCTTCGTGCCCGCCCTGACGATTCCGCTGGTGACGATGATCGGCACGCTCACCGCCGGCTACCTGGTCTTCGGCGGCACACCGCTGATCGACCCGAAGAACGCAACCCTGGTGAGCCTCGGCATCGGCTGCCTCGTCGCGCTGGCGCTGGCCTGCAAGCTCACGCGAGAGACGCCGGTCCAGGGCATCCGCGAATCGCGCCGCCTGACCGACGCACTCGGATGGGCGCTGGTGCTGCCCCAGATGCTCGGCATGCTGGGCCTCGTGTTCTCCGATGCGGGCGTGGGCAAGGCCGTCGCGCATGTCACCACCACCTACATCAACATGGACGTGCGCTTCTTCGCTGTGGTGGTCTATGTGGTGGGCATGGCGCTCTTCACCGTCATCATGGGCAACGGCTTCGCGGCCTTTCCGGTGATGACCGGCGGCGTCGGCATTCCGATCCTGATGGGCGTGTACCACGCCAATCCGGCGGTGATGGCCTCGATCGGCATGCTCTCGGGCTACTGCGGCACCCTGCTGACGCCGATGGCCGCCAATTTCAACATCGTGCCGGCGGCCCTCCTCGAGTTGCCCGACAAGAACGCGGTGATCCGCGTGCAGATACCCACCGCACTCACGCTGCTGACCTGCAACGTGTTCCTGCTGTACTTCCTCATGGGTCACTGACGGGCGGTCGCGATGAAGATCGACCTCAACAGCGACCTCGGCGAGAGCCTGGGCGCCTGGAAAATGGGCGACGACGACGCCATGCTCGGCATCGTGAGCAGCGCCAACGTGGCCTGCGGCTTCCATGCCGGCGACGCGGCCGGCATCCTGCAGACCCTGCGCCATGCGGCCGCGCGCGGCGTTGCGGTCGGCGCGCACGTGGCCTACCCCGACCTGGCCGGCTTCGGCCGCCGCAACATGGACGTGGCGAGCGCGGACCTGCAGGCCGACGTCATCTACCAGATCGGTGCTCTGAAGGGCCTCGCCGCCGCGGCCGGCACGAGCGTGCGCTACGTCAAGCCGCACGGCGCGCTCTACAACACCATCGCGCACGACGAGCGGCAGGCGCGCGACGTCATCGCCGGCATCCGCGCGATCGATGCATCGCTGGTGCTGGTCTGCCTGGCTGGTTCGCCGCTCATCGGATGGGCGCGCGCGAGCGGCCTTCGCACTGCTGCCGAAGCCTTCGCCGACCGCGCCTACATGCCCGACGGTTCGCTGGTCTCGCGGCGCGAGATAGGCGCGGTGCTGCACGACGCACCGGAGATCGCCGCGCGCATGCTGCGCCTCGCGCGAGAAGGCGTCGTCACCGCCATCGACGGCAGCACGGTACGCATCGAGGCCGAGTCGATCTGCGTGCACGGCGACAGCCCGGGCGCGCTGCAGATGGCGCGGCAGGTGCGTGAGCTGCTGGAGCGCTCGGGCGTCGTCATCGCGCCCTTCGCCGACGCGGGGTCGCGCAGGTGATGCGCTTCCTTTCCGTCAACCTCGATGCGCTGCTGGTCGAGCTCGAAGACCTGCAGCAGACGCTGGCCCTGCTGGCATCGCTGCAGGCCGAGCCCATCGAAGGCATCGAGGAGATCGTGCCGGCGGCGCGAACGCTGCTGCTTCGATTCCGGCCGACGAAGACCTCGCATTCGCTTCTGGTCGAAGTCATCGGCGCGCGCAGCCTGAGCGCGCCGGTCGTGCGCGAGCCGACGCTGGTCGAGATTCCGGTCGACTACCAGGGCGAAGACCTCGACGAGGTTGCGGCACTCATCGGCATCTCGCGCGAGGAAGTGATCCGCCTTCATACGCAAGGCGAATACACCGTGGCCTTCACCGGCTTCGCGCCGGGCTTCGCCTACTTGAGCGGCGGACATCCGAGCCTGAACGTGCCGCGGCGCACCACACCGCGCACACGCATACCGGCCGGCGCGGTCGGGCTCGCGGGGCAGTTCAGCGGCGTGTACCCGCAAGCCAGCCCGGGCGGCTGGCAGATCATCGGCGTGACCTCGACGCGGATGTGGGACCTGGGGCGCGAGGTGCCCGCGTTGCTGCAGCCGGGGTTCAGGGTGCGCTTCGTGGATGCGACGGGACGCTCGTCCCATGTCGCGGCATCCATGACCGCGCCCGTCCTCGAATCGCCATCAGCCGATTGCGACGGCCCTGCCCTCCTGGTTCGCGGCACCGGCCTGCAGGCGCTGTTCCAGGACGCCGGCCGTCACGGGCAGGCCGGCCAGGGAGTGTCGGCATCCGGCGCCATGGACCAGGGCGCGCTGCATGCGGCCAACCGGCTGGTCGGCAATTCGAGCGATGCGGCTTGCGTCGAGATCGTCTATGGCGGCTTCCGGCTGATGTCGCGCGGCGACACGGTGGTGGCCTTCGCCGGCGCCGACGCAGCCGTCGAAATGACTGCCGCAAACGGCATGCGCTCCCTCTTGCCGAGCGGCCAGGCCATCGCGCTTTCGGACGGCGACTGCCTCACGCTCGGCGCACCCACTGCGGGCATCCGCAGCTACCTCGCGGTACGCGGCGGCTTCGCGGTGGCGCCAGTGCTTGGAAGCCGGTCGACCGACACGCTGTCGAATGTCGGGCCGCGGCCGATCTCCGCAGGCGATGCGCTGGCGGTGCAAGCCGTGGCGTGCGGAGCGGTCGTCGGATGGCCCGAGCAGCCGCGCGCGGACCTGCCGAACATGCAGGACATCGTCACCCTCGACATCGTGATGGGCCCGCGAACCGATTGGTTCACCGCCGAGGCCGTGGCCTTGCTGACAGCCCAGGCCTGGAAGGTCACGCCGCAGTCCAACCGGATCGGACTTCGCCTCCAGGGCGAGGCGGCGCTCGCGCGTTCCATCCACGACGAGTTGCCCAGCGAAGGTACCGCGCTCGGTGCCCTGCAGGTGCCACCGAACGGCCAGCCCGTGCTGTTCCTCGCCGACCATCCGCTCACCGGAGGCTATCCGGTGATCGGCGCCGTCGCCCCCCATCACCTCGACCGCGCCGGGCAGATCCCGATCGGCGCCAGCGTGCGCTTCAATCCCATCCAGGCCTTCAAGGACCACACCCGATGAAAAAAGTGTTGATCGCCAACCGCGGCGAAATCGCGGTGCGCATCGTGCGTGCCTGCGCCGACTACGGCGTGAAGTCGGTCGCCGTCTATGCCGACTCCGACATCGATGCGCTGCATTCGCGCCTCGCCGACGAAGCCTACGGTCTGGATGGCCAGCGACCGGCCGACACCTACCTGCACATCGACAAGCTGCTGGCCGTGGCCGCGCGCTGCGGCGCCGACGCGGTGCATCCGGGTTACGGCTTTCTTTCGGAGAACGCGGGCTTCGCCAGGGCGGTGATCGGCGCCGGACTGACCTGGATCGGACCTCCGCCCGCGGCCATCGAGGCGCTCGGCGACAAGGTCGCGGCACGCAGGATCGCGCTCGCGGTCGGCGCGCCACTGGTCGCCGGAACGCCGGGCCCGGTCGACAACGCCGCCGAGGTCGTCGCCTTCGCGGAACAACACGGACTGCCGATCGCGATCAAGGCCGCCTTCGGTGGCGGCGGCCGCGGCCTCAAGGTGGCCTGGCGCATGGACGAGGTTGCCGAGCTCTACGAATCGGCAGTGCGCGAAGCCGTGACCGCCTTCGGCCGCGGCGAATGCTTCGTCGAGCAGTTCCTCGACCGTCCGCGCCACGTGGAGGCGCAGGTGATCGCCGACACGCACGGACACGTCGTGGTGCTCGGCACCCGCGACTGCTCGCTGCAGCGGCGCAACCAGAAGCTGGTGGAAGAAGCACCGGCGCCCTTCCTGAGCGACGCGCAGCGCGAGCGCATCCACCAATCGTCGCGCGACATCTGTGCCGAGGCGGGCTACGTGGGCGCCGGCACGGTCGAGTTCCTGCTGAGTCCTTCGGGCACGATCTCCTTCCTCGAAGTCAACACGCGCCTGCAGGTCGAGCATCCGGTGACCGAAGAGACAACCGGCATCGACCTCGTCGTCGAGCAACTGCGCGTGGCCGATGGCCTGCCGCTGTCGATCACCCAGACACCGGTTGCGCGCGGCCACGCCTTCGAGTTCCGCATCAATGCCGAGGATGTCGGCCGGGGCTTCCTGCCGGCGCCCGGGCCGGTGCATCTGTTCGAGGTGCCGTCCGGCCCGGGCGTGCGCGTGGACAGCGGCGTTCTGTCGGGCTCGACCGTGCCGGGCAGCTTCGATTCGCTGATGGCCAAGCTCATCGTCAGCGGCGCCACGCGTGCGCAGGCGATCGCGCGGGCCCGCCGGGCGCTGAAGGAGTTCAACATCGAGGGCGTGCCGTCGGTGCTGCCCTTCCACCGCGCCGTGATGGCCCACGAGGACTTCACGCGCGACGACGGCTTCAAGGTCCATACGCGCTGGATCGAGACGGATTTCGCCAACACCTTGGCGGCATCGGCGCGGCCCGAGCCGCTGGCCGACACGGGCTTGCGGCGCACCACCATGGAAATCGACGGCCGCAGGGTGGCGCTCGGCTTGCCGGAGTTGTTGCTGAGCGGACTGCAGGCGGGCCATGCCGGCGCCTCGCATGCGGCGCCATCGTCGAAGCCTACGGCCGATGCGGACGCCGATGCTGCGAGTGTCGCGGCCCCGATCGCCGGCACGCTGCAATCCTGGAAGGTCGCCGATGGCGACAGCGTCGCGGCGGGCGACACCATTGCCGCGATGGAAGCCATGAAGATGGAGATGCAGGTTACCGCTCATCGCGCCGGGCGCCTGACGCTGAAGGCGGCGCAGGGTGACCATGTGGCCGCAGGAACGGCCATCGCCGAAATCAGGTAGCACGCGCGGCCGGCGCGCCGCGAACGTAACTCTACGCAGTCGCGAGCCGCCGCGAAATCCTTCGCGTGCGCATCAGCAACGTCGCCGCGATCGACATGTTGAGCAGGTTCCACGCGATGCCGTTCAGGAATGCCGCGTGGTAGCTGCCGGTCAGGTCGAACACCTTGCCCGACATCCAGCCGCCGAGCGCCATGCCCAGCAAGGTGCAGCCCAGGATCGTGCCGACCCGCCCGCCCGCCTCGGCCGCGGGGAAATACTCGCGCACCACGATCGCATAAGAAGGCACGATGCCGCCCTGCGACAGGCCGAACAGCGCCGACACCACGAACAACGGCACCATGCCATCGAAGGGCAGGAACATGAAGAGCGCCGCGCACTGCATCACCGAGCCGAGCATCAAGGTGCGCAGGCCGCCGATGCGGTCGCAGATCGCGCCCGAGACCAGCCGGCTGACGATCCCGCAGGCCAGCATCAGCGACAGCATCTCGGCGCCGCGCGCGGTGCCGTAGCCGAGGTCGGTGCAATAGGCGACGATGTGCACCTGCGGCATCGCCATCGCGACGCAGCAGGCCACGCCGGCAACGCACAGCAATCCTTGCGCCGCGCCCAGGCTCAGGCCGAAGGGTCGCGTCGACGGACCGACGAGCAGCGAGTTGCTTCGCGCCTTCGCTTCGGTCGCCACCGGCAGTGCGGCGGCAACCGGCGGCCGCGGGCGCATGAAGAGCGCGAGACCAGCCATCGCCAACCCGCAGAAGAGACCCAGGCCGACGTAGGTGGCGCGCCAGCCCGAGCTTTCGACGAAGTGCTGCACGATCGGCGGCCATACTGCACCTGCCACGTAGTTGCCGCTGGCGCAGACCGCGACGGCCATGCCGCGCCGCTTGACGAACCACAACGAGGTGTCGGCCACCAGTGGCGCGAAGACCGCGCCGCTGCCCAGGCCCACGAAGACGCCCTGCACCAGGGAGAAGGAGACGACGCCGCTGCTCAGGCTCGACAGCACATAGCCGGTGCCGATGCAGCCGGCGCCCAGCAGCAGCGACCACATCACGCCATGCCGGTCCGCCAGCTTGCCCATCAGCACGCCGCCGACACCGAAGCCGATCATCAGGAGGGTGTAGGGCAGCGAAGCGTCGGCGCGCGCGATGCCGAAGTCGGCCTGCACGGCAGGCAGCACCACGGACACGACATACATGCCGCAGCTTCCGACCGTCATGATCAAGAGCGTGACCATGAGCCGCCACATGGCGTAGGGGGAGTCGGCCTTGAGCTTGCCGTCTTGTGTCGGTGGCATTGTCTTGTCTCGTTCCATGTGCGCCAGCGCGGGCTCGCAATGGCCTGCGCGCGGCCTCGTAGTTTGGCACGGAGCGGTTTTCCCTCGCTTCGATTCGAATCGAATCGAATCGAATCGAATCAATGATCGAGAGAGGGGCAGAGAAGAGAAAGGCAACAGGACCGGCGGTGTTGCGCGAGATGCGAGGACAGTGATTGTCTGACTTGCAACTGACCAGATAGTGCGGTAGCTTCCCGGCAGCAATAAACCTGGAGACTTCCGATGCATCGTCGCTTCATTCTTCTTGCCGGTATCGCCGTTGCAACTGCGGGCCTGATCGTCGGCTGCAGCGCCAGTGGGTCTTCGGGCAAGAACCCCATGAGCTTCTTCATCACCAGCGTCAATCCGGGCAAGGGAGGTGACCTCGGTGGCCTGGCCGGCGCCGACCGCTACTGCCAGGCGCTGGCGACCAGCGTCGGGGCAGGCAACAAGACCTGGCGTGCCTACCTGAGCACCACCGCCATGAACGGTCAGCCGGCCGTCAATGCGCGAGACCGGATCGGCAGCGGCCCCTGGACCAATGCCAAGGGCGTGGTCATCGCCACCAGCGTGGCCGACCTGCACAGCGCCAACGCCAAGGTCGGCAAGGACACCTCGCTCACCGAGAAGGGCGAGGTCGTGTCCGGCTTCGGCGATCCGGTGAACCGCCACGACATCCTCACCGGCTCGCGTGCCGACGGCACCCTCGCCGTGCCCGAACCAGGCAAGGACACCACCTGCGGCAATTGGACCTTGAGCGAAGGCGGCTCCGCCATCGTGGGCCACCACGACCACAAGGGCACCAATCCCGATCCAGTGGCCAACGCTTCGTGGAATTCGTCTCACGCCACGCGCGGCTGCAGCGTCGAGCAGCTCAAGATGAGCGGCAGCGCGGGCTTGACCTATTGCTTCGCGACGAACTGACATGGTCGGGGCGCGGGCTCCGACCCGTCGAGGGAGAGCGCGAAGATGTCCGAAGCAGTGGCCGCCGCCCTGAAGGCCCATGAATCGTCAGCCCAATTCGAAACACTGAAGCTGGCCTTCGTCATCGAGTGCGTCGGGCGCGTCCGGCACCTGCTCGAGGACGAGCGCGTCATTGCCTGCCTCGATACCCTGGAGGCCTACGCCGGGGGACGGGCGGACCGGGTAGCGCTCGATCGTGCAGCCGCCGAGGCCACTTCCCTTGCCAACCAGCATCAAGGCTCCCGATCATTGGATGGTGTCGGTCATGCGGCGGTATCGGCCAGCTATTCGGTGGCGAACGCGCTCGCCGGCCGCGCCGTCGAGGCGGCCGACTATGCTGCCTACGCAGCTGTATACGGCGACGGCGGGCATGGCGCGGTGAGCGATCCGGAGTCCTTCGTCGCCGAGAGGAATTGGCAGCTCGCTGCGCTGGCACGGTTGGCGGCGGCTTGAACGGCTCGACTTCCGTCCAGGGGACAATGCCGCCGCAGGCACGATGTCCGCCAGCCTGGAAATACTCAAAAAAGATGGATTGGGTCCCGATAGTCTTCATGACCTTCAAGGTTCTCGTGTTCGGCACGGGCATGTTCTTCGCCATCAAGTGGCACTATGAACAAGGGAAGAAGGGGAAGGACAAGCAGAACCCGGTGCTACGCGCGGGCGGCAAGGTGGCCGCAGTCTTCGTGCTTTCGCTCCTGGCCCTCTCACTCTTCGCTTTCGCCCTTGGCAGGCTGTTCGGGTTGGACTTGACCCTGCCGTGATGGCGACCAGTGCGCTCTTGAGCTGGCACCAGACAATCACGCTCACCATGTCATCCGAGTTCTTCTCCCCCGCGCTGGCCGTCGCACTCACGGCCTACACCGTCGGCGTCGCAAGCCCCGGCCCCAGCAACATGGCCATCATGTCCACCGCCATGTCGCAGGGGCGCCGCCAGGCACTGGCCTTGGCGTCCGGCGTCGTTTGCGGCTCGCTCATCTGGGGACTCACTGCCGCGCTCGGGCTCTCGGCCCTCATGCGGACGTATTCCTGGGCACTGGTCGCTCTCAAGGTCCTGGGCGGCCTGTACCTGCTCTTCCTCTCCTGGAAGGCGGGTCGTGCCGCCTTAGCGCCGCACCCACCGGGACTGGACATCCGTACCGGCAGCAGCACGAAGCGGCACGCATTCACCGGTGGCTTGGGCATGCACCTCACCAATCCGAAGGCCATCTTCGTCTGGCTGTCCATCGTCGCCCTCGCCCTTCCGCCCGGCGCAAGCCGAGACCATGCCCTCGGCGTCGTGGCGTGCTGCGCCGTCATCGGCGCCTCTGTCTTCTTTGGCTACGCATTGGCCTTCTCGACTGCGATTGCGCGCGCGCTGTACGCGAGTGCGCACAGATGGTTCAACGCAACGCTCTCGGCGGTGTTCGCCCTGGCCGGCGTGCGGCTCCTGCTGTCGCGCAGTGCGGCCTGAGACTCCACTTCTGTTCAAGACGATCGAGGGCCGGTCGCCCCTGGCCACGGGCTGAAGCGCTTTAGGCTCGTCAAGCCGCAAGGGCGCGACGAATCAATTGCTGTGCGGGTTCGAGTCGCTGCGCCATCTCGCTCGTCACGCCGATGGCGTTCAGCATCTCGACGACCGGATGCCAGGCAACAAGGGTCAGCTCGGGCGAGACGGCGCGCACCAGGACGCGCAACGGCAGGTCCAGCGCCGCGGCGGGCACGGCCTGCATGATCGGCGTGCCGCCCTTGGGATGCCCGTACAACAGCACCTCCGTCGGCGGCATCTGGAGTCCGGCGGCCTGGGCGCCACCCGAATGATCGATGCGGGCGAACAGCTGCAGGCCGGCGGCCTCGATGGCCTGGACCAGTCGCTCGATGGTGGCCTCGAAGCCGACCGGGCTGGCGATCTCGACGAGCGAAGAAGGGGTGGCGACGACAGGCATGGTTCGAGTCCGTTCGAGGGTGAGGCACGTAGCTCGATGCTGCGCGCAAGCTCGATGGCTGTCCACCCGCCTTGCGACGATCGGCGCTTCCCGGCGTTCGGGCCACCGGCAAGGGCAAACCCGCTTGTACCCGGCGGGCCCATCCCCGACCCTGTCCACCCCTTCACGGCCCGGCGGACACGACATGGCACACACGGTCGACTTCATCGTCATAGGCGCCGGATCGTCCGGCGCAGTCATCGCGTCGCGGCTCTCCGAAGACCCCGGCTGCACCGTGGCTCTTCTCGAGGCCGGCGGAACCCCGCCACCCGCCGAGAGCATCCCCGCGGCCTGCGGCACCCTGCAGCTGAATCCGGCGGTCGACTGGATGTACACCGCGGATGCGGGCAAGGCCGGCCTGGGCCTGCACGAGGGCCGCATGATGGTGCCGCGCGGCAAGATGCTCGGCGGATCGTCCGGCATCAACTACATGGCCTACGTGCGCGGGCATCCCGGCGACTTCGATGCCTGGGCCGCCGGCGGCGCCAAGGGCTGGAGCTACGACGAGGTGCTGCCGTATTTCAGGAAGAGCGAAGGCCTGGTGGCCTCGCCCGACATCGACCTCGACGAGGCCGCGCACGGGTCGGGCGGCCCGCTCGCGGTGTCGGTGCGTTCGCCGGTCCTGGACGGCGCGCGCGCCTTCGTCGCGGCGGCGCAAGCCGCGGGCATTCCGCGCGGCGACTACAACGGCAGGGACCGCGTCGGACCGCAGGGCGTCGTCTCGCTCTTCCAGACCACGACGCTGGACGGCAAGCGCTGCAGCACCTATCACGCCTTCCTGAAGGGCGAACCGTCGCAGCGCGCGAACCTGCGCATCTTCACCGAGGCGCATGTGACGCGGGTGCTGCTCGAAGAGGTCGACGGGCAGGCGATGGCGGTCGGCGTCGAGTACCGCGACGCCGCGGGCCAGTTGCAGTCGCTGTTCGCCACCAAGGAAGTCGTGTTGAGCGCGGGCGCGATCGGATCGCCGCACCTGCTGATGCTCTCCGGCATCGGCCCGCGTGCCGAGCTCGAAGCCGTCGGCGTGCGCTGCCGGGTCGATGCGCCGCATGTGGGCAAGCACCTGAAGGACCATCTGCACGTCGGCATCTTCTTTCCGGCACCGGGTACCGGGGTGTCGGTGGCGGAAGTCGGCATGGGCTTCGGCCCCGACATGTTGCGCGCGCCGGCCGGACCGCTGCCTGCCGATCCCGCGGACGACGTCCACCTGCCGCCGCCGCTGCAGGCGCTGAAGCAGGAAGCGCATCGCCGGCTCATGGAGTGGGCGACGACCGGCAAGGGAATGATCGCGTCCTCCATGTACGACGCCAGCGCGTGGTTCTCCACTGGCCTGGGCGACGCCCACACGCACGACGCCCAGATCGCGTTCTTCGGCTGTGCCGGCGACGTGGGCACCATGGAAGCCCGCATGCGCACGAGCGCGAAGGACTACTTCGGCGATCCCGACAAGCACCTGGCGCCGACGGCCGAGTCGGTGTTCCTGCTGGCGAACCCGGTGCAGCCGCACAGCGAGGGCGAGATCGTGCTGGAAAGCAGCGATCCGACGCGGCATCCCGTCATCCGCATGAACTACTTCGCCGATCCGCACGACATGAAGGTGATGCTGGCGGTGCTGCGCAAGGCGCTGGAGATTGCCGCCAAGTGGCCAGGCCCGCGCAAATTGGGAAAGCCAGTCGTTCCGCCGACACTGGCCGCCAGGCACGGATACCGCGACGACGGCCAATTCAGCGACGCGCTGCTCGAAGACCTGGCTCTGCACTATGCCTGGACGGTCTACCACGCCACCAGCACCTGCCGCATCGGCAGCGTGGTCGACCCGAGCCTGCGTGTCTTCGGCGCCAGGAACCTGCGCGTGGCGGACGCCAGCGTGATGCCGAACGTCATCAGCGGCAACACCAATGCGCCGTCGATCATGATCGGCGAGAAGGCGGCCGAGATCATCGCCTCGGCCCATGGCGTGAAGCTGGCGAACTTCGTCGGGCGCGCAGCGGCTGATTCTTCCGCCTGACCGGCTTCGCCATCGCCGGGTGCTGGCGCGCCGGCAGCAGCTGCGCGATCGAGTCGATGACCTGGGCACCGGTGCCCATGAGCGCGCACGGCTTGTGTTTTCCAAGCGTGAATTGCCGGGGGCAATCGATAGCCGGCGCCTGGATTACCCTTTCTCGGTCTCGGCTTCGTGCTCATCGGATGTGGCGGCGGCGGTCGCAGGATGTACCTCGAGTGCTACGGCGTGGGCGCGCCAACGGTGTTGCTCGTCTCCGGAAAAGGACACCGCGCAGATACCTGGCACTGGACGAACGCGGAACCTAGAGGCCGACTCGATCCGTGAAGTGGTCGACGCGGCTCGTCGATGAAGGTCGCACCCGAGAGGCGGGCGCCAGGCTCAAGCACTTGCCGGTAGCCGCTCTACCCTCTCACTTCCAGCCCCCGCACGATCCGGCTGGACTATGGTTGCGCGAAATAGTAGGGTTCAGTCCCGTCAAAACAAGGAGCCCTTCGTGCGAACCACGCAGCAACCACCCGCCACTCTGCCGAGCGACACGGCGTACGTTGCAAGAACCCAGGTCCGACGCGTTCTTTGCTCGATCGCTGGCGCGCTTGCCATCGGGGCGCTGGCGGCTTGCCAACATACGACGCCGAGTGCGTCGATCGGTGTTGGCAATCCCTATCCAGTCAGCAACTACGTCTGCGATGGGACTCGCCTGGCCGTGCGCTTGATGGGTGAGAGTGCCTCGGTCTCCGTCGATGGAGCGGCCGCCGTCGATCTTCCCTCGACCGGAAGCTCGGGGACTGCCTTCTCGAACGGACGCCAGACGCTGCTCATCGAGCAAGGCCGCACATCGTGGGCCCTTGGGCGCGCCATGCCGGTTGCGTGCACCGGCGGCTAGTCACGACGAATTGGCGAGCACCCGAAATTGGATCGATACATCGCGCTTGAAACCTACGTTGCCGTTGTCGAGACGGGATCTTTTTCCGCCGCAGCACGGCGCCTCGACGTCGGCCAGCCTGCGGTATCGAAGTCCGTGGCTCAGCTGGAAGACAAGCTGGGTGTTCGCCTGCTGCTGCGCGCCAATCGCCAGCTTGTTCCCACGGACGCCGGACGCGACTACTACTCATATGCGCGTAGAGTCATCGACGAAGCCGAAGAAGCCGATGAAGCGGCTCGCGGCAGTGCAGTGGCGCTGACGGGCACGCTCAAGGTCTGCGCCGCGGTCACTTTCGCGCGCTTGCACGTCGTTCCCCATTTGGCCGGGTTCCTGGAGAGCCACCCGGGCTTGTCCATCGACGTGATACTGGACGACAGGAATGTGGATCTTCTGCTTGAAGGAATCGATGTCGCACTGCGCATGGGAGACCTGGTCGATTCGAACTTGACCGCGCGACGCATCGGCCAATCCCGTCGCCTGGTCATTGCGACACCGGCCTATCTCGCGCGGGCCGGCATGCCCGATTCACCAGACGAATTGGCGGCTCATCAGGCAATCGTCTACGACCAAGGCGGTGGCGGCAGCTCCTGGAGATTTCAAAAAGGGGCCGACGACGTTGCCGTCACGCTTTCCGGCCGATTGCGCGTCACGGCGGCTGAAGGAGTGAGGGCTGCGGTTCTTGGCGGGTTGGGCCTGTCGGTGGCGTCCGAATGGATGTTCGCACCCGAGCTCGCCGACGGCAGCGTGGTTCAGCTTTTGCCCGAATGGAATCTGCCGTCCATCGATCTCTGGGCCGTTTTTCCGTCTGGACGCCGAGCCAGCGCAAAGGCACGGGCTTTCGTCGATTTCGTGCAGGCATCGCTGAAGTAGCAGCGCAAGCGTAGGGGCCGACGGGTTGCGGGCCGCAGTCCGAACGATCCACCGGAGCCGGGCCATCCACGGCCCGCGCCTTCATTACGCATGCAACCGAGTTCATTTCGAGCGGATGCGCTTCGGCACAATTTCGCGCTCTGCATTCCCTTTCTTGTTCGCGCGCATGCCACACCTGCCAACTCGACCATCGCCACTGCGCTCGCCGGAGCGGCCCCGCATGGCTGGAACCCCCGGCCATCCGGCGCGAGGCGATGCATGCGGATGAGGTGGGTACGTCTCCTCGGACCGTCCCTTCTCGGTCTGGTGCTCGTCGGATGCGGCGGCGGCGGCCCAGCGCTGCAGTCCCCCGTCAGCGCGTCCAACGCCGGCATGTTCGACATCGGCGGCGGTCGCAGGATGTACCTCGAGTGCTACGGCGTGGGCGCGCCAACGGTGGTGCTAGTCGCCGGAAAAGGACACCGCGCGGATACCTGGCACACGACCAACGCGGAGCCACCGAACGAGAACGCATCGGTGATCTTCAGAACTGCATCGAGCACCCGCGTGTGTGCCTACGATCGTCCCAACACGAAGGGCCCCGACGGCGAGCCGAGCCGAAGCGATCCTGCGGCCGAGCCCACCACCGCGCGCGCCAGCGTCGACGACCTGCATGCGCTGTTGGCGGCGGCGCATGTTCCGGGACCCTACGTGATCGTGGGTCATTCCTACGGCGGTCTCGTCGCCAGGCTCTATGCAAGCACCTATCCGGATGAAGTGGCCGGTCTCGTCCTGGAGGATTCGCTCTCCGAGGGCTTGTACGCGCGGCTGACGCCGGCCCAGCGAGATGTGCTCGAAGCGATCAATCTCGACCCGGAACGGATCGCCACCGTGACCTCTTTCGCGCAGGTGACATCGGCGCCGCCCGTGCGAACCGTGCCGATGACCATCTTGACAGCGGACCAGCCTCCCCTCAGCCGGCAGGATGTCGCGACCGGACTTCTTCCTTCGTTCGTGACCGTCGAATTCGTCGAGGCGCTGTGGACTGCGCAAGTCGCGGCGCAGGACGATCTGGCCAGACTCTTTCCCTTTGCAAAGCACGTCACGAAGACCAACAGCCGTCATTACATCCACGTCGAGCAGCCTCAGCTGGTGGCCGACTCGATCCGTGAAGTGGTCGACGCGGTTCGTCGATGAACGTCGCCCGCGAGAGGCGGCCACCAGCTTCAAGCGCTTGGCGGCGGCCTCTCATGGATCTCCATCCAAAGCGCGGGCATTCCTTGCAGAGATAGTCCGTATGCCCGCCACCTGCTTCTCGCCCGTCATGCCGACTTTCAGAATGAGGACCTCTTCATTCACTCGAAAGCGAAAACATGTCAAAGCTCAGCGGCAAAGTGGCCGTGATCACCGGCGGCAGCAGCGGCATCGGTTTGGCAATCGCACAGCGTTTTGTCAAGGAAGGTGCGTATGTCTTCATCGTTGGCCGTCGTCAATCCGAACTCGACAGGGCTGCCAAGCTCATCGGCGGCAACGTCACTGCCGTTCAAGGCGACGTGGCCAACGCGGCGGACCTCGACCGCCTGTACCAGACCGTGAAAGAAACGAAGGGTCGCGTCGACGTGTTGGTTGCGAACTCCGGCGTGGTCGACGTCAAGTCCATCGACGACGTGACCGAGGAACACTTCGACAAGACCTTCGACATCAATACCAAGGGCCTGCTGTTCACCGTCAAGAAGGCCCTGCCATTGATGGGCAAGGGCGGGTCCATCGTCTTGACCGCGTCTATCGCATCGGTCAAGGGCATGCCCGGCTATGGCACCTACAGCGCCACCAAGGCAGCCGTTCGTTCGTTCGCCCGTACCTGGACGATCGAACTCAAGGACCGTGGCATTCGCGTGAACACCCTGAGCCCCGGCCCGATCGACACGCCGATCATCGACAGCCAGGCCGACTCGAAATATGGCGCCGACGCAGTCCGTGCATCGTTTGCCGCGGTGATCCCGCTCGGTCGCATCGGCAAGGCTGACGAGGTTGCAGCGGCCGCCCTGTTCCTGGCTTCTGACGAAAGCAGTTTTGTCGCTGGCATCGACCTGCCGGTCGATGGTGGCATGGCGCAGGTCTAGCCTGGCGGCGGGTCGCTGACACCCATTACATGTGCAATCCGGACCTCTCGCCGCAGGCCGGAGAATGGCCAGCCTGCATCTGTCCATGCCTAAGAGCTGCACATCGGCAGCCAGTTCTATAGGCGCAGCGTGCCCTCGCCGAGCACGACGTGATCGCCGGCGCGCCGGCCTACGACAACTCCGAGATCGCTTTTCGATGCCACACCAGTTCCCTGGAATCCGCAGCGCCCTGCTCCCGCTCGACGGCTTCCCGATGCCATCGAGCCGCGATGGCATTGGCCCGCCGGTGCTCCGACGACCGATGGCCGCCCAGTCGCATCGCCAGATCGAGCGTCAGGAAGAACAGGCCGAAGACCACGACGAAGTACGGCAGGAAGGCCAGCTTCTGGCGCACTGACAGATCTGCCGCGGCACGCGCCGGCGGTCCGGGCGGATAGCCTTGCACCAGCACATGGCTGGCCCCCTCCAGGATCAATGCGCCGACCAGCGCGCCGAGGGCATAGAGCACCGTCGTGAGCGGCGGCGTGGCCAGCGCCGCGAGCAGGCTGCTGACCGCGAGCACGTACAGCAATTCCAGCAAGCCGAAGAGCAGGCCGACGCCCACGTCCATCCGCAGCGCCCAGGCGACCAGCGCCGCAGCCAGCACCCATGCGCCCACCGGGCCGAACAAGGCCAATGCCATCGCATACAGCGCCATATGCACGATCGACCAGGTGAGGTAGTGCACCAGCGACAGTCCCAGGCTGTGATGCTGGAAGCGGCACAAGGCGACGACGAACATCACGTGTTCCGCGACCGTGCCGCCGAAGAACGCCGGGTTTTCCTGCGTGGATTGCTGCTCGATGCTTGCGTCCATGGGGGCGAATCTCCTGTGTGGCCTGTGATGGCTGGCAGCCCTAGTGGCTTGCGAGCGAATGTAGATCGTTGTCAAATCGAGATAAACCAGCTTTCCAACAACCGATTGTTGCCATGGCGATATCAATGACACCCGAACGACTCGCCGCCATGAGCGTCTTCGCGCTGGTGGTCGAATCGAAGACCTTCTCTGCCGCCGCCGAGCGGCTGGGCCTGTCCAAGTCGTTGGTGAGCCGCCAGGTCAGCGCCCTGGAACGATCGCTGTCGACCCGGCTGCTCAACCGTTCCACCCGGCGGCTGAGCCTCACCGACGCGGGCGCGACCTTCCTGGAGCACTGCCGCCGGGTCGTGCAAGAGGCCGAGTACGCCGAGCGCCGATTGAGGCAGACGCAGTCCGAACTCGCGGGGGTGGTGCGCGTGACCTGCGTCCAGGCCTTCGCGTTGCGCCACCTCATGACGGCCTTCGACGACTTCCAGGTCCGCTATCCCGAGATCCGCATCAAGCTCTCGTGCAGCAACCACAAGGTCGACCTCGGCGAGGACGGCCACGACATCGGCATTCGCATGTCGTCCCGGCTCGAACCCAACCTGGTGGCCCGCAAGCTGGCCGTGAACCGGCGATTGCTGTGCGCCGCCCCGAGCTACCTGGATCGGCGGGGCACGCCGCAGGCGCCCGACGATCTCGCGGCGCACGATGGGGTGCTGTTTCCGCCGATGGCGCTCAAGGGCGCCTGGGCCTTCGCCCGCGATGGCCAGCGTTACATGGCCGCGGCCACTCCCCGCTTCGAGACCGACGACATGGCCACCGCCCACGCGGCCATCCGCAGCGGCCTGGCACTGGGGGTGTTGCCGCTCTACATCGCGGCGGACGACCTGCGGCTGGGCCGGCTGGTCTCGGTGCTGCCGGACTACCAGTTGGTGCCGGAAGCGGACATCTATCTGGTGCATCTGCCGAACCTGACGCTCCCGCTGCGCGTGCGCGCGCTGATCGACTTTCTCGAGCAGCGCTTCAAGCCGATGCCGCCGTGGGAGCAAGGCGCGTGAAGTCAGTCGAACAGCGGCCTCTCCGCCAGGCGGTCCGGCTCCGCACCCGTGTCGCGCTCAGAAAACCGGCGGCGGCAATGCACTGGATGCAGGCGGCGGCGGCGTGCTGCCGGTGCGCTCGTCGGCCTGGGTCACCCATCCGCCGCCCATCGCCTTGTAGGTGTTCACCGCCGCGGCATAGAGCTGCGCGCGGATCGAGGCCAGGTTGAGTTCGGCCGGGAACAAGGCCTGCTCGGCCTGGAGCACCGTCGAATAGTCGGTGTAGCCGCCCTCGTACTGCAGGCGCGCGAGGTCGTTGTATTGCTGCAGCGCCGCCACCAGCTTGATCTGGGCGCTCAGCTGCTCCTGCAGCTTCTCGCGTGCGACCAGCGCGTTGTCCACGTCGGCGAAGGCATTGCGGATCGACAGCTGATAGCTCAACAGGGCCGCCTTCTGGGTGGCCTCCGCCTGCGCCACCTGGCCGCTGATGGCGCCGAAGCTGAAGATCGGCCCGGCGACCGAACCGGTGAAGCTCCAGATCCGGTTCGACCCGTTGAAGAGCTTCGACAGCTCGCTGCTGGCGTTGCCGTAGGCGCCGGTGAGCGAGATGGTCGGGAAGTACAGCGCCTTGGCAGCGCCGATCTGCGCATTGGCCGCGATCAGCTGCTGTTCCGACTGCAGCAGGTCGGGCCGGCGTTCGAGCAGCTCCGAGGGCAGGCCCTGCGGCACCTGCGGCAGCTGCAGCTCCGACACCGACTTGCCGCGCGCGATCGGCCCCGGGTCGCGACCGATCAGCACCGCCAGCGAACTCTGGGTCTGCGCGATCTGCGATTCGATCAGTGGGATCTGCGCCGCAGCCGTCTCGTACTGCGACTGCGCCTGCGCGACGTTCATCTGCGAGACCTGCCCGTACTGGAACTGCAGGGTGAACAGGTCGACCGATTCCTTGTAGGTGCCCAGCGTCTTCTGTGCCACTTCGAGCTGCGCATCGAGGCCGCGCAGCTGCAGGTAGCTGCCGGCCACCTGCGCCACCAGCGTCAGGATCACGCCGCGCCGGGCCTCGTCGGTGGCCAGGACATTGGCATAGGCGGCCTCCGACTGGCGGCGGATGCGTCCCCACAGGTCGACCTCCCAGCTCGCCTGCAGCGCCGCCTGGTAGGCGTTCGCCGGGTTCGGGTAGTTGGGGATCAGCGCGGCGAAGGCCGGCTCCGCCGAACGCGCCCGCTGCGCGCCGGCGCCGTAGCCGACAGCCGGGAACAGCTGCGACCTCGCCTGCGTCAGCACCGCCGCGGCCTGCTCGACATTGGCCGCCGCGATCTGCACATTGCTGTTGTGCCGCAGCGCTTCGTCGATGAGCTGGTCCAGCACCGGATCCTGGAACTGCTGCCACCACAGGGTGTCGACGGTGCGGGCCGCGTCCTGCGGCTCGTACTGGAAGGCCTTCGGCGCAGTCACGGCCGGGCGCTGGTAGTTCGGTCCCATCGTGCAGGCTGCCAGCCCCCACGCGGCGACGACGAGGGCGATGAGAAGCTTGCGCGGCATCGCCTCAGCCCTCCTCGCCCGTCGGTGCCTGCGACTGCGACTGCGACCGCGACTGCGCCTTCGACCTCCGACCTTCGCCCCAGCGGTCGAAGATGTAGAAGAAGAGCGGCACGTAGAGCATGGCCAGCGTGGTCTCGCCGATCATGCCGCCGATGATGCCGGTGCCGATCGAATGGCGGGCGTTGGCACCTGCGCCGACCGCGATGGCCAGCGGCAGGCAGCCCACCGCGAATGCCAGCGAGGTCATGATGATCGGCCGCAGCCGCTGCTCGCCGGCCAGGCGTGTCGCTTCCATGATGCTGTGGCCCTGCTTGCGGAAGTCCACCGCCGCGCTCACGCGCAGCACCGCGTTCTTCGCGCCGAGGCCGATCAGCACCAGCAGGCCGATCTGGAAGTACACGTCGTTCTCCAGCCCGCGGATGTAGTTAGTGAGCAAAGCGCCGAGCACGCCGAAAGGGATGGCGGTCATCACCGCGCCAGGCAAGGTCCAGCTCTCGTATTGCGCGGCCAGCACCAGGAAGACGATGACGAGGCCGAAGACGAAGGCCAGTGACGAGGTGCCGCCCGATTTCTTCTCCTCGAAGGCCAGGCCCGACCAGGCATAGGTGTAGTTGGGCGGCAGCTCGCGCGCCAGGTCTTCCATGGCCGCGATCGCCTGCCCCGAGCTGTAGCCCGCCGCCGGATTGCCGATGATCTTTGCGGCCGGAAAGCCGTTGAAGTGCGGCAGCAGGTCCGGACCGGCGGCCCAGCTGGTGCTGACCACCGCCGCCAGCGGCACCATCTTGTTCTGGTTGGATCGGGTGTAGAGCCGCGTCAGGTCGCCGGGCGTCTGGCGGAACTGCGCATCGGACTGCACGATCACCCACCACACGCGGCTGTACTGGCTGAACTGGCTCGCGTTGAGCGAACCGAACTGGGCCTGGATCGCGCTGTACACGTCCTGCACCGGCACGCTGAGCAATGACGCCTTCTCGCGGTCGACGTCGGCACGCAGCTGCTGGCTGTTGGCATTGAAGGTGGTGCTCACGCCGCTGAGTTCCGGGCGCTGCCGTGCCGAGGCGATCAATGCCTGGACATTGCTGCCCAGCTCGGCCGGCGAGCCGGCGGCGGTGTCCTGGATCCAGAACTCGAAGCCGCCGGTGGTCCCGATGCCCGGTATCGCGGGCGGCGCGATCGGCAGCACCACGGCTTCCTGGATGTGCCTGGCTTCTTCATAGAAGCGCGACAGGATGGCGCGTGCGTTCTGCTGCCTGGCGGTGGCGATGTCGGCGTAGCGCTTCTTGAAATCGGTGAAGGTGACGAAGAAGGTCGCGGCGTTGGTCTTGAAGCCGCCGTCGACCAGGCTGTAGCCGGTGATCATCGAGCGCGTGGCAACGCCGGGTATCTTCGCCAGGATCGCATCGGCGCGCTCGGCCACCGCCTGGGTGCGTTCCAGGCTCGCGGCCTGCGGCATGATGATCGCCACCATCGCGTAGCCCTGGTCCTCCTGCGGCACGAAGCTGGTCGGCAGCACCTGGAAGAGATGCCAGATGGCATAGAGGAACACCGCCAGCAGCACGAAGGCCATCAGCATGCGCGCGATCACCAGCTCCACCGCATGGCCGAAGCCGCGCGTCAGGCCGTCGACCTTGCGGTTGAACCAGGCGAAGAAGCCGCGCGTCGGCGGCGGGTTGTGCTTGAGCAGCAGCGCGCACATCGCCGGGGTCAGGGTCAGCGCCACGAAGCCCGAGATGACCACCGACACCACGATGGTGATCGCGAACTGCTTGTAGAGCTGCCCGGTGGTGCCCGGCAGGAAGGCGGCGGGCACGAACACCGCCGCCATCACCAGCACCACCGCCACCAGCGAGCCGCCGATCTCGCCCATCGAGCGGATCGTCGCCTCCTTGGGCGACAGATGGTGTTCGGCCATGTTGCGCTCGACGTTCTCGCACACCACGATGGCATCGTCGACCACCATGCCGATGGCCAGGATCAGCCCGAACAGGGTCAGCAAATTGATCGAGAAGCCCAGCGCCAGCATGCCGCTGAAGGTGGCGACCAGCGACACGACGATGGCTGCGGCGCAGATCAGGGTGGTGCGCAGGCTCTGCAGGAACAGGTAGACCACCAGCACCACCAGCACCAGCGCCTCGGCCAGGGTCTTGATCACCTCGTCGATCGACAGGCGCACGAAATCGTTGGTGTCCAGCGCGATGCTCAGCTCCAGCCCTTCCGGCAGCCGCGCCTTCATCTGCTCGAGCGCGCTGCGCACCGCGTTCGAAACCACCAGGCCGTTGGCGCCGGGCTGCTGGTAGATGGCGATCAGGGTCGCCGGCTCGCGGTTCAGCTGGCTGTTCACGATGTACTGGCGCAGGCCCACCTGGGCCCGCGCCACGTCGCCCAGGCGCACGATCGCGCTGCCGTCGGGATTGGCGCGCAGGATGATGCGTTCGTACTGGCGCGGATCGACGAACTGGCTCTGCGTCACCACCGGAAAGGTCAGCTGCACGTTGCCGCTGCTCGGCTGCTGACCGATCTGCCCGGCGCCGAAGAGCGAGTTCTGCTGGCTCACCGCATTGGCGATGTCGCTGGTGGTGATGTTCAGCGAAGCCATGCGGTCCGGATTCATCCAGATGCGCATCGCCTGGTCGGGCACGCCCATCACCTGTGCCTGCCCCGCGCCATTGACGCGCTTGAGCGCATCGAGCACGTAGACGTTGGCGTAGTTGGCGACGTAGTCGGCGCTGTAGCGCCCGCCCTTGCCGGTGACCGCCACCAGCATCGTGATGGAGGAGCTCTTCTTCTGAACCGAGACGCCCTGCTGCTGCACGGCCTCGGGCAGCTGCGGCAGCGCGAGGTTCACCCGGTTCTGCACCTGCACCTGGGCGATATCGGGATTGGTGTCGAGCGCGAAATACACCGTCAGCGTCAGCTGGCCGCTGGCCGAACTGGCGCTGCTCATGTAGAGCATGTTGTCGACGCCATTGATCTGCGCCTCGATCGGCGAGGCCACGCTCTCGGCCAGCGTCTTGCTGTCGGCGCCGGGATAGGTCGCCTGCACCGTCACCTGCACCGGCGTGATCGCCGGGTATTGCTCCACCGGCAGCCGCGTCATCGCCACCAGTCCGGCCAGGCAGAGGATGATCGCGACCACCGCCGCGAAGATCGGTCGTTCGATGAAGAAGCGGGAGAACATGCGGCGCTCAGCGTGCGGTGCCGGCCGGCGCGGCCGTCGCAGCCGGAGTGGCGGCCACTCCATCGGACTTGACCACCACCACCGACGCACCGGGCGTGAGGCGCTGGGCGCCATCCACCACCAGCCGGTCGCCAGAGCGCAGTCCCTCGTCGACGAACCAGCTGTCGCCCTGCCAGTCGCCAAGCGATAGCGGCCGCTGCTCGACCTTGCCGTCCTTGTCCAGTACCCAGGCGAACTGGCCCTTCGCGCCCTGCTGCACGGCGCGCTGGGGCACCAGGATCGCGTTCGGCCGCACAGCGCCCCTGAGCCGGGCGCGCACGTACTGGTTGGGGCGCAGCGCACCCTTCGGGTTGTCCACCGTGGCGCGGATCAGGAAGGTGCCGGTCTGCGGGCTGTACGACGGATCGGCGAAGGTGATCTTGCCCTGGAAGGGAAAGACGCTGTTGTCCTGCTGCACGACTTCCACCACCATCGCCATGTCCTTGGGCAGCCGCAGCCGGCCGTCGCGGATGTCGTTCTGGATGCGCAGGTACTCGTTCTCGGACAGGCTGAAATTGACCCACATCGGGCTCAGCACCGACACCGTGGTCAGCTGCGAATTCTGCGGGCTCAGGTAGGTGCCGTCGGCCACCGCGGCGTAGCTGCTGACGCCGGCGACCGGCGAGCTGATCACGGTGTAGCTGAGGTCCAGCTGCGCCGACGTGACCTGCGCCTGCGATTGCGCCACGGCGGCGGCGGCCTGCTCGTACTGGCCCTCGGCGTTGTCCAGATCCTTCTGCGACAGCGCATTCTTGGCGGCCAGCGGCTTGGTGCGATTGAGGTTGGCGGTGGCCACCGTCAGCGCGGCCTGGTTGCGCTGCAGCGCGGCCTTGGCGGCGTCCAGCTGCGCCTGGAAGGGCTTCTGGTCCATGCGGAACAGCACCTGCCCGGACTTGACCGTCGAGCCCTCGGTGTAGACACGCTTGTCGAGCCAGCCCGAGACCCGCGCCTGGATGTTCACCGCCTGCGAACTCTGCGTCTGCGCGATGTATTCGCGAGAGACGTCGACGTCGGTCGGCTTGACCGTGACGACGCTGACTTCCAGCGGCGCCGGCGCCGGCTTGGGCACCTCCTTGCTGCAGCCACCGAGCAGGCAGAGCGCGGCCAGGGCGACCGCCAGGATCGAGCAAGACAACCTATGGCCCATATGTGCTGCGTATCGCCCCTCGAATTGATGTCATGGCCCCGCAGGTACGCACGGGCTGAAACCGATACGCGCGGGACTTTACTGCAAGTCGGCGCGCGGCTGTAGATGCCGGCCCGGGCGCATCAGATTCGCCAGAGTTCGCGCAGCCTCCGGGCCAGGCGATCGGCCTCCGCCGCCGAGGCGACATTGGTGAAGCCCATGAGCAGGCCCTGCGCCGCGCTCGACGGCCTGGCGCTGCGCAGCGACAGGGCCTGGCAGTTCAGGCCGACGGCTTGCGCCTGCGCGGCGAGCAGGACATCGCTGGCGGCGCCATCGAAGCGGGCGATCAGGTGCATGCCGCCGCGCGCGAGCTCGACGCGCACCCGATCGCCGAAGGCCTGCGCCAGCGCCTGGGCCAGCCAGGCGCGGCGCCGGGCGTAGAGCAGGCGCATCTTCTTCAAGTGGCGTGCGAAGTGGCCCTGCGTCAGGAAATCGGCGGCGATGGCCTGCGTCAACGGCGAGCAGCCGTTCGACCAGGCCGCAGCGGCGGCCGCGAAGGTCGACGCCTGCGCCTCGGGAACCACCAGGTAGGACAACGCCAGGCCCGGATGCAGCGTCTTCGAGAAGCTGCCGAAATAGATCACGCGCTGGTGCCGGTCGAGGCTCTGGAGCGAAGGCAGCGGACGCCCGTCGTAGTGGAACTCGCCGTCGTAGTCGTCCTCGACCACCCAGGCGCGGCGGCTGCGGGCCCAGTCGAGCAGCGCGATGCGGCGCGCCATCGACAGCGCGACGCCGAGCGGCGCCTGATGCGATGGCGTGACCACCGCCAGGCGCGCTGCCGGCGCTCGGCGCAGGCCCAGCGCCACCATCAGCCCCTGTTCGTCCACCGGCACGGCGACCGGGCGGCAGCGCGTGGTGACGATGAGTTCGCGCGTCGGCGGATGTCCGGGATCCTCCATCCAGACCTGGTCGCCCGGCGCCAGCAGCGTGTGCGCGACCAGCGCCAGCGAAGCGCGCTGGCCGGCGGTCACGAAAACCTGGCCCGGCGCGCAGGCCACGCCGCGCGAGACCGACAGATACGCCGCCAGCGCCTGCCTCAGCCTCGGATGGCCGGCCGGGTCGCCATAGAACATGTCCGCCGCCTGCATCGACCTGAGCGCGCGGCTTCCGAGCCGCGCCCAGAGCTTGCGCGGAAAGGCGTCGAGCGCCGGAATGCCGAGTTGCAGCGGCGGTGGCGCGGCCGGCGGCGGGGGCACTGCTTGCACGCTGGCCGCCACGCCGCCCTGCGGCTGGTCATGCCGCGGGCGCGGAAGCGCTGCCGGCTGCTGGCGCGGCACCCGCAGGCTGGGCGCGACACAGGTGCCGGCCTGCCCGCGCGCCAGGATGTAGCCTTCGCCGGCCAGCTGGCCGTAGGCGGCCTCGATCGTGCCGCGCGCGACGCCCAGCTCGCTCGCGAGGCTGCGCCAGGAGGCCAGGCGTTCGCCTGGGCGCAGCAGGCCCTGCGCGATGGCGTCGCGGATGCGCCGGTAGATCTGCTGCTGCAGCGGGGCGCGGTCTTCCCGGTCGAGGGGAAGGAGTTTCGACCAGTTCCTGGATGTGTCGATCATGGCCCAGTCATTTGAATTGATCTTGGCTCTTTTCGCAGGGCCATGCCGGGCCTACGCTCCACCATCCATTCACGGAACATCCGACCAGGAGCAGAGCTTGAAGAAAAAGGAAAGAGTCTTCGTCGCCGGCGCCGGCGGCGCCATCGGCCGTGCGCTGGTCCCGCTGCTGCGCGCGGCCGGCCATGAGGTCTACGGCTCGACCCGGCGCGCGGAGCGAGCCGACGCCTTACGCGCCGCGGGCGCCGAGCCGGTTCTGGTCGACGTCTTCGATGCCGCCGCGCTCGCGTCGGCGCTGCGCCGCATCGAACCCGCGAGCGTCATCCATCAGCTCACCGACCTTCCCTCGCGCGCCGACCCTGCCCTGATGGCCGCGGCCGTGACGCGCAATGCGCAGCTGCGCCGCGTCGGCACCGCCAACCTGGTCGCGGCGGCCCGGGCGGCCGGTGCGCGCCGCTTCGTCGCCCAGAGCATCGCCTGGGCCTATGCACCGGGCGCGACGCCGCATCGCGAGGACGACCCGCTCGACCTCGCGGCCGAGGGCGATCGCGGCATCAGCGTGCGCGGCGTGGAGGCGCTGGAACTCGCCAGCCTGCGCGATGCGCAGCCGATGGTCGGCACCGTGCTGCGCTACGGCCAGCTCTACGGCCCCGGCACCTGGCGCGACAGCCCCGAAGGCAGCTGCCCGGTGCATGTCGAGGCCGCGGCCTGGGCAGCGCTGCTGGCGCTGCGGCACTCGACCGGCGGCGTCTTCAACATCGCGGAGCCGGGTGCCGCCGTCGACAGCGGCAAGGCGGGTCGGGAACTCGGCTGGAACCCTTCCCTGCGCGTCGGCAGCGGCGCCCCGGGAGGCCCGGCATGAGCGCCGCGGCCATTCGCCGCCGATGGGAAGTCATCGGCCTCGCGGCCTTGAGCCTGGCGGCCGCCGGCTGGTCGCTGATGCCTTCCGCCCGACAGTCGGCGCTGCAATGGATCGACGAGGTCTGCAGCGCGGCCGGCCGGCCGATGTTCGCCAGCATGCCGACGATCCCCGGCGCCCCGGCGGTGCCGGGACATCCGGCCACGTCGGTGCGCGTGTTGTCCTGCGAGCCGCTGCCGGATGCGCCGGGCAAGAACCTGACGACGATGGTGGTCGACTTCCCGCCGCTGGCGCGTTCGGCGCCGCACCGGCATCCGGGATCGGTCACCGCGTTCGTGATCTCGGGGCACCTGCGTTCGCAGCTGCAGGGCGGCCCGGTGGTCGACTATTCGGCCGGGCAGAGCTGGTTCGAGGCACCGCGCATCCTGCACATGCTGGCGGAGAACCCGGATCCGGCGCGGGCGGCCAGCCTGCTGGCGGTGTTCGTGACTGATGAGAATTGCGGGCCTTTGGTCATTCCGGAGCCGCCGGCGAGCCCGTGAAGGCACCCCCCGGCGGCGTCCGATCTGCCCGTCGACGCCTACCTGGGACTGTCGATCTTCCCTCCGCCACCGAGCGACTTCGACACCGCCACCAGGTTCGACGCCAGCCGGCTGCTGCTCTCGGTGTATTCGCGCTGCGCCTGCAGCCAGGTGCGTTGGGCGTCGAGTTGCACCAGGAAGTCCGTCAGCCCGTGCTCGTAGCGCACGCGGGCGAGTTCCAGCGCGTTGCGGCTGCTGCGCTCGCGAACGACCAGCGCGCCATTGCGCTGTCGCTCGGCGCTGTACACGCTCAGCGCGTCGTCGATCTCCTGCCAGGCTTTCAACACGGTCTGCTGGTAGCTCACCGCCGCCTGCTGCTGCTGCAGTTCGCGCAAGGTCACGGTGGCACGACGGCGCCCGCTGTCGAAGATCGGGATCTGCAGGCTCGGGCCGATCGACCACTGCCGGCTGCCCCAGTCGGTGAAGCTGCCGGCGTCCACCGATTGCATCGAGAAGCCCGCACCGAGAGTGATGCGCGGATACATGTCTCCCACCGCCACGCCGATGTTGGCGGTGGCCGCATGCAGTTGCGCCTCGGCGGCCTGGATGTCGGGGCGGCGCAGCGCCACCGAGGACGGCAGGCCGAGCGAGAGGTCGGGCAGCGTCGCCAGAGGCAGGCGCGCCGGCGCCGCCAGCTCCGCCTGGAGCGCGCCTGGATGCTCGCCGAGCAGCAGGGTGAGCCGGTTGGCCAGTTGCGTCTCCTGTGCCTGCAGCTGCGGCAGTTGCGCGCGCAATTCGGCGGTCTGCGCGCGCTGCCGCTCGACGTCGAGGTCGGTGGTGAGGCCGCCGTCGGCGCGCGCCCCGACCAGTTCGAGCGTCTCGTCGGCGGCGGCGATGTCGTCGCGCGAGAGCGCGATCTGGCGCTGCACCGCGCGCAGGTCGAAGTAGTTGCGCGCGACCTCGGCCTGCACGCTCAACTGCACCTGCGCCAGCATCGCGCGTGCGTTGGCGACATCGGCATCGGCCGATTCGATGGAGCGTCGCACCCGGCCCCAGAGGTCGAGCTCCCACGAGGCATCGAAGCCGGCCTGGTAGAAATCGTGAGGCTCGCTCAGCACCTGGATCAGCTCGTCCTGGTTGGCGGGGCTGAAGGCGTCGAGCAGGCGCCGGGTCTCGCCGTTCTCGCTCTGGCGCAGGCGGGTGGCGGCGGCGCTGCCATCGACGCGAGGTCCTTGCAGCGAAGCCACGACGCTGCGTTGCGCGCGGCTTTGCGCGAAACGCAGGGCCGCGATCTGCAGGTCCTGATTGGCGGCCAGCGCGCGGCTCTCCAGCGTGTCGAGGACGGAGTCGCCGAACATCGACCAGTCCTGCGGCCCCGCAAGCGCCGCTGCGTCCGCACCGGCGGCCGTGCCCGGCGCAGGCGCCAGCGATGCGGAGCCGCCGTGCCAATCGGCGAAGGCGGCCGGCGCATCGGCGATGGGCGGCTTGAAGTTCGGCCCGACGGTGCAGCCGCCGGACACCATGGCGATCGCCGCGATCGCCGAAATCGCGACGAACTGCGGCAGCCGCGCGCCGCGCGATGAAGCGGAGAAGTTGAATGGCGTCGAGGTCTTCATGGCATGCCCTTCGCGTGCGAGGTCAGACGAGCCGATGGCGGAACAGCCACGCGGCGAGCGGCAGGGTCACGGCCGCGATGATGAACAGCGGAATCAGGTTGTGCCAGACCGCCAACAACCCGACGCCTTCGAGGTAGACGCGCTGCACCAGATCGATCGCGAAGCGCAGCGGATTGGCCAGGGTAGCGACCTGCAGCACGCGCGGCATGTTGCTCACCGGTGTCGTCAGGCCCGAGAGCAACATCATCGGCATGATCAGCACGAAGGTGTAGAGCATGGCCTGCTGCATGTTGGCCGATACCGCCGAGATCGACAGCCCGATGCCCACGCTGGCGATCGTGAAGAAGACGAGGCCGGTGTAGAGCGTCCACAGCGATCCCGCCATCGGCACGCGGAACCAGAGCAGGGTCACCAGCAGCACCAGGGTCGACTGCACCAGCCCCACCAGCACCGGCGGCACCGCCTTGCCGATCATGATCTCGGTCGGCGAGAGCGGCGTCACCAGCAGCTGGTCGAAGGTCCCCTGCTCGCGCTCCCGGGCGACCGACAGTGCGGTGAGCAGCAGGGTCTGCAGCATGCTGAGCGCGGCGATCATGCCGGGCATGAAGTTCCAGCGCGTCTCCAGGTTGGGGTTGAACCAGGCGCGCGACTCGATGCGCACGGGGGCGGCGGCGCCGCCGTGGCGCTGTCGCCAGTCGTCGTTGAAGGCACCGACGACCGAGGTGGCGAAACCGGCCGCCGACCCGGCGGTGTTCGAGTTGCGGCCGTCGATGATCAGCTGGATCGGCGCCTCCCGGCCCGCGTTCAGCTCGGTCTCGAACTCCGGCCCGATCTGGATGACGACCAGCGCGCGCTGCGTATCGACGATCGGCGCGATCTGGCTTGGCGATTCCAGCGTGGCGGCGCGGCGGAACACGCCGGTGCCGTCGAGCCGGGCGATCAGCGCCGTCGATGCGCCGCCCCGGCTCTGGTCGAGCAGCGCATAGTCGACCCGCGTCAGGTCGTAGGTGGCCGCGTAGCCGAAGAGCAGGCTCTGCATCAGCGCCGGCACGACGAGGATGACGCGGCTGGACGGATCCTTCAGGATCACCAGCAGTTCCTTGCGGCACAGGCCGAACACCCGGCGCAGGAAGTCGATGAAGCTGTCGTGCATGGCGGCCGTGCCTCAGTCGAGCCGCTTGCGCGTGACCCACCGCGCGACGCCCAGCAGCAGCACCGCGTAGGCCAGCAGCACCGCGCAGTTGCGCAAAATAATCGGCCACACGTTGCCGGCCAGGAACAGCGTGCGGATCAGCTCCATGAAATAGGTCGCCGGCAGCACCTGGCCGACGATCCGGATCACCGTCGGCACGTTGCGCAGGTCGAACAGGAAGCCCGACAGCATCATCGACGGCAGGAAGCTCGAGATCAGCGCCACCTGGCTGGCCAGGAACTGGTTGCGCGTGATCGACGAGATCACCAGGCCCAGGCCCACGGCCACCACCAGGTAGAGCATCGCGCTGGCCACGATGACCGCGAGCGAGCCGTACATCGGCACCTCGAACAGGAATCGCGCCGCCACCAGGCACAGCAGCAGGCCCACCATGCCGATGCCGAAGTACGGAATGATCTTGGCCAGCAGGATCTCCACCGGCCGCACCGGCGTGACGAACAAGGCCTCGAGCGTGCCGCGCTCCCACTCGCGCGCCATCACCAGCGCGGTGAGAAATGCGCCGACCAGGGTCATGATCAGCACGATCAGCCCCGGCACCAGATACCAGGTGCTGGTGTTGGCGGTGTTGAACCACATCCGCTGCTCGATCGTGACCGCGCCGATGCCGGGCTGCGCACCGGCAGCGCCGCCGGCGCGCGCGGCACTGCGCTCGGCATTCAGCGCCAGCGCACCGCCGACATAGCGCAGCACGATGCCCGCCCGGTTGGCGTCGGCGCCGTGCAAGATCACCTGGATGCTGGCGTCGCCGGCCGCGAGGCGGCGCGAGAAATCGCCCGGCACGCGCACGATGCCATCCACCCGTCGCTGGCCGAGCAGGGCCTCGGCGTCGTGCATCGAGGTCAGCATCACCGGCGAGATGTAAGGCGTGAGCTGCAGGCCGGACACCGCCTGCGCCGCGGTCGGCGAGGCGTCTTCGAGCACGACCGCGATCGGCGCGTTCCTGACGTCCAGCGAGAGCCCGTAGCCGAAGATCAGGATCAGCACGATGGGCAGCAGGATGCCGATGGCCAGGCTGCTCGGGTCGCGCATCAGCTGGCGCGACTCCTTGCGGGTCAGCGCGCCCAGCCGCTGCCAGAAGCGGCTGCGCGTGCTGTCGGCGCCCGGGCGCGCGGGGCTCGTCATGCGGCGGCTCCCTGCGAGGATGATGTCGTGCCTCGCACCGGCGCCTGCGCGGGCGCGGCGGCCGCGTCCCGCGACTGCGTGACGATCTCGATGAAGGCCTGTTCCATGCCCAGCCGCGCATGCGCCGCGCCCCCGGCCTGCTCGCTCACCTGCTGCGGCGTGCCGATCGCGAGCAGCTTGCCGGCGTCCTGGATCACGATTCGGTCGCAGTATTCGGCCTCTTCCATGAAGTGGGTGGTGATGATCACGGTCACGCCGGCTGCGGCGAGCGCCGTGATGCGCCGCCAGAACTCGCGCCGCGCCATCGGGTCGGCGCCGCTGGTCGGCTCGTCGAGGAACAGGATCTCGGGCTCGTGCAGCAGGCCGGTGGCCATGGCCAGACGTTGCTTGAAGCCCCCGGGCAGGCTGCCGCTGGTCGCGCCCTCCTGGCCCGCCAGGTCGAACTGCTGCAGCACGGCCCGCATGCGCGTGTCCAGCCGTGCGCCGCGCAGCCCGTAGGCGCCGCCGAAGAAGCGCAGGTTCTCGGAGACGGTGAGGTTGCCGTAGAGCGCGAATTTCTGCGAGACGTAGCCGATGCGGCCGCGGGCCTGGGCGCGCGCCGTGCGCAGGTCGACGCCAGCCACCCTGAGGCTGCCGCTGGTGGCCGGCAGCAGCCCGCAGAGCATGCGGAAGGTGGTGGTCTTGCCGGCGCCATTCGGACCGAGCAGGCCGAAGATCTCCCCGCGCCGGACCTCGAAACTGGTGCTGGCGACCGCTGTGAAGTCGCCGAACCTGCGCACCAGGTCCTTGACCTGGATGACCACGTCGCCTTCGGCATGCGCGCGCGGCATGCCGGTCGCGATTTGCCCTCCGCTTTCGGAAGCCGTTGCCATTGCGGCAGCCCCTGCCGTGGCCGCCGGCGTTGCATCATTCGCCTGCCGGGCGCGCAGCAGCATCATGAAGCCGTCCTCCAGCCGCGCCGGCACCGCTTCGGGCCGCGCTCCGTCCAGCAGGGCCTCGATGGCGCCGCCATCCGCATCGGGCCGGCGGACGAAGTGGACCTGCCCGCCCTGCGGCACCGCGTCGACGATCGACGACGCGGCGTCGAGCAGCCGGGCCTGCAGGGTGCGTGGCGCGACGCCGGCAGGCGGCTGCACCGCGAAGCACAGGCCTTGCGCGCGATCGCGGATGCCGGCCGGCGCCCCCTCGGCGACCAGCTTGCCGCCCTGCAGCACGAACACCTGGGCGCAGCGCTCGGCTTCGTCGAGGTAGGCGGTGCTGACGATCACCGACAGGTGCTCGTCGTCGACCAGGCTCTGGACGATCTCCCAGAGTTCGCGCCGCGACAGCGGATCGACGCCGACGGTCGGCTCGTCCAGCAGCAGCAGCGCCGGCGAGCGCACCAGCGTGCAGGCCAGCCCGAGCTTCTGCTTCATGCCGCCCGAGAGCTTGCCGGCCGGACGGGCGGTGAAGCTGCCGAGGTCGGTCATCTCCATCAGGCGCCGGTAGCGTTCGCGCCGCTCAAATCCGGGTACGCCATGGAGGTCGGCGTAGAGGTCGAGGTTCTCCTGCACGCTCAGGTCCTCGTAGAGGCCGAAGCGCTGCGGCATGTAGCTGATGCGGTCCTGCACCGCCTGCGGATCCCGGGCGACGTCGATGCCGAGCACCTCCAGCGTGCCTTCGTCCGGCCGCATCAGGCCCGAAGCCAGGCGCAACAGGGTCGTCTTGCCGGCGCCGTCCGGGCCGACCAGCGCGGTCAGCGTGCCGGCCTGGACCTCGAGCGAGACGTCCTCGAGCGCGCGCACGGGTTCCGCCACGCCCTTGACCTGGAAACGCTTGTGCAGGGACCGGCCCACCAGGGCCGGCGCGGCGGCCTGCATCAGGGCCGGCTCCCCGGGGCGGCTGGCTGGCCGGCGAGGGCGATCCGCACCGTCGCCGGCATGCCCAGGCGCAGCCGGTTGTCGGGGTCGTCGGCCAGCACGCGGATCTCGTAGACCAGGCTGCTGCGCAACTCCTCGGTCTGCACCGTCTTCGGCGTGAATTCGGCCACCGACGAGATGTAGCCCACCCTGCCGCGCAGCGGCTCGCCCGGCTGGCTGTCGACATGGATGTTCGCCTCCATGCCCGGCCTGACCCTGCCGAGGTCGGCCTCGTTCACGTAGGCGCGCACCCATTTGGGATCGGTGATCGCCAGGGTGAAGACCGGACGCTGCGGCGAGGCCATGTCGCCCGGCTCCATCAGGCGCGCGCGCACCACCGCGTCGATCGGTGCCTTGAGCTGGGCCTCCTGCAGCCGATGCTCCAGCACCGCCAGGGCCGCGACGGCGACGTCGAGCTGGGCCTGCGCCTGGGCGATGTCCTCCTTGCGCGGCCCGGCGACCACCAGTTGCTGCGCCTTGCGGGCGTTCTCGAGTTGCGACAGGGCGACCTTGCGCCGCGCCTCGGCGGCGTCGAGATCCTGCTGGCTCACCGCGCGCCCGGCCGTGGTCTGGCGGATCGACTGCAGGCGTTCGAGCTGCTGTCGGGCCAGTTCGGCGTCGGCCTGCGCCGCTGCCACCTGCGCGCGGGACTGCGACACCTCCTCCGGCCGGCTTCCGCTCCTGAGCCTCTGCAATGCCTGGGTCTGGACCGCGATCTGCGCCTTGCCCTGCGCCAGCTGCAGCTCAAGGCCGCGGGTGTCGAGTTCGCCGAGCACCTGGCCGGCCTTCACCCGGTCGCCCTCCTGCACGGCAAGCTGGCGGATCCGCTCGCTGTCGTTGAAGGCGAGCGACACCTGCCGCAGGTCGACGTTGCCGTAGAGCAGCAGTTCGTTCGACGGCGCCGGCTGCCGGTTGAAGAACCAGGCCGCGAAGGCGATGGCGCCCAGCACAAGGACGGCCCCCACGATGACGATCGGCTTCCTGTTCATGATCCCCGGCACGCCGGCGACGGCGCGCTGTCGCTGAAGTAGACTGCGATCATATCCAACCTTGAATTCAAATTCAAACTAAGGCCGCCCAGGAACAGCCATGCCCGTCGCGAGGAAGAAGTCCGCGCCCCCCGTGGCCAAGCGGCGCGCACCGCGCCCCGACGGCCAGGCGACGCGCGACCACCTGGTCGAGACCGCCGGGCTGGTCATCGCCGAGCGCGGCTACGCCGACAGCACCGGCAAGGAGATCTGCCAGCGCGCCGGCGTGCCGCTGGCCTCGATCAACTACCACTTCGGCGGCCGCGACGGCCTCTACGAAGCGGTGCTCATCGCCGCCCACCAGCAGCTCGTCGCGCTCGACGATCTGGTGACGATGGTGGAGGGGATCGACGATCCCGCCGAGCGCTTGCGCACCGTGCTCATCCATCTCGTGCGGCTCACCACCCGCCCGGCCGCGCCGTGGGGCCTGCGCGTGCTGCTGCGCGAGGTGCTGGCGCCGAGCGCTGCGCTGTCGGCACTGATCGAGAAGGCGGTCAGGCCCAAGGCGATGTTCCTGCGTGGGCTGGTCGCCGGCGTCATGAAGCTGCCGCCGGAGCATCCGAGCGTTCAGCGCGGCCTGGTCTTCACGATCCTGCCCTGCCTCACGCTGATGATCATTCCGAAGCAGGCACCCGCAAGGCTGGTGCCCGCGGCGGCCAAGGGCGCCGAGGGAATGGGCGACGACCTGGTGCTCTATGCGATGGCCGGCCTGGATGCGCTCGCGCGTGCGCACACGGGGCGCAGGAAGCGCTGACAGCGCAGCCCGCTCCGGGAGCCTTCTCCTACTCGGGCTGAGGAGAATTTCCGCTTCCGGCCTCTACGCCAACGAGCCGAGAATGCCCGACTGTGCTGCAACACCCCCATGGCATGGCATCGCTTCGCGCCCAACTCATCTTCTTCTGGCTCCTGCTCCTCGTCGTGTGCGTCGCTCTCGGCCTGGTCATGGTCGAGCTGTACCGGAGCAGCGCCGGTGCGCAGATCGCATCGGGCCGCGAGTCCACCCAGGAGGCCTGCCGCGCCATCGGCAGGCGCTATGCAAATTCGGTCGGCGACCCCGTACCCCCCGGGCCCAAGCTGGACCTGCTGCAGGTGCTGCTGCAACTGGTGCTGATCGAGCGGCCGCATGTCGAGGGCGGCGTCTGGCAGGCGACGGGCGGCACGCTGGCCTATGCCTATCCGACCTACGAAGGCAGCGGCGCCAAGCTCGACGTGCCGGCCGCCGAGCAGCCGCTGATCGTGGAACTGGCCCGGCAGGCAGCGCGGACCCAGCAGTTGCAGACCGACGTGGTGCGCGGGAGCCGCGAGGCACTGATCGTCAGCTCATGTCCGCTGGCCGCGCCGGCGCACGACCTGGCCGCCTGGACCATGACCCGCACCAGCGGCGGCGCCCTGAGCGCCCAGGAGAGCCTGCGTACGGGCCTCGCCGTGCTGACGTTGATGGTGATGGCTTCGGGGATCTGGCTCGGCTTCATCCTGTTGCGGGGACTGCGGCACGTGCAGCGCATCGAGAGTCGCCTCGCCCAGGCGCAGGCCGACTCGATGCCCCTGCTGCAGCGCACCGGGGTCAGCGAGATCGACCGCCTGGTGGACGGCTTCAATGGCTACCGCACGCGCTTCGAGAAGGCCCGGGAGCAATTGCGCGAAGCGGCACGGCGGCAGAGCCGCGACCAGCGGCTCACCGCGCTCGGGCGCATGACCGGCGGCATCGCCCATGAGATCCGCAATCCCATCGCCGCCATGCGGCTCAGGGCCGAGAACGCGCTGTCCGCCGCGCCCGAACGGCATGCCGAAGCGCTGCGCGCCATCGTCCTGCAGATCGATCGCCTCGACGGCCTGGTGCGCAGCCTGCTGGGGCTGGTGCAGCCGCTGGTGCTCGACCGATCCGAGCACCCCTTGCATGCCTGGCTCGAGGAGCGGGCCGCCGCGCAGGCACAAGGCGCCGCCGACAGGCAGGTCCGCCTCACGGTCGACCATGCGCAGCCAGCAGTGGCTCTGTTCGACGCGGACCACCTGGCGCGCGCGGTGGACAACCTGCTGGACAACGCAATCCGCCATGCGCCGCGTGGCAGCGAGGTCGTCCTGCAGGCATTGCCGGGTGCCGGCCATGCGCTTTTGATCCGGGTCGACGACCAGGGCCCTGGCATCCCCGAGGCCTTGGCGCCGCAGCTGTTCGAGCCCTTCGCCACAGGCCGGGCGGACGGCACCGGCCTCGGACTGGCGCTGGCCCGCGAGGTCGCGATCGCCCACGGCGGGGACTTGCGCCATGTCGCGCTGCACCCGGGCACCCGATTCGAACTGGAGCTGCCATGGCGCGCATCCTGATCGTCGACGACGACGATGCCTTTCGCGAGAGCCTGGCCGAGACGCTGCTGAGCCTGGGCCATGAGGCTGTCCAGGCGGCGGGCGGAGCGGAAGCGGTCAAGCAGGCGGCCGGCCATCGCTTCGATGCTGTCTTCCTGGACCACCGGATGCGCGGCATGAACGGGCTGCAGACCCTGGTCGCGCTGAAAGAAGCGTCGCACCGCCTGCCGCCGGTCATCGTGCTCACGGCCTATGCCAGCGGCGCCAACACCATCGAGGCGATGCGCCTGGGCGCATTCGACCATCTGACCAAGCCGATCGCGCGCTCCGCCGTGGTCGAGGTGCTCGAACGCGCCCTGGCGCAGGAGACCGCGCGGACGGCACCGTCGGCAGTCGACGGGTCCGACGCGCTCGACGAATTCGAACTGATCGGTCCGAGCGACGCGATGCGCGAGGTCCAGAAGCGCATCGGCCTGGCAGCGGCGACCTCCGCGCCGGTGCTGATCCTCGGCGAGACGGGTACCGGCAAGGAGATGGTCGCGCGGGCATTGCACCGCCACTCGACGCGCGCGTCCGGCCCTTTCGTCGCGATCAACTGCGCCGCGATTCCGAAGGAGCTGCTCGAGAGCGAATTGTTCGGCCACGTGCGCGGGGCCTTCACCGGTGCAACGGGCGAGCGGCCCGGCTGCTTCCGGGCGGCCGATGGCGGCGTGCTGCTGCTCGACGAGATCGGCGACATGGCGCCCCATGTGCAGGCCAAGATCCTGCGCGCGCTGCAGGAGAAGGAGGTCACGCCGCTGGGCTCCAACCGCACGATCAAGGTCGATGTGCGGGTGATCGCGGCGACCCACCGCGACCTGGCCGAAGCCGCGCGCGACGGCAGCTTTCGCGAGGACCTCTTCTACCGCCTCGACGTGCTGTCGATCAGGGTGCCGCCGCTGCGCGAGCGGCTGGCCGACATCCTGCCGCTGGCCGAGCATTTCCTGCGCCGGGCGGGGGCACCCGCGGCGCCGAAGTCGCTGTCGGCCACGGCAGCGCAGGCCTTGCTGCGCCACGGCTGGCCCGGCAACGTGCGCGAGTTGCGCAACCTGATGGAACGCTGCCAGGCGCTCACTCGCCATGCGGTGATCGGCCCGGGCGATCTGGCGATGGACAGCCAGCCTCAGACCGATGGGGGCGAATCGTCGTTGCCGCCCGAGTGGCTGGATGGCGAACTCGGGATGGGGGTCGAGCGGCTGGAGCGCGCGATGATCCAGCATGCCCTGAGCCAGGCCGCAGGCAATCGCGCGGAAGCCGCCAGGCGGCTCGGCATTCATCGGCAGTTGCTCTATCGCAAGTTGGCCCAGTACGGCATCGACTGACGCGTCCGCGAAGCGGACACCGACTGTCCCGAAGTCATCCATTTCGCCGGGCAGCTCGCACGCAAGTGCTTGATCTGCAAGGAAAGCGGTCCTGGCACGCGTCGTGAGAAGCAGGAGGCATCCACTACAGGAGCCTCTCATGCCACGATTCTTTCGACACGACCCTGGTCAGCCACCCCGCACGGTCACGCTTGCGGGCCTGGTGCTTCTGGCTGTCACCGCGTGTGCGCAGCAGCCGCCCGCGCCCGCCGCGCAGTCGATGCCAGCCGGCCCGGCGCCGTTCGGTGCACCCGCACGTTCAGGTCCAATGGACGCCGCGCCTTCCGCCTCGGTCACCGGCCGAATCGAGCGCTGGCTCGTGAATCCGAACGGCGACCTCGATGGCCTCCTGCTTGCCGACGGTACGCAGGTCAGCTTTCCGCCGCACCTGTCGACAGCGGTGCTGCAACTGCTGAAGCCCGGCAGCACCGTCGTGGTCACCGGCTGGCGTGCGCCCGATGTGGCCGTGATCCGAGCCTCCAGCCTGACGGCGCAGGCAAGCGGACGCAGCGTGATCGACCAGCCACCCATGCCCGGCATGCGCGCGCCGCGCGATCCCGGGTCGCTGACGGCCATGAGCGCCACCGGTCGCGTGGCGCGGGTGCTCCACACCGATCGCGGCGACGTCAACGGTGCGCTGCTCGACGACGGCCAGATCGTTCGCTTCCGCCCGCAACCGCCGGGGTCGCCCGCGCCGCTGCAGGTCGGGGCCACCCTCAGCGCGCGCGGCTGGGGCACGCGCAATGCCCAGGGCAGCGCCTTCGAGGCGACGGCGCTCGGACCCTCGCCCGACAGCCTGCAGGAGCTGTTCGCCGGCCCCGGCCGGGATCCACGCGGGCGTCGGGAGCCGCGGCCCCTTCCGCCTGATGCGCCGGGGGCAGCGCCGATGGGGGCCATGCCGCCTGGGCAGCCTCCGCTGGCGATGCAGCCCCAGCCGCCCGTGCCCGCTCCCTGAACCCTGTCCCACCAACCATTCATCGACCAGAAGGAATTCCCATGCCTCACGCTCACGAAACCATCGACGTCTGGGCCGTCGAAGGCCGATTCCAGCACCTCGTCTACAGCCCCAGGGGCGGCATCGAAGGCCTGCTGATCGACACCGACGGAGTGTCGACGCAGTTCGTCGTCGATCCATTGGACGCATCGCTCGCGGACCAGCTCATCGCGCTCCGGCAAGGCCAGTCGCTGGTCGTCGAGGGCACCGAGTCCGGCCCTTCGCCCAAGGGCGAGGCCGCACACACGGTCTACCGCTTCGAGCGCCTCGCGGCCATCGATGGCCAGGAGCCGAGTGCGCCCGAGCCGGTTGCCAGCACCGGCGGCAGAGTCGTCCGCTTCAACTACGCGAAGCACGGCGCCGCCAACGGTGTCGTGCTGGACAACGGCGACTTCATCCACACGCGGCCCGAGGGCTTCGTCGAACTCGGCGCCAAGGTGGGCGACGAGGTCCGCGCGCAAGGGCCCGCGCGTCGACTCGCTGCCGGAAGCGGCCGGGTGATCGACGCGCACGAAGTCGTGGTCGTGCCTGCCGGCTAGCGCGACACGGCGGGTCGCGGCAGGTCGGGCGGCGAAAGCAGGCCAGGGATGCCGAAGACGCCGAAGGCGCGCACCCGATCGCCTGGTCGATCGCGCCCCCATCGGCAAGCCTTAGCATCCAGCGCATGAATTCCTTGCAGATCGAACTCGACCGGCTCTACGCACCGGACGCCCATGGCAGCAAAGGCGAAGGCACCGAAGACGGCGCCGTCCGGACCCTGGTCCTGGCGCTCGACGGCCCCTCGAGCTGGGGGCGGCTCGCCGATGTCTGGAAGGGCGTCCAGCTGGATCTCGGCCTGCCGGCACCCGCCATCGCCGTTTCGGGCCTCGGCGGAATGCAGCTGTGGTTCTCCTTCGCTGCGCCGATCGATCCGGGCAGGGGCAGCGCCTTCCTGGAGGGCCTTCGCCGCCTGTACCTCGGGCAAGCGACGAGCGCGGAGGTTCGACTGCTCGTCGATACGGCCGCGCTGCCGGAGACGCCGCCTAAGCAGACCGGTCCGGATCGCTGGTCGGCATTCGTCGCGGCCGACCTGGCGGCCGTGTTCGACGAGACGCCATGGCTGGACCTGCCGCCGAGCATCGAAGGCCAGGCGGCGCTCCTGCGCGAGCTTGCGTCCATCCCGGGCGCCGCGTTCGATGTCGCATTGAGCAGGCTCGGCGCGAAGAATGCGCCACTGCAGGCGCACGAAGCCACGCCATCCGCGCCGGCCTTCGCAGCGCCGGTACGGGATCTTCGAGACGTGGAGGCCGAGGCGTCGAGCTTCCTGCGGCGCGTCATGAACGACGACACGGCGCCGCTGAACCTGCGGATCGAAGCGGCCAAGGCCTTGTTGCCGCGTCGCCGGGACGGCTGAGCACGCCTGCGCCGCGATTCATCCCGGCGCATTTCACGCGCTCGAGGATGGGCGTGCTCAGCGGCAGCAGCGCCCCTCCATCGAACATGGCTTCGAAGGCATAACCCAAGTGCCGACTTCGCCATGGGCATGGACGCCTTTGGCCATCAGACTCGCCTTCCACGAACGGAGACGACATCGGATGCCATCCACCATCATCATCACCGGCAGTTCGCGCGGCATCGGCGCGGCGACCGCCTTGCTCGCCGCACGACGCGGCTGGAGCGTCGGCGTGAACTTCGCGTCCAACCGCGAGGCCGCGGACGCCGTGGTGGCCTCGATCCGCGCCGAAGGCGGCCGAGCGGTGGCGGTGCAGGCCGACAACAGCCGTCGCGAAGAAGTCGAACGCCTCTTCGAACATGTCACCGAAGAACTCGGGCCCGTCGGTGCCCTCGTCAACAATGCCGGCGTGCCGGGGCAGATCTCGCGGGTCGAACAGCTCAGCGAAGAGACCCTGCGCCGCACCCTGGAAGTCAACGTGATCGGCGCCTTCCTTTGCGCGCAGGCCTTCCTGCGCCGGGCCTCGATCCGTCACGGCGGATCCGGAGGCGCCATCGTCAATGTGTCCTCGATGGCCTCCAGGTCCGGCAGCCCGGGCGAGCTGGTTCACTACGCCGCGGCCAAGGCAGCGTTGGAGACCTTCAACTACGGGCTGGCAGCGGAAGTCGCGCAGGAAGGCATTCGCGTCAACGCGGTGAGCCTCGGCCTCTTCGCGACCGACATCCACGCGACCGCCGGCGATGCCGAACGGCTGCAGCGCTATGCCGCGCGCATGCCCATGGGCCGACCAGGGCAACCCCTCGAAGCAGCGCAGGCGATCGTCTGGCTGCTTTCCGAAGAAGCCAGCTACATCACGGGCGCGGTCCTCCCCGTCGCCGGAGGAAGGTAAGCCCCATGTACGCGCACTACCAACACCTGGACTTCGGCTACCGCGGCCGCATCCTCACCATCACGATGAACCGGCCAGAGGTTCGCAATGCGGCGAACGTGCGCATGCATCGCGAACTCTCGACGGTGTTCCGCGATGCCGCCCGCGACGAAGCCTGCGACGTCGTCGTGCTGACCGGCGCCGGTGGCGCGTTCAGTTCCGGCGGCGACATCGTCTCGATGCAGGAGAAGATCGACGATCGCACCAAGTGGGTCGACACGGTCGAGGAGGCGCGCGAGATCTTCACCGGCATCCTCGAGCTGCCCAAGCCGCTGATCGCGCGCATCAACGGCGCGGCAACCGGCCTGGGCGCCACCCTCGCCGTCTACGCCGACATCGCGGTCGCGGCGCAAAGCGCGGTCATCGGCGATCCGCACGTGAAGGTCGGGCTGGTGGCCGGCGACGGCGGCGCGTTGATGTGGCCGCTGCTGGTCGGCTTCCAGAAGGCCAAGGAACTGCTCTTCCTGGGCGACAACATCCCGGCCGAGGAGGCCGCGCGCATCGGCCTGATCGGCCACTGCGTCGCCGACGACGCGCTCGACGACAAGGTCTACGGCCTGGCCGAGCGGCTGTGCAGGGTCGCGCCGCTCGCGCTGCGCTGGACCAAACGCACCATCAACCACACGATCCGCCAGCTTGCCCAGGGAACGATGGAGAACGGCCTGCTGATGGAGACCTTGTCGCAGATGACCCGCGACCATGGCGAGGCCGTGCAGGCATTCAGCGAAAAGCGCGCGCCGGTATTCAAGGGAAGGTAGGCAGGCGATGACAACCTTCGACCCGGCCAGCCTCAGGCCCCTGTTCGCGCCGCGATCGGTCGCGATGATCGGCGCCTCGAACGACCAGAACAAGGTCGGCGGCCGCCCGCTGGCCTTTCTCAAGCGTGCCGGCTTCGGCGGCAGCGTCATCCCGGTGCATCCGGCTGCGGAAACCGTCCAGGGATTGCGCGCCTACCGCTCGCTCGCGGCGGCTGGTCCCGTGGAACACGCCATCATCGCCCTCGCCGCCAGGGACGTGCTGCCGGCGATCCGCGACTGCGCGGCACATGGCGTCAAGGCGGTGCAGGTCTTCAGCTCGGGCTTCGGCGACGCCGGCCGAGTGGCCGAGCAGGACGAACTCCTGCGCATCGCAAAGGAAGCCGGCATGCGGATGATCGGGCCGAACAGCCTGGGGCTGTTCAACGCCGTCGATGGCTTCTTCGGCACCTTCGCCACCGCACTCGACGGCGCCTGGCCTGCGGCGCGCAGCGACGGCAACAACATCGGGCTGGCATCGCAGAGCGGCGCCTTCGGCTCCTACTGCTATGGCCTGGCACAGGCGCGCGGGCTCGGTTTCAGCCACATGGTGGCGACGGGCAACGAGGCCGACGTCGATGTGGCGGAATGCATCGCGTGGCTGGCGCAGGACACATCGACGCGAGTCATCGTCGCGACCTTCGAAGGCTGCCGCGATGGCGATCGCCTGATCGAGGCGCTTCGCCTGGCGCGCGCCGCCAACAAGCCGGTGCTGGTGATGAAGGCCGGAGCCTCGGCTGCCGGCGCACAGGCCGCTGCCACGCACACCGGCTCCCTGGCCGGCGACGATGCGGTCTTCGATGGCATCCTGCGGCAGCACGGAGCCTGGCGCGCCCGGTCGCTCGACGCGTTGATCGATGTCGCCTACGCCTTGTGCGTGGACCGGAAGCGCGATCTGGCCCGTGAAGACGGCCGGCTTGCGGTGCTGACCACCTCGGGCGGCGTCGGCGTGCTGACCGCGGACGCCGCCAGCGACGACGGCATCGAATTGCCGGGCCTGCCGGCCGAGGGCAAGGCAGCCCTGGCGGAATGGCTGCCGACGGCCACGGCTTCGAATCCGCTGGACACATCCACCTCGGTGCTCGCGGACATGGGCCTGGTCGCTCGTGCGATGGGCCTGCTGGTCGACCAGGTCCGGCCCAGCACAGCGCTCGCCTTCCTGGCGCACGTGGGGCGCAATGCGGCGCACTGGGCGCAATTGCGTGAGCCCTTGCTCGCCCTGGTCGCCGCGCGGCCCGAGACCCGCTTCATCCTCGCGATGCTCGCGCCGCCCGCCGTGCGCGAGGATCTGGAGCGCCATGGCATCGCCTTGTTCGAGGCACCCGAACGGGCGGTTGCGGCGATCCAGGCCATGACCAGCCTCGGAAAGTCGGTTTCACCGGCGCAGGCGCGCCAGCCGGCCCCACGCCCGCCAACGAGATCGGCCGGCACGACGCTCGATGAAGCGCGGTCGAAGGCGGTGCTGGCGGCCGCGGGCATCGCCGTACCCGAGGAACGGGTCGCGCGCACCGCCGACGAAGCACGGGCGATCGCCGTCGGGATGGGCGCCCGGCGCTATGCGCTGAAGATCGTCTCCGCCGACATCCTGCACAAGACCGAAGCCGGCGGCGTGGCGCTCGACGTCGCCGCCGAGGACGCCGGTGACTGCTGGCAGTCGATGGTCGACACGGTGCGCGGCAAGCTGCCCGCGGCCCGTATCGACGGCGTCCTGGTCACGCCGATGGCGCCCGCGGGCATCGACGCGATACTCAGTGCGCAGTGCGACCCGGTGTTCGGCATGGTCGTGATGTTCGGCCTCGGCGGCACCTGGGTCGAGGTCTTCAAGGACGTGGTGTTCCGCGCGGCCCCCTTCGATGCTGCAGAGGCGCGCCGCATGATCGAGCAGACCCGCGTGGCCGCCTTGCTTGCCGGCGTTCGTGGCGGCAGCGCTGTGTCGGTCGACGAGGTCGCGGCAGCCATCTCCGCCTTCTCACACCACGTGGCCACCCATGCGGGCGATGTAGAGAGCATCGAGATCAATCCCTGGCGGCTCTCGCCGGCCGGCGGCCTGGCGCTCGACGCCGTCGTCGTGCGACGCAGCCCCGAGGCAACCCAAGGAGCGCTGTCATGAACGCGAAGACCATCAACCCCGCGCACCTGCGCACCCCCGGCCACAGCGCCGAGATCGGCGCTGCCGAGATGGCCGGCCGCATCGCCCGCTTCCGCGAACTCGAACCTGACCCCTTCGCCTTCCCCGACCTGAGGCAGCAGCAGGGCAAGCGTTCGGTCAACTACGTGATTTCTCCCGGTGCGCTTGGCGGCCCGGCACCCCTGACGCAGGCCCACAACTTCCACGTCTCGATTTCCTGCCTGAGCAAGGGCATCCGGCCGACGGTGCACTCGCATCCCTACAACGAGGTGTTCATGCCGATGGATGCACGCTTCGAGGTGTTCTGGGGGGAAGCGCTGGAGCAGAGCACCGTGCTCGCGCCCTTCGACATGATCAGCGTGCCGCCGGGCGTCTTCCGCACCTTCGAGAACCTGGACGACCACGATGGCCACATGATGGCCATCTTCGACCATGGCGGCGATCCGCACACCGGCATCGTGGTGCCTCCGGCCGTCTACGAGAAGTTCTACCGTGGCTGGGTGCCAGGCCAGGGCCGGCCCGCGGCCTGAGGTCGACGCCATGCGACACCACGCGTGTTCACGGCGGCGGCAGCTCGAGCGCGCAGCTCCTGGCGAGGTCGCGCAGCCACTTGAGTGCGGGGTCGCGATGGCTGCGCTCGTGCCAGTACATGAAGATTCGATAGCTCGGCACCTCGAGCGGCGGATCGATCATGGTCAGGCCGGTCCCTTCGACGTAGTGCTGTGCCAGGCGGCGCGGCATCAGCACCACCATGTCGGTCGATTGCACGATGTAGGGGGCGGCCAGGAAGTGCTGGCTCAGCATGCCGACGTTGCGCTTGAGCCCGGTGTCCGCCAGCACATGGTCGACGTTCGACTGGAAATGGCCGAACCCGGCCGGCGTGACCAGGATATGCGGCAGCGCGACGAAGTCCTCGAGACTGCGATCGCCCGCCAGGTACGCATGCCCATTGCGGATCAGGCAGACGATCCGATCGACGAACAGCGGCACGCTGCGCAGGCTGGCCGGCGGCTCTTCCAGGTGTCCGATGGCGAGCTCGATGTCGCCTTCCTCGAGAGCCAGCACCAGCGCCTTCGGATGCACCGGATGCTTGATCGAGAGCGTGACCGACGGCGCCTCCTCGCGCACGCTTCGGGTCAGCAAGGGCAGGAAGGTCGCGTGCGTGTAGTCGGTCGCGATGATGCGGAAGGTGTCGGTGCAAAGCGCGGGCTCGAAGCGAATCGATTCGCCCAGTACCAGATCGACATCGGCAAGGATGCGTCGCGCGACCACGGCGAGTTCGACCGCTCGCGGGGACGGCAGCATGCCGCTTGCGCCGCGGATCAGGATGGGATCGCCGAAGAGTTCGCGCAGGCGGCCGAGAACCCGGCTCATCGCCGGTTGACCCATTCCCAGGCGCTCGGCCGCGCGAGACACATGCGACTCGGCGACCAAGGCATCGAGACAGCGCAGCAGGCCCAGGTCCAGAGCTTTGTTCGACTCGGTCATTCGCAAAGACAGGATTCAAGGAGACTCATATGAACAGAAGATCCTTCGTGCGCAACAGCGCCATTTTGATCCCGCCATCGTTGATCGGCCGGGCCTTTGCCGCCGATGCCGAGTGGCCGACCAAGCCGATCCGGATCATCGCGCCCTTCGCGCCAGGCGGTGGACCCGACATTCTGGCGCGGCTCCTGGCGCAACAGATGAGCCCGAACGTCGGCAGCATCATCGTGGAGAACCGGGCCGGTGCCGCGGGCAACATCGGCGCCGACTATGTCGCCAAGGCCGCACCCGACGGCTATACCCTGCTGCTCACGACCACCGCGACCCAGGCGATCAATCCTGCGCTCTACCCCGCCATCCCCTACGACCCGATGAAGGACTTCACGCCGATCGGCATGGTCGCGAGCACGCCGCTGATCCTGGCGGCGGCACCGAACTTCGAGGCAAGCAACCTGAAGGAACTGATCGCGCTCGCAAAATCGAAGCCAGGCAAGCTCAGCTTTGCATCGGCCGGCATCGGAACCATGCAGCACATGGTCGGCGTGCTGTTCGAACAACGCGCAGGCGTCGAGATGCTGCATGTGCCCTACAAGGGCAGCAGCCAGGTGGTGCCTGATCTGATTTCGGGCCGGGTGTCGGTCATGTTCAACAGCACCGCCGCGCTCGGACCGATGATCAAGGACGGCCGCCTGAAGGCGCTCGCGGTGACTTCGCCCAAACGGCTGCCCGGGTTCCCCGATGTGCCGACGATGGCCGAGGCGGGGCTGCCGGGCTTCGAGGCCTCGGCCTGGTACGCGATGTTCGGCCCGGCGCACATGCCGCCCGCCATCGTGCAAAGGCTCAACAAGGAACTCGCCAAGGCGGTCGCCTCGCCGGCCGGTCGCGACACGTACGCAAGCCTCGGGCTGGATGCTGTCGCGTCCACACCCGAGGAACTCGGCGCAGTGACCGCGCGCGACCTCGGCACCTGGAGCGGGATCATCAAGGAAAAGCACATCCGTGCGGAGTAGAGCGCGATGATCATCGACGAGCGCACCTACACCATCGCCCCCGGGCTGTTGCCGGAGTACCTCGCCGAGCATCTGAAGGTGGCCTTGCCGATCATGCGCAGGCACCTGGGGGACCCCTTCGCCTATTTCACCACCGAGACCGGCGACCTGAACCAGTTCGTCCACTTGTGGCGCTACGAGAGCATGGCGGAGCGCGAGACCCGCCGCGAGGCGCTCTACCGCGACACGGAGTGGCTTGCGTATCGCCGCACGACCGGAGAGCGTGGCTGGGTGCAGCACCAGTCCAACCGCATACTCAAGTCGCTGCCGATCCCATCGACCGCGGACGGACCATGACGCCGCGCGACATCTCCGCCGCCGCTCGATCCCTGCGCGATGCGGCGCGCAGCGGCGACTATCTGCCGCCCCTGCGCGACACCTACCCGGACATCGACGGCGACTCGGCCTATGCGATCCAGCGCACGAACACCGAGCACCGCCTCTCGGCCGGCAGGCGCATCACGGGTTGCAAGATCGGCCTGACCGCCAAGGTGGTGCAGGCGCAACTCGGCGTCGACCAGCCGGACTTCGGCATGCTGTTCGACGACATGGGCTTCGGCGATGGCGAGCCGATACCCGCCGGGATGCTGCAGCAACCGCGCATCGAGGCCGAGATCGCCTTCGTGCTCGGCCGCGACCTCGCGATGGAAAGCCCGTCGCAGGTCGAGGTGATGAGCGCGATCGACTATGCGTTGCCGGCGCTCGAGATCGTGGGCAGCCGCATTGCCGGCTGGAACATCAAGTTCGTCGATACCGTCGCTGACAACGCGTCCTCCTGCGCCTACGTTCTGGGCACCTCGCCACGCAAGCTTTCGCAGCTGGATCTGTGCGACTGCGCGATGGTGATGACTCGCGCCGACGAACAGGTTTCAGCCGGCAAAGGCTCGGCCTGCCTTGGCAATCCGATCAACGCAGTGGTCTGGCTTGCACGGACGATGGCACGGGTCGGGCAACCGCTGCGAGCCGGTCAAGTGCTGCTCTCGGGCGCGCTCGCGCCGATGGTTCCGGTTTCGGCCGGCGAGGTCTTCGATGCCCGTATCGAAGGCCTCGGTCGCGTTCGGGCCGTGTTCGAGCCGGTCAAGGCTTCGTGACGGTGGAGACGTAGCGCGCGAGCACCGCGACCTGGGCGTCGGTCAACGCGGTGAAAGCCGGCATCGGTCCCATGCCGCTCCTGATCACCGCCGCGACCCGCGCGGCATCGGGCTTGAGTTCATCGAGATTGGGACCGATCGCGCCGTTCGATCCGGCATCCCTCAGCGTATGGCACAACGCACACGCTGGCAGTGGCGCCACGCCGTTGAGGAAGAGTTGCCGCCCCTGCGCGAGGTCCGGATCGGCGGCGAAAGAAGGCCCCGCATATCCGGACCAGGCGATCACCCCAAGCGCAGCGAGTCTTGCAACGCGACGCGCCAGATGCGCCGATTTCATGCGACGGTCACGGTGACCGAGTGATCGCGCCAACTGGTGTTGAGATAGCCGGCCTTGTTCTCGATACGCGCTTCAGGCTGCGTACGGCCCTTGACGTCGGTGACCCGGCTCGCGAGCTGATGGGTGCCCGCGCTCAGGTCGACGTCGGCCGCGAACTCGCGCCAGGCGAAGCGGCCCAGGTCAGGCCCGACCAGCCTGGCCACCTTCCATGTCGCGCCGCCATCGGTCGAGACCTCGACCTGCTTGACCGAATTCGTTCCGCCGAATGCGACGCCCTTGATGACCGCAGGGCCCGCGCGCAGCTTGCCGCTCTCGGGCAGGGGCGAATTGATCCAGGACTTCGGCGGCATCTGCCAGACCGAAGGGTCGGCGGGGTTCATGGCCTTGGCGTCCGGCGCGCTCATCCGGTAGTCGGTCTGCTGGATCGACGAATCGGACTCGGCGGAAGTCAAGGCAATGCGCTTGACGTACTTCACGCTGTTGACGCCGGTGAAACCCGGCACGATCAACCGCAGCGGGCCGCCATGGGCCAGCGGGATCGGCTGGCCATTGAGCTCCCAGGCCACGATCGCATCTTCCATCGCCGCCAGCGGCACGCTTCGCTCGACACGCGTCTTCGGATCGAGACCCGCCGGAATGACTTCACCGCCGGTGCCGGTCAGGAACCTGGCGCCAGCATCCGCGCCGCCGAGCGTGCGCACGAGTTCGCGCACCGGCACCCCGGTCCACATCACGCAGCCCGCGGCACCGACCTGCCAGGGCGTTCCGGACGGCTTGGAAGGAAACATGCCGCGGCCATTGCCGCTGCATTGGAGCACCATCGTCACGGTCTCCGTCGGCATCTTCTTGAGTTCGGCCAGGGTGAGTGTGCGCGGGCGCCGCACGCCGTCGACCTGGACCTTCCAGGCGTCGCGATCGTTCAGGATGTCGGCATTCGGCGGGTTGAGATTGTTCCGCACATACAGCTGCCTGGCCGGCGTGATCACGCCATCGCCCATGGCCGTTCGCCGCAGCTCGATCGTGTTCGCACTGTGGACGATCATGGCGCTCGCATCTTTCCAAGCCGCATAGGCCGGCAGCGGGCGGGCCTCCTGCGCGAAAGCCTGCTGCCAGGGAGCAAGACCGGCAAGCGCCATGGCGGAGGCCGAGGCACCGAGAAGGGCGCGACGCGCCGGATCGACTGCAGTATGTGATGTCATTCGGATGGATGAGGGTTGATGATGGCAAGGGGATTGTGCCCTGCCGATGCGAAGGCGGGATGCTGGCTCAGGGGTTCGCTGCAAGCGGATTGCCGGTCTCGATCGGCAATCCGGCGGAACGCCATTCGGGAACACCGCCCCGGAACCAGTCCACGTTCGTGTAGCCGGCCTTGATGGCCGCGATGCTGGCCTTGTGGCTCTTCCAGCACTCGGGGCCGTTGCATCCAAAGATCAACAACGCGCCCTTGTCGGGCCCCAGGCGGGCGACGTTGAACTGATCGACGCTTGCATCGAAGTCGGGATCCTTGCTCGACTTCTCTACATAGGGAATCAACGTGGCGCTCGGCACATGCCCTTCATTGAACTCGGCGTCGTTGCGCGTGTCGATGTAGCGGCCCTGCTTGCTCTGGAGCAGCGCGGCCACGGTCTTCGCATCGACCACCTTGGCGTTTGCCAGCGAGCGCGGCGTGAAATAGCCCAGGGTGGACACATAGGTGAAGTTGTCGCGCGTCACTGAGGCCGGCTTCACGCCGACCGTGCCCGGCATGCTGTCAGCGATCGCGCTGCGCAAGCCCTCGATGTTGAGCTTGAGGTCGTCCTTCACCGCCACGCTCATGCCCGGCGCTTCGCGCGATTCCATGATGACCTTGACCTGATTGCCGGCGGCCTGCCAGCGCTCGAAGACGACGCGTTCGACGCCGACCACGTCGCAGCGACGCAGTTGCAAGCAGACCAGCAGCGCGTCCTGGAAGCGCGTCTCGTAGACCGATGCGAACTGGCGCTTCAGCGTGGTGTTGGCGGCGGTGGCCTCGCCGCGGATCAGGTAGGTGACCAGGCTGTCCTGCTCGGGCAGGCCCAGGCGCTTGCCCTTGGCCTGCTCGAACGAGCCGATGTCGCTCGGCATCATCGTGACCAGCACGGCGCGCGATGGCTGCTCGACCATCACGACCGGCGTGTAGCCGTAACGCACCGCCGAGCCGATCAGGTGCGAGGGCCCGACCACCACATCCGGCACCCGCGCGCGGACCGCGCTGAGGTCGGCCGTCATGTCGAAGGAAGAGATGGGGCTCGAGCTCAGGTCGCCGACGCGCTGCTTGCGCAAGCCCTGGTCCACCGCGGACTTCCAGCTCGTGAGAACCGTGCCGCGGCTCTGTTCGCCCTGGTCGCCCGGATTGACCAGGACACTGACCTCTGCAGATGCACTGGCTGCGCACGCACCCATGAAGGCAGCGAGGATCAGCCGCAAGGCTGAGTTCCGGGTATGGCGCAGGTCGAGCATGGGGTCCTCGCAAGGTTCGACGAAAGTATCGTATCCATATGTTACAGATCCACGGCCCAGTTTCAAAGGCCTGATTTCATATGTGCAGTCGATACACAGGACATTGCGACTTTCTTCCTGTATTTGCTCATCCATCCGTCGCAACCACCTCCGCGACGATGCGTCGCACGTCGCCCGGCAGGAACGGCTTCTCGATCACCGGCCGCCCGCTCTCCTGCACGAAATCGCTCAGGACCGCGGAAAGGGTGTCGCCGGTCACGAAGACCACGCGAGGCGCCAGGTGCGGCCAACGCCGCTCGATCTCCCGGTACAGGGCACGGCCATCCAGGTCCGGCATGCGCATGTCGGTGAGGATCACGTCGTAGCGCTCCTCCTCCATTCGCGCGAGGGCGTCGTGCGCGGACCTGGCCGAGACCACCCGATGCTGGGCCGCCGTCAGGATCTGGACCAGCGTGTCGCGGATATCCGGCTCGTCGTCGACGATGAGGATCGTGCGGCGATTCTTCGCCGCGGCCTTGACTGGCGGCGCAACCCGTGCGCCCGCTGTGTCGGCGTTGCCGGGAGGCAGCGTGATGCTGAACCTCGCGCCACCCTCGGGCGGACACTCGACCGTCAATTCCCCGCCATGGGCCTCGACGATCCCCAGGCTCACCGCCAGGCCGACACCGGTACCGATGCCCGTGGGCTTGGTCGTGAAGTAGGGCTCGAAGACGCGCGCCCGGAGCGGCTCCGGAATGCCGGGCCCATTGTCCGAGACGGTGATCGAGACCCGTCGCGCCACCGGATCGAAACGCGTGCGGAGTTCGATCCGGCGCGGCGGCGGCCGATCCTGCAAGGCCTGCTGCGCATTGACCAGCAGGTTCAGCAGCACCTGGTGCAACTGGTCGGCGTCGGCGAGGATGAGCGGCAGGTCATTCGACTGGTCCACGACGATCTCGACGCCGCTCGTGCGCAAGGCATAGGCGGTCATGTCGAGAGCCGCCGCCACCACGTCCGCGATCGCGACGGGGCCGCGTTCCGGAGGCTGCTGCCGCGCCATCCCGAGGAAGGTCCGCACGATGCGGGCGCAGCGCTCGGCCGCGGTGCGGATCTTTGCCGCCTTGGCGCGGGTCGCCGCATCGCCCTGCTCTTCCAGCAGCACGGCCCGCGCCACCACGACGGCCAGCGGATTGTTGAGTTCGTGCGCGACGCCGGCGAGCAGCGAGCCGAGCGCTGCGAGCTTCTCGCGCTGGTGCAGGGCCTCGCGCTGCCGCACCAGCTCTTCCGCCGAACGCTTCTTCTCGGTGATGTCGGTCGAGATGCCGCAGACCGCATACGCCTCGCCGTCGGCATCGTGGAGCGGGAACTTGATCGAGATGTAGGTATGCAGCCCATCGTCGAGCAATGCCGTCTCCTCGAACTCGATCAGTCCGTTGCGCTCCAGCACCGCGAGATCGTTGGTGCGCATCGCCCGGGCGCTGGTCTCCGGCAGCATCTCGGCCTCGGTGCGGCCGAAGACCTCGTCCTGCCGCAGATGGAAGAGATGCTCCCATTGCCGGTTCACGAAGAGGAAGCGCCCTGACCTGTCCTTGACCGAGACGACCGAAGTCGTGTTGTTCAGGATCTGCTGCAGCCGCGCTTCGCTGTTCTGCAGCGCCTGCTGCACGCGCGCACGGGCGGCGATGTCGTCGTGCAGGCGGGTCTGGGTATCGGCGACCTTGTCCGCCATCGCATCGAAGGCCCGGCTCAGCCGGCCCAGTTCGTCGTTGCCCCGCAGGCGGCTGCGCGCGGCCAGGTTGCCGAGCGCGAGCTGCTCCGCTGCATGCACGAGCCGGGCGGTACGGCGCGTCAGCAGGAAGTGGAACACCAGCCACATGGCCAGGGCCAGGGCGGTCACGCATCCGGCCCAGAACAGGGATTGACGCAGCACCTGGGCACGCGCCTCGGCCTTGGGTCCCTCGAGGTCGTACGCAAGGAAGAGGCTGCCACGCTGGGATGGCCTCAACTCCGCGCGGTCGCGGCTGCCCATCAGGATGCCGGCGTAGGCGAGCAGTTCCTTGCCCGTCGGGTCCTCCATCACCCTGGCGCGGTGCTCCCGGATGGCGCCGGCCGCCTGCTCGAAATCGAACTCGGGCAGGACCTCGCCGACCGGCCTTCCCATCCATGCCCTTCGGGTGGACGCGACCACGGTGTCGTGCTCGTCCGTCAGGGCCGCGAGCACGATGTCGTGGTTGTGCGTCAGCACGGCGATCTCGTGCTGGGCGGTGACCAGGTCGCCCTTGAGCGACAGGTATTCGAGCGTGCTCTGCAGGCGCGACATCTCCTGGGTCACCCGCTCACGGATCCGGTCCTCGGTGGCGCGCTCGGCCTCGGGCACGTGATGGAGCAGGATGAAGGTGCTCAACGCCGCCGCGAATCCGAGCAGGATCAGCGGCACCGTGACCTTCAGCGACGTCGACAGCGGCAGCTTCACGGCGGCAGGCTCTCGAGCGGCGCCGGCGCCAGGATCTCCTCGATCTGCAGGCCGGCCGGCAGCAGCTTGGCGTCGAGCATCATCTGCATGAGCCGTCGACCGGCAGGCACCAGTTCGGGCGACCGGCCGCCGATCATCTTCAGGTTCTCGTCGCGCGACGGGATGTGCAGGCCCTGCAGCCCGACCAGGAACTGCTCGCCGGAGGTCTGCTGCCGGATTCCCATGCGGCGTGCCGCGTCGGCGGGATCGCGGTCGAGGTAGTCGATGGCCTTGAACCAGCCGCCGAGCAGGGCTTGCGTGGCCCTGGACTGCTGGTCGAGGACGCTGCGCCTGACCACCACCAGATCGACGATCTCGCCCGGAATCTGGGTGCTGTCGAAGAGCATCCGCCCGCCGTGCCGCAGCAACTGCGCCCGGTACGGATCGAAGGTGACGGCGGCATCGACCCGTCCCTGCTCGAAAGCCTCCGGATGCTCGTTCGATTCCATCCGGACCACGGTGACGTCGCTCGCCTTCATGCCGTTGAGGGTCAATGCACGGCTCAGCACGAAGGCGCCGAGCGCACCGCTCTCCACCGCGACCCGCCTGCCCTGCAGATCCTTCATCGACGCGATGTCGGCGCGGCCGACGATCGCATCGGCGCCGTGCGACACGTCGACGACCAGGATGGCGCGCGGGTCCATGCCTTCCACGGCAAGGCCGAACAACTCGTCGAGGCTGATCACCATGCCGTCGATCGCCTGGTTGCGAAAGGCGCGCAGGACTTCGCTGGCCGACGGGTACTCGAGCAATTGAACGGCCTTGGGCGAGAGGTAGCCGAGGTCCCTGGCCAGGTAGAGAGGCTCGCTGCCGATCCACACGTTGGTGCCGATGCGCAGCGGCGATTCGGGCTCGCGCGAGCAGCCGGCAAGAAGCAGGACCAGCGCAAGGCAGGCGAGCCGAAGCAAGGGGCCGAGAAAGCGCATCGAGGCATTCACCGCAGCCTCACTCGCCGTCCGGCACGAAGACATAGCCGGCGTTGCGCATCGTCCGAATGTATTTCGGATGCTCTGGATCCGGTTCGATCTTCTTGCGCAGGCGCATCACGCGCAGGTCGACGCTTCGATCGAATGGCGCCCAATCGCGCTGGCCGTTCGAACTCAGGATTCTTTCGCGCGACAACGGGCGATTGGGATGCTCGGCAAGCGCCTTCAACAGATCGAATTCGAGCGGCGACATCGGGATTTCCGCACCCTGCTCGTCGGTGAGGCGATGCGTCGCCAGGTCGAGCACGCAGCGACCGATGCGCACCCGCTCGGCGCCCAGTTCGGCCCGCCGCGCCGGCGCGGTCCGCCGCAGCACGCTGCGCACCCGCGCCAGCAGCTCGCGGGGATCGAAGGGCTTGGGCACATAGTCGTCGGCACCCATCTCGAGGCCGACGATCCGGTCGACCACCGTGTCGGCCGAGGTCAGGATCAGAATCGCGATCTGCGCATAGCGCTCGCGCAGATGGCGCGCCAGGCTGAGGCCGTCCTCGCCGGGCATGTGGATGTCGACCAGTGCCAGGTCGATCAGGTGCTCCGCGGCCAGGGTTCGAGCGGCGGCTGCATCGCCAGCGCCGAACGCGGCGTAGCCGTGCGAGACGAAGTATTCCTCCACGACTTCGCGGATCTCCGGCTCGTCGTCGACGATCAGGATGTTGGCCTTGGGGCTCATGGGCTCTCCTCGATTCCTCGCTCTTTTTCAGCAGCCTCGCGCAGACCAGGCAATTCGGCGTGCGCTGCGGCCAACGCCGCTCGCCAGCCGGCCAGTCCCGAGTCTCAGGCGGGCCGGATCGCAAGCGTAGGACGACTCGACAGCCGAATCCACGTCATGAGCGTGCGGTGAAACAAACGAAACAAGAAAGGCGCGTCGGTGATGCAGGCCGAACGCGCGTGCTTTTCACAATCGATTCCATCCCAGCCGTACCGCGCTGGTACCGACCGGAGGCAACGTGACTTCGCAGCTTCTTCTTGCGGCCCTCTGCATTTGGCCGTGGATCCGGACTCTTGGACAGAAGGCCAGCAGCAGTGCCCTCCGTTCGATGCGCGTCGCGTTGCGCCGAATTCTTGCCTGCAACCCATGAAGGAGCACATCATGCAAACGCTTTCCTACACTACGCTCGAAAAGAAACTCCAGCAAGTCCCCTTCTCGGCGGTCGACGCCTTCGCGCTGAAGATCAGCGGCGGCGTCCTGCGCAAGGGAGACCCCGGCTACGACGAGGCGCGGAAGGTCTGGAACGCCACCGTCGACCGCCACCCTGCCCTCATCGCACGATGCCTGACCGTCGGCGACGTGCAGGCTGCGGTGCGCTTCGCCGGAACGCATCGCATGCTGGTGAGCGTGCGCGGCGGCGGCCATCACATCGCCGGCAATGCGGTGGCCGAGGGCGGCCTGATGCTGGATCTCTCCGGCATGGCCGACGTGAACATCGATGCCTCCAGCCGCACGGCGAAGGTGGGCCCCGGCGCGCTGCTCGGCGATCTCGATCGCGCGGCACAGGCGCATGGCCTGGCGACGCCATTGGGCATCAACTCGACGACCGGCGTCGCCGGCCTCACGCTCGGCGGCGGCTTCGGCTGGTTGAGCCGCCGTCACGGCATGACGATCGACAACCTGCTGAGCGCCCGGATCGTCACCGCCGATGGCGTCGAGCGGCTGGCTTCGGCCAGCTCGGAACCGGATCTGTTCTGGGCCGTGCGCGGCGGCGGCGGCAATTTCGGCGTCGTGACTTCGTTCGAATTGCGGCTGCATCCGATCGGCCCCGAGGTGCATGCGGGCCTGGTGGTCTACCCCTTCGACCAGGCTCGGAAGGTGCTGCGCGCATGGCGCGATTTCAGCGCGCACGCGCCGGAAGAGCTGAGCGTCTGGACTGTGCTGCGAAAGGCGCCGCCGCTGCCCTTCCTCCCGGCATCGGCGCACGGCACCGAGGTGGTGATCTTCCCGCTGGTCTACAGCGGCGATGCCGCGATGGCCGAACGCGCAGTGGCGCCGGTCCTGCAGTTCGGCAAGCCTCTCGCGGTGGCGCTGGGGCCGACGCCCTACGCCGGCTTCCAGACGGCCTTCGATGCGCTGCTGACGCCGGGCGGCCGCAACTACTGGAAGTCGAACAACTTCAGCACGCTGAGCGATGCGGCGCTCGATGCGGTCATCGACTCGGCGTCCAGGCTTCCCGGGCCCGAGTGCGAACTCTTCATCGCCCAGTTGGGTGGCGCGATGTCGCGCGTGGATCCGGCCGCCACCGCCTTCGTCGGCCGCGATGCCCGCTTCATCATGAACGTGCACGGCCGCTGGTCCGACGCTCGCGACGACGACGCGGTGCGCAGCTGGGCGCGGCAAGCGTTCGAAGCAGCCGCGCCGCACGCCACCGGTAGCGGCTACGTCAACTTTCTGACGGAGGACGAAGGCGAGCGCGTCGCGGCCAGCTACGGCGACAACTACCCGCGGCTGCAAGCGCTGAAGCATCGCTACGACCCCGGCAACCTGTTCCGGATGAATCTGAACATCGCGCCCTCGGGCGAAGTGAAGAAGGAGGCCTCTCCATGACCGATCTCGATGCAAGCGGCTGTGCCGTTTCAGGCGCAACCCCGGCGGCGCTCGCGGCGTACCGGGAAGCGCTGGCGATGACCCTGGCCTGGCGCAGCGGCGCCCAACTGCCGCTCGCGCGGGCGATCAGCCAGGCTCCGGCCTTCGTGATGCCTCACATCCTGCAGGCCTACACGCTGCTGTGCAGCCGCGACGTCGAACGCGTGCGCTCCGCCCGCGCGGTGGTGCAGCGCATCCAAGGCTTGCCGGCCAACGACCGGGAGGCGGCGCATCTGCGAGCCATCGGCGGCATCCTGGAAGACGACTACGAGGGCGCCAAGAAGACGCTGACCGAGATCCTGAGCCGGCATCCGCAAGACCTCCTGGCGTTGCATGCGGTGCACGCATTCGACTACCTGACCGGCGACGTCGACCAGCTGGGCGGCCGCATCACGGCGATCCTTGCGGCATGGCCCGAGACCATGCCGGTGCATCACGCCGTACTGTCGATGCACGCATTCGGCCTCGTCGAATCCGGCGACTACGAGGCCGCCGAACGCGACGCGCGCGCGGCGCTGGCCGCGAACCCGGGGGATGCCAGGGCGCACCACGCGATGGCGCATGTGTTCGAGATGAGCGGGCGTCCCGCGGAAGGCATTCGCTGGCTGCAGCAGCATCAGGCATGCTGGTCGGAAGGCAGCAGCGTTGCCACGCATTGCTGGTGGCACCTTGCGCTGTTCCAGATCGAAGCCGGCAGATTGCTCGATGCGCTCGCCACCTACGACCAACGCGTGAGGCTCGATCGGTCCGGCGCGGTGGCCGATCTCATCGACGCTTCGGCCTTGCTGTGGCGTCTGCAGCTCAGGGGCATCGGCGTGGGCGACCGATGGACCGAGCTTGCGCAGGCGTGGGCTGCGCACGTCGACGACGCGTTCTGCAGCTTCTCCGATCTGCACGCCATGCTCGCTTTCGTCGGCGCACGGGACGAGGACCACTCGCGGCATCTCGAAGCACGCCTGGCCGCCAGCGCGTCATCGAAGACGCGCCATGGCAGGACCAGCCGGCTGCTGGGGCTTCCAGCCTGCAAGGCGCTGGTCGCGTTCGGAAGCGGTGACTATCCGCGCGCCATCCGACTGCTCGCGAGCCTGCCCGCCGCGGCACACCGCCTGGGCGGCAGCCATGCACAGCGAGACGTCATGAGCCTGACGCTGCTCAAGGCGATCGAATGCATCCGCAGGCCGTTGCCGCGTCCAGTCAAGCGAGAGCGTGCGGGTCTTTGGGTCGGTCAGGCGGTCTCTCGCTTGGTGGCACGCATGCCGGGCGTGGGCGTCGACACCGCGGCTCGGCCCGCGCCGGGAGAATGAAATGGTCCTTCAACAGACCTCCGGCGAATACTCGCTGCTGCTCGCCTGGTGCCGCGTCGCTGCGGTATTCGCAGAGATGCGCCGACGAAGACTCGCGCGGCGCGAGTTGCGCTGCATCGATGAAGCGACGATGCGCGACATCGGGCTTTCGCATCGGGCAGCAGCCGAGGGGTGGCTTGCCCGGGAAGCAGTCGGAAAACGCGGCGACCTCGACCCGATCCGGGATTGCCCGGCGGCGTTCGCCGTGCCGGATGCGCGTCAGCCTCGTGTCATCGAGCGGACGACCACGAGAGCCGCCAATTCGCGAGCACGAGAGGCGGCGTTGGTGATCGCGATCGCCGCGGCGTCGGTTGCGAGCGCGGTCGGTCTCGTCATGTGGCCGCCTTCATCCCCGTCGTCGGCGCGCACATTGCCATCCTGCGAGTCGCGCATCGCCCGTTCGTCACCCGAGGGCGCGAAGACGCAAACGCCCTACATCGAAGCAAGGAAGAACCATGACACGACTCATCCCGCATGTGCGTGAAGCCGGCGCTGGTCCCGGTGTCGTCTGCGTACATTCGAACGCGAGCACCTCGACGCAATGGCGCGCATTGATGGAGCGCCTGTCGCCGCAATACCACGTGCTCGCCGCGGACTCGCTCGGTGCCGGCCAGAGCCCGGCGTGGCCTGGCCTGCCCGGCCAGAACGTGAAGGCGCGCCGCGTGCCCCGGAGCCTTCAGATATTGACCGCCGCCATCCCACCCGCCGGATAACGCGTCCCGGCCGCCGCCCCCGCCGGAATCGCGGCGCTCAGCGACTGCACCTCGGCCGGCGTCAGCTCGACCGAGAGCGCGCGAAGATTCTCGTCCAGCCGCTCCGCATACCGCGTCCCCGGGATGGTCACCACATCCTCGCCCTGGGCCAGCAGCCAGGCGATGGTGACCTGCGCAGGCGTACAGCCCTTGGCGGCAGCCAACTGCATGATGGGCTCCACCAGCTTGAGGTTGCTTTCGATGTTGCCGCCCTGGAAACGCGGATGGGCCGCGCGGCGGCCACCGATGTCCGCAGCCGACTTGATCGCGCCGGTGAGCAGGCCGCGCCCCAGCGGCGAATAGGCGACGAAGCCGATGCCGAGCTCGATCGTGGTCTTGCGCGTGGCTTCGGCCTCGCTGCGGTAGAGCAGCGAATACTCGGTCTGCACCGCGGTGATCGGATGCACCGCATGGGCGCGGCGGACGGTGTCGCTGCTGGCCTCCGACAGGCCCAGAAAGCGCACCTTGCCCTGGCGCACCAGCTCGGCCATGGCACCCACCGTCTCCTCGATGGGCACTGCAGGATCGACCCGATGCTGGTAGTAGAGATCGATGACATCGACGCCCAGCCGCTCCAGGCTGGCATCGCAGGCCTGGCGGACGTACTCGGGCCGGCCGTTCACGCCATTGCCGCCGCCCTCGCGCTGGAACTGGCCGAACTTGGTGGCCAGCACCACCTCCGAGCGCCGCGACCTGATTGCCTTGCCGACGACCCGCTCGTTGTGGCCCCAGCCGTACATGTCGGCGCTGTCGAGATGATTGACGCCCTGGTCGAGCGCGTGGTGGATCAGGCGCTCGGACTGGGCGTCATCGGCATCGCCGTACACGCCCGACAGCGACATGCAGCCGAGACCGATCGCCGAGACGCTGAGTTCGCTCGGGCCCAGCTTGCGATGGGTGATCTTTTCCATTGAGGCCTTTCGGGAAGTGAATGGCCGCCGCGGCGGCCGAGATGGAGACGGGCATGGTGCATCGAACTCGAGGCCGGGATGGCGCAAGGGGATTCTCCGCTTCCGGCTGCCTCAGCTGCGCTCGGGCGCCATTCTCTTCAATTCAACTTCCAGATATAGACCGTCAGCACCGTGGCAAAGCCGAGCCAAAGCAGATAGGGCGCCAAGAGGATGCCTGCCACCCGGTCGATGCGCCAGAACAGAACGGTGGTGATGCCAACGATGAACAGGAGGAGCAGCATCTCGGCAAGCGCAAGGCCGACGCGCCGGTAGCCAAAGAAGAGCACGGACCAACCCATGTTCAAGGCAAGCTGAACGGCAAAAAGCGCCAGCGCGATCCGGTTCGGCCTGGAATTGCCGATGCGCCAGACTCGCCAGCCTGCGATAGCCATGAGGAAATACAAGATGATCCAGGCCGGCGAGAAGTATCTGTCGGGTGGATTGAACGAGGCCTTGTGAAGGGACTGATACCAGGTGCCCACGCTGGTCGCGGTCACCATGCTTCCTGCCTTGAATCGGACATAGCAAACCAGCAGAAATGCGATCAGGCCGGTGGTGCTTGCGGTTTGAGATCTCATGATTGATGAACCTCAACGTTGGTCCGGTGCCGAAGGGACTCACATGCCGGTCATCGATTGCCGGGAGGATGACGGCGATGCTTACGCAATTCGGGCCCGGTTGGATCAGCAAAGGCCCCCGCATGCGCCCCGTCTTGCGCGGCAAACCGGTTGCAGCGATTCACCAGCCCTCGCTGCCAGGTCCGCCCTTGAACGGGCCCACCAGGTCGCTGGTGACCCAGCCACCATAGAAGCCGCCAGGCTGTGCACGAACCGGTTTGCCGTCGACGCGGCAATCCAGATCGCGCGGATAGAAGGCGACGCAGTCTGCCAATGCCTCCGCGCCACGCAGCGGCGATGGATAGCTCCATGCAACATCGGGCAATCTTCGGGCGCCGTCGACCAGGGACCAGTAGCGGGCCGGTCCCTTCCATTCGCAGAAAGACGAGCCGGAGGCCGGATGCAGAAGATGACGAAGCACGTCGTCCCAAGGAAGGTAGAAGCTGGGCGGATGCGAGGTCTCGATCACTCGCATCGCCCGGCGGGTTCGAGCCACTTCGATGTCGCCCCATCGGATGACGACCTCGCGCTCATCGGGCGCAATGCGGGGAGGCCGTGGGAAGTCCCACACGGATGTCTCGCCGGGCCGGGGCTCGACGGCAAATGGAGGCCGGCCCTGCCCTCGCCATTTCCATTGCGCTCGCGCGGCGTCGATCCAACCCGGTTCAGTTGCCATCGTCAGCCCTTCAACCTGATCAACAGATCGAGAATCTTCCTGCCCCGCCCTGCATACGGCGGCTGGAACAGCATCTGGATCGCCGAGAAGGGCCCCTGGTAGAACACCGGCCGCAGCTTCGAGAAGGTGTTGAAGCCCTCCACCGCGTGGTAGTGGCCCATGCCGCTCGGTCCGACGCCGCCGAAGGGCAGGTCGTGCTGGCCGACGTGCAGCAGTGCCTCGTTGACCGAGACACCGCCCGACATCACGCGCGAGATGTAGAAGCGCTGGAGTTCCTTGTCGTTGGTGAAGGGATAGATGGCCAGCGGCCGGTCGTGCGCGTTGATGTAGCGGGCGACTTCCATCCGGTCGCGGTAGGTGCGCACCGGCAGGATGGGGCCGAAGATCTCGCGTTGCGAGACGATCATCTCGGGCGTCGGGTTCAGCACCAGATGCGGCGCGAACTTGCGCAGGGCCGCATCGGGCGACTGGCCTTCGGAGAGATTCACCAGCGTCGCGCCATGCGCGTCGGCATCCTCCAGCGTGCGCTGCAGCCGCTCGTACGAGCGCTGGTCGATGATCGATGTGTAGTCCTCGCCATTGATGTCCGGAAAGCGCTCCGCGAAGAGCCGCTTGCAATGGCCGACGAAGGCATCGACCTTGTCTTCGGGCATGAAGACATAGTCGATGTTGGTGCAGATCTGGCCCGCGTTGAACATCTTCACCCACATGATCCGCTCGGCCGCCGTCTTGATCGGGAAGTCGGGTCCGACGATGGCCGGCGCCTTGCCCCCCAGCTCCAGCGTGACCGGCGTCAAGTTGCGCGCGGCATTGGCCATGACCGCGCGCCCGGTGGCGCCCGAGCCGGTGAACAGCAGATGGTCGAATGGCAGCGACGAGAAGGCCGGGCCGCGGCCGCCGCCGTCGTCGAAGAACTTCAGCTTCTCTTCCGGGAAGTAGTTCGGGCTGATGCGCGCCAGCAGTTCGGCCAGGTGGCGCGAGTTCTCCGACATCTTGACCATCGCCCGATTGCCCGCCGCGAAGATGGCGGCCAGCGGCGCGAAGCTGAGGTTCAGCGGGAAGTTCCAGGGCACGATCACGCCGACCACGCCCAGCGGCTGCGGAATAACGCGATTGGACGCGCCGGGGTACATCATCCTGTCGATGTGGCGGCGTTGCGGCTTCATCCACCTGCGCAGGTGGCGCGACGAGTCCTTGATGGTCTCGAGCACCACGAAGAACTCGGCGAACAGCGTCTCGAACGCCGATCGGTTGCCGTAGTCCTGGTTGATGGCCGCCACCAGCGCCTCGCGGTTGTCCTTGAGCAGCCGCGCCAGCGCATCCAGGTCGGCACGCCGCTGCGCCAGGCTGGGCTCGGGGTCGTCGAGGTAGGCCTGGCGCTGCCGGTCGAAGCAATCCCGGAAATCGGCGGGAATCTCGATGCGGTCGAGGTAGGGGGTGGCGTTGGCGTTCATGGGCGGCTCGTTTCCGAATGGCGTGCTGGCCGGATTCTCCGGCAGTCGCTTTTACTTGTCGCCGGGAAGTGCGTCACCGGCATTTGCCCTCCCCGTGTCGACTGCGGGACTCGCTTCAGCCGATGGCCGCCGCCTGGCGCAACGTGCCGAGCAGCATGCGATGGAGGCTGTCGACCGCCTTCGAGCCGCGCGAGGCCACGCTGCGATAGAGCGCCACCTGCATCGGCTCCAGCGGGCCCAGTCCATGCTCGACACCCAGCACCTGCAGATGGGCCGGCGCGCTGCACTGGGTGAGCACCGCGACCGCCAGGCCGCTCTCGACCGCCGCGATCTGGCCGGCCAGGCTGGAGCTGTTGTAGACCACCTTGTAGGGGCGACCCTGCAAGGCCAGCGACTGGATCGCGCTGCGGCGCCCCAGGCTGGCCTCCTCGTAAACGGCGATGGGCAGGGGATCGCGCTTCCAGGCCTCGAATTGCGCCGAACCGACCCACACCATCGGCTCGTGGAACAGCAGTGTGCCGCGCCGGTTGTGATCGCGCGAGACCAGCGCCAGGTCGAGCTCGCCCCGCGCGACGCGCGGAATGAGCAGGGTCGATTGCTCGCAGTCGAGCTGGATCTCGACACCGCCGTGCCGTGGCGCGAAGCGCTTGAGCACCGGCGTCAGGTACTTGCCGGCGTAGTCGTCGGGCACGCCCAGCCGGACCAGGCCGGAGACGGTCTCGCCGTGCAGGGCCGCCTGCGCCTCGGACTGCAGGTCGAGCATGCGGCGCGCATAGCCCAGGAAGACCTGCCCCTCCGGCGTGAGCTGCAACTGGCGGGCACTGCGCACCAGCAGCGGGCAACCCACGGCGGCCTCCAGCTTCTTCAATTGCATGCTGACCGCGGACTGCGAGCGATGCACCTCCGGCGCGGCGCTCGACAGCGAGCCGGTGTCGACCGTCGCGACGAAGCTCTTCAGCCAGTCGATCTGCAGGTCTCTCATTGAGGTATTCGATTTACGAATTGAAGTTTGTCGAATTATCCGCTTTTCACAATCAAGCTGAAGGCGCACAGTGAGCCTGCACATGACAACGGCCAACCCCCCTTCCTCACTTCCGGCGACTCCCGCGCCCGGCGGCCTCGACGCACGCGCGATGGGCCTGATGACGCTTCTCTGCCTGGTCTGGAGCCTGCAGCAGGTCTCGCTCAAGGCGGTTGCCGACCAGGCCAGCCCGATGCTGATGGTGGCGATCCGCTCGGCCATCGCCCTGCTGCTGCTGGCGCTGCTGATGCGCCAGCGCGGCGAAAGGCCAGATCCGTCCCGCTTCGGGCCCGGCGTGGCGATCGGCGCCCTCTTCGGCCTCGAATACCTCCTGGTGGCCGAGGCCCTGCAACGCACCGGTGCCTCCCATGTGGTGGTGTTCCTCTACACCGCGCCGGCCTTCGCCGCGCTGGGGCTGCACCTGCGGCTGCCGGCCGAGCGCCTGGACGCGCAGCAGATCGCCGGCATCGCGCTCGCTTTCGGCGGTATCGCATTGGCCTTTCTCGGCGGCGGTTCCGATTCGTTCGGCGGCGACGGCCGCGCGCTCTGGGGCGATGCGCTGGCATTGCTGGGCGGCGTGGCCTGGGGCGCCACCACGGTGACGATCCGCTGCTCCGGCCTGGCTTCGGCACCGGCCACCGAGACGCTGCTCTACCAGTTGCTGGGCGCCTTCGTTCTGCTGCTGCCGGCGGCCTGGCTGACCGGCCAGATGCACTTCGAAGCCTCGGCCCGGGTGCTGCTGCACCTCGGCTTCCAGAGCCTGGTCGTCTCCTTCGCCAGCTTCCTGGCCTGGTGCTGGCTGCTGCGCCGCTACCTGGCCTCGCGGCTAGGCGTCTTCTCCTTCCTCACGCCGCTCTTCGGGGTGGTGCTGGGCGTGGCGCTGCTCGGCGAGACGCTGCGCCTGCCCTTCGTGCTGGGCAGTTTGCTGGTGCTGGCCGGCATCGGCCTGGTGAGCGCGCCGCGGATGCTGGCGAGACGCATGTCGGCGCGCGTTGCCTGATCGTTGCCCTCAGGCCCGCCTGGCCGGCCGGTCGGGCCGCAGCAGGCTGCTGTCGATGCCGCTCGCGCGTGGCGTTCCGCACAGGCGCAGGCAGCGGATCAGTTCATCCTGGAAGATGGCCAGGGACAGCCGGGCGCCTTCTTCGCCGGCGGCGCAGACCCCGTAGAGCAAGGGCCGCCCGACCAGCACCGCCCGGGCGCCCACGGCCAGTGCCTTCACGATGTCGCTGCCCCGGCGCACGCCGCCGTCGACCAGCACATCGCAACGGTCGCCGACTGCATCGACGATGGCCGGCAGCGCGTCCAGTGCGGCCACCGCGCCGTCGAGCTGCCGCCCGCCGTGGTTCGAGACGATCACGCCATCGCAGCCCAGGCGCGCCGCCTGCGCCGCGTCGTCGGCGCGCAGCACGCCCTTGACCAGCAGCTTGCCGGGCCAGCGCTCGCGCAGCTCGGCCAGGTCGGGCCATGCGAAGGCCGGATCGAATTCGCGCCCGACGGTGGCAACGCGTTCGGTGGCAGACGCATCCGCATCGCCGAACTCGGACATGTTGACCGGCACGGGAAGCCCCCGGCGCAGCATGTCGAGCGCCCAGCGCGGCCGCGAGGCGAAGTCGGCGATGTTGCGTGCGGTAAAGCCGAAGGGCATGGAAAAGTCGTTGCGCAGGTCTCGCTCGCGCTTGCCGCCCACCGGCACGTCGATCGTCACCACAAGTGCTTCATAGCCGGCCTGCCTCGCGCGTTCGACCAGGCGAAAGGACGCCTCGCGCAGCTTCAGCGGATACAGCTGGAACCACAGCCTGCCGCCCGCCTCGGCGGCGATGCGCTCGATGGAGACGGTCGCCGCTGTCGACAGAACGAAGGGCACGCCGGCCTGCGCGGCCGCGCGCGCCATCGCGATCTCACCGTCGCGCCGGCCGAAGCCGACCGCGCCCATCGGGGCCACCGCCAACGGCAGGCCGGCGCTGGCGCCCATCAGCTGCACTGTGGTGTCGACCCGGCTCACATCGACCAGCGCGCGCGGCAGAAGTTCGACGGCCTCGAAGGCGACGCGATTGCGGCGCAGGGTCGATTCGTCCTCGGCGCCGCCCTGGTAGAAATCGAACACCGAGCGCGGCAGGCAGCGCTGCGCCAGCCCTTCCAGCCCGGCCTGCGAATGGACGCGCCGAAGCGCGCGGGCGGTCACGCGGAAGCGGCCATCAACGGCTCGGTTGCTTTGACATCCGCACCAGTTCGCCGGCGGCCTTGCGGTCGCTCTTGAGGAAGGCCTGGAACTCCTTCGGCGTGTCGAGCGCCGACTCGACATAGCGGGCATCCATCAGCTCGCGCATCTTCGGATCGGAGAGCGTGGCGACGAAGGCCGCGTTCAGCTTGTTCACCACCGCCGCCGGCGTGCCCGCGGGTGCCGCGATGCCCCACCAGGGCCGTGAAGGAAATCCGCCGAGGCCGGCTTCGGCGTTGGTCGGCACGTCAGGCAGTTCCTTCGAGCGCTGAGCGCCCGACACCGCCAACGCGCGCAGCTGGCCAGCCTGCACCAGGCCGATGAAGTTGCCGAGTCCCATCTGCCCGATCTGGATCTCGCCCGCGGTGACGGCGGTCGCGATCGGGCCGCCGCCCTTGTAGGGCACGCCGATGACCTGCGTGCCCCACTCGCGATTCAGCCAGGCCACGAAAAGCTCCTGCAGCGAGCCCTCGCCCAGCGTGCCGAGATTGACCTTGCTCGGGTTCTTCTGCGCATAGGCCTTCAGCTCGGCCATGTTCTGCACCGGCAGGGCGGCCGGCACCACCACCGCCTCGGTCACAAAGAAGAGCCGGCCGACCGGCGCGAAGTCCTTGTCGGGGTCGTAGGGCAGCTTGTCGAACATGAAGGGGTTGAAGCTCATGGTCGAGTGGTAGACCGCGCAGATCGTGTAGCCGTCCGGCGGCGCCTTGGCGCAGGCCTCGGCACCGACGATGCCGCTGGCACCGGGCCGGTTCTCGATCACCACGGGTTGGCCCAGTCGCTCGCCCAGCAGGGGCGCCGCCGAGCGCAGCACCACGTCGGTCACGCTGCCCGCCGCGATCGGCACCAGCAGCCGGATCGGCCGGCTCGGGAAATCATCGCGCGCGAAGGCGGCACCCTGGAGCGCCAGCGCAGCGATGCCCAGCACGAGCAGCTGCCTGAAGTCACGTGGTCTCATGGCGTTGTCTCTTTCCGTGGAGAAGATGGCTCTCGACTCAGTAGAGCCCGGCGCTGCTGCCGGCACGCGTGCCGAGCAGCCCGATCAGCTCGCCGAATTGCGCGTCGTCCTCGCGCATGTAGGCCGCGAATTCATCGCCGAAGCGCCAGCGCAGGCCGAAGAAGCTGGCGGCTGCCTCGCGCTGGAAGTCCGCGTCGGCCTCGATGCGGCGCAAGGCATCGAGCAGGATTTCCTGCAAGGCCGCGGAGAGCCCCCGCGGCGCCACGACGCCGCGCCAATGCGCGACCGACCAGGGCAGCCCGATCGCCTCGCGCACGGTGGGCACATCGGGAAAGGCCGCATGGCGTTGGTCCTCCATGGTGGCCAGGGCGCGCGCCTGGCCGGCGCGCAGCGGTCCGCGTGCATCGGTCATGGTGATGGGCGCAACCAGCGCGCGGCCCTCCAGCACATTGGCCAGGCCCTGCTCGCCGCTGTAGGTCTCGAGGTAGTCGAGCTGGTCGATCGGGATGCCGGCCGCGTGCAGCAGCCCGATCAGCGCGAACTTCCAGACGCTGAAATCCGGACCTCCCGAACCGACGATCCTGTTCTTGCGGCAATGCTCGATGAACTGGGCCAGGTCGTTGAATGGCGCGTCGGCCTTGACGATGATCGCGGCCGATTCGACGAAAGGCACCGCCAGCGGCGTGAAGTCCTCCGGCGTGAGCGCAGTGACGCCATGGTGCCAATGCATCATGCCGATCTCGCCGGTGATCAGGCCGATGGTGGCGCCGTCCGGCGCCGCGGCGGCGATGGCCTCGTGGCCCTTCACCGCGCCGGTGCGGTTCACCACATTGACCGGCCGCTCGATGTAGCGCTCCAGGTATCTCGCGATGAGCCGGGCGCGCTGGTCGCTGCCGCCGCCGCTCACGTAGGGCAGGATCAGCTCGATGGCGGGGGGCAATTGCGCCATGGCGCGGCTCACCGGATTGCTCGCATGTCGTCTCCAGGACGTCGTGCACCAGGGCCGACGATGTGTTTGTGGGCGCCAGTCTAGGCAGCACTTGCAAATTGATGAAGTGCATTCTCGATATACATAGAATCCACGCCATGAATATCAGCGACGTCGACCTGAACCTGCTGGTGGCCTTCGCCGCGATGTCCGAACATCAAAGCGTGACCCGCGCCGCCGAGTCGGTCGGCTTGAGCCAGCCGGCGATGAGCGCCGCCGTCGGGCGGCTGCGGCTGCTCTTCGACGATGCGCTGTTCGTCAAGACCGGCGCCGGCATGCAGCCCACGCCGCGCGCCATCGAGCTGGCCGAGCCGGTGCGCCGCGTGGTGGAAGCCATCCGTACCGAGATCCTCCCCGCGCCGGCCTTCGATCCGGGCAAGGCGCGCAAGCAGTTCTCCATCGTCACGCCCGACATCGCCGAGGTGCACTTCCTGCCGCAGATCCTGGCCCGGCTCGCCGACGAGGCGCCAGGCTGTTCGCTGCGCACGCTGTCGATGGCGCGGCACACCGCCGCCGACGCGCTGGCCTCGGGCACGGCGGAACTCGCGATCGGCTACCTGCCCGACCTGCAGAAGGCCGGCTTCTTCATGCAGAAGCTGTTCCGCAACGACTACGTCTGCATCGTGCGCAGCGCGCATCCGGGCATCGGCGAGCGCGTCACGCTCAAGACCTACCTGGCGGCCTCGCATGCGGTGGTGAGCCCCGACGGGCGCGAGCACCTGCTCGAACAGGCGCTGCAGCGCAGGGGACTGGAGCGGCCGGTGGTGGTGGTGCTGTCGCACTTCATGAGCCTGCTGCCGATCATCGAGAGCTCCGACCTGATCGCCACCGTGCCGCGCGACCTGGCCAACATCTGCGTGCGCCACGGCGCGATCCGCATCGTCGATCCGCCCTTCAGGTCGCCGGTGGTCGAGGTGCACCAGTTCTGGCACCGGCGCTTCCACCAGGATGCGGCCAGCGCCTGGCTGCGGGCGCTGGTGCACGAGCTGTTCGGCGGTTGAAGGCCGCCCTGGAAAGACTCACTCGGGCAGCAGGCCGATCTCCTGCGCCACCTGGCCGAGCCGGTGGTGCTCCGACGCCAGGAAGGACTCGAACTGCTGCGGAGAGGTGGCAGGCGCCACGATCGGGCCGATCGACAGGATCTTCTCGGCCATCGCCGGGTCGGCCAGCAGCTTGTTGATCTCGGCATTGAGCCGGTTGACGATCGCCGGCGGCGTGTGGGCCGGCGCGACCAGGCCCATCCAGCCCACCATGTCGAAGCCCGGCAGCGTGGCGGCCAGCGCCGGCACCTTCTCCCAGCCGGCGATCGGCTTGGGCGAGGTCACGGCCAGCATGCGCAGGTGGCCCTTGCGCGCCAGCTCGGCGCACGAGGCCACGTCGCAGACCAGCGCATCGGCATGGCCGCCCATCACGTCCTGGGTGGCGGTGGCGACCGAGCTGTAGGCCACCAGGTTGGCACCGGCCTTGGCCCGCGCATTGAACAGCTTGGCGATCATGCCGCCGAAGGTGCGCGGGCCCTCGTTGGCGAGCGAGAGCTTGCCCGGGTCGGCGCTGCTGCGCTTGATCAGGTCCTGGATCGACTGGATCGGCGAGTCGCCGTTGACCACGATCGCGAACGGGCTGTTGGCGATGAAGGCGACCGGCGCGAAGTCCTTCAGCGGGTCGTAGGGCAGCGACTTGAAGAGGTAGCTGTTGGTAACCAGCGCGGCGGTCGTCGCGAAGTACAGCGTGTAGCCGTCGGGCGCCGAGCGCGCGACGATCTGCGCGCCGATGATGTTCTGGCCGCCGGGCTTGTTGTCGATGATGAAGGACTGGCCCAGCACATCGCCGAGCTTCACGCCCAGCAGCCGCGCGATGTTGTCCGGGCCCGAACCCACCGGCTGCGAGAGCACCAGGCGGATCTGCTTGTCGGGCCAGGGGGCATCGGCGTGGCCGAGTCCGGCACGGGCCAGCGCGGCGGCCGCGAGGCTCAATTGGAACGATCTTCTGTTCATCATGCTTGCGGGTCTCCGATGGTTTGTCGTTGCTTCATCCGTAGCTGGCCGCGGCCTCGCGCACCAGTCCCTCTTCATCCTCGATGCGCTCGGCCGTGCCGAACACGTAGCGATCGGGCCGCACCAGCGCGGCCACGCAGCCGTTGCGCTCGAACCAGGCGGCCAGCAGGCCGTCGGGCTCCGCGGCTTCCGGCAGTTGCAGCGTGTGCGGCTTCAGCCGCCCGGCGGCCGCGTCGGCGCCATGCGCGAGACCGGGCCTGCGCACCAGCAGCCAGCCGTCGCCGGCCAGTTGGTCGAAGCGCCGGCGCTCGCCGCCATCGACCAGCCAGGGCTGCGGAAACAGCGTGCCGCGCGCGGCGCTCTGCCCGGTCGAGAGAAGGCCGTGCTCCAGCCGCGGAATCACGTCCTGGCGCGGCGTGTCGACGACCACGCCGCCGCCTTGCGCCAGCAGATGTGCGTCGCGCGCCCGCGCCCGCTCCGGGTCGCGCTCGCAGATCACCGCGCCGATGTCCTTGATGCGCGCGGTGAGCTGGCGCACATGCTCGCCGCGCTCGATGCCGTAGCTGTCGAGCAGCGCCTCGACCGCCTGCGGCGCCACTTCGCCGCGCAGCACCGCGCGCAGCTTCCAGCTCAGGTTGGCGACATCGCGAATGCCCTGGCACATTCCCTGGCCGAGAAAGGGCGGCTGCTGGTGCGCCGCATCGCCGGCGATGAAGACCCGGCCGCGCCGCCATTGCCTGGCGACCAGCGCATGGAAGCGGTAGCTGGCCTGGCGCCACAGCTCGCCATCGGCCGGATCGATCCAGCGCGACAGCAGCTCCCAGGTCCGCTCGGGGGTGGCGGCATGCTGCGGATCCTCGCCTTCCTTCAGCGAGATCTCCCAGCGCCGATGCCGGCCGGGCCCGATCAGGAAGCTGCTCGGACGTTCGGGGTCGCAATACTGCACGCTGGTCTTCGGCAGCTTCGCGAGCCCGCGATCGTTGGCCAGCACGTCGACCACCAGCCAGGGCTCGTCGAAGGCCAGGTCTTCCAGTTCCAGGCCCATGGCTTCGCGAATGCCGCTCGATGCGCCATCGCAAGCCACCAGGTAGCGCGCGCGAATGCGCCGTTGCACGCCCGCTGCGTCCTGCAGCTGCAGCTCGACGCTCTCCTCGTCCTGCTCGACGCGCTTCACTTCCCAGCCCAGCGCGGTGGTCACGCCGGGCATGCCGGAAACCCGGTCGCGCAGCTTCTGCTCGACGATCGGCTGGGTGAAGACATTCGACGGGGTGTAGCCCAGCGGATAGGGCGGATCGATCATCGTCATGCGCCGGATCAGCTGGCCATCGACGCCGAAGTATTCGGAAGGCGTGAAGGGCTCCACGTCCGGCTCGACCTGCTCGATCACGCCGATCTGCTGGAACACGCGCAGGATCTCGTGGTCGACCGCGATCGCGCGCGGCTTGTCGTAGACCTGGGTCGACCGATCGCAGACGAAGGTGCTCAGGCCGTAGCTGGCGAGCAGCCCGGCCGCGACCGCGCCCGAGGGGCCGAAGCCGACGACCGCGACATCGTGCATGTCGCGCAGCGAATCGCTCATGGGCTCAGGCCTTCTCGTCGACGATCGGGTTTGCGAGGCGGCCGATGCCCTCGATCTCGACCTCGAAACGGTCGCCGTGCTTCATCCAGACCGGCGGCGTACGGGCCTGGCCGACGCCGGCCGGCGTGCCCATCGCGATCACGTCGCCGGCCTCCAGCGTGAGGCATTCGGTGAGCAGCGCGATGGTCTCGGCCACGCCCCAGATCATGTCGCGCGTGTTGGCGTCCTGCATGACTTCGCCATTGAGCCGGCCCTGGATCTTCAGGCCGACCGCGCCGGGCGGCAGTTCGTCGGCGGTCACCAGCACCGGACCGAAGCCGCCGGTCTGGTCGAAGTTCTTGCCGATGGTCCATTGCGGCGTGCGCTTCTGGTAGTCGCGCACGGACATGTCGTTGAAGCAGCTATAGCCGAAGACCAGCGACAGCGCATCTTCCTGCGACACATGCTTGGCGGTCTTGCCGATGACGACCGCGAGCTCGGCCTCGAAGTCGAATTTCTCCGACACCCTGGGGCGCAGGCCGGCTTCGTTGGCGGCCAGCAGCGAGGTCGAGCCGCGATAGAAGAACCACGGGTAGACCGGCTTCTCGCGGCCGCCCTCCTTGGCATGGTCGTAGTAGTTGAGGCCCAGGCAGACGATCTTGCCGGGCTCCGGGATCAGCGGCGCGAACTTCAGGCCGGCCAGCGGCAGGCGCGCGGCGTTCGAGGCGATCGCCGCCCTGGCAGCCCCATCGAGGTCGACGCCGGCGCGCAGCGCGGCGCGCAGGTCCGGCGGAATGCCCGGCTGGGCCTTGTTCAGGTCGATGACCGATTCGCCGTCGACGACGCCCAGGCGCGTCGCGCCGGCCTCGATGAAGGTCGCGAATTTCATTGCTTTTCTCCGGTTGGATGTAAGTGATTGATCGGCTCAGCCGGCTGGCTTGAACAGGACCTGTCGCTGCGCTTCCTTGAGCCTGGCGCTGGGTGGCAGCGAAATGCCCCATTGGTCGACCCGTCCAGCGGGCCATTTCCAGTCGTCGGGGCCGCCGGCGACGTAGCTGTCGTCGATCTGTTCCACCTCGGCCGTGTATTCGATGACGATGCCGAAAGGATCGATGAAGTAGTTGAATGCGTTGTCGCCCGGACCGTGTCGACCCGGGCCCCATTCGATCGGATGGCCGGCGTCCTTCATCCGGCCGCCGCCGCGCATCACCGCCTCCAGCCCCGGCATCAGGAAGGCGATGTGATTCAGCGCGTCGTTGTCGGTGTCGCCCAGCGCGATGCTGTGGTGGTCGGCATTGCAGTTGAGGAAGGCCATGATGCGCGTCCGGTCGGCCAGCCTGAAGCCCAGCGCGCGCTCGAAGAATGCGCGCGTGGCCTCGACGTCATGGGCATTCAGCACCGCGTGGGCCAGGCGCAGCGGGCGGTCCTCGACCTCGGCCGCATCGGCGCGCAGCAGGTCGCCGTGCACGATCTCGATCACCCTGCCGTCGGCATCGGCGATCAGCAGCGCGTTGCCGCCCGACGGCTCGTCGACCGCATGCGGTGCGCGCAGCACCCGCCCGCCGGCGGCAGGCGCAGCCTCGGCGATGCGGTCCAGCGCATCGGCCGTGCGCGCACGCAGCGTGAGCTTGCGGATCGCCGGCAGCGGGCCGCCGCGGTGCAGGGCCAGCAGGTGGTGGTCGGCACCGGTGCCACGCAGGTAGATGACCTCGTCGCCGCGCGCCGCGACTTCGAGGTGCCAGGTGCCGGTGTAGAAGGCCTCGGCGGCCGCCAGGTCGGGCACGTCGAGGGCAACGCTGCGCAACGCAGCGATCCAGGGTGAACTCATGATGGAAGACTCCCGCTCTCGATGCCGAGGAAGGCCTCGGCATTCAGGTGCACCAGCCGGGCCTGGACGGCTTCGTCGAAGGCCGCCTGCTCGACCCGCTCGACCGGCCGGCGCTCATGGAAATTGAAGGGATAGTCGCTGCCGAGCATCAGCTGCCGCTCGCCGAAGCTGTGCACCAGGTGCCGCAGCGTCGGCGCGTCGAAGACCAGCGTGTCGTAGTAGAGGCGGCGCGCCTGCTCGGCCGGCGACACCGCGATCTCTTCCTTCAGCGCCGCAAACACCTGCCAGCCCTGCTGCAGTCGCGGCAGCAGCGAGCTCAGCGTGCCACCGCCATGGCTGAAGGCGATGCGCAGGCGCGGCCGGCGCAGCATCAGGCCGCCGGTGATGACCGATGCGGCGGCCAGCCCCACGTCGACCGGATAGGCCAGTACCTGCTGCAGCGGCGCGGGGCCGACCAGCCGGTCCATGCCGGCCGGCTTCAGCGCATGGACGAAGACCGGCATGTCGAGCGCCTCGCAGGCCTCGAAGAAGGGGTCGAGGCTCGGATGGCCCACCGGCACGCCGTTGATGTTGCTGCCAAGCTCGACGCCGACCAGGCCCGGCGAGCGGTGGATCCAATGCAGCTCGGCGATGGCGGCGTCGAGGTCCTGCAGCGGCACCGCGCCCAACCCGAGCAGCGCACCGGCCGATTCATCGACCATGCCCGCGATGGTCTCGTTGAGGAAGCGCAGCAGCTGTTGCGCATCAGGCGCCTCCATCCAGTAGGACAGCAGCTCGGGCATCGGCGAGATCACCTGCCGCGCCAGGCCCATGGCCGGCAGGTCCGCGATACGCCTGGCCACATCCCAGGCCTTGTCGGCGACGGTGCGATAGAGCTTGCCGGCGATCATCACGCTGCGATGGCAGTCCTGCGCAGGCGCCATCGACGGCCATTGGGACGGCACCTTGCTGCCGAGGTAGGCAGGGAAATCGTGCGGCACGACATGCGCGTGCACGTCGAGCCCGCAGCGGCAGGTCATGGCTGGCATGGGGCGGGTTCGTCTCCGGTCGGGGCATGCGGCTGGGCCGCTTGGCGCCGATTCTGGGAGCATCCGCCTCATAAATGAAGACGATCCTATGGATACATCGAATCCATGCGGTGGATGATGCAGCGGCCGCTACAGTCGGGCTCCGGCATCGTCGAAGCCGCCAAGGGAAAGCACATGAGCATCGAACTGGACAAGGAAGTCCGCAAGGAAGCCATCGCCTCGATCGAGCGCTATTTCCGGGAGAACATGGAAGAGCGCATCGGCAACATCGCGGCCGGCGCCCTGCTGGGCTTCTTCATCGAGGAGATCGGCCCGGCCATCTACAACCAGGCCGTCGCCGAGGTGCAGGAAAGGCTGCAGGCCAAGGTGATGGACCTGGACATCGAGCTGCACGAGGAGCCCTTCCGCTACTGGCGCAAGCACGATGCGCCGCGCGGGCGCTAGTGATGATCTTGCAGTCGGTCTCCGATCAGCTCGCCAGCGAAGGCATCCGCCCGATCAGCTTGTCCAGCGTGACCGGGTAGTCGCGCACCCGCACGCCGCACGCGTTGTAGACCGCATTGGCGATCGCCGCGCCGACGCCGCACAGGCCCAGTTCGCCGACGCCCTTGGCCTTCATCGGCGACGAGGTCGCGTCGGCCTCGTCGAGGAAGACGACATCCAGGTGCGGGATGTCTGCGTGCACCGGCACCTCGTAGCCGGCCATGTCGTGGTTGACGAAATAGCCGCGCCGCCTGTCGACCGCCAGCTCTTCCATCAGCGCCGCGCCGACGCCCATGGTCATGCCGCCCAGCACCTGGCTGCGAGCGGACTTCGGGTTCAGGATGCGGCCGGAGGCGCAGACCGCCAGCATGCGCCGCACCCGCACCTCGGCGGTGTACGAATCGACCGCCACCTCGACGAAGTGCGCGCCGAAGGTGGATTGCTGGAAGCGCTTGGACAGGTCGCCGAACTCGATCGAGTCCTCGGCCACGATGCCGCCATCGCCAGCGTCCCGCGCCACCTGCGCCAGCGGCACGGTGCGTGCGCCGGCGCGGACCATGCCGTCCGAGAAGCTGGCGGTCGCGGGGTCGAGGCCGGCGCGCTGCGCCACCGCCTCGCGCAGCTTCACGCAGGCCGCATAGACGCCCGCGGTCGAGCTGTTGGCGCCGAACTGGCCGCCCGAACCGGAGGACACCGGAAAGGTCGAATCGCCCAGCCGCACCACCACCCGGTCGATGCCCAGGCCCATCATCTCGGCGGCGGTCTGGGCAATGATGGTGTAGCTGCCGGTGCCGATGTCGGTCATGTCGGTCTCGACCGTGACCACGCCCTGGCCGTCGAGCCGCACCCGCGCGCCGGACTTGAGGACCAGGCTGTTGCGGAAGGCCGCCGCCATGCCCTGGCCGATCCACCAGCGCCCCTGGCGCACCTGGGCCGGCCGCTGGTTGCGCTTGTCCCAGCCGAAGCGCGCGGCGCCGGTGCGCAGGCACTCGACCAGGTTGCGCTCGGAGAAGGGCCGATCCGGATTCGACGGATCGACCTGGGTGTCGTTGAGCACCCGGAACTCGACCGGGTCCATGCGCAGGCGCTCGGCCATCTCGTCGACCGCGATCTCCAGTGCCATCAGGCCTGGTGCCTCGCCGGGGGCGCGCATCGCGTTGCCTTCGGGCAGGTCGAGCAGCGCCAGCCGCGTGCCGGTCAGACGGTTCGCGCCGGCATAGAGCAGCTGCGTCTGCTGCACCGCGTTCTCGGGCTTGCCTTCGCTCAGGTTGCCGGACCAGCTCTCATGGCCGATGGCGACGATCCTGCCCTGCGGCGTGGCGCCGATGCGGATGCGCTGGATGGTGGCCGGCCGGTGCGTCGTGTTGTTGAAGATCAGCGGCCGCTGCAGCGCCACCTTGACCGGCCGGCGCGCGGCGCGCGCACCGAGCGCGGCCAGCACGGTGTCGGCGCGCAGGAAGAGCTTGGAGCCGAAGCCGCCGCCCACGTAGGGCGACATCAGGTGGATCTTGTCGCGCGGGATGCCCAGGGTCGCAGCCAGGTCGTTGGTGGTGTTGTTGATCATCTGGTTGGAGGTCCAGATGGTCAGCATGTCGCCGTTCCAGGCCGCGGTGCTGGCATGCGGCTCCATCATGTTGTGCGACTGGTCGGGCGTGCTGTAGGTCTCGTCGAGGCGCACCTCGGCGGCCGCGAAGGCATCGGCGAAATTGCCGACCTTGCGGTCGCTGTCGCGGGTGCGCCGCTGCGGCGAATTCTTCGCGCCGTCCAGGTCGAAATTGCCCGCGGCCGGCAGGTAGGCAACGTTCACCAGCGCGGCGGCGGAGCGGGCCTGCTCGAAGGTCTCGGCCACCACCAGCGCGATCGCCTGGTGGTAGTGCTCGACCGTCGGGCCGCCGAGCAGGCGGGCGGCGTTCAGCTTGCCCTTGCCCAACGGGCCCGCGTTGTCGGCGGTGACGACCGCCAGCACGCCCGGCGCCGCCCTGGCGCGCGTCGAATCGATGGAGGCGATGCGGCCGTTCGAGATGGCCGCGCCGACGACGTAGCCATAGGCCGCGTTCGGCGCCACGTCGTGGCGCTCGTAGGCATAGGGCGCGGTGCCGGTGGTCTTCAGCGGGCCTTCGATGCGGTCCAGCGGCTGGCCGACCACCTTCAGCTGGTCGATCGGATTGGTGGTGGCGGGTGTGTCGAATCGCATCGCATCAGCTCCTGGCTTCGCTCAACACCGCGTCGAGCGTGCGCTCGACCAGCAGCAGCTTGAATTCGTTCTGGGCGGTCGGCCGGGCTCCGGCGAGCAGCGCCTCGGTCACCGGCGCGGCGCCGCGGCGCAACTCGGCCTCGGCCGCTTCCACCCGCCAGGGCCGGGGCGCGACGCCACCCACCGCCACGCGGCCGGAGCCGTCCTCCTGCACGATCGCCGCGACCGAGACCAGCGCGAAGGCATACGAGGCCCGGTCGCGCACCTTGCGATAGATCTGCCTGCCGCCGACCGGCGGCGGCAGCGTGACCGAGGCGATCAATTCGCCGGGCGCCAGCGCCGTCTCGACCTGCGGCGTGCTGCCGGGCAGCTTGTGGAAGTCGGCGATGGGAATGCTGCGGCGGCCGCCCGTGCCGATCGTCTCGACGCTCGCATCGAGCGCGCGCAGCGCCACCGCCATGTCGCTGGGATGGGTGGCGATGCAGGCGTCGCTGGTACCGACCACGCCCAGCTGGCGGCTCACGCCCTCGATGGCGGCGCAACCGCTGCCGGACTGGCGCTTGTTGCAGGGCTGGTTGGTGTCGTAGAAGTAGGCGCAGCGGGTGCGCTGCAGCAGGTTGCCGGCGGTGGTCGCCTTGTTGCGCAGCTGGCCAGAAGCGCCTGCCAGCAGCGCCCGCGACAGCAGCGCATAGTCGCGGCGCACCCGCGCATCGGCCGCCAGGTCGGTGTTGCGCACCAGCGCGCCGATGCGCAGGCCGCCATCGGGCGTGGCCTCGATGCGGTCGAAGCCGAGCCCGTTGACGTCGATCAGGTGCGACGGCGACTCGATCTGCAATTTCATTAGGTCGAGCAGGTTGGTGCCGCCGGCGATGAACTTCGCACCCGGCGTGCGCGCTGCGGCCGCCACCGCCTGCTGCGCGCTGCCGGCACGTTCGTAGGTGAAGGGCTTCATGTCTTCAACCCCGCGACTTCGCTGATCGCCTCGACGATGTTGCTGTAGGCGCCGCAGCGGCAGATGTTGCCGCTCATGCGCTCGCGGAATTCGACGGTGCTCGCTTCGGGCCTGGCGGCCAGGTCGTCGCTGACGTGGCTCGGTATGCCGGCCGCCAGCTCGCCGAGCATGCCGACCGCCGAACAGATCTGCCCCGGCGTGCAGTAGCCGCACTGGTAGCCGTCGTGCTTGACGAAGGCCGCCTGCAGCGGATGCATCTTCGCCGGGCTGCCCAGGCCCTCGATGGTCGTGACCTCGGCGCCTTCGTGCATGACCGCCAGGGTCAGGCAGGAATTGATGCGCCGCCCGTCGAGGATCACGGTGCAGGCGCCGCACTGCCCATGGTCGCAGCCCTTCTTGGTGCCGGTCAGCAGCAGGTGCTCGCGCAGCGCATCGAGCAGCGTGGTGCGGGTGTCGAGCATCAGTTGATGCTTCTGCCCGTTGACCGTGAAGCCGACCTGCATCAGCGCGGGTGCATCCGGCGCACGCGGCAGCGCGGGCAGCCTGCTGGTAGCCGGCGCGGCCGCCGCCAGTGCCGGTATCGAGGCGGTGGCCGCGCCGGCCTTCAGCAGGCTGCGGCGCGAGAGACCGTGTGGTTCATCGTGATTCGTGGTCATGAAGCGTGCTCCGGGTGGTCCGCGCGGCGGGCCGGTGGCAGGGGAAAGGAAGGCCGGGCCCGGGATCGGACTGGCCGGCTCATCTTGATCGCGTCGCGGGCCGGCCGGGTAGTCCGATCCTGAAACCCGAGTAAGCCGCTTGCCCATGGACCGGTTGCGCCCGCGCGGCAGCGTCATCCGCTGGTCAGCCGCGATCCATCGGCGCCGACTAGACTGCCGCCTGGCAAGAGCACATCAGCGAGACCGATGAATGGCAAGTTTCGACGCGCGGGCGCTGCATGCGGCCTGGATCGGCAACGGCGGAGCGGTTCGCGCGGCAGTGCCGTCAGCCGCCTCGCGTGAGCCGAGGGCCTGAGGTGCCGAATCGCTTGCTGCGCTCCCTCGCCTTGCTGGCCGCGATGCTGGTCGCGCAGGCGGCAGCACCGGCGAAGGCCGCCGCCTCGGCCTGCCTGGACACCGCGCTATTGCAAGCCGCCCCGCCGCGTGCGCTGGCGATGGCCGCCGCCGCAAGGCAGGAGCACCAGGCTTTCGGCGCGCAGACCATGGATGCGGAGGGGCGCCTGGTCAGCTCCGGCGATTCGGAAGCCGAGGACACCCGCCGAACGCTGCTCGCGACGCCGCCCTGGCAGCGGGTGCTGCGCTACTGGGAGGCGGTCGGCCCAGACGAGCGCCGCCAGCCGTCGCAGATCCGCTTCGGCGCCCTGCGGCCGGCCGACCGCACGCTGCTCAAGCAGGCCTTGAACCAGGCGTCGGCCGCGCGCCTGCAGGGACTCGGTGTCGGGCTCGACCTGGGGCTGGAGTCGGCCGAGCTGCGGGCGACCCAGGTCGCGCTCGATCGGGTCGCGGTGATCGACACGCCCTGGTCGGCGGCCTTCATCAGTTGGCTGGCGCGCCAGGCCGGCCTGGACGCCGGCGAATTCGCCTTCTCCGAAGCCCATGCCGACTACGCGGCCGCGGCCTGGCAGGCCGGCCTCGACGAAGCGGCTGGCCGCCCCACCCGCTATGCCATGCGCGCCTGCGACATCCGCGCGACGCCGCCGCGCGTCGGCGACCTGGTGTGCCAGGCGCGCGCCACGGCGGCCGGCCTCGACGACTTCGAGAAGATCGGCAGCGCGCTGGCGCGCCGCTCGGCGGGCCTGGAAGGCGAAGCGCTGCCCATGCACTGCGACGTGGTGGTGGCGGTGGACGCGGGCGGCTTCGACACGGTGGGCGGCAACGTGCTGCAGTCGGTCAGCCTGCGCCGGCTCGACTTCGCGCCAGGCCAGCGCGTGCTCGACCGGAGCTACCTGGCCGACGCCTGCGTCGCCGGCACGCCCGGCTGCATCGATCGCCACATGAGCCGCCAGCCCTGGTCACTGCTGCTGCAGTGGCGGTGAAGGTTTTTCACCGTTCCACTACCACTTAGCTGATCTGGAGGGTCGGCGCGATGTCGGTGTAGTTGGCGACGTCGCCGGTGATCTCCTTCGCATGGGGCCCGAACGCGCCCTGGAAGGATTCGAGCGAATCGCAGAAGAAATGGCACATCGCGACGAAGGGCGCGGGCTGGCCCGGCGCGGCGCCGCCCAGGCCCTTGTCGATCGAGTAGTAGAGGCAGGCCGGACCCATCAGCCGCTTGATCATCGGCATGTGGCTGTCACGGTAGTAGGCATGGTCGAAGCGCGCGCCGGGGGTGTTGGGATACAGGACGGTGACTCTGATCATCGAAGGTCTCCGGGGTTGCAAGGGACGTAGATACTAAGGCGCCGAAGGCTCGCCGTATCGCTTCAATTCATCGCCACGCTGCAGCTCTCTTCCTTCGCACCCGGCCACTGCACCTGCGCCTGCGGCCCCTTCTGCCAGAAGCTCGCATCGCCGCCCGGCCCCGCTGCGGTGTAGCGCGCGCCCGAGCCCGATGGCGCGATGGTCAGCACCAGGGCCCGGCCGCTGCCCGTCAGCAGCATCAGCGGCGGCTCGACATTGACGAAGGTCGCGGCCAGGTTGCCGGTGACGGGACAGCGCACCGCCACCGGTCCGATGCTGACCGCCGGCGCGCGCTGCGCGGCGCGCGCGCCCGCATAGCCGCCACGCAGCTCGGCGATGCGGGCCATGTAGGCATCCCGGATGCAGGTCCTGGCATCGTCGGCCTTCCAGCAGTCGTTGCGCCGTTCGGTCCAGCCCCGCTGGGTGGCTTCGAGCTGGCTGGCGCGCCTCTTGGTGAGCCCCGGCGTCTTGCGCGCGAGGCCGAGCAGCCGCGCGTTCTCGCGATCGAGGGCGGCCAGGGTGGGGTCATGGCAGATCGTCTGCAGCACCGCGCCGGACGCCTTGGCGCAATCGAAGCCGGGCCGAACGGCGCCCGCGGCGAGCGCGCTGGCCGGCACGACGGATGCGCCGGCCGAGCACAGCAGCGCCGACAGGACGGCGACCGTCGAACGCCGGCGGGTCCGCCGATGGATGGTCTTCATGCCTCGCTCCTCCTGAGCAGGTAGTCGAGCCCGCCGACCCTGAACCAGCGATAGCCGTAGGTCTCCAGCAGGATGCGGTGGCGGCCCTTGGCGTCGGCGTGGCTGTGGTCTTCGGACAATAGGTTGATCAGGCGCTGGCCGTCGCGGCCCAGCTTCTTCGCATCGAGCTCGATCTCGGCCGGCTCGTGATGCAGGTTGTGGACGAACAGCACCGAGTTGTTGCGCCAGTCGTAACGCATCACCAGTGCGCTGGGCAGCGCGTTCGGCAGGATCTCGAAGTCGCCCCAGCCGACCTCCGGCAATTCCTTGCGCATGCGGCAGACGCGCTCCATCCAGTTGAGCAGCGAATCGGGATCGCGCCGCTGCGCCGCCACGTTGACATGCTCGAAGCCGTAGGCGCCGCCGCTGATGACGGGCAGCACCGGCTTGTCGGAGGTGGTGAAGCCGCCCTGCGGCTCGGTCGACCATTGCATCGGCGTGCGCGCGCAGTTGCGCTCGGGCAGGCGCAGGTCGTCGCCCATGCCGATCTCGTCGCCGTAGCGCAGCACAGGCGTTCCGGGCAGCGTCAGCATCAGGCTGTAGGCCAGTTCGAGCCGGCGCCGGTCGTTGCCCAGCATCGGCGCCAGCCGGCGGCGGATGCCGCGGTCGTAGAGCTGCATGTTCTTGTCGGGGCCGAAGGCATCGAATACGCGCTGGCGCTGCGCCTTGCTGAGGCGCCCCAGGTCGAGCTCGTCGTGGTTGCGCAGGAACATGCCCCACTGCGAGGTCGCGGGACGCGGCCGGGTCGCGATCAGTGCCTTGGCGAGCGGCCTCGGGTCGGCGGTGGCCAGCGCATAGAACAGGTTCTGGTTGACCTGGAAATTGAACATCATGTGCAGCCGCTCGCCTTCGTCGCCGAAGTAGTCGAGGTCGGTGTCGGGCAGCACATTGGCTTCGCCGAGGATGATCGCGTCGCCCTCGCGCCACTGCAGCAGCTCGCGAAAGCGCCGCAGCATGTCGTATTGCTCCTTCGGCTTGCCGCCGACCTTGGCGCCCTTGGTGGCGATCACGAAAGGCACCGCATCCATCCGGAAGCCCGAGACGCCCAGCTGGGTCCAGAAACCCATGATCTTCAGGATCTCGGCCTGCACCAGCGGATTGGAGGTATTCAGGTCGGGCTGGAAGTCGTAGAAGCGATGGAAGTACCAGCGCTTCGCGACCTTGTCGAAGCTCCAGGTCGACTTCTGCACGCCCGGGAACACCACGCCGTCGTCGGCCCTCGGCGGCTTCCTGTCGGCCCAGACATACCAGTCGCGGTATTTGGAATCGGGGTCCTTGCGGGCGGCCTGGAACCAGGGATGCTGGTCGGAGGTGTGGTTGACCACCAGGTCGATCAGCACCCGCATGCCGCGCTGGCGCGCCCCATGGGTGAACTCGACGAAGTCGCCCAGCGTGCCGAAGCGCGGATCGACGTTGTAATAGTCGGCCACGTCGTAGCCGTCGTCGCGCCCCGGCGAGGTCTGGAAGGGCATCAGCCAGATGGTGGTGACGCCGAGCCCGGCCAGGTAGTCGAGGCGCCGCGCCAGCCCCTCGAAGTCGCCGCAGCCGTCGCCATTGGCGTCCATGTAGGTGCCGACCGACAGGCAGTACACCAGCGCGTTCTTGTACCAGAGGTCATTGATCATGGCGGGGCATCGAAGATACACGCACCGCCATCCTGCAACTGTAGGAAATCAGGCTGGCTTGCAACATCCAGTCCGATTTCTTGCCTGTTGACAGGCCCTAAGTGACCTGGACGTCGATCCGGCGCGACTGCGCGTGCGACGCCTTGGGAATCCGCAGCTTCAACACGCCTTGCTTCAACTCGGCCGCCACGTTCTGCGTGTCCAATTCATTGCTGAGGGTGAACACGCGGCGGAAGCGGCCAAGGCCGACTTCCGTGTGGCTCGATTTGAGAGCCTTGGGCACTGCGAGGTCGGACTCCGCCTCGATCGTCAGGGTCGCTGCTTCCACGTGGAGGTTCAGCTTGTCCCGGCTGACGCCAGGCAGGTCGGCGTAGAGCGTGATCCCTTCCGCATCCTCGATCACGTCCACGGGGGGCGTGAGGGCAGATTCGCTGAGGCGGGAGCGTTCCTCATTCACGCGGTCGGCCGGGTCCGCCGCAGCTGATTTCTGAATGTTGTTGCTCATGTCAATGCACTCCTTGCATGAAGATCACTGGATGGCGATTCGGCGTGGCTGCGCCGACGCGCGGCGCTTCACGGTGATGTGAAGCACACCGTCGCGCAGTCTGGCATCCACGGCGTCGGGGTCGGCGTCATCGGGCAGGGTCATCACCCGGCGGAAGGCACCTTCGAAGCGCTCGTCGATATGAACCGCGGCCTTGTCGCCGAGCTCGGACAGGCCTCGTTTGCGTTCGCCCGAAATGGTCAGCAGTCCACGCTCCACATTGACCTCGAGGGTGGACGGTTCCACTCCCGGCGCGAACGCATAGATCTCCAGAGCTTCGGGCGTGCTGCCTATATTCAGTGCGGGAAAGCCGTTGCGCGCGAAGCCCCTGATGGTGGGCGTCAGATCGAAGGCCTGCTGCACGTCGCGCTGCAGGCGATCCATCTCGGCAAACAGATCGCGAGGAAACAAGGATCGATACATGGCGAAGTCCTCCGTGAAGTTGACGGAGCGCGGGAGCGTTCCCAGCGCTTCCGTGAAGTGATCTAGGAGCCGCGAAACGGTTTTCAAGAGCCACCACAGCCCGGCTCGCGTCGGGCTATTGCAGCCTGGGCCCGCCGCATGGCGCGCAGCGCTTCTCGCGAGATCAGGTACGCATCGATTTGCTTCTTGCTCATGGAGGGCTTGCCGACGCCTCGGCTGGTCGCGGCTTCCGACCGCCCACCGTTCCCTGAGAGGGAAGCGCCAGATCGTGAAGTCATCATCAAACTCCTTTCTCAAGTTCAGTGAGTTCGCGGGAGGAATGCATCCCCGGCTGGATCTAGGGGATGCGATGCGGATTTTCAAGTGCCTTCGAACATTGCGCCTGGGGCTTCAAGACGGCTATTCTTCGGCTCCTGCGCGGCCGGCGGCGCGATGCCTCCCGGGCGCGGTGCCTCATTGCCGACACACGGCGTGGCGCGAACCGTCATGAGACGACGCTCGGAGTAGAAGACATGGCCCTCCCAGACAGTCCGGCGACTGCCATCGACATCCTGCTCGAACCAGACGCCAGGATGCTTGAGCGTGCAGAAGCCAGCAACGCTCGCCTTCTTGGCGTTTTCCCCAAGGGATTCCCGCTCGACGCGACCCACCGGCCGCATGTCACGCTCGCACAGCGCTTCGTGCGGACCGCTGATCTGGACAAGACGTATGCCGCCGTCGAAAAGGTTCTTGCAGGCACTCGTCTCGGCGACATCTCGCTGGAGGCCGTCAGGTACTACTACATCCCGAGCCAGGAGATCGGCCTGGCCGGCATCGTCGCAAAAGCCACGCCCCGGATCCTCGAGCTGCAGAAGGCGCTGATCGAGGCAGTGGCGCCTTTCACCGTCGAGACCGGCGATTCAAGCGCGTTCTTCACGACGCCCGACGACCCTGTCATCGACCCATTGCTCATCCAGTACGTTTGCGCGTTCGTGCCGAAGGCTTGCGGCGCACAATTCAATCCGCATGTCACCACCGGCGTCGCAACGCGCAAATACCTCGACGAGATGCTCGCCGAGCCCTTCGAGTCCTTCGTCTTTTCGTTCGATGGCGCTGCCGTCTATCAACTGGGGCAGTTCGGTACTGCGGCCAGGCGATTGAAAGCGTGGAATTAAGCCATCCAACGGGCGCACCTTGAAAAAAGCAGCCGCTACGTTTGTAATGCGTGCGCTCGCCAGAACATCAACATAATCGCTTTTAGTGATTGCCGATGCGCCGAAGCACGCGTTGTGCTTTCGCGCGCGAGAAGCTTGCCGGGAACGAGGGAACGTCAATGAAATTCGACGGATTTGCCAAGGTTGGTCCATGGATGGCGCTGCTGCTCCTGGCGAGTTGCGGTGGCGACTCGGGAAGTGGCAACACAGCCCTCGAAGTGGCAGCTCTCACGCCCTGCCCCACGGTGCTTGCCCCCGCCGCTTCGAGCCTGGTCGCGAGGAGATTCGACGCCGCTGAGCCGGTGACCTGGGTCAACCTGTCGTCGTGCCCCGACGCCACCACCCGGGATGTCGTCATCGGCCCGGGAACGAAATGCGGCGCCAACGTGCTCATCGACCAGTCGCTCACCGGGCCGTCGGCGCTCGGCAAGATCACGATCCTCCCAGGCGGCATCCTGGCCATGCCGACGACCACCAATGGCGCTCTCTGGGAGATCAAGACCAAGGGCGTCAGCGTCGCCGGGACCATGTCGATCGGCACCGCCCAATGCCCGGTCGGACACTCGAACAGGAACGACAAGGTGCGCTTCACCTTCACCGGATCGGGCACCAACCCGCCGGTCTCGCCTCCCCTCACCCCCACCGATGTGATGGCAGCGATGGGCAGCGGGTCCGACAAGGGCATCCAGGTCGAGAGCGGCGGCGTGCTTCGCCTCTACGGCGCCAAGGGCGTGGCTTTGTCGAAGGGCGTGAACTGGACCTACCTCGCCCAGCCGGCAGGACCCAAGGCCTACCAGGATGGTGCCAAGGGCATACAGGCTCCAGTGGCTTCGGGCGGTCAAATCTCGCTGCACCTCGCCACCGACGTGACCACGGGCGACGGCGGTGGCTGGCGCGCTGACGACTGGATCGTGGTCGCCACCACCAGCTTCAGTCCGTTCGAATCGGAATTCGTCCAGATCGCGAAAGACCCGACGCCCGACGGGCACGGCGGCAGCACCGTCGAGCTGAAGCAGCCGCTGCGGCACTACCACTTCGGCGGCCCGGATCCGGGGCTGCCTTCGAGTGCCAACTACGTGGCCACCGCGGCCACCAACTACGGCGTCGATGAACGCGCCGAAGTCGGCCTGGTGAGCAGAAGCATCACCATGACGTCGGAGACGCCGACCGGGCCGGCCGACGATGCCACCCTGCACTGGGGCGGCGAAATCAGGATCATGGCGGGCTTCGGCGAAGCTTCGATCCAGGGTGTCGAGCTGGAGAAGTTCGGCAAGGCCCGCATCGGCAGCTATCCCATCCACTTCCACATGGACGGCAATGTCGGCAATCGGGAATTGATCGACAGCAACAGCATCCATCACAGCTACAACAAATGCGTGACGGTGCACATGAGCCAGGGCGTCTCGGTCACCAACAACGTGTGCGCCCGCGCCATCGGCCATCTCTTCTACCAGGAGCTCGGGCAGGAACAGGGCGGCAAGTTCACCGGCAACCTGGGCATCGGCGCGATGAGCAACAACTTCGGCATTGCCGCCGGCTACGGCCAGAACTACTGGGAAGGCGACTACCTTGCCGAATCGAACGGCTACAACGGCCTGAACGTTCCCGACACCGACAACCAGACGAACCCGAGCCGCGGCAAGTGCTTCGGACCCGACAAGAACGCGCCCGGCCGGCTGATCTCGGTGCGCGTCGTCAACAACGTGCTGCAAGACAGTCCCGCGCCCTGCGATCCGGTGAAGTACCCGGGCGAGTTCTACGTCGAGCAGTCCAGCGGCTTCTGGATCGGCAACCCCGGCACCATCCTCGAAGGCAACTCGATTGCCGGCTGCCAAGGCATGGGCAAGGCCTATTGGTACGTGCCGCCGGCAGGCACGCTCGCGCCGAGCGAGGAAGTCGGGTCGTTCAACAACAACCGGGCACACGGCTGCTTCGACGGCCTGTTCGGCGAAACCGACCAGGCCGCGGTCGGCATGAACCAGTTGTTCCCCATCAAGGGCGGCTTGCCCAAGGTCGACTCGCAGAATCTCGTCGCGCACTTCAAGGGCTTTACCGCGACGCGCATCCGCAATCGGGGCGTCTGGATGCGGCCGGCGTGGATCGCGGTGGAGAACAGCCGCTTCGCCACCAACCGGGATTCTGTATCGCTGGTGAGTTCCGGCGGCCTGGACGGCAACACGCCGGGCGTGTGGGCGCTGCTCAAGGATTCGGTGCTGGTCGGACTGAGCACCAACAACGTCGACCGCTGGGGCCCGGCGGCCTGCCCGCCCACCAACGGCAATGACGGCTTCGGTTGCGTGGACTACAACCCACTGGCCAACGAGTTGTTCGACAAGGGCTATCAATCGCCCAGGTGGAACACCAACGGCTACATGATCTACGACGGTCCGGTGCGGATCATCCATGATCATTTCGTCAACTACCTGAAGGACATCACGCCGCTGCTGACCTCTGACGACAAGGACATCCTGGCGGCCTACACGTGGCCGGTTCGAGCCGGCCAACCGACACCGACGAAGTACGAGGGCGACGCCGCGCTCGGCTGGTTCCAGGCCAACCAGAGCGCCTATCCGACGGCCACCGTCACCAAGGCGCTGAGCTGGGACAACGTCGACCTGCGCCACCAGATCTTCACCGACAAGGTCAACCTCGACACCTTCCGGGACGGCGACAAGAACACCGCCGTCATCGATCTCGACGGCAGCCTCACCGGCTACAAGATCGTGGACGCGAACGGCAATCCGATCCCGGACGAATACCCGATCTCGCTGAACAACCTGGAGTTCAACCGCACCGCCAATTCGGTGGACGAATGCGGCTCGACCGGGCAGCAGGACGCCGAGCTCGAAGACCGTCCGACCTCGATCATCTCGCCCGGCAACATGGCCTCGCTGAATATCGATGCGGGCTTTCCCTCGTATCCGGCGCCCGGCCAGGCGGGGCCGAATTGGCAGGACATGGTGTTCACCAAGGACTCGCTAGACGGCAACAAGCACCAGAGCATGGTGTTGAACAGCCGCAACGGCCAGGGCATGTGGGAACCCAAGGTGGCCAATGGCAGCGGCTACTCGGTGTACAACCAGACGACCACCGCCGCAGGCGTCGGAAAGCCTGCCACCGGCATGCCGCCCAGGGTGGACGTCGGCCTGACCGATGCGGTGAAGTCCAACATGGCCGCGGACCCGTTCCACGTGCGGGTCGGCATCTGCTTCACCAGCACGGCCGGGATGGTCTCCGGCAACAACATCACCGTGCAGCGCGGATACCGGTCCTGGGGCGGCGGCGTCATCGAGACCTCCGCGGCTTCGCTGGTCCGCCCGTACTACAACAAGCTGGACAACCGGCTGGGGGACGGCGAGACCTGCATGAACCTCAACGCTCAAGTGAAGGAGGACTGGGGATACGGTGGCGCCAAGGGCTGTCCGGCTCAAGGCGCGACACCGGTTCCTGCCGGCGGCGGCACCTGCCCGGCCGGCTCGACGATCAGCTCGGACGGCAAGGACTGCGTCTACCCCAAGGAATTCCTCACCAGGGCCGGCAGCATCGGCGAACTCACCAAGGCCGACGGCACGCCAACGGCCGACGCCTACAGCAAGTACTACTTCGACCAGACTACCGGCATGCTGTACTTCTATGCGGTGCAGAAGACGCCGAATGCGACTGGGCCATCGCCGGTAACGACCTGCGGCTCCGGCGCCGACAGCGACGAGGCCTGCCCCGGCGTCGACAGCAATGGCCACCATGAGGAGCTCGATACTTACTATTCGTGCCCTCCGGAGGGCTGCAGCAACTACACGGTCCTGCTGAACGAACCCGGCTATGTCCCGGGTCCCGCGATGTGCGAGGCACGCGCCCCCGGAGGCTCGCTCTACGGCGCGGACGGCAAGAGCGGCTTCTACATGCCCGAGCCCACCATCGCCAATCGGCTCGCCTACTTCGATCAAACGGGACTCGAATCGATCGTCAAGGTCGGCGACCCGGTGATCAGCAGCAAGGGCTACGTGCATTGGGTACCGGCGGGACGCGCACCGACCTGCCCGAAGGGCGCAGCCGGAAGCGACAACGTGGCCTCCGTCGCCAGCCCTTTGCATGTCGAAGCCGTCGTAGCCGTCGGCACCGACACCCGCTCCCTGGTGGAGAAGGCCGTGGATTGGCTGCGAGACAGCGTCGCGTCGTTGTGGCAGGACGCCCGCTCGTCGCGCATCGCGCAATGGCTGCAGGACAGCGTGGCTGCGCTTGTTCATCGCGATGAGCGTCAGGAGATTGCGCAGTTGACGCGGGGGAGTGCGCAGGCATCTGCGGACTTGCTGATGGCGTCGATGCAGGTGTGTTCGGCGCGGCAGCCGTTGACTGCGCTGGTTGAGGCGCAGGTGCTGGCTACGCCTGTGCCTTAGGGGGGTGTGCGCGGAGTTGAGCGCCCAGCGCTGAGAGCGAGGTCGCGCGCGCCGTGCTTCAGGAGACGGCGGCGTGGCGATGTCTCTTAAAGACTGGTTGCGGCCGTTCGATCTGCTCCAAGTCAAGGACCGCTTCCAGTCAGGCAACGGACGAAGTTCCACCAGTACGGCTCCAGACTACTGGTTGCGGCAGCTATAGAAAGGTCGAAGCACCCGACTATTAAAAAATCGAGAAAGCGGATCGCTGCACTTCTACGGGCGACTCAAACCGACCAACGAGTCAATGAGCGAGACAATCGCCAGCCGACGACCAGCATTTTGGGCAGGCCGCGCATCCTCAACCTGTCGCGGCGCTGACACGCAGCTAGGAAAGGGGGCGGAGCAGCGTTCGGCCCCGACGCGCCGATACAAGCTCGACATGTAGGGCGGATCGGCCAACTATGACTGCCAGCATCGGACGGCCGTCAACCCTCTTCGTGGCTAGTTGCTCCCATTCAGTGCGGTCCAGAAGTGAAGGTGTTGGATGGTCTTGTGGATGGGTGTGCCATTCCCCGAGGTAACGAATAATTCCGCCGCTGGCGTGCCAGCGGGCCTCGGCCAGCGCTCGATGCTTGAAGGCCAGGCGTTCAAAGAAATACGGGCGTCGTACGTCCCGCACCGATGGCTCGGTGGCTTCTGTGACAAGAAGGCCAGCTTCGTGCACCGTCCCCAGCAAGATTCCGCCGGCTTCCGTACCTTCTTGGTACTGCCGATGTTTGCCGAATAGTTGCAGCACGCTGGCGTCAAAGTTCAGCAAAGTCTTCTTGTCGGCAGTTGACCAGTCGCTCATGAAGAGCATGCGGGGCAATCCTGTTGTTGCGACGGGTCGCAGTCCGGTGTCGCCGCCGTGTATTTCGCCTCCAGCACGTTGGTCCTGAGCGCTGGGCTGGACACACCATTGACCCAGTCGATGGCTGCCGTAGCCGCAAGACTTGCCGCCTGCATTGAGACGGTCGCGGGAAACGGCACATAGAGTCCTTCGCACCCTTGTCCCACAAGTACGGACGGCGCGCCACCCTTCACGCTCAATAGCTCTCCACGGCGATTCGCCAAACAAAGGCAGCGATAGCAGGCGCCACCGCTACTGGCACGAAGAAGCGTTCTCACGGCGACACCCGGCCCCTCAATCCACGCGGACAGCATCGGGACATCACGCGCATACTTGGCGCACAGCCAGTGACCCAGTGCCTCTTCTCCTGTGGCGTCAATGAGCAGGTCAATATCTCCAAGGTGCGCGTCCTTGACATCGACCGCTAGCGCTCTAATGTTCGCACCCGGAGCCGCGCGCTCCAACTCCGACACCAGTGCTTGGGCCTTGTTCATGAACAGGCTGGCGAAACCAAGCCGGTGTCTTCCCAGGTTTTGAGGCAGCAATTTCTCGAAGTCGACGAGGGATAGGCGCCCTCCGGACGTACCGGCCCCAGCCTTGACGAGCATGTCAGCCAAGTAGCCGCCAATCGTTCCACAGCCGACTAGAGCGATGTTCTTACCGGCGAGAGTTTTCATGCCGGGCGTGTTCCGCTCAGCAAGGTATCGGTCGTCAATGCGCAACACGGTCATCGGCGAGACCCGCTGGGCATGCAGAGCGGCGTGTTTTGGTTTTGGGGCGCGGGGGCGCCTGACGGGGCGCTCGAAAGTAACGCCGAACGCGTAGGTCAACAGCGGTGACTCAATCACGACCAGTGCCCCCCGCGCAGTTGTCCCGTAGACATCGAACAGGCGCTGCTCAATTTTCTTGCGGGCGCGCGGGTCAAGAAGCCCCTGCCACTGCAGCACGTCCTTGACCGTCTTGGGCGGCCAGGTTGTGATGTGCGGCCGTGGCTTCGCATGCGTTCGGATGCGGAAGGTTTGAATGGTCCCTTCGACGATCGACCAATTGAGCGACTTCAGTTTCCGAAGCGTCCGGTCGCGGTCATCGGTAACGACGGCGAAAGTCTCATCTCCTGCCTGGAAAAGTAGCGAATCATGTCGACCAAGGCGCACGTTCTGGATGTCCACGACGCACAGTTCGTGGCCCCATTGCAGATAGAACTCTTCCTCGAGGTCTTCCAGCATCTTGCCCTGAAGGACTTGGTCAAGCACCTGCTGGGCGCGCTCGGTGCAGGCCAATGTTTGCCCGACCGGGTCGAAGATGTCCAGCACCACCGACCCAGCGGCGATGTAGCAAAGATGGACACCACCGGCGAGATGCGGTACGACCCGCGGCAAATTTGCGGGCGCCTTGAGCAGGCGCACGGTCGGCAGTTCGAAGAACTTGGGGTCAAGCTGCATCTCACATCGGTGTGACCCCTTCGACGTGTGCAACTCTCCCTCGACTCGAAGCCACCCATTGGCTGCGGGGCCCAAATACTCGAAGCCCCGTTGCGCCAGAGCCTCGAGAACAAGCGAAGATTTACTCTCTGCGGTCATCCCGCCTTCGTGCGGCCAACCAGCTCGCTCGGCCCAGCGATTGCCGGTGAAGCAGCGATAGTTGCAGCGACCGTGACCTTGACACGGTCCGGGCGGTTCGGCATGCGGCTGCCGAACTGCTGGATGAGCCAAATGCAGGCCTGCTCAGCGTTGCTCGCAGCGCAGCAGGCGTTCAGGACTTTGGCGAACTCTTCGAAGGTATGCGCAGCCTCCTTGACGCCCTCTGCTCCAAGGCGCTTCGTGAGCGACTCGGTCGGTTCGACCGGGTTGTTGACGCCGTTGCGCAGCACCTGGGGAAGCTTGGTCACCACGTGCAGTAGTGCCTGGTCGTCACGCCCATGGTGGCGTTCGAACAGAGGTACCGCTCCTGCCATTAGCAGGATGGAAGAAGGACCACCGCTTGCCCATTTCCAGTCGCGAACGCTCTTGATGAAGCGGATGATTCGACGAAGTTGCTCGCCGCGCGCGTCGACCGCGGCCAGGAACCAGTCCTTGACCGGGCGCGGGTCCGACACAATCCAATCCCGCTCGCGATGGGCAAGCAGAACCGCATTTCGCGGCAGCTTGGTCCAAGCATCCCTCTCGGCTTTGCGGACGGCCTCTTCTGCGTTCAGGAAGCCGTGGTCTTGCACCGCGGCCCTGGTCAGCGTCTCGAACTCTTTGTCGGGAATGGCGTAGAGGGGGATGTCGACATGCGCAAACGTTGAGATTTCGATGCGCACGCAAGTCGCCTTGTCGGTGATGAGCTTCCAGCCGCGAAGGCGCGCGAGCGGCGCCAAAGCAGCCTGGGCGACCTCGAAGAACGCGGCGGCGGCGATGCTCGGCCGAGTGGTCTGTGACATGAAACTCATGGGCAGGTAGCACCCATCATCGATGTCTGCTTGCTGCGGGTTCTGCGCCGGCCGGTTCAGGGTTAGGTACGCCGACGAGCCCTGGGTGAAGAAGCGCGGCTTTGGCGGGTCACTGGTGTAGCCCTTTTCCTTCAGCACGCGCGGGATGCCCTCGCGCAGGCAGTTGCGAATTTCGGTCTTCGCCAACTTGATGCTGATGCGCTCGCCCTCGTTGAGGTCGAGGTTGTTGAGCAGGCTCGGCTCATCGATGTCGGTGGTCGAGAAGAGCGGACTAAGGTTTAGCATCAGACATCCTTCGAAGGGGCAGCGTTCTTGTTCGGGCCGTGGAAAAAGGTTGGCGCGCCAGCGCGATGTGTGCGAAAGGGTTGGAATTTGGGGTCGCCGAGCGTACGTTGTGCGGCATGCATACCGCGGTCGCGCAGGGTGTTGGTTGAGCCGGCTGTGACGCGGTCGAGCGCCTTGACATCGAGGCTCTGGTCCGGCGTGGCCTTGTCGTCAACCTGAAGGTAGTCGTCGCCGAGCGACTGGCGCAGCATGTAGTCGACCGACGATTCCTGCGCCGAGATGACCAGATCGAACAGGCTGCCACGCCATTTGCCGAATCCACGGTCCAGCCCCGCAGCACCACGCAGCGTCGCCCCAATGGTCATCGTGCCCACGGAAAGAACTCGTACCCGGACGTTCTTCGTCGGCGCCAGGAAAGTGCGAGCTTCATGCAGACCGAACAGACCTGGGGCGTTCCCGACCAGGCCCCCATCGGCGAACACGCCACGCTCATTGCGAGCAAGGGGAAAGTAGACAGGGGCTGCAGCAGTCGCCAAGGCAACGTCCACCAATCGCATGCGGTGGTCAAGTTCGAACGTCGGGTGATGCGGCGTCTTGAAGAACTGACCGCGCCCGGTCGTGTAGTTCACGGCGGGAATGAGCACGCGATGCTTAAGGTCGCCCACGGTCATGTCGCCGAAACGCTCGGTCAGCACGGCCTGAAGCCCCGTGGAGTTGTGCTTGGCAGTCAGCCAGAAACCGAAGAGCCGGCGCGCCAGGCTGCGCCGGCCGAAGATGCGATTCCCCTGCTTCTCGAACAGCGCTTTGAGTTCAACCGCTGGAATTTCGGCAGCGAGGCCCAGTGCCAGCAGTCCCCCAGCCGACGTCCCGCAGATGAGGTCGAAGTGGTACGCGATGGGACGGCCCATCGCCACCTCGAGCTCGGCCAGGATGGTGGCCGTGTAGAGGCCACGGTAGCCGCCGCCGGACAGCGCCAGGACGTGGAAGTCCGGGGAATCGCTCACATCAGCCCTTCGGCGGGAAGGGGTCGTGGCCGTGACTGTCTTTGTCGCGAATGCGGCCGTCAGGGCGATGGATGATGAGTTCCGAGCCCTGGTTCTCGGCGATGCGCCGGCCGGCTTTGGTTGCTTCCTTCTGGGTGTCATGGACGGAGGTCGCTCGGCTGTTGCCTGCGCCTTTGACTGCCCATGCGTCCCCGTGGGGGACAACGTGCTGGTTTTTGCCTGCCATGACGGCTCCTTACTGAACAAGTCGTCATATTAAGTGAACGAAAACAGATCGTCAACTATTGTGATACGCGCCGTTCTCCCGATAGAATTAGCGACGGTCCAAACGCGACGAGTAGCAAGGGGTTTTTCGAATGTCACTAGGCGCGAAGCTGGCACAACTGCGCTTGCGCAAAGGAGAGTCGCTTCAGGCTGTCGCCGATGCTGTTGGCGTTTCGAAGACTCACATCTGGCAGATGGAGAAGGGGAACAGCGAAAACCCTTCTCTAGAACTACTAAAGAAGCTGGCAGAGCACTTCAAGGTGCCCATGACGTTTCTGGCCGATGGCGATTCGAGCGCCTCGCTGGACGACGTTGAAGCTCAGCAATTCTTCCGCGACTTCAAATCGCTCTCCGACGCCGAGCGCGACGTTTTGAAGCAAACTCTCCAAGTCTTCAAAAACAAGAAGGCTGGAGGAGATGGTTCAGCTTGACCTCATTGAATTGGCGGACCTAGTCCGACCTGAGCAACTCGTAGCCGAGATTCTTCGGCAGAACCCGCAGATGCCTGTTCCTGTGCCGCTGGAAGAGCTGGCGCGACTGGCGGGTATCAGCAAGATTGACGCATTCGCGAGCGAGGGCTTCGAAGGTGCGTTGCTGACCAACGCAACCAAGTCCGAAGGTGCCATCTTCTACAACGGGCGCGCTTCCCGACCGCGGCAGCGGTACACCATCGGCCACGAGCTCGGGCACTTCCTGCTCCCGTGGCACCGTCAGTCGTCCTTTCAATGCACAGCGGAAGACATCAGCTCGCGAGCAAACAAGGATTGGGAAATTCAGGCCAACCAGTTCTCCGTGGAGTTACTCATTCCAGCGATGCTTGTTAGGCCGCGCCTGCAGAAGCTCAAAGACCCTGAGCTCGCGCACATCCTGGCATTGCGTGACGAGTTCGAGACAAGTGTCGAGGCGACCGCGCGTCGAATGGTCGAGCTGTCTGAGTACCCTTGCGCCATCGTCTTCTCAAAAAACAACATCGTTCGATACACGGTGCGTAGCCCGTACTTCACCCATTGGTTGGCGGTGAAGAAGGGTGACAGCCTGCCGGCAAAGTCCGCTGCGCGGCGAGAGACAAGTGACCACGAAGACTGGTACGAGATTGACGCGCACTGGTGGCTCGCCGAGGGGCGGCGCGGCGACGATGAGCAACCCGAGACGGCCTACGAGCAGACGCTGATCCAACAGGGCGGGCACAAGGTCACCTTGGTGACCTACGACTAGCTTGGATTGGCGGTCACCCTCGCACCGAGCCCCCGCAGCAATAGGGCATGCGATCAGCCGCTCGACGAGCACAGGTCGAAGGATCGCTAACGCTGCCGCGCCCCCGTGGCTCAGTTCGGCCACGACCTGACGTTGGCACTGGCATGAAAATTCATTCGTAGATGCGGCGACGCCTTGGTGCCTATATTGCCCTTGCTGGTGCCGGCTTGCCCAAATGCCGCTTCGCACGCTTTGGACTGCCGCTCATGTGGAACGTTAGACTCATCAAATACTATGACACCGCGTGTTCCGATCCCGCCCGAGGTACTTTCTGCCGACGGTGGTCGTCTCTACCCCCTGCTGAATGAGGGATCGGACTTCACCGTAGTCATCGTCGCCCTGAGCTACTTGGACGCCTGTCTGACGACGCTGCTGAGCAAGTACTTCAGGAAGAGTTCAATTTCCGACGAATTGCTCGACGCAAACAAGGGAGCGCTGAGCACACTGACGTCTAAGACAAACTTAGCCTACGTGCTCGGGTTGATCGACAAACCGATGCTTCAAGACTTGATCGTCTTGGCCCGACTTCGCAACTTGGTCGCCCATAGTCACTTCGAGCTGGCCTTTCACTCGAACGAGCTTCAGAATCTGTGTGGCCAACTAAAGTACATCGCGCAGCTCAAGGATGCGGACACAGGTAACGCCATCTTCGACACCGACCAATATAGAGCACCGAGGAACAAGTTCATACTTACCGCAATCACGCTCTGGAACAGAATGCTGCTCACGGCCCTGGAAACAAAGCATGCGGCGTAGTGAGCCTGACCCTCACGTCGAGCGGACATGCCGACCTCGCAGGCGCTGCTGGCGGCGTGGGCGGCGCGGCAACGACTTCGGCGGCGTTCGCGGACGGGAAAATTTTGCCAAAAAAGCTCATGTGGTTCTCCGGCTGATGTTCGAACACGGATAGTGTGAGAATCGGCGTCAGGGCTGAGGCCTGTGTCCTCTTGAAAACGATCGACGGCGCGAGGTGCATCTGATCGACCCCAAGATGAACTTCGGCAGCGCTCTGCGTTGCCGCTTGAGACGTTGCCACGATTTGGAGGTACTGTTGTGGAGAGTAAGAAGCACCGAGTCTTTCTCGCGCACAACTCGTGCCTTAACTCGGCATATGACTTGAACGTACTTAGAGCCGGGCTCGCTAGCGATGGATATGAAGTCGTCACTCGACCGGAAGATGCCGATGAGGTTGTCTTCTCCGGCTGTTCGGTGAGAAGCAAGTGGGTGGATGACGCCATCAGCCAAATCAACGAGATCCATGCCCGCGCTCCGGGCGTACAGATCACGGTCACAGGTTGCATCGCAAACGTCAGCGCGCAGGTGGTCAGGGATCGTGCCGTCGCATCTGCCATCTCGTTTCGGACGCAGGCAGAAATCCTCCGAGACCGGACCGGCCTTAGCTTCGAAGGAGTTGATCGCAGTGTCTCGCAGGACACGTCACAAGAATACGAGAGTGACCCCCACAGCGGGCTCACGCAACTGCGCCAGCGCGTCGGACCGGAGAAGGCCGCCGTTGTCGCGCAACTGCAGAAGATTGATCGAGAGTTTGGTACCGCCCTGGCGCAAAGGTATCAGCGAGAGACGAAGGGCTTCGTTTTCTACCACGAGGTTGAGCCGGCTGAACTGATCACCGTCACGAGGAGCTGCCTCTACCACTGCAGCTTCTGCAGCATCCCTAAAGGTCGAGGGCCTTTCGCGTCCGTTCCTCTCGAGGATGTGCTGCTCAAGGCGAAAGCTGCCCTCGCGCGCGGAGTCAATAGGTTCATCTTGGTAGGAGACGAAGTCGGAAATTACGGGGCTGACCTGCCGGAGGCACGGTTTCCTGACTTGTTGCGGTCGTTGGTCGCGCTTGATCCTGCCGTGCGAATCTCGATTCGGTACGTTGAGCCAAAGCCTTTCGTGAGAAACGCGGATTTACTGCGTGAGCTGTGTTCTGCAGGTCGAATCGATCTGCTCTACATCTCGCTGCAAAGCGGCTCGCCGCGCATCTTGAAGGCAATGAATCGTGGCTCGATTGATGCTGCGGTATCGGTCTATGCCGCGTTCAGGAAGGAGACCGGCGTCATCTTCTACGGCAACTGGATGGTCGGTTTCCCCGGCGAGACGGAAGAAGACTTCTTGAGAACCGTTGAACTGGCCAAGAGGTTGGACCTGCAGATCAGCGTTGCGATTCCGTTTTCAAGCCGTCCAGGAACGCCCGCGGAGCACTTCGCAGAGCAGATCGATGAGGCGACCAAGGCCCAGCGCGTGGCAAGGCTGACGGAAGTCATCGCTGAGATCAAGGCAGCGCAGTTCGACAAGCATCTTTCCTTTCTCGATGAAGCGAGGCGCTTAGCCTTGTTAGAGCTGATTCGCAAGGCAGAGGCGCGTCTATATGCAGAACCTAGGGCCACCGAGCAATCGCTGACCTTTCACCGCCGGCCCCAAACGATGCCGTGACCGATGCGCGACTTGTTGAATCTGCATTGGACCCTGTGCGACTTCGCGGTTGTCGACGTGGAAGGCAACGGACAAGCGACGCAGGAGATCATTGAGGTCGCAGTAGTTTCGATCCGCCGAGGCAGTATCGAGGGGCAACCTCAAGAATGGCTGGTGCTTCCTGAGAGGCCGGTGACCGCACAGGCTTCGCGCATCCACGGCATCTCTAACGCCGACCTCGTTGGGAAGCCCAGATTCTCTGAGATTGGCGAGGAAGTCATGGGCGCGCTTGGCGAGTGCGCGGTTGTCGGGCATCACGTGTCCGTCGATGCCCGGCTACTTCAGGAGAAGCTGTCGCGTTGGCGCTCGCCGCTCTTGCTGGATACGCTGAAACTGGCGCGAAAGGCCATTCCGGGCCAGCGCTCATATGCGTTGGCGTCCATCGTCAGCGACCTCGGGATCGATGGAGCCAGCGCCAAGCTTCATCGAGCCGCCGCGGACGCCTTCGTGACTGCACAACTGTTCCTGCATATAGCCCGGCTGCTCGACCGCGAGGGCATGCTCAGTGTCGGACGGCTAGCGCACATTGCAGGGTTGGGGGACGGCGATCTGCTCTCTCAAGGGCAGCAGGGGCTCTTCTAACGCAGCTGCTGAGGCGTTCAGCCTGTCGAGTTGAGACGTTCTCATCGGTCGGCGAGTTCATAGCCGCAATCCTGGAGTGAGGCGCTCTCCTAATTTACCCCTCAACGCGCAACGCCCGTCGGGAGATGCGCACCGTTAGAGGTGCGGGCCGAGTGCCGCAGGTCACCGTGGCGCAGTCGTCCGGGCCTGACAGAACCGCGAAGGTCGTGTTCATAGCGCTGATCGGCCTTTCGGTCCGGCAACCCGGAAGACCGCTCTCGCTGCAAAGCCGTCCTCTAGACGATCGCCGTGAGTGACGGCTCCTGGCCGGCAACGCCGTTCTGCGTCGTCACTACACAGCTGCCTTTGAGCGGCGAGCAGGCGCGATGGCGCCTCTTCGGTATGCCCGCGCCGCGTGCCCCCTGCCTGAAGTGCATCAGAAGAGGTAGTTCAGCCGCAGTACCCCTTCGTTGGACTTGTAGCCGGAGCCGAACTGCCCGTCGTACTCGGCCTTCAGTTCGAGGTTTTTCTTCAGCTGCACGCTCACGCCCAGGCGCACGTTGGCCAGGCTGGTCGGTGCCGTGGCGGCGGTATCGAAGGTGTTGGCGCCCGGCACCGCTCCCTCCAATTGCGCGGTGGCGCCCCATTCATTCTTGTCGTGGAAGGTGGCCCCGACGGCCGCGAAGGGGCGCAGGGTCATGCCGTTGTCCATCTCCACGCGACCACCCACCTCGAGCATGGGCGAGGCTGAAAACATGGTGGCGCTGTTGCCGTTCACGTTCAGGCCCAACGCGCCGGCGCCCTGTTCCGAGTAGTTGCCGGTGTGCATGTGCACCACGTGCAGGTCCAGATAGGGCTTGAGGTAGAAGGTCTGCTGCGGGATCAGGTAGGCGATGCGCGAGTGCAGCCCCATCTGCGTGAGATTGAAGGCGCCCGTGGCCTGCGCCGCATAGCCTGGAAAGGCGATGTTGCGCGTGGTGTCGTAGCTGCCATAGCCCAGGTCCGCGGCGCCCGAAACAGTCCAGTTGCCCACCTCGCGCTTGATCAACACGCCCAGCGCGCCGCCATTGCCGCTCACGCTTCCTGCGCCGGTGGTGCTGTTCAAGCTCTCGCTGTCGTAGGCCGCGCTGCCGCCGATGAACCAGCCGTCGGCGATCTCCTTCTGGCCTCCGACCTGCACCGAGTGCGTGCCGGCGTGGTAGTTGGCGTGTTCGTCGCCGCTGGCGGTGGTGCTGTTGTCGATGATGCGGCCCCAGGCGCACTCTCGCTCCTTCATGTCGGTGCCCGAGGCCTGATCGAAGACGGGGCAGGAGTTCATGCGCTCCACGAAGGCCTGGCTGGCGGCCAGGCGCGAGACGCCCACGGCCTGCTGGGCTTCGTTGCCAAGGCTGGTCAGCGCCGCCTTGTAGGTGGCTGCGTCCTGCACGTTGTTGGCCAGTTGCGCCAGGGGCACGCTCAGGCTTCCGGAACCGGCGTTGAAATTGGATTGCAGGTGCGAAGCCACGGATTGCGCGTTCTTGCCCAAACCCGACGCGGCCGTGTCGAAGCGCGCCTGCGGGGTCACGAAGATGGATCGCTGCGCGCCGCCATCAGCGGCCGTCGTATCTGCGGTCGACAGCTGGTAGTGCACCAGCATCGGATCGGCCGACTGCAGTTGCGAGGAATCGAGCTGCCCCTTCACGTCCACAACTTGCACTGTGGTGGGCGACAGGCTGGAGGGGCGCATCTGGATCACGCCAGCCAACCTGGCATCGCCATCGACCGTCAAGCGATCGGCCGTGCCGGCCACGAAGTCGCTGTCGATCACGATCTTGCCGGCAATGCCTTGGGTCAGCTTGCCGGTGACCTCGGTGGTGGCGCCTGCAGCGCTCTTGCCGCCCACATCCAGGATGCCGTCGTTATTCACTGCCACGGCGGCCACCGTGGCCCCGGTATTCAGCTGGCCGCCGGTGTCGTTCTGCACCCAGCCATTGCCGCCGTCGGCGGTCAGGTTGATCGTGCCGTTGATCACGCCGCCGGGCCCGTTGTGCACGAAGGTGGTGTTGTCGGAGCTGTAGATCGCGGAACCGCCCGTGCCGTTGACCGAGGTGATGGTGCCGTTGTTGTTAACCAGGTTATAGCCCGAGGAGGTCGTCCCGTTGCCCACCAGCCCGTCGTACAGCTGGATGCCTGCGGCGGTGCCGTCGCCACCCGTGTAGTAGTCCACGCCGCCCGAGACCGTGGCCCCCTGGCTGACGTTGATGTTGATCTGCTGGGCCGCGAGACTGGGCCCGGTCGTCTGCACGCTTTGCGCATAGATGCCCGGCGAGGCCGCTCCGGTGGCGCTGACGCTGCCGCCCACGTTCACCGTGACCACACCGGAGGTGCCTGCCCCGCCGACGGAGCCTGCGTACAGGCCCTCCTGCGTGTTGTGGCCGCCCGCGACGATGTAGCCACCACCGCCCGCCACGCTTTGCGCGATGATCGCCGGCGTGTTCGCCCCGGCCGTCTGCACCGAAGCGCCGGAATTCACGTTGACCGTGACGCTGCCGCCATTGCCGAAGCCGGGCTTGTTGACGTTGCTCGCGTAGCCCAGGTGCAGTTGCGTGAGGCCGGTGTCGCCGGCGATGCCGCCACCGCCGCCCACGCTCTGCGCGAAGATGCCGACCGCGCCCGCCCCGCTGGTGACGATGCTGCTGCCGGCATTGGCCGTGACCGTTACGTCGCCGCCGTTGCCGCGCATGGGGCCCGCGTTCATGAAGCCGTTGGGGCCGGCGCCGGCCTCCCCGCCCTGAACCAGTCCGCCGCCGCCACCGATGCTCTGGGCCAGCACGCCGTAGGCATTCCGCCCTTGGGTCGTGATGCTGCCGCCGTTGGCGACGTTGACCGTGCCGCCCGAGCCGTTGCTTCCGTTCTTGGTGTCGCTGCCGCCGAAGGTGACGCTGACATCGTGCGCGTTGCTGCCGCTGATGCTGATGGGGTCGGGGTTGGCGGCGCCGCCGTTATTGTCCGCGGCATCGGTGGACAGCGTCTTCACGATGCCGCCGCCGCCGCCGATGCTCTGCGCCACGATGCCGATGGCGTCATGGCTCATGGTCAGGATGCTGGAGTTGGTGCTGTTCGTGACCGTGACCGCGCCGCCGGTGACCGTGTTGGCATCCGAGCTGGTGCCGATGCTGTCGCCACCGATCGCCAGGCCCTTGCCGCTGACGTTGACGCCAGCCAGCAGGCCATTTCGCGAGCCGGCCACGCCGCCCACGCCGCCGCCGCCGCCGATGCTCTGCGCCACGATGCCGTTGGCCAGCGAGCCGATGGTGATGATGCTGGCCGGATTGGTGCCGTCGCCGTTGGTCACCGTGACCCCCGAGCCCACGCCCGCGACGCCGCCGCTTCCGCCCACCGACACCGGCGCGTCCAGAGAGCTCTCGTTGACGCTCGCCGATCCCGAGCTGGTCGCCAGCCCGCCCTTGCCGCCGCCACCGCCGATGGACTGGGCCAGGATGCCATCGGACATCGCGCCCACGGTGCCGACGCTGCCGGTGTTGGTGACCTGCACGTTGCCGCCGCTTCCGCCCTTGCCGCCACTGCCGCCCACGGCCACCTTCGCCACGATGGAGGTGGCATTGCTGTCGTCGTCGTCATCCCCTTGGCTGCTGCCCAGGTCGTTGAGCGTGGACGCGTCCGATGCCGCGCCCGAAGTCGCGGTCGTTGTCGCGTTTGCGCTCAGCATGCTGGCCGACGCGCCGACCGACTGGTTGCCCAGCAACTGGTTGGCCAGCGTGGCCAGTGTGGAGATGTTGGTGTACTGGCTGCCGCTGCCGTAGCCGCTATTGAAGTAGTTCTGCAGCGCGGTCATGGTCGAGCTGGTGGCCGAACTGCCGTTGCCGCCGTCACCCGTGCTCTTCTTGCTGCCCAGGCTGGTGGCCGACTTGCCACCCATGCCGCCGCCTCCGCCGATGCTCTGCGCCGCGATGCCGGGTGCGTCTGCGCCGAAGGTGACGATGCTGCCGCTGTTGGCCACCTGCACCGAATTAGGGGGATTCTGTGTGGTCGAGAGCGCAGTGCCGCCGTTGCCGCCCGCGCCGCCCACGGTCACCGTCACGTTGTAGTCGCCGTTGGAGGTGCCCGCGGCACCCCCCGCACGGCCACCGCCGCCGGCGATGGCTTGCGCGACCATGCCCGCGGCGCCGTCGCCCAGCGTGAGGATGGCGCCGGTGTTGGTCGCGTTCACCTGCTGGGAGGCGTTGCCGCCGCCGCCGCCGTTGCCGCCGATCGTGACGGACGCGGAGATGCCTGTGCCGTCGCCCGAACTCTTGGCCGACGAGTCGCCAGAGCCGCCGTTGCCGCCGCCGCCGCCGATGCTCTGGGCCAGCATGCCGTCGGCCGATTCGCCGGTCGTGACGATCAGGCCCGAGTTGCCGATGAGGATCCAGTTGCCGTCGCCACCGCTGCCGCCAATCCCGCCCAGCGACACCGAGGCGGCGATGTTGACTTCGCTGCCGCGTGCGGTGGCGCTGGCCGAGGCGTCGCCGCCGTTGCCACCGCCGCCGCCCATGCTTTGCGCCGCCATGCCGATCCCCTGCGCGCCGGTGGTGGCGATCAGGCCCGCATTGCCGATCTGCACCGAACTCCCGTCGCCGCCGCCCCCGCCCTTGCCGCCGATGGCGGCCGACAGCGACAGCGAAGGCGTGTCGTCCGGCGCGTAGGTGGTGGACTGGGCCACCGAGGCTGCGCCGGTGCCGCCACCGCCGCCGATGCTCTGGGCCAGGATGCCGAAGCTGTCGGAGCCGCTGGTGCTGATGATGCCGCTGTTGGTGGTGGTGGCGCCGCCGTAGAAGCTGATCCAGCCCGCGTCCCCGCCGCCGGCGCCGCTGCCGCCCACCGAGACCTGGGCGCCGAAGATGCCGCTGATGTTCTTGCCGAAAGCTGCGCCGCCCTTGCCGCCGCCGCCGCCGATGCTCTGAAGTTCCAGGCCCGACGAGTGCTGGCCGCTGGTGACGATGTTGCCGGTGTTCAACGCCGCCACCGTGCCCCCGTCGCCGGCCTGCGCGCCGCTTCCGCCGATGACCAGGCTCACACCGACGCCGGTGCCGGTGGCATTGCCGCCGTTGCCGCCGCCGCCGCCGATGCTCTG
>Ga0265327_10000182_pt1 | contig 133209 bp, 116 predicted proteins | sample 41621metaG_FD_202089 | JGI IMG/M metagenome (GOLD analysis project Ga0265327, IMG submission 202089) | Rhizosphere microbial communities from Carex aquatilis grown in University of Washington, Seatle, WA, United States - 4-16-21 metaG | ecosystem: Host-associated > Plants > Roots >... | reverse complement strand
TGCGCAACGGGACCGAGCCCGTCACCTACCTCCACCCGCTGATGCAGCCAGCCCTGGAGCGCACCCTCGGCGTCCCGCTCTTCCAGGAGCAGCTCATGCAGATCGCCATCGACGTGGCCGGGTTCTCCCCCACCGAGGCCGACGAGCTGCGCCAGGCCATGAGCGCCAAGCGGTCGGGCGAGCGGATGGCGGCCCTGCGCGACCGACTCTTCGCCGGGATGGCCGCGCGCGGGGTGTCCGAGGCCGTGTCCGAGCAGGTGTACACCGCGCTGGCCGCCTTCGCGAACTTCGGGTTCCCCGAGAGCCACTCGGTGGCCTTCGCGCACCTCGTCTACGCCACGGCGTGGTGCAAGGTGCACTACCCGCCCGCCTTCACCGCCGGGCTGCTCAACGCCCAGCCGATGGGCTTCTGGTCGCCCCAGAGCCTGGTGGCCGACGCCAAGCGCCACGGGGTGGTGGTGCGGCGCCCGGACGTCAACCTCGGGCGGGCCGACGCGTCGCTGGAGCCGGTGGAGGGACCCGGTCCCACGCCGCCCGGGGCCACGGCGGTGCGGCTCGGCCTGTCCTCGGTGCGCGGCATCGGCTCGGACGCCGCCGGGCGGATCGAGGCGGGGGCACCGTGGTCGAGCATGGAGGACCTGGTGCGCCGGGCGGGCACGTCCCGGGCCCAGCTCGAGGCGCTGGCCACCGCCGGCGCCCTCGACGGCCTGCACCGCACGACCCGCCGCAACGACACCGACCGCAACGGCACCGCGCCCGACCACACCACCGACCGCAACGGCAGGCGGCCGCTGGTGTGGGGGGCCGGGGCCGCCTCCCAGGCCACCGCCGACCGGCTGCCGGGCGTGGTCACCGGGGCCGAGCCGCCGCCGCTGCCCGCCCCCACCGCGTGGGAGGAGGTGGCCGACGACCTGTGGTCGCTCGGCATGGCACCCGACACCACCGCCATGGAACTGGCCCGGGGTGGGCTGGACCGGCGCGGGGTGGTGCGGGCCGCCGCGCTGGCCGGTCGGCCGGCCGGCGACCGGGTGACCGTCGGGGGCGTGGTCACCCACCGTCAGGCTCCCGAGAGCGCCCACGGCGCGGTCTTCCTCAACCTGGAGGACGAGACCGGGATGGTCAATATCGTCTGCTCGCGCGGGGCGTGGGTCCGGTGGAAGCCCGTCGCCCGGGCGTGCCCGGCCCTCCTGGTGCGGGGCCGGGTGGAACGGTCCGAAGGGTCGATGACCCTGGTGGCCGAGCGGTTCGAGCCGCTCCCCCTCGGGCCCGTGCCGGCCTCCCGCGACTTCCGCTGAGCCGACCGGCCACGGCCCCGGATCTCCCCTGAAGTCGGCGGGCCGACCTGCCGATGCTCAAGGTGATGTCAGGGTGACCGATGGGTCACTTGACTACTATGAGTGTTGTCGTCAACACTTAGAGTGACCAACCGAGGAAGCGCAGGTGGGCGAATGGGGCACAGGATCATGGGGCAGGGGATCATCGGGGGGCGGGGCACAGCCGCGTCCCGACCGGGCAACAAGGGGTGCCGAGCATGACCGGGGCCGCCACCCAGGTCGTCGGCGGGGTCATCGGCCTGGCCGTGGCCGCCATGCTGATCGGCGTCGTCGACATCCTCCGCAAGCCGAACTGGGCCTGGAAGGCGTCGGGCGAGCCTCGCCTGCTCTGCCTGGCCCTCGTGATCGTCCTGCCGGTCGTCGGTCTCGCCATCTACTTCTTCGGCGCCCGCCCGAAGGTCGTGGCCGTGACCTCCGGCGGCAGGGCCGCCAGCCTGCCCTTCGAGAAGTTCACCGACCGGGCCGACGCCATGGCCGAGAGCGACGCGGCCATCGGGGTGCTGTCGCTGCCCACCATGCGGGGCAGCTTCGGCGAGCCCGTGTCCCGGCCCATCCGGACCACCACCGCCGTCGACGCCGCACCCGACCCCGCCCCGGTCCCCACCGCCGGGCCGCCGGCCGTCGTGACGCCGGTACCCTCCAGCGGATTCTTCGACGACCCGGACGTCCTGTCGGTCGGTGCCGCCGCCGCCTTCTTCGAGCGCGGGGCCATGACCCCGCCGCACACCGTCACCACCGAGATCGTCGACGACCCGGCGCCCGCTCCCGACCTCCATCTGCCGGGCGGTGCCGGACGGCCCTACAACCCGCGCCAGCGTGAGTCCCTCGACGAGGCCCCGCTCGACCGGCCCGGCTCCCCCGCCGACGCACGCACCACCGTCCCGTCGGGCCCGGCCGGTGCGGCTGCGCCGGTCGGCTCGCTGGCCGGTGTCGGCGGCGCCGGAGCTCCGGGCGGTCCGGGTGGCGCGGCGGCACCGCAGGCCGTCGGCACGCTCACGACCCTCACCGCCCCCCGGGTCGGGACCGCGACACCCGAGATCTTCCGCCCGAAGCCGCGGGCGGTGGCGCCCATCGCCGGGTCCGGGACGTCCGTCGCCCCCATGGCCTCGCTGGCCGCCCGGTGGATGAACGACCCCACCGGTCGCCACCAGTACCGCTACTGGGACGGCGGCAACTGGACGGAGAACGTCTACGACGCCGGGGTCGAGTCGAGGGACCCGGTCACCGACTGACCGGACCTCCCACGCCGCCGGTCGTCAGCGCTGCCGCACCAGGCGGCTGAGCCGGGCCACCAGCACCTCCGTCACCAGCTCCCCCGACAGGCCCGTCGTACCGCGCAGGTCGAGGTCGGCCGCGGCCAGCAGCTGGACGGCCCGGGCGATGCGGGCCGGCCCGAGCCGGTTGGCCTGGGCCAGCGCCTTCTTGGCCGGGAAGGCGCTCCGCAGGCCGAGGAGCTCGGCGGCCTGCTCGGGCGACGTGACCCCGGCACCGTCGAGCCGGAGCATCTGGCGGTAGTGCCGGTGCAGCTGGGCCAGGACCACGAGCGGGTGCGAGTCGCCGGCGGCCAGCATCCGGTGGAGCACGTCGAGGGCCTGGGCGGTGCGCCCGGCGTCCACCGCGTCGGTCAGGTCCCACGGAGCCAGGGCGCCCGCCTCGCCGAGGAAGGGCTCCAGGTCGTCGGCGGTGACAGTGGCGCCCCGCCCGTACGCGGCGGCCAGGGTGTCGAGCAGTCCGGCCAGGCGCCCCATGTCCGACCCGAGGTGCTCCCCCAGACGGGCCTGGGCCTGCCCGTCGAGGCGGACGGGTCCGCCCCGGAGGTGGTCGGTGAGCCACTGGGACCGGGCCTTGCCCGTCCCGACCGACGTGTCGACCACCTCGCCGGCCGCGCCGACGGCCTTGGACAGCGCCGGCACCAGCGTCCCGCCGCCGGCCACCAGCACCAGCGAGGTGGTGGCCAGCGGGTCGGCCAGGTAGTCCACCAGCCGCTTGGAGTCGGCCGAGCCCATCTGGCCCGCCTCCCGCACCACCACGATCCGGCGCTCCACCAGGAAGGGCGGCGTGGTGCAGGCGTCGATGACGGCGCCCACGTCGAACTGGTCGACGCCGGGGCCGCCGAACTCCTCGACCATCATCGACGGGTCGCCGCCGTCGACCAGACGCTCGACCAGCCCGTGGGCGGCCTGGGCCACCAGGGACGGGTCCGAGCCCTTGACCAGGTACGCGACCCGCTGACCGGTGGCGGTGGCCGGGCTCACGGCCGGCCCGCCCGGAGCACGGCATCGAGGACGGTGCGGACCTGGTGGTGGGGAGCGACGTCACGTGTCCGCACCAGCCGGCAGCCGAGGGTCACGGCCAGCGAGGCCGTGCCTAGCGCCATGCCATCAACACAAGGCGGGCCGGACAACTCCCCGCCCGGCCCGGCATCGACCGACACCGCCAGCGCATGGCCGAGCCCGGCCAACCGGTCGTAGGACCGCAGCACTCCGAGCGCCGGAGGTCGGCCGGATCCGGGGTCGAGCACGATCCGGTCCGACGTCACACCGGCCGCCAGTGCCCGACGGGTGCACCCGGCCAGCGCCTCCTCCACGTCGTCCCGACCGGCCCCGGCACCCAAGCCGTCGACCGTCGCTCCCACCACCAGGGTGGCGTCGCAGTCGGCCACCACACGCAGGAGCCCGTCGTCGACCGCCCGTCCGGCGGCGTCCACCACCGCGGCACCGGCCCCGAGCACGGCGCGGGCGCCCGCCGCGTCGCCGGTGGACACCGCCAGGGGCACGTCGATGCGGCCGGCCAGGGCGGCCACCGCCCCGACCGGCACCGACGGACCGCCATCGGTGGCGGGCACTAGCTCGAGGAGGTCGGCGCCGTCCGCCACCAGCGACCCGGCCGCCCCGACCAGCCGCTCCAGGGTGGCCCCGTCCGACGCACCCCCGGCCGGCACGTCGAGGACGCCCAGGATCAGGGCACGGTGCTCGATGTCGACGGTCCGGCTCCCGATCCGGAGGGTGGTGGCAGGCACGGGGCTGACGCTATCGGAGGGGCGCGCCACCGGCGCCAGGCCACCTGCCAGCGCCCGACTCAGAACAGCCGCGACGACAGCGCCCGGCGGTACTGCAGGGCACGCGGGTCGTCCGGGGCCAGGGTCTCGAGCAGGTCGAGGAATTCCTGACGGGCGTCGGCGTCGTCCTTGACCCGGTCGAGCAGTCCGTCGAGCAGGACGCCCACGTCGGCACCGGCCACGTCGTCCCGCTCGGCCAGCCGGGCCTCGGCCAGCAGGCGGCGGGTCTCGGGCGTCTCGGGGACGCGGCCCAGCAGCGTGACGGCCTCGTCGGTGTCCCCCCGGGCGATGAGCAGGGCGGCCAGGGCGGGCACGCCCACCGGGTGGTCGGGCTCGAGCTGGAGCGCCCGACGCAGCGGCTCCTCGGCCCCGGCGTCGGCGCCGGCCGCGGCCAGCAGGTCGGCCTCCGACTGGGCGGGTGCCAGCGCCTCCACGAACGCCCGCACTTCGGCATCGGGGCGGGCCCCGATGAACTGGTCCACCACCGCCCCGTCCCGGATGGCGAACACCGCGGGGATGGACTGGACCCGGAAGCTGCCGGCCACGGCCGGATTGTCGTCGATGTTGACCTTGGCCAGCTCGACGGCGCCGTCCGTGTCGTCCACGGCCTGCTCCAACAGGGGGCCGAGCGTGGTGCAGGGGCCGCACCAGGGCGCCCACAGGTCCACCACCACGGGGACCTCGAACGACCGCTTGAGGACCGCCTCCTCGAACGTGGCATCGGTGACGTCGACCATGGTCCGGACGTTACCGGGCCACCGGCCCGGGCAGGGCGGGGCCGACGGCGCGGGTAGCGTCGGGGCATGGACGCCGCGCCCGACACCACCGCCACCGCCCCGAGCGACCAGTCCGAGGTCGAGGGCATCGACCGGGGTCCCGTGTCGGCCTGGCTGGCCGACAACGTGGCGGGGGCGGTCGCCCCGTTCGGGTTCGAGCTCATCGCCGGCGGCCGGTCCAACCTCACCTACCGGGTCACCGACGCCGCCGGGCAGGCCTACGCGCTGCGTCGGCCGCCGGTCAGCCACGTCCTGGCCACGGCCCACGACATGGCCCGCGAGCACACGGTCATCAGCGCCCTCCAGTCGACCGACGTCCCGGTGCCCCGCACGCTCGGCCTGTGCACCGACACCGACGTCAACGGCGCCCCCTTCTACGTGATGTCCTTCGTGGACGGCCACATCCTGCGGGACGAGCGGGCCTCGTCGGCCGTGTCCGAGGCGGCCCGCACCCAGGCCAGCCACTCGCTGGTGGACACCCTGGCCCGACTCCACTCGGTCGACGTCGACGCGGTCGGCCTCGGCGACTTCGCCCGGCGCGAGGGCTACATCGCCCGTCAGCTCAAGCGGTGGCACGGCCAGTTCGAGCAGTCGACGCTCGACGGTGCCCCGGGTCCGGCCGTCATCGACCGGGCGTGGGAGGTGCTGTCGGCCAAGATCCCCGAGCAGCAGGGCGTGGCCATCGTGCACGGCGACTACCGGCTCGACAACACGGTGCTCGACGACGACGGCAACGTCATCGCCATCCTCGACTGGGAGATCTGCACCCTCGGCGACCCGTTGGCCGACCTCGGCCTCCTGCTCGTCTACTGGGCCGAGCCGGGCGACACCCAGCACTCGGTGCTCGGCGTGGCCCCGACCGCACTGCCCGGCTTCGCCACCCGGGCCGAGCTGACCGCCCGCTACGCCGCGGCCAGCGGTCTCGACGTCTCCCACGTCCCCTACTACTGCGCCTTCGGCATCTGGAAGCTGGCCTGCATCCTCCAGGGCGTGTACGTCCGGTACGCCGGTGGTGCGGCGGCGGGCGACCGCAGCGGGGTCGACCAGTTTGCCGACACGGTGGTGCGGCTGGGTGAGCGTGCGCTGGCCGACGTGGAGGCACTGTGAGCCGCTACGAGCCCGAGGAGCTGTACTCCCTCGAGCCCGGCTGGGGAGATCCGGCCGGCATCCGGCTCGACCGGCCGGTCCTGGTCGTGTCGCTGGAGGGCTGGGTCGACGCCGGCATGGGCGCGTCGGCGGCCATCGCCCACCTGCTCACCGCCTCGCCCACGGCCGTGGTGGCCACCTTCGACACCGAGCCGCTGATCGACCAGCGGGCCCGCCGCCCCATCGCCCGGCTCGAGGACGGCGTCACCACCGAGCTGACCTGGCCGACCATCCGGCTGCTGGCCGGCAAGGACGGGGACGGTGCGGACGTCCTGTACCTGACCGGCCCCGAGCCGGACTTCTGCTGGCCCACCTTCATCCGGGCCGTGGTCGGGCTCACCCGCCGGCTGGGGGTCCGGACGGTGGTCGGGCTGGGCGCCTTCCCCGCCCCCACCCCCCACACCCGCCCGGTGCGGCTGGCCTCCACCGTGCCGCCGGAGTCGGCGGACCTGGCCGGTCGGGTCGGCACCGTGCAGGGCACGCTCGAGGTGCCCGCCGGGGTCCAGGCCGCCCTCGAGGTGGCCCTGGGCGAGTCCGGCGTGCCGGTCATCGGACTCTGGGCCCGGGTGCCCCATTACGTCTCGGCCATGCCCTACCCCGAGGCCAGCGCCGCCCTGATCGAGGGGCTCTGCGCCGTCACCGGGATGGTGCTCGACACGGTCGAGCTGCGCACCGCCGGCGAGGCGTCCCGCGCCCAGGTGGACGAGCTGATCGGCGCCAACCCGGACCACATCGAGATGGTGCGGCGCCTGGAGGCGGCCATCGACTCCGAGGAGGGCACGCCCCTGGGCTTCGCCTCCGACCTGCCGAGCGGCGACGAGATCGCCGAGGAGCTCGAGCAGTTCCTCAGAGGCGAAGGAAACTGAGCCCGGCCGCCGCGGCCCGGCTGGCCGCGGCCGCTCCGGTGCTGTGGGAGTGGACCACGTGGGCGGCCACCAGGCCGAGCGCCACCAGGGCCACCAGCAGCACGGCCACGACCAGGGCCAGCACCAGCCACTGATTGCCCTTGTTGCGCCGGGACACCGCCTGGGTGCGGCCCGCCCACAGCAGTGCGTCGAGGTCCGGGGCGGTGGGGGTCCGGTCGGGGGCCGCAGCGGACCCCGGTACCGACCCGTCGGTCGTGCGGGACTCCGTCGACGCGCCGAAGGCCGGCAGCTCGGTCACGATCCGGCGCAGCTCGACCACCGAGGTGGCCATGGCCACCTCGCCCAGCCGGGCCTCGTACTCGGTGGGGGTCAACAGGCCGCGCTCGGCCGCCGCATCGAGCAGCGCGCCGTAGCGGTTGCGCTCGTCGTCCGTCACCGCCGGATCCGCCCCGCCGCCCGGTCCGGCGGTGCCGCCGTCGAACTCGGGGACGGGCCGCGGCGACGCCGCCCCGTTGCCGTTCATGGTCATCCCTGCAATTGTGCTGCCACGGAGCGTGGTTTGGCAACTACCCAGAATCACGGCCGTCCGGGCCACGGCACCGGGGCGCCCTGCGGTCGGACCCGTTGCTACCGTGGCCCATGCTCGTCGACGGCACCATCGGATTCGACCCGGCCGGGGTGGTGGGCCAGGCGGTGGCGGCCGAGGCCGCCGGCTACGACGGCCTGTGGTCGGCCGAGGTCAGCCACGACCCCTTCCTCCCCCTGCTGCTGGCGGCCGAGCACACCGAGCGGCTCCAGGTCGGCACCGGCATCGCCGTGGCCTTCGCCCGCAACCCCATGACGCTGGCCGTCACGGCCAACGACCTCCAGACGGCCTCGGCGGGGCGCTTCATGCTGGGCCTCGGGTCGCAGATCAAGCCCCACATCGAGAAGCGCTTCTCCATGCCGTGGTCCCACCCCGCCCCCCGCATGCGGGAGCTGATCCTGGCCATCCGGGCCATCTGGGCCTCGTGGGCCGACGGCAGCCGGCTGGCCTTCCGGGGCGAGTTCTACCGGCACACGCTGATGACCCCGATGTTCGACCCGGGGCCCAACCCCCACGGCAATCCCCCGATCTTCCTGGCCGGGGTCGGTGGGCTCATGACCGAGGTGGCCGGCGAGGTGGCCGACGGGCTGCTCGCCCACGCCTTCACCACCGAGCGCTACCTGCGCGAGGTCACCCTGCCCGCCGTCGAGCGGGGCCTGGCCACCAGCGGGCGCGTGCGCTCGGACTTCCAGATCTCCTTCCCCGGCATGGTGGTGACCGGGGTCGACGACGAGTCGATGACAGCGGCGGTGGCCGCCACCCGCAAGCAGCTCGCCTTCTACGGCTCCACTCCCGCCTACCGTCCCGTCCTCGAGCTCCACGGCTGGGGCGACCTGCAGAAGGAGCTCAACACCCTGTCCAAGCGGGGCGCCTGGGACGAGATGGCCGGGCTCATCGACGACGACGTGCTCCACGCCTTCGCCGTGGTCGGCGAACTCGACACCGTGGCCGCCGAGGTGCTGCGGCGCTACGGCGACCTGGTCGACCGCTTCAACGTGTACGCCCCGTCGGGCATCAGCCCCGAGCGCTGGGCCGAGATCCTGGTCGACTTCCGGGGCTGACGACCGGGGTCGGCCGCCGCCACGCCGCCGCACTACCCCTCCGCACCCTCCCCCACGAACGTGGCCGGGCCGCCGCCGTGGTCCAGGTAGCGCACCACGTCGGCCGCATCGGCCGTCAACGCGTCCCTGGCCGCCCCGTCCACCGGCTCGAGAAGGTCGAGAACGGGCCCGGCGGACGGCAGCGTCCACGTCCCGACCACCCGGCCGCCCACCAGGCACGACGCCCTGAAGATGCCGTTGACGGTGACCACCGACAGGTGCCCGCCGAGGAACGGGGTGCGCGACGCCCAGCCGTGCAGCACCGGGTCGAACGCCCCCAGCAGGCGGGCCGGTGGCGGCGCCACGGCCCGCGGCACCGACGAGGACAGCACCACGCCGCCGTCCTCCTCAACCACCTCGTCCCCCAGACCCGCCACGGCCCGCCGGGCGTCGCCCCGGGTGATGCCCGCCCAGTAGGCCAGGTCGTCGGCCGTCGACGGACCGTGGCCGGCCAGGTAGCGACGGGCCAGCCGGGCCAGATCGTCGTCGCGGTCGGCGTGGCCCGGCTCCGCCGGCAGCCACCGGTCGACCGCCACGAAGGCGTGGTGGCCGTCGAGCATCGGGCCGCGCACGACGAGCCCCTGGAGGCTGGCCGAGGCCAGCACGTGCACGAGCGCCTGGCCGGCGGTCGGCACCCCCGCCCCGTCGAGCCGGTCGCGCAGCTGCTCACGGGTGAGGGGGCCCTCGGTTTCCAGCGCACCGGTCACCGTCGCCACGCCCCGCTCCTCGGCCGCCTCGTCGACGTCGAGGCCGCGCAGCCGGGTGCGCACCCCGGGCAGCACCCGGTGGGCCGTCAGCCGGTGCAGCCACCGGTAGTCCTCGGCCCGCACCAGGTGCAGGGTGCCGCGGTTGAGCCAGGTCACGAGCAGACGTCCCCCGTCGAGCGCGGCGTCGACGTCGGCCGCGGTCAGACGGCGGGTGCGGCTCCGCACGGCCAGGCGAAAGCCACGGCCGTCCTGCGCCTGCACGGCCAGGAGATGGCCGACCACCTCCTCGGGCGTCCGCGCCGGCAGGCCGGACAGCAGCTGCGACCGCAGGCGTCGTCGTCGGACCCGTTCGTCGTCGGCGCCGGTCGTCACGGCCGTCGCCCGTCCGACCTCAGACGACGACGTTGACGAGCTTGGGGGGCCGGGCGATGACCCGCTTGGGCGCGCCGCCCCCGAGCGCCTCCACGACCGGCGCGGTGGCCAGGGCCAGGCGCTCGGCCTCGGCCTCGTCGATACCGGGGGCCACCTCGACCCGGTCACGCACCTTGCCGTTGACCTGGACGACCATCGTGACCGTGTCCTCGACCAGCAGGGCCGGGTCGGCCACCGGCCACGGGCGCTCGTGGACGTGGTCGCCGTGGCGCCGATCCCACGCCTCAGCGGCCACGTGCGGCGTCATGGGGGCGAGCAGCAGCAGCAGGGTGTCGACGGCCTCGTCGACCACGTCGGCCCGGCCGCCCGCCTTCACGTACGGGGCGAGCAGGTTGACGAACTCCATGCAGCCGGCCACCGCGGTGTTGTAGGACCACCGCTCGTAGTCGCGGGAGACGCGGTCGATGAGCTTGTGGGTGGCCCGCCGGATGGCCAGGTCGGCCTCGGTCGGCTCTCCCCCGGCACCCGTCGGTGCTGGCGCCTCTGGCACGGCCAGGCGCCAGACCCGGTCGAGGTAACGGGCGCAGCCCTCGATGATCGAGTCGGTCTGGGACGACCAGTCGACGTCGTCGGCGGGCGGCCCGACGAAGAGGTGGAAGAGGCGCAGCGCGTCGGCCCCGACCGTGGTCAGGTACGCCGACGGCGCCACCAGGTTGCCCCTGGACTTCGACATCTTGACCCCGTCCATCCGGATCATGCCCTGGGTGAAGAGGTTGGCGAAGGGCTCCCGCAGGCCCTCGGGCGCCAGGCCCACGTCGACCAGCGCCTTCATGTAGAAGCGGGCGTACATGAGGTGCAGGATGGCGTGCTCGATGCCGCCGATGTACTGGTCGACCGGCATCCAGTGCCTGGCGATGTCCTTGTCGAACGGCGCGTCCGGCGTCCACGGGTCGGTGAAGCGCAGGAAGTACCAGGAGGAGTCGACGAACGTGTCCATCGTGTCCGTCTCGCGGGTGGCGGGGCCGCCGCAGACCGGGCACGTGGTGTGCAGGAAGTCGGGGTTGGTGGCCAGCGGCGACTCGCCGGTGGGCAGGAACTCGACATCGTCGGGTGCCAGCACCGGCAGCTGGTCGGTGGGGACGGGCACGATGCCGTGATCGGGGCAGTAGACGATCGGGATCGGGCAGCCCCAGAAGCGCTGGCGCGACACCAGCCAGTCGCGCAGCCGGTAGTTCACCTTGCGGACGCCGAGGCCCTGCTCCTCGAGCCACTCGGTGGCCCGGGCCTTGGCCGTCGGGATGTCGAGGCCGTCGAGCCAGTCGCTGTTGATCTTCTCGCCCGGGCCGGTGTACGCCCCGCCGGGGCCCCCGTTCGGACCGCCGTGCTCGTCCCACCCCTCGGGCGGCTGCACCGTGCGCACGTGGGGCAGGCCGTAGGCCTGGGCGAAGTCCCAGTCCCGGGTGTCCTCGGCCGGCACGGCCATGATCGCCCCGGTGCCGTAGCCCATCAGCACGTAGTCGGCCACGTACACGGGAACGGCCGTCCCGGTGAAGGGGTTGACCACCGACGACCCGGTGAAGGCGCCTCGCTTGGCCAGGCTGGCCGCACCCGACTCGGCCATGCGCTCGATATCGCTGGAGGCGGCCGCCCGCGCCCGCAGGTCGGCCACCTCGGCGGCGTGCTCCGGCGTGGTCAGCTCATCGACCATCGGGTGCTCGGGCGCCACCACCGCGTAGGTCATGCCGAACGAGGTGTCGGGACGGGTGGTGAACACCCGCAGGGCCAGGGGCGGGCGGCCGTCCGACCCGTCCCGACCTTCGACCACCAGGTCGAACTCCGAGCCCTCGGAGCGGCCGATCCAGTTGCGCTGCATGGTCTTGACCCGCTCGGGCCACTCCAGCTCCTCGAGTCCGGCCAGCAGCTCGTCGGCGTACTTCGTGATTCGGAAGAACCACTGCTCGAGGTCGCGCTTCTCCACCAGGTCGCCCGACCGCTCGCAGGTGCCGTCGGCCAGCACCTGCTCGTTGGCCAGCACGGTGTGGCAGCCGGGGCACCAGTTGACCGGGGCGTTGGCCCGGTAGGCCAGCCCCGCCTCCAGCAGCTTCAGGAAGATGACCTGGTTCCACTTGATGTACTCGGGGTCGTGGCTGCGGATCTCGCGCCGCCAGTCGTAGACGGCGCCCAACGAGGTGATGGACTCCTTCAGCTCCGCGATGCGCGCGTCGGTGAAGACCCGGGGGTGGGTGCCCGTCTTGATGGCGGCGTTTTCCGCCGGCAGCCCGAACGAGTCGAACCCGAACGGCGACAGGACGGCGTGGCCGAGCATGGTGCGGTGCCGGACCAGGAGGTCCCCGAAGGTGTAGTTCCGCACGTGGCCCATGTGGGCCGGTCCCGACGGGTACGGGTACATGGTGAGCACGTACCAGGGCGGGCGCGGGTCGTCGGCGTCCACCTCGTAGGTGCCCTCGTCGCTCCAGCGACGCTGCCACTTCTTCTCGATCCCGGTGACGTCGTAGGCCCGTGCCATGGGGGCCGATCGTACCGGGCGCAGCACCGGCCGCCGTCTGGGAGGCCCTCGGTCCCGCAGGGCGGTGGGGCGCCTGGGCCGGATCAGTCCGGCGGGACCGTCAGAGCTTGGAGGCGACGTCCGACACAGCGTGGCGGATGTCGGATACCGCGCCCTTGAGCGACTGCACGATCGAGCCTACGTCGGTGGTCTGCGAGGCGGGCGGGACCGTGACCGAGACGGGGGCGTTGTAGTGATCGAAGCCGACCGTCACGGTGGTGGCGGTGGTCGCCTGGCCCGACGTGCCGGTCGGGACCGAGCCGCTCAGGGCGCCGCCGATCACGTCGGAGGCGATGCTGCCGATGGTGGCACGCGACAGGTCGATCGAGGCCGAGATCTGACGGAGGTAGCCGTCGGTGCCCACCCACGCGGTGATCGGCACCGAAGTACTGCCCAGCTGCTGGAGGACCTTCGACACCTGGGCGCCGAGGGTGGAGCCGTTGCCGGTGCCGATGCCGGCCCGGGAGGCCAGCTCCGACAGGGTCACCGTGGTGCGGTACTCGGTGGTGGTGGTGCCGTGGAGGTCGACCGACCCGACCGTCGTCACCTGGCCGCCCACCGACGACAGCAGGCCGATGAGCTGTGACGGATTGGACAGTACGGCCAGCGACGACAGGTCCGAGGACGAGCCGTCGGCGGGCAGCGAGGCCTTGAGCCACGTGGTGCCGCCGGTCAACGAGGAGATGGCCGGGGAGCCGAGATAGACCGACGAGCCGTCGGTGATGACGTTGACCGTGTCGTTGCCGCTGCCGACGTAGCCGGCCAGGCCGGGCACGGAGGCGGTCAGCTTGCCGGTGTGGTTCGGGAGATCGACGGCGCCACTACCGCTCAGCAGCGTGGTGGTCGAGGCCGACGTGGCCCGGGTGGCCGACAGGGTGAAGGCGACCGAGGTGGCGGCGGCCGAGGTGGCCGCAGCGGCCCCCAGGGCGGACCGACCCGAGCCGGGGTTCGGGGTGCTGCCACCCCCGCCGAACGCGCCACCGAAGGCGGCGGCGCCGAAGGCCATGGCGGCGATCAGGCTCGCCACGATGGTGGCGACGGCGACCCGTCGGGCGCCTCCGGCGGCCGGGGCCGAGGCGGCGGCGGGCGGCGTGGGGCCGGCGGGCGGGAGCTCGGCGCTGGCCAGCGGACCGGGACCGTCGAGCGGCGCCAGGTGCTCGTCCGGACGGATCATCAGGGCCGTGCCCGTGGCCGCTCCGGCGGCCGTTGCTGCGTCTGTTCCCACGGTCGGTGTGGGCCCCGTGGCCACGAAGACCCCGTCGCGGTACTCCACCGATTCACTCATCTGCGCCCCTTCGTCGTGTCTGATCAGCGGGGACGGGGCCGGACCAGCGGTCGACGGCCCGGCGGTCCTCCGCCGGCGGACCATCGTACCGAGGTGGGTGTCAAAATTATCGTCGGGGTGGGGCGGGCGACCGTGAACCCGGCGTGGGAACGGTACGGGCTTGCGGAAACAGATTCCGAGGCCCGATCGGGGACTGCTAACCTGATCCGGCCTTCGGGGGTATAGCTCAGTTGGTAGAGCGCTTGACTGGCAGTCAAGAGGTCAGGGGTTCGAATCCCCTTACCTCCACCGAAGGCCCGCAGCTCAGAGGCTTGCGGGCGATTCCGCATCATGATCCGAAACTTCTGTCCCCGCGCTATCACCGCGCGGCGGGGACAACGTGGCTTGTGAAAGTCCGGTTCATGCTTTCCGCTGTGGCTCCGGCACCTGGGACACTTCGCTGACCCGGCTCCGGTTCCTGGGCGACAGTGGCTCCGGTTCCTGCTTGACACCGTAGGTCCGCCGTCGGTCCACCTCGAATCGCCGATCGTCCGACTGCGCGTCAGTCTGGAGTGACCGGTTGGGGATCACACTCCCAGTTCAAGGACCACCAGACCACCCCGCTTGCGCGTCAATACCGATCGCATGTCCTTGCGGTTTCACCGGTCCGGCGACTCCTGCGCAGGAACCCCAGAACGGTGCGTCCCCGAAGGCAAAGATGCCGCCGTCCGCGCCAGAGAGCCAATACCCATGGGACTCGGGACTGGCCATCCCAACGATGGGAGCATTGAGTTTGATTGAGGATGCCGACCCGAGGAACGGAGCGTCGCCGTAGGAGAAAATGCCGCCGTCCCAAGCCACCAGCCAGTCAGCCGTGCCCTCCTTCAACTCGCCGTGCGGAGATCGGCCTCCATTCCGTCGAGGCCCGCTCCGATGGCCCCCTTGAGGAGCTCCGAGACATCCGCACTCACCTCGGCTTGAGATTCGAAGTCGACCGTCCATACGACGACTGCCAATGAGTCGAACGAGTCGAACACTTCGACGGTCCCTCTGTACGAGGTCACGGGAAACGGATGTTCCGTCCGTTCATAGGTAAGACGGTGCCTCTCGTCGTCAACTTCGACCAACCGATCGGTAATGGTCCCGAGTCCACCGTCCAGGGTCAGGTGCCGAACAGCTCCCACGCCTTCACCGTCGATCTTGCATTCCACCATGCTCGGAAACCACACATCGAGGCGTCCGAATTGCCTGACGGCGCCCCATACCTTGTCGGTGGAAACGTCCATCTTCTTGGTGATCATCTGTTTGGTGATCATGGCGGAGCGTAACTCGCGGCCGATGCAGGCGTCCGGGTCGGCCACCCTGCGGGGCCCGGTCGATCGGGCACAGGATCCGCAGCTGCGGACCCCTCCATCCCCTCGGTATTCCCGCCCGAGGATGAGAATAGACGGACAATGCGGGACAATTCCGGACAGTAGCGGAGCGGCGAAAAGGCCTTCTGAGCAGGTCGGATCTCCATTTCCGCTAGTCAGGACCGATGGGCCGAAATTGCCCGGATGCGGCAGGCAGTCAGGATGTCAGGGGTTCGAATCCCCTTACCTCCACCGATGTTGTAGGAATTACAACGTTGTCCCTGGTCAGTCTGCGTATTCGCCTGGGAACCACAATTCGAGGCAAGTGTCGATGTTCGATCCCCCCGCTGAACTGGGAGAACGTTCGAACCAGCCGTCCTGTCCCCACGAGCGGTTCAGCCTCCGGCCGAACTCCGCCCTGTCGGTCGGAACCGCTGTATCCACGGCGCGGGTCGGGCACAATGAAGCGATGACTGATGTGAACCAGGCTCGGGGTTCGACGAAGGAGCGGCTGATGGCAGCCGCGATCGATGTCGTGGGCGACGTTGGGGTGAACCAGGCTAGAGCCAGCGAGATCGCCCGCCGAGCCGGTCTGACCACGGGCGCGATCTATTCCAATTATCGGACAAAGGAAGAGCTCATTGCCGCTGCCATGCTGGTCCGGCACGAACAGCTCTTCCAGGAGGCGCTGGGGACAGGCGGGCCCGGGATTCCGCTCTCGAGCACGCTGATTCGCATTCTGACCTCGAACGAAGACTCAGCCAACCGGGTACTCCTCGAGGTGGCCGCGGCTGCGTCCAGGGACCCTGACCTCGGAGAACGCTTTCGGATGCATCTTCAGCGGAGGGTCGAAGCGATCAGCGAACTCGTTGATGCCGAGAAGCGGTCTGGCCGCATCTCCCAGGAAATCGATACGGCGTCGCTCTCGTACCTTCTCAACCTCATCGGCCTGGGCAATGTCTTCGCTCAGGCGCTTCAGACTCCGCGCCCGGACGGTGATGCGATCGAGAGCACGCTGAGTCGGCTGGGCGCGGCGATCCTCGCTCTGCCCGCAGATCCAGACGTCCCCCCTCACGTGTAGATCGTTGGGCCGGTCGGCACGGTCAGTCCTTTGGCGCCGAGCCTTGCTTCACGAGCTCGGACGTTGGGATTCCCTCGTCGAATCGGCGCGCCAGTAACTCGGGATCGAACTCGACGCCGATTGGGTTCTCGAGGAACGACCCGGCCTCGAACCATTCGAGGAGGTCCTCTGCCGTGGCGAAGTTGTCGATCTGCAGTTCGACATGGTTGCCGTCGGGATCCTCGTAGTACATCGAGGTCGTGGGACCGTGGTTGATGCACCAGTAGGGCCGCAGCCCGGTATCGGCCAGTCGACGAAAGGTGCCGATCAGGTCGCCGAGGCTGGCGTAGGTGAACGCCACATGCTCCAGGCCGCTGCGCGTCGCGTCGTCACGCCGCTCGGTTCCGATGTTGAGGAAGGCCACGCGGTGGTGCTCGTCGTCGTAGGTGATGAAGGCGATGAGGGGGTTACGGAAGGTCACGGTGGCCTCCAGCACCGTGCAGTACCAGTCGACCATCTCCTCGAACTGCCCCGTCTTCCAGACGACATGGGCCAGCTTTGCCGGTGGTGCCACGGGGGCCTCCTTGCGTAGGGGAATAGTAATGATACTATTCGGCAATGCTCCTCTTCACCACCTCAAGGGGGATCGCCCGACAGGAGGGAGACGGATCAGTTGCCGTGATCGACGCGGGTCCCGCTGCTGACCTGGGAGCGTTTCTCCGGAACCGGTTGGTGGAAGAACTCGCGAGCGCACCGGTGGTCAGTCGGTGTGCGTCGATCGATGAGCTCGAAGTACTAGCCCCCGTTCCGAAGCCGGGCCGATTCGTGATCGTCGGCCTCAACTACCGCAGCCACGTGGACGAGTTCTCCGAAGCGGCCGGTTTGACCCCTTCCTACGAGATCGAGGAGCCCTTCATCTTCGAGTGCCCCGGTACCGCCGTCTGCGCTCCCGGAGGGGAGATTGTGCTCCCCTCGGAATCGACGCAGGTCGACTACGAGGGCGAGGTCGCCGTCGTCATCGGAAGAGAGGCCGACCACGTGAGTGAGGAGGGTGCTTGGGCCCACGTCGCCGGAGTGACCGCCGTGAACGACGTCTCCGCCCGTGATCTGCAGACGAAGGCCATGTTTGGCGAGTGGCAGGGGACCGTCGGGAGCGCCAAGGGGTTCCCGACGTTCAAACCTCTCGGGCCGGCACTGCGCACAGCAGACGAGATCGACTCGGGGTTCGATCTTGGGATCACGACCACCGTGAACGGTGAGCTCCGTCAAAACGGTCGCACCTCCGAGTTCCTCACCCCGATCGACAGGCTTATCTCATTCATCTCCCAGCAGATGGTGTTGCAACCGGGGGATGTGATCTGCACGGGTTCTCCACGAGGTGTCGGCATGTTCCTCGGAGGAATTTGGCTCCGGCCGGGTGACCTGGTTGAGATCGAGGTCGAGGGCGTCGGAGCACTTCGAAACACGGTCCGATGACTCCAGGTTCACCCTCCGCGTCTGGCCCGATCGATGGCAGCGGCCCGGATCACTTCGATCTGTTCGACCCCGACGTACAGCGCTGGCCCTTCGATACCTACGCATCGCTCCGCCAACTCGGCCCAGTGAGGCGTCTGGGCGCCGTTGACGAGAGTGCCCCGCCCACGTTCGTCATCTCTCGTTTTGACGAGGCGAGCGAGGTTCTCCGGGATCATCGCCGATTCTCTTCGAAGATCCTTCCGCTGCCGGTGATGCTGTTCCTCGATCCGCCTGAACACGATCGCATCCGCCAGACGGTCTCCCGGGCCTTCACTCCACGGGCCGTGGACACTCTGGAACCCCGCGTGGCCGCCATCGCCAGCCAGTTGGTCGCTGCCTTTGTGGCCGGCGGGTTCGACGACGTCGTTGATGGCCTCACGGGCATCCTGCCGGTTTCCGTTATCGGCGAAGTGCTGGGTGTCCCCGTCACGGACTGGGCTCGGCTCCGGGAGTGGTCCCACGCAACGGTCCGCTCGCTGGCTGCGGCGGGCGCACCCGGCGATGAGGCGCAGGCAGCCATGGCGGGAGCGCTGTCGCTCCATCAGTACTTGAGTGACCTGGTTGACAACCTCGCTCCGTCGGAGGATGGCACGATCGCCCAGCGGCTGGTGGCCGCGCAGGGGCGTGAGGAGATCGATCGGGCCGAGCTCATCGGCTTTCTGCAGTTTCTCTTCGTGGCTGGCCACGAGACAACGACCGCCCTCCTCTCCCATGTCATCGAGGTGCTGGCCAGAGACACCGAGCTGCAATCGCTCGTGCGGAGTGAGCGGTCCCTACTGGGGCCACTCATCGAAGAGGTCTTGCGTACGACCGGTCCCCTTCAGCGGCTGTTTCGAGTGGCGATCGAGGATGTGACCGTGGGCGGTACGACCATGCCCGCCGGGAGCACGGTGGTTGTCCTGATCGGATCGGCAAACCGGGACGACCGCCAGTTCCCGGCCGGTGACGATCTCGATCTTTCGGCGGCCGACCGTTCGCACGTGGCGTTTGGAAAGGGAGTCCACTACTGCCTGGGCGCCCCCCTGGCCCGCCTCGAATCCCGACTGGCCATCAACCGGCTCCTTGACGCGCTGGGGCCCTTCGTTCTGGATCCAAGTCGTCCACCCCGTCGCTTTGCCGGCGGGACGACGTCCGAGCTCCAGACCGAAGCCCTGTGGATCATCCCAGTGCACGGCGACGTGGCATGAAGGGGCGTCCGAACGTCCTGTTTCTGATGACCGACCAGCATCGCCTGGACCACACCGGGTTCGGCGGCAATGACGTTGTGACCACCCCCAACCTCGACGGGTTGGCCGCTCGATCGGTGTCGTTCACCAATGCGTTCGCCAACAACCCCATCTGCATGCCCAACCGGGCGACCATCCTGACCGGCCGTATGCCATCCGTCCACGGCACTCGATATAACGGCATCTCCCTCGACTGGAATGCGGCCACGTTTGTCCGGGAACTTCGACGGGTCGGGTATCGCACGGGCCTCGTGGGCAAGGCTCATTTCCAGAACATGGGCAACGGCAAGCCGATGATCGACCTGCTCCGCCAATCCTGGCCGGAGCGGGGTGCAATCGAGCCCCATCTGCCTGATGGATGGGACTTGCTCGAAAACGAGGATCGCTACCGACAAGGCGAGGTCGAGTTCCCAGAGGACTTCTACGGATTCGAGGACGTCAATCTGGCCGTGGGCCACGCTGACGTGGTAAGCGGTCACTACCTGAGGTGGTTGCTGGACCAGGGCGTCGACCCGGCCACCCACCAGGGCCCCCAACCTGGTCGGCCAGGCGATCCGCACTGGTGGCAGCTGTGGCAGTCCTCCCTTCCGCCCGACCTGCACCCCACCGGGTACATAGGGGCCCAGGCGTGTCGGTGGCTCGAAGAGGCGGCCTCCGCCAATGCGCCGTTCTTCCTCCAGTGTTCATTTCCGGATCCACATCACCCCTTCGCTCCTCCCGATCCGTACTGGTCGATGTACGACCCGGCGGACATGGAGCTACCCCCCACCTTCGACGACCCCCACCTCACCTCCGTTCCTCATCTCCGGCAGTGGCGAGACGGGCGGGGTGACGATCCACCGCTCATCCCCGTCATTCCCTTCGCTCCGACCGAGACGCTGTACCGACACGCGGCGGCCAAGGAATACGGGTCGATCACCTTTCTCGACGAGACGATCGGCTCTGTCTTGAAGACGCTGGAGCGCACCGGCCTCGCAGACAACACGATTGTCGTGTTCACCAGCGACCACGCGGAGATGTTCGGCGATCATGGCCTCATGCTGAAGGGGGCGATGCACTATCGGCCTGCGCTCCGGGTTCCGCTGTTGATCGCCCTCCCACCTCCGAGCAGCCCGACCGCTGGGTCGCCGGTCACCTGTAGTTCGCTCGTGGGTTCGATCGATCTTGCTCGGACGTTGCTCGAGCTCACCGGCGTCGCACCGTTCGAGGGCATGGACGGGATGAGTCTGACTCCCTTGCTCGACGATCCAACAATGTCACTTCGGCACCAGCTGCTCGTCGAAGAGGATGAGCCGTTCGACCTGGCGATGACCGGAGCCCCACTGCGTATGCGGACACTCCTCACCCCGGAAGCTCGACTGACCACCTATGTCGGGACGGAAAGGGGAGAACTGTTCGATCTCACGGGCGACCCCGATGAGCTGAGGAACTCGTTTGAGGACCCCAACTATCGCCGGCTTCGAGGCGACCTGTTCGAGCGCTTGGCTGGTGAGCTTGCCGCCATCGACGACACCGGCACGATGCCGACGTACGCCGCGTGAATCACCGGGCCGGGCGCCGGCGTGGTACTTCGGATACCCCATCCACCGCTCCGATCCCGCCTTCGCCATTCGTGAGGAGAGACTATGACCGCCGCTGGCCCCGAGGATGTCCCCGTTGTGATCATCGGTGGGGGCCCCACAGGGCTCTCACTATCCATCCTCCTCTCCCGCTACGGCATCCGGTCCGTACTTGCCGAGCGCCATCCATCGACGACCGACCACCCGAGGGCTCACGTCGTCAACACGCGGACGATGGAGCTGTTTCGACACTGGAGCGTGGTCGACGACGTATTGGAGCGCTCCCTTCCCCTCGATCAGGCTTCTCGGATCGTCTGGCACACCACACTGGCTGGAGAGGAGCTGGGAGAAATCGACCTTTCGTCGGATTCGAGTCGGATCGCCGCCCGGCTCGAAGCCAGTCCCGTCTTCACTGTCTCCTGTCCCCAGGATCAGGTGGAGCCGGTGCTGGCCGACCGAGCCCGCGCGATGGCCTCGGCAACCGGCGCCGAGGTGCTCTTCTCGACGACGGCCCAGCTGGTGCTCGGGAACTCGGGAGCCTTTGAGGTGGTCACTTCTGGTCCCGACACTCAGGACCGCCACTTCCGTCCGGCCTACGTGGTGGCGGCTGACGGCGCTAGCAGCCCTATCCGGGATCAACTGGGTATCACCATGGCCGGACACGGGACGCTCGGCCATCACCTCAACGCCTACTTCACGGCCGATCTATCGCCGTGGATTGGGGATCGCGGGGGCCTCCTCCACTGGATCATCCGAAGCGACCTTTCAGGCGTGTTCGTGGCCCTTGATGGCAAGACGCGTTGGTCCTTCAACAGCTCTTACGAGCCGGAGAGGGAGCCGGTGGAGTCCTTCACAGCGGAGCGGTGTGCTGACCGGATCCGCATGGCCGTCGGAGATCCGACCGTGGAAGTGGATGTGCTGAGCATCCGGCCCTGGGCAATGACCGCGAACGTGGCGGCCACCTATCGGACCGCCAACGTGTTCCTGGCGGGCGACGCTGCCCACACGTTTCCTCCGACCGGTGGGCTGGGGATGAATACCGGGATTCAGGACGCTCACAATCTGGCCTGGAAGCTGGCCTCTGTGCTCGGTGGGCAGGCATCTCCTCAGCTCCTTGACACCTACGAGGAGGAACGTCGGCCAGTGGCCGTGTCGAACTCCGATTACAGCGTCGTCAATGCCATTGGAGCTTCGTCGACAGGGATCGGTCCGACAGCCCCCGACGTGGCAACAAAGTTGGCCGCCGGCGGTTCCGTGGCGAAGGAGGAGCGCGATCGACTCACCGGTGCTATCGCCGAACAGCGTCAGCACTTCGACTTCCTCGGGCAGGACCTCGGTGTCTCTTACGAAGAGGGTGCATTGATCCAGGACGGCACGCCCGCGGCCGGATCAGCCGGACCACGTTTTGTGCCCTCGGCGCGACCCGGTTGCCGAGTCCCTCATCTCTGGTTGTTCGGCCCCGATGGGCCCGCGTCGACCATCGATCTGGTGGAGTCCCAGTTCACGGTCCTCGTTCCCCCGACAGCGCGGGGGTGGATCAGCCAGGTGGAACGCGACGAGCTCCCCGTCCCGGTGCGACTCGTCACCATCGCGGCGGGGAGCAACGGCGGGGCCGAGTACGTTGACGGATCCGGCACCTTTCCCACGGCCTTCGGCACCGGACCCGAAGGTGCGGTCCTGGCCCGACCGGATGGCCACGTGGCCTGGCGTTGTGAGCACGGACCCGGTGAGGGCACGCTGACCTTGGCCGATGTGCTCTCCGCGCTGTTGAGCCGGTGAGCGAGGAAGCTCACCTTCGACACCGCTACCACTTCGACGTGGGTCGAAGCAGATTGGTGTTCCGAGGCCGGTCTCCGCTTCATGAGATCCACGCCCGAGCCGGCCATGTTTCGGGGTGGGTCGAGCTCACCTCCAACAATCCGTTGCTCGACAGCGTTTGGGCAGCCGAGGGGGCGTTGGAAGTGCTCACCGATACCATCCGCACGGGCCATCGCCTCCGAGACCGTGAGTTGCATCGCCTGCTCGACGTCCGTCACTCTCCCTTGCTTTCGGCTCGGCTCGAGCGTGTCCAGCGTGACCGTAGGAACCATCGGTTCCAGGCAGAAGGAGTCGTCCATTGCCGCGGGCGGTCTGTCCAACTGGGGGGACGACTGGAAATCCGGCCCCAAGATTCGGGAGTGCTCCATGTGGTGGGCACGGTGCCCGTCGAACTGGCCGACTTCGACATCCATCCTCCGAAGCTGTTCGGCATGTCGGTCGACCCGCACATACTCGTCTCGTTCGTCGGCTTCGCCGTTGCCCGGAAGGTGCCGGTGCTGTAAAGCTGACGCCTGGTGACGAGATCGGTGGTTAGTCCGCTTGCTCGTCATCCAAGAGTGGCGCGGACGGTGGTGCGGCAAACCTCGCCCGCTCACCGACGAGCCCCCGCGACACGAGCTGCCAGCGCTCCGCCCAGACGATGAGCGGTGGCAACACCACCAGGGCCGAGACCAATGCGATGCCGATGTTCAGAGTCACAACGGCACCGAACCCGCGGAGGAGTGGCATGGGCGACAGGGCGACGGTGCCCGTGCCGGCGAGGATGGTCAGGCCTGACACGATGAAGGCTCGGCCGGTCCGAGATGTCGTGCGGGACATGGCCTCGGGTGGGTTCAGCCCACGTCGTCGTTCCTCGATGAAGCGAAGCAGGATCAGGGAGGTGAACTCGGTGCAGGCAGCCACGACCAACGGGGCGGCCACCGCCGTCATGGGACTGAGTGAGATCCCGGCCACGTCGGCCACGATCGAAACCGAACCGACAGCGATCAGGACCGGAACCAGGGACAACAGGGAGCGGACGACACTCCGTAATCGGATGGCCAAGAAGAGGCCGACGAAGGCGACGGCAAGATAGGTGAGGAGGAGTCGGGAGTGGTCGAGGGCGTCGATCAACCCCACCCCCACGATGGCGATCCCCCCGGGGGTAGCGGAGATACCCCGAGGATGGGCCATCGACCTGACGGTCTCGGCCAGAGGCTGCAATGAGGCGAGAGATCGGGAGCGGGCTCGGAAGATGATGTTCAGCTTCCGTCCATGATCGGTGGCCATCAGCCGACGAAGTTCCTCGGGGGCATCCTGGTAGACCGCTTCGACCTGGGTGGCCGTCGGCGCCACCGTGTCTGCTCCGGGGACCTCGGTCAACTGGTCTGCAAAGCTCACGAGCCCGGTTGGCGGGTAGACGGCGCCTGAGAATCGAGATCCCAGCTGCCGCTGGAGTTTCGTTACGTAGCTCACGGTGGCGTCGGTGAATGGCCGATCGGTCGTCACCATCACGCCCATCTCGTTATCGGCACCCGTCCCTGCCCTTACGGCGTCGATGTTCCTCACCACGGTCGCGTGTTGGTTGAGCCAGGAGATCGGATCGGTTTCAAATCCCAGGCGCGCCTCCGCCGACACCCCCAGCACCACAACGACGGCACACACCCCGACGAGCGCCGGAGCAGTGCGCGGCGAGAGTCCCCCCAACCATGACGACACCCGGCGTAGGCGCTGTCCACCGATCTCGGCGCGCCTCGTCGGCGACCGGTATTCGCGGATGCCCAGGATGGCCAAAGTACCGAACAGGGAGCACAGGCAGATGGCCACGACCCCGATCACCAACAGGCTGCCGAACTGGCGCACCATGGGTACCTGAGAGAACCACAAGGCCGAGAAGGCCAGAGCGGCGTCGACGACCACGACAAGGAGGCCTGGACCGAGACCTTGGGCGGCCTGCTGGATCGGGTGGGCGTTGTGGTTCACGACCACTTCCTCCTCGATCCGAGCATGCATCTGAATGGCGTAGTCGATGCCTACACCGAGAAGGACGGGGAGGCCGGCGATGCCCGCGATGGTGAGCGGGATACCGATGAGGCCAGCTAGGCCGAACGCCCAGATCAACCCGACCGACACGATGAGGAGGGGCAACAGCCGCCAGCGCACACCGAAGGCCAGCACGAGGATGAGAACCATCAGCATCACAGCCACAGTGCCGAGGATGAGAAACGCGCGACGAAGATTGCTGTTGATGGCATCGAGCACTTCGGGAACGCCGGTGGTGAGGGTGGTGGCGCCGTCGAGGTGGGTGTGACTGACGAGTTGCTCGACGTGACGGGATGCTCGTGTTTCCTCTGAGGGTGTCAGCCCGCCATTGAGGAACGCGATCATCTCTGCATGGTGGGTGTTGGGTAGGAACGCACTTACGGCAGCCCGGCGCTGGCCGGACGAGGTATGGGTCAGGAAGTGAACCCAGGTTGGATTGGTGAGATGCCGTTCAGCGGGAGGGATCTTGCTCTCCTCGGCGAGCTGCGCCGAGATGGACTGAAGCCGAAGTTGTCTACTTGTCGGCGCTGTATCGCGCTGGTAGGCAGAGATGATCATCTTGGCGGCGAGGGAGTCGCTGGGGTTCCCGCTCGGACTGGTGGTCACGGATTGCGCTAGACGCAGGGCGTCCTCCGGACTCTCGACACTGAACACGCCTGGGACCTGAGCGATCCGCCGTTCGAGGTCGTCAAGGGCGGCAACGTTCCCTGTGGTGAAGAGGTCGTCGCTGGTGCGGTTCGGAGCCATGGTGATCATGACCAGGATCGGATCGCCGCCGAAGGCGGCCTGGTACCGGGAGGCATCGACCGAGGCCGGGTCGTTCCGGTTGAGGTAGCTCGCATTGCCGGTCTTGAGATCCAGCCGAGTCAGACCGGCACCGAGCACCAGCGTGACGACCAACCCGATGGCGCCCACCAGGAACGCGTGCTTTCCCAGGTTCAGTCCCAGCCAGCGCCAGAGGCGCTGTCCCCGAGTGGGCGCCGACTCCTCACCCGACTCGCCCCCTGGACCCATCACTGGACGTCAGCCCCTGGACCACGCTGTCCCCCTAGTTGCATAATAATGATACTATTCTGTCCGGAGGTCGCGATGCTTGCCGTTGATCCATTGACACCAGCACTGGGGGCAGAGGTCTCTGGCCTCGACATCGCCGCCGATCTCCGTGCTTCCGATGTCTCGGCCATCGAGAACCTGTGGCTCGAGCACAAGGTGCTCATCCTGCGCGATCAGCACGTAAGTACCGAGGACCACCTCAGATTCGCTTCCCGGTTCGGATCCCTCGAGGTGCACCCGTTCGCCCCGTCAAAGCCGGGTTATCCGGAAGTGCTCACCGTCATTGCCAACAAGTTTCGGCGGGGAAACGAGAACACGTGGCACAGCGACGTGACGTGGCGGAAGGAGCCGTCCCTCGGCTCAATTCTGCGGGCCGTCGAGGTGCCGTCCTCGGGAGGAGACACACTTTTCGCCGACATGGAAGCGGCCTACAAGGGTCTCGACACCACACTTCGAAACCAAGTCGACGACCTCTCCGCCCGACACGACCTCGCCGCGGTGGCAGCGAGCGTCGCTGGCCCAGACGTCGCCGACCGGCTCCATGCGGAATATCCCCCAGAGGAACATCCCGTAATCCGCACCCATCCGGTGACGGGTCGCCGTTCGATCTACGTCAACGCCGCCTTCACCACCGAAATCGTCGGTCTGTCGCCTGGTGAAAGCGAGCGAGTCCTCGCCCTCCTCTATCGGCAGGCGTCCGTTCCCGAATACCAGGTACGCGTTCGGTGGCGCCCAGGGACGGTCGTCATGTGGGACAACCGGTGCGTCCAACACTACGCCGTCAGCGACTACTGGCCCGAGACACGAGTGATGGAGCGGGTCACCATCGTCGGCGATGCGCCTCGCTAGACCATCTGCTGATCATCCGATGAGACACCAGTTGCCCTCGACGTGCTGACCAAGCTCGTCGACCCGGTGCTCTCGCTCGACGGGCGGGTCATTCTCCTGGTCGTCGGTCTGATCGTCTTGGCCGAAGCGGCACTGATGGTTGGGTTCGTGCTTCCCGGCGAAGCTGCCGTGTTGCTCGGAGGCGTGGCCGCCTCCCGCGGCAGTGTGCCGTTGCCTGCCCTGATCGGCGTGGTGGTGGTCAGCGCGATCGTAGGGGACTCGGTGGGCTACCTCGTAGGTCGGCGGTTTGGCCCGCGCATCATCCGTTCGAAGGCACTGAGGAACCGCCGGCACCACGTCGAGGCGGTGAGCCATCGACTGAACAAGAACGGCGGCACCATCGTCTTTGTCGCCCGGTTTGGCGCTTTCCTCCGTGCGGTGGTGCCCGGCCTCTGCGGGAACGCAGGTGTCCCCTACACCAGGTTCGCGGTGGCTAATGCTGCCGGGGGCATCGTCTGGGGCGTCAGCTGTTCGCTGGTTGGCTACTTTGCCGGATCCGCGTACCAGAGAATCGAGAGTGCTTCGTCCAAGGCCTCCCTGGCCATTTTTGCCTTGGTTGTGGTCGTCGTTCTGGTGCTCCGGCTCAGAGGACGTCGGCGGACGCTGGAACGTAGCGTCGCAGAGGGTCAGCCCACGGGGGATCTTCAACCTCGCCCAGTCCGGGCCCCCGACCCGCCTGCATCGAATCCTGAGGTTTGAACCGGGCACCCAGCAGTGATAGCACGCAAGATGCCGCATCCCCGGGGGCTCCTGGCGACGCCCCGAGCTGCCGGTGTCGCCGGCATCCTCTTCGCATTGATGTTCGGTGCCATCGTCGTCCTCCTTCGCAGCGTCCCTCCGTTGGACCCCTGAGCGGCCGGGACGCTGCTGACTCATGCTGGGGACCGCCGCATCCTCGACTTCGCTCTGGGACTCATCCCCCTCTGCGGGATCTTCTTCCTTTGACTCCTCGGGGCCGTACGGGCGCACATCGGTGAGGCCGAAGACCGGTTCTTCGCCACCATCGTGCTGGGCAGCGGTCTGCTCTTCATGCCAAGCTGTTCGTGTTCGGGGCCCTCTTCGGGGCCCCAATCAGCCAGCATCGCTCCCGACGTGCTGTCTGACCGGCTCAAGACGCTGGTCGAGTTGGGATCATGGAACGGGAGCTATATCGGGAAGCAGGCTCCCGAACCAGGTCCGCATACCGGCTCACGGCTGCAGGGCAGGAGCTCCAGCTCGTACTCTCCGCACTCCAGCAGTGGGGCGACGACCATCTGCCGCTCGCGACCGGTACCACCATGTTGCGTCGGGTCACAGGCACCGATCGTCCGGTGCACGTTGGCTACCTCGATGACGGTGGTCGAGAGGTGGAACCCGGCGAGGTCGCCATCGTCGCGGTCGATGGCGTCAACAGTTCGAAGCGGCCGTCACGCCGGGCCTCCAACGGAGCCGCCGGGGCCTGATAGGCCGCTGCTCCCGTTCGGGACACCCTGTGACCATGCCACCTGGTTCGAGCCGAATGGCCGCGAACTCTGCCTGTAGGCCGCAGTCGGCCGACTGACCTCCGTTACGTTCGAGACGATCAAGACCCCCACGAGAGCCGAATTGTTCTACTCGTGGGACGCGATCTGGGCGATCTGATCGCGGGCGGCCTGAACGAGTTCATCGTTGGTATGCGCATGTCCTCCGAGTCCCCAGCCACCGTCCATTGCCTCGGTCAGCAGCACCCACGTTCGGTCGGGCTGGGTCTCGTCCGTGGCGTGGAGCCCGATCAGCTCGGTGAACTGCTCGACGACGGCGAGCTGCTTGTCCCGATCGAGCGCGCCCTGGTTGGTGAGCACCTGGATCCTCACGTAGTTCCCATCTCCATCGACGTTCGACAGAGCACCGGGTGGAAGGTCGTGAATGAAGGCGGCCGTGTTCTGACGAAAGAGCGGGATGTCCGGTACTCCCTCGATGGACATGAGCGTCCGGGCCAGTCCGGCCGCCAGACCGTGGCCGTCGGCAAGTGCTCCTTCGGTTGCGTAGACGTCGATCATTGGCATCGTGGCGTCCTCCTATGTATGACGTTCTTCATACTCTAGTCCTCCTATGAGGGGGCACATAGTCCCGGTAGCCTGGCATCGACCGAGAGGTAGCCCGAGGTTGACGATGCCAACGAACGATGTCCGAGCGAACATGGTCAAGGGGGCTGCCCGGCTCCTCGCCACCAGGGGGGTCGAGGGCACGTCCTTCACCGAGGTGCTCGAGACGGCCAACGCCCCCCGAGGTTCGATCTACCACCACTTTCCCGGTGGCAAGTCGGAGTTGCTGCACGCTGCACTGGATCTGGTGAGCACCCGAGGCCTGGAGGCCATGGAGGAGGTGAGAGGACAAACGGCGGCTGCCGTCGTAGGACGATTCCTCGGTCTCTGGCGCCAGTTACTCGATGCGACGAAGCTCGACGGAGGGTGTGCCGTCGTCGCCGTGACGGTGGCGGAGCCCGAGACATCCTTGCTCGATCACGCCGGGACGATCTTCAGGTCGTGGTCCGACCAATTGACCGAACTCCTCACAGTGGGAGGTTTGGCCGAGCCCACGGCTCGTCAGTTCGCCGTCCTGTTGATCGCAGCTACCGAAGGTGCCGTGGTGATGTGTCGAGCCGAGCGCAATCGACAGCCATTCGACATCACCGCGGCGTACCTCAGCAATCGCGTGAACAGTGAAGCCTCAGCACGGCATCGCCTCTGAACGGGCAGTCGGGGGCACGCTCGTTCCTGTGAGCCTTCCGCTGGGTCGATCTCAAAAGTACACACTGTGGGAATGAGATGCAGGGGTTCGAACTTTGTCCCATCACTTCACAGACTGAACTCGAGAATGCTCGCCCGGCACTAGAAATGGGGTTTGACGCGACTACTCCCATCGCATCACCCCAGTTCAGCGGCCCAAGAGGGGTTCGAACATCGTCCCCTTACCTCCACCAAAGCCTTCGGGACGAATCCCCGGCATGTTGAACGCCGGGGGTTCGACTTATCTGGGCCTCGATCTCATCGACCAGGCCCTCCGCGATGAGCTGGCCCATCGGATCCGACAGCTCCATTCTGGTGACACGGCCGGCCGTATCGACTTCGTTAGCCAGCGATGGACTGACTGCTGTGCAGCTTATGCAAGCGGGCTGCAGCAGTCGCGGCTCAATACCGCCGCACACGCAATGCAGGGTTCACGCGCTTTAGAGGATGCCGTTCGCGGCCGCTTCCCAGATCGTCGGGACCGAGGGCCGGAAGCCCTTCTCCCGCAGGAACGAGGAGTCCATTCGGCCCGACCACGGATTTGCCAGCGGCGCGGCTGAGCCTTCGACCGGAGCGCCCGCCAGCCGAGCCATGTCGTAGACCGTAACCGGGCAGTCGTCGGTCACATTTGCGATGTGACCGTCGAGCTCTCCTCCGAGCGCCAGTCGTACGGCAACCGCTACGTCACGGTGGTGGGCGACGGAGTAGGTGTGCGCCGGGTGCAGCCCGAACCGGGTGGCAAGCGTGGGCATCGACGCGAGGTGACCGTCGTCGTCGCCGTACACGAACGGCAGTCGCAGCACCGCCCAGGTCAAGCCGCTGTCTCGGAGCAGTGCTTCCGCGGCCACCTTGCTGGCGGGGTAGGCCGCAGTGGGGTTGCAGGTGTCGGTCTCCACGCCAGGTCGGACCTGGTCGTGGTTGTAGACGTTGCCGGTGCTCGTCATCAAGAACCGGGCACCCGGAGCGTGCGAGATGACGGCGTCGATGAGGTTGCGGGTGCCGTCCCGGTTGGCTCTCCAGATCGCGTCCTCGTCGTCGGTGCGGAAGAGTGCGGCGAGGTGGACCACGGCGTCGACGCCCTGGACCGCCTCGACGAGGCTGTTCGGGTCGTCGAGGTCCCCGCGCACGACATCGGCCTCAGCCGGTAGCTGCGCGTCGCTGCGCACCAGTGCCCGGCACTCGTGCCCGTCGGCGATCAGCCGGGGCAGCAACCGCGATCCGACGAGTCCTGTGGTGCCGGTCATCAGCACATTGCTCACGTAGATCATCCCTTTCACTGATTATCTATGTTCCTGACGATCAGTGTAGCAGTAGGATTCTGACGTGGACAATGCCGACGGGCCCGGGCCCCAGCTGCGAGTGCGCCTGGGGTACCTCCTCAAGCATGCGTTCCTCCAGCTCGAGGACCTGCACCGCGTGCATATGGCCAGCGGTCCGGTGAACGTGCGCGAGCTTTCGGTCCTCCTGCTCCTGGACGGTCGCGAGCCCGAGTCCCAGCAGCAGGCGGCGAACCGCCTCGGCGTCGATCGGACCACCATGGTCGGGCTGCTGGACGGCCTCGAGGGCAAGGGTCTGCTGGCGCGACTCCCCGACCCTGTCGACCGGCGGCGCAACGTCGTCGCGCTCACCGACGCGGGCCGCACGGCTCTCCGGGAGGCCCGGGCCGCGAGCGACCGGGCAGAGCGCGAGCTCCTCGCCGATCTTTCCCCCGCGGAATCACGTCGGCTGCGGGACATGCTGTCCCGCATCGTCGACTCCGCCGCCTCACCTCGAGGAGACACCGAGTCCTAAGCCCTGCGGAACCGCGGACTCTCCATCGGTCGTACAGCACTTCCACGGGCCGCCCCACGCGAAATCGTGAGTGACTCCAGGTGCTGGGCGGGTTCACCGGTGTCCCTCGCCAGGCGTGCCCGCGCCACGAGTCCGTCACCCGGAACCGCATGCTGGTGACCCTGGAGCCGACGTGAGCACCGCTCGCCGCACCCCGCGCCGACGCCGCCCCGCTGAGCCCGGCCGACCGGCACCGGCCGATGTGCGGGAACCGCCCGGACCGGAGGCCGTCCATACTGAGTGGCGATGACCGACACGACGCAGGATCGCGTGGGTCCCGGGACCGACATCACCACGGTCGCCACCAAACCGGCCGCGGAGGTGCTGGAGACGCTCCACAGTCGATCGTCCGGGCTAACGGCGGCCGAGGTGGCCGAACGAGCCGGGACGTTCGGCCCGAACGCCGTCCGGACCCACCGCGTGCGCGCCTGGTCCGTCCTCGGCCGCCAGCTGCGCAGCCCGCTGCTGTGGCTGCTACTCGGGGCGGCGGCCGTGTCGGCCTTCGTCGGCGAGGGCTTCGACGCACTGATCATCGCCGTCATCGTGGCTGCGTCCGTGGGCCTCGGGTTCGTCAACGAGTACCGGGCCGAGCGGGCGGCCGAGGCCATGCACTCCGAGATCCGCCATGTCGTGGCCCTCACCCGTGACGGCGCACCGGCGTCCGTCGAGGTGACCCATCTGGTGCCCGGCGACATCGTCCACCTCGGCATCGGGTCGATCGTCCCGGCCGACCTCAGGCTCCTGGACGCCACCGACCTCGAGTGCGACGAGTCGATCCTCACCGGTGAGTCGGTACCGGCGGACAAGGACCCGGCGCCGGTCGCGGCCGGCACCACCCTCGCCGAGCTCTCGTCGTGCCTGTTCATGGGGACCGTGGTCCACGCCGGCACCGCCGACGCCGTGGTGGTGGCCATCGGGCCGGCCACCCAGTTCGGCCGGATCGCCGTCGGGCTGGGCGAGCAGCACCCCCAGACCGAGTTCCAGCGGGGACTCACCCGGTTCTCGGGCCTGTTGGCCTGGGTCGGGGGCATCCTCAGCGTCACTATCTTCGTCATCAACATCGCCCTCGGACGTCCGATCATCGACGCCCTGCTGTTCTCGTTGGCCGTGGCCGTCGGCATCACCCCCCAGCTGCTGCCAGCCGTGGTGTCGACCAGCCTGGCCACCGGGTCCCGGCGCCTGGCCGAGCGCAAGGTCCTGGTCAAACGACTGGTGTGCATTGAGGACCTGGGGGACATCGACGTCCTCTTCACCGACAAGACCGGCACACTGACCGACGGCCACATCAGCTTCGAGCGGGCGGTGGGCCCGGGCGGTGAACCGGACGACGCCGTCCTGACCCTCGGGCTGGTGTGCAACGAGGCGACCCCGGCTGGCAGCGGTGCGGTCGGCGGCAACCCGCTCGACGTCGCCCTCTGGGAGGCGTGCGGGGGTGACGTCGGACGCATCGACGGCTGGCGGGTGCTCGACACCGTCCCGTTCGACCATGACCGGCGGTGCGCGTCGGTCCTGGCGGACCACGGTGACCGACGGCTGCTGATCACCAAGGGTGCGCCGGAGTCGGTGCTCGACCGTTGCGGCCCGGTGGCCGATGGGGCCCGCCAGGTGCTCGAGGCGGAGTTCCGGGCCGGCAACCGCGTCGTGGCAGTGGCCAGCCGTGACATGGCCGGGTCCAAGGGCGCGGTCGTCGACGACGAGCACGACCTGGCGCTCGCCGGGTTCCTCGTCTTCCTGGACCAGCCCAATCCGTCGGCGGCGGCATCGCTCGAGCGGTTGGCCGGGCTCGGGATCACCGTCAAGATCGTGACGGGCGACAACCCTCTGGTCGCCGAGACGGTCTGCCGCACCCTCCACATGCCGACCACCGGCACCCTGGACGGGGCCGCCCTCGACGGACTCGATGACGACCAGCTGGCGGCTGCCGTCGACCGGACCACCATCTTCGCCCGGATCGGACCGGAGCAGAAGGCCCGGATCCTCCAGGCCCAGCGACGGGCCGGTTCGGCCGTGGCCTTCCTCGGCGACGGCGTCAACGATGCGCTGGCCCTCCACCATGCCGACGTCGGGATCTCGGTCGACTCGGCGACCGACGTGGCCAAGGACGCCGCCGACATCATCTTGCTCGAACGCGACCTCGGTGTCTTGGCCGACGGCGTGGCCGAAGGACGGCGGATCTTCGCCAACACCATCAAGTACGTGCTGATGGGGACGTCGTCCAACTTCGGGAACATGTTCAGCGTCACGGCGGCCGCCGCGTTCCTCCCGTTCCTGCCCATGCTCCCGTTCCAGATCTTGCTCAACAACCTGCTCTACGACACCAGCCAGATGACCATCCCCACCGACCGGGTCGACCCCGAACAGTTGGCCCGGCCGTCCCATTGGGACATCGCCTTCATCCGCCGGTTCATGATCCGCTTCGGCCCGATCAGCTCGATCTTCGACTTCGCCACCTTCGCGGTGATGCTCCGGGTCTTCCACTCCCCGCCCCCCCAGTTCCGGTCGGGATGGTTCGTCGAGTCACTGGCCACCCAGACCCTGATCGTCTTCGTCATCCGCACCCGACGGGTCCCGTTCCTCCGGAGCCGGCCGTCCCGCCCGCTCCTGGTGTCGGTGGCGGCGGTGGTGGTTGTCGGCGCCGTCCTGCCCCAGAGCCCGCTGGCCCATGCGCTCGGGTTCGCGCCCCTGCCGCCGGCGTTCTTCGGGGTGATGATGGCCTTCGTCGTCACCTACCTGGGGTGCGTCGAGGTGGCCAAGTACTTCTTCTACCGGGCCGTCGCCACCACCGTCGACCGGCCGCTGCGACGCAGCCGTGGCCGTCGGATCGACCGACTGGCCGCGCGGTGGACCCGGCACCAGGTGCCGGCACCGCCGGCCGCCCGGGTCCATCGGGACACCATCGGCCGACAGGGGGCGAACGTCCGGTAACGCCACGGTGACCAGCGGGCCGGACGGCCGCCGCCCGCTGCCGGAAAGGGACCTTGTCCTCTGCACGCACGCGTGGAACGGGCGGACTATGAGCCTCTGAGCAGTCCCCCAGCTTATTTCACCTATGCGTGACGAGGAGTGGCGATGACGCTTGCAGCCGACCGGACGAGCCCCGTTGAACCGACCGTCTCCGGAGCACCGCCCGAAGGGCTCTCTCCCCGCAACCGCGAGAAGGCTCACGCACTCGGACTTACCTCGGCCACCGGCCTGGTCATCGGAAGCATCGTCGGCACCGGCGTGTTTACCATGCCGGCCGTGATCGCCGGGGCGGGCACCATGGGCATCGTCGTCCTCGGCGTCATCGCCGTCGGCGCGATGCTGCTGGCCGTCCTCTTCGGCCAGCTCACCCGACGGATCCCCAACAGCGACGGCGGCCTCTACGCCTACAGCCGACACGAGTTCGGCGACTTCGCCGGCTACCTGGTGGGCTGGTGCTACTGGATCCAGTCGTGGGCGGGCAACGCCGCCATCGTCTCGTCGTGGGTCTTCTACGTGGACGCGCTGTTCGGCTGGGCCCACCCGTCGGGCATGCAGAACTGGTTGATCGCCATGGTCGGCCTGTGGGTGCCTGCGGCCGTCAACCTGGCCGGCGTCCGCCAGATGGCCTGGTTCCAGAACGTCACCGTGGTCCTCAAGTTCCTCCCTCTCCTGTTCGTCGGGATCGTCGGGTGGTTCTTCGTGGAATCGGCCCACTTCGGGCCGTTCAACGCCTCCGGCGGGAGTCTCTACAGCGGGATCGGGATCGCCGCCGGGGTCGCACTGTTCTCCTTCATCGGCGTGGAGGCCGCGGCGGTAACGGCCAAGCGGGTGCGCAACCCCAGGGTCAACGTCGGGCGGGCCTCGATCCTCGGGACCGCGCTCAGCGCCGTGCTCTACGTGCTGGTGACCGCCGTGGTCATGGGACTCGTCGCCCACCACACGTTGGTCAGCACCGGGTCGCCCTTCGTGAACGCCTTCGACGCGATGTTCCCCCACAGCAGCTGGGCTGGGAAATTCATCGCGGGCATCGCCGTGGTCTCGGGCATCGGTGCACTCAACGGGTGGACCCTGATCGTGACCGAGACCTCGCGGGCCATCGCCCAAGACGACCTCTTCCCCCGACCCTTCGCCTGGACCGACAAGCGGGGGACGGCGTGGTTCGGCATCGTCGTCGGTACGGCACTCCCGTCGCTGCTGATGCTGTGGCGCTACAACACGAGCGCCGGCCTGACCGTCTTCACCTACCTGGTCGACCTGACCGTGGTGACGGTCGCCATCCCCTACTTCATGTCCGCCATCGCACAGCTCACCTATCTGGTGTCGCGGCGGCGTCGGGTACAGGGGTGGCAGCTAGCCCGTGACCTGTGCGTGGCCGGTGCCAGCGTCCTGTTCTCCATGTGGGTCACGTTCGCCTCCGGCTACCAGGTCGTCTACCAGGCGCTGGTGGTCATCCTGGCCGGCCTGATCCTCTACGCCTTCCTCAACGCCCGCCGTCAGCGGCTGGGTGAGGTGGCCGAGCCGGTGGAACTGCCACCCGCCGAGCTCACCGTCGAGCACGCGACCTCGGCCCCCGGCCACTGACCCCGGTCTGGCCACGGGGCCCGCACGGAACATTGGCACCATCCCTCCCAACGATCGGACCACCCCCCATGTCGTTCCACGTAGGTTCCGAGATCGGCCAGCTCCGTCAGGCCATCGTCCACCGCCCCGGGCTCGAACTGTCGCGCCTCACCCCCGACAACATCGGGGGGCTGCTGTTCGACGACGTCATGTGGGCGTCCAAGGCCAAGCAGGAGCATGACGCCTTCGCCGAGGCCCTGCGCGACAAGGGGGTGACCGTCCACCACTACGGACACCTGCTGGCCGAGACCCTCGAGCTGCCCGAAGGTCGAGCCTTCGTGCTCGACCGGGTGTGCACACCGGAGAACCTGGGTCCCTCACTGGTGGACCCGGTGCGACGGCTCCTGGAGGACCTCGACGGCGCCGAGCTCTCCCAGTTCCTGATCGGCGGCGTACTCAAGGCCGACCTGCACCCGATGCGGGTCCACAGCCTCAAGTGGAACATGCTGGCGGCGGACGACTTCATCCTGACCCCGCTGCCCAACCATCTCTTCCAGCGGGACAACTCGTGCTGGATCTACGGCGGGGTCACCATCAACCCGATGGCCATGCCGGCCCGCCGGCGGGAGTCGCTGCACACCCGGGCCATCTACCGGCACCACCCGATGTTCACCCGGTCCACGTTCGCCACCTACTACGGCGGTGACGACCACGACTACCAGCCGGCGACCATCGAGGGCGGGGACGTCCACGTGATCGGCCATGGTGCCGTCCTGATCGGCATGGGTGAGCGGACATCACCCATGGCCGTCGAGTCGGTGGCCCGGGCGCTGTTCGCCGCCGGGCAGGCCACTCGGGTGGTCGCCATCGAGCTCCCCCACAGCCACGCCTTCATGCACCTCGACACGGTCATGTCCATGGTCGACACCGCCACGTTCGTGCTCTACCCCTACTTCGACCGCCAGCTACGGAGCTGGACCCTGACCGCCAGCGACGAGCCCGATGGGTTCACGGTCACGCGCAACCACAGCCTGTGGGACACCCTGGCCGAGGTGCTGGAGGTCGAGGTGGTCACCGTGCTCACGACCGACGAGGACATCCGGGCCGCTGAGCGCGAGCAGTGGGACGACGGTACCAACTACCTGGCCGTGGCACCCGGCGTCGTCATGGGCTACGAACGAAACGTCGCCACCAACACCATGCTCCGCAAGCACGGCATCGAGGTGGTCGACATCGCCGGCAGCGAGCTCGGCCGGGGTCGGGGCGGCCCCAGGTGCATGACTTGCCCGATCGAGCGGGACGCGGCGTGAGCACCACGACCGCGGCCCCGGAGACATGGTTCCGGGGGCGCAGCCTCTGCAAGGTCACCGACCTCACCGCCGACGAGTTCCAGGCGCTCCTCGACCTCGCTGTCGCCCTGCGCGCGGCCAAGCAGTCCGGGGTCGAGCGGCAACAGCTGGTCGGCCGGAACATTGCTCTGATCTTCGAGAAGGCATCGACCCGCACCCGGGCCGCCTTTGAGGTGGGCGCCTACGACCAGGGGGCCCACGTCACGTACCTGGGACCGGAAGGCAGTCACATCGGCGAGGGAGAGTCGATCGCCGACACGGCACGGGTGCTCGGGCGCATGTACGACGGGATTGAGTTCCGTGGCTTCGCCCAGACGTCGGTCGAGACTCTCGCCCGGCACGCCGGCGTGCCGGTGTGGAACGGGCTGACCGACGAGTGGCATCCCACCCAGATGCTGGCCGACGTGCTCACCATGCGGGACCACTCGACCCTGCCGCTCGACCGGGTGGCCTACTGCTACCTGGGCGACGCCCGGAACAACACGGCCAACTCACTCCTGGTCACCGGCGCCTTGTTGGGGATGGACGTGCGCATCGCCGCTCCCGAGTCGCTGTGGCCGACGGACGAGGTACGGGCCGTTGCCAGGGACCTGGCCCGCAGCTCGGGTGCCCGCATCCACGTCGGGGCTGACGTGGATGCCGCCATCGAGGGCGCCGACTTCCTCTACACGGACGTGTGGGTGTCCATGGGCGAGTCGGACGCCGAATGGGGGCCGCGGATCGAGGCCCTGCTCCCCTACCAGGTCAGCTCGTCCACGATTGCCGCCACCGGGAACCCGGCCACCAAGTTCATGCACTGCCTGCCGGCGCTGCACGACACCCGGACGGTGCTCGGCCGGAGGCTGGCCGACACCTGGCACCTGGACGCGTTGGAGGTGACGGACGAGGTGTTCGAGTCGCCGGCGTCGATCGTGTTCGACCAGGCGGAGAACCGGCTCCACACGATCAAGGCGATCATGGTCGCCTCGCTCGGGGGCTGACGTGCGGATCGTGGTGGCCGTCGGGGGCAATGCACTGCTCGAGCGGGGCGAGGTCCCGCTGGCCCAGATCCAGGAAGAACACGTGGAGGCGGCCGTCGGGGGTCTGGCCGAGCTGGCCGACGCCCACGACCTGCTGGTCACACACGGCAACGGACCCCAGGTCGGCCTGCTGGCAAACGAGAGCGCCGCCGACCCCGATTTGCCGGGGCCGTACCCGATGGACGTGCTCGGGGCCGAGTCCCAGGGGATGATCGGCTACTTCTTCCTGCAGGCGCTCGAGAACGCCCTGCCCGGGCGCCAGGTGGCCAGCCTGCTGTGCCAGACCGAGGTGGCTGCCGACGACCCCGCGTTCGACGCACCCACCAAGTTCGTCGGTCCGGTCTACCCCGAGTCGGTCGCCCGGGAACTGGCCGTCGCACGCAACTGGACGGTGCGGGCCGACGGTGCCAGCTGGCGGAGGGTCGTGCCCTCACCCGAGCCGCTGCGAGTCGTGGAGCTGGCGACCATCCGACTGCTGCTGGCCGACGGGGTGGTGGTGGTGTGCGCCGGCGGGGGCGGCATCCCGGTGGCCCGCGACGTCCGGGGCCGGCTGACCGGGGTGGAAGCGGTCATCGACAAGGACCGCACCGCCGCGCTGCTCGGCATCAGCCTCGAGGCCGACGCACTCCTGATCCTGACCGACGTCCCCCACGTCGTGGCCGGTTTCGGCACCGACGACCCCCGGAGCGTGGGGCGGACCACACCTGCCGCCCTGCGGGCACTCGACCTGCCGGCCGGGTCGATGGGTCCCAAGGTCGAGGCGGCGTGCCGCTTCGTCGAGGCCACCGGGCGTACCGCCGTCATCGGCAGCCTGGCCGAGGCCAGCCGTCTACTGGCGGGCGACGCCGGGACGGTCGTCACCCCGGACTGAGCGCCGCCGTCCACCGCCACCGCGAGGACCAACGGCCGACTGGAGTCGACCCGTTCCTATGCGCTCGGCAACGGGTTCCGAACATCGTCCCATCACTTGTGGAGCCGCGATCCAACATCGCCCAAATGGCAGAATGGGGACAAGTTCAGCCTGACCCTCTAGCCCGGACACCGACCCTGAGGCGAGCATCGTCTCAGAGGGGAGTCCGCGCCATCGAGCTCGCTCGGCTGAGAGAGAAGCCGATCGCCCAGATCGCCGCCGATCTCGGCATCTCCGAGTCCCGCCTCCGCAACTGGGGCCACCAGGCCGACGTCGACGAGGGCAAGGCCGAGGGCCTGTCCACCGACGAGCGGGCCGAACTCGTCCGGCTCCGGAGGGAACTCCGGGTGAAGGACATGGAGATCGAGATCCTCAAGCGTGCGAGACCGGAGCCATGGCTCCCAGAGGAATGAATCCGCCAAGCAGGAGTGCCAGCGGGTGTTGAACCAACCAGGCGGATGCCGTTGATTGGGCGGACGATGCTGATCGCCGCGAGGGGTCGAGGTCCTCCGGTGCTGCAGGCACGTCTACCTCGCCTCGCCGGCGTCGAGCTTGCGGCGCCTTCGGATCCGCCAGGCCGCCAATGAGAGCAGCACGGCGCCGAGAACAACTGCCCCGAACACATAGCCCCACGTGTTCGACTGGGAAAGCTGAGTTCGGATCACATGCTCGCCCACCGGGACCGAGACAGCTGGAATCGCCGCCACGAACTCCACGAGCTGATGCTACCGGCAAACTGAGACCGCGACCCCGAACGCCCAGAGGCGTCAACTCACCGGGCTTCCCCCGCCCGCCGCTCGGCGTACACGGCCAGCGACAGCACGGCGGCGACCGCAAGGAGTCCCGTCCGGTGGTGGAATGGTGAGATCACTCCGGGAGTTTCGTCCCGCCACGATCGCACCTTGAGGACCCGGGTGCGGCGCCGACGGGGTCCGACGAGCCACTCCCCCGTCCCCCGCACTGGAGGTCCCCCATGGCCGATGCACCCCTCGCCCTCGTGACCGGGGCCAACAGCGGGATCGGGCTCGAGATCGCCCGGCAGCTCATCGGGTCGGGCATGGACGTCCTGGTGGGATGTCGCGACCGAGCGAAGGGCGAGGCGGCCTGCGCCGAGCTGGGAGACCACGCCCGGCCGGTGGTCATCGACGTCACCGAGCCCGCCACCATCGACGCGGTGGCCGGCGAGGTCGACCATCTCGACGTGCTCGTGAACAACGCCGGGGTCAATCCCGGGTTCGAGGACATCAGGACGGCGCCGCTCGAGCAGCTCCGGCTCGCCTACGAGACCAACGTGTTCGGCCTGGTGGCCGTCACCCAGGCCTTCGTGCCGGCCCTCCGGGCGTCCGACCACCCCCGCATCGTCAACATCTCGAGCGGGACCGGCTCCCTCACCTGGAACGGGAGCGACAACCCGCAATTCGACTGGACCCAGTCGCACGGCAGCGGCCTCGCCTACCGCTCGTCCAAGACGGCGGTCAACGCCGTCACCCTGCTGAGCGCCCAGGCGCTGGCATCCGACGGGATCCTCGTGAACGCCCTGGCGCCGGGGCTCCGCCGCACCAACCTCCTCCCCGGCATGACCGTCGGGGGCGACCCGGCCGAGGCGGCGGCCGGCGCCGTCCGGCTCGCCCTGCTGCCCGACGACGGACCTACCGGCGCCCTCTGGTCCTGGGACGGCTCGCAGGTCCCGTGGTGACCGCCGGGCGAGGTCAGCCGTAGACGACGCGGGTCACCCACTGGGCGACCAGCGCGGGCTTCTCCTGGCCCTCGACCTCCACGGTGATGTCCCGGGTCACCTCGATCATGTCGCCCTTCAGCTCCACGCTCGACGTCACGCCCCTGGCCCGGATCCGCGAGCCGACCCGCACCGGGCTCACGAACCGCACCTTGTTGAAGCCGTAGTTGATGCCCATGAGGAGACCCTCGTAGCGCGTCGGGTCCTCGGGCGCGCTGCTGGCCCCGGCGGCCAGATGGCTCAGCATCGACAGCGTCAGGAAACCGTGGGCGATCGTCCCGCCGAACGGGGTGGCCGCCGCCCGCTCCGGGTCCACGTGGATGAACTGGTGGTCGTGGGTCACGTCGGCGAACTGGTCCACCTGGTCCTGGGTGACCTCGAACCACTCACCTACGCCCTCATCGGTGCCGATGTCCCGCCTGAACAACTCGTACGCCTTGGCCGCTGCGTCACCCATCGTGATCCCTCCCACCGCCCGGCCGGCGGGCCGCGCGCTCGACTACGCCCACCTCGACGAACCTAACAGTTGCGCCGCGTCGCCCCCTGCGGAGTGTCTGCGCCTACAGCGGACCGCCCGACGGCTCCCGGGTGGGCGGCTGCCCGGTCGGCGCCGTCTTCGGCTCGCTGACCTGCTCCACGATGATCGGGAAGGCGGCCGCGCCAGGGTCGAACGCGCCGGTCGCCTGGGCGGGAGACACCGACGGCGCGGTCACGCGCTGGGTGTCCGGCTCGTCGTGCAACGACTCGAGCGACCGACGGGCCGGCTCGGGCAGGGCGCTCGTCAGGGCGAATCCGAGGACCGCGGCCACGCCGGCGATCAGCAGCATGCCCCGGAGCCCGTAGTGCTTCTGCAGCTGCGGGACGAGGAACACCCCGACGAAGGCGCCGAGCTTGCCGATGCCTGCGGCGATCCCGTGCCCGGTGGTCCGCATGCTCACCGGGAACACCTCGGACGGCAGGACGAACGTCGTCATGTTGGGCCCGAACTGCACGAAGAAGTAGCTGAGGCCGAAGACGGCCAGGAACGGACCGATCATGGCGGTCAGGTGGGACGATGCCGCCAGCACGAGGAAGCACGCCGCCATCACGCCGAATCCGATGTACTGCAGCCGGCGATGGCCGATGCGGTCCATGGTCAGCACTGCGAGCACGTAGCCCGGGAGCGCGAACACGACGAAGAGCCCGAGCGACCACAGCAGCTTTGTCTCCAGGGTCGCATGCGGCGCGACCTGCTTCAGGATGGCCGGCAGCGACAGAGTGTTGCCGTAGTAGGCGTAGTCGAAGAGGAACCAGCACCCGGCGGTGCCGAGGACCAGGGTGAGCATGCGCCGGCTCCGCAGGAACGATCCCATCCCCATCGGCTCGGACGCCGGGGCGTGCGTGGCCACCTCGTCGACGGCGCCTTCGGAGTAGGACGCGAGGTCCCGGGTGGCGTCGGTCGCCCGCCCCTTCACCTGGGCGGTGTACCGCGGTGACTCGGGCATCTTGGATCGCAGGTAGATGACCCCGGCCGCGGGGATGGCGCCGAGGCCGAGCATGATCCGCCAGGCCAGGTCGTGGCTGATCCCGGACCACAGCAGGAGGAGGCCGACGAGAGGGCCCACGATCAGGCCGAGGGCCTGCATGGAGAACACCATCCCCACCATCCGGCCCCGGTCGTCCCGGTTCGAGTACTCGCTCATCAGGACGGCCGACACCGGGTAGTCGCCGCCGATGCCGAGGCCCAGCACGAAACGGGCCACGACCAACCAGACGAACCCCGGTGCGAAGGCCGACGCGAGTGCGCCGACGACCATGACGAGCGACACGCCCAGGTACACGGACTTGCGGCCGAGCAGGTCGGCGATGCGGCCGAAGAGGAGGGCGCCGATGAAGGCGCCGAGGATGGCCGAGCCGGTCACCCAGCTGGTCTGGACCGTGGAGAGGTGCCACTGGGCGGCCACGATGGTGGCCACGGTGCCGATGACGAACAGGTCGTAGGCATCGGTGAAGAACCCGACACCCGACACGAGGACCGTCCGACGGTGGAACTTGCTCCTCGGGGCCTCGTCCAGAAGGCTGCTGACCGTGGGTCCAGCACCTACGACGGTCGTGTCGTCGGGTCCAGAATTCGCGCTCGTCATTGTCGCGTACTCTGCTGCACGAATGTGGACGGAAGGTAATCCCCAGGCAAACGTAACGTGAACAAATTCATGAACTTCCGACTCCAGAAGCAAAAGTCCATGTCGTGGGTAATCTCTCCGTGACATGACAACTCCCCCTGCCACCGTCCTCGCCATCGACCACAAGGTCGTCCAGCTGTTCGCGCTGGTGGCCGAGGCGCTGTCGAGGTCCACCCACGCCCTGCTGAGCGGCGACGCCGAGCTGGGCCAGACCGTCATCGACGGCGACCAGGCGGTCGACGACCTCACGTCCGAGGTCGAGATGCTGATCTGGACGGAGCTGCAGGACCGGCCGGTCCAGGGCGACGAGCTGCGCTACCTGGTGGGGCTGCTGCTCATCATCCCCGAGCTGGAGCGCAGCGCCGACCTGGCCGAGCACGTCGCCCAGCGGGCCGTCGACCACCTCGGGTCGGCCATGAGCCCCCGCAGCCGCGGCATCGTCCAGCTCATGACCGAGGTGGCCGGCGAGATGTGGCAGCAGGCGGCCGACGCCTTCGGCGAGCGGCACCGGGTGGCCCAGCGGCTGGCACAGGCCGACGAGGAGATGGACATCCTGCACGGGCGGCTGACCGAGGAGGTGGCCGCCGAGGAGATGCCGATGACCACCGCCGCCCAGGTGACGCTGCTGGCCCGCTTCTACGAGCGGCTGGGCGACCACGCCGTCAACCTGGCCCGGCGGATCGAGCTGCTGGCCGACTCCCGCCCCTGACGGGCGCCGGTCTCCCTGGCCCGGCCCCGCCCCCGCAACCCCGGACGTCACATCGATTTCGCCCGCGCTACTGTCACCGGATGCTCCGGATCCCCCACGAAGGAAGGACGAGGAACCGATGACGCGATTCATCGAGAGCACGATCACGTTCCCCTACAAGCGGTCCCTCGGGCCCGTGGTCGGGGCCTTCATGACGGCGCTCACCGAGAAGCAGGTCCTCGGCATCCGCTCCGGCGACGACGTGCTCGTCCCGCCGATGGAGTGGGACCCGACGACCGGCGCCGAGCTCGCCCACGAATTCGTCGAGGTCGGCCCGGCCGGCTCCGTCGACTCGTGGACGTGGGTGGCGTCCCCGTCCGAGCAGCACCCGCTCGACCACCCTTTCGCCTTCGCCTTCGTGCGGCTCGACGGCGCCACCACGCCGCTCCTGCACGCGGTGGACGCCGGCAGCCCCGACGCCATGTCCGAGGGGATGCGGGTCGCCCCGCGCTGGCGGGGCACCCGGGCCGGCCGCATCGACGACATCATCTGCTTCGTGCCGGGTGAGACGCCCGAGACCGAGGGCGAGGACACCGGCCCCGCCGAGGAGCCCGTCACCCGGATGGACTACCTGGCCTCCATCACGTACCGGAACCCGGTGCCCGATGCGGCCGACCGGGCCACCGAGGCCTCCCGGGACCACCGCATCCTCGGCCTGCGCTGCCCCACCTGCGGCCGCACCTACGCCGGCGGGCGCGGGCTGTGCCCGGTGGACGCCATCGAGCTGGGGCCCGAGAACGAGGTGGACCTGCCCCACAAGGGCACCATCACCAACTTCGCCATCGTCACCCCGGTCCAGTACCCGGGCCAGACCGAGACCGAGCCGTTCGTCCGGGCCTTCGTCCTCCTCGACGACACCGACGTGATCGTCCCCTACTCGGCCGTCATCGAGCTGCCCGCCGACCAGGTCCGGGTCGGCCAGCGGGTCGACGCGGTGTGGGCCTCCCCCGCCGAGGAGGGCGACGAGGGCGCCGGCATGGGTGGCAGCTGGGGCTCGCTGCTCGGCTGGATCCCCAACGGCGAACCCGACCTCGACGACCCCGACCTCGTGAACAGGATCTTCTGACGTGACCGCACCCACTTCCGACATCGCCGTGATCGGCTGGGCCCAGACCGACATGGTCCGGCACACCGACAAGTCCGAGACCCAGCTGCTGCTGGAGGCCATCACCGACGCCATCACGCCGCTCGGCCTGTCCCGGTCCGACATCGACTTCACCTGCCTGGGCAGCTGCGACTACATCACCGGCCAGGCCTTCTCCTTCGTCTCCAACCTCGACGCCATCGGCGCCTGGCCGCCCAAGCGCGACTCGCACGTGGAGATGGACGGCGCCTGGGCCCTCTACGAGGCCTGGCTCCGGCTCCAGGAGGGCGACATCGAGATCGCCGTGGTGACCGGCTCCGGCCGGTCGTCGACCGGCGACCCGGCGCTGATCTACCCGATGGAGATGGACCCCTACTTCCTGGCACCGCTCGGCGCCGACCCGCTGACCTTCGCCGCGCTGCAGGCCCGGGCGGTCATCGGCGCCGGCATCGCCGACGAGCGCCGGATGGCCGAGGTGGCCGTCCGCTCCCGCGGGAAGGGCGACGTCGACACCCTGCTGACCGAGGACTTCGTGCGCCAGCCCCTGCGCCGCCATGACGTGCCGCCCATCACCGACGGGGCGGCGGCCATGGTGCTGGCCACCGGCGACCGGGCCCGCCAGCTGGTGGACCGCCCGGCCTACATCACCGGGTTCGACCACCGGACCGAGTGCCACAACCCGTCGTTCCGGGCCCTCGACGACTCGCCGTCCACCCGCATCGCGGCGGACGCCGCCGGCCTGGCCGACGGACCGGTCGAGGTGGCCGAGCTGCAGGCCGCGTTCACCCACGAGGAGCTGCTGCTCCGCAGCGTGCTCGGCCTGGGCGACGACGTGACTGTGAACGGCTCCGGCGGGGCGCTCCGCGAGAACCCCATCATGGCCACCGGCCTGTGCAGGATCGGCTACGCGGCGGACCACATCTTCGGCGGCGGCAACCGGGCGCTCGCACACGCGACGTCGGGGCCCTGCCTGCAACAGAACCTCGTCTGCATCCTGGAGGGACGGTCGTGAGCACTCCACCTGTCGCAGTGGTCGGCGTCGGCCAGACCCACCACAAGTCCCGCCGGCTCGACGTCTCCTTCGGCGGCCTCGTCCGCGAGGCCGTCTTCCGGGCGCTCGAGGACGCCAACATGACGTTCGCCGACATCGACGCCGTCGTGCTGGGCAAGGCCCCGGACCTCTTCGAGGGCGTCATGAAGCCCGAGCTCTACCTCTCCGACGCCCTGGGCGCGGTCGGCAAGCCGATGTTCCGGGTCCACACGGCCGGCTCGGTCGGCGGCACCACCGCCATCGTCGCCGCCTCCCACGTGCAGGCCGGCAAGCATCGCACGGTCATGGCCGTCGCCTTCGAGAAGCAGTCGGAAGGCAACGCCCAGTTCGCCCTGGGCAGCGGCCGTGGGGCCTCGCTCGGCGCCGGCGGCGCCTTCGCGCCCTTCATCCGGGCCTACATCCAGCGCAGCGGCGCTCCCGAGCACATCGGCTGGAAGGTGGCGGTCAAGGACCGGCTCAACGCCCTGAAGAACCCCTACGCCCACCTCAAGATCGAGGACATCTCGATCGAGAAGGTCAAGGAGTCGCCGATGATGTGGGAGCCGACGCGCTTCCTCGAGTCGTGCCCCTCGTCCGACGGCGCCTGCGCCGTCATCCTGACCGACGAGGCGGGCGGCAACGCGGCGGCGGCCGACGGCCGTCCGCCGGCCTGGGTCCTGTCCGCATCGTCGCGCTCCGAGCCGCCGAGCTTTCCCGGGCGCGACCCGGTCCGCCCGGCCGCCGCGCTGCAGTGCGCCGCCGACGTCTACACCGACGCCGGGATCACCGACCCGCGCCGCCAGATCGACACGGCCGAGCTCTACGTGCCGTTCTCCTGGCTGGAGCCGATCTGGCTGGAGGCCTTCGGACTGGCCGAGGAGGGCGAGGGGTGGAAGCTGGTCGACGACGGCACCACCGAACTCGGGGGCGACCTGCCGGTCAACGCCTCGGGCGGCGTGCTGTCGAGCAACCCGATCGGCGCCTCCGGCCTGCTCCGGTTCGCCGAGGCGGCCAACCAGGTGCGCGGGGCGGCCGGTGAGCACCAGGTCGACGGGGCCAAGGTGGCCATCGGCATGGCCTACGGCGCCAACAACCAGTACTTCAGCACCTGGGCCGTCGGGAGCTCGCTGCACCCGTTCGACTGAACGGGTGCAGGAGGCGTACCGGGTGACCCGGACCGGAACGGCACGATGACCACCACCCTCGACTGGTACGGCTGTGCCACCTTCGCCCTGCGGACGGCCGGGGTGACCGTCTTCCTCGACGCCTACATCGACCGCGTGGCCGGCGCGGCGGGCACGGGCCTGACCGCCGACGACGTCGACGCGTGCGACTGGATCGTCATCGGGCACTCCCACTTCGACCACCTCTGGGGGGCCGAGCGGATCATGGCCAACACGGGGGCCACGCTGATCGGCAGCTACGAGACGGTGCGCCTGCTGACCGAGGCCGGCGTGCCTGCCGACCGCATGGTCTGCGTGGCCGGCGGCGAGCGCGTCGTCCTGGCCGACGGGGTGACGGTGACCCCGTACCCGAGCCTCCACTCGTGCCTGTGGACCGGCACCCACGACGCCGGGTCGGGCGACGTCTGCCTCGGTGACCTCGGCGTCACGTGGCAGGAGCGGGCCGCCCGCATGGAGGGACTGGGCGAGCGGCTGGCCACCACCCTGTCCACCCCGGCCCTGGAGCACCTCATCACCGCGGCCCCCGGCCACAGCGACCGGGGGGACGGCGGCGCGCTCGTCTACCTGTTCGAGACCCCCGACGGCTCACTGCTCTTCCAGGACACGGCCGGACACTGGTCGCCCGTCCTGGCCGCCCTCGACCCCGACGTGGCCATCCTGGCCGCCGCCGGTCGGGGCACGGTGGACGCCGAGCCGGTACAGGGCTCGCTGGCCGGCTACGTGGCCGACGAGGCCGCCGCCCTCGGGGCCCGGCGGGTCGTGCTGTCGCACCACGACGACTGGCTGCCGGGGTTCGCGTCGGCGCCCGACGTCGCTCCCGTGCGCCGGGCCCTGGAGCAGCGGGCGCCCGGGGTCGAGCTGCTGGAGCCCGGCTACCTCGAGGCCACGCCGATCTTCGCCGGGCTCACCCGGCGGGCGGGTCCGCCTCAGTAGCTCCGGCCCGGGTGGTTGACGAGCACCGTCCGTCCGGACGGGTCGGTCACCCGGATCTCGTCGATGGACCCGTAGCTGGCGGCGCAGCCCATGGTCACCACCACGGGTCCCGTCCCGCCGGCCCGGTAGCTGCCCGCCGTCCACCACCGCCCCGCCGGGTTCGACATCGACACGGTGTAGGTGAGCCCCGGGGCCAACCCCCGCTCGGTCACGGTCAGCGAGGTGCCCCAGGTCCGCGCCTCGAGCACGGCCGAGGCCGTCACCCCGGGCGTGCCGCCCAGCGCCACGGTCCGGGTCGGCGTGGACGGCCGCCCCACCCCGGACGCCAGGACCACCACCGCCACCACCACGGCGGCGGCCGCCGCGCCCACCCCGGCCACGATCCGGTGGCGGCGTCGGCGGCGTTCGAGCTCGTCGTCGGCCCGGAGGCCGGTCAGGACGACTTCGGTCAGACGGGCCGGCACCGCCGTGGGGGGCGCGGCCAACGTCCCCTCGGCCCAGGTGTCGAGCGCCCCGGTCGTGTCGCGCAGCTCGTCCAACGTCGCCCGGCACGTCGCACAGCCGGCCAGGTGGGCCTCGACCTCGGCCCGCTCCGCCTCGTCGAGCGCGCCGAGGGCGGCCATGGCCAGCTGGCCCCGCCGCCCGGCGCAGGAGGTGCCGCTCACCGCTCCCACCCCTCTTCGTTCAGCAGCACCCGCAACGACCGCAGGGCGTAGAAGGCCCGGCTGCGCACGGTCCCCTCGGGGATGTCGAGCAGCGCCGACACCTCCGGGCCCGAGCGCCCGTTGAAGTAGAGCTCCTCGATGACCCGGCGGTGGTCGTCGTGGAGGCGGTCGAGGGCGTCACCCACCTGCCAGGACACGATGGCGTCCTCCAGCCCGTCCGCCGAGGGCACGTCGGCCGCCTCGTCGATGACGCTGGTGGCCGTCCGGGTCTGGCGCTCCATGAGGTCGATCACGGTACGCCGTTCGATGGTGAACAGCCACGTGCGCAGCGAGCCGAGGGCCGGGTCGAACTGCCGGCGCGACCGCCAGGCCCGGGCGAAGGTCTCCTGGACGGCGTCCTCGGCCAGGCTGTCGGCGAAGAGCCGACGCCGGGCGAAGCCCAGCATCTCGCCGCCCATCTCGAGGAAGGCCTCGCGGAGCACGTCGTGGGTCACGCCCCCGGAGCGGGGGGTGACCCGGGCCCGCAGCCGGCGGGCGGGCCGACCGGGCGGGTCGGGGGCGTCGCCGGTCACCGCCGGACCGACCACCGGCACGACCCGCGGACCGGGCAGGGTGGCTGCCACGGGTGGGTGACCCCCATCGCTCCTCCTAGAACCCGATCCCACCCCCGCCTCCTCCTGCCGTGGTCGTGGTCGTGGTCGGCACCGTCGCCGGCGGGCTGGTCGGCGGCGGACTGGTGGCGACCGGTGCCATCGGCGGCGTGGTGGCCGGCGCCTGGGCCGGCGGTGCCGTGGCCGGCGGTTGGGTGGCCACGGACGCCCGCTGCGATGGTACCGAGGTCGACGGGGTGCCGCCGGTCGGGCGGGTCGGCTGGGTGGTGCCCGGTGCGCCGGTCGTGGACGAGGTCGACACCTTGCCCGCCGTGGTCGACGTGGCGGACGTCGACCGGCTGGTGTGGGCCGGAGTGGTGGCGGGTGTGTCGGCTCCGGACGACGAGCAGGCGGCCAGCACCAGTCCCCCGACCACGACCGCCCCGACCGTGCGCATCAGACGCTGCATCCGACTCCTCCTCGAAGGTCCTGGCCGGTGCGAGCCCGGCGACGACGTGCAGGTGCGACTACCTGTGCCGGGCCCGAACCGTTCATCGGCCCGACGATGTCGCCAGCCCGGACGCCGGGACACCCGTTCCGGCCGCGTCCGTGGGCGCGGCCGACCCGTCCCGTCGACCCGCCACCAGGCGCCGCTCGACCAGGGCGTCGAGGCTCAGCCGCCCGGCGCCGAGGGCCACGATGACCACGGTCATGGCCGCCAGCGCCACGTTGAACTCGTAGCCCGGCGTGGCCGACAGCGAGTTGATGCCGTGAGCCCAGGACACCGTGATCATGGCGATGACCTGGTCGCCCAGCAGGGCCAGCGCGGCCAGGCGGGACAGCAGCCCCACGGCCAGGGCCAGCGCGCCCCCGAACTCGACGACGCCCCCGAGCACGGCGAAGAACCCGCCCGGGTGCAGGTGGGCCGTCGTGACGAAGAACTCGGCCGTGCGGTGGATACCGGGGCCGTGGAACCAGCCGAACAGCTTGCCGGCGCCGTAGTAGGCGAAGATCCACACCAGAGCCACCCTCACGGCCACGACGGCCACGTCGGTGCCGGCCGCGGAGGGCTCGCTCCGGAACAGCAGCGCCAGTCCGCGCTGCAGCCTCGACCCTCCCCGGGGCGCGTCGGGGCTCACGGCCGGACCTCGTCGACGGCGGGGCGGCGGTCCGGCCCGGGCCCAGCTGCGGGCGTCCCGGATCCGTCCGATCGGGGGGCGAGCGGGCGGAAGGGGCCCCACAGCTGGGCCAGGAGGACCCGCAGGTGCTGCGGTCGGGCAGCCGCCTGCTCGACCCGCAGCGGGCGGCCGGGCAGCCCGGTGGCCGCCCGCACCGTGTCCGGCGTCGGGAAGACGGCGCGGCGGGCGAGCTGGTCCCAGATGGTGAGGGCGAAGCCGAGGTTGACGTCCTGGGCCCCCTCGAGCCGGTGGTGGATGCGGTGGTAGTTGGGGCTGACCAGGATCCGCTCCAGCGGTCCGAACCCGAGGTTGGTGTTGGAGTGCTCGAAGGCGACGTAGCCGGCGTAGGCCACCAGCAGCGTGGTGGGGAGCACGCCGTTGGCCAGCAGCACGATGCCGGGCACCAGGGCGATGAGGTACGAGATGTGGATGAACGGATGGGTCCGGAAGACGGTGAGGACGCTCATGTCCTCCTGCGAGTGGTGCAGCTCGTGGAAGCGCCAGAGCACCCGGACCCGGTGATTGGCCAGGTGGGCCAGCCAGTTGCAGCCGTCCATGGCCACCAGGATCAGCCCGATGGCCAGCCAGCGGGGCAGCAGCCCGTCACGTGGGAGCACGATCCACGGCAGGGCCCGTTGGGCCACGTCGGCGAACGACAGCGACAGGGCCACCACCACCGGCCCGACCAGGGTGGCGTTGAGCACCGTGTACAGGGCGTCCTGCCGGTAGCCGCGGGCCAGGAACGGGCGGCGCTGGGCCGGCCGCAGCCGCTCCACGACCAGGACGACCGCCAGGATGACCAGGGTGAGCGGGCCGATGACCACGACCCGCAGGCCGTCCATGGCCGAGCCGAACCGGGTGCCGCCCCAGTGGTCGGACCAGCCGACCACGACCAGGGTGGCGGCGGCCGCCACCAGCAGGAGGGCCGGCAGGTAGAGCGGGAGTGACCGGGTCCGGCGGCTCGGCGACCCGGGTGCCGGGGCGACGCCTGCCGGAACCACGGGCGCCGGGGCAGCCACGTCGACCGGCACGGCGACGTCGAACGGCACCGTCACGTCCACGGCCGTGGGTGGGGCGGCCACGACGCCGCTAGAAGCCGACGCCACCACCGCCGCCTCCGGCCGCGGTGGTCGTGGTGGTGCCTCCCGTGGCGGTGCCGGAGGTCGTCAGCACGAACCACGTCCCGTCGACCCCCTGCCCCTTGTCGGTGCCCGGGGCGGCGTCACCCTCGTAGTAGTAGAGGCGGTGCCCCATGTACGTGACCTGGGTCGAGCCGTCCGGGCGGCTGGCCGTCGACACGGTGCCCGCCGCCCCGGACGGCAGGACGGGTGTCGTGCCGGCCGGCACGGTCAGCGGCGGCCAGACCACGGCGCACTGGCCCGTGCAGGCGGTGCCCGCGGCCGTGTCCGAGGTGTACTCGTAGAGGGTGCGTCCGTCCGGCCCGGTCAGCACCTTGCCGACCGAGGGGAGGGCGGTCGCCGCCAGCCGGAGCGACGCCGTGCCGGACGACCCGGTCGTCGTGGTGGTGGTCGAGCCGCTCGACGACGAGCCGCAGGCGGCCACCAGCACGGCCAGGGCCGCCAGCGAGCCGGTCACGGCGGTGGTGCGCAGGCGCCGACGGGTCAGGCGGGTCGGGCGCTCCCGGCGGGGCGGGTGCAGGGCGGTGGGGGCGGGGTATGTGCTCATCACCTCCGACTACCGGGGCCGGCTCCCATCCGTTCACCGCTCCCCGAACTTCGTCGCGTCGGGCCTGCCGGGGTCCAACCGCCCGCTGGCCCTACCGGTCCCGGCATACTGGTCGCGTCGTCCCCCTGACCGGCCGTGTGCGGAGGTCCCATGCCCGAGCTTCCCGAGATGCAGGCGCTCGCCGAGCGGCTCGACACGGCCGTGGCCGGACACGTCGTGGCCGCCGTCGACCCACTCGGCTTCACGGCCCTGAAGACGGTCACCCCGGCGCCGGGCGACCTGGTCGGCCGCACCGTGGCCTCGGTCGGTCGGCGGGGCAAGTACCTGGTCTTCGACCTGGGCGACGGCCTGCGGGTGCTGATCCACCTGTCCCAGGCCGGACGCCTCGACGTCGAGCCCGTGGCCAAGGCGACCCGTCCCAAGGGCAGCGTGGTCCGCATCCGATTCGAGGACGGCGATGCGCTCCTCGTGCGCGAGCACGGCAGCCAGCGCAAGGCCGCCTGGTGGGTGCTCGGCCCGGGCGACGACGGGCCGCTGGCCGTGCTCGGGCCGGAGCCCGACGAGGACGCCTTCGCCGACCTCCTGATGACAGGCGACTCGGGCCGCCGGATCCACACGGTCCTGCGCGACCAGCGGACCCTGGCCGGCCTCGGACGGGGCTACGTCGACGACGTGCTGAACATGGTCGGACTGTCGCCGTTCAGCTCGCTCAAGTCCCTCACCACCGAACAGCGCACCTCGCTGGTCGAGGCCATCCGCACCGTCCTGGCCGGCGCCCTCGACCAGGAGCGACAGCGGGAGGGCGGGCTGTCGGAGCCGAAGCTCGGGCTGCGCTTCGCCGTCCACAACCGGTCGGGCCAGCCGTGCCCGCGCTGTGGGGAGACACTGCACCGGGTTTCCTACGAGTCCTACGAGATCGTCTACTGCCCGCACTGCCAGACCGACGGCCGGGTACTGGCCGACCGCCGCATGTCGCGCCTGCTGCGTTGAGCCCGCGGCCCGGTCCGCCTCAGTCGGCGGCGATGGCCGCCAGCACGTCGAGCTTGGCCGCCCGGCGGGCCGGCCAGGACGCCGCTGCCAGCCCCAGCAGCGCGGCGATGACCAGGAACACCACCAGGCTGCCGTAGGGGACCACGATGTCGGTGATCCCCTGCTTCTTGAGCGACACGGACAGCGCCACTCCCAGCCCGGTGCCGAGCACCACGCCGATGATGGCGCCGAAGATCGACAGGATGACCGCTTCGGCCCGGATCATGGCCCGGACCTGCCGCCGGCGCATGCCCACCGCCCGGAGCAGACCGATCTCGTGGGTGCGCTCGAACACGGACAGCATGAGCGTGTTGACGATGCCGATCAGGGCGATGAGCACGGCCAGGGCCAGCAGCACGTAGATGATGCCGAGCAGCTGGTTCACCTGGGCCTGCTGGGCCTTCTCGAACTCGGCCTGGGTCTGCACCTTCACGTTGGGGAACTGGGCCAGGCCGGCGGTGACGGCGCGGTGGGTGGCCGGGGACGTCCCGCCGGCCGCGCTGATCAGCACGGCGGCCGGGAGCGGGTTGTCGAAGTGGTCCAGGAAGTAGCGGCCGCCGACCAGGTAGCTGCCGAACACCGCGTTGGGCTGGTAGATCCCACCGATCCGGATGGTGGTGGCGCCGGTCTTGGCGAACGTGACCTTCTCGTGGTCGCCGACGGCGAGGTGGTGCTGGTCGGCCGTCGTGGTGTCGATGAGGAGCTGGCCGGCGGCCAGGGCCGGTGCGCCGGCGCCCGACGCCATCCGCAGGTTGATCGTCCGGTCCAGGCCCGGGGTGGTGACGCCGCCGAGCGACGAGACCGAGTCGCCCAGCAGGAACTGGCCGGTGTAGACGGTGGTGACCGCCGTCACCCCGGAGATCCCGGCCGCCGTGGTCGGCACCGCGCCGCTCATGGACGAGGACGGCCCGCCGTTGCCGTTGGAGATGACGATGTAGTCGGCCCGCAGCGCCTGGTCCACGCTGCTGGTGGCCGACTTCGACAGCGACGCCCCGAACACGGCGATGGTGGAGACCAGCGCCAGGCCGATCATCAGGGCGGCGGCCGTCTGGGCGGTGCGCTTCGGACTGCGCATCGAGTTCTCGCGGCCGAGCTTCCCCGACGGGCCGAGCAGGGCGGCCAGCGGGCGCCCGATGACGCTCGACATCGGCCGGGCCACCAGCGGGGCCAGCATGCCCACGCCGAGGAAGGCGCCCACCGCGCCGAGGCCCACCAGCTGGATGGCCGGCGCCGTCAGCCCCACGCCCAGCAGGACGGCGCCGCCGATCAGCAGCACCGACCCGGCCACCACCCGCCGCCGCGAGGACTCGGCCGCTTCCGTCACCTGGTCGGAGATGGCGGCCATGGGCGAGATGCGCACGGCCCGACGGGCCGGGCTCACGGCCGACACCACGGTCACCCCGATGCCCACCACCAGCGCCGCCACCACCGTCCGGCCGGCGAAGACCAGCCCGCTGGAGGGCAGCGTGATCCCGAACCCCTTCAGCAGGGCCTGCAGGCCCACCGCGGCCAGCACCCCGAGTCCGAGTCCGACCAGCGAGGCGAACAGCCCAACGATGGCCGCCTCGGCCAGCACGGAGCGGAACACCTGGCGCCGACTGGCGCCGAGCACCCGCAGCAGGGCCAGCTCGCGGGTGCGCTGCCCCACGATGATGGAGAAGGTGTTGAAGATCGTGAACCCGCCGACGAACAGTGCGATGAAGGCGAAGATCAGCAGGGCGGTCGAGAAGAAGCCCAGTGCGTTGTTGATGGTGGACGAGGACTCGTCGGCGACGGTCTGGCCGGTCACCACCTCCACCCCTGCCGGCAGCACCCGGGCGATGTCCCGTTGGACCTGCGCCTTGTCGGCACCGGGCGCGGCCAACACGTCGACGGTGTCGTACTGGCCGACCCGGTCGAACAGCTGCTGGGCGGTCGGCAGCCAGAAGGCGGCGATGGTGGCGCCGGCCAGGTTGTTGGCCGTCCCGAACTGGGCGATGCCCGAGATGGTGAAGTTCCGGGGCGGCCCGATCAGCAGGATCCGGACGGACTGGCCCACGTGGAAGTGGTACTTCGACGCGGTGCCGGCGTCGACCACCACCTGGCCGTCGGTCGTGGGGGCGGACCCCTGGCGCAGCTTCAGGGCCGACAGCGACGTGTTCGGATCGAACGACGTGCCGATGGTCGGGGCCCCGCCGGTGGCGATGGCCTTGCCGTTCGCCGCGACGAACTGGGCGTAGCCCGACGCCGTCCCGTTGACGGCGGCCACGCCGGGCACGGCACGGACGGTGGCGGCCACCGACTCCGGGATCGGGTTGCGGACGGCGCCGGAGGAGCCCGTGAAGGCGGCGTGCCCGCGGACGACGAAGCTGACGTTCTGGTAGACGTTGGAGAACAGGTTGTCGAACGTGGCGTGCAGCGTGTCGGTCAGGATCAGCGTCCCCGACACGAACATGACACCGAGGATGATGGCCAGCGCGGTCAGTGCCAGCCGGAGCTTGTGGGCCAGGACGCCCTTCAGGGTGGCCCGCCACATGTCAGGCGCTCAGGGCCTTCATCTGCTCCAGGACGGCGTCGGCCGTCGGCGCCGCGAGGTCGGCCACGACCCGGCCGTCGGCCAGGAAGACCACCCGGTCGGCCCGGGCCGCGCCCCGGGGGTCGTGGGTCACCATGGCGATGGTCTGGCCGAATTCGTCGACCGACCGGCGCAGGAACTCGAGCACCTCGGCCGAGGCGTTGGAGTCGAGGTTGCCGGTCGGCTCGTCGGCGAACACGAGGTCGGGCCGGCCGACCAGCGCCCGGGCGCAGGCGATGCGCTGCTGCTGGCCGCCGGACATCTCCTTCGGGAGGTGGCCGAGCCGGTCACGCACCCCGAGCTGGTCGACCAGGTAGTCGAACCAGGCGCGGTCGACCGGCCGACCGGCCAGGTCGCCGGGCAGGAGGATGTTCTCCTCGGCCGTCAGCGTGGGGACGAGGTTGAAGGACTGGAACACGAAGCCGATGCGGTCGCGCCGCAGCCTGGTCAGGCCGGAGTCGTCCAGGTCCTGGATCTCCTCGTCCCCCACGAAGACCTGGCCGGAGGTCGGCGCGTCGAGTCCGGCCATGCAGTGCATGAGGGTCGACTTGCCCGATCCCGACGGGCCCATCACCGCCGTGAAGCGGGCCCGCTCGATGGCCACCGACACACCGGCCAGTGCGTCGACCCTCGCCTCTCCGGTGCCATAGGTCTTCACCAGGTCGACGGTCCGGGCCGCCGCAGCCGTGGGCGGTGCGCTCGCATCGGTGACGGCCATCAGGGAACCCTCCGTGGGTAGGCGGTTGCGGGTGGTTGCGGTTGCGGTGCCGGCGGGACCGGGCGGCGGCACCGGGCCGCGGCGCAGGCGACCCGCCAAGGGTACCCCGGCCGGCACTGGCGACCGATGTGGCCCGAGGACGTCCCACGGGCCCGTCGGCCCGCCGTCCGCGCCCGTCGGACGTCAGCGCAGGCCGTCGGGCTGGAACCCGATGCGCCGCACCGGCAGCCGGTGGATGTCGGCGTCGCGGCGGGCCACCTCGTCGGCCAGGCCATAGGCCACCGCCTCGTCAGGGGTGAAGTAGCGGCCGGCGGCGGCGTCCGCGCCCACCTCCTCCACCGACCGGTCCGCCGCCCGGGCGATGCATGCGCACAGTGACGTCCACTGCTCGCGCAGCGCGTCGGCCTGGGCGCCGAGCTGGGCTGCGCTGCCGTGGAACTCGGCCTCCGGCTCGGTCAGCCGCACCGACGTGTGGCCGGCCAGGGTCCGGTGGTCGCACACCGCCAGGACGGCCACCGCCGGACCGTGCACCCGACCGGAGGCGAACGCCTGCACGGGCACGCCGACCAGGCCGAGGACGTCGACCAGGCTCAGGGCGGCCGCCAGGGTGCCCGACGGGCAGTCCATGCGCAGCTCGACCGGGTCGTCGCCCAGGGCATCGAGGGTCATGAGCTGGGCGGCCAGGTCGGTGGCGGCCCGGTCGTCCAGCGGGCCGGTCAGCTGGACGACCCGACGGGAGAAGAGGTTCTGGGCCAGCCAGTCCCCCACCTCGGCCACGTCGCGTGGGTCCTCGACGGTCATGAGCGCTCCTCCTCGTCCGGTACGTCGGCCAGCCGCCACTCGAGCCGGCGGCCCAGGGCGGCGGCGTAGCGGTCGACCGTCGAGAGCAGGATGTCGGAGGCCCCGTTCTCGATGCGGGCCACCGCCGACTGCGACGTGCCCATGCGGGCCGCCACCTGGGTCTGGGACAGCCCGAGGTTGCGGCGGCGGTCGGCCAGCTCGTCGCTCAGCGCGTGCCGGCGCACCGACAGCTCGCGGAACCCGGGGAACACCGACTCGCGCTGGTCTGCCATGACTCTCCTCTGCCGGGCGGCCCGTCCTCCGGCCGCCCGCTCGTGTCGTCACCGGTCGGTCACCGGTTCCCCGCCCGTGTCGCCGATCGTATCCCGACCATGATATCTCGTCCATGAGATATCATGGGGGCGATAGCGGGGGGAGACGCCGCCTGCTGCGAGGAGGTCCAGGTGGAACCACGACACAGCCTCATCCCCACGGTGGTCGACGAGTCGGGCCGGGGCGAGCGGGCCTTCGACATCTACTCGCTACTGCTCCGCGAGCGGATCGTCTTCCTGGGCCAGGAGGTCGACGACCAGGTGGCCAATCTGATCATCTCGCAGATGCTCTACCTGGAGGCCCAGGACCCGGACAAGGACATCCACCTGTACATCAACTCGCCCGGTGGCATGGCCTACGCCGGCATGGCCATCTACGACGTGATCCAGCACGTCCAGCCGGCCGTGTCCACCATCTGCGTGGGCATGGGGATGTCGGCGGCGGCGATGGTGCTGTGCGGGGGCGCACCCGGCAAGCGGCTGGCCCTCCCGAACGCCCGGATCATGATCCACCAGGGCAGCGCCGGCACCCGCGGCGCCCCGAGCGACATGGAGATCCAGCTGCGCGAGGTCCTGGCCCTCACCCGCCGGATGGGCGAGATCATCGCCCACCACAGCGGGAAGCCGGTCGAGGAGGTCATGCGCGACATCGACCGCGACTACTTCATGACCCCCGAGGAGGCCATCGAGTACGGGCTCATCGACGCCGTCATCAGCCCGCGGTCCGGTCTGCTGGCGGCGGCCGGGGCCACCACCGGGGCGGCCGCCTGACGCACCCGCCCGGGGCTCACCGCGGATGCGGCGTCCGGCTCAGGAATCCGACGCGGTGCAGCAGAGCGGCGAGCCCGCCGGTGACCGCGAGCAGCCAGACGCCGACGGCAAAGGACACCAGTGCCACGCCCCACAGGGCACGGGCGGGGCCACCGCCGATCAGCAGTCCGACCGTGCCCAGCACCGGTCCGGCGGCACAGAGGAGCGTGCCGACCACCACCACCCGTGGTAGCGGACCGCAGGACCCGCCGCCGGGGCACACCGCTGCGGACCCGGTCGCCGGCGGGTGGAGGGAGGGCCCACGGACGGCCCGGCCGTTCGGACAGGAGTTGACCGGGCTCAGGACCGCGTCGCGGCGCCCGGCACGCCCGGCCAGCCAGACGGCGGAACTGAGCACGAACAGTGCCAGGCCGAGGGCGATGACGAACATCCCGACCATGACGACGACCGTGCCGGCGAAGGGCGCGGGTCGGTTGTCGTGGATGGACTCCCACCGCGGGTGCACGCCGGCCACGGTGATCACGCCGCCGAACAGGGTGATGGCCAGGCCGAGGCCCGAGACGCTCAGGTCCGCCTCGAGCGCGCCCTTCGGGTCGTCCCGCACGTTCCGCACCCAGTCCGCCGTCTTCGCCACCGGCGACGAGTCTGCCACCGGGTTATGGCCGACCGCGACGAGCCGGCGGTCGCGTCGCCGGTGGGGCAAGCTGGCACCGTGTCGTCCGCCGTGCCACCTGCCGGGTCGCCCGAGGTCTCACCCTCTCCCATGCTGAGGATCTTCGTGCGCAACGCCGAGGCGAGGTTCCCGCCCGCCCAGCTGGCCGAGCTCGCCCGACGCGCACCGGCCATCGCCGGCACCACGGCGTCGGCCGACGGGCGCCGGGCCCGCCGCTGCGCCGAGTGGGCGATGGAGGTGGCGGCGGGTACGGACCGGTCCCATCCACGGTGGGCGCGGGTCCACGAACTCCACCGCGAGTGGCGCGACCTCTGGTTCGGCGTCCGCATGGGCACGTCGGGACCCCGGGGGCCCGAGACCGTGGTGGGTGAGGACGTACACATCCTGTGGGTCGAGGAGGCGGTGGACGTCGCCTGCCGGGCCGCCGCCGAGTCGGGGTGGGAGCACGTCGGGTGGGGCACACTCCTCGACGAATTGATCGCCATGGAGCCGGCCGCCTGACGCGCCCGGTCGCCCGGCCGCCGCGTCCCGATTCCCCCTTCACAAACCGACATCCGGGGCGCACACTGGGGAGTGAGGGATCGGAGCGGATCCCGAGAGGAGGTAGCCGATGGGCAGTCTGCGCAGAGGTACCTCATCCTGAGCCGGAGCAGCGAGGGAGTCGCCGGGCGACGGTCCGGCCGGCCCAGGGAGACCCAGGCAAGCGGCTCGCAATGGGAGCGTTGCAACGTCGGGGCGAGAACGTCCCACCTGGTCGCCATCTCCTGAACGCCCCCCGGACTCGGACGACAACTGAAGGCGAGCGCCCGCTCCCCGCCAGCGTGTGGGACGGGCGCTCCGCCATGTCCGGGCACCGTCCGCCCGGTGTCCCCTGTCAGCCCGGCCGGCGCCCTCGTCGGTCCGGCTCCCGCCCGGCCCGCCTCACTGGTGGCGCATGATCCGCTCGAACTCCTCGGCGGGGTCGACCGGCGGCAGCGGGCCCACCGTGATGGACAGGCCCAGCAGCGATGCCGGCGCCGGGGCCGGCGGCTGGTAGTCGGTGCACACCGGGAAGGGTCGGCTGTAGCCGACGGTCAGGAAGGCGCCGTCGGGTGACCACGCCAGCGGCGGATGGACGCCGAGCAGGCGCCGGGCCAGCTCCTCGCCGTCGGCCGACAGCACCACCTCGAGCGAGCCGTCGACCAGACGGCCCTCCGCACCCAGCAGCAGGCCCTCCCCGTCCTCACCGGTCGGGAGGTCGGCGGCCACGGTGTGGGCGCCCCCCTTGCCGGCCAGGCACCAGCGCACCTGGCCCTCGGCCAGATACCAGGCCCACCCGGAGTTCCAGTCGCCCTGCTCGCACAGCACGGCGGTGCCCAGTACCGGCAGGGCGCCCCCGAAGGCGGCCGCCATGCGGAACCCGCCGGCGATGTTCGGGCCCGCCACCTCGTGCAGCTTGTCGCCCACCCGCAGGTCGTAGTGGAGGCGCGGCGCGGTCCACGGCACCCGCATGTGCCGGATGCGGGTCATGTGGCCGTCGTCGATCGGGAGCACCTGGTTGCGCTCCGCCTCGGCGAACCACAGACGGGTCAGCTCATCGACCAGCTCGGGCCGCTCGTCGGCCAGGTCGTGGGACTCGGTGGGATCGGTCCGGGTGTCGTACAGCTCCCAGCGGTCGGTGGCGAAGTCGTGACTGCCGTCGATGGCCTCGCGCTCGGCGGCCGTCAGCTGGTTCACGTGGTTGGTGACCGCCTTCCAGCCGTCGCGGTACATGGCCCGGCTGCCCCAGCACTCGTAGTACTGCGACGGGTGGGGGTCGGGCGCCGCCGCGTCGCGCACGACCGGCACCAGGGTCGAGCCGTCGAAGCTCATCTGGGCGATGCCGTCGACCTCGTCGGGCAGCTCCAGACCGCAGAGCTCGAGCACCGTGGGCAGCACGTCGGTGGCGTGGCAGTACTGGTGGCGCAGCGCCCCGGCGTCGTCGACGCCCGGCCCGGCCAGCACGAACGGATCGCGCACGCCGCCCTCGAACGTGTACCGCTTCCACCGCCGGAACGGCGTGTTGCCGGCCAGCGCCCAGCCCCACGGGTAGTGCCCGCTCGAGCCGAACCCGCCGAGGTCCGCGACATGGGCCAGCTCGTCCTCGATGTCGTCCGGCTCGTCGGAGATGTAGTGGCCGAGCTGGTTGTACGTCCCGTTGGGCCCGCCCTCGCCCGACGCCCCGTTGTCCGACACGCACAGCACGATCGTGTGGTCGAGCTCGCCGGTGGCCTCGAGGTGGTCGAGGAGGCGGCCCATCTGGTGGTCGGCGTGGGCGATGAACGCCGCGCACACCTCCATCATCCGGGCGTACAGGCGGCGCCGGGGCTCGTCGATGGTCGACCACTCCTCGACCCACGGCGGACGGGGCGACAGTGGCGTGCCGGGCGGCAGGATGCCGAGGTCGAGCTGGCGGCGGTGGGTGGCCTCCCGCCAGGCGTCCCATCCCTCGTCGAACCGGCCGTGGAACCGCTCGATCCACTCCTCGGGCGCCTGGTGGGGTGCGTGCGGCGCCCCCGAGCCGTACCAGAGGAAGAACGGCCGGTCCGGGTGGGACAGACGCAGCTCCGACAGGTAGGCGATGGCGTTGTCGGCCAGGTCGGCCTCGAGGTGGTACCCCTCCTCCGGCGTCCGGGGCGGCTCGACGTGGTTGGTGTCGCGCACGAGGTTGGGGGTCCACTGGTTCGTCTCGCCGTTGAGGAAGCCGTAGTAGCGGTCGAAGCCGAGCGACGTCGGCCACATTCCGTAGGGGCCGGTGTCCCGCTCGTCCCGCGGGACCAGGTGCCACTTGCCGACGCAGAAGGTGGCGTACCCGTCCGCCCGGAGGATCTGGGCCAGCGTCCCGGCCGACCGGGGGAAGTGGCTGGCGTACCCCGGGAAGGTGGTGGGCAGGTCCGGCAGCATGCCCATGCCGACGCGGTGGTGGTTGCGCCCCGTCAGCAGGCACGACCGGGTGGGCGAGCACACCGCGGTGGTGTGGAAGTTGGTGAACCGGAGCCCGCGGGCGGCCAGCCGGTCGATGGCGGGCGTCTCCAGGTCCGAGCCGTAGCCGCCCAGATGGGCGAAGCCGAGGTCGTCGAAGACGATGACCAGCACGTTGGGCGCCCCGCTGCGATACGGCTGGGGCACGGGCAGCCGTTCGGCCTCGGCCATCGACAGCGGTGATGCGACATCGGTCATCTGCAGGTCCCCCTCCCCGTGCGCCCGCACGGTGTCGCCGCCGAGGGTAGGACGTGCGCGGCGCCCGCACCAGCACACCCGGCCGTGCGTCGTCGGCCCCGGATACCTGCCGGTAGGCACCCGACCCGGCCACCGGCACCCCGGGCGCGAGGGGGTGCCTGGCCTATGCTTCGCGCGGCAGCGACCGCCGCTGCCGGCCGGCCCCCGGGGAGAGCGAGTCAGAGCATGCCGTCACCCCCGGACGAGTCCGCCCGGGCATCCGGCCCGGCGGGGGACGACGAGGCCCTGGCCGGCACCGGACCCGAGCGGGCCACCGCCGTCACGACGGGGGACGCGCCGGTCGACGGGGCCGACACGGATCCGGTCGGACCGGCACCCGCAGCGCCGGAGACCCCTCCCGGCCCGGCAGCCGACGACGCGCTGTCCGCACGGCTCCGCCTGCTGCGCCGCATCGGCTGGGTGGCGTGCACCTGCATGGCCCTCGGGCTGTTCGCCTACAGCGTGCACATCTACCGCCGGTTCGACCTGACCACCGACTTCGCCATCTCGAACCAGGCCTGGACCCTCATCGCCCACGGTCACCTCGACCCCTACTCCACCCTCAACCCGTACAACTACCCGCACTACGGCTACCCGTTCTGGAAGGACCACTTCGAGCTGATCATGTGGCCCCTGGCCCTGCTGTGGTTCCTCTATCCCCACAGCATCGACCTCCTGTTCGTCCAGGACGTCGGCCTGGCCGGGTCGACCCTGGTGGCGTTCCTCTTCCTCGTCGACCTCCTCGACCGGCGGTGGGCATCGCGGCCCCGCACGGCCGGGGCGAGCCGGGTGCCGGTGGCGCTGGCGGCAGGTGGCCTGGTGGCCCTGCTGATCAACCCGTGGACCTACTGGGCCGCCTCCTTCGACTTCCACATCGAGCCCCTGGCCGCCCTCTTCCTGCTGCTGGCCGCCCGGGACCTCTGGGCCGGTCGGGGCCGCCGGTCGCTGGTCTGGATCGTGCTGGTCCTGCTGTGCGGGAACGTCTCGTCGACGTACCTGTTCGCCCTGGGCATCTGCGCCGTGCTGGCCCGCCGCGACCTGCGCCGGAAGGGCGTCGGGCTCATGGCCCTCGGCCTGGTGTGGGCCGAGGCGGTCGGGGCCGTGGGCGGCGGCACCGGCACGCTGATCGCCGGCAACTACGGCTATCTGGCCCACCCCCGACCCGGGCAGACCCCGAGCAACCTGGCCATCGTGAAGGGCGCCCTGCTGCACCCGGGGACGCCGCTGCACATGCTGCACAGCCGGGCCGCCAACATCTACCGGATCCTGGCCCCGTCCGGCATCATCGGCGTGGCCAGCCCGCTCGGCTTCGGCGTCGCATTCGTGGTGCTGCTCAGCAACGAGCTCAACGCGTCGCCGGTGTTCTCGAGCCCGCTCTCGTCCTTCCAGAACCTGCCGCTGTGCTGGTTCGTCCTGATCGGGAGCGTGGAGCTGCTGGCCTGGTTCCTGACCCGGCCGGCCCGGGCCTGGCGGTGGGGCGCGGCCGTGGTCGGCGTCGGGCTCCTCGTCCAGTGCGTCGTGCTGGCCGTGCTGTGGATCCCCCGTGCCCCCACCGAGTTCCTGGTGGTCGACGGGCCGACCGCCGCGGCCCTGGCCCGGGTGGAGTCGGGCATCCCGGCCGGCGACGAGGTCATCGCCTCCCAGGGCGTGGTCGGCCGGTTCGGCGACCGGCAGTACGTGTACCCGTTCCTCGACCTCGGCGGCGGCGGCCAGGTCGTCCCCCTCCACGGGGTGCCGGTCACCGTCGTGCTGACCTCGGCGGGGGTCGAGTACACCACCCCGGCCGACATCGACGCCACCGTGGCCCACCTCGAGTCGCTCGGCGCCCGTCGGATCCCGTCGGGCCACGGTGTGGTGGCCCTGCGGTGGAGGCCGCCGCCCGGCGCCCGCTCCCTCACCATCCCGCCCACCACGCCCGGCTGACGGAGGCCACGTCCGTCCCCCGCACCGGTCCCGCCGCCGGGTCCGGCGGCCACGTGCCGCCGGTGGTCGGGAGGTCGTAACCTGTGCCGGTGACCCCCCGAACCGAATTCACCCGCGCGTCCGTCTGGAGCGTGGGTCACGCCGAGGCCCCCGAGGTGGTCACGTCGGCCTGGATCGACGAGCAGCTGGCCGAGACCTTCGACCGGTGCGGCATCCGGCCGGGACTGCTCGCCTCCGTGGCCGGCATCCTGGAGCGGCGGTGGTGGCCGGAGGGCGTCACCTTCGACGAGGCGGCCGCGCTGGCCGGCACCCGGGCGCTCGAGCTGGCCGACGTGGCACCGGACGACGTCGACCTGCTGATCTCCACCTCGGTGTGCAAGCACCACCTGGAGCCGAGCGTGGCCTGCTCGGTCCACTACCGGCTGGGCCTCGGTCCCGAGTGCGTCAACTACGACCTCGGCAACGCCTGCCTCGGCTTCGTCAACGCCATGCAGATCGGCGCCATGGCCATCGAGACGGGCCAGGCCGCCACCGTGCTCATCGTCGACGGCGAGGGCAGCCGGCACACCCAGCTCGCCACCATCGAGCGGCTGCGGCGTCCGACGGCCACGGCCGGCGACGTCTTCGACCAGTTCGCCTCCCTGACCCTCGGCTCCGGCGCGGCCGCCATGGTCATGGGCGGCCCCCGCCAGGGCGGGCACCGCTACGTCGGCGGCATCAGCCGGGCCGCCACCGCCAACCACGAGCTGTGCGTGGGCGACCTCGACACCATGCGGACCGACACCGCCGCGCTGCTCGAGAACGGCCTGGCCCTGGCCAAGGAGGCCTTTGCCGCGTCGGTCGAGGCGGGCTGGGAGTGGACGACCTGCGACCGCTACGTCATGCACCAGGTGTCCAAGGTCCACACCACCCGGCTGTGCGACCTGCTGGGCGTGCCCACCGAGCTGGTGCCGCTCACCTACCCGGGCTTCGGCAACATGGGCCCGGCCGCCGTGCCCTACACCCTGTCGACCGTGGCCGACGACATCGCCGTCGGCGAGCGGGTGCTGCTGATGGGGATCGGGTCGGGGCTCAACTGCGCCGCCGCCGAGCTCGTCTGGTAGACGTGCCCCGCACCACGCCCGCCGCGCCCGGCCCGGCGGCGAACGTCCCCTCCCCCACGCCCGCGCAGCTGGCCGCGTGGGGACTCGATCCTGCCTGGTCCCGCCGCGTGCAGGTGGACGGCTCGGACGGACGGCCGGTCGACTGGCACGTGCTCGACACCGGGCCGGGACCGGCCGGCACCGTCGTCTGCGTCCACGGCAACCCGTCCTGGGGCTACGTCTGGCGGGACCTGCTGACCACGCTCCCGCCGGCCTGGCGGGTGGTGGCGGTGGACCAGACGGGCATGGGGTGGTCCGAGCGCGGGCGGCCGCGCCGGCTGGCCGACCGGGTGGCCGAGCTGGTCGCCTTCTGCCGCCAGGAGGTCGACGGGCCCCTGGTGCTGGCCGCCCACGACTGGGGCGGGCCGGTGGCCGTGGGGGCGGCCGGCGCGCTCGACGTCGAGGCACTGGTGCTGGCCAACACCGCGGTGGCCAAGCCCGACGACGTGGCCGTCCCCCCGCTCATCGCCGTGGCCCGAGGACTGGTCGACCTGGTCTGCCGCCGCACCCCGACGTTCGTGGAGGGGACGGCCCGCATGACCGCACCCGCCCACCGGGCCGCGCTGCGGGCCCCCTACCGGACGGCCGACCGGCGCGAGGCGGTCCGGGACTTCGTGGCCGACATCCCGGTCGGGCCGGAGGACCCGTCCCACGCGGCGCTGGCGGACTGCGCCGCCGTGCTGGCCGACCGCCCGGTGCCGACCCTGCTGCTGTGGGGCGGGCGCGACCCCGTGTTCCACGACCGGTTCCTGGCCGACCTGCGGGCCCGGGCGCCGCACGCCGACGTGGAGCGGTTCCCCTCGGCCGCACATCTGGTGACCCTCGACGCGCCGGTGGGCCCGGTGGTGGAACAGTGGCTGGCCGGCCTGCGGCGCGGTGCGGCACTGTCCCCCGTGCCGGAACCCCGTCCCGGGTCCGACGGGCCGTTCGTGTCGATCCTGGCCTCCCTCGAGGAGCGCCGGTCCGACCCCTCGCCCGTGTACCTCGGTCCGGACGGAAGCCTGTCCTGGGCCGATCTCGACGCCCGGTCGACGGCAGGGGCCGCCTCCCTCCGTGCCGCCGGGCTCCGGCGGGGCGACCGCGTGGCCCTGCTCGTGCCACCGAGCTGCGAGCTCCTGGTGGCCGCCGGGGCGGCGTGGAAGGCGGGTGGCGTCCCCGTGGTGGCCGACGCCTCGGCCGGCCTCCGCCAGCTCCGGCGCCTGATGCGGGCGGCCGCGCCCCGGACGGTGATCGGCACCCGGGCCACCGTCGCCCTGGCCGTGGCCGCGCGCCTCACCCCGGGCGCCACCGCCGTGGTGGTGGGCCCGTCACCGGGAACGGGGCTGCCCGGCGCCGTCTCCCTTGAGCCCGTGACCGGCACCACGGCCGCCGGCGTGCCGGTCGAGTTCGGGCCCGACGACACCGCCGCCATCGTGCACACGTCGGGCGCCACCGGGCCGGCCAAGGCCGTGCGGTACACCCACGGCGCCCTGGCCGCCCAGCGCGACGTGGTCGGCCCGCTGTTCGCCATGGAGTACGGCGACGCCTTCACCACCTCGTTCGGGCCCTTCATGCTGCTCGCGCCGTCGCTGCAGATGACCTGCGTCCGCCCGGACTTCCCGGTGGACGAGCCGTCGGCCCTCGGCTTCGACGAGCTGGCGGCCGCTGCCGGTCGGTCCACCGTCAAGGTGGCCTGGCTGTCCCCCGCCTCGGCGCGCCGCATCGTGGCCACGGCCGCCGGCCGCACCGTGCCCATCCCGCTGGTGATGCTGGCCGGGGCGCCCATCCCGGCCGACCTGGTGGCCGCCGTCCGGGCCGTCACCGGCGGCGACGTGCGCACCCCCTGGGGCATGACCGAGTGCCTGCCGGTCACGGACGGGACCCGGCCCGAGGCGCCCGGACCGCTGGGCGGCAACTCGACGGGCCGGCCCGTGCCCGGCGCCTCGGTGCTGGTGACCCCGCTCGACACGCCCACCGGGGACCTGCCCGACGGCTCGTGGGGCGAGCTGCTCGTCCATGCGCCCTGGATGTTCGACGGCTACGACGCCGCCTGGTCGGCCGATGCCGACACCTGGACGATGCGGGACGGGATCCGCTACCACCGCACGGGCGACGTCGGCTACGTCCACGACGGGCTCGTCTTCCACCTCGGACGGCGCCGCCACGTGCTCGCCACCGCGGCGGGTCCCCTGGCCAGCGTGGCCGTCGAGGAGCCGGTCCGGGCGGCCGTGGGGCGGCCGGTGGCGGCGGTAGGGGTCGGGCCGGACGGTGCCCAGGTGGTGTGCGTGGTGGTCGACGGCCCCGGCCGCCCGGCGGTGGCCGACGCCGACCTGCGGGCCCGGGTCCGGGCCGCCGCCGAGGTGCCCGTGGCCGCCGTCCTGGTCGGTCGGCTGCCGGTCGACCGCCGCCACGAGTCCAAGATCGACCGGACGGCGGTGGCGGCCGACGCCGCCGCACTCCTGGCCGGGCGATGAAGGTCCTGGTGACCGGGGGGTCGAGCCTGCTGGGCGCAGCCGTGGCCAACCGTCTGCTCGCCCGGGGCGACGCCGTGACCTGCTTCCAGCGCCGGCCCAGCGGCACCGGCGCCCGGGACGTGCTCGGCGACGTCCGCTCGGCTCCCGACGTGCTGGCCGCAGGCGACGGGCAGGAGGCGGTGGTGCACCTGGCCGCGCTGGTGGCACCGCGTCCCGCCTGGGCCGACGCCTACGCCGTCAACGTGGAGGGGACCGGGAACGTGCTCGAGGCAGCCGCCCGGTGCGGCCGGCTCCTCCACATCTCGTCGCCGTCCGTCGCCTTCCACGACGGACCCACCGTGGGCGCCGGGGCCGGTCCCGCCCGCTACGCCGGGAGCGACGCCTACACCCACACCAAGGCGCTGGCCGAACGGCTGGTACTGCAGCAGTCGACGGTCCCCACCGTGGTCCTGCGGCCCCACCTCGTCTGGGGGCCGGGCGACACCCAGCTGATCGGACGCATCGTCGACCGGGCCCGGCGCGGCCGACTGGCCCTGCCCGACCACGGCCGCGCCCTGGTCGACACCACCTACGTCGACGACGCCGCCGACGCGGTGGTGGCCGGGCTCGACCGGGCCGCCCCCGGCGAGGAGGCGGCGGGCCGGGTCTGGGTGGTCACCGGCGGGGACCCGCGCCCCCTGGCCGAGCTGGTCGAGGGCATCCTCCGGGCCGCGGGCCTGGATCCCGACGTCCGGTCGGTGCCGGCCCCGCTGGCCGCACTGGCCGGCCGCCTGCTCGGGCGCCTGTGGCCCGGCGACGAGCCACCGCTCACCCACTTCGCCGCCCGGCAGCTGTCGGTCGCCCACTGGTTCGACCAGCGCGAGACGCAGCGGGTGCTGGGCTGGCGGCCGCAGGTGGGGGTGGACGAAGGCCTGGACCGGCTGGCCGCCTGGTTCACGTCGCACTGATCCGGGCCGTAGTGATCCCGGCCGTCGCGGGCCCGGCCGGCTCAGCCCTCGGGGACGACCTCGGGCGAGGCGCCGCCCAGCGAACGGTTGCGACGGAGCCCCCGCACGCCGCGCAGACTGAGCTTGAGGTCGAACCCCTTGGCGGGCGTCGGCCCCGCGAAGAGGTCCTGGGTGAGCGGCGCCTCGACGGGATCGACGGAGCCTGACGCGTCCGCACCGTCCGCATCCACCGCCGCCGTCGCCACCGGCGCGACCGCTCCGGAGCCGGCCGGCACGCCGGCGGGGCCGTCGTGGGCCAGCGCCGCCACGGTGGCCTCGAGCGCCAGGGCACCCGCCCGCAGGTCCTTCAGGGTCGAATGGCAGCCCACCGAGTCGATCGGGCTGAGCGGGAACCCCGAGGTGGCCCGTCGGGCCAGGCGCACGGCGGTGTCGTCGACCTCGAAGTAGCCGGCCCGCAGCCGGTCGGTGCAGGACGGGTCGCCGTAGGCCCGCCGGTAGCGCAGCAGGGTCTCCCACAGGTGGGCCTGCCAGTACAGGCGGTGGTTCTCCTCGGTGTCCTCGGGCGAGCGCAGCCGGGCCACGGCCGGCAGGCGCACCAGCGCCGGGTCGGTGCCGGGCGGGAAGGGATTCGCCAGCACCGCCTCCACCGCTTCGAAACTGTGTCCCTCGTGGCCCACGATCCCTCGGTACGTGTCGCGTCCGTCCCCCGGGACCGCCGGACCGGCCGGCCCCCTGCTCCCGTCCACCCTACAAGGGGGTGTGCCACCCGGCCCAGCCCGACGTGGGCACCCCCGGGTGTCACTCCGGGGCCGGTCAGGGGGCGAGGGCGGCCCCCACCACGGCACCGGCCTGGTCCGTCTCGAGCAGGAAGCCGTCGTGGCCGAACTCGGAGGTGATGACGGTGCAGGCCGGCCGTCCCGGGAGGAGGCCGGCCAGGCCCTGCTGCAGACCGAGCGGGTAGAGCCGGTCGCTGTCGATGCCGGCCACTTCGACGGCGGCCGTCACCCGGGCCAGCGCGGCGGTCACCCCGCCCCGGCCCCGGCCCACGTCGTGGCTGTTCATGGCCTCGCTCAGCACCACGTAGGAGTTGGGGTCGAACCGGCGGCCCAGCTTGGCCCCCTGGTAGGCGAGGTACGACTCCACCGCGTAGCGGCCGCCGGCCGACGGGTCCTCCTCACCCTGGGGGCGCCGGCCGAACCGGTGGTCGAGTTCGGCCGTCGTGCGGTAGCTGATCTGGCCGATCCCCCGGGCCAGGGCCATGCCCGCCACCGGGGCGCGGCCCGTGCCGTAGTAGTCGCCCCCGGCGTAGTCGGGGTCGAGCCGGACGGCCCGGCACTGGACCGAGCACAGGGCGATCTCCTCGGCCGTGGCCGCCGCCCCGACGGCCAGCACGGCGGCCCGGGCCACCCGGTCGGGATGGCCCACGCACCACTCGAGGACGCGCATCCCGCCCATCGAGCCGCCCACCACGCCCGCCCACCGGTCGATCCCGAGCTCGTCGGCCAGCAGCACCTCTGCCGCCACCTGGTCGCGGATGGTGATGCGGGGGAAGCGCGATCCCCACGGCGTCCCGTCGGGAGCGGGGGACGACGGTCCGGTCGTGCCCTGGCACCCGCCCAGGACGTTCGGGCACACGACGAACCAGCGGTCGGTGTCGATGGGCGCGCCCGGACCGATCAGGGGGTCCCACCACCCCTCCGTCGGGTGCCCGGGTCCGGCCGGACCGGCGGCGTGCGAGTCGCCGGTCAGGGCGTGCAGCACCAGGACGGCGTTGCCCCGCGCCGCATCGAGCGTCCCCCACGTCTCGTAGGCGACCGTCACCTCGGGCAGGCTGGCGCCGTGCTCCAGCGTCAGCCCCTTCCCGCCCCCGTCGAGCCTGGCGAACCGACGCCCGCCCGGCTCGTCGCCGGGCTGCCAGGCCAGCGCCGCGGAGGGGTCCGTCACGCCCCCTTGGCTGCGGCGAAGCCGAGCTCGAGGTCGGCCAGGATGTCGTCGACCGACTCGATGCCGATGCACAGACGGACCAGGTCGGGCGTGACGCCGGTCGAGACCTGCTCGGCCTCGGTCAGCTGCGAGTGGGTGGTCGAGGCCGGGTGGATGGCGAGGCTCCGGACGTCGCCCACGTTGGCCAGGTGGCTGAACAGCTCGAGGCCCTCGATGAAGCGCCGGCCGGCGTCGGCCCCGCCCTCGATGCCGAAGGCCAGGATGGCCCCGCCGCCACGGGGCAGGTACTGCTGCTGGCGGGCGTGCCACGGACTGGAGGCCAGACCCGGGTAGGCGACCCATGCCACCTCGTCGCGGGCCTCGAGCCAGGCGGCCACGGCGGCGGCGTTCTGGACATGGCGCTCCATCCGGAGGCTCAGCGTCTCGATCCCCTGGATGAACAGGAACGAGTTGAAGGGTGTGGTGGCGGCCCCGAGGTCCCGCAGGTACTGGAGGCGTGCCTTGAGCACGAAGCGGGCGGGGAAGAGCGACTCGGGCAGCTCGCCGAAGACGAGGCCGTGGTAGCTCGGGTCGGGTTCGGTGAACCCCGGGAACCGGCCGCTCCCCTCGTAGTCGAAGGTGCCGCCGTCGACGATCACGCCGCCGATGGAGGTGCCGTGCCCGCCGAGGAACTTGGTGGCCGAGTGCACGACGATGTCGGCGCCGTGGGCCAGGGGGTTGCAGAGGTAGGGGGTGGCCAACGTGTTGTCGACCACCAGCGGGATGCCGTGGCCGTGGGCGATGCCCGACACCCCGGCGAAGTCCAGCACGTCGCCCTTCGGGTTGCCGAGCGTCTCGGCGTAGAAGGCCTTGGTCTCGGGACGGACGGCGGACCGCCAGGCGTCGAGATCGTCGGGATCGTCGACGAAGGTCACCTCCACGCCGAGCTTGGGCAGCGTGTAGTGGAACAGGTTGTACGTGCCGCCGTAGAGCGAAGCGGAGGACACCACGTGGCCGCCGTTCTCGGCCAGGTTGAGCAGGGCGATCGACTCGGCAGCCTGACCGCTGGACACGGCCAGGGCGGCCACGCCGCCCTCCAGGGCGGCGACCCGCTCCTCGAACACGGCCTGGGTCGGGTTCATGATCCGGGTGTAGATGTTGCCCAGTTCGGCCAGGCCGAACAGGGCGGCGGCGTGGGCCGTGTCGCGGAAGGTGTAGCTGGTGGTCTGGTAGATCGGCGTGGCGCGGGCGCCGGTGGTGGGGTCGGGCGCCGCCCCGGCGTGGATCTGACGGGTCTCGAATCCCCACTCGGGCATGGTGCGACTCCTTCGACGGCAGGTGGGCGGCGGTGGCCGCCTCGGACGGGACCCGATACTGACAAAAGTTGACCAAGTTGGTCAACTACAGGGCCGACCCGGGCGGCGGCCCGGCGGGCACCATAGGGTTTGGCCGGGCGTCCCCGCCGGGGACCGAGCCGAGGAGGACCGCCGGTGCGTCCGTCACCCGACAGCATGGCCGCCTACACCGACATGCGGCAGCGGCTGAGCGCCGTCCTGGCCGAGGTCGACGACGACCGGGCCGCCGCCACCCCCGTGCCCGCCTGTCCGGACTGGACGGTGACCGAGTTGACCGCCCACGTCTACGGGGTGGCCCGGGACGTGACCGACGGCAACGTGGCCGGCGCGGGGACCGACGCCTGGACGGCCTCGCAGGTGGAGCGCTTCGCCCCGCTGGGGCTGGCCGGGCTGGTGGCCGCCTGGAACGAGGTGGGGCCGGGGTTCGAGGCGGCGGCTGCGCGGTTCCCCGAGGCCATCGCCGCCCAGATCACCTTCGACTCCGGCGCCCACGAGCAGGACCTCCGTGGTGCGCTCGGCCGGCCGGGGGCCCGGGACGCGGCCACCGTGCAGATCGGGATCGAGTTCATGGGCGCCTCGCTCGGCCGGGTGGCGGAGGAGGCCGGTCTGCCCGGCGTCGAGATCGAGACCCCCGACATCGCCGTGGTGGCCGGCCCGGGGCCGGGCCGGGTCCGCCTGCGGACGGACACCTTCACCGTGGGCCGGGCGCTGACCGGCCGCCGCTCGGCCGCGCAGCTGGCTGCGCTGCCGTGGGAGGGCGATCCCGCCCCCTACCTCGTCATGTTCGAGGGGGCGCCCATCCGACCGCCCGCGGCCGACCTGGTCGAGTGAGCGGGGGCGGCCACGACCGGCCGCCCCCTCCCTGACGGACCGGCTCGCCGATCAGACCGGTTTGCCGTCCGAGCACCACGCGTTGGCCGGCACGCCCTCGCACGGGTTGGCCATGGTGGGCAGGCCCGACGGCAGCGGGTGCATCGTGACCTTGGTGGTCTGGGGGTAGACCATGCCCGACGTGCAGGGGCCGTTGCCGGTGTCGCACAGCACCTGGCCGAGCAGGTCCGAGCCGAGGTCGGTGGCGGTGGTCGTCACCCCGCAGACCGTCTTGGTCTGCTGGAGGTCGGACGGCGACGTCCCGTTCGGCGTGACGTTGCCCCGGAAGCAGTTCGAGGGCTGCCCGCTGTTGAGCGTCAGCTCGCCGAAGTCCGAGTTGCTCGGGTTCTTGAAGAAGCCGTTGTTCGAGAAGTGGTTGTCCAGCAGCGCGTTGTTCATGGGGTCGTAGACGCAACCGAAGGTGCCCGACTCCACGCCGCCGGTTCCGGAGCACGACTGGTTGTTCTCGGGGGTGCTCGAGTCCGGGTAGGGGATCATGAGGAAGCCCCACGCCCCGTTGTTGGAGAAGGTGTTGTTCCGCACCGTGTCGTTGCGGCCGCCCGACAGCGTCATGCCGGTGCCGGTCGGGCCCTGGCCCGCCGTGCCGGCCTCGGGCACGTTCGGGTTGTTGTTGTCGTGCACGTTGTTGTTCTGGAACACCCAGCAGGAGTGGGTGTGGGTGACCGGGCTGGTGCCCCCGTTCGGGCAGGCGCCGTTCTGGGGCGCCGGGGGGTCCCCGGCGATCTGCGTGTTGGTGTCGAACCCGTCCTTGTTGTTGTCGAGCTGCGAGTTCTCGAAGACGAGCGCACCGCCGGAGTTCGTGCCCGAGTAGCCGAGCGCGTTGTACTCCAGCCAGGCGTGGCTGATGGTGATCCCGCAGACCTGCTGGCAGGCACCGACGTACTCACCCGAGTCGTTGAAGTTGCTGGCGTAGGTCTGGGTCCATGTGGCCGGGCCGGCCGAGTCGGACGAGAAGATGCCGTACTGGGCGGCCGAGTTCTCGTCGCCGTAGAAGGTGGAGGTGGCCGTCAGGTAGCTCCCCTCGTAGCCGTGCAGCCCGATGGTGGCGCTGTCGGCGCCGCCGTTCCACCAGATCTCGTTGCCCGAGTCGCCCGAGCCGGCCAGGAAGTTGCACGCCGTCAGGTTGTCGACCGACACGCCGTCGGCCTTCCACACCACGATCCCGTTGCGGCCCACGGCCTTCCCGTCGGACCCGGTGGCGCCGTAGGTCTGGGCGGCAGGATCCGAGCTGCACTGGCCGTAGCCGGACTTGGTCCCGTCGACCACCACGCCGGAGCGGCTCATGCCCCGCAGGTGGAGGTCGGACGTCGAGATCATGACGCCGCCGTTGTCACCGTGGGCCGGGTCGGTCGGCTGGGTGCTGTCCGCCGTCTCGTGGTAGTCGCCCGGGGCGACCAGGATCCAGTCGCCGGGCTTGGCCGCGTTCACGGCCGACTGGATGGTCGTGTAGGCGCCGGCGTGGCCGTGGAACGTCCCGACGAGGAGCACCTTCCCGCTCGGCGCCGCCGTCGTCGTGCTCGAGGACGAGGACGAACTGCAGGCGGCCAGCAGGCCGGCCCCGAGGACGCACGTGGCCACGGCGGTCAGCGGCCGTCGCCGGCCCCGCTTCCGCAGGCCCCTCCGGACAGGATCCAGCACACCAGCACCCACGAGACTCCCCCTTCGTCGTTCCGCCGTACTCCGCACGCCCCCGGGTCGGGCGGACCCGACCGGCGTGCCGGGCAGAATCTAACAGCACGCCCGACGAGGGAGCGCGGACGGGGGACCCGACCCCGGCGTACATGGGGCCTGCCCGGGGGCGGGCCGCCACCGCTCCGACCGGATCTGCCGCGCAGGGGCTGGACTACCATGGGCGGCAGCGTCCCGGAACGGGGGTCACGGCCGCCGCAGGGGGCGGGACGCACGCTGACGGACCGGACGGTCCCACGCGGTGACCACCGGCCCCGAGGGCCGGCACGACGAAGGAGCCACCATGTCCAACGACACCCACGACTTCAAAGTCGCCGACCTGTCGCTCGCCGAGTTCGGCCGCAAGGAGATCGTGCTCGCCGAGCACGAGATGCCGGGCCTCATGGCCATGCGCGCCGAGTTCGGCGCCGCCCAGCCGCTGGCCGGCGCCCGGATCACCGGCTCGCTCCACATGACCATCCAGACCGCCGTCCTGATCGAGACGCTGACCGCCCTCGGCGCCGAGGTGCGCTGGGCCAGCTGCAACATCTTCTCGACCCAGGACCATGCGGCGGCGGCCGTCGCCGTGGGTCCCGACGGGACCGCCGACGACCCGAAGGGCGTGCCCGTCTACGCCTGGAAGGGCGAGACGCTCGAGGACTACTGGTGGTGCACCGAGCAGGTGCTGCGCTGGCCGGGGGGCGAGGGCCCGAACCTGATCCTCGACGACGGTGGCGACGCCACCCTCCTCGTCCACAAGGGCGTCGAGTTCGAGAAGGCCGGCGCCGTGCCCGACCCCTCGACCGCCGACTCCGAGGAGTACGCGGTGGTACTCGGGGTGCTGACCCGCAGCCTGGCCGAGGACGCCACCCGCTGGACCTCCATCGCCAACGGCATCAAGGGCGTCTCCGAGGAGACCACCACCGGCGTCCACCGGCTGATCGAGATGCAGGAGCGGGGCGAGCTGCTCTTCCCGGCCATCAACGTCAACGACGCCGTGACCAAGTCCAAGTTCGACAACAAGTACGGCTGCCGCCACTCGCTGATCGACGGCATCAACCGGGCCACCGACGTCCTCATCGGGGGCAAGGTGGCCGTGGTGTGCGGCTTCGGTGACGTGGGCAAGGGCTGCGCCGACTCGCTGCGCGGCCAGGGCGCCCGGGTCGTGGTGACCGAGATCGACCCGATCTGCGCCCTCCAGGCGGCCATGGAGGGCTACCAGGTGGCCACCCTGGAGGACATGCTCGACACGGCCGACATCTTCGTGACCACGACCGGCAACAAGGACGTCATCCGGGCCGAGGACATCGCCCGCATGAAGCACCAGGCCATCGTGGGCAACATCGGCCACTTCGACAACGAGATCGACATGGCCGGCCTCATGGCCACCCCCGGCATCGAGCGGGTGAACATCAAGCCCCAGGTCGACAAGTGGGTCTACCCCGACGGCAAGGCCGTGATCGTCCTGTCGGAGGGCCGGCTGCTCAACCTCGGAAACGCCACCGGCCACCCGAGCTTCGTCATGTCGAACTCCTTCACCAACCAGACCATGGCCCAGATGGAGCTCTTCACCAACGAGGGCCGCTACGAGACCAAGGTGTACCTGCTGCCCAAGCACCTCGACGAGAAGGTGGCCCGCCTCCACCTCGACGCCCTGGGCGTCCGCCTCACCACGCTCACGCCGGAGCAGGCCGACTACATCGGCGTCCCGGTCGACGGCCCCTACAAGCCCGAGCACTACCGGTACTGACCGGCCCGGGCGGTCGGGACCGGCGGCGACGCCGACCCGTCCGCCCCGGCGTCCGGCCTCCCGGGTAGCCACTCCACCGGCATGCGCGCCGTCCCGACCACGGTCACCCGCTACGACGTGGTCGACCGCGTCGCCACCATCACGCTCGACCGACCCGAGCGCCTCAACGCGTGGACGGCCACCATGAACGCCGAGTACCGCGCCCACCTGGCCGCGGCCGCCGACGACCCCGGTGTCCGGGTCATCGTGGTGACCGGGGCCGGACGGGGGTTCTGCGCCGGGGCCGAGTCCGACGACCTCGCCGGCCACGCCGAACGGGGGTCGTACGACGCCGGGGCGCCGGACGACCTGGCCATGCCGGGCTACGGGGTGCGCCCCGAGTTCGATGCCGAGCTGGCGTACCACTTCGGCATCGACAAGCCCGTCCTGGCCGCCGTCAACGGCCCGGTCGCCGGGATCGGCTTCGCCCTGTCCTGCTACCACGACCTCCGGTTCGCCGCCCGGGGCGCCAAGTTCACCACCGCCCACGGCCGGCTCGGGCTGCCGTGCGCGTTCGGCCTGGCCTGGCTGCTGCCGCGGCTCATCGGCCTGCCCCGCGCCCTCGACCTCATCCTGTCGAGCCGGACGTTCGACGCCGACGAGGCCCACGCCCTCGGACTGGTGACCGCGGTGGTCGACGGGCCCGACCTGCTCGACCACGTGCGGGACTACGCCCGGATGCTGGCCACCACCGTGTCGCCGGCGTCGCTGGCCGCCTCGAAGCGCCAGGCCTACGAGGCGTTCCACCTGAGCGCCGCCGAGTCGGTGCGGGCGGCCGAGGCCCTGCTCGACCCCATGATGGCCGGGCCCGACTACCGGGAGGGCGTCGCCGCCCTCCGCGAGAAGCGCCCGCCGGTCTTCGGCGACCCCCCACCCCGCGCCTGAGCGCCGGCGGGGCCGCCGGGCCCGGTCGGGCCACACCGTGCCCCGCCCCCATTTCCGGCCCGCCCCGCCGGGCCACTACCGTTGCGGCCATGCCCGGAGACACCACCTCGTCGCCCGTCACCCTCTCGCCGCCCCGCCGGGGTGAGCCCGAGCGCCCACCCGTCGAGCCGTCCGAGGCCCGGGCGCGCCTGCGGGCGGCGGAGACGGCCCTGCTCGACGAGCGCCGGCTGCTGACCGGTCAGGAGCTGGCCGGGCTGGCCGCCCTGCCCGACGCCTATGTCACGTCGCTCGCCGCGCTGGCCCACCAGGTGCGGCTGGCCTGGTGCGGCCCCGAGGTCGAGGTGGAGGGCATCCTGTCGGCCAAGACCGGCGGCTGCCCCGAGGACTGCCACTTCTGCTCGCAGTCGTCGCGCTTCGACACCCCCGTGAAGGCCACGCCCTTCCTCGACACCGACGAGGTGCTGCAGGCGGCCGAGGAGACCAAAGCCGCCGGCGCCTCCGAGTTCTGCATCGTGCTGGCCATCCGCGGGCCCGACGAGCGCACCATGCGGCGCATCCTCGAGCTGGTGCCGGTCGTCCAGGACCGGACCGGCCTCAACGTGGCCGTCAGCGCCGGCCTGCTGACCGACGAGCAGGCCCGGCGGTTCGCCGAGGCCGGTGTGCACCGCTACAACCACAACCTCGAGACGGCCCGCTCCTTCTTCCCCAACGTGGTGACCACCCATACGTGGGAGGAGCGCGAGGAGACCTGCCGGCTGGTGCGCGACCACGGCATGGAGCTGTGCTGCGGGGCCTTGCTCGGGATGGGCGAGTCCGACGAGCAGCGCATCGAGCTGCTCGTCCAGCTGCAGGGGGTCGACCCCACCGAGGTCCCGCTCAACTTCCTGAACCCCCGGCCCGGCACCCCGCTCGGGGGCGAGCAGCCCGTGGCGGCCTGGGAGGCCATCCGCTGGATCGCCCTGTTCCGCCTCGGGCTCCCCGGCGTCATCCTGCGCTACGCCGGCGGTCGCGAGGTGACCCTGCGCGAGCTCCAGTCGATGGGCATGACCTCGGGCATCAACGCCCTCATCGTCGGCAACTACCTGACCACCCTCGGCCGCTCGGCCGACGAGGACCTGCAGATGCTGTCGGACCTGCGGATGCCCGTCGGCGCCCTCACCGGCGTCCTCTGACCCGTCCGGCCGTGACCGACCCGACCACCGCGACCGCCCCGCACTGCACCGGCTGCGGGTCGGTGTCGTGCCCGGGCTGCGGCCGCACCCTGGACCCGCCCCGCTTCTGCGCCACCTGCGGCCGCCGGCTGACGGTGGCCGTCACCCCGGGCGGCTACCGGGCCCGCTGTCGCGACCACGGCGAGTTGCACGGCCCCTGAGGGGAGCGTTCGCAGGCGTCGGGCGATCCTGGTAGTCACGGGGCATGGAATTCGACGCCACCCTCGAACTCGACGGCAAGACCGCCACGGGCATCACCGTGCCGGCCGAGGTGGTGGAGGGCCTGGGCGGCGGCAAGCGCCCGGCCGTGCAGGTGACGGTCAACGGCGCCACCTTCGCCACCACCATCGGGACCATGCAGGGCCGCGCCAAGATCCCCATCAGCGCCGAGCGTCGCGCCCTCATCGGCGCCGAGGCGGGAGACGCCCTCCGGGTGACCGTGGTGCTCGACACCGCGCCGGCCGTGCTGGCCGTCCCCGAGGACCTGGCCGCGGCGCTGGCCTCCGATGCCGGTGCGGCCGAGTTCTTCGCCGGACTCACGGCCAGCCAGCGCACGGGGTTCATCGCCCCCGTCGAGCAGGCCAAGTCGGCCGACACCCGGGCCCGGCGGGTCGACAAGGCACTGGCCGCGCTGCAGGCCCGTCAGAAGCGCCCCTGACCGGCGGCACCCGCGGACCGGCCACGTAGTGTGGATCCTCCGCGCCTGACGAGGAGGACCCATGGACTGGAAACTCGAGTTGGTGGTCGTGCCGGTGGCCGACCAGGACCGGGCCAAGGCCTTCTACGTCGACGCCATGGGGTTCGACCTGATCGTCGACCACCGGGCCGGCGAGCACTTCCGGGTCATCCAGGCCTCACCTCCCGGGTCGGCCTGTGCCGTGGCCCTGATGGCCAACCCCGACGCCGCCGGCACCCTCCAGGGCCTCCACCTGGTGGTCCCGGACATCGAGCGGGCCCGGGCCGAGATCGTGGACCGGGGGGTCGAGCCCGGCCCCCTCGTCCACTACGTCGAGGGCCGGGAGGAGGCGGGCCCGGACCCGGAGCGGGGCGACTACAACAGCTTCTTCCACTTCGCCGATCCCGACGGCAACGGCTGGATGGTCCAGGAGGTGGCCAGCCGGCCCTAGGGGAGCCCGGGTGACGGGGGCTGCTGCGGCGGGGGTGGCCGGAGTGGTGGCGGTGGGGTCGGAGGGCCGCCGACCAGCCCCGGCACGGTCGGCGGCTCGCCACCATCCTGACCAGAGGCGACGGCCGGGTGGGACGCCCGGGCCGCCGCCACACGGGCCGCTGCGTCACGCAGGGCGGTGGATGGCGGTCCGGGAGCACCCACGTCCTCCTTCGCCCGCCGCACCAGGTCGACTAGGGCCCGCAACACCACTTCCGGGACGACGTCGACGATGGGGGTCAGACTCCTCGCCCCCAGCGGTGCCGTCCCGAGGGCCATCCCGTACGCGCCGCCGCGCACCGTGTTGCTCCCGGCGAAGCCGTCGCCGGCCTCGACGAGTTCGTCGAGACCTGCGAGGCAGTCGATGAGCGAGGATCTGGTGAGCGGGTCCGTTGTCGTCAGGTAGGCATCGACAGCGCCCTCGACGTCCTCCATGGCCCGGACGAGGTCCCGGTCGACGGGCACCGGCGCATCGTCGGGGATGGGGCCGTGCTCCGCGCCGTGGTCACGATGGCTGAACAGGTGCACCGCCAGAGGCTCCCACACCGCGAGGCGACGGCTGTAGACGCGGTGTCCGCCAGGCTCAGCCGGCCGGCACCTTCCAGCCGCGGCCCTCGGCGATCTCCCGGCAGGTCGGGCAGATCGGGTAGCGCTGCGGGTTGCGGCCCGGCACCCAGATCTTCCCGCACAGCGCTTTGACCGCCGTCCCGTTGACCATCCCCTCGACCACCGAGGTGCCGGCCGGGACGAAGTCGCCCTTCTCGGGCTTGAAGCCCTCCAGGATGATGTGGGTCATGCGCTCGTGGTCGCCGTCCAATTCGGGGTCGACCCGTACGGGGGAGACGGTGATGCCGGTGTCGGTCATGGCTCCAGGATCGCGCACCGCCGGACGCCGGGCGACCCGGGCCTGTCCCGGGGCGGACGGCCCCGGCCCGACCCCTAGGCTTGGTCCATGCCCCGCCGCACCCTGGTCCTCGCCTCGGGCTCGCCCGCGCGCCTGGCCCTGCTCCGGGAGGCCGGGTTCGCGCCCCAGGTGCTGATCAGCGGTATCGACGAGGACGACATCGACCCCTCCGACACCGCCGGGTCGACCGGCCGGCTGGCCGCGGCCAAGGCCGACGCGGTGGTCCGGCCCGGGGGCGATGCGCTCGTCATCGCCTGCGACTCCATGCTCGAGTTCGACGGGCGACCCCACGGCAAGCCGGCGTCGGCCACCGAGGCGCGTGGCTGGCTGACCGCCATGCGCGGGCGGTCCGGGACCCTGTGGACCGGTCACTGCCTGGTGGACGAGGCGACGGGCGACCGGGCCGAGGAGGTGGTCGGGACCACCGTGCACTTCGGGGCCACCACCGACGACGAGCTCGACGCCTACCTGGACCGGGCCGACGCGCTGGAGGTGGCCGGCGCCTTCACCCTCGACGGCCGCTCGGCGCCCTTCGTCGACGGCATTGAGGGTGACCACGGCAACGTCATCGGGCTGTCGCTCCCGGCGTTCCGACGGCTGCTCGGCCGCCTGGGCGTGTCGGTGGTCGACCTCTGGGCGGAGGACGGGTGACCGGCCCGTCGACCGCACCGGCGCCGCCCGCGGGACGGCGGGTTCCCGGCCTCCGCTTCGGCGGCCTGGAGGTCGACGTGCCGGTGGTGCTCGCCCCCATGGCCGGGGTGACCAACAGCGCCTTCCGCACGCTGTGCCGCGGCTACGGGGCCGGGCTGTACGTGAGCGAGATGGTCACCGCCCGGGCCCTGGTGGAGGGCAACGCCAAGACCATGGGCATGGCGTCCTTCGGCGCCGACGAGACCGTGCGCAGCGTCCAGCTCTCGAGCGTCGACCCGGTGGTCATGGGCCTGGCCGTGCGCCGGCTGGTCGACGAGATCGGTGTCGACCACATCGACCTCAACTTCGGGTGCCCGGCCGGCAAGGTGACCCGCCAGGGCGCCGGGGCCGCGCTCCCCCTGCACCGCACCCTGTTCCGGGACATCGTGCGGGCCGCCGTCACCAACGCCGACGACGTACCCGTGACCGTCAAGCTGCGCATGGGGACCGACCAGGTCCACCTCACCTACCTCGATGCCGGCCGGACCGCCGAGGACGAGGGAGCGGCCGCCGTGACCCTGCACGCCCGGACGGCGGAGCAGCTCTACTCCGGCACCGCCGACTGGTCGGCCATCGGACGCCTCAAGGAGGCGGTGACCACGGTTCCCGTGCTCGGCAACGGCGACCTTTGGGAGGCGGCCGACGCCCTGGCCATGACCGCGGCCACCGGGTGCGACGGCGTGGTGGTCGGGCGCGGCTGTCTCGGCCGCCCGTGGCTGTTCCGGGACCTGGCCGCGGCGTTCCGGGGCGAGCCGGTGCCGGCGCCGCCCGGCCTCGGCGAGATCTGCTCGATGATGCTCGTCCACCTCGACCTGCTGTGCGGCCTCTTCGGCCAGGAGCTCGGCACCCGCCAGTTCCGCAAGCACACCGGCTGGTACCTGACCGGGTTCCCGGTCGGCTCGAAGGTCCGTCGGGACCTGGCCCTGGCCTCCACTGTGGCCGAGGTGACGGCGCTGCTCGACGGCCTCGACCACTCGCTCGACTTCCCGCCCGAGGCACTGCGGATGGCCCGCGGCCACACCAACGGCCCGCGGCCCGTGCGCCTGCCGGACCGGTGGCTCGAGACGGTGGACGACCCCACGCCCCCCGTCGGCGGCGACCTGCTGGTGGCCGGCGGGTGACCGACCCGTCCGCCGCCGACGCACCGCGCCCGGGCGCGGCCGTGGCCGGCGCCCGGGGCTTCGTCGGCACCCACCTGGTGCCCCGTCTGGTGGCCGAGGGGTACGAGGTCCGCGCCCTGTTGCGGGACCCCGAGGGCTTCCACCCACGGGACCACGTCGGCATCCACGTCACGGACGTGGCCGACGCCGACGCCGTCGCCGAGGACCTGGCCGGCTGTGCCGTGGCCTACTACCTGGTCCACGCCATGGCCGGCGGCGCCGGCTTCGCCGACCGGGACCGGTCGATGGCCGCCGCTTTCGCCGAGGGGGCGGCCCGGGCCGGCGTGGGACGGATCGTCTACCTGGGCGGCCTGGGCCGCGACGGGCTCTCGACCCACCTCTCCAGCCGGCAGGAGGTCGGCACCCTGCTCGGCTCCACCGGTGTGCCCGTGGTCGAGCTGCGGGCGGCCGTGGTGCTCGGCAGCGGCAGCATCTCCTTCGAGATGGTGCGGTACCTGACCGAGCGGCTCCCGGTCATGGTGTGCCCCCGCTGGGTGACCACGCCCACCCAGCCCATCGCCCTCCGCGACCTGCTCGAGTACCTCGTCCAGTCGGCGGAGGTGAGACCCGGCGTCTACGAGGTCGGCTGCACCGACGTCACCACCTACCGGGACATGATGGACACCTACGCGACGGTGCGCGGCCTGCGACGACGGCTGGTGGTGAAGGTGCCGGTGCTGACACCGCAGCTGTCGGCCCACTGGGTCGACCTCGTCACCCCGGTCGACACCGCCGTCAGCCACGCGCTCATCGAGAGCCTGGGCAGCGAGGTGACCGTCCGCACCCAGGAGCGCACCGACGCCGCCTTCACCGTCCGGCCGCTGACCGTCGAGCAGGCCGTCCGCGCCGCGCTCGACGACCAGGCGGACTGGGTCACGGCCACGCTCTTCGCCCGGCGGCACGGGCTCTCGGAGGGCATCTACACCGACCGGTCCCACGCCGCCCTACGGCCATCCGACGTGGGTCCCGACGGCCGGGTCACCGGGTTCGCCGAGGACCTCGACGACATCGGCGGGCGCCTGTCCTGGTACGGCCTTCCCATCGCCTGGCTGCTGCGCATCCTGCTCGGCAACCTCTTCGGTGAGGACCTCCGTCTCGGGCGCACCGGTGACCTCGAGACGGGAGCCCGGGTCGACTGGTGGACCGTGGTCGTGCACGAGGACCAGGCGCTGGTGCTCCGCTCCTACCAGTGGTTCTGCGGCGAGGCCTGGCTCGGCTTCCGGATCGCCCCCGAGGGCCCGCCCGCCGTCGAGCAGGTCGGCTCGCTCCGCACCCGCGGGGTGCTCGGCCTCGTCTACTGGTGGGCACTGTGGCCGATCCACCAGGTCGCCTTCCGGGCCATGGTCCAGCACCGTCGGGCCCGGGTGCGACAGTGGGCCCGCTTCCTCCGCCGGGGCGGCCGGACGCGGCAGTACCGGCGCTGACCCCGGCCGCCCACCCGGCGGCCGGGGCGGGGCGGCGGTGTGGGAGACTGTCGGTCCCAGCCGTACTCCTCCGCAGCGGGCGGCGGACCCACCCCCACCGGACACGGCCACCCTCCCCATGATCGTCGGCTCCTCCCTCACCATCGAGATCGGTGACCGCACCCTGCTGCGCGACGCCTCCTTCGTCGTCGGCGCCGGCGAGAAGGTCGGCCTGGTCGGCCGCAACGGCACCGGCAAGTCCACCTTCATCTCCGTGGTCATCGACGAGCCGGGCCGCAATGTGCGGTCGACCGGCAGCGCCGCCATCCGGGGTACCTACGGCTACCTGCCCCAGGTGCCGGAGCCGCACGGGCTCGGCCTCGAGCCCAACGGCTTCTCGCACGTCCTGTCCGGACGGGGCCTCGACGTGCTCGACGATGCCCTGGGCAAGGCCCGCACACAGATGGCCAAGGACCCGTCCACCGAGAACATCGCCCTGTTCAGCGACCTGGAGGAGCAGTTCCGGGAGAACGGCGGCTACGAGGCCGAGTCCACCATGGCCCGGCTGGCCGACGGCCTCGGACTCCGACAGGAGCTGCTGCTCGAGGAGATCGAGAGCCTGTCCGGCGGCCAGCGACGGCGCGTCGACCTGATCCGGATCCTGTTCCAGGGTCCCGACACCATGATCCTCGACGAGCCCACCAACCACCTCGACCGGCCGGCCAAGAAGTGGCTGATGGAGGAGCTCGAGACGTTTCCCGGCGCCATCCTGGTCGTCTCCCACGACCTGAAGCTGCTCGACCGGTCCATCAACAAGGTCCTCCACCTGTCCGACGCCCGGCTCACCGAGTTCAAGGGCACCTACTCGTCGTACCTGGTGCAGCTCGAGGCGGACGTGTCCCGACGCGAGCGGGCCTCCGAACTGGAGGGCCGGGAGATCAACCGGCTCTCGCGCCTGGCCGACTCCATGCGGGGCAGCACCGAACGGCGGGCCCGGATCGCCAAGTCGCTGGACAAGCGGGTGGAGCGCCTCGAGTCGGACCGCACCGAGGTACGCGCCCGCGAGCGGAAGAGCAGCTTCACCCTCCCCACCCCGCAGCGGTCGGGCGAGGTGCCCCTGCGGGTCGAGCACCTCTGTGTCCGCTACGGCGACAACACGGTGCTGACCGACGTCGACTTCCACTGCCGCCGGGGGGACCGCGTGGTGGTCATCGGGCGCAACGGGGCCGGTAAGTCGAGCCTGCTGCGGTGTCTGGCCGGGGTCCAGGAGCCCACCGACGGAACCGTCGCCCCGGGCGTCAACGTCGCCCTCGGGTACTTCGCCCAGGAGCACGAGCAGGTCGACCTGTCGGTCAGCGTGCTCGACAACATCGACGACCGGATCCTCGTCAAGGAGTCCGAGCGGCGGGCCCTCCTCGGCTCCTTCGGCCTGGTGGGTGACGTCGCCTACCAGATGCCCGCCACGCTGTCCGGAGGGGAGCGGGCCAAGCTCGGCCTGGCCATGCTGGCCGCCGGCCAGGCCAACGTCCTGCTCCTCGACGAGCCGACCAACAACCTCGACCCGACCTCGATCGAGGCCGTCGGCACCATGCTCTCCGACTGGGCCGGGACGGTCGTGGTGGTGAGCCACGACCGGGCGTTCGTGGAGGCGCTCGAGCCGACCCATGCGCTCGAGCTGCCCGCCGAGGTGTACACCCACTGGCGCGACGACTACCTCGACATGGTGGAGATGAAGTAGCCGGGCCGGGCGGTCCGGTTCCGGGCCCGCCACCCGGGAAAGGGAGCAACTGATGACACCGACCTCCGACGTGGTGTTCCGCCACGGACTCGACCTCTTCGGCTCCGTCGTCGGCGCTGTGCCCGACGACCGCTGGGACTCGCCCTCGCCGTGCGAGGGATGGACGGCCCTCGACGTGCTCGGCCACCTCGGGTCGGCGGTGTCCTTCGGGGTGTCCATCCTCGGCGGGCGCAACCACGAGTGGCCCTCGGCCGACCGGCCGGCCGACCTGGTGACGGGGGACCCGGCCGACTACTGGACCGGCATCGCCGGGGCGGCCCGCACGGCGCTGGTCGATGTCGACCTCGACAGCGTGCGGGACACACCCATGGGGCCCCGCACGGTGGCCGAGGGACTCGCCTTCCCGGCCATCGACCTGTACGTGCACGGCTGGGACCTCGGCCGGGCGACCGGGATCACGGTCACGGTGCCCGAGGACGTCATCGGGTTCGCCCACTCCCACCTCGACCCCATCCCGGCCGAGCGGATGCGGGGCGAGGGCGGGGCGTTCGGCCCGGAGGTCGGCCCACCGGCCGACGCCACCCCCACCGAGGCCTTCATCGCCTGGACGGGCCGACCGCCGCGCTGAGCCCGGGCCCCGTGCCCGACGATGCCGCCGGGCCGGTCAGAACGCGCTGTTGAGGCCCATGGCCCCGGGCGGCACCTGGTCGGGGAACTTCCAGACAGCCCGTCCGCCCACGATGGTCCGGGTGGCCGTCGAGTGGTTGGCCGTGACCCAGGCGGCGATCTCCTTGTCGAGGGGATCGCCCGGGAAGACCACGTAGGTCGACCGGGGTGCCGCCCGCGCCGCCGCCGCGGCCTGGGCGTCGCGCACCGGTGCCACCGAGCTGGCCTTGATGGCCTCGTTCGAGCAGACCAGGATCGGGCCCGCCAGCCAGTAGCTGGCCCACACCATGGTCCGCTCCTGGGCCGTCAGGTAGCGGGTCAGCTGCCCGTAGGAGGGGGCGCACGCCGGCACCGCCGCGAACGACGACGTGTCACTCGAGACGGTGGCCACCACCAGCACGAAGGCGCCCACCGCCAGCAGCGGGGCCAGGCGGATCCGGGACAGCAGGTGGGACGCCACCAGCAGCAGCGGGGCCATGGGGATCAGCCCGTAGCGGAAGGTGTCGACACCGGTCGGGACGTGCCCCGCGGCCAGCACGAACGGCCAGAGCACGAAGGCCACCCCGCAGCAGGCCAGCGCCACCTGGCGGCGCACCACCGCGTACGCGGTGAAGGCGACCATGCCGGCGTAGACGGCGATGCCCAGGAGCTCGAGATGGGAGGCCGACGCGTCGGGGGTCGTCCAGATCACGTCGTACGCCTTCTGGCCGCCGATGAGGGCGGTCGGCAGGACCTGGGTGATGGCGTGCACGAAGGCCGACGAGCGGCTCTCGGTGGCCGACTGCACGGTGAAGGCGGACCGGCCGTGGACGACGAAGTAGGCCAGCCACGGCACCAGGCCGACGAGGCCCCCGCCGATGACCCGGCCGAGTGCGCCCCGGTCCCGCCGGACGGCCCACAGCACGACCGCCACGGGCGGCAGCACGAGGGAGACGACCAGCGGGTACGACCAGACGGCCAGACCGGCGGCCAGGCCGACCCAGACCAGCGTCGAGCGGCGGCGCGACTCGGACCATCGCAGCGCCAACAGCGCGGTGGCCAGCGCCAGCACGATGGCCGGCAGCCAGAACACGTACTCCCGCTCGCTCCAGAACACCCACAGGGCCGGGAAGAACCAGAACGTCCCGGCGGCCACGTCGGCGGCCAGCGGGGTGGTGACGTGCCGGCCGACGGCCCGCAGCAGGAGGACGGCGACCAGGGTGAGCACGGTGTCGACCAGCTGGAAGACCCACACGTGCAACCCGAACAGGGCCACCAGCGGCGCCTCGATCCAGGTGATGCCGGCCCCGCCGTAGTTGCCGCCCCAGAAGAGCAGCGACAGGTGCCCGTGGGCGGCCCGCAGGGCCATGACCAGACCCATCGACTCGTCGCCGTCCGGCATGGACCAGCTGGTCCGCAGGACCAGGATGCGCAGGACCAGGCCGGCCACCAGCAGGACCGGGAAGACCAGGGCCGAGAGGGTCAGCCGGGAGGGCGACCCGCTCCTGTCACCACGGTGCGCGTGCCCGGCGGTCGACGATCCGGTTGCACTGGCACCGACCGTTTCCACCACGGCGCAGTTCTAGCATGGGGTCACCGGCGGCGACGGTACGGGAGCGGCCCTCCCGGCCGCCGATGGGCGGGTTCAGCCGGCCTTGCCGTTGCCGGCCACCGGCACCTCGACCGGCTCGCCCGCGCCCTTCATGGCGTCCACCAGCACGGAGGCGGCGCCCACCAGGCCGGCCGCCTCGTAGGGCACCACGACCTTGGCGTTCGGGGACATGGCCACCGCCTGGAGCGCCTGCAGCTGCTTGAAGGCGAGCGTGTTCGGGTGGATGCCGACCTTGTCGAGGGCGTCCAGGGCGGCGGCGTCACCCTCACCCCGCAGGGTGGCCGCCCGCTTCTCGCCGTCGGCCCGCAGCTCGAGCACCTGCTTCTGGGCCTCGGCGGCCAGGATGGACGCCTGCTTCTGCCCCTCGGCCTCGAGCACGTTGGCCTGCTTGCGGCCCTCGGCGCTGTTGATGGCGGCCTGCTGCTCACCCTCGGACTTCAGGATGGCGGCCCGCTTGTGCTGCTCGGCCTCCTTCTGCTCCGACATGGCCTGCAGCACGTTGGTCGGCGGGGTGATGTCGAGGATCTCGATGCGGTTGAGGCGGACGCCCCACTTGAGGGTCGCCTCCGCCATGTGGTCCTGCATCTTGGCGTTGATGGTCTCGCGCTCGGACAGGGACTCGTCGAGGGTCAGCTCGCCGAACACGGCGCGCAGCGCGGTGCGGGCCATCTGGTCGATGGCCAGGCCGAAGTCGTTGACCTCGAACAGGGCCAGCTTCACGTCGGTCACCTGGCAGAAGATGGTGGCGCTGACCCACAGCGACACGTTGTCCTTGGTGATGACGGCCTGCTGGTCGCCCGTGCGGGGGAATTCGCGCACGTCGACCTTGTCCATCCGGTCGGCCAGCGGCATCAGCACGTGCAGCCCCGGCTGCTTGATGGTCTTGAATTCCCCGAAGCGCTTGACCACCCCGACGCAGCCCTGCTGGACCACCTTGAGGCACGACTTCAGGAAGATGACGATGAGGGCGAAGATGAACAGCGCCACCACCGCGACTCCAATGGCCACCCCGATCGAACCGATGAGCATGACGACCACCTCCTGGTCACACCTTAGGCACCGGTCGACGGGACCAGCGCGTCGGGGCGCACCAGCCGTTGCGGAGCGTCAGGCCTGGTCGGCCGGGTAGCAGACGAGCAGGCCTCGCTCGACGTCGGCCACCACCACCTCGGTACCGGGGGCGATGCGCGTGCCGGGGAACATGGACCGGGCGAACCATTCCTCGCCCCGGGCCAGCACCGATCCCGGCTGGTGCGGTCCGGCGAGCTCCTTGGTCACCACCGCCGTCTCGCCCACCATGCCCGAGACACCGTTCAGCATCGTCGACTCCCGTGTCCTGCGTCCGACTGCCGGGGACCACCGGCCCGTGCGGGACGGTGACCGGCGGTGCCCGTCCACCAGCACTATACGGGACCACTCCGGGAGGCCCGGCGGGTTACCGTGGGCCATGAGCGACCCCTCCCCCGTCAGCCCCGTCACCGCCCGTAAGACGTGGCGGACGCTCGAGCCGCTGCACGGCATGGTGTACTTCGCCCCCGAGGCGGCCACCTCCTACGGCCGGCTCGGCCTGGAGGGCCAGTCCGGCTACTTCGCCTCCCGCTCCGCCCCCATGGGCGCGGTGGGCGCGGGCACGGTGGTGGCCACCTTCTACAACTTCCGTCCGTCGCTGGTGCGGGAGTCCATGGACGGGGTGTGGGACCAGGTCACCCCGGCGGCCGTGCTGGAGGCCCGCCGCCAGGTGGCCGGCGACGCGCTGCGCCGCATGCTGGGTGAGGCCGCCGCCTCCGACGACCTGCGCACGGCGGCGGAGCTGGCCCGGCGGGCCGCGCTGGCCGCCTGCGAGCGCACCGAGGGGCGGCCGCTGTTCGCCGGACACGCCGACCTGCCGTGGCCCGACGACCCGGTCGAGACGCTGTGGCACGCGCAGACGCTGCTGCGCGAGTACCGCGGCGACGGGCACCTCGCCCAGCTGGCCGACCGGGAGATCGACGGCATCGAGGCGCTCGTCCTCCACGAGGCCACGGGCGAGCTCCCGATCAGCCTGCTGCGCCGCACCCGGGGCTGGTCCGAGGACGAGTGGGCGGACGCGGCCGCCCGGTTGGTGGCGCGGGGCTGGCTCCGCCCGGACGCCACCGCCGAGCGCCTGGCCCTCAGTCAGGACGGGTCGACCGTGCGGGACGAAATCGAGGCGGCCACCGACCGGCTGGCCGTCCACCCCTACGAGGCGTTGGGCGAGGACGGCTGCGAGCGGCTGCGCGGCCTGGCCCGTCCCTTTTCGCGCGCGGTGGTGGCGGCGTCGGGCCTGGGCTGACCGCAGCATCCGTCAGCCGGCCGCTCCCTCAGCCGGCCAGCAGGTCCGCCACCCGTGTGGCCTCGGCCCGGCCCTGGGCCCGACCGGCCCGGGCCGAGGGACCCCGCGTGCCCGGGTCGAGGACGTCGGGGCCGAAGGCGGCCAGCGAGTCCTCGTCGGGTGCCACCAGCACCGACCGCACCCCCGGCCCGAGGTCGGCCAGGTCGGTCTGGACGGCGGGGTCGACGAGCGGCGCCAGCACCAGGACGCGGTCGTACCCGGCGGCCAGGTCGACGTTGGCCACCGACCACACCCCGCCGTCGACGTAGCGGGCGCCGCCGATGGTGACGGGCGGCCACGCGGCCGGCACCGCGCAGCTGGCCGCCACCGCGTCGACCAGGTCGACGCCCGAGGCGGCGTCGAGCACGCGCCTCTGGCCGGTGGCCGCCTCGACCACCACGATGCGGAGCCGCCCACCGACCCACCCGATCCCCCGGAGGCGGGCCTCGATGACCCGTCGACGGACGGGCTCCTCCACGGTGTCGGCGGCCAGGGCGAGCGCACCCAGACGCCGGCGTCGGTCGGCGTCGTCGGTCGCCTCGAGGTAGGCCGGGGCCATCAGGTCCCACAGCTCGGCCACCGACAGCCGGGGGGTCAGCTCCGTGGTGGCGCCGGCCTCGTCCACCTGCCGGTCGAACAGCTCGGACGGGTCGAGCCCGCCGGCGACCTGGGCCGCCACCGTGGCGCCGGCCGACGTGCCCACCAGGAGGCCGGCGGTCGTGACGTCGACCCCGGCGTCGGCCAGGCCGGCGAGCACGCCGGTGTGCCAGGCCACCCCCGCCACCCCGCCGCCGCCCAGGACGAGGGCGGTACGGTCGGCTGGTGCCGCCCCTCCCTGCGGAAGGCCGCCGGGCCCGCTCACCGGGTCGGGGCGTGGAGGACGAGGTCGGCCAGCTCCGCCTCGCCGCCGGGCAGGACCACCATGCGGTAGCCCTCCCGCTCGGCCAGCCAGGCCCGGTTGCGGCGGTGGATCTCGTGCCCGCTGTCGTAGTGGTTGAGCGCCACCACCACCGGCGGCGGTGTGCCCGTCCCTGAGGTCAGGGCGTCCATGGTGAGGCGGATGCTGTTGATGGTGCCGAGGCCGGCATCGGCCACCAGCACCACCAGGTCCGGGCCCAGCGCGGCCGACAGGTCGCACACGTCACCGTCGTCGGCCTGCGGCGACCGCACCCCGCCCGCCGTCTCGACCACCCCCACGTCGACCCCGTCGGCCGGCCACGACAGCTCGCCCAGCAGGTCGGCCACGGTGAAGGAGGGCAGCCCCAGCACCTGGGCGGCGATGGGCGGCGCCATGGCCCGGTGGTAGGACCGGAACGAGTGGCACACGTCGCCCGGGTGCTCGCCGGAGGCACCGGCCAGGACCTCGGCGTCGGTGGGCCCGCCGAGGCTCGTCCCCCGGCTGTCCACGTCGAAGGACTGGGCGGGCTTGCGGGCCGCCACGGTCAGGCCCCGGCCCCGGAGCTCGGTCAGCAGGCGGGCGCCCACCCACGTCTTGCCCACCTCCGTCCCGGTGCCGCACACCAGGACGAGGTGTTCAGGCCGCACTGTCCACCCCGGCCGCGTCGGGGGTCGGGCCCGCGCCGGCGGTCGTCCGCACCACGGCCAGGCCGGCCACCAGACGGTCGACCTGCCCGTCGGTGTGGGTGGCCGAGAGGGTGACGCGCAGCCGGGAGGTCCCGGACGCCACGGTGGGCGGCCGGATGGCCGGGACCCAGAGCCCGAGCTCCAGCAGGGCGGCCGACGCGGCCACGGCCTCGTCCTCGTCGCCGATCACCACGGGCAGGATCGGCGACGCCGGGGCCACGTGCCCGGTGGCGCGGGCCACCCGGCCGATGTGGTGGCGGAGCCGGGCCCGCAGCGCCTCGCCCTCCGCCGACCGCACCACGCCCACCGCGGCCAGGGCGGCGGCGGCGGCGGCCGGGGTGGGCGCGGTGGTGAAGATGTAGGGCCGGGCCCGGTTCACCAGCAGCTCGACGAACCGGGCCGGACCGGCCACGAACCCGCCGAGCGACCCGAGCGTCTTGGACAGCGTGCCCACCCGCAGGACGTCGGCGCCGTAGGTGTCGGTGAGCTCGGGGCCGAGCACGGCGTGGGCCTCGTCGAGCACGACCAGCGCGCCGTGGCGGGCCGCCACCGCGCACAGCCCGTCCACGTCGGCGGCGTCCCCGTCCATCGAGAACACCGTGTCCGACACCACCACCGACCGGCCGCCGGCCGACGCCAGCGACGCGTCGAGCGCGCCCAGGTCGCCGTGGGGGACGATCCGCACCTGCGCGCGGGCCAGGCGGCAGCCGTCGATGATCGAGGCATGGTTGAGCTCGTCCGAGTGCACGACGACGTCGCCCGCCCCGGCGAAGACCGACAGCACCGACAGGTTGGCGGCGAACCCGGTGGGGAACACCACGGCCGCGTCGCACCCCTTCCACTCGGCCAGCGCCTCCTCCAGGCGGTGGTGCACGGGTCGCGATCCGGTCACCAGGCGGGACGCCCCGGCCCCGGCCCCCCAGCGGTCGAGCGCGTCGTGTGCGGCGGCCACCACCGCCGGATGGGTGGCCAGGCCGAGGTAGTCGTTGGAGGCGAAGGACACCACCGGGGCGCCCGCCACCGGTCCACCGGTGGCCAGGCTGCCCTCGTGGCCGCGGGCGTCGAACTCCTTGGGCGCCCGCCAGCGGGCGGCGCGCTCGACCGCCCCGCAGGCCTCGTCGACCCAGTCGGCCCACCCCTGCGCCGGTCCGCTCACGCCGCGTCCTCGGCCACGACCTCGTCGATGCAGGCGGCCAGCACATCGACCACCCGGTCGAGCTCCTGGGCCGTGCTGGTGAGCGGCGGCATCACCACCACGACGTCACCCAGCGGCCGCAGCAGCACGCCGCGGCGGACGGCGGCGGCACAGACCCGGCGCCCCCAGCGGGTGGCGCCCGGCGGCGGCGCCAGCTCGACCCCGGCCATCAGCCCCCGTCGGCGCACCGCGCCCACGCCCGGTCGTCCGGACACGTCGGCGTCGAGCCGACGGCCGAGGTGGTCCGCCACCTCACGCACGTGCGCCAGCACCTGCCACTCGTCGAGGAGCTGCAGGTGGCGCAGGGCCACCGCGCAGGCGAGGGCGTTCCCCCCGTAGGAGTGCCCGTGGTAGAAGGTCGCGGTGCCGAGGTCCTCGCCGGCGAAGGCCTCGAACACCGGCGCGGTCACCACGGTGGCCGACAGCGGCAGGTAGCCGCCGGTGATCCCCTTGCCGAGGCAGACGATGTCGGGGCGGAACCCGGGTCCCGCCCACTCCGAGGCGAACAGGCGGCCCGTCCGGCCGAAGCCGGTGGCCACCTCGTCGCAGACCAGGAGCACGTCGTGGTCGCGACAGGCCCGGCCCACCGCGGCCAGGTCCTCGGGGTCGGCCACCAGGATCCCCGACGCGCCCTGGACCAGTGGCTCGATCACCATGGCGGCCAGCGAGTCGGCCTCGGCGGCGATGGCGGCGATCGCCCTGTCCGCCCAGTCGGCCGACGCGTACCCCGGGGTGCGGGCCACCTCGAAGCGGAGCGGGTCGAAGACGGTGGTGCCGAAGCCGCCGTCGCCCAGCGACAGCGCCCCCACCGTGTCGCCGTGGTAGGCGTCGCCGAGGGCCAGGAAGCGGTTGCGCTCGGGACGGCCCCGGTTGACCCAGCACTGGAAGGCGATCTTGAGCGCCTGCTCGACGGCCACCGCGCCGTCGGAGGCGAAGATGGTGTGGGCGTCGTCGACCGGCACCACCGCGGCCAGGGCCTCGGCGAACTCGATGACCGCCCGGCTGCCGTTGCCCAGCAGGGTGGCGTGGGCGACCTTGCCCAATTGGTCGACCACGGCCGCGTCCAGCTCGGGGACGCGGTGGCCCAGCGTGGTCACCCACAGCGACGAGATGGCGTCGAAGTAGCGGTTCCCGTCCACGTCGATGAGCTCGCGCCCCTCGGCCCGCTCCACCGTCACCGGGGTGTTGGACGGGTAGGCGGCCATCTGGGTGAACCCGTGCCAGACCACGGCGACGTCCCGGTCCACCCAGGTGTCGGCCGTCGGCCCGGGGCGGTGCTCGTCGCTCATGGGGCACGAGTCTTGCCCACACCGGCACACCGGTCGAACCGGTGGCCCGGGGGGTGCCCGGTAGAGTGGCCCGATGGACCGCATCGGCGTCGTCGACACCATGTTCGCCCGATTCGACATGGGGGCGGAGGCGGTCGACGAGCTCGCCTCGTGCCCCGGCCACGGCACCGTCTTCGAGGTGGTCCGCCGCACCGTCCCCGGCTTCAAGGACCTGGGGGTGGCCTGCAAGCGCCTGATCGAGCAGGAGGGCTGCCGCATCGTGGTGGCCCTCGGGATGCCGGGCCGGGCCGCCATCGACCAGGTGTGCGCCCACGAGGCCTCCCAGGGCATCATGGCGGCCCAGCTCATGACCTCCACCCACATCCTCGAGGTGTTCGTGCACGAGAACGAGGAGGAGGACCCGGCCGACCTGGCCGTGGTCTGCGTCAACCGGTCCCGCAAGCACGCCCGGAACGCCTACTGGATGCTCTACGAGCCCGAGCAGCTCACCCGCAACGCCGGTCGCGGCATCCGCCAGGGCTACGAGGACGCCGGACCGCTGGTCGGCTGACCGCCCCGGACCGAGGTGGGTTCAGACAGCCGGGTCGTGGGGCAGCCCGAGCGTCCGCTCGGCGATGATGTTGCGCTGGACCTCCGACGTGCCGCCCCCGATGGTGAGGGCGGGCGCGAACAGGTAGCCGTAGGCCCAGAGCAGCTCGGTCCAGGGGCCGCCACCGGGGGCGCGGAACCCGGGCGCCGTGCCGTCCAGCATGCCGTCCGCGCCGGCCAGGTCCCGGGCCAGCTCCATCACGTGCTGCCCGTGGTCGTCGGCCAGCGCCTTGCGCACCGAGGCCTCGGGGCCGGGGGGTGCGCCGGCCACCGCCGCCGCCACCAGCCGCATCCGCAGCAGGCGGAGGATCTCCCCCTCGACCCAGACCCGGGCGATCCGCTGGCGCAGCAGGGGATCGTCCGTGCCGCCCTCGGCCCGCACCGTGGCCACCAGGTCCTCGGCCGTCGGTCCCATGCCCCACAGCGCACCGGCCCCCGACAGCGACACCCGCTCGTTGCCCAGGGTGACCTTGCCGAGCGACCAGCCCTGGCCGCGCTCCCCCACCAGGTTGTCCCGGGGGAGCCGGACCTCGTCGAGGAAGACCTCGTTGAAGGTGTGGGTCCCGGTCATGTCGACCAGGGGCCGCACGGTGATGCCCGGCGCGTCCATCGGGCACACGAAGTACGAGATGCCCTGGTGCTTCGGCGCGTCCGGCTCGGTGCGGGCCAGCAGGATCCCGAACTGGGCGCGGTGGGCGTAGCTGGTCCACACCTTCTGCCCCTGGACGACCCACTCGTCGCCGTCGAGCTCGGCCCGCGTGGTGAGCGACGCCAGGTCCGAGCCCGCCCCGGGCTCGCTGAACAGCTGGCACCAGATCTCCTCGCCGGCCAGCAGGGGCACCAGGTACCGCTCCTGCTGCGCGGGGGTGCCGGCGTGGAGCAGGGTCGGACCGGCCCACCCGATGCCGATGGTGTTCTCCGGGCGCCGCACCCCGGCCCGGCGCAGCTCCTCGTCCACCACCAGCTGGAGCGCCGGATCGGCGTCGAGGCCGAACGGCGCCGGCCAGTGGGGGGCCACCAGGCCCCGCTCGGCCAGCTGGCGTCCGGACGGCACCGGGTGCTCCACGAGCCAGGCCCGCAGCCCGGCCCGGGCCGGGTGGTCCTCGGCGGGGTCCGGCGGCGGCGGTGCGGTGTCCACGGCCGCCAGCGTAGGCTGCTCCGATCGCCACGGTCGCCCGCGGGTCGTCCGGCGGCACCGATCGGGTGGGAGGGTGTGGCGGGGCGCGGCCCGGCCCGCCACAGGGGAGGAGACCGACGTGAGCGCGTGGAATTTCGGCGATGTGTGGGAGGCGGTGGCCGCGGCCCAGCCCGATGCACCGGCGCTGGTGCTCGGCGACCACACCCGCAGCTGGCGCGAGTTCGACCAGCGGGCCGACAACGTGGGCCGGTGGCTGCTCGGCGCCGACGTGGCCCACCAGGACAAGGTCGCCCTCTACCTCTACAACTGTCCGGAGTACCTCGAGGCCTCCTACGCCGCCTACAAGGTCGGCCTCGTGCCCATCAACACCAACTACCGCTACGCCGACGACGAGCTGGTCTACCTGTGGGAGAACGCCGACGCCGTGGCCGTGGTCTTCCACGGGGTGTTCGTCGAGCGCGTCGAAGGCATCCGCCACCGGCTGCCCGGGGTGCGCAGCTGGCTGTGGGTGGACGACGGCACGGCCACCTGCCCGCCCTGGGCCGTCCCCTTCGAGGAGGCGGCCGAGACCACCGGCCAGGCCGGCGAGGCCGGGCACGTGCGGGTCACGGCCCCGTGGGGCCGCGGGCCCGACGACCTCCACATGCTCTACACCGGGGGGACGACGGGCATGCCCAAGGGTGTCATGTGGCGCCAGGACGACCTGTTCGCCCGGCTCAACGGCGGCGGCTTCCGCCGGTACCCGCCGGAGGGCACGGCCGAGGACGTCCGCGCCGAGCTGGAGGCCAACGGGCCGGGCATGAAGCTGCTGCCGGCCTGCCCACTGATGCACGGCACCGGTGCCTTCACCGCCATGGAGTGCCTGAGCGAGGGCGGGCGGGTGGTCCTGCTGGCCGGACGGCAGTTCGACCCCGTCGAGCTGCTCGACACCATCGAGCGGGAGCGGGTGAACTGCACGGTCATCGTGGGCGACGCCTTCGCCCGGCCGATCCTGGCCGCCCTCGATGCCGAGCCGGGGCGGTGGGACCTGTCCAGCCTCATCGGGGTCATCTCCTCGGGGGTCATGTGGAGCGAGGAGACCAAGCAGGGCCTGCTCCGCCACCACGCCGGCATGCTGCTCATCGACGCCTTCGGCTCGTCCGAGGCCGTGGGGCTCGGGACCTCGGTCTCCTCGGGCAAGAAGTCGGCCCGGACAGCCCAGTTCACCCTCGGGCCGGACGTGCGGGTGGTCGACGACACCGGCGCCGACGTGGTGGCCGGGTCGGGCACCATCGGGGTGCTGGCCCTCGGTGGCCGCATCCCGGTCGGCTACTACAAGGACGAGGCCAAGTCCCGGGCGACCTTCCGGGTCATCGACGGGAGGCGGTACTCCGTGCCCGGCGACTACGCCGAGGTGCGCGAGGACGGGTCCATCCACCTGCTGGGCCGGGGCTCGGTGTGCATCAACACCGGCGGCGAGAAGGTCTACCCCGAGGAGGTCGAGGAGGTGGCCAAGACGGTGGACGGAGTGGTCGACGCCGTGGTGGTCGGCATCCCCGACGACCGCTTCGGCGAGATGGTGGTGGCCGTCGTGCAGCTGGGTGCCGACGTCGACCCGTCCACGGTGCCGCCGGAGTCCGTCATCGACCACGTGAAGGAGCGGCTGGCCGGCTACAAGGCACCCCGCCGGGTGCGGCTGGTCGACACCATCGGCCGGTCCCCGTCCGGCAAGGTCGACTACGCCCGCCACCGGGCCGAGACGGCCGAGTGGCTCGGCGTGGCCCTGGACTGAGCGCAGCCGGGCGTAGCGTCGGCCCGGCCGACGGGGTGACTCAGCCCTTGTTGGCGCCGTTGCGCCGCACGAAGTCGTTGACCGCGTAGTACGCGTCGATCGACTCGCCGGCATCGCCCCAGAAGCCCTCGAGCACGTCGTAGGCCATGGTGCCCTGGTCGATGTAGTGGTTGTTGACGTCGGTGATCTCGAGCTCGCCGCGCCCGGAGGGCGCCAGCGTCGGGATGACGTCGAACACGTCGGCGTCATAGCAGTAGATGCCGGTCACGCCGAACTTGGACGCCGGATGCTCTGGCTTCTCGACGATGCCCACCACGCGGCCGTCGTCGTCGAAGGTGGGGACGCCGAGATGGCGCAGGTGCTCGTCCTCCTCCACCGGGGTGAGCAGGATCCGGGCGCCGTGGGGGTCTGCCCGGAAGGCGTCGACCATGGGCCGGATCGAATTCTCCACGATGTTGTCGGCCAGCATCACGAGCACCGGGTCGCCGTCGACGAACCGGGCGGCCAGCCCGAGCGCCTCGGCGATCCCGCCGGGCCGGTCCTGGTAGCCGTAGCTCAGTCGGTCGATGCCGAACTCGTGGCCGTTGCCCAGCAGCCGCAGGAACTCGCCGGCGTGCGTTCCCCCGGTCACCAGCATGATCTCGGTGATGCCGGCGTGCACGAGCGCCTCGATCCCCCAGTTGATCATCGGGCGGTCGTAGATCGGCAACAGGTGCTTGTTGGTGATCCGCGTGAGGGGATGGAGACGGGAGCCGGTACCACCGGCAAGGAGGACGCCCTTCATGACGCGAAGCCTAGACGTGGCCCGGCGATGCCTGTGGCGCTGTCATCGGGCCGGACCGCCCGCCGCCACCTCCGCCACCACCGCGTCGGCCAGGACCCTCCACGCCCGCGAAGCCCACACCCCGAAGGGCCGGTCGGCCAGACCACAGCACAGCACCCCGGCCACCGGGTCGACCCAGAAGAACGAGCCGGACTGCCCGAAGTGCCCGTAGGTGGCGGGCGAGTTCGACGCGCCCGTCCAGTGGGGCCGCTTGTCCCCCCGCACCTCGACCCCCAGCCCCCAGTCGCACGGGTCGGACGGGCCGAACCCGGGCAGCACGCCGGCCAGCCCGGCGAACCGGACCGACGTGGCGGCACGCCACGTGTCGTGCCCGACCAGGGTCGGCCGGGCCCACTCTCGCGCCAGGGCCACCAGGTCGTCGAGCGGTCCGGCCAGCCCGGCGGCGGCCGGATCGGTGCCCGCCGGGTCGGCCGCCGTGGCCAGAGCCGTTCCCGCCATACCGAGCGGCTCCAGCACGCCGGCCGTCAGGTACTCGGCGAACGACATGCGCGACGCCCGGGCCAGGACCTCACCCAGCACGGCGTAGCCGGCGTTCGAGTAGATCCGGCGCACGCCCGGCGCCTCGACCGGCGGGCCCGGCTCGGGGCCGAGGCCGGAGGCGTGGGCCAGCAGGTGGGCCACGGTGGACCCCGGCGGGCCGGCCGGGCCGTCCAGGTCGAGCGTCCCCTCCTCCACCGCCACCAGCACGGCCAGCGCGGTGGCCGGCTTGGTGACCGAGGCCCACGGGAAGGTCCGGGCGGTGTCGCCGGTGGTGGTCGCCGGCCCGAGGGCGTCCGGCGCCGACCCCGAGCCCGTCGGTGCGAACCCCACCACGGCCACCGCCGCCGCCTCTACCGGCCACCCGGCCACCGCGTCGAGCGCCTCCATCGCCCGGTCAGCGTAGGGGATCACGCCTGGTACGGGGGCTGGCTAGCCTTTCCCCATGGCGACGTCGAGGGGGTCCGGGGACGTCCGCCGTCCCCGCGCGGGACGGGGGCTGGCACTGCTCCTGACCTGTGCGGGCCTGACCGCCGCCGTGGCCCTGCCCACCGGGACGTCCGCGGCGACGCCCGCCCCGAGCACCACCGTCGCCCCGGCGAACGGCGGCGAGTCGGTGGTGAGCGGCGCGCTCGCCTCCTTCTACCGCCCGCCGAGTCCGCTGCCCTCCGCCCCCGCCGGCGCCGTCATCCGCAGCCAGCCGCTGCCCGTCGACCGGTCGTTGCCGGCCGGCACCCGGGCCTACCGCATCCTCTACCACTCGACCTCCTCGTCCGGCGGCGACCTGGCCGAGTCGGGCGTGGTGGTGGTGCCGGCCGGCCGGCCGCCCGCCGGCGGGTTCCCCATCGTGAGCTGGGCCCACGGCACCACCGGGGTGGCGAGCGGCTGCGCCCCGTCGGTGACCGGCACGTCGACGCTGCCCTACCTGTCCGCCCTGGTCCGCAGCGGCGACATCGTGGCCGCCACCGACTACCGCGGACTCGGGGCGCCGGGTCAGCATCCCTACCTCGTCGGTTCCAGCGAGGCGGAGGACGTGCTCGACGCGGCCCGGGCGGCCCGGGCCCTGGTGGGCCGGGACGCCTCCGACCGGGTGGCCGTGCTCGGGTTCTCCCAGGGCGGCCAGGCGGCGCTCTTCGCCGGGGAGCTGGCCCCCGACTACGCGCCCGACCTCAACCTCGACGCGGTGGCGGCGGTGGCACCGGTCACGTCGGTGCTCGAGCTCGCCCCGAGCGGCGACGCACCGCCGCCCTCGGGCCAGTCGGCCTTCACCGCCATGGTGCTCTACGCCTGGGCCAAGCACTACCGCTCCTTCGGCCTGCAGCGGGTGCTGACCCAGGCCGGGCTGGCCGACCTGCCGGCGGTGTCGTCGTCCTGCGTCGACACGGTGGCGTCGCTGTACGACGCGGTGGCGCCGGCCCGGTTCTTCCAGCCCGGCTGGGAGGACGTGCCGGCGGTCCAGGCCGCCAACCGGGCCAACGTCCCGGGCGACTCGCCGACCTCCGCGCCCATCCTCGTCGTGCAGGGCACCGCCGACGAGGTGGTGCCCGCCGCCCGGACGACCCGGTTCGTGGGCGACCAGCTCTGCCGTCAGCAGTACGACTCGGTCGACTATGTGGTCGAGCAGGGCCTCGGCCACCAGCAGGCGCTCGACGGGTCGGGCACCTTCATCGACCGGTGGCTGCAGGCGAGGTTCGCCGGCACGGGGGGCGAGAACTCGTGCGCCCTGCCGGGACTGGGCCTGCCGCCCACCACCCGCTGAGCGGACCGGACGGCGCGGCCGGCGGGAGCGTCAGACGTCGAGGAAGCGGCGCACGGCGAAAGCGGAGCCGACCACGCCGACGCCGATACCCACCACCGACACCAGCAGGCAGGTGCCGAATACCTCCCAGCCGCTCAGCGACATCTGGGCGATGATGCTGTTGGTGGTGGCCGCGGTGCTCCCCTTGTTGAGGCCGATGCCCCAGTAGAGGGCCAGGACGACGAGCACGGCCACGCCCGCGCCGAGCAGGCCCTGGATCATCCCCTCGGCCATGAACGGCAATCGGATGAACCAGTTGGTGGCGCCGACCAGCTTCATGACCGACACTTCGCGGCGTCTGGCGTAGATGGCCATGCGGATGGTGTTGAGGATCAGCACCGACGCGGACAGCAGCAGCACCACCGCCACGGTCAGGAAGACCCACTGCAGGACCCGGATGACCGACTGCATGGTCTTGATCTGCTGGCCCGGGTACTTGACGTCGAACACGCCCGGTTTGCCGTGGAAGGCCTGGTAGACGGCCGGCGCCTCCGACGGGTCGTTCAGCACGCACCGGAACGACGCCGGGTACTGCGACTGGCTCGTGGCGTTGAGCTCGTCGGGCGGGAGCACGATCTTCGCCTCGTTGTAGTCGAAGGACTGGCTGCGGTACTCGCAGCTCTTGACGTACGGCGACTGGTGCAGCTGGGTCTCCAGAGCGTTGGTCTGGGCCGTCCCCGCGTTCGGGTTCACCCAGACGATGGTCTGCACGCCGTTCTGCCACAGCTCGGTCGCCTTGGACGCGCCCTGCTTCAGCAGCAGGGCGGAGCCGACCAGGGCCAGCGACACGGCCACCGTCAGGATGGCGGCCGCCGTCATGAGCCGGTTGCGCCACAGGTTGGTGGCGGCCTCCTTCCCGACGTAGCCGGGGGACAGTGCCATCAGGGACGCGCCAGGAAGGTGCCGGGCACCTCGAGATCGTCGTCGGCGGTCGGCATCTGGTCGACCAGGCTGCCGGTGGGCGAGCCGGCGCCGGCGGCCAGCGTGGTGCTGTCGATGTCGTAGACGCCGTGGGCCTGGTCCCGCACCACGATGCCGCGGTCGAGCTCGATCACGCGGCGGCGCATCTGGTTGACCATGCCGGCGTCGTGGGTGGCGATGATGACGGTGGTGCCGGTGCGGTTGATCTGGTCGAGGAGGCGCATGATGCCGAGGCTGGTCTTCGGGTCCAGGTTGCCGGTCGGCTCGTCGGCCAGGAGGATCAGCGGCCGGTTGACGAAGGCCCGGGCCACGGCCACGCGCTGCTGCTCGCCACCGGAGAGCTCACCCGGCAGGTTGTCGCGCTTCTTGGCCAGGCCGACGAGGTCGAGCACCTGGGGCACCTGGGAGTTGATGACGTGCTTCGGTCGGCCGATCACCTCGAGGGCGAAGGCCACGTTCTCGAAGACGGTCTTGTTGGGGAGCAGCCGGAAGTCCTGGAACACGCAGCCGATGTTGCGGCGCAGGTAGGGGATGCGCCACTTGGGGAGCCGGCCGATCTCCTTGCCGGCCTCCCAGATGCGTCCGGAGCTGGGCATCTCCTCGCGCAGGAGGAGGCGGATGAAGGTCGTCTTGCCGGAGCCGGACGGGCCGACGAGGAAGACGAATTCACCCTTGTCGATCTCGACGGTGCAGTCCTTGAGGGCGACCGTGGATCCCTTGTACGTCTTGGTGACGTTCTGGAATGTGATCATGGGGAGAGGTGGAGCGGGCCGCCGACGACGGGCTGTCCGAAGTTCCGGCAGCTCTGCCCGATGGGACAGTGTACCCCCGGAGGTCGGCGATCTGGGTCAGGCCCTCTGACCTCCTACGACGGCCGCGAACACCCTGGAGGTCGGTCGGGACGCACGCCGACCTACCCGCGACGTGCGGCTCGCACACCTCGGAGCGGGATGGATGTCAGTGCGACGGGCGTCGCAGCTCGGCGTTGCGGCGGAGCTCGGACTCGATGAGCATGTCGAGGTCGCCGTCGAGGACCGCCTCCACGTTTCCCGTCTCCGCATTGGTGCGGAGGTCCTTCACCAGCTGGTAGGGCGCCATGACGTACGAGCGGATCTGGTTGCCCCAGGCGTTGTCGGTGCGGTCGCCGGAGAGCTGGTCGAGCGTGGCCTGGTGTTCCGCCCGCTGCCGCTCGGCCAGCTTGGCCCCGAGCACCTGCATGGCCTTGGCCTTGTTCTGGGTCTGGCTGCGCTGGTTCTGGCAGGTGACCACGATGCCCGTGGGCAGATGGGTGAGCCGCACGGCCGAGTCCGTCTTGTTGACGTGCTGGCCGCCGGCGCCCGACGACCGGTAGGTGTCGATGCGCAGGTCCTTCTCGTCGATCTCCACCTCGCCCGACACGTCCTCGATGAAGGGGACGACGTCGAGCGACGCGAAGCTCGTCTGGCGGCGGTGCTGGGCGTCGAACGGCGAGATGCGCACCAGCCGGTGCACGCCGCGTTCGGCAGCCAGCAGGCCGAAGGCGTAGCGGCCGCGCACGATGAAGGTGGCCGACATGAGGCCCGCCTCCTGGCCCTCGGTGGCCTCCTCCACCTCGATGGTGAAGCCGCGGCGCTCGGCCCAGCGGGTGTACATGCGGAGCATCATCTCCGCCCAGTCCTGGGCGTCCGTCCCGCCCGCGCCGGCGTGGATCTCGGCCACCGCGTCGCCGTCGTCGTAGTCGCCGGCGAACAGGGCCCTCAGCTCGAGCGAGTCGAGCGTGCGGTCGAGGTCGGACAGGACCTCCTCGACCTCCTGGCGGAGCGACTCGTCGGCCTCCTCCTGCATCAGCTCGTGCAGTGTCTCGGCGTCGGACAGGCGCTCGTGGAGCTTGGACAGCACCTCGATGTCCTCGGTCACCCGGCCGAGGTCAGTGGTCACCGCGCGGGCATGGTCCGCGTCGTCCCACAGGTCAGGAGCCGACGCCGCCTGTTCGAGTTCGGCCCGCCGCTCAGCCAACGCGTCCGCGCCGAGGAACCGGTCGGCTTCGGCGATCCGGCCCGACAGTTCCCCGAGCTGCTCGGGGATGTCGACCCTGTCGGTCCCCCCGTCCCCCGGACGGGGGCCGTCGGCGGCCATCTCAGTTGGCGCCGTGGCAGAGCTTGTACTTCTTGCCGCTGCCGCACCAGCACGGCTCGTTGCGGCCGATCTTCTCTCGGTCGGACTTCACGATCGGTGCCTGGGTCTCGGCGTCGTCGAAGCCGGCGTGACCGCCCGAGGGGGTGCCCATACCATCGGTCACGGCCGCCGCCGCCTCGAGCTCGGCCGGGGTGGCATTGGCGTACGCGGCCGCCACCGCCGCGTCGCCCTGCACCGGGTCGTCGGCCGCCACGTAGCTGGCGTTGGCCAGGTCGAGCTGGGGCTTCTCCTCCTCGACCACCTGGACGTGGAAGACGTAGCGCAGGTAGTCGTCGTTGATGCCGTCCATGAGCTTGCCGAACAGGGCGAAGCCCTCGCGCTGCCAGGCCACCAGCGGGTCCTGGTTGCCCATGGCCCGGAGGTTGATGCCCTCCTTCAGGTAGTCCATGTCGGCCAGGTGGTCCTGCCAGCGCTGGTCGATGATCTGCAGCATGATGTCGCGCTCGAGCTGGCGGGCCGTGTCGGCGCCCCCGGGGATGGTCTCGTCCCGCTCGGCGTACTGCTCGAGCGCCTCGGTGATGACGCTCTCGGTCACCTGGCCGGCCGTGGCCGCCTCGGCGAAGTCGTCGGGCACGAACTTGGTCGGGTAGTACTGCGTCAACTCCGACACCAGGCCGGACAGGTCCCACTCCTCGGGGTAGTCCGACGGGCACGAGCGGGCCACCACCTCGGTGAGGGTGACCTGGAGCAGCTCGACGGTGTCCTCCTGCAGGTCGTCGCCCTCGATGATCTGCATGCGCCGGGCGTAGATGACCTTGCGCTGCTCGTTCATCACGTCGTCGTACTTGAGGACGTCCTTGCGCGACTCGGCGTTGCGGCCCTCGACCGTGTTCTGGGCCCGCTCGATGGCCTTGGTCACCATCTTCGCCTCGATGGGCATGTCGTCGGGCAGCGCCCGGCCCATCACCCAGTTCATGGCGCCGGTGGCGAACAGCCGCATGAGGTCGTCCTCGAGCGAGAGGAAGAAGCGCGACTCGCCCGGGTCGCCCTGGCGGCCGGAGCGGCCCCGCAGCTGGTTGTCGATGCGCCGGCTCTCGTGCCGCTCGCTGCCGAGCACGTAGAGGCCGCCCTTCTCGCGCACCTCGTCGCCCTCGGTCTTGCACTGCTCCTCGAACATGGCCTCGAGGCGGGCCAACTCGGCCGCGCCCTCCTCCGACGTCAGGTCGAGGCCGCGGGCCGTGGCCTCCCGGACAGCCAGGCCCTCGGGGTTGCCGCCGAGGATGATGTCGACGCCGCGGCCGGCCATGTTGGTGGCCACCGTCACGCCGCCGACCCGGCCGGCCTGGGCCACGATCTCGGCCTCGCGGAAGTGCTGCTTGGCGTTGAGGACCTCGTGGGGGATGCCCCGCTTGTCGAGCAGGCGCGACAGGTGCTCGGACTTCGACACGGAGGCGGTGCCCACCAGGACGGGCTGGCCGGTCTCGTGGCGCTCGGCGATGTCCTCCACCACGGCGGCGAACTTCGCCTCCTCCGACTTGTAGATGAGGTCGGGCTGGTCGGCCCGAACCAGCGGCCGGTTCGGCGGGATCGGCACCACCGGGAGCTCGTAGGTGTTGGCGAACTCGGAGGCCTCCGTCTCGGCCGTGCCGGTCATGCCGGCGAGCTTCTCGTAGAGGCGGAAGTAGTTCTGGAGGGTGACCGTCGCCCAGGTGTGGTTCTCCTCCTTGATCTTCACGCGCTCCTTGGCCTCGACGGCCTGGTGCAGCCCGTCGGACCAGCGGCGGCCGTCCAGGGTGCGGCCGGTGAACTCGTCGACGATCCGGACTTCGCCTTGGGCCACCAGGTAGTCCTTGTCCCGCTTGTAGAGCTCCTTGGCCAGCAGGGCCTGGGTGAGGTGGTGCACGTAGTTGACGGCCACCGCGTCGTACAGGTTCGACACACCGAGCTGGCGCTCCACCTTTTCGATGCCGGACTCGGTGGGCACCACGGTGCGCTTCTCCTCGTCGACCTCGTAGTCGTCCTCCGCCCGCAGCGTCCGGACGATGCCGGCGAACTGGTAGTAGAGCTGGGCCGACTCGGCCGCCGGGCCCGAGATGATGAGCGGGGTCCGGGCCTCGTCGATGAGGATCGAGTCGACCTCGTCGATGATGGCGAAGTGGTGGCCGCGCTGGACCATGGCCTCCTTGGACCGCGCCATGTTGTCCCGCAGGTAGTCGAAGCCGAGTTCGGTGTTGGTGCCGTAGGTGACGTCGGCCAGGTAGGCCTCGCGCTTCTCGGCCGGATCCGAGATGTCCGGCCCCACCCGGCCGACCTTCAGACCGAGGAAGCGGTGCAGGCGGCCCATCCACTCGGAGTCGCGGGTGGCCAGGTAGTCGTTGACCGTCACCACGTGCACGCCGTCGCCGGCCAGCGCGTTCAGGTACACCGGCAGGGTCGACACCAGGGTCTTGCCCTCACCGGTCTTCATCTCGGCGATCCAGCCGAAGTGGAGGGCCATGCCGCCCATCAGCTGGGCGTCGAAGTGGCGCTGTCCGAGCACCCGCCAGGCACCCTCGCGCACCAGCGCGAAGGCCTCGACCAGGAGGTCCTCCAACGTCTCGCCGTTAGCCAGCCGCTCCCGGAAGAGGACGGTCATGGCCTGCAGCTCCTCGTCGGAGCGCGCCTCCATCTCCGGCTCCAGGGCGTTGACCAGTGGGACCAGCTCGGCCAGCCGCCGGACCTTCTTGCCCTCGCCGGCGCGGAGGACTTTCGAGAACATGCTCATGGGGGCCCCACTCTACTGTCGACGGCCTCGCCGCAGTCACAGCAGGGGCCCAGCTCCGCCGCCGGATGGCGGCCCGCGGCACCGCCCCGCCGGGCGCGGACGACCCGACGGGAGGTGCGGGATCGGACGTCGGACACCGGACCGACGGGACGGCGCCCGGGTGGTCCGGTCAGGCGGCGGGCGCCGACGTGGTCAGGCGGTGCGCACCTTGCGGTAGAGCATGCCCGGCGCAGCCACCCGGTGGCGCGGCTGCGAGCGGCCGACGATCCGGCCCTTGGCCCGCTCCACCTGGTGCTCGAGCTTCTCGACGACGAGGCTGACGGCGATGAGGGGCTCCTGGCCCGCCGCCCTGGCCCGGAGGGTCCGCCCGTGGCCGGACATCACCACCTCGCAGCACTCACGATCGGAGATCCTCGGGTTGTGCTCCTCCGAGAAGTGGACCTCGGCCCGGTCCAGCCCGGGACAGTGCTCGCCGATGTGGCGCACCTTCTCCTCGGTCAGGGCTCGAACCTCGTCGGACACGATCTTCCGTCCATGCGTGATGACTACGTCCACTGCTTCGCCTCCTCGGCATCGATGCTCGACTGCTACTGCACTGGCTGGCCGGTCCTCCTGGTCGGTCGGTGAAGGGATGGGTTGGTGGAATAGGTGAGCGGCGTGCGGCTGACCTGGTCTTTGACCCCACACTCGCCTGCGGGGGGACTCACGGCCGGACACCGGCGGCGCCGACCACGGTGGTCGGGCGCCCAGCGGCGTCACTCGAGGCACGCGTCATCCCCTCTCCGTCCGCCCCCGACAGCCGGGAACGCCACGGGCAGGACTTACTCCTAAGCCGCACCATGCTCAGCAACCATGAGTTGCCTTACGTGGGTCGTTTCGCCTGCGACTGGCTTCGACTTGCAACCACAGACCCGCACGTCGCTCACCGAACGAGCATACGCCCGCGCGCGCCAGAAGTTAACTGTTGCGCCACCTGTTCACGGAGCCGTCACAGGACCGCAACACGGGCGGAAGCCGGCCCGTGGGCCGTCAGGGGTGACCGGCCCGACGGGGCCGTCAGGCGTCGCCGGCGGCCAGGACGTGCTTGATGTCCTCGACCACCGGGAGGGGGCCGGGGTCGACCCCTTCGTTGGCCGCCAGGTGCAGGGCCACCACGTCGCCGACCAGGGCCAGGTCGAGCAGCTGGGCCAGGTCGCCCTCGCCGCCGGCGCGCACCTCCACCACGTCGGCCATGACCTCGCGCAGCGCGTCGGTCACCAGGTCGAACCGGCGGCTGACCTGGGGGTGCTCGGCGTCGTGGCGCAGGTTGACCAGGGTGACGAGCTGCCGGGTGGCGTCGCCGTTGAGGCCCCACCCGGCCACCTCGTTGTGGCACAGCTCGGGGTGCACGTTCCAGAAGGCCGGCGTCTTGGCCGACTCGTTGATCTGGCACTTCCAGCGCAGGGCGGCGGCCGCGCCGAGGTCCTGGCTGCTGTGCACGAGCGGGATGGTCCGCCCGATCCGTCGGGCCGTCCGCTCGGCCACGTTCCCGTCCCGTCCGAGCTGGTCGCGCCGACGGGCCAGCTGGTCGACGGCCAGGTCGATCCACTGCTGGGCGCCGGGGAAGAGGCCGACGGCCTCGAGGAGCACCAGCGGCGGCACGGCCATGGCGCCGAGCGCGGTGCGGGCCTCGGGAATCGACACCGGCACCGGCACGAGCGGCACGTCCCACTCACCCGACAGCCGCACCATCTCGCCCCCGCCGGACACGACGACGAGCGCGGCGCCGGCCTCGTAGGCGGCGGTGGCCGCCTCCACCGTCTCCTCGGTGTCACCCGAGAACGAGACGGCCAGGACCAGCGACCCCGTCCCCACGTAGTCCGGCGGCACGTACCCCTTCACCACCGTCACGGGCACCGGCATGAACGGCGCGGCCACGGCCGTCAGCACGTCACCCACGAACCCGCTGTCGCCCATGCCGAGGACGACCACGTTCTCGACGTCGTCGTGGGCCGGGAGCCCGTCGATCTCCCGGGCCGCGGCGGCCGCGGCCACGACCTGCTCGGGCAGCCCGAAGACGGCGTCCCGGATGCCCCGTGAGTCGACGGCCGCCGGCACGACGGTCACGCGCCGCCGGCCTCGCCCGTGGTGACCGCGCCGCCCGCCTCCGCCTTGGCGGCCAGCCGGGCGTCCTCACTCGCGTCGACCGTCGTCGCCTCGTCGATCAACAGGACCGGGATGCCGTCGCGCACCGGGTAGGTCCGGCGCAGGCGCGGGTTGAAGAGCACGGACTCGTCGGCGAAGTACAGCAGCGGGCCCTTGTCCTCCGGACAGGCCAGCACCTGGATCAGCAGGGGGTCGAGCGTCATGGTTGGTCCTCTCTGGTGTCGTGCGGTTCGTTGCGGCCGTCGGGCGGCCGGAAGGCGGTCAGGAGCCGAGCAGTCGGGCGATGGCCCCCTGCACCTCCGCCACCCGGGCGGCGCAGGCCGCCTCGTCCGGCGCCTCCACGTTGAGGCGGAGGAGCGGCTCGGTGTTCGACGGGCGCAGGTTGTACCACCAGTCGCCCCGGTCGACGGTGAGCCCGTCGAGGCGGTCGGCCGTGCCGAGTGCCCCGCCGGCCGCCTCCACCTCGGCGGCCATGAGCTCGACGGCGCCGGCCGGGTCGGCGACCTCGGTGTTGATCTCGCCCGAGGCGGCGTAGCGCTTGAACGGGGCCAGCAGCTCCGACAGCGGCTTGCCGGTGGTGCTGAGCAGCTCGAGCACCACCATGGCGGCGATGATGCCCGAGTCGGCCCGGTAGTTGTCGCGGAAGTAGTAGTGCCCCGAGTGCTCGCCGCCGAACACGGCGCCCGTCTCGGCCATCACCTGCTTGATGAAGCTGTGGCCGACCTTGGTCCGGACCCCGATCCCGCCCTTCTCGGCGATCACCTCGGGGACGACGCGGGAGCAGATGCAGTTGTAGAGCACGGTGGCGCCCGGGTGCTTGTCGAGCAGCGAGGACGCGACCAGGGCGGTGGTGAGCGAGCCCGAGACCGGCTCGGCGTGCTCGTCCACCAGGAAGACCCGGTCGGCGTCGCCGTCGAAGGCCAGGCCCACGTCGGCGCCGGAGGCCAGCACCAGCTCCTGCAGGGCGACCAGGTTCTCGGGCTGGATCGGGTCGGCCGGGTGGTTCGGGAAGTTGCCGTCCAGCTCGGGGAAGAGGATCTCCACCTCGAACGGCAGCCCCCGGAAGACCTCGGGCGCCACCAGGCCGCCCATGCCGTTGGCGGTGTCCGCCGCCACCTTCAGCGGGCGGAGGGTGGCGACGTCGACGAACGAGCGCACGTGATCGGCATAGGCGTCGAGGACGGTCCGCTGCTCGAGGCCGCCCAGGCCGGCCGGGTCGGGCTCGCCCGGTCCGTCCGGGCCCCACTGGTCGAGGAGCTGTTCGGCGGTGGCCTGGATCTCGGTCAGGCCGGTGTCGCGCCCGATGGGGCGGGCCCCGGCCAGGCACAGCTTGAGCCCGTTGTACCGGGCCGGGTTGTGCGAGGCGGTGAACATGGCGCCGGGGGCGTCGAGGCTGCCGGCGGCGAAGTAGAGCAGGTCGGTCGAGGCGAGGCCGAGATCGATCACGGTGGTGCCCTCGGAGCGGGCACCGAGGGCGAACGCCTCGGACAGCTCGACCCCCGACTCGCGCATGTCGCGTGCCATGAGGATGGTCGGCGTCCCGGCGAAGCGGGCGACGGCCACGCCGATGGCGCGGAATTGGAGGGCGTTGAGCTCGTCGGGGACGACGCCGCGGATGTCGTACGCCTTGAAGACGTTGGAGAGGGAGGCCATGGCCGGCCCATCCTAGGCCAGCCCCCCGTGGCAGGATCTGGACGTGACCGGGACCCGAGCCATGGATGCGTCGGGCCGCGACGGCAGGTCCGGCCGGAGGACGCTGCCCACGGCCGCCGTCGCCCTGGCGGTCGCCGTGGTGGCTGTGCTGGCCACGGCTGCGGCGGTGCCGGGGGTGGCCGGCGCCCGCAGCGCGCGCCGTGCCGCGGTGTCGGCCGGGACCGCGCCCTCGCCCCGGACCATCACGAGCACCCACCTGATCGTCGCCTCCGCGTCGGACCCGGCCGGCAGCGGCTACTGGCTGACCGCCACCGACGGCGGCGTGTTCGCGTTCGGCCAGGCGGCGTTCCGCGGCTCCATGGGCGGGACCGTGCTCAACCGGCCGGTGGTCGGCATGGCCCCCACCGCCGACGGCGCCGGCTACTGGCTGGTGGCCTCGGACGGCGGGATCTTCGCCTTCGGTGACGCCACGTTCCACGGCTCCATGGGCGGGACGCCCCTCAACCGGCCCGTCGTGGGCATGACGGCGACGCCGGACGGCCGGGGCTACTGGCTGGTGGCCTCCGACGGCGGGATCTTCGCCTTCGGCGACGCCGTGTTCCAGGGCTCGATGGGCGGGAAGCCGCTCAACCGGCCGGTGGTCGGCATGGCCGCCACCCCCGACGGCGGCGGCTACTGGCTGGTGGCCTCCGACGGCGGCGTGTTCGCCTTCGGCGACGCCGTCTTCCGGGGCTCGACCGGCGACATCACCCTGGCCTCGCCCGTGGTCGGCCTGTCAGTCGACGGGGCGACCGGCGGCTACCGGATGGTGGCCGCGGACGGCGGTGTCTTCTGTTTCGACGCCCCCTTCGACGGCTCGGCCGTGGGGTTGGTGGGCCGGGCGGTGGTCTCCCTGAACGATGACGGGTCCGGCTACCGGGTCGTGTCGTCCAACGGCGGGGTCTTCGCCTTCGGCGGCGCCGCCTTCCTGGGTGCGGTCAGTGTGCCGCCGCTGGTCGGTGAGGTCGTGACCATCGACCCGGGCCACGACGGCGGCAACGGGGCCGACCCCGCCTTCATCGACCGGCCCATCGACGGCGGCGGGCTCATCGAGCCGTGCGACACGGCGGGTACGACCGACCTGTCCGGCTACTCCGAGCACGCCTTCAACTTCGACGTGGCCACCCGTCTGGCCGGACTGCTGGCCGCCGGCGGCGCCACCGTGGTGATGACCCGCACGGACGACACCGGGGTCGGACCGTGCGTCGACGTCCGGGCGGCCATCGGCAACCTGGCCGGCTCGGACGCGGCCGTCTCCATCCACGCCGACGGGGGTCCGGCGTACGGGCGGGGCTTCGCGGTCGACGTGCCGGTGCCCGTCGTGAGCCCGATCAGCGATGACCGGGCCATCGTGGCGCCGTCCGGCCAGCTCGGCGGCGACGTGCGGGACCAGTTCCTGGCCGCCACCGGCGAGCCGGTGTCCGACTACACCGGCAACGACGGGATCGTCCCCCGCGGCGACCTCGGAGGCCTCGACCTCTCCACCGTGCCCAAGGTGCTCATCGAGTGCGCCAACATGCAGAACCCCACCGACACGGGCCTGGTCGACTCGCCCCAGTGGCGCCAGCAGGCCGCGCAGGGCCTGGCCGCCGGCATCACCGAGTTCCTGGCGCAGCGCGAGGTGCCCTGACGGACGGTCGGGTCGGCCGGCACGGTGCGGGTCGGGCCACGGGGTCGGGTTCAGCCGGTCCCCTCGTCGGACAGGAGCCCGACCACGTCGCCGGCCATGGCCGTGCACAGCTCGTCGAGCAGCGTGACCCGCTCCCGGAGGTCGGCGGTCTCGAGCAGGCGCTGGAGGTCGAGGGAGACGAGCGGCGCCATGTCGCAGAGCTGCCAGCCCACGTCGGCCGGCTCGCCGGCGATGCGCAGGGTGTGAGGCAGCGCCGGGACGTCGCCCAGCTCCGACAGGAGGGACCGCAGGCGACGCAGCGAGGCCTCGGCCGCGGCCAGGACGTCCTCGCCGCACGGCGTCGCTGCGTCGGGCAGGTCGTCGACCATGGCCCGCGGGTAGGGGTCGTCGGACAGCCACCGGTCCACCCGCACCCGGCGGAGCCCGGTGGCCACCACCAGCAGCCGGCCGCCCTCGAGCTCGGCCACGTTGGCGATGCGGGCCACGGTGCCCACGCCGACCCGCTGGTCACCCCCGCCCACCTCGGAGCCACGCTCGATGAGGACCACGCCGAACTCGCCGTCCGCCTCGAGACACCGGGCCATCAGCGCCCGGTACCGGTCCTCGAACACGTGCAGGGGCAGGCCCGCCCCCGGGAAGAGCACCGTGCCCAGCGGGAACATGGCCAGCTCGTAGGTCACCGGGTGGCACCGGCGGCCCGCCGGGCCCGGCGCGCCCGGCCTGCACGGCGACCGAGCACACCGAGGACGACGACCGCCACCAGCGACACGACGGTCAGCGCCTGCCCCACCCAGTCGGCCGGGACGTTGCCGTACGTGAGGGTCACGTCGTTGCTGGTCGGCACCACCACCATCAGGTTGGGCGCCGACCGGTAGGGGCCCTCGGCGCCGGAGGCGCTCCAGTTGGGGAAGTACGACACCCGCACCTCGACCGGGACGCCGACCCTGTCCACGTGGAAGCTGATGGTGCCCTCACCCTGGCGTACGTCGGACACGGTGACCGCCGGCTCGGCCACCGACGGCACCGAGGTGGCACCGACCGGAACCTTCGTCCAGGTGGCCGGCCCGTCCGCCGTGGGCACGACGCCCCACCGGGACGGGTGGTCGTACCAATTGACGGCGGGCTTGAGCCAGCTCGACTGGTCGGCGCCGACCCCCTTCCAGACGACCGGCTGACGGGTCAGCGGCACGACCAGCTGCGTGTCGGCGATCCGGTACACCTTCCACGTCGTGTCGAGCGCCTGCCCGTTGTAGTTGGTGCTCCACGGACCGGTGGAGCCCACCAGGGTGGCCGCCGGGTCGGACGCCACCGCGTCCTGCACCGTGGTCGAGGAGGTGAGCAGGTAGCGCACCCCGAGCTGCTGGAGGTGCTGGATGCCGAGCGGCACGTCGAGGCCGCCGTAGGGCAGGCCGACCACGGCGTTGGACGGGTCGGGGGACAACTCGTTCTGGTTGATGAAGTGGAACGGCGTGGTCGACGCCGACTCGAACAGCAGGCCCTCCATCGAGTCGATGCAGCCGTTGGTGAAGTAGGGCAGCAGCATCAGCGACTCGGTCGTGCCGAACCGGTTGAGGGACGGGTCGTACTCCCACATGGTCCGGCCGCAGCCCTGCGACGCCCCCACGGTCGACATCATCCGGAGGACCGCCTGGAACTCGGGGTAGTCCGGCTTCTGCTCGTAGCCGGAATAGTTCCACGCGGCCCAGGCGCTCGGCTGGTCGGCGCCCACCGTGATCCCGATCTTGGACAGCGTGGCCGACGGCACCACCAGGGGCGGCACCACGGCCAGGCAGGCGGCGAGGAGGCCGAGCAACGGCCCCACCACCGCCCCGGCCGCCACCGCCGTCGGCACCGGCCGGCGGAAGCGGGACACCCGCATGCCGGGGGCCCACGTCCCGGCGTCGACCGTGACCAGGCTGCGGCGGGCCGAGCGCACCCACACGTTGAGCCGGCGACGGCGCCACCAGCGGGCGACCAGGCCCACCACCTCGGCCAACGCGTAGCCGGCCAGGAGGTAGAGGCACAGGAACCAGAGCGGCAGGAACCGGACGTTGTAGAGCTTGGAGGCGGGGTCCACGATCATGGCCATGGCCGACAGGCCGGCCATCACGACGAGGAAGAGGGCCACCCGGTTGCGGCGCAGCACCATGAACACCACGCCCACCAGGTCGGCCAGCAGCACCCACCGGGCCGAGCCCGGGAAGAGGAGGTGGGGATAGCCGAAGACCTTGGTGTAGCCCATGTTCGTCGTGTACGGCTGCTCGGCGTAGAAGGGCAGCAGCCACCAGGCGGCCAGGCCCAGGCCCAGGGCGCCGGCCACCACCGACCACAGCAGGCGCCGTGCCCAGCGCCGTCGGGCCACCGCCGCCCGGACCCCGCCCGCCACCATCCGGGGGACGTCGGCGTCGAGCACCAGCCACACGACCGCGCCGGCCACCGCGAAGATGGCCGGGATCAGGTGGCACAGCAGGGTGGCGGCAAAGAGCACGGCGGCCAGCGCCCGGTGCCGCCCGGTCCGGAGCCCGGCGGCCACCACCCCCAGGAACAGCAGCGACAGCGACAGGCTCAGCGAGAACGAGAACTCGCCGGCCAGCGTGGACAACAGGTTGCCGCCGTAGATGGAGAAGCTGGGCTCGAACAGGAACGGGAGGGTGGCCGCGGCCAGGCAGCCCGGTCCCGGGTCGCGCAGGCCGGCCAGGCGGCCGAAGGCCCACGCGCACAGCGGCAGCAGCAGGCTGCCGAGCACGGTCACCAGCTTGAAGGCCACGTCGTAGGAGAAGACGACGTTGAGCAGCACCGTCACCATGCCGGGCAGTGGGAAGTAGAAGGTGTAGAGGGGGAAGCCGTCGTACCAGCCCGGGTCCCAGCCGGTGACCCTCCCGTGCGTCAGCAGGTCCGACTTGAGGAAGGCCGGCAGGGCGACGTGCGCACCCGTGTCGCCGCCGGCCGTGGTGGTGTTCAGGAAGAGCAGGTTCGGGTGCATCTGGGTCAGCACCACCACGACCACGCCGAGGACGGCGGCGGCGTTCGCCCACGCCGGCCAGGCCGTCCGCCGGGTCGCCCGCACCAGCCAGGCCGGCTGCGGGCGGCCCGGCACCGGTCGTGCCAGGTCGTCAGCGGTGGTGGAGTCGGGGGACGGCGCCACCCGGGGCGGGGGGTCGGCGGCCGGCGCGTCCTCGACGGCCGTCACGCCGTCGGGGTCGCCGGCGTCGCCCGCGACCACGTCAGGCCAGTCCCCGGACACCGACCAGCGCCGGGAGCACGACGGCGCTGAGGGCCAGGGCGTTGAAGGACGCGTGGGCCACCATGTTCATGCCGAGCCGCCCGGTCCGGTACGACACGACGCCGAGGACGACGCCGAAGAGGGCCAGGCCGAGCAGCTGCAACGACTCGGCGTGGGCCAGACCGAACAGGACGCCGCTGATGACCACGGCGAGCGCGGGCCCGACCCACCGCCCCCACCGCCCGAACAGCCGGGCGAGCGCCCGCAGCAGCACGCCCCGGAAGAACAGCTCCTCGAAGAACGGGGCGCCCACCACCGTGGCCAGGACGATCAGCCAGTAGCCGGTACCGTGCGACCCGCCCGTGAGCCGCTGCGCCGGCGCGGAGAAGCGCTGGTTGAAGTCGTGCACGTGCGGCTTGATGGGTACGTACACCAGTGCCACCAGGAACTGGCCGGCGATGCCGATCGGGATGCCGAGCAGGAGGTCGACCCAGCGGAACCGCAGGCCGAGGTCGGGCACCAGGCGCTTCGTCCCCCGCAGGCGGCTGGCCAGCACCGCCGCCCCGGCGAACCCGCCCCACAGGCCGAACAGCGTGGCCATGACGAACCACGTCGGCGGCTCGGCCAGCTTGGCCAGGGCGGACAGCTGGTGGTACTGCCCGGCCAGGCCGGCGGCGATCCCGGCGAACACGGCGGCCAGCACCTGGCCACCGAGGAACCCGAGGGCCGCGTAGAGCAGCCACAACCACGCGGCCGGCCGGTCGGCCGGGGTGCCGCCGGCGTCGAGCTGTCGGCCGAGCGAGACGTCGGGCGGGCCGAACCAGGCCGGGAGCCGCCGTGTCGTGGCCGAGGTGGCTGGCGCCGCCTCTGCGTCGTGGCCGGTCGGGCCGTGCTGGGTCGGGGGTGGTGCGCCCGGTCCCGCGGCTTCCACCGCCTGTTCGGGCCGGTCGTTCACTCCCCCACGATACCGATGGCGCACCCCCGGGGGGCACCGGGCGGGGTGGGGCGGACGGCGCACCGACGGCGGACGGGCGACGGGGCGATGCGTCAGTCGGCTCCCCCGGCGCATAGCATGTCGGGGTGACCCCGCCCAACCCCAACGCCCCGAGCGGCCCGTCCCCGAGCACCCCCGGACAGGACTCGCCCGGGCAGAACAAGAACCGGATCGTCCTGGCGGTCGTGGTGATGGTGGTGATCCTGGCGGTCCTGATCGTCCCGAGCCTGGTCCAGAAGGCCAACACCTCCCAGATCACGTACAACACCTTCCTCACCAAGGTGTCGGACAAGCAGGTCCAGTCGGCCACCGTCGACCAGTCCTCCGGCGTGATCACCGGCACCTTCACCGACGGCTCCAAGTACTCGGCCAACGGGCCCGACCCGGTGACGGACTCCGAGCTCAACGCCCTGAAGCCGCTGGGCGTCAACTACAAGCTCGTCACGACGACCCAGAACCCGTTCGTGTCGATCATCTGGTACCTCCTGCCCATCGCCCTGATCGTGGGCGTCTTCATGTGGTTCAGCCGCCGGGCCCAGGGCCAGATGGGCAGCATCATGTCGATCGGCCGGTCGAAGGCCAAGCTCTACTCCACCGAGCGCCCGTCCACGACCTTCGACGACGTGGCCGGCTACGACGGCGTGAAGCTCGAGATCAGCGAGGTGGTCGACTTCCTGAAGACGCCGGCGCGCTTCAAGGAGATCGGCGCCCGCATCCCGAAGGGCATCCTCCTGGTGGGGCCCCCGGGTACCGGTAAGACCCTGCTGGCCCGGGCCGTGGCGGGCGAGGCGGGCGTGCCCTTCATGTCGGTCAGCGGGTCCGACTTCATGGAGATGTTCGTCGGCGTCGGCGCCAGCCGGGTCCGCGACCTGTTCGCCACCGCCCGCAAGCAGTCGCCCGCCATCGTCTTCATCGACGAGATCGACTCGATCGGCCGCAAGCGCGGTGCCGGCCTCGGCGGCGGCCACGACGAGCGCGAGCAGACGCTGAACCAGATGCTGTCGGAGATGGACGGGTTCGACCCGACCGAGGGCATCGTGGTCATGGCCGCCACCAACCGGCCCGACATCCTCGACGCCGCCATCCTCCGGCCGGGCCGCTTCGACCGCCAGATCGTGGTCCCGCTGCCCGACCTCGACGAGCGGCTGCCGATCCTGCAGGTGCACTGCAAGGACAAGCGGGTCGATCCGACCGTGGACCTCGGCAAGGTGGCACGGGGCACGCCCGGCATGAGCGGCGCCGACCTGGCCAACCTGGTCAACGAGGCCGCCCTCCACGCGGTGCGCCGCGGTTCGGCCGTCATCCAGAACGAGGACTTCGAGGCCTCGCGCGACCGCGTCCTCATGGGCCAGCGCCGCGACAGCCTGGTGCTGTCCAACGCCGAGAAGGAGCGGGTGGCCTTCCACGAGGGCGGCCACGCCGTCCTGGCCTACGTGCTGCCCGACGCCGATCCCGTCCACAAGGTGACCATCCTGCCGACGGGCATGGCCCTCGGGGTGACGATGCAGCTCCCCATGGAGGAGCGGCACATCCACCCCCGCCAGCACATCGAGGACTCGCTGGCCGTGCGCATGGGCGGCCGGGCGGCCGAGCTGCTCGTCTACGGCGACCTCTCGACCGGGGCCGCCAACGACCTGGTCGGCAACACGGAGCTTGCCCGCAAGATGGTCCGTGAGTGGGGCATGAGCGACAAGATCGGGCCCATGGCCTGGGGTTCGCAGGGCCAGGTCTTCCTGGGCGAGGACCTGATGCACACCCGCGACTACTCCGAGCACACCAGCCAGATCATCGACGACGAGGTGGAGGAGATCCTCCGCGCGCAGGAGCAGCGCGCCCTCGAGGTGCTGGCCCGTCACCGTGGCGGCCTCGACGCCGTGGCCCGGGCCCTGCTCGACGAGGAGACGATCGACGGCGAGACGGTGGGCCGGCTGGTGGACACCGCCTACGGCCGCCCCGTGCACGCCGCCGGGGTCAAGACGGTGCCGCCGATCTTCGTGGCCAGCCAGCACGGGCCGACCGGCACGGACAACGTCGACGGCCCGCCGGCGGACGCCACGGACGGACCGTCGACCGGTACGTCGCCTGCGCCCGTCCCCTCGGCCGAGACCGGACCCGGTGAGCCCCAGTCGGCCCAGCCGGCCGGCACCAGCAACGCCACCCCGACCGACGGAGGCAACGGCGCCGAGGCGCCGGCTCCCCCGACGGCGCAGCCGGGGAACGGCTCCGCACCGCAGGGCGGCTGGCCCCAGCCGCAGGCTCCGTGGCCGGGCAAGCAGGCGCCCTGGCCGCCTCCCCCGCCGCCCGCCTCACGCTGAGCGCCACCCGGCGGCGCTGAGTCCCGCCTTCCCGGAGGGACTGCCTGGTGAGTCGTGCCGGGCGACCCGGGCTCAGGACAGGGGGAACCCGGAGGTCGACACGACGCCCGGCGCACCGGTCGGTCCGTCGTCCGCCTCCACCACCACCGGCCCGGTCGCCTCGACCACCAGCGGGCGGAGGCCTCCGACGGCTGCGGCGCCGAACACCACCAGCCCCCCTGCCGTGACCCGGGCCCGGGCCACCGGTGGCCCCCCGGCCAACGGGACCACCGTGACCGACACGGGCGCCGACCCCGGGTCCGCCACCGCCAGCGTCCGGATGGCCGCCCCGGCAGAGAGCGGGTTGCCGGGCGAGCCCGGTCCGATCACCAGCCACGTCGTCGAGGTGACCGTCGTCCCGTCCGTCAGGCCCGCCTGGGGCGCCACCGCGCCCCCGGGCGCGGTCACGCTCCGGCCGACCACGATGGGCGAGGGAGCGGACACGGTGACCGAGTAGGGCGACCCGAGCGGCCACCCGGCCACGGCCGACACGGCCAGCGACGCCACCGCGTGGGCGGGCACGGCCAGCACCCGCGGTGTCACCGTGGCGCCCGGCAGGCCCACCGTCACCCGGGCGGCCACCTGGGACCCGCCGGGGTTCGCCACCACCAGGTTGACGGTTCCCCCCTGGATGGCGGTGGTCTGGGCGAACCGCCACGTGGAGGCCGGCTGGGTCGTCCCGGACAGGAGGGCCAGGCCGGACCCCGACGGTGCGGCGATGCGCTGCAGCTCGGTGGCCACCACCGCCCCCGAGGCGGACTGGACGAGCGTGGTCACGCCCGACTGGTTCTGCACGTAGGCGCCGAGGCCGGCCACCACCAGCTGCCGCGGCCCGAGGGTGATGCCCTGGTAGGCCTGCGGGACGAGCAGGGCGCCGGCCGTGGTCAGGAAGCTGACGTTCACCACCGCGGAGGCAGCCGTCGGGTTGTAGAGCGACAGGTCGAGCGAGCCGCTGCTGGTGGAACCGCCGGCGAACTCCCACTGGGGCGACACGCTCGAGGCGCACGGGGCCGTGCTCCAGCCCGTCGGGCCGCCCACCACCATGGTGCCGGTCACCCCGCCGCCCACGAAGGCGAAGGACGTGGCCATGGCGCCCGCCGGCAGCCCGGCGCCCGGGATGACGTCGGCCGTCCCGCGCGCGGGCACCGTGACCGGGCTGCGGACCTTGCCGCCCCCGGTGGCGGCCACGGTCGTCATGACGCCGTGCACGGGGGCATGGCCCGCATTGGCGAGCACCACCACCCCGGTGGCCCCTGCTCCGGCGTCGATCCCGGCACCGCTCGTGCAGAACAGCGACGACGTGCCCGCGTCGGCCGGCGCCACCTGGACGGGCCCGCCTGCACCGGCGGCCGGCGCCTGCGGGTCCGGGGCGGCGAGCGACACCAGGCCGACGCCGACCACCACGGCCACCACGGCCACGACGGCGGCTGTCCGACCGGCCACCGGGCGCTGCGCCTGCCGGCGGCGGGCGACGCGCGAGGGCGCCAGGGCACCGGGAGGCGTCCGCGTCGGGTCGCCGGTCGGGTCGGGAGTCGCGCCGGGGCCGGGGCCGGCGGTGGGATCCGTCATCCGAGCACCTCCTCGTCCGTCCCCCAGACGTCGTCGAGCTCGTCGCGGGACGACGAGCGGTCCGTCGGCCGGGCGCGGGGTCGTCCCACCCGGTCCCACTGCCGGCGGATGCGGCGGCGGTCCACCAGGGCGACCAGGACCAGGACCCAGAGGACGACCGAGTAGAGACCCACGCCGAGCGGCAGGATCCCTCCGTCGAAGCGCAGCGTGGCCGTCGCGGTGGCCGGCACCGCGTAGCGCGAGGCCCAGCCGAACGAGTCGGACCGCGGCGCGGTGGCGCCCGAGCCGGTCGTCAGGTGCCAGTCACCCGATGGCGCGGCCGACGAGAACACGGTGCCGGCCACCAGCGGGCCGTGGTAGGCCCGCGACGCCGCGGCGCCGGGCAGCACCGACCGGACCCCGGGGACGACCGGCGAGCCCGGCCCGGCCGCCAGCGGCGAGGCCAGCGCCACGGCCGAGCCCGGGTGCCCGGGCACCTCGCCCCGGAGGGGCACCCAGTCGGTGTTGGCGAAGATGGTGATGCCCGTGCCGGAAAGCACCGGCTGCAGGTCGAGCTGGCGGTCGAGGGCCGGCAGCAGGTCCGCCGGGACCGGGTAGGACGTCGGATTCTGCTGGCCGGCGATGTCCGGGGCGATCGACGACAGCACCACGACGTAGCGGACCCCGGCGGGCGCCACCAGGTTGCCCAGGCGGTCGGTGCGGTGCTGCCGGGCGAGGTCGACGGCCGTGCCCAGCTGCGACGCCGGGCCGGCCCCGGTGCCGTTCCACAGCCAGCGAGCGTCCGGCGGCCCGTTCTCGCTGGTGGCGTACGCGAGCCCGTCCCCGGCGTTCCACCCGCCGAGGTCGAGGCTGCGCGGGTCGCCGAGCCACAGCACCCGGAACGCCCCGTCGGACGCCTTGGCGTTCATCCAGGCCACCGACTGGGCGAAGTCGTTGGTGGGGAGGTCCCACCGGCCCGGGACGGCCGAGATCAGCGTCGGCACCGTCGCCAGCGCCACGGCCAGCACCCCGACCACGGTCACCAGCTGCCGCCACCCGAACTCGGCCCGGGGCAGGTCGCGTTCGAAGGCGGCGACACCGAGGCCGATGGAGGCGGCGGTGGCGGCGGCGGCGGGGCCGAGGAGGACGAGCGGCTCGACGGCCAGGCCACCCGTCCAGCCGCGGCCGGAGACCCACGCCAGCAGCCAGCAGAGCAGCGCCACGGCCCAGAACCGGGCGGCCCAGCGGAACCGGGCGCCGCGGGCCAGCAGCAGTGGCACCACCGCGGCCACCAGGAACCCCCAGGTCAGAGGGGAGGAGCCGATGGGACCGGCGGCGAAGCGCAGCAGGGTGCTCCACGAGGCCGCGCCCGATGCCGGGGTCTCGAGGCCGAAGACCTGCACCAGGCCCCGCCCCGACAGGAGCACGCCCACGGCCCACGGCAGGCAGATGACCAGTGCCACCAGCGTCGAGCCGACGGACAGGCGGACGGCACGGACGGTGGGGCCGGCGTCGCCGAAGAGGAGCGACGACACGACCAGGGCGACGGCGGTGAGGACGACGACGAGGGCGGCGGCCGGGGCGAAGGAGATGAGGACGGCCTCGAGCACGCCCAGCGCCAGGGCGCCACCCAGCAGACCGTGCCGCGAGGCCCAGGCGCCCGAGCCCCCGGACGGTGCGGACGGGTCGGCCCCGGGCGCCGCCACGGCGTCCACGGGGGCGGCGCGGACGAACGGCTCGAGCCCGGTCGAACGGGCGAGGGCGGCGAGCACCCAGGGCGAGCCGGCGTAGACGGCGAGGGCGCCCCACCGGCCGAGGGCGAGTCCGTTGTAGGCCACCGGCATGGCCAGGTAGGCCAGCCCGGCCACCATCGCCGCCCGCTGCGACCCGAAGGGCCGGAGGAGCCGGACCGCCCCCCACGCGCCGATCGGCAGGCAGGCGAAGATGAGCACCTTCTGGGTCAGGCCCATGGCGCCCAGCAGGACGGTGCCGAGCACGCCGGCGATGCCGAGGGCCGGCGTGACCGGCGCGGTGGTGCCCACCCCCGACGGGTGCCAGCCGGCGAAGTACTGCGAGATCGTGGACGACCAGGACGGGAACGGGGTGAACTGGCCGACGGCGGGGAGGTGGCTGGTCAGCACCCCCCGGGACCCGATGACCACCAACAGGGCGACCGTCAGCCAGACGGCCAGACGGGTACGGCCGGCGACCCGCCCGGACTCGTCGTCCACCTCCTCGGGCTCGGGTGCGAGGCCCCCGTCGGGTGTCCCGTGGACCTCGGCCACCACGGCGGCCGCGGCGGCCAGTTCGTCGGCGTGGGCGCCGTGGAAGCCGAGCTGGAAGACCCGCCTCGTGTACGCCGAGAGTCGGGCGCTCCCCCGCACCTGGAGGAGGCGGATCTCCTTGTCCCCCAGCTGGCGGCGGGACTGCAGGGCGGCCCGGCGGGCACGGGTGGCCGGCAGGCGGGCCAGGTTCCAGCGCCACGCCCGCACCACGGCAGCCGCACGGGCCCGGTTGCCGGCCAGCTCGGCCACGAGCACCTCGCCGACGGCCAGCAGCAGGATCTGGGGCACCACCCTGAGCAGGTGCATGCGGGAGTAGCAGGTGAAGACGGCCCGGAGCTCGTGACGGCGCTGCAACTCCTGCAGGGTGGCCGGCCGGGCCGTGGGCGGGGCGGGGCCGTCCGGGGCGGTGGGCTGGTCTTCCGTATCGGTGGACGCGGTCGTGTCGGGGGCGTCGGTGGACGTGGTGGCGCCCGCGGCGCCTCCCCCCTCGTCCTCCGCCGACCGGTCGTCGGCGGCGGCGGCCGAGTCCTCGGCTGCCACCAGGGAGGGCTCGAGCGGCCGGGCACCGGAGGCCAGCTCCTCCAGGTGCCGCACCCGGGCGTCGGGCGCCACGATGATGCGGGCACCCAGGACCTGGGCCCGCCAGCACAGGTCGAGGTCCTCCCCCATGGCCACGATGGTCGGGTCGTAGCCCCCGAGGGCGTCGAACAGGTCGGCCCGGACCAGGGTCACCCCACCCGGGGCGACGAAGACGTCCCGGACCGCATCGTGCTGGCCGTGGTCGATTTCGTGGGGTTGGACCCGCTCGACGACCGATCCGCCCTTGTCGACGCTCATGCCGACGTGGACGAGGCGGGCCGGGTCGTTCCAGTCGACCACCTTCGGCGACACGATCCCGGCGTTCGAGCGGAACGCCTCCTCCACCAGGAGGTGGACCACGTCCGCGTCGAGGGCCACGTCGTCGTGGCAGAGGAGGTAGTAGGCGGCCCCGTCGACCATCGACCGGACCTCGTTGACGGTGGCGCCGAAGCCCCGGTTCGACCCGAATCGGCGGACGTAGGCCTCGGGGAGCACGTCCGCCACCCGGGTGGCCAGGTCCTCCGACTCCCCCGTGTCCAGGACCAACACCGACAATTCCCCATAGTCCTGTGAGGCGATCGAGGCCAGCGTCTCTGCGAACCACGGACCGGGATCGTGGGCGACGACGACGGCGACAACCGGCGGGGCCAGTGTTTCCATCAGGGGTGTGAGGCTATCGGGCCTGGAACGGGCTGAGAAGGGTATCGGGAGCCGATTCCGGGGGACGGTCCGTCGTCCGGGCCGGCCGGGTCCCCCCGGTGGGGGTGCTCGCGGGGTGCTTGCAAATGTTTATCATTCCGTATACAGTTGTATCCGAGCACGACGGCCGGAAGCCTGGACGCAGGGTCCGACGGAGTGCCACAGGAACGTGACAGCAGTACCCGGACGAACAAGAAGGAGCACACCATGCCCGACATCAACACCGACATCACCAAGGCCGCCAAGGACCTCGCCAACGTGGCCAAGGACGCCACCTACGTCGTCATCGGCGCCGGCGTCCTCGGCTTCCAGCAGGCCCAGGTCCAGCGGCGCGAGCTCATGCAGAAGCTGCAGGACCCGTCCTCCGGGCTCGGCGACCGCGTCTCGACCGTGAAGGGCGACCTCAGCGAGGCCGTCAAGAACGTCGACGCCAAGGTCGAGGAGCTCATGGACCGTGCCGAGGAGCTCATCGAGCGGGTCGAGGCCGTCTTCGCCCCCTTCGAGGACCGGCTGCCCGCCCAGGCCCGTGACATCGCCAAGCAGGCGCACGAGCAGGCCAAGGACGCCCGGTCGCAGATCCGCAGCATGCGCCCCACCGCCGTCGCCTGAGCGACGCAGCACGACGCCGTCGGGTACCCCCCACCTGACGGCGCCATGACCGGTGCGCCCTCGAGGCCCGGTCCACCGGGACCGACCCCCCTCGGTCCCCCGGGAGAACGGCCCGCCCCGTGCGGGCCGTTCTCCGCGTCCGGGCCCGGGAACGGTCGACCCGGTTCGGCGGGCAGGGCGGGGCCGGCTCAGGCTGTTGGGGCAGGGGTCCGGCCTAGCTCGGCGGGGCCGGGGTGTCCGGCTCAGGCGGGCGTGGCGCGCCAGTGCGCCAGCACGTCGGCCAGCGTCTGGTCGAGCGCCAGCTCGGGCACCCAGCCCGTGGCCGCCGTGAGCTTGGCCGGGTCGCCCCGCAGGACCGGCACCTCGACCGGGCGCATCAGCGAGGGGTCCTGCACCAGGCGCACCGAGCTGCCGGCCTGGGCCAGCAGCCGGTCGGCGATCTCCTGGATGGCCACGTCCCGGCCGGAGCAGACGTTGTACACCCCGCCCGCCTCGCCCGACTCGATCAGCTTCCGGTAGGAGCGGACCACGTCCCGGACATCGGTGAAGTCCCGTCGGGCGGTCAGGTTCCCCACCGGGATCTCCGAGGCACCCGACCGCTCGGCGTCGACGATGCGCTTGGCCAGCGCCGACACGGCGAAGTTGGGCGACTGGCCCGGCCCGATGTGGTTGAACGGACGCACGGTGACGACGTGCTGGCCGTGGCCGAGGGCGGCCTGCGCACACAGGGCCTCGGCGGCCAGCTTGGACGCCGCGTACGGCGTGAGCGGCTCGGTGGGCGAGGACTCGGTCAGCGGCAGCTGGGCCGGATCGGTCACGGCGCCGTAGACCTCGGCCGAGCTCGTGACCAGGACCCGGGGATCGGTGCCGCACTCGCGGGCGGCGGCCAGCAGCGCCCCGGTGCCGAGCACGTTGACCTCGAGCACCCGTAGCGGCTCGTCCCACGACTGGCCCACGTGCGTCATGGCCGCCAGGTGGTAGATGGCGTCGGGTGCCGCCGACCGGACCGCGTCCAGCAGGGCGGCCGGGTCGGTGATCTCGACCTCCTGGTCGATCTGGACGACGTCGTCGCCGCTGCTGCGGAGATGATCGGCCAGCCACGTGCCCACGAAGCCGCGGCCGCCGGTGATCAGGGAGCGCACGACGGGTCACCCTACCGGGTGTGCGCACCCCCTGAGCGATCCTGCGCACGACGGGCCCGCCCACCCCGTCAGGCGGGCGGCGGCACTCAGGTCCGGCGGGCCGCGGCGGTCCGGTAGGCCCCGACGTGGAGTTCGGCGCTGGCCTCCCACGTGTGGGCCGCGGCGATGGCCAGGCCCTCGGCGCGGCGGGCGTCGGCACCCATGGCGCGGCCGTCCAGCACCTCGGCGAGGACCTCCCCCAGGGCCGCGGCGTCGCCGGTGGGCACGAGCAGCGCGCTGGTGCCGGCCACCTCCTCCATGGCCGTCCCGGTGGTGGTGACGAGCGGGGCGCCGCAGGCCAGCGCCTCCAGGGCCGGCAGCCCGAACCCCTCGTAGAGCGACGGGTAGACCACGGCCGTGGCCGCCCGCAGGAGCGCCGGGATGACGGCGTCGTCGACATAGCCCGTCCGCACCACGCGTGGGCCCAGCCCCGACAGGGTCACGGCCGCCTCGACGGGGCCGTTTCCCCAGCCGCTGCCGCCGGCCAGCACGAGCAGCGCCTCAGGGTGGCGCCCGGCCACGGCCGAGAAGGCGCGCACGAGGGTGGGCACGTCCTTGCGCGGCTCCAGCGTGCCCACGAAGACGAGCAGCGGCCGGTCGGAGGTGAGCCGGTGGTCGACGGCGGCGAGCAGCTCGGCGTCCGCCCCCGGGGCCGGCTCGTCCGGCCGGAACCGCTGGGTGTCCACCCCGTGGGGGGCGACGACCACCTCGGCGTCGACCCGGCACCACGTGGCCAGGCCCTCGGCCGTCACCCGGCTCGGGCAGACCACGACGGCGGCCTCCCGGGCGGCCCGTGCGATGGCCCGCGTGAAGAGGACGACCTTGGACCGCTCGTGCCACTCCGGGGCGTCGAAGAAGCTCAGATCGTGCACGGTCACCACCGAGGGGACGGGCGACCTCCTGGGCATCGTGTAGTGGGGGCCGTGGTGCACCGCCGCCCCCGACGAGGCGAGCAGCGGACCCAGGCGCAGCTGCTCCCAGGCCAGCCGGAGCGGGCGGGGGCCCGGGGCCGACGCCAGCAGGTCGCCGGGGGCGACCAGGGCGGACCAGCGCTCGAGGTCGTCGGCCCGGCTGCACAGGACGAGGTCCACGTCGGGACGGTCGGCCAGCTGACCGGCCAGCTGCAGGATGTAGTGGCCCGCGCCGACGGGCCGGGCGGGGACGGCGCTGACGTCGAGGGCCACCCGCAGCACCCCGGTCGCCGGTCCGGTGCTCATGGTCCGGTGGCCCCCGGGGACGACGCCCGGCCGCACACCAGCTCCCAGACGTCCCGGTGCCGGCGGGCGATGGAGGTCCAGGTCAGCTCGGCGGCACGGGCCGCTCCCCGGGCGACGAGGTCGGCCCTCGTCGGCTCGTCGGTGGCCACCCGCAGGAGTCCGGCGGCGATCGACGCCGTGTCGTGCGGGTCCACCTCGAAGGCGGCACCTCCGGTGCTGGGCAGCGGGCTGGCCACCACCGGGGTGCCCACCGACATCGCCTCGACCGGGGGGAGGCCGAACCCCTCGATCAGGGGCACGTAGGCCAGCAGGCGGGCGGAGGCGTAGAGGCCGGTCAGCTCGCTGGCCGACACCGAGCCCGCCAGCACCACGCCCGGCCCGAGTGCCACCTGCTCACCCCAGCCCGACGGGCCGACGATCACGAGCGGCCAAGGTTCGGGCAGGTCCGCGCGCACCTCCTCGTAGGCCTCCACCAGGCGCTGCAGGTTCTTGCGCGGCTCGAGCGTCCCGACGCAGAGCAGGAACGGGCCGACCACGCCGAGCGAGCCGAGGTGCGCCGCGGCGGCGGCCAGGTCCGGCGGGGGGAGGTGGTCCGAGCCCATGGGGATCACGCTGATCCGCTCGGCCGCCGCACCCGCCTCGACCAGGTCGGCGGCCACGACGTCCGCCGGCACCACGAAGTGCTCCGCCCGCCGGAGCGCCCGCCGGAGCGCGGCCTCGTGCCACCGCCTGCCCCGGGCCGGGTAGGCCTCGGGGATGCGGCGCCACAGCAGGTCGTGGACGGTGACCACCAGGGGCGTGGCGCCCGGCTCGAGGGTGGCAAGCGACACGGCGTGGATGACGTCCACCCCGGCGGGGGCCCGCAGGAGCCCCCGGTCCCAGGCCCGCGTGAGCACCGGGCCAGGCAGCCTCGACGCCCGCAGACCGTGGCCCAGCCGGCTGAGCGGGTCCGGCCCCGGTCCCGACGGCGGGCGGCTGGCGGCCAGGGTCAGCTCGGGGGCGCTCGACGGATCGGCCACCGCCAGCTCGTCGAGCCCCTGGAGCAGGCCGAGGACGTAGGTGCCGATGCCGCCCGCCGCGGAGCGACGGAGCTGCTCGGCCAGGAGGAGGACCCGCTGCCCGGTCATGCCTGTTTCCCGGTCATGCCGGTCGCCCGGTCATGTCTGTTTTCCCGGTCATGTCTGTTATCCCGGTCATGCCGGTCGCCCGGTCATGGCGGCTTGCCCGGTCATGCCGGCCGCCCGGTCGCCTGGGCCGCATCGCGGTAGAGGTGGCTGAGGCCCGCCGCACACGCCTCCCAGCTGAAGCCCTGCACGTGGTGATGCCCACGATCGATCATCGCCTCGACCCGGTCGCCGCCGTCGAGGGCCTCCACCAGGCGGGCCGCCAGGGCGTCCTCGTCGCCGGGTGGGACCAGCCAGGCGGCGTCGCCCACGACCTCGGGCACCGCGCCCGCCGAGGTGGCCACGACCGGGACCCCCACCGCCATCGCCTGGAGGGGAGGGAACCCGAACCCCTCGTAGCGCGACGGGTAGGCCAGCACCGTCGCCCCGCGCAGCACGTCGGCAAGTTCGGATCCGTCGAGGTACCCCGGCCGGACCACCCTGGAGCGGACGGTCGAGCGTCGCAGCGCCTCGTCGAACGCATCCGCCCCCCAGCCGTCACCGCCCACGATCACCAGGGCCACGTCGGGGTGGGCCGCGGCCACCGCACCGAACGCCTCGACCAGGAGGGGGTAGTCCTTGCGGGGCTCGACGGTGCCGATGGCCAGCACGTAGCGGCCGCAGCCGGGCGGGAGGGCGAGGGGGGTCTCGTGTTCGGTGGATTGGGTGGATGGGATGGTTCCCAGGATGTCGGGCACGCCGTGGTGGACCGCGCGCACCCGTCCGGGATCGACGCCGAACAGGTCGACGACCTCCTCGGCCACGAAGGCCGACGGCGTGTGGATCCATGCTCCGTCCGCCACGGCCCGACGGATCAGGCGGGGATAGGCCAGCGTGGGGGCGTCGCACAGCTCCGGGAAGCGCACCACGGTCAGGTCGTGCACCGTCACCACCCTGGCCGCCGAGCTGGTCGGGGGGACCACGAAGTTGGAACCGTGGACGACGTCGGCCGGTCCGACGAACCACTCGACCGGAGGGAACCCTCCCCGGCCCCATGCGGCGTGGAGCGGGCGGGCGGGCATGGGACGGGAGCCGGCGTGGACGCCCGTCGGCACCAGGGCGTCGATCCCGTGGCGGCGGCGCCAACTGACGGCAAAGGCGGTCATCGCCACGTCGTCCCGACCGGCCAGCCCCTCGAGTGCCCCGGCACAGAACGCTCCGACACCGGTCGGACGGCCGAGCAGCGGGGTGGCGTCGAACGCCACCGACAGCGGACGTTCGACTGCGGTCGCTGCTCGATCCGGCGGCACGGCTGTGGTCGCTGGCGGCTCCGGCGGCACGTCGTGAGCCTTGCACATCCCCCGACACCGGTCGCGCGGCAGGACCGACGGTCGTAGCGGTCCGGTGCGAAGCCGGTGGTCGGTCGCCGGTGGTCGGTCGCCGGTGGTCAGTCGCCGGTGGTCGGTCGCCGGTGGTCGGTCGCCGGTGGTCGGTCGCCGGTGGTCGGTCGCCGGTCCCGGGCGGGCGGCCGGGGCCGGGGCCGGGCGGGCGGCCGGGGCCGGGGCCGGGGCCGGGGCCGGGGCCGGGGCCGGGGGGGCGGGTAGCCCGGGTCCGGTTGGGCGGGTACTCCGAAGTGGGCGGGTAGCCTGCGCGGATGCGCCGGACACCCTCCGCCGACCGGACCGTCCGATGATCACCGCGCTGGCCGGCGGCGTCGGGGCTGCGCGGCTGCTCCGCGGGATGATCGAGGTCGTGCCGCCCGGGGAGATCACGGCCGTGGTCAACGTCGGCGACGACACGGACCTGCACGGGCTCCACATCTCACCGGACCTGGACACCGTGATGTACACGCTGGCCGACGCCATCAACACCGAGACGGGCTGGGGCCTCCGCGGCGAGACCTGGCGGGTGATGGAATCACTGGGCCGCCTCGGCGGTGTCACGTGGTTCAACCTCGGCGACCAGGACCTGGCCACCCACCTCTACCGCACCCAGCGACTGTCCGAGGGGGCGCCCCTCGGGACGGTCACGGAGGAGCTGGCGGACCGCTTCGACGTGGGTGTGCGCCTCCTGCCCGTGACCGACGACTCACTGCGCACCCGCGTCCAGGTGGCCGGCGGCGACGACATCGCCTTCCAGGAGTACTTCGTGAAGCTCCATCACGACGTGGCGGTGGAGTCCGTCCGATTCGAGGGCGCCGAGACCGCGACGCCCGGTCCCGGCGTGCTCGAGGCGATCGGTGGCGCCACGACGGTCGTCGTCTGCCCGTCCAACCCGGTGGTCTCGATCGACCCCCTGCTGGCCGTCCCGGGGGTCCGGGAGGCACTGGCGGAACGTCGTGACGACATCGTGGCCGTCTCCCCCATCGTGGCCGGTGCCGCGCTCAAGGGGCCGGCCGACCGGCTCCTCGTGGAGATGGGCTTCGAGTCCTCGGTCGTCGGCGTGGCCCGCTGGTACGCCCCCTGGGTCTCGACCCTGGTCATCGACGAGGCCGACGCCGCGCTGGCCCGGGACGTGGAGGCCGAGGGGGTGCGGTGCGTCGTCGCCCCCACCGTCATGTCCGACGTGGGCAGGGCGGCAGCGCTCGCCGATGTCGTGCTCGGCCGCCGTGACTGAGGAGCGGGCCGGCGCCGGCCAGTCCGACGGTGCCGTGCAGGGTGGTGTCGTGGAGGGTGCCCTGCAGATCATCCCTGTCCACGGGATCGGCGAGGTCCGTCCCGGCGATGACCTGGCCGAGGTCCTGGCCGTCGCGCTCGGGACGCCTGGTACCGACGGAGCGCCCGTCCCGTGGATCCGCAACGGCGACGTCCTCGTCGTCACCCAGAAGGTCGTGTCCAAGGCGGAGGGTCGGATCGTCCCCATCGACCCCGACGACCCCGAGGCCAAGCGGGCGCTGGTGGAGTCGGAGTCGGTCCGGGTGCTGCGCCGTCGGGGCGACCTGGTCATCACCGAGACCCGCCATGGCTTCGTCTGCGCCAACGCCGGCATCGATCTGTCCAACGTCGACGTGGGGACGGCCGCCCTGCTCCCCGTGGACCCGGACCGCTCGGCCCGCGGCATCCGGGAGTCGCTGGCCCACCGACTCGGCGTCGATGTGGCCGTGGTCGTCTCGGACACGTTCGGGAGGACCTGGCGCAACGGCGTCACCGACGTGGCCATCGGCATCGCCGGCGTTGCCGGGGTCGTCGACCTGCGGGGCACGGAGGACGCCACCGGGCGCGTGCTCGAGGCCACGGAGGTCTGCGTGGCCGACGAGATCGCGGGGGCGGCCGAATTGGTGATGGGCAAGGCCAGGTCGGTGCCGGCCGCCGTTGTGCGGGGCATCGACGTCGCCTGGCTGCGGCGGGCGTCCGTGTCGGACGAGATCGTGCGCGACCCCGCCGGCGACCTCTTCCGCTGACACCCCTACTGGTGGACCGGGATCACGGATCCAGGTCCGGGCTGATCAGCCGACGTCGAAGAGGTCGACCACGAAGACGAGGGTCTCGTTCGGGGCGATGACCCCACCCGCGCCACGACTGCCGTAGCCCAGCTCCGGCGGGATGGTGATGCGTCGGCGGCCGCCCACCTTCATGCCGGCGACGCCCTCGTCCCACCCCTGGATGACGTGGCCAGCACCCAGCGGGAAGCTGAAGAGCTCCTCACGGTCCCAGGAGGAGTCGAACTCGCCACCGGTGGACCATGACACCCCGACGTAGTGGACCGTCACCGGCGAACCGGCCACGGCCTCAGGCCCTGATCCCACCTCGAGATCCTCGAGGACCAGTCCACCCGGAGGCGGACCGTCGGGAACGGTCACGGACGGTTTCGTGTCGGAAGGCATCTCCGGACCTTAGAGGCTGGATGACGCGCAAGTCGCAACGCCCGGGGCCCGAGGCTCAGCCCCCGCGTCGCGACCGGGCGGCACCGCTGGCCGCACGTGACCGGGCACCGTTCGTCGCCCGGGCCCCGGCTGCGCCACCCCGTCGAGCACCTCCCGCCGAGCCCCTGGCGGCTGATGCCGCGCTGCGGCCTCCCACCTTGGTGCGTCCGGGCTTGCCAGGCTTGCTCGAGTGGCCGGGCTTGGCGGTATGACCGGGTTTGGCGGTGTGACCGGGCTTGCTCGAGTGCGCGGGCTTGCCGCTGTTGGCAGTGTGGCCGGGTTTGCTTGAGTGGTCCGAGTGCGTGGGCTTGCCGTTCTTGCCGGGCTTGCCGGGCTTGCCGGGCTTGCCGGGACGTCGCTGCCCACCGGAGGTCTCGGCCGATCCGTTGGACTGACCCGCCCTCGGGTGGGCGGTCCGCCTGCCGTCGGACGTCCGATCGCCACCGTCCCGACGGTCGTCCCCCCGTACCTCGGAGCCAGCCCGGTCACGATGACCGGCGTGACGCGGCCCCGCGCCGTGGCCCTTCTTCTTGAACGGACGAGTCGCCCGCTGGCCGCCGCGCTCACCGCCCCGGGACGTCTCGCGGCCCCCGTCGGACGACCGCTCGGCCGCCACGCGGCGAGCCGGCGGCGGACCCAGGAGCGACACGATCGCGTCGGGGTCGTACTCGGACGTCCCGATGGGGAACCCGAGCTCCCGCTGCAGCTTCTTGACGGCGCCTGCCTTGTCGGGCGTGACGAAGCTCACGACGACACCGGTGGCACCGGCGCGGGCGGTCCGTCCCGAACGGTGGACGTAGTCCTTGGGGTCGGCGGACGGATCGAAGTGGACGACCGCGTTGACGCCGTCGACGTGGATCCCGCGTGCGGCGACGTCGGTGGCGACGAGCGCGTCCACGGCCCCCCGGACGAAGGCGTCGAGCGCCTTCTCGCGCTGCTTCTGGCTGCGGTCGCCGTGGATCGCCGCCGCCCGAATGCCGCGCTGCTCGAGCTGCCGGGCGATCCGGTCGGCACCGTGCTTGGTCCGGCTGAAGACGATCGTGGGTCCGCTGGCCGTGATCACCTCGGCGGTGCGATCGACGCGGTCGCCGGACGACACCCTCCAGAAGAGATGGACCGCCTTCGTGGCGGCGTCCTCCTCGACCTCGAGCTCGTGGCGGGCCGGCTCGTGCTGGTACCGCTTCACGAGGACGTCGATGTCGCCGTCGAGCGTCGCGGAGAAGAGGAGTGTCTGCCGGCCGTCGGGTGTCAGGTCGAGAATGCGGCGGACGTCGGGCAGGAACCCCATGTCCGCCATGCGGTCGGCCTCGTCGATGACCACGATCTCCACGGCGTCGAGGCGGATGCTGCCGCGCTCCAGGAGGTCGCCCAGTCGACCGGGGCACGCCACGGCGACGTCCACACCACGGGAGAGGGCCTTCAGCTGGGGCCCGTAGCCGACGCCGCCGTAGAAGCAGGCCACCCGGAGGCCCCGGGGGTCGGCGAGCACCTGGAGTTCGGACGCCACCTGGGCGGCCAGCTCGCGGGTCGGGGTGAGGACGAGGACGCGGGGATGCTTCGGCCGTGAGGACTTGCCCTGGAGGCGGGCGACGGCGCCGATGCCGAAGGCGAGGGTCTTGCCGGAACCCGTGGGGGCCTTGCCGCAGACGTCACGGCCCTGGAGCGCATCGGGCAGGGTCATGGCCTGGATCGGGAACGGCGCGGTGATGCCCTTCGCATCGAGTGCGGACACAATGTCCGAGGGCACGCCGAGCACGGCGAAGGTAGAGGTGGAGGCAGTCATCGAGACACTTTCGGGCTACAGGGGAAGCACCGGTGTGTGCCTCGGAACCACCAGGCGCCGACGGATCGGGCGGGTGGACTCGTCAAGACTACAGGAACGGGCTGCATCACCGGGCCCGCCCCTCGTCCGTTCCTGTCACACCCCCCGGTCAGGATGTCCCCATGGCGTCGGAGCCCACTCCCCCGCCTGCCCTCGGCCTGACCTCGCAGGTGGCCACCCTCACCGGGCTGG
>Ga0265327_10000181_pt1 | contig 134324 bp, 96 predicted proteins | sample 41621metaG_FD_202089 | JGI IMG/M metagenome (GOLD analysis project Ga0265327, IMG submission 202089) | Rhizosphere microbial communities from Carex aquatilis grown in University of Washington, Seatle, WA, United States - 4-16-21 metaG | ecosystem: Host-associated > Plants > Roots > Rhizosphere... | reverse complement strand
CTGCTCCAAAGCATTGAAGGTATCTGCGCCAGTTAAATATTCAGAGATTATCTGGCTCTTTTTATCTGAAACTTTTTTGCGATCCATGATTTACAAAGATTGTAAACCTATTTCAGGACAAGACAAATTGAAGTGGATTTGAGATGGGGTTTACTTTAAATGATTAATAGCCAATTAAATAAGCTGGAATTGAGGCTACAAAACATTCCTCCTTATTCCTCCCCCAAAAGGAGCTTTTGGACCTTTGAGAAAGCGTAGGGTGTATGGCGGAAACCAAAAAGCAGGCAAAAGGGAATGGCGACGCGATAAAAGCTAAGATGACAGACGGGAGATGACCATTAACGGAAAGAAACAGAACCGGTAATTGGAGAAGTTTACTGATTTGAATGTTATTGCGGATTTGAGTTGTTTTACTCATGGGTTTAAAATAAATGGGTAATAGTCAATTAAATAGGTTGAATTGTAGGGTGCAGAACATTCCTCCTCCAAAGGAGCCCCCCCGGGCTTTTTCCCCCTTTTGGACATGGATCTATAAGAAGGTGAGGAACTTTTTATAGCCTTGTAACCAGTAAAACCGGGTTGGTAATTAGTTGGCACCCTAAAAAAAATTTTATGTTGCCCTGTAACCATTTTATCTTTCTATGGTAATCTATATACAAAAGCGAAAACAACTAAATGCTGGTGGCGGAACTTACAGATGAGAAAATAATGCTGAAGGTGAAGGATGGCCAACTGTCTGAACTGGCAGAGTTGTTCGAGCGCTACCATGTGCGGTTGTATAACTTTTTTATGAAGCTAACTTTTGATAAGGCGGTTAGCGAGGACCTAACACAAAACCTGTTTTACAGGCTAATAAAATACCGGCACTCGTTTAAAGCAGGTGACGGAACCTTTAAAAGCTGGATATACCAGGTAGCCCGCAACGTGCACATTGACCACTGCAGGGAAAATAAACGGGCGGGCTATATTAAGGCGGTGGATGAGGACCATGACGAGATACCGGCAGCGGGCGAAACTTATACCGAGTTTGACTTTGAACTGCTTGACCAGGCGCTGGCAAAATTAAACCCGGATGAACGTGAAATACTGGTACTAAGCCGCTACCAGGGGCTTAAGTATGATGAAATATCGCGGATAAAAAATATTTCGGTGGCGGCCATTAAAGTGCAGGTGCACAGGGCCATGAAACACCTTAGAACTATATATTTTAAACAATAACAGGCAAGAATATGAAGTGTAATGATATTGAATTGTTGTTAATTGATTACCTGGATAACGAACTGGATAACAGCATACGTGAACAGGTTGACAACCATTTAAAAACTTGTGAGGCGTGCAGCACTGAAGTAAAGCAACTGCAATTAATACAGGATAATATTGCTACCACTGAAATGCAGCAGCCAGGCCCCGCATTGCGCGCCAATTTTTTGGCCGCTTTGCAGAATGAGGAAGCCGAACTGGCAAAGCAGGATAATGTTAGGCAATTGCCAGGCAAAAAAGTAATTTCTTTAACCGTTGGCGGTTTGGTATGGCGCGCAGCAGCAGCAATAATTATACTGTTTACAGGCATATTGATAGGCAATAAAGTAAAATTTGGTGGCCAGGACCCTGCCGGCCCAATTGCCCAGCTCCCGACTGACAAGCAAAATGAAAAGCGGAAAATATTAACCGACATGCTGGACGATGAAAGCCCAAGCCAGCGTATTGAAGCGGTTAACTATGCTGAAGGCATTGCCGCCAACGACCAGAAGGTAATAAATGTGCTGCTTAACACGCTTAACACAGATAAAAATACCAATGTAAGGGTGGCAGCAGTATATGCGCTGGAGAAATTTTCGGGTGATAAAACAGTGCTTGATTCGCTTACGGCTTCTTTGCCTAAACAAACAGAGCCCGTTGTGCAAATTTTATTAATAGATATGCTGGCTGCTAAAAAGGCAACCAAGGCTATAAAGCCCATGCAGGATATTATACAAAACAGTAAAAACATACAGCCTGTAAAGGATGCTGCCGCCAAAGGGCTTAAGCAACTGTAAACGTACGCTTCCTGCCCCTGTCTGTGAGAAGAAGGGTTGGGGTGATGTTCAAAATAATTGGTGAATTCTCAATATACAACCACAACACAGGTAAGTGCCGGCTATACCTGTAACTTTTAAACAATTCAAAACAATTTCGCAATCTTTCAAATTTTAAAAATGAAAACTATAAAGTTTACTCTGGCGGTTATCGCCCTGCTCTTCTCAACAAGCCTGCTTAAAGCGCAGGAGTATAAAATACCCGTGGAAAATATTAAGGATACAAAGCTTACTATTAACAATTTTCCCAACGACCTGCCAGTTGAAGGCTATGATGGTAATGATATAGTGGTAACCAACATGTCAGACAAGTTTACCAAAGCCCCTGAAAAAGCAAAAGGCCTTAAACCGGTTTTTGCAGGTGGTAACGATAACACAGGTATTGGCGTAAGCATGGAAAAAAGCGGCAGCAACATTACTATTACCTGCCTGCTTTCAATAACCCAGCGCGAAGACTATAAAATTAAAGTGCCGCGTGCCCTTGCTGTAAAAATACACGGCGAATGCGGCGGTGGCGGCGACATTACGGTAAGCAATATGACCGGCGAGGTTGAAGTAAACAACTGCCAGGGCATTAACCTTAAAAATTGCACAGGGCCTGTAGTGCTTTCAACCATTAGCGGCAGCATAGAGCTTAAATTGGGCAACCTTAGTAAAGACAGGCCGGTATCAATTGCATGCATAAGCGGTGATATAGATATAACCTTAGCGCCATCAGCCGCAGTTGACCTGCAAATGCATACAGTATCAGGCAGCATTTATACTGACTTTGACCTGGCCCAAAAAGACAAGGGTGACATGAAACGTGTAGGCGGTAACAACAGCATAACTACAGCCCTTAACGGTGGCGGAGCCAAGTTAACCTTAACCAATGTTAGCGGAAATATTTACCTGAGGAAAGGCGGGCAGTAGGGGCGTGGGGCGTGAAACGTGAATGGTGAAAAGTGAAAGGTGAATCGGTAATCGTGAAACGTGAATGGTGAAATGTGAAACGGTAATCGTGAAATGTGAAACGCAACAAAGAACCTAACAACAAGGACACAGAACTGAGAACTCAAAACACAGAACTCAAAAAAATAAACACTACCGGTATGAAGAAGATAACATTGCTTGCAGCGTTTTGCCTTACCATAGGCAGCCTGTTTGCGCAAAAGGTGGTTGAAAAACATGCTAATATATCAGCTAACGGAAAGGTTACGCTGAACATACAAATAGCAGACAGCATACGTGTTATTACATGGAACAAAAACGAAGCTTATATAAAAGCAAGCGTTAATGTGAACGACAATAAGGACAATGACGATTACGAATGGACCTTTGATGATGCGAATGGCGACTTTAGCGTAAAGTCTAAGTTTAAAGATAACATGAAGCGTACTTACAGGAGCGATTGTAACTGCACCTGCAACTACGAAAGTAAAATTTATGTTGAGGTGTACGTACCTGAAAACACCAGCCTTTCAATTGAAACTATTAACGGCGACATTACCATTACGGGTAAAACTGCTGATGTAAAGGCAAGGAGTATAAGCGGCTTTGTTGACTTTGCTATAAACCCTGAAACAAAAGCCTACCTTGAAATGAAAACAATTTCAGGCACTATGTACAGCAATGTTGACCTGGGTACTAACGACAAAGACAAAGCAAAAGGTGCAAGGCATGTAGGCGGCAATAACGTTAACGCAGAACTGAATGGTGGCGGTAAACGCATAGATCTTGAATCAATAAGCGGCGATATATATTTTCGTAAAGCAGGATAGTTTGGTACATTTTAGTTTTTTCTCTTTTGTGCATGTAAAGAGGCTTTCTTTTGATTGCCTCTTTTATGCTTTGAATAAAGCGCCGAACATGGTATCTGCTTTTGCAAAATAACCTGTTATTAATTTGGTATCAACCAGCTGAAGGTCATACTGCTGTTGAATAACATTAACCATCATTTCATTTTCCTGCCTGAATACCGAGCAGGTTATGTATAACAGGTAGCCGCCTTTTTTAATATGCGGTATAACAGTATGAACAATTTTTTGCTGCAAGGCGCTATAGTGGCTGATCTTGTCTTCTGTGAAAAAGTATAGCTGTTCAGGGGTGCGGCCCCAGGTGCCGCTGCCACTACAGGGGGCATCGCAGAGAATGAGGTCAAAAGGCTGAAGGTGTAAGGCTGAAGGTGTAAGGCTGAGGTCTGTCACAAAGCTTTTGTAATGGTTGATACCTGCGTCGTTAAAGCGTTGTTGAAGATTGTGGATGATAGATGCACGAATATCGGAAACGGTTAAGTCGATATTTTTGAAACTGTCGTAAGCTAAAATTGATTTACCGCCGCTGGCTGCGCAGCAATCCCAAACGGTAACAGGTTGTTTTGAACCAGGTTGAACAGGCGAAAAAAATTGTGCTATTTGCTGTGATGAAAGGTCCTGCACAACAGCTTCTTTGTTTAAGGCAATAACGCTGTCGATTTTTGAGGAGTTGGGCAATGATATAACGTTTTCAGCAAGCTGTTTAAAACTAATATTTTGCTGTTGCAGCTTATTAATAACAATATTGTTTTTACCTGGCCTTATGCGCAAAAACAGGTCGGGCTGAACAAGATGGGAGAGGGCAAAGGCTTCAACATCAATCCCATCGCTTAATGCATGGCCCCATTGAAAAATATCAGTTATGCTGAAGGGATAAACTGTTTGTACAAAGGCCAGCCGTTTGCGTGTTAACGATGTGTGGTTTTTCATCCAGGCCTCATCAAATAAAATATTCCATTCACCTATGTCGTCGGTGCATAAATACAATGCGGCCTTAAGCCGTTCTTCCGCAGTAAGCTGCTTAAGTGCATGCCCCAAACGATAGTAGCAGTAGCACAGGTGGCTTATATATTTACGGTCTTTCGAACCATGCTTTTTGTGCTGGGCAAAGTACTGCTTTAAATAACCGGCAAGCGGTACCGCGCCATCGTAAGCAAGTATTAATTGCACGGCCGTATTAAAGTAAGATTGAAAGCGCATAAGCCGCTGCCCCAGGAGGTTTTAAATGAAAAGGCAGTTGGGTTAACAACTGCCTGTATAAAAACTATTTCTTTAATCTGTCAACTGTCATCTAACAACTGTCAACTTGCTTATAAATCCAGCAACGCCTTCACCGGGTCTTTACCAAACAATAACAACTCAGGATTTTCCAGCAGCTCTTTCACACGTACTAAAAAGCTTACGCTTTCGCGGCCGTCAATAATACGGTGGTCGTAGCTAAGGGCAATATACATCATAGGACGTATAACCACCTGGCCGTTTACAGCCATTGGCCTTTCCTGTATTTTGTGCATGCCCAGTATAGCGCTTTGCGGCAGGTTAATAATAGGCGTGCTCATAAGGCTGCCAAATACACCGCCATTGGTAATGGTAAAGGTACCGCCGGTAAGTTCTTCTGTTGTAAGCTTGCTGTCCCTTGCTTTGCCGGCAAGTTCAATTACTTTTTTCTCAATGTCGGCCATGCTAAGGCTTTCCACATTGCGTATTACCGGTACGGTTAAGCCGCGCGGTGTGCTAACTGCAATGCTAATATCGGCGTAGTCGTGGTACACCAATTCATCGCCGTCAATATAAGCGTTAACCGCAGGCCATTCGCTTAATGCCACAGCACAAGCTTTGGCAAAAAAGCTCATAAAGCCTAAGTTAACACCATGGGCCTCCTTAAATTTATCTTTGTGCGTTTTGCGCACGTCCATTATACGGGTCATGTCCACCTCGTTAAAAGTGGTCAGCATTGCTGTGGTATTCTTTGATTCTACCAGCCTGCGGCTAATGGTTTTGCGCAGGTTGCTCATACGCTCTTTGCGAACGTTGCGGGTGTTCAGCTCCTGGCCTGCAAAAGCTTTTTTACCGGGGTGCGATAAAGCTTCCAGCACATCATGCTTTAAAATTTTGCCGCCCGGGCCAGTGGCAGATATTGAAGAAACGTCCACTTTCTTGTCGGCGATCATTGCGCTGGCAACAGGCGTTGCTTTTACATCGTTCGGTACGGCTGTTACAGGAGCCTGTGATGGCTGCTGCTGTGGCGCCGGTTGTGCAGGTTTTGCTTCAGCCTTTGGTGCTTCTGCCTTTGCCGGCGCTGAAGAAGCAGCGGGCTTTTCGGCTGTTTCATCAATATTGGCTAATACGCTGCCAATTTGCAGGGTATCGCCTTCCTTTGCTACACGTGTTAAAATACCGGCTTTTTCCGCATTTACCTCAAAGGTTGCTTTTTCGCTTTCCAGTTCAGCCAATACTTCATCCCTGTCAACATAATCCCCGTCTTTCTTTGTCCATTTCAATAAGGTTACTTCATTGATAGATTCGCCAACCGATGGAACTTTGATCTCAATCATAAATTATCTTTTAACAACCATGTTGTTTTTAGCAACCCAAATATCGTTTTTCTTTTAATAATGCAAATGAATGCGTATTAAATGCTGAAAGCTGTATCAATTATTTCTTCCTGCTCCTGCTTGTGTACTTTTGCATAACCGGTAGCGGTAGCCGCACTTGCGTGGCGACTTATAACACCAAAGTTTATTTGCTTAAGGTTCATTTGCAGGAACGATGCTGCGCCCATGTTAAGCGGCTCTTCCTGTACCCAAAACCACACCGCGCGGTTGTATTTTTTATACAGCTCGTCCAGTTGTTTCACAGGCAGCGGGTAAATTTGCTCAAGTCTTATAACGGCTACATCTTTCCTGTTGTCTTTCTGTTGTTTTTCGGCAAGGTCAAAATATACTTTACCTGTACAGAACAACACTTTTTTTACCTGGGCTACATCAACAAAGTCATCATCTATTATCTCTTTAAAGCCACCGCTGGTAAACTCGCTTACATGGCTGTAGCTGCCAACATGCCTGAGGTTTGCCTTGGGCGAGAAGTTGATGAGCGGCTTGCGGAAAGGCCACGCCAGCTGCCGCCTTAATACATGGAAGAAATTTGCCGCTGTTGTAATGTTGGTAACCACCAGGTTTAACTCGGCACACATTTGCAGGAAGCGTTCCATACGGGCGCTGCTGTGTTCAGGGCCCTGGCCTTCATAGCCGTGCGGCAGCAGCATGGTAATACCGTTCATGCGGTTCCATTTTTGCTCGCCTGCACTTATAAATTGGTCTATCATTGTTTGGGCGCCGTTGCAAAAATCGCCAAACTGTGCTTCCCATAATACCAGTCCGTTAGGGTTTGCCATGGCGTAACCATATTCAAAACCTAAAACGCCATACTCGCTTAACAAGGAGTTATATATCCTGAATTTGCCTTCAGCGCCATCAATGCGGCTTAGGCGGTTGTAGCTTTCGTCTGTATTCTCGTCGCGCAGTACAGCATGGCGGTGGCTAAAAGTACCTCTTTGAACATCCTGCCCGCTCATGCGCACATCGTTGCCATCTACCAAAAGGCTGCCATAAGCCAATAGCTCGCCGGTGGCCCAGTCAACCTTGTTTTCAGCAGTAAACAGCTTCACCTTGTCCTGCAATATCTTTTCCACCTTTTTAATTGGTGTAAAAGTTCCAGGCCACTGCATCATCGCATCAAATACCTTTTTAAAGTTTGCTTCGCTTATTGCCGTAACAGGCGACTTGTCAAAATCAGCCTCGGTAGCCTTGCGCAGGCTTTTCCAGGCCAGTTCGGGCTGCTGGTAGGTGTAAGGCAGCGGGTGTTGCTTTACTTCATCCAGCCTTTCCTGCAAGTCATCCCAAAACTTCTTCTCCATGCTTTTGGCCAGTTCCTGCGCATCAGCCTCACCGTTTTGAAGAAGATAGCTGGTGTAAACCTCCCTGGGGTTGGCATGCTTATCAATTTGCGCGTATAGTATAGGCTGGGTAAACTTTGGATCGTCACCTTCGTTATGGCCATGGCGGCGATAACACACCATGTCAATAAATATATCGGTATTAAATTCCTGCCTGTAGCGGGTGGCAATTTGTACGCATTTAATAACCGCCTCAGGGTCGTCGCCGTTTACATGTAACACGGGCGCATGCACTGCCGATGCCAGCGACGTGCAATAATCCGAGCTTCTTGCATCATCAAAATCGGTTGTAAAACCAATTTGATTATTGATAACAAAATGCATGGTGCCACCGGTTAAGTAACCTTTCAGTTCACTCATTTGCAGCACTTCGTATACAATACCCTGGCCTGCTACCGATGCATCGCCGTGTATAAGTATCGGCAATATTTTATCGTAGTCACTCTTATATAAAACATCGGCCTTCGCCCTTGCAAAGCCTACCACCACGGGGTCAACCGCTTCAAGGTGGCTTGGGTTTGGCATTAGTTTAAGGTGTACTGTTTTGCCGGCTGTAGTTGTTACCTCGCTCCCGTAGCCCATGTGGTATTTTACATCGCCGCTGCCCATCGTTTGGTCAAGCTTGGCGGTACCTTCAAACTCGCTAAATATCTGGCTGTAAGTTTTACCCATTATGTTGGCCAGCACATTCAAACGACCACGGTGCGCCATGCCTATCACCACTTCCTGCACATCATGGTCTGCAGCAACGTTTATCATTTCGTCTAGAGCGGCAATTGTTGTTTCACCGCCTTCCAGCGAAAACCTTTTTTGGCCAATATACTTGGTATGCAGAAATTTTTCGAACATTACGCCCTGGTTTAGCTTTTCCAGTATGCGCTTCTTTTTTTCAATGGGCAGAGGAGTAGTAAACTTACGCTCCATTTCGTTGGTAAGCCAGTCAACCCTTTTTTGGTCACTTATGTATTTAAATTCAATACCCACGTGGCTTGCATAGCAATTTTGCAGATGGGTAAGAATATTTTTTAAAGTAGTAGTACCCAGGCCTATAAGGTTGCCGGCGCTAAAGGTTTTATCCATGTCTTCCTCGCCAAGGCCAAAAAAGCCAAGGTCAAGGTTGGCGCCGCGGTCCTTACGCTGACGAATTGGGTTGGTAGCAGCAATCAGGTGGCCCTTATTGCGGTAGCCCAGTATTAGGCGGTAAACGCGTATTTCACGCATCCAGTCTATGGCTGTGCCTGCAGGTGCGCCCGGGGCTACAGTAGCTGCAGCAACGCCGTTCGCACTGCCGTTACCGTTAGCGGCGCCATTGCTGGCAATGGCAAAATCAAACCCCTCAAAAAATTTTTTTAGTTCTGTATCAACACTTTCCGGGTTCTTTAAAAAATCCTGGTATAAACTTTCAATAAATGCCGGGTGTGAACTGGTGATGTATGAAAAATCCTTCATGGCCGGGAGCAATTTCTCTGTTTTAGTAAAAATTGACTGCAAATATCGTTTATTGCAGCATAATATAGTGTCAAAAAAATAGGTTAATCGGTAGTTTATATGGACAACCTAAAATTTTTTAGGTTTAAAATTTCCATTTTCAAAGTTATAGTTATACCTTTGCCGTCCCAAAAAAGAATTTAATGGCAAATCATTCAGCTACAAAGAAAGATACAAGGCAAGCTGCAAAACGCAGGGACAAAAACCGTTACTACGGTAAAACTACCCGTAACGCAATTCGTGACCTAAAGGATATAAAAGATCCTAAAGCGCAGGGCGAAAAGCTTCCTTCTGTAATTTCTATGATAGATAAGCTGGCTAAACGCGGTATTATCCATAAAAATAAAGCTGCAAACTTAAAAAGCCAGTTGGCTAAAAAAGCTGCAGTTAAAGCATAGAAGTTCAATCTTAACTATACGTTATTAACCATCGTGCCGCACCGGCGTGATGGTTTTTTTGTGCATATATGGTAAAGGTCAGGCTGCTCCAGCCTGCTTTTTATTTACCTGCATAACCGACACAAGCAGCACAAAAAGTACCGTGCCGAAAGCATTCATCAATATATCTTTTAATGAATCTGGTATAAAAGCAAGCAGTGGCCTGTGATTTAAAATATTTTGGAACACCTCGTTAAACACACCCACACAGTTAAAAAGTACGGCTGTGAATAATATTTTTTGGGGGGAGATAACGGGGGTGACTTTTTTAACGACAGCAGGAAATTGATGATGCTGCAAATAAGCAGCGCGAATAAAATATGCTCTGCATCATTAATAATAAGTTCCGGAGTTTCAGAAAACTTGTAATGCCGGGTACGTTCCCACACGATAAATAAAACAAACAAAAACATAAATGTATTGGTAAGCCTGTAGTGGTGTGCTTTATAAGCCGTGCGGGTGTTTAGAAAGATGGCTACCAATAACAACGCAGTCCAATAATACAGCAGCATATACGTGTGCGATGCGATGATCCATACCGGCAGCAGGCTATAGCAAAGGTAGAAGAACTTAGTGTTCATTAATAAATGTTTAGGGTTTATGTTAAAAAAAACGAAGCTATTGGAAGTATTTCATAATACGTTCCCAAAATTTATGTTCAGGCATTAAATCTGCCCATTTGCCATCAGCAATAAATCTTTCGGCAGTTTTTACAAAATCTTCCCGTTCCTCCCAGTGCGGAATATTTCTTATTTTAAATGTGAGGAAATTATATTTAAACAAAGGCTCTGCTTCGTCAGATGTCAACAAAGGCAACGCCAAATACTCACGATGGTGCGTTATTTGTTCGCCAGTAACAGTGCATTTTTTTTGCATGAAAACCTCATGCTGCCTGTCTGCATACTTCATGGCTCTTAATGCGTGCGGCTGTTGCAAAAAACAATTTGTATGAACTCCTGAATCAGTAAAAATATATAAGGGATCTTTCGTGTTCGCGATAAAGTGAGGAAAGCCTGTTACATCTTCACCTTCGTTTAAAATGTTTTTGCAAATAGGGCAAATACTTTTGCCCAGTAATACGATCGCCATAATTTTTTACTCACTCATCATCTCTCTAATAGTTTCAGCCACATCTTCTGCATTAGGCTTACTAAAATAATCTCCGTCGCTGCCGTAGGCCGGGCGGTGCTCTTTAGCAGTAATAGTTCTTGGTGTTACATCCAGCCATCTGTAACCACCCTGCTCTTCCATTACTTTATTATACATGTATGCACAGGCGCCGCCGGGTACATCTTCGTCAACAAAAACTATACGGTTTGTTTTTTTAAGCGATTGCAATATACTGTGGTTAATATCAAAAGGCAGCAGTGTTTGTACGTCAATAATCTCGCAGTGTATACCTTCTGCCTCAAGCCTTGTTGCCGCATCCTGTACAATGCGCAGTGTGGAACCGTAGGAAACTACTGTTATATCATCACCTTCTTTCAGCACTTCGGGTATGCCCAGCGGCACGGTAAACTCAAGCAGGTTGGCGGGCAGTTTTTCCTTAAGCCTGTAACCGTTAAGGCATTCAATAAGCAGGCCCGGGTCGTTACCGGCAAGCAATGTATTGTACATGCCTGCCGCCTGTACCATATTGCGCGGCACACACACATAAAACCCGCGCAGCGAGCCTAATATTAAACCCATAGGCGACCCGCTGTGCCAAATGCCCTCAAGCCGGTGGCCGCGGCTGCGTACAATCATCGGGCAGCTTTGCAGGCCGTTGGTGCGGTAATGCAGACTGGCCGCATCATCCGTTAAAGGCTGCAGGCCATAAACAAGATAATCAAGGTATTGTATCTCAGCTATTGGGCGTAAGCCGCGCAATGCAAGGCCTATGCCCTGGCCCATAATAGTAAGCTCGCGAATGCCGGTATCAAATATGCGGTTAGCACCGTACTTTTCCTGCAAACCGGCAAAGCCCTGGTTTACATCGCCTATATGGCCAAGGTCTTCGCCAAAAGCAACCACTTTGGGGTTATGGGCAAACAGGGTGTCAAAATATTTGTTCAGTACTTCATAACCGTTTACTGATGGCGCATCAGAAGGTATTTTGGGCTTAACCTCAGCAACCTTTAAAGCGCTTTTCTCTCCCTCGTTGTACAGTAGCGAATTATATAAATGCTTATTTATTTTTTTAAGCTCAGCGTAATAATCTTTAAGTTCCTGCAACATGGGCGATGTTTTGGCAGCATCAATTGCAATACTTAAGGTGCGCATAACATCCCTGCGCATAGGCTCCCTGTTTTGTTCAAGCTGTTTGGCCAGCTTTTGCAGCTGGTTATACGCATCAATATCATTCACCATTACGCTCCGCACCAGCTCAATTGCTTTTTCTGCCTGGCGGTGCAGTGGTTCAATATATTCCTGCCATGCGCGGTTACGGCTTTGTTTAACTTCTTCTTTTACATTTTCTTCAATTTCCAGTAGTTCTTCGTGGCTGGCTATCTGGTTATCAAGCACCCACTCACGCATTTGTTTAATGCAGTCGTAGTTTCTTTCCCATTCAAGCCTTTCCGGTGTTTTATACCGCTCATGGCTGCCAGAGGTTGAGTGCCCCTGCGGCTGCGTCATTTCTTCAACATGAAAAACAGCCGGCACATGTGTATCTCTTACTTTTTTAATACCAGCCTCAAACACTTCGCACATACCTGCATAGTCCCAGCCTTTTACGGTGTAAATATCAATACCGTTGGTATCAGGTTTTTTTTGAAACCCGCGTAATGCTGCTGATATAGAACCTTTGGTTGTTTGCATTTCGCGCGGCACAGAGATACCATAGCCATCGTCCCACACAAAAACTGCCAGTGGAATTTGCATTACACCCGCAGCGTTTATTACTTCCCAAAAATGCCCTTCAGACGTGGATGCATCGCCTATAGTGCAAAAACATATTTCATCGCCGTTGTGCGAAAGGGAACTGAACTGCTTTAACGCATCAGACTGCCTGAATAATTTAGAGGCTAAAGCCAAACCTGCGCTGCGCGGCATTTGCGCTGCAGTAGGCGCCATATCGCAAGCTGAATTTTTTTGATCTGCCAGGTTTGCCCATTCGCCGCTACCGGTAGTATTGGCAGTGGCGTAGTGGCTGTTCATGTTTCGGCCGCTGCTAAATGGGTCGTGGGCAGGATTTGCATCGGCGTATAATTGTGCAAATAATTGCTGTGTGGTGGCTAAACCGGCAGCAAACATAAAAGTTTGGTCGCGGTAATAGCCTGAACGCCAGTCGCCGGGCTGGAAAAATTTTGCCATTGCTACCTGCGCCAATTCCTTTCCGTCACCAAAAATGCCAAATTTAGCCTTGCCGGTAAGCACCTCTCTACGTCCTAAAAGGCTGGCTTCCCTGCTCACCAGTGCAACACGATAGTCGTCCAGCACAGTAGCGCGAAAGTCCTCGTACGATAGCATATCATCTTCGGCTTGCAAAGTGGCAGGTTCATTTTCCATATGGCAAAAATATTATTTACAACCCGCAACTTAAAAAGTTTTGCAACGCGGTTATTTTCAAGTTTTCAACATAGCTATTTAACAATTTAACCAGTTATTATATAATTTTAAGACTATTATCAGCACAAAAAAACCGCTGATAAGCTATTAAGTAATAATTTTACCTATAAACATTAAGCGCATGAAGAAGATTTTTATGTTGTTGCCCGCGTTGTTGCTTGGTATGCTGCTGCATGCCCAAACCGGCGCCAACACCACGGCTGCCTTCCCTGTTGACAAGGCTGTTGAATTTAAAGAAACCGACCACGATTTTGGTAAAATACCACAAGGCAAACCGGTAGAGTTTGACCTGTACATGAAAAACATATCTGCCGACACAGTTAAGATTGATAAAGTAGATGTTGTTTGCGGCTGTACAACACCTAAATACGACCAGGGCAAACCTTACGCACCGGGCGAAACATTTAAAATTACCGTAGGCTTTAACGCCGGCGCAATGGGGCAATTTAATAAGATGATCACCATACATTTCGCTGGTGGTATGGATAAAATAATTCGCTTTCATGGTGAAACCTTTACTGCACCAGCCAATGCTGCACCAACAAATGCGGCTGTTCAGCAGCTTAAACCTGCATCAAGCAATTAATTTTTTTTATGAGATATATAATAACGTTAGGATTATTGATAATGAGCTTTGCGGTGTTTGCGCAGGGTGCAGACGCGCCGCCTGCCAAGTTTGATGCAGTAAAGCACGATTTTGGCAAAATTAAAAAGGGTACACCCGTTACAACTTCGTTTACATTTACCAACACGGGCACCAGGCCCCTGATAGTTGAAAATGCTGAGGCTGGCTGCGGTTGTACTACGCCCGACTACCCCAAGGCGCCTATAATGGCCGGTAAAGCCGGCACTATTAAGGTTACCTTTAACGCGGCTGATGCAGGGCCGTTTAAAAAAGATGTAAATGTAAAGTTTGCAGGTACGCAACTGCCCGTAACACTTGTTATACAGGGCGAGGTGAAAGGACAATAGAATTAGAATAAGACCTTGTAAATTGTATATAAAGCGGTCGCGCCCAATGGCGTGGCCGTTTTTGTTTTGATGCTTACGGTTGTAAGCAAAATGGTTGTACGGGCAAGCATTTTAATGTAGGTTTGTATTATGGCAAATTTATCAATAAGCAAACGGGGGCAAATTATGCCGGCATCACCCATACGCAAACTGGTGCCTTTTGCAGAAGCAGCAAAAAAAAGAGGTGTGAAAGTATACCACCTTAACATTGGCCAGCCTGATATTGAAACACCCAGGATGGCAATGGAAGCGGTAAAAAATGCAACCAACGAAAAGGTGCTTGAGTACAGCCACAGCGCCGGTAACGAAACGTATAGGCGCAAGCTGGTAGAGTACTATAAAAAGCGCAACATTAATGTTGACCACACCCAAATAATTATAACCACCGGTGGCAGCGAAGCCATATTATTTGGCTTTATGACTTGCCTGGATGAAGGCGATGAGGTAATAATACCGGAACCTTTTTATGCAAACTATAACGGCTTTGCTGTAGAGGCAGGTGTTAAAGTAGTGCCCATAACATCGTATATAGAAACAGGCTTTGCCCTGCCGCCGATAGAAGATTTTGAAAAGGCTATTACCCCGCGTACAAAAGCTATTGTTATTTGTAACCCAAATAACCCCACCGGCTACCTGTACAGCGAGGCTGAGATGAAGACATTGGGAGATATTATACGTAAACATAATTTGTATCTTTTTTCTGACGAGGCTTATCGCGAGTTTTGTTACGAAGGCAGCCATTTTAGCGCTATGCAGTTAGAAGGAGTGGAAGATAATGTGGTGTTGATGGATACTATAAGTAAGCGTTACAGTGCCTGTGGCGGCAGAATAGGCGCTTTGGTTACCCGTAACAAAACCTTGCTTGATACAGTAATGAAGTTTGCCCAGGCAAGGCTTAGCCCGCCGGGGTTTGCACAAATTTTAGGAGAAGCGGCAGTTGACCTTCCCGAAGATTATTTTGACCAAACGAAAGCTGAATATAAAGCCCGCCGCGACCTGCTGGTAAAAAGGCTTAATGCTATGGAAGGCGTATTTTGTCCCAACCCAGGCGGCGCATTTTATGCTATTGCGAAACTACCAGTTGCTGATGCCGACAGCTTTTGCCAATGGCTGCTGGAGAGTTTTGAGCATGATAAACAAACTGTAATGCTTGCACCGGCAAGCGGCTTTTATGGTACTGAAGGATTTGGAAAACAAGAGGTGCGGTTGGCATATGTGCTAAACTGTGATGCTATAAATAAGGCTATGGATTGCCTTGAAGAGGCGCTAAGAAAATATTGAGTGCTATAAACAAATTATAAATAAAAATATGTGATTGTTTTTTGAGTATTTAGTTTATTTTTGTGAAGCACAATAGAAAAACAGTCAAATATAATTTTATTTATATACAATATTTTCACTTTTTTCATATGGCAAGCAATCGAAGACGGCCTGTTGTTTTTACAACGGGCTTTTTCTTTTTGGGATGTTAATACAATAGTCTTTCTGGATTTCCGGCCAAATAAAAAAAGGCCTTCTTGTTCAGAAGACCTTTTTGTAGCGAGATCGGGAGTTGAACCCGAGACCTTTGGGTTATGAATCCAATTAAATATGATTTCATATGGTTCAATATGAAACAATAGTATTGATAATCATAAATATAGAAGGTTGCTGATGACATATAAATACATACAAAACTTCAAAATGTTGTAGGAATGTTGTAGTAAAATTCGTACCTTAGGTGCAGTATTGAAATAGACAATTATGGCTGTTGTAAAAATTGTACTTCGCAAGGAAGTTAAAAAAGATGGTACTTCACCCTTGGCAATCCGGATAACGAAAGATAGGAAATCATCATACATTTATCTTGACTATAGTATCAAGCCAATTGATTGGGATGTCGCCGGCCAGCGCGTCAAAAAATCATATCCAAATTGTACTCGCCTCAATAACTATTTGGTGAAAAAATTATCTGAGGCAACAAATAGTGCACTGGAACTTGAAACGGAGAAAACGCAAGTGAGTTCAAAAGCAGTGCAACAAAAAATAAAACCTGTTGCAGGGGCCAGTTTTTTTGCCCAGGCCCAATATTATTTGGATAGTCTAAAAAAAGAAGGGAAGTTTAACCGCTTTTCTCCTGACCGCTCTCGCCTGAAATACTTCAGAGAATACTTAAAAGGCGAGGACATTGCTTTCTCAGACATTACCATTTCACTCCTTGACCGCTTTAAGATATATCTAAAGAGTGTTATGCAGGCAAGCGACCGTTCAATCAGTAACTCGCTGATGGTTATTCGGTCTGTATTTAGCCAAGCCATACAGCAGGGTATTGTTGATACAAAGCATTACCCATTTGGGAAAGGGAAGGCTCGTATCAAAATTCCTCAATCAATTAAGATTGGCCTCACTCCCGACGAGGTGCTATTGTTGGAGCAACTTGAGTTACCAATTGGGTCATTTGAGAACCATACTCGTAATCTTTGGTTGTTCTCCTTTTATTTCGCCGGTATGCGTATCTCAGACGTGCTTAGTTTACGATGGTCTGATTTTCAAAATGACCGACTGTATTACACCATGGGAAAAAATGATAAGTCCGGTTCCCTTAAAGTGCCTGAAAAAGCGACTGCTATCCTTGCTCAATATGAAAAACAAAAGGAGCATGTGCATGACTTGGTATTCCCTGACTTAAAGATAGTCGCCGATTTAAACAACAAATTTTCAGTTCAAAAAAGAATTCGCGATGTTGTCAGTAGACTTGATAGGTATTTACAGCAACGAATTGCACCCGTTGCGGGGATTGAAAAAAAATTAACAATGCACATAGCACGCCATACCTTCGGGAACATATCCGGGGATAGGATACCAATACAAATGCTCCAAAAACTGTATAGGCATTCCAGTATAACCACCACTATCGGGTACCAGGCAAATTTTGTACATAAAGATGTTGATGCAGCCTTAGAATCAATTATTAAGCTTTAATAAAAGGCCCTTCGATGCTTTTTATAAAAAATGCTGATGCCATTGATAATTACAATAGAAACAGAGGAAGTCAGTAGATATCAAAATATCCCTTTATTAAGTAGGCATTAGGTACTTGTTCGTTTTGGAAAATCTTAACCCTTATTGAATTTTAACGTTACTCGCTTATTTTTTGATTGCACCACCAAAATATAAAGGCCAGTTTGTAATGAACTTGTACTAATATTCTGCGTACTATTTCCAATTGGTAGCACAAAGTTTGTAGAAACCATTCGTTTCCCATCGATAGAATATATTTGAGCAGTCACTTTTTCAGTTATACTCGAAGTCGTCAATACTGTAAGCACAGAATGTACCGGGTTATTTCTTAGCTGAATATTTATGTTGGTCAAGCCATTTTGTACTTTTCTTATTTGGCTATAGGTCAATGTACCACCATTGTTAACCATTTCTAACCGATAATAATTCGTCGGGTTATCTATTTTTGTATCAAGGTATTCAAACAGTTGATTTGCATCAACATTATTTTTGCCGTTTATTGCTGCAATAGTTTTGAAATCACTTCCGTCACTGCTTTTTTGAACATTATACATAGGCGTAGGAGCTGTTGATTGCCACTGTAATTTGTTACCCAAGTTTGTTGATTCAGCGGTAAAATCTACCACTTCAATGGGTAATGTGCCGTCTGTATTAGTCAATGCATACACATATGCTATATAGCTAACACCACATTGCGCTATGCCGTATAAATTATGTTCTATAAATGCGATGTTTGTGATGTGTATACCATCTTCTAAACATTGCACATATGGGCGTGCCGCCGGCACCGCAGAAAGAACCTTTGTTTTCATGTTGTATTGCAAAACATCATGCTCATTTAAATATTTTCCATTGAGACTATCAAATGTTCCAACGAAATAAGCAATACTATCACCATAATCTGCACTAAGTACTATTGCAGGGGAATAATGATTTTCGGTTGCAAGTGTTGCAATCTTGGTCCATTTCTTGTTTGGCATGTCAAGTGAATATATCGCTGCCGTTTTTCCTGTTGAATCGACTCCTTTGGTTCCGATGAACATATGTTTTTTATCAACCACTGTTAATATATTGGCATTCGCAATAGCCTCTGGGTAGTTATCGTTCGCCCAGGTTGTGTCGTTTTTATATAATATACGCATACCATTTGGCTGCCTCGTTATCGACTTCTCATATAACAATCCTAATGTAGAATCGGTTGGGGATTGTGAACCATAAATAACCCATCCAGGGTCGTACCCAAGTTTTTGGTTCCCGATACGTTGAAACGTATTATTTTTAGTATCCCAAAGAGCAATATTTGATGGTCCATTCTGTACATCAAACACACCAGCCATTATAGCCTTGTTGCCCCAAGGCACTAGAAAAGAGCCTTGATAGTGAATATATCCGCCATCCGTTGCCCATTTAATGCCCGTCACTGCATCATAGATATTTGAAGTCCTATTTAGTTTTCTAATATAAGGTGCCTCGTTTGTTGTTACATAATCATTGCCATTAATGCTCGCGTGGGAAACTATATAATCTAGTGAATTACTAAAAAAACAATATCCAGCACTTTGCCAAACTGAATTCTTCAAAGTCAATGTATTATAGAGATTGGTGATATGTTTTCTTGTATCGTAATCTGGATCAGGTTTGGTTAAATTAAATATCCAGGCGGAATCGAAAACGCCATAAATTCCAAGCTTATTGGTTCCATCAACCACATTAGCTAAATAGGGGATCTTTCCCCCATCAGTCCATGTCTTGAGCACCGCAACATATTGCCGCCATGCCTTTTGTCCATATGTTTTTGGCATTGAGAAAAAACAGGTTATAACAAGCAAACCAAGCAGAATGAGTCTCATAAAAGGTGATTTAGGTTATAGATAATTGTTGTATGACTTATTTTTTGATGTTTTACTGATTTTCTATTAGCGAGCAAACACGTCTTCTTTTTTTAGCGATAAGGTTACTATTTGAGTACATGAATACAATATTACAAAAAACGTATCATATATGATACGAATTAATATCCACAATTTCTCACTTTTCCAGTGATGGAAAAAGGCACCGCAGAAAATAAAGAGTATCTGAAGAAAGTTGGGGAACGAATTGCAAACATTCGGAAAGAGAAAAATATCACCCGTACACAATTGGGGTACCTCTGCGATATCGAGCGCCCTAATATTGCGCGGATTGAAGGTGGCGGCAATAACCTTACGCTTATAACCCTTCGAAAAATTGCGGCAGCCTTAGAAATCGAAGTCATTGACCTATTAAGAAACATTTCATGAAAAAAGCGAAGCCGTAGCTTCGCTTTATAATTATTCTCCCGCGTGTTGTCCCGGCATTATATCTGTGCCATGATTGCCTCTGTCTATATTAAGAATATAATCGACAGCCTTTTGCGCTCTACTACTTGCGTGCACGATAAACTTCTTATCATTTTCAAAAACCTGCAGCCAGCTTTTAATATAAGCCGCGTGTTGCTGGATGGTTGCTGATTCTATGCCCGCAAAAGAGCATAGATATCCAGCGCCAATTTCGGCAACAAGTTCCTCTAGTGCGTATTCATCAGTTTCATAATCAGGACTTTCAGATATCTCTTTCCTGTTCAAGCGGCTCTCGTGACCTGTGGAATGCACCAATTCATGGAAGAGGGTGGCATAAAATTGTTTCTGGCTGATAAACCTCTCTCTAAAGGGCATTTTAATATAGTCTTTAACATGTACGTATGATGCACCTTCACTTCCAAACTGGATGGTGGGACACGTTTTATAATCCTCAACCACAAACTCACATTCTTGTATTGGATCTTTGTGTTCGAGTGGAGCAATAACAGAAGGAATCAAAGTCGGCGGAATATTTTCACACTGTTCAACATTGAATACTATGTAGTACCGCAGCACATGATGTGTAACTGTCTTATCAGGTTCTTTTTCATGTAGTTCAGTAATGGTTTTGCGAAATACAATGAAATGCCCCTTTTCTCCAGTTTTTACTCTTCCGGCAACTGCCTTTACCTGCTTAAAAGTCAGATAGTAGGGTTACTGTATGGAAGAGCATTTAATAATAGATGATTAATGCCGGTGTACCAATGGCGGGTTAACAAATTACGTGGTGGCCCTGCTGTTATCCAGGGTTTTCGCCACGGGATAGTGCCTTCTTCAAGAAGGGCAATAATGGTATTAGTTACATGTTGGTAAATGTCGAAACGCGTTACTCCTTGTTGCATAGTACAAATGTTTTAAATGAACGATTGTTTGTACCAAGCATAAAAGAAAAGAAAGCGAGAAATAAGGCGCCAAAATTTGTGAGAAACGTCCAATTTCCGATTGGCGATTCTTTTTATTATTTTGTTAGAACTGAACCTTTCATATGAGAACCAACATAACAGCCAGACCAAGAAGGCGAACCAAAAGTACTTGGAAAAAAACGTTGGATAAAATAACTACAGGCGGTAAGGTAGCAACAACTGTAACTGCAATATTTTCCAGCAAGGCGACAGTAATTGATGCTCACATGGCCAAAATAAAAACAGTTATCCACGATTACGATGCGTTTGGTGATTCACGAACTTTCAATTGTTTGCTGATTTATTTGCCCCAGATGTTATTAATTATTTTGGCTACACTGCAATCAGCTACTCCTTTGAAAACAGTTCAATATGTATATCCCGATGTTCCCTGGTTATCTCTGCGTACAAACTTTTTACATCACTTTCAATAGATGTGGTATCAATTGCTTTCCCTAAAAAAGTGATGATTTGTGTATTAGCGATGGATAAGAACGTCAGCCTGGGTTCTTTCGCTGCAACGTCACTGATATCTTGTATGTATGCTGTTCCTGCAACAAATGCTTTCATATCAGGAATATATCCGTGTACTTCAACAATGTTAGCCAACTTATCCAATATTGCACGAATAGTTTCATGATGCCTTTGCAAGATAGGCCGGGTAGGTTCAGAAGGAAAGTGTCCGAGGTATTCGGTATAGCTAAACATAAGATTGGAAAGGCCCACTTCCATACCAATCAGCATATCAATAGATGAATTGGCAAAATAGTCGACCCCTTGCATCATAGGGGGTATTTGCATAACAAAAAATTAACCTGCCAATATACTCGTACTTCCCCAACAAGCAAGTTATTTTGAGAATAAAAATCACCAACCCGACTCTTGTTGAATATTCTCAAAGATTAGTCTGCAAAATGGTAAACAGATATAAACTTAATGCCGGCTTTACATATCCGGCACCACCGTGTTAAGCCAGTGTGCCAGGCCGGGGTAACTATTGATAAACGTTATGATGGGTGAAAGCAGTTCCTTTGTTTCCCGGCGTTCAAAATCATCGCTCGGCACGGATTTAAGTACAACAAATAGATACCGCAGCAATGGCGCACACGTAATCGACGGGGGCAATTCGTGCACTATCCGCTCATGTATTGTATTGCTTTTTAGGCACAGTATAAGCAGTTGTAATGTATGTTCGGAGATATGATGGCTTGCCGTGCCCACACTCTTTGTATGTTTCGTTTTCATGACGGGTGTAAACTATAAAATTGGTAACGGTGAAAAATTATTACAAAAACTATTACATTGGGTAAACATGCGTCTATACGGAACTTCCTCTCAATTGAACGTATCAACTATGCGTTATGGTACTGATCTAAAACTGTTTCCTGTATAGCAAAAGCCTCGCCAAAAATCCTCTATTTGAAACTGGCAGGCATGTATATGATGAAGCGCTTTAACCCGATGCACTTTCACCTGATTATATGTTTACTGCATGTGTATTATTTCTTAAACAAGCTGCAACCGTATGCGGTTGCAGCTTTCCAGGCCTTTAGAAAAAGAGGGAATATAGCTACTGCTATACCCCCTTTTCAATTGTCTGTTAAAACGGCAAATCATCAGTACCCTCTTGCAAAGAAGCTTGCCCAACTACTCCCGTACTGCCTTCCTTTTTCTTAGGGACAAACGGACACTTTACACTTTGTGCCTGCATAGTAAGGTTCGCTTTGGCATCATTGCCTTTCATGTATGCTTCTGCGGTTATCCATCCCGATACTTCAACCAATGCGCCTTTCTTAAGCACCTGTGCAATACTGCTGTCAAACCAATACGCGCAGTTAAAATATTCCACGCGCTCCGCCTGCTCACCATTTTTCTTTTTGTATTTCTCATTGACTGCCACTGAAAAATTAACTACTTCCTTACCGCCGTCAAATTGTTTTACTTCTGCATCTTTTGTTACCCGTCCTTTAATGAATGACATACTGTTTGTGTTTTATAAATGATTAAATAATTACGCGTTAGTGTTTTTCAAAAAGCCCAAGCTTTTGGGTGTACCTTCTGGTATCCGATTGCCGGGTGCTATGTCGTTGTACTAAATAGTAAATGGTGATGTCTTCGTTTTGAGTTATTGCCCAGGCAGATAATAATGATTTCGCTCTGCTCGTGTGCTTCTTGCATTGTATCTCCCATGATAGGTGCATCAGGCGTGATAATCGTGTTTTGCTTTCCATACAGTAGTGTGTTTAATAATGAATAAAATCATTCGGCTTCGCCTCATTCATTTACCCATAGCGACCAGCACCAGAGCCTGCGGAGAGCGGAGAAATTTTTTCAACAAAAAATACTACCGCAACTATAACGCAGGCAAAAAAGCGAGTGGAGATTTTTTGTTTAAAACAACAGCCAACGAAATGTAATGGAGTGCAGAATTGCGCAGCTTCGGAGCAGGCCGGTATATTCGCGACAAGGGGAAAGCGGATGAAAAATCAAATAACTCATATGCAAATCCTTGCAATTTTCAATTCAATTGTTTATTTTAGGCTAACTGATTTAGCAATAGTCATTCTGCAGTAAAATATAGGAATATGAAGATAAATTTCGTCTTGCTTAGTTTAATATTCATTTTTTGCTGCTCTTATAAATGCTTAGCACAAGAAGATTTGGATTCTAGTGATTTAGTAGCATACAAAAAAATAGTCTCCGATTCCTCCCTGGCTCCCAGATGGTTCAAAATGAGGACAGAAAAATCTTTGAAAGCTGTTTTGGGTAATGATGAAATGAGACGCGGCTTCTGGGAATCATCATTATTGTGCATTCCCGTACGACGGCTTTTTGCATTCTTACCTTTAGTTATTATTATTTTCTTTATAGTTTCGAGAATAAAAAGGGATGCTTGGGAGATTGGATGTTTGGGATATCTTATATTTATTTTGTTTCCCTTCCTTTTAGCATTTATTACCGGTCTTTTAACATGGCTATTGAATCTCTTAATATTTGCATTTACAGGCGGCAATAGTTACTTTCCATTTGAGTTCATATATTTCCTATTATTAGGTGTCTTTATACTTTTTACTATAGTTATTTGTGTTGAGCCACTTTATAATGTAATGATGTATAGCGCTAATAACTTTAATAAAGCTCTTGGATTTTTGGGGTTAACTCTCAATATAATAGGGTTACTGTTTACAATTTTAGAAATATTCAGAAGACTAGGATACCCTTTGGACGGAAATTAGGTAAAAGCGCCTGCGGCCAAAAGAAGCATGGCCGTGCCCAAAGCTTTGGGTACTGTAGCGGCGAGCCGGTAAAGCCACGGGAGAAGGTACGCCGGACGTGGCTGCGAGTGCGGTTTGCTGGGGCGCACAAGGAAATGCGTCAGCATGATGGGCGCACAGTGAAAGGCGGAGGCTTTATAGCATGCCGCGTATGCGGCATAAGCGAAGCCAAGAAAGCCGCAGCATGTAACGCAGCAAACCGCCGCGCAGGCTCGCACAAACATAAACAGCGGTTGGACTGGACGGTACTGAAATGAACGCAAACACACCCGGAGCAAAGCGGAAGGGTGGTGCAGCGGAATGAAGATACGTGTAGGCCAAGAGAGCTGTTTGAACGAAGGCAACAAGAAAGCAAACTGTATGACAAGCTACAGAGTACCCGACCGCAGGGAAGGGCAGGGCGGTTGAAAGCCGTCCCTAAAAGTGACATTAAATGCCGGCTTTGTACCGCCCTGGCTTGGCGTACAGTTTGCCGCAGTTGCCGTAGAGAGTCCTATTACCTTTTGGTTTCAGAATGCAATGGAGAAACCAATCATTAGATTAGCGGCAAAGCCGCACAATTTGGCTGTTGATGCTCTTTGGTTAGGCAAAAGTTATTTGTTCTGTTTTTTACCCAACAAAAACAGCCAACCGGCATTACACCAGGCGGCTGTATATACTATTTTACTTTAACTCTTTAAATGCCCGCTATAAGCGGGGTAATTATTAGCCTCCGTAGGCAAAGCCATACCGGAGAGCGGAGGCAGCGTTTGTTTTACACGCTACCAAGAGCAGGGGAGAGCTGCGGCAGGGTTTGTTTTGATAAGCTGCAAAGATCGGGGGGGTGGTATTGGTCTTATCCTTAAACCATTAAAGAAAAATAACTGGTCTAATCTCCCGCCCAAACATATTGTTTCTCGTTTAAAACGAAAAAATATTCATAACCTAATCCGAGTATTATGGAGTCGCATTTAGATACATCGTAGCTAAAGGATGTATCTCTATCGTTAACTTTTAAATGAATATTTAATAAGTTATTGGCTGTTTTATAACGAGTTATTAAATAGCCAAATACACGTCTACCTTTTAAAGTGTCTCTATCCGAGTAATGAAAATCATCATCAATGGACAATACAAAATTTCTATAATAAAGGGCTGGCCTAAAAAAGCTTATAGTTTTCTTCGACTGCTTTTTTTGAACTGCGGCGCAAGTAAAATAAAATAAAACTAGGAAAAAAAGAAGTTTTGACATAAACAAATATTTTAAAAGTTTTTAAGAACTCTGGTCGATTTATAAACTCTTTTGGGGACTTGGCCTTCTACGGGTTCAAAAATCACTTCGGTGTGCCATTCTTTGGGTGATTTATTTATTTTATCATTTTGATAATTGTCATAAAAGTATTGCATTTGTGCATTAAGGATTTTTGTCGCAATATTTGTTGCAGACGTATTATTCATTGTTTGGACGTAAGCTGTTTGACTCATTAGGTTTTCTTTTTTGTCTTTTGCAGTTGGCTGTTTGTATGACGAAGGTAAAACTGCAGAACCATCTGTCATGGATTCTTCCCACCCCGCTGTATGTCCAAGTTCATGAGCAATAGTTCTGGAATTATCGCCCTTAATGATTTCGTCAATATGCGCTACTCCTATTTTCACTATTGTACCTCCTCCCGGGTCTGCTCGCCCTAATTGATTGTCTGCCCCTAGTTCTTTTTGATTGACTACTTCAAATACGTGATCTGTTTCTTTTATATCATCAACAGTATTAACCACTTTTAAATCTACGTCGATATTTACAGCAAAGCCATCTCCTGAAGTATTAAAAACATCTGTGATTTGTTTTTTAATAGCGTTCTCAAGTGCAGCCATATCTATATCATTTTTAGATGAATTATTGTACACAACACCAGTCAGTTGAATGTTGTATATTGTTTGGCCATCTTCGGTTTTATAGGTTGTAACTTTCCAGTCCCGACCATCTAAATCAGAAATTGAAACAGGATTATTTCCAACATAATTATAACCAGAATTATTTAGATAGTTTTCTGAATGTGGGTCAATCGCATCCCACCTTCCTATTTGCACATCATATGTTCTCGCTCCATAATCATATAATTCCAATCCGCTACCATCGCTGAACTCTTTATGCTGCAACTCTTTGCCATTATATTTGTATTTATTTTCTAATTTTCCTGCGGCCTGACTACTTATACCTGACTGAGCCAACCCGAACGGGTAGTAGTTATCGGTTTCCAACAGTGGCCCCCTTGTATCAATCACCTGCAAATTATCAAAGAACACATCATAGTTGCTCTCGTTACTACAATATACATAAAGATAACCACCTTGTGCGATATTCACCGTGTTGTGGTGGCTTTTAACATTATCGCCTGTTGTGCTCACCAAATCAAAACCACTGCCACTGCTAACCGGTTTAAACTGTTCATCAAATAATATCCAGTTAATATAAGCGCGTGGTGTACTGCCCGTACTGCCTTTGGCGGTATCAAGCACATTTTTTAATGCCCCTACATCCGCAGTATTTCCATTAATCGCGGTCGCAATAGTAGTTGCACTGCCTTTGCCTGCATTTACAACGCCGCCCGTACCCGCGAATGCCGTAACAAAATTTGTTAATGCTGAACTTACAGGATAGCTGTTATTTAAGGTTCCACTGTTATGCCAAAAGCTTTTGGCATAAATATCCACGGCGTCGCCTGTCATAACTTTTAAAGTAACGCCCAGCCCGGTTTTGTCACCGGTACTCCCGTTCAGCTTGTATACAATGGCGCTCGTTGCGGTAGTATTGGTATAAGGATTATTGTTATACGGTGGGTTGCCGTTGTTATTTACATAATTTTTACCGGTAGTACTTGCCCAGCTTGCTATGCGGCTGGTACTTATGGTATCTGCCATATTTATGGTGTAAAAACTATTTTCTACACCTATGGCGCTTGTGTTATTTTCTAACGTAGCGGCGGGGTAAATATCCTGTTGTTTTTCATCTGTAAGTACTACACGTGTATTGCCCAAGTGGTCTTTCTCAAAATAATCGTAAAACATGGTGTCGGTCATGTTTATATTTTTTGGCCTGGCCCTGCCTTCGGGGGTGGCTACATATTGCAGTGTGTCGTTTTGGTACACAAATATACCAGCATAATCTGTTCGTGTTATTTTATCAGGGCTCGTCGTAGTATCATTTACTATTTTTTGCAGCTTTACTCCGGTTGCCGTATATACATAGTTAATCGTGCCTTTACCTGTTACCGTAATACTATCAGGCAGGTTTAAAAAATTATAATGTATGTTGGCTATATTCTTGTTAAGGTCTTTAGTAAGGTTGCCGTTGCCATCATACCAATAATCTTGTGTGGTATTGTTATTTATTTCAGTAAAATCGCCCAAGTGCGCAGTAGTATCGTTCATCCTGTCAGTTACATAGTTTAACCTGTTACTGTTTGTATTATAACTATATACCAGGCTGTCAACCAACACGCTTGTATTAATTTTTAAACCCATTTGCCGCATGGTGGTAATGTTACCGTTTTGGTCATACCCAATACCATGCACACTAAAATCTATTCCTGCGCTCACGTCCCATGTACCTCCGCCTGCATTTTGGGTAAAATCTGCTTTGGTAAGCCTGTTAGCGCCATCATATGTAAAGCCATAGGCCCGCTGTGCGCCATCACCGGCATTGCGCCATTTTATACCCAAAATATTACCGTTGAGCAGGGTGCCGTTAAACCCAAAATCGTAGTTCAACTCCATACCAAACCAGTTGTTGTTATTAACTGCATTTGCATAGTTTTTATTAATACCCCTTAACCAGCCGCGTATGTTATATTCATAGCTTAAACTATCCACCGGCGTAGTGGTATAGCTGTAATTAGCCACGCTGGTGCGCGTTTGTCCCAACTTCTTTTTAGCCAGTTGCCCTAATTCATCGTAACTGTTTGCGTCTATTATAACTTCGGCACTCACGCCTGTGCGCTGTGTTAATTGTATTAAACGCCCGGCCGCATCATAGGTGCTCTTTGCAAGTACCTTGTACACCTGGGCATTTGTGCCGCCTTTGCCATGGCAAAAAAGTGTACGCAATACCTGGCCGCTAAAACTATATTGTGTAATGGTTGTGTCAATATCGCCGGTATAATTATTACTTTGGGTTTGCACTACCCGCATCCTGTCGTCATAAAAACTTACGCTGTAAAGGTAGGCACCAGTATTTACCACATTTACCTTTGTGCCAGTTACCATGCCCCGGGTAAGGTTTGTGGCAGCTATTGTCCGTGGGTATGGGTATGTAACATCGCTGGCTGTATAAAAGTAATTGGTATTGCTGTTGTAGCCGGTATATGCAAAGTTGGCCACGCCGCTGCCACTGCCGCTTACCCAACTATAATTATCGTAATACATTTGTGTAAGTACCGTATAATTGCTTGAAGGTGTAGGATAGGTGATACTGCTGCCCGCCAGGTTTTGGTGATAAGTCCGGTCGCCTGTTGTCGTCCATATGCCTGTTATTAGCGGCCGGTTAAGGCTATCATAGTCTGTGTACAACCATTTGCCTAAGCCGCGCTGTAAGCTGTCCTGCGTCATGACCAGCCTGTCCCGCTGGTCGTATACAAGCCATACCTCACCAGAACCCGGTATCCTTTTCACAGTCAGCCTACCCCTGCTATCAAATTCATAGCTAAAGCAAAGTTCTTTTGCCAGCGTACTTGTTGACCAACTGGTGCCATCGAACCCCCATGTATGGGTGCGCATGTATTCAACAGCTTTAGGCTGTATTACAAACCGCAGGTTACCTACTTCATCATATACGTAATAGGTGTTCAGCCAGCCTGTCGGCCCGCTGTATGCGCCGCTGCCAGAGGCAACCTGTACTTTTTTTAATATTACATGGCCTTCATTATTTTTGTATTCTACAGTATTATAACCTCTTTCATCCGTTGTTTGTGTTTCTATCAACTTGCTGGCTGGATAAAAGCCATTGTAGGTGGGCACTGCACCTCCAGTGTAGCCGATATTCCATATACATACGCTGTCCGCTGCTGTATTCAGCAGGTATTGTGTAGCCACGCCCACACCGCGTCCAGCCCAGCTATTGCCGGCTGCATAGGTCTTCACAACCCTGCCTGCGGGTGATGCTTCCACATCAATTTTACCATAAAAGAATTTTTCGCCGTTGGCATCATTGGTAGGGTTATAAAATGCCTTTTCAAAATTACTTTGCTTAATAAAAGGGTCAATATTAAAATTGCCGTCTGCACTGGTATCAGCAAAAGGCAGGTATTTAAATATCTCCCGGCTGTATTGGTCATACACCTGCGCGCTAACCATGTCATACCCGTTTGGTGTAACCTGCTTTGCAACAGTTTGTATCGGCCTGCTCAGCCCATCCATAAACTGGCTTACCTGTTTAACTTCCTGTGTTACCCGGTAAGGGGATGATAGGGAAGTATCTGCGCTATATGGCCTGGAGGCATCCCAGGTACGGATATAATTTATGGGTATACCTGCGCTGTATGCAGATGGTACAGGATTGAGTGTTTGTGTTGTTGCACTGGGCTGTGTTTGCGTATTAGGCTTTACTTGCGCAAAGCTGCCTAGTGTTGCACAAATAAAAATACTAATTATAAAAAGTTTAGCTCGCATCATATTTAAGCTTTTAAGGGGCAGAAATTATTTATTGAAACATCCTGTTTAATACCTTGTTACTAAATTTGGCTTCCGGTCCAATAACACCGTACAGGTCTCCCTGTTCATTGATAAAATACATTTCACCGGCGCCCTTTACTTCTTCTTCAAAATGGGTGTTGCCACTCACATGGGTAAGCCAGTTAAATAATGCATTTTGTGCACTGTCTGACGACTGGTGTGTATATGCACCCTGCGATATCAAAATAGAGGTATCCAGCAAACTTCGGTAAAAAGGCGACAGGGTGGGAAGCAGGCTATCAGCATAGCCATCTTCATAAGAGGGCACCCCTATAACAGTAAGGTTGCCTGCATTGGCCAACGCAACAGAGTCTAGCCGTTGCAGGTAAGCGCTATCATCGGCTGTTTGAGTAACCGGCAAAACAGTGATTAATATTTTTTTCCCCTGGAACTCCTGCATGCTGTGTGTTGTACCTTCTACAGTGGTAAATGAAAAATCATAGATACTGCTGAGAAATATAACTGTAGAACCAAGCAAGTATGTTATCAATAATTTCATACGAATTTTTTAAAGTTTATTTTATTCCAAACCATCAATAGTAATGCTGTTACAGGTTGTTGAATTCACCGTTACATTACTGAAAGTCGCCGTTGTGCCTGTTGTCCCCCCTGTTGTACAGGCAGCAAAATAATACGTAGTTGCATTGCCATTTTTAAAGAACACAACATTATATGTACCCGCTGGAACAGTACCCAATGTTCCCCCGGTTGTTGGTATGTTAAAAGTGGTTTGGGCAAGCGTGCTGGTATTGGTATATGAAACTGAAAAACCAGCAATGGCAATGGGGTTTGAACAGGTAATAGTTACCGTTGAACTGGCCGTACAGGTGCCATTCGTATTGGCATAGTTTTGCCCATTGGCATTTACATCATTTTGTGCAAGCTGGTCTGCCGCCGCTTGTGTGGCAGCCGAATAGGTGTTGGCAGCAACGGTATAAGTAACCTGGCTTCCAACATAGCCCGTGGTGCAATTATTGCGCGTAAAAGTTTGAGACTTGGCAACATTATAATGTAGTGAATTATCACAGGCCGTTTGTCCAAAATAGTTATAGCAGATCTTTTTAATCACATTCTTATCCTGGTCGCGCACCACTACCAGCCTGTTAAAACCATCATACTCGTAATAGCTTATCCGGTTGTTTATATCGCATTGGCTTGTCATGCCTACAAGCGGGTTGTATGTAAAGGTTGTCATTTGTGCGGTTGAAGGGTAAAGCCGTACTTCATCAATATAAGCAGTGGCTGCAGCTACGCTGATAGTGAGGGTAGTCGTATTGGCGGTTATAGTATGTTCGTAATAGGTCCACCCGCTGATTGTTTTACCGGTTATACTCGTACCCGTTCCGCCAGTGATGGTATAAGCGCCGTTTTTGCTCCAATAAGAAACGATATATACCACACCGCTGGTTACGCTTTTGCTCATCGCGCCGCTATGCATGTCATACACTTTGTTGCCGGTTGGGGCAGTTACGTCCGTAACCGGTGTACCGCTAAAAGTCCACCCGCCGTTGCCGCTTCCTTCAAATGAGGTATAAGCAACCTGGCTAACGGCCGCATGCCTAACCTGGGCGATGGGGTAGGTATTATTGTAGTCCCATATAATGGAAACAGGTATTTGGTCTGCGGCAGTATATTGGGCAATATTATAGGCTGCGTCGTAACTATCCATACTTACCATTTGCGCATACCTGCTATCCTGCGTAACCGTATTGCCGCTGATTGCCATTGGCTGAAAATCAGTCACCGGGCTGTTTACAGCCAGTTTAAATACCTTGTCCGGCAACAGTACATTACCTGGTGAAACTATTTTAAAACTGCTGTATTGGGCGCCCGCAATATACCCTGTAGAAGACCCTGAATAATACAAACTGTCTCTTTTTTCAACAGGTGTGGTTACCATGTTTTTGTTGATCATGGTGTCCAGTATGGTGTTATTCGTTATTGTATTGCCATTAGGGATATAATCCTGGGCGTATTTCATGAAAGCAACATGCTTATTTCCTTTACTGTCCAGTATATTACTGCGGGTTGGCTGGTAGTGCACAGGATTGTCATAAGAGAATGTTTTTATGTTTGTCATGGCATTACCGGTAACCTGGTCATAAGTTGTTTCATCTGTCTCATCCAGTAAAATGCGTTCTGATTTTAGCGAGGGATAAAAACAGGCAAGGTACAGGGTTTGTACCGCTGAATCTCCCGCACACGGTGCTATGGTTCCGTTACTGTGTTCCGGGTTGCCGTTAATGTTGAGGTATTTCATGTTGAAATATGGAGTGCGGTTGGTGGTGTGGTAAAAGCTTTTGCTTTCTGCCACCTTTGTATATGACCCGCTATTATTGGCGTATACCGTTTTTCTTAATAAAGAACCATTCAGGTTATTGCCCATATTTGTTACACCGGGCAGTTTAAACCCGGCATAATATAAAACGGTATCTGAACTATTAAAATATTCATACACTGTTTTGCCGAGGTCCCCGCCGCCTGCCGGGTCAACCGTGTATTCTTCCACGCTATCATAGCCAACAATGTTGCCGGTTATCACGCTGGTAAGCTGGTTGTAACTGCTTCCATACTGGGTGAGGCTTTCGCATGAAACAGTGGCATTATTGCTGTATGGTATCCACATTGGCTCGTTGCGTGCATAACTCGGAAAAGACATTAGCCTGCCGGTTAAATAATTATAAGTTCTTTTCTTTGCAACAACGCTGCTTGCTGAATAATCTGTTACCGATTTGATACGCAGGCCGCCTGCCATCAGTATAGGATTGTTATAATGAAGCGTCCGCAGTTCCTTCCAATCAAACTTCAGAGTAATATCCTGGAAATAGCTTCCGACCGTATCTGCGATAAACGTCCCGTAAGTAAGGGCAACAGGTGAAACCGTGAGCGGTATTGACTCGGTGCAAATAGGGCCTGAGCACGTCACGTTACTGCTTGCCATATCATAGGTATTGCCCTGGAATGTAACATATACCCGTCCAAAAAACTGGTGATAAGAACTGGCCGCTGCGTTAGGCCCGGCTACCCTGAACGTGATGGTGAAAGTTGCGTTTTGTGTAAAAACTCCTGCCGGGATAATAGGGAATATTTTCGTAAAATCAATTGTGCCGGAGTTTGATCCCCTCGTGCTTACTTCCAGCTGGGAGGTTGTATCAATCAGCGCCTGCTGCGGATAGTCCTGCGGACCGTTAATAGATTTTGTCTGGTCATAATAATTTGGCTCATATTCAAACTGGCTGTAGCCGCCGGTTGGATAGGTTACCTTTTGCAGGGAGAATGCCTGCATACTTGTTGCGTCTGGCTCCCTGTTTGAACGGGGTATAGAAAGGTAATAAGAATTACCTAATGGGGCAACGAGGCCGTTAAATGTGGGTATGAAAGAAGTATTGCCGCTGGTGCCGTTGGCAAACCCCCAGTGGTCAACCGCAAAAGAACTTTTGCCAGGGCCGCCGGTAGTATTGTAGGTAAAGCTATAAGGTGGCAAACTGTTTGTGCCGGAAGCTTCCCGAACGCTATCCAGCCGTAACCGCATATCTTCGTACGGACTGGTAGACGATGCATTGAAATAGGAATAGAAAAACTGCTGCTCTTTTATATAGGTTAGTCCTGCAGGGGTTTTTGAATACAATTTTACCGTATTTAATCTTTTGCCGTTTTGCAGGTCTGCACGGCTGTTATCAAATGAAAACTGCAATTGGCCGCTGCTGAAATCTATGCTGCTTAAAGTTATATTGAGGTAAAGTGTGCTTGCACCATAACTGGAAGTTAATCCCTCCTGTGTAGGACACCCGGTACGCAATGTTTCGTTAAGGGGAGCTAATACTTCTGTATAGGTAGCATCATTTGTATAGTTAAAGGTAACCACATCTTTTTGCTGCGTGGTTATTTTTGAAAGGTTCCAGCTGCTAACCGATAAAGCGCCGCCGCCACTTGGCTTGGAATATTCTTTGTCTGCAAAGTAAAATTTGTTGCCTTGTTCATCTGTAATAGTGAATGAATTACCTGAGTTTTCAAATTCAAATTTTATATTTTCCTGCTTTTGCATAACTACTTTCCGGTCGCGCGTAATGATGAACTTGCCGCTATGGCCGGGGAAGTTGTAACTGTAAATATCCGGCTCCATATCTGTGGTCAATGTAGCATTGCCACTGAACACAGGGTAATAATCCAGTACGCCCCCCGCGGTATAAACTTTATAATCACAATAAAAAGCATAGCCGTATTTGGTGCCCACCAGGCTATTGGATGCGGACGGGTAAGCAATCATATCACTCGCAATCTGCGGAACAGATGAAGTAAAATATGCGCTTCCGCCAAAATCATCTTTGTCCATGATGGTCCTGGTTATTGATCCGCCTGAACTTAGTGCCCAGCCAAGCCCCACCCAACCGGACTCTTCGTGAACCCTTATGCCGCCTGTATGATAGGAAAGGCTGACAGGCACGCTGATGCCTTTAGCCTCAATATTATAAATGGGGACTGTAACATCTGCCGTGCCTGTATACGTACTTACAGGCAGGTCGGAAAACTTCATTAGCGATGCTGCATTAGGCGATGGCGGGATGATATTAGGCACATAAGGTGAAGGTGCCTGTGCATTTATTTCTCTCCCGAAACTTAGCAATGCCGTTAGTATGATGAATACTTTCTTTAACCGGCGGGTTGTTTTCTTGTAAGGGTTCCTGATCTGGATAATCATATTTTAAAACTTTGTCTTTTTACTAAAATCCGTAACCAACTCTAAATTTGAAGGCGGTTCCTCTTGGTACTTCTTTGTTATACAAAAGGTCGTACAGCAACTGTATGTTGCCTTGTTTGTTTTTGCCTATTGAATATTTTTTAGTGATGCCGATAAGTGCACTTTTTTGCCACACATCTATATTGCTGCGCAGGTCTGCCAGTTTGTTGAACTGTTGCATATAGTTGTATTCATAACCAGCAGTAACCCAAAAGCTGCCTTTGGCCTTTATGTCCATGAAAGACCTCCCGCTCAACCCTTGGTTGGTAAAAGCAATGTGGTTAAAACCGTGGCCCAAGCCAATTTTCCAACTCGCTCCCAGGCCAACCACAGCTTTATCACTTAGTTTATAGCCAAGCGTTAACCCTAAATCACTTATAGTCGGCAAAAGAGTAGTTGCCTGGCTTGTTTGAAAATTAAATCCATACTCCAATCGTCTAAAGAAGGACCGGTTATGCTGTTGGTCGGGTACAAAATCGGGCATGGTCATGTCACTGCTACCGCCACCTAACTGGCTTATTTTGTCTTTAACAGTATTTATTTGTGTTTGGGCTGTCTGCAATTGTTGTTGCAAATAATTGCTGCCACCGCCACCCGCAGCAGGTGTAAATGCACCGGGCAATCGCTGACTAATAATGTTTGCTACCTGGTCTCTTGTTTGTAAGCCTGTAAGTGCTGCCGGTGTGCCATAATTTTGCGGCATGGGGAACAGTTGCGCCAGCATACTATTACGCTGCCAAAAGCTTTGAAAGGCGGGTAAGGTGCGTACTTTTGCGAGGATAGTTTCTGCGAGTTTATCGGGGTTATTTACCAGGTATTTATATTGCTGCAACTGTTGTTGATAGTAATAGGCTTCTTTGTTTATCCCCAATAGCTGCTTGCCGAAACCATATTGGCTTAACTGGTCTTTTAATTGCTGTTCACGCGCCTTAATAAAGGCCTGCACCTCATTGGCTTGTTGTAACCTGCCCTGTAGCAGCTGAACTTGACTGCTGACATTTTGTATCTCATTCAGCTTGTCTACAGGTACGGATAATTTATTGGAAAGCAGGAATTGAAGCGATGTGCCCATGCTGTCTATTCCACTGCTGTATTCTTTAAGTTGATTAGTAATATTGCTGACAGGGTTTTGTAATTGTGTTTGCAGTTGTTGGTATTTTGCCTGTGTCCCCGCAAATACTTGCTGTGCTTTTACACTGTCAATGCCCTGCATTTTCTTTTGCAGCTTTGCTTCTTTGCGCTGCATGCGTTCAACAAGTTTCAAGGTTTGCTTATCAATTGCATCGGTTAGTGTTGAATAGCTATTACCAATGGAACGCAGTGCTTTATCGCTTATATCAGTATAGGAGCTATCAATACTTCTAACTTGAGCACTGCATAGTGCAGGTGATAATAGCAAAAACAATATTATGGGGACGGATAGGCGCAAATCTCTACAGGGTTTTATGTTGAAAAATTTTGTCTCTAAATATTTTTGATAGGAAATTGGGCTTGGGTCTTCTCGTGAAGATTATTTGCTGCTCTTTTGACGAAACTAAACTAAGAGGAAGTTATAAAAAAAGCAAAAAATAGTTTTGAAAAAGTAGCATCGCTACGAAATTTACCCCTCTTGATAATTCATTACTACCTGATAATCAAACTGTTTTGTTTCTGTATAAAATCTTTTTTATATTAATCTAAGTAAATTAAAAACAGCCTTCATGAGGCTGTTTAAAAGAACTATGTATTTTTTGTTAGTTGCTCCAAAAACAATTCTGCCGCAGCAACCGCTTCAAACATTTTTGTGTGATATGCAATACGGCTTCGTTGTTCTTTGGCGGCCTTTGGGTACAAGTCAGGATATTTACTTGCCATAGCGCGAACTAATTGTTTTTTGTTGTTTCTGCCTTCAGTAATACCATGTGACTTTAGTTCTCGTATCGTACAGATATGGAACGGAATGTCGGCTGCTTTATACTTTTCCTTTAACGCAGTTATCAGAGTTTGTAAGGCAACGGTATGATGCGACTGTCGGGGAATTTTAACCGAAACAGCAGTAACATGGTTATTAATCCGAACTCTTGCAATTGAGCGAATGATGGATTGTAGTTTTCGCTCACTCCATCTACTGTTAAATGCAGCAACCTTATGCACTATTGGCAGTTTGTTCTTAAGCACCGCAACACCTATTTTTTGTGTGCCAAGGCTTAAGCCTAATACACACGGTGTTTTTGCTACCATCGTCTGCCAGGGCCATTGTTCACTAATTTGTTATACAGTCGCGCCCTGGTAGTGTCTATTTTGTTGTCTGGGATAGAAAGAACGTGGTTGAGTTTTTGTAACAGAAACTCTTTTGGGTGAATGCGCACCATCTTGCGGTGCCATGTAATGGAATCCATATCATCTAATGCCTGCGCAATGTACTGTGCGAGTTCTTCATTTTTGTGGTAATCATTCATAAGGATATATAAAAAACGAACGAACGCTTATTTATAATAACGTTATACGTCGAACGTATAGAGATAGGCATACTCATTTATCCTGCTGCTCCAAAAGCTGCTTTTTAGTGGCAATGAGCGTTTGTAATTGTTGATAGGTATCGAAATAGAGATCAGTAGGGAAGACGGAATAAATAATACTGAGTTTAAGGAGGTTATGAAATGACGGAATTGCAGAGCCATTTTCCCATCTGCTTATCATGTTGGTACTGGAATGTCCTAACAGAAAAGCAATATCTTCTTGCAGATACTCATGCCGATTTCGATACAATCGAAGCCTATTTGGAATATGTTGACCTTCATTTTCCATGCATACAGAATAGCGAATTGAAGAAGTAGCAATAAGATACCAAAATTCAACTTTTATCAGAAAACTGTGGAAAAAGCCTTATTTGATAGGGGTTTTATAAAAAATTTAGAAAAAATTAACTTTTTTATAGTTGTCAAAAAGGCACTAAAACTAGTTGCAAGGCTCTGTATTAAGCATGAATTTACTGCTCACACCGTGAATGACGTTGTTTTTTCAGGTGCATTCACGGTTTCCGTTGACAAAAACGTGAACGCGGCTATACTTACTATATATGCCCATTCGCACAGCCTTTACAAAAATCAATCCCTTACGGGAACGTTACTACAAGGCTTTGCCGGGCAAAGAATCGTTAATTGCACTCATCAATGAAACTGAAATAGCAGAGCAAGTATATAACTCAAACGCAATTGAAAATAGCACACTGACGCTTGAAGAAACGGAGAAAATTTTGCTTCAAATAGACCTCGATAGATTCATTACCGAACGAGAGTTGTTTGAGGCAAAAAATTTGGCCAGAGTTGTCACCTATATCGATAAAAAGGCTACGGAGCAACCACTTTCGCTGACGGTGATACTCGCGCTTCACAAAATGCTTATTGCAAATATTCGTGATGATATTGCAGGGAGATTCAGAAAAGACAGCGAGTATGTACGGGTTGCGAACCACATTGCGCCAGCGCCAAAAGAAATCATTGAAATGCTTGAACAAATGCTTGCAGAGTATGATGCCTTACACCATGAAAGCATTGTAAAACGGATTGCTAAATTTCATTTAGCATTTGAATATATACATCCATTTGTAGATGGTAATGGGCGCATTGGCCGAGTGCTTAATAATTACTTATTGATACGAGAGGGATATGTTCCTATAAATATTAAATTTATAGACAGAAAAAAATACTACGAGGCTTTTAAGGAGTTTGATAAGAACGGGATGGTTGCCGTAATGGAAGATATTGTGGCGAAAGCGCTAACTAGCAGCTATCATAAACGACTTGCCTATTTAGAAGGTAAATCAATCATTACCCTCGCCGAATATTCAAAAATAATTAAGCGCCCCCTTACAGGTCTTATTAATAAAGCCAATCGGCAAACTATTGAAGCATTCCTGGAAAAGGATGTCTGGAAAATTGGTGTTTCATCAGATAGTCTCTAATGCAAAGTTTATAACACCGTATGCATGAAAGTTTAGGTATCTAGATTACTAAAATTATCAAAAACGCCATTCCATTTCTTAATCGTTTTAACGGCAGAGTTCCAATCTAAACTTGATAAGCACCCAACTTGTTAGATGTAACAAGTTGCTTGCTTATAGGAATGCTGTTTCCAATGCCAAAATTTCTTGCTTATAGCATAACCTATATTCGTCGGATTGCTTAGCCTTAAAACAAGAAATAATAATGTTATTTTAAGAATATCTGAACTCCTGTTTTTTTGCGACTAAGCCCTTAATTTTTGCAAGTTTATAATTTGAACGACATTTATTCATTATAGAATTTATAGAGCTATTGGTTAAATTTTTTTTGCTAAAATAATTAGTATTACTACCTTTGTTAATGACGGCTAATTGAAATGTGAATAAGTAGCCTTAAACGTGCATAAACGCTGATTGCCTGTATATAAATGAATTGATAAGAATTCAAAATAAAGTTCCTATCTTGCTAATAGTATTCGTTTTTTTATAAGGTGTTGATTTTTAATTATAAACGCATTTGAATTGATTAATATAGAATACTCTGATATAAATAAAAAAGGCACCAGGGAACTGGTGCCGCTAAGTCTGCTTCTCTCCTAAAATGGATATTTACCAACCATTTTAACGATAGCATGCAGCGCGTGAGCATGGTTTTTGATCCATGCCATTACTTCCGCAAGCCGAACTGCTGTTAAGACCCAGTGTAAGGCATTGTGGAATATTGTAGTCTTCTCCGAAAGGGGAGGATAATTCAAACGGTTTGCTTCTAAAAGAGCAAGCCGTTTTTTTATTTTCCTTAATTCCAACAATTCGAAAGATCTACGCTGTTCTCTTAAGTGTGAAAATTTCAGCCGTGGTGAACCACGGCCATAAAAGTGTTCCATGTTCTTTTGTTTAATTGTGAAAAAAATAATTACTGAATTCAAGGATCAGTTTCGGCCGTTATGATAAACAAAAGGGATATTGAACTAAGTTCACAAAAGAGAATAACACACTAAAATAATTCATTTGCTTTTAGTCCCGAAAAAACAATCTCAAAGTTATTCACAAGATGTTTACAATAATTTATTGACATAACTATTGTCTCAAAACATTTATCAATAGGTTGGGAAGTACAGGTAAAATATAAATTAGTAATACCGCCTTCAACAAGCACTGCTTTAACTCTTCAAGGTCAATCATATTTTTTTGTTCAATGAATAAAAAACCACCGTTTCCGGTGGTTTCAGTATAGTATGGTATTACACTGTTATTTCAATAGAATCATCAGGTACAATTTCAGATATCGTTGTAGGGTATAACTCCTCAACAGTAACTCCATAGATGACGCAAAGTTTCATAAGGTTTTTAAAACTTGGCATATTATATCCTTTCTCCCAATGTGAAATGCGGTCTTCACATTTCATTCCTAGTCTATCTGCAACATGTCTTTGGATAAGGTTTCTTTGCTTTCGGATGAGTAACAAATTGTTTTTGATGGAAATTGTATTTTTCATAGGTTGATTGTATAAATGATAGGTGTAATTTATAAGTAGCCATAATCTGTGAGAAACGTTGAATATTACGGCGGACTCAACCCATTAAAAACATCATTCCATTTTTTAATTGTTATTTGTACTTCGTTCCAGTCTAAGTCGTTTAAGCACCCCAATTCGGATTTTCCCTGTGAAAATTCCTTAGAAAGCTGATATGGTAAGGATAATTTAGGTGTTCCATTAGCAATTTCTGTATAGGTTGGCACTTCGTCAAAAACTAACCCATAAAATGTTCTCAATCGGTTAATATCCTTTGTGTATAAAAGGTTTTCGGGGTGTTCCATTAAGTTTTTAGCATAGGCTATAAATGCATGTATATCTTTCTCGGCAATATCAAGGCCTTTTCCTTCGCACGTGACCTGCTCAATTTGATTTTGTAATTCCTCAATTTGTTTTTCCAGTTCTTTGCGGATAGTAGCATTTTGCGTAGACAGGAATGCATCAATCCGTTGTTTTTTGTGTATCTCCAATTCGGCAGCATTTTTCGCTGCTCTTGCTGCAAAATCTTCCAGTATATTTTCCTTTCCCCTATACATTTTCATCAACGCTCTTTCCAAGCTTATTAAAAAGCCATCTTTATATTCAAGGTTCGTTGTGAAGTATGAAATTGTATTATCAAAATCTCTTTGCTTTACACGGAAAGACACATGTTTGCGTGAACAATGATACGCTGGAAATTTCTGACCTGATTTGCCTGTAGAAGAACTGCCTGTAAGCGGCTTGTTGCAAACGGGGCACAAAATAAACCGGTAAGGAAACTGTGGGTTGTTTTTTAATCGTTTTACATGTAGTGGGGAATGGTTGCGATGGATTTTAACAACATTTTCCTGTAGCGTTTCAATAAATACTTTAGTTCTGTTGGCCTTATTAAAAGTATCAATGCTTACCAATCCTTCATATTTCGTTTTAATTGGCTCTGTGAGCCATTTCTCGGTGTTTACACCACAATAGATAGGGTTTTGTATAATGACTTGTAATTGCTTTATTGTCAGCGCGATATTTCCATACTGCCCAATGACACGACTTTTATCTTTTGACCACCTGTTTCGTGGGCGTGTTCTAAAACCCATTGCGTTAATACGGTTTACAATTTGTATATCTGTATATGCACCTGAAGCGCGAAGTTCAAACATTTGCACATACAAGTTAGACCGCTCCGGGTCTGCAACTTGTATTACTTTCCTTTTGCCTTCAACAAATATTATTTTGTTTATATAGCCGTCATTTGGGGAGCGAACTTTATACCCGGTACGGGCCAATTCGATTTCCGCACCTATTGTGCGGGTAAGAATATCGGTCACTTCCTTTTTGCTCTGCTGCGCCAGGATAAGTTCAGTCATCTCGCTTGGAGAATGGCTGCTCCAGTCGTACTCCACCCCCAAATGAGCAAGGGTATTGATTTGCGGCTGTATTGTGCCATAGCTGTCGAGCAAAGTAATGCCATACTTAAATAAGCGTTGTTTAAATTGATCATATGGGGTAGAGCCAGCGCGTGTCATACGGTCTATGCCACGGATAATCAAAACACTTATTTTGCCTGGGTTTTGTTTGATACAGTCAAAAATATCTTCAATTACTGGGCGCTTATCTTTTCTGCCTGAAAAATGCTCACGAAAGATTTTAAACACTCCCAAATTTTGTGCTTCCGCAAGTGCAAGGCAGATTTTTTCCTGCACTTCGATACTTTCTCCCTGGCGAGCCTGTTTAAGCGTGCTGACACGACAGAGGATAAGGCAATTTTTTTCTGACAATCGTTCCATACTTTTATTATATCTTGGATTTTTTCAGTTCATCAAGCCACAGAGCAAAAATCAGTTCTGCAAGTTTGTGTTGTTGCTCTCTTAACTTAAGCATGGCTTCTTCTGATAAGCCGGTTATACCTCCTTCAGCAAGTGTTTCTTTAAATTCTTCAAAATCAATCAAGTGTTTTCAAATGCGCTTATTCTCTTAAAAGTACTACTGCTCATTTTTTCAAACAAACACGTTTAGTTACAGTCACCACAAATACACTTCACACGCAAAAATTGGTAGCTTAAATCCTTGTCACATTTTTCATACAGTGTAGGTATGGAACCAGACAATAAATACCAATCTCTTACACCCATTGGCCTCACCGACTATCGAAATGAGCACATTCCTTTTTATATAAAAGATGCAGACAGGGCTCGTTCATTATATGCAGCCGGAAAATCAGGGGTTGGTAAGACAACACTGCTCCTTAATATGGCTATTTCGGATATCCAAAAGGGAAAGGGAATTGTATTTTTAGACCCTCATTCTGATGCTGCATTAACGCTTTTAGACTACGTTACACCTGAACGGGTTACGGACGTAGTATATTTTAATGCGACAGACATTGAATATCCCATAGCATTTAATCCACTCTATAATGTTGCACCTGATCAACGGCATATTGCTACAGCAAACCTTATCGCAACATTTAAAAGAATATTCAATTTGCATAACACGCCTCGTCTTGAATATATCTTAACTCAATGCATACTGACACTCTTGCACTATCCGACAGCAACACTACTGGACATTCAACCGCTTTTAACTAACAAAGTATTTCGAGAGGAAGTACTTATGCATGTAACTGAAATGCATATCAAACTATTTTGGTACTCGGAATATGACAAGTATACTCCCGCATTCAGAATGGAAGCCATAAGTTCTGTCCTTAACAAAATAAACATCTTTATTACCAACCCTATTCTTCGCAATATTGTGGGCCAACAGGGAAGTATCAATATCAAAGAGGTACTAGATAGTGGACAAATACTAATATGCAACTTATCAAAAGGTGAGATTGGCGAAGATACGGCAGCACTGCTAGGCACCATGCTGCTATCAACGGTACAACAAGCAGTTCTGCAACGTGCTTCGCAACGGGCAACAAAACGAATTCCTGTTTATTGTTATGTAGATGAGGCTCATACCATGCTTAATTCCGCTTCTGCAGCTACGAGTATGCTCTCGGAATGCAGAAAATTCGGCTTCTCTCTTTTTCTCACAAACCAGTACCTTGAACAACTGCCGGAAGAGATACGCGCAGCAATATTTGGTAATGTCGGCACACTCATTTCGTTCCAGGTGGGGAACAAGGATGCAGAAATATTAGCAAAAGAGTTTGTACCTGTATTTATGGCGTCAGACTTCATAAGCCTTCCCAAACATTCGATGTATTTAAAGCTTATGATTGACGGCATGACAAGCAAAGGCTTTAGTGCGTTGTCGCTGCCGTTGCCTCCTGTACAGCAATCGTACAAGGAAGAAATTATTGCGTTCTCGCGCAGCACTTATTCAATAGCACAAGAAATATTGATTGAACTACTGCCACCGAAAAGGCACAAGCCAACACAAAACACTCTCTTTTAGTTTCTTGCTTAAAGTGCTCAAAGGCGAAGCGACAAGCTCGTTGAGATTTACCCTAATAATCAATATTATTGATTACTTTAGGACTTCTTTGTGCTGATTTTTAAAGTATCTATACGGCTAAATGTCTCCTGTGACATTCCGAAATCTTTGCGGTATTGGAAAACTTTCTTCGCGTACAATTCCGCAATTTCAATTTTATATTGCTTTATTAGAACATTTTTCTCAACACAATCACAAATAAGATTAGACATGTTGCTGAATAGATAAGTCATATCATTATTAAAATCCTTCACGCTCTCGTGAATAAAAGTCTCAAGGTATTTCAAGCTTAAGCAATAGTCTTCCATCGCTCCTTTATAATTTCCGAGAAAACGCTTCGCATTTCCTCGAAAGCGGTAGAATGACGGAACATTTTTATATTCGGTCTTACTTATTAGTTTCTCGCAAATAATATGCGCTTCTAAAAACTTAGATTTATCTTTAAAACTCAATAAATTTCTTATTCTATCTTGCCAATCGTTGTTGCTTAAAATCGCACCTTCCAAAACTGCTTGTCTGTAATAATTTTCTGCAACCAATCTATTTTCGATAACTGAAAAATTGTTCCAATTCTTATCTGTATGAACCATATGGCAATATGCCAACTGGACGAGTGCTCGAGAAAATATTCCCTGATTAGCTGTTTTACAATTATATCTAATCGCCTGCAGTAAGGAATAGCCCTGCAAAATTGTTCGTGGATTGGTTGCCTTGAAATTAATAAGGGCTGCTGCATCTTTCGACTGTTTAAGAAAAAATGCATTAAAAGCATCGACATTTTGGTGGGTTGGAATTTCTTTAAGGAAAATTTTTGTTGTGCTTTTAATCCAAATTTCATAGTGGTAAAGCATGACTGCTTGCTCGACAGTTGTGGCCTCGCTGATGAATTGCTTAATAGCATCGTTACTTTTAGCAAATTCGCGAATACGAAAAAGGAAAACTGCATAATCAAGCCGATACAGGATTTTTCTATGCCCGGGTTCAGACATTGGGTAAAACCTATATGCTAACTCATAATATGTTTTCTTCTTTTCAATTGTTTCTTCTGAAAACACAAATGTTTTAGCCAGACGGTTGCAACAGTCTGCTGTGTCCTTTGAGAAATTTTTTACTTTGGCAATCAAATCCTCAGCAAATTGCAATTCATTATTTTTAATAAATTCTACTATAAGCAAATGCTGAATTTCGGGGCTAAAATCCGATTCACCTGCAAATCTTAATTGAATATTTTTGTCTCTGGCATGTGCCAATAATTTTTTGATGGGAATTATTGCATAGTAACCATGATTTGCGATTATCTCGAAATACAAATCAATTGCCGCTTGATAAGTATTTTCATTTTTTGAATAATATTTAGCTAACTGGTCTCGCGCATGATTTTCAAGGGGATATTCTTTTTTTGATAATTCAAAAATAGATATTGCATCATCAATTCTCGCTAAACGTAATAAAATTATTCCCTTTTCATTGAGCATTTTGACCCTTTCCTTGCTATCAATATGAGTATTATTTAAATACTTGTCTACAACCTCCAAATATTTTTCAGGAGGCAAATCTTTTGAAAGGAAGCTGTTTTTAAATTCTGTAAGATTGAGTATTTTTCTAACTTTCCTAATAAGTTTTGCGGAATCAATGTTATCGACACTGTTTATAAAATCGCGAAAAAAGCCCTGAACCAAGCCTTCATATATCTTTTTCTCAATATACCAAGATGCCACGTACTCGTGTTTTAAAAACAAGAATCCTCTATCTTCCGTTAAAAGTATTGGGCCATTTTCTGAATCGAAGGATTCTAACGCCTCTAGGATTAGCTCTCGGGTGACAATTTTTAAAGATGAGGATTTAAATGTAATACGTAATCGAATACCAAACTTATAAAAACAAGCAACAGCAACGAATAAATAACGAAGGGGTTCAAATCGATTATGCGTCTCAATAAAATTCTCCCATACTTCCCAGTCAAATTTATAATCTATGTCTTTATGCAATTTTAACTCGTCAAGTAGGCGGAAAAGAGACTCTGAGATACTACTGATCTTCTTATTTAAAAATGTATTTTTACTCCTTTCTTTTATTGTTTCATCGGATAGCTGTTCGTTTGATTTTTGTAGATAGAAGTAGATTCTATCAAATAACACCTCTTTATTTGGAGGTGTATAAGTGACTGTTTGAACGCAGCCACAAAACTCTCGCTCTATTGCACCGCTACCGAATTGCATATTATAGCGAGTATCTCTTTCTGCTATTATGAAAATAAATTGATTTAAAAAAGAAATTCGTTCTTGAATATCGCTAATAAATTTAGGTAGATTGTCTGCAACTTCAATCGCATCATCAATAATCAATATAAATGGTCGAGGAGAAATTTTCTCTACGACTTCACAAAAGACAATAATTTCTTTGACAACCTCTTCGTCGGCTCTTTTTATATAAAAAGTATAAAATTCGGCATAGTACTGTTTTGCTATCCAATATAAAAAAGTAGATTTCCCAACACCGCCTTCGGCTAGAATTTTAATTAAGGAAAATCTCTGCGAGCTTGCGTAATTTAAAATTTCACTAAACGTTTTTCTGTTATCTCTTCCATCGTCATCGCGTACAAGGAAGGTTTCTGGGGGTTCTACGATAAAATCGGATATAGCAACTGCTTTTGCAATCAGTCGGGAATTGGTATGAGTATAATATCTTGGCAGTAGCGTATCTTTTTCAGCCTCAGCAGCAATTTTAAGAGTTTCCCAATACTCTTTATTTATAAATTTAAAATTCTTCGACATCGAAGGAACAGGTAAGAGGGGCTCTATTATTTCCCTTTGAGGTTCGGTTTCAGCAAAACTTTTATTTATTGAATTCTCTAAGACTGGTTCTTGAATCTCTGTTCTAGGCTCGGGTTCAGTGATTTTTCCATCTATTATATTATCCGAGGTTAATTCTCCAACTATAATTTCAAGGCTAGGGATGCAAGGACTTTCCAAATGACCTCCAACATCTTCCTGTTGTAGTCCTTCAAGTTGAGAAATTTTTATTTCTTGTCCATCATGGAGCTCGATTTTACGCACTTGCTCAAGGTTTTGCAAAGCCCCTTGCTCTTTTAATATTTTATATACCCTCCTTTTGGAATGTGCATACTGTAATGTTTCTTTGTTTAAATCCTCGATCTTCAATACGCCATCCAAATCTGTTTTATATCCGAATAGGCACAATATATCGGCCAAATACGGTTTATGCTCCTCTATATCTTTACTTTTTTCGTCATAAGAAATACCCATTGGGTCTTTAGAGTTAAATGCCCGTTGTAGCTTACTTACCTCAAGTTCGGAAATTACTTTTTCGTATATGGCAACCAAATCTAGTTCCGTTTCTTGGCTCAAATTTCTTATGAAGGTTCTTTGTAATGCGTTAAGCAGTTCCGAGTATGAGAACTTCCTGTTAGTAAAATAGGCCTCTACCTTATCTAAAATAATGTGAGGTAAATAGATTCTTTTTCCCATTCAAGCAAATTTTAGTCATGACTAGAAAGTTTTGGTCACGGCCAGCAGCCACGTTAGTTGATATCTACTTTAGAGTCAATTTAATAAAAAGCTATGGAATTTCCTACAGGATTTGTATAAAAAAATGAGGGGTCCTACGGTCTCAAGCGTAGGATACCCCTCTTGGCCCGGACTTGTCCCGAGCACTGAACGCAGTATATCATACTGAAAATCAGTGTCAAGTGCCATATTTGTTGTGGTATCTACGGGTGTCCGGCAGTCGCAAGATGAGCCGGTATTTTAGTTTGTACTTAATCAATAAAATATGACACAGAAGCACTTTAAACACCTGGATACATACCAATATGAGGTATTGGCAGAAATGGGATTGTGGCATCTGCTGACCGATGACCAAAAAGCCAAAATTTTCTTAGGAAGTACGAGGCTGCCTGACGCGAAGCAATTTAAAGCAGAGTTTACAAGTTTTGAACAACCAACCAATTATTCTGACCAACCTGAAAATTGAAGGGATGACACACAATACAATTGGCAGTGAGGTTAACGGTGAAATAGAGAATGCTATCGCAGACTGTAGTAGACCACTCACTGCTAATTTTACCGAAAACGAAGGATGTAAAGATAGCACTCGTGATAACTCTTCTTCTGTAGCATTTATACCGAAGACAAACCGGCGACATCTCAATTTAAATGTCTTGCTGCGCGAGGCGTTTTGTACTGAATAATATTTAAAACAAAAAATCAATTCGAGATGGAACAATCTATAATTGTGGCAACCAGCTTAAAAATTCCCGAAGTGGAATCTGCCGTTGCCACGCTGCAAACAGAATTGCAGACACAAATTACTATTGAAGCAAAACAGGCAGCACAGCGTCCTACGGTAATTACCTACACCCAATTTAAGGTGACGGTAATTGATGTAATACAAGTTCAATGTCAAAAAGTTATTGACTACGCTCGCTCTCGCGGCTTATTATGGGCATCAATTCAGAATGTAAAAGATGCGGAAGCCGCAAGTATTCAACAAGGAAACCAGTTACAACTGGCATATCAGGAAAAAGAACGTGATGTCCTTTTCTTAGAGAAACGACGTGACACCTTGCATCCAAATCAGCAAAAACATAGGCAATGGAAGTGGTTTACCCGTGTAGCACTTTTATTTGGTTTTGTTGACGGCATATTGGCATTTGCCAGTTTCAGGGTAGCTTTTGCTATATACCTCTCAGTGATTATTTCTGTTGCTATTGCTGTAGCTGTCGGTAATAGCTATCGTGCATACTGCGGTTGGATTAAAAAAGCAGTTAGCGGACGTGAACGGTGGATAAAAATTGCAGTGGTGTTATCCATTGCGGCAATATTCTTTTGTTGGCTGGGTTCATTACGTGTTGCCGCCAGCGCAGCTGCGGTTAATATCGACCCTGCATTTTACCATAGCCAGGTTGCAGCGCCCATTTCCGCGCTTACCATAGCCGGTATCAGCCTAGTGCTGTTCACTATTGTATTTGCTTTATCGCTTGTGTATTGGATAAGCCCGGATGAAAAAAAGCAATTGCATGATTACGAAATTCTTTGTACAGAAATAGAAAAAATACAGAGTGACGCGCAGCAGTTAAAAACTCAAAAAGACAACCTTGAACAAAACATAGTAAAGGAAAAAGCAGATGTGCGTCTCATGGTCAATTATTTACACCAGACAATCAACACAATTAAGTCAATTGCTGATGTCTCATTCGCGCAATACAAAAAAATATATGGGCAATACCGGCACGATATGCCAGAATTTTTTGCTGAACCGGTTGCTTTTTATTTTGACGATACACTATTTGTTGACCTTCAAAAAGAACAAGCAGTATGAAATTTTATATAATATTTTTTCTAGCAGTATTCTTTATAAGCTGTATGAAATCAGATATTTCAAAAGAAACGTCTTTGCGAAGCGTAAGCATATTAATTGACGTAACTGACAAGCAGCCGATATATCCAACCGAGCAAAATATGCTCACCCTTTTACACTGCACGAAAAACCCTGATGCAGATATAAGGTTTCGTCTCGGCGCAATAACTGACCGTCAACTTACTTCTGACTATACGGTGCATCTTTTGTCAGCGTTGGTAACAGAAAGAGAAAGCAATGAAGACGGCCAGCATAGGAACCGCTGTATTGTTGCATTTTATGATAGTGTTCGGGCAATTTATAATACCTTTTTTAAAGCGTTTGATACAACGCAAAAAGAGGAGTATTCGGAAATTTTTCGTAGCATTTGCGCCCAAATTACATGGTTGCAGGCAACCGGCAGTAAAGAACAGGTACTTTGCGCATATACAGACTTATTTGAAAAGTCTTCCATTTGCAATGCATATATACAAGCGAAAGAAAGTGATATACCTTCATTATTGCAAAAATTCAACGAAGCTCACTTGTTACCAGAACACTTACCAGGGCTGACTGTACTATTTGTATATACTTCCTCAAATAGGATATCCTCGGCACGTTACTCGACCATGTTTGAAGTATACAAGCGACTATTAACAAGCAGGGGAGGGAGAGTATTAATTGAAACAACAAATCAAAACATTGAAGAATGAACCAGACAATATCCCAAGGTTCCTTAGGGTGGATTCGCCGCGCAGTTGTGTTCATATTTATTCTTCTTATTCGCATCATTGCCGGCTGCCTTCGGGTGGCTGGCATGATGTTGATAGCCATTAACGAAGAACTTCTAAAATTGACAAAAAAATGATGTATATATTTATCGCATCAGCAGCTATTATTTTGATTGCTATCGTATCTACACGACAAAGAGCATATAACTCCTATGACTATAACGCACAATTTGGCGATATAAGCGATTATTTAAGTAGGTGTAATTATGGGTGGGCCGTCAACGGCACTCATAAAACCACAAAGAAAATTGCAAGAGAAAACTGCATTGTGCTAGGGCCGACCGGTAGCGGGAAAACACAAACAGTTATTTTAAATTCTGTATTCTCACTAGCGCGTGGCGGTTCAAGCATATGTATTAACGACATGAATGGGGAGATATGTGATAATTGTAGCGGATATCTATTTCAACAAGGATATAAGATACTTATTATTGATTTTTCAGATTCAACTATTTCAGAAGGCTTTAATCCGCTTCTTCGTTGTAAAACAATTTCTGACATTCAAAAGGTTGCGCTCATAATAGTCCTCAATACAATGGGGGAACCGAAGGGAGATCAATTTTGGCATACATCTTCGTGCATGCTTTTAAGTCTATTTATGAGGTATCTAGTATTCCATTGCGATGAACAATATAGAACGCTTCAAAATGTATTACGACTTATTCAAAAGTTCGCGATAGATGGAAAGGCTGTTGACAAATTATTTGTACAAACAAAAGACAATGAATTATTAGACGAATATAAAACAACTCTGGTGGTAGGAGATAAAACCTTGCAAAGTATTATTGCAAGCGCTAGGACTGCACTCAACTTATGGCTTGATAAAGAGATATGTAAAACCACCTATACAAATACTATCGACTTCGATATGTTACGAACAGAAAAAGTGGCAATTTTCGTAAAAACACCATTGGTACATCAAACATATTTTAAGCCACTAACAGCATTGTTTTTTCAATCTCTATTCATGCATGTTATGTCTCGCATCTCAAAACCAAAAGAGCGATCAATATTTATCATTTTGGATGAGGCTGCTGTTTGTAAATTTCCAGACTTGTCAGTTACAGTTTCAAATATTCGTAAAAGCGCTGGAATGTTGCTTTGCCTGCAAGACGAGATGAGTTTAATTGCCCAATACGGAGCGGCAGAAGCACATAACATACAAACTAACTGCCAGACAAAAGTCTATTTGCAGGGGCAACCATTGCACACGTGCAAAAAACTTTGTGAATTGATGGGTAAGACAACCTACTTAGCAGAAGACGGGAAAAAAATAATTAAAGACCTTATGACTGTTGACGAAATACACGTATGTGAGCAAGCGTTAATCTTTATTGGGAATAAACCGCCGTTGCGTTGCAATACAACTCCATTGTATAGAAATATATGGGTACGCCATAGAACTAAAATACCTCCATTCGTTCAAAATAATAAAAGTGTTACCGAGCCTCCTATAATACTGTTTAGTTAAATGAAACGTGCCATTAAAAAGCAAAGTAGCCTGTATGCATTCCTTGAGCCATCTCTGGCATCAGGGGATGAGCAGGCTATTTTTCAAGCACGGAAAGAATACTGGAAGCAATACAAAGCAAACTGGAAAAAGCAAAAACGTGCTACGCAGAAAACTGTTGAAATCAGTTTTACACAAAGTGAATGGAAAGTAATTAAAGAAGCGGCCGAAAAGCACAATAGAAGTAACGCAGCGTTTATTAAAAAAGCAGCCCAGGCTTATTGCAGCAAAGAATATCTTGTACCAAATCAACTTGAATACAACAAAGTATATGAGGCACTATGCATGCTCTATGCCAAGCTAAAGAATATTGAGAGTAGTACAACAGTTTCAAGTTATGTAATGAATGAGTTATTGCATTCTTTTATAACAATCGAGAAGACAATAACGCAGCACTTGCAAAATCCTCAAACCCTTGAAGAAAAAATTACAGAAACCATACAAGCTAACCCTGGTTATAAAACAATAATATATCACCTGTTGGAAAAGAATTGATACCTTGATCATCAAAAATCTATCCCGGAAGGCAACTAATGGTTCAACCGGCCAGTTGATTAACTATGTGGCCCGATACGTTCTTGACGAAAAAAAGCAATTAAAATCTGATAATATTTTTTTGATAAAGCACAATCTTTATGGTCAAACCTTAGCGGAATTTGTGCGGCAGTTTGAAGCGAATGAAGCAAACCGAATACATAAGCGGAGTGACCAAATAAGTTTGCAGCATGCAATTTTGTCGTGGCACCGCGATGATTCTAACCTGATAACCGATGGCATGCTTAATGACATGGCGGAAGAATTCATCCGGCTGCGCGGCAAAAATAACTTGTACTTGTTTAGCAAACACGAAGACAAGTCCCATATTCACTTACATGGAATAGTCTCTGCCACCCAACTGAATGGATACTCATCCAGAATGAGCCGCCAAAACTTTGCCTATCTTAAAACCGCTCTACAGGAATACCAAAAAGAACGATACCCTGAGCTTTCCCATTCATTGCCCAGGCACGGTCTTGCAAAAGAAATAGGCATATCAGAAATCAAACCTGAAGAATTTACTCGTGTCGGTAAAACAACCCAAAAAGAAACACTGCGGCAGATTTGGCATACCGCAATAAGAACGGCACAATCCCATGAAGACCTACTCCAACAGTTTAAAGACTTAGGGCACTTACCGTATTATAAAGGCGACAAATTACAGGGAATAGCGTTTGACGGAAAAACAAAATACCGGCTAACCAATCTTGGCATGCCCACTGAAAAACTTATTGAAATAGCAAAAAACGAGGTAACAGAAGCAATGGCATTGGCAGAATTACAAAGCATTCGTTCGCGTTCGGAAGAACAAGAAAAAGAATTACATGCCCGTGAGTTCCTTCATGAGCTATATGCAGACACAATTGAAAGGGAATTAAGCAACTATGATAACCATAAAAATAATGGGTTTTACCTGGACGAAGATGTAGATGGCGAAGCACTTTCCAAACCGCATATCGCTTGAATTTGTTATATGTCCCCCTGCGATATGCAATCTTGCAAACTGACCTAAAACATACGATGTATTACGTATTACTGTACTTAAACAATACCGGTATTTAACCTAAAATAAAACAAAAGGCCGCTTGCCGGCTTTTAAATTATAAACCAAGGGAACTACCCTAAGTCTCTTTCTTCACGCTCCCGGCTAATATTCCGCAGGCGGCTTAACTCGGTTAAGCCGTCCTGCTCCCTGTCCAGTGTATATTGCTGGCTGCCGGCGATAAGGCCATCAGTATAGTCATTGACTGTCTGAAGGCCGGGTACCAGTTTTTGTACCAGGCCGGGTGCATGCTCTGCCAGCAAAAAACCGTTGTTGAAGCCCTTAACATATTGTTGCTCCGCAGCGTCCATAAAATAAGTTTATAGTTTAAAAAGTATCTTTTGCGTGCTTTTCTAAATATTCATTTATAGATTGTGCATCGTACAAAATCAATTTTTTCTCAGGCTGTGAAAAACGGATTTTGCCTTCATCGCGCAGCTTTTGAAGAGTAGTCTTTGACGTTATGCGGAGCTTGCGCATGGCTTCATCGCCTGCAATCCATCTGTCTCCCGTTATAAGTTTTTGCGCATTTATACGTGCTACAACTTCATTAATGAGAGCGTAAAAGGCCTCATCCTGGAGACAAATGACTTCCATAACTAAAAATAAATTTTAAATTCTAAAGGGACTCAGTCAAAAGTTTTTTGTGTTAATCCGGTTTTTTCTTTTCAATAACTATCGTCTATTTTCGCGATTATCCAGTAAATTCAAATGGTCAATTGCTATTGTCGGCATCAGTATCGTGGAAATTGCTCCTTGATATATCATTTACTGAGATAAAATGCCCAAACTCCCCGCTGGTTGCTAAGGTGTTATATGAACTATGCCTACAGTGTGGGTTTATTTCTGAATTAAGTTGTGAATGCAGCACGTTCATAATCCCAAGTATAGGTTTGGCATATTAGATCAAAAATATACCTTAAAATTCTGAATAGATATACACGATTTCATAATGAAACTACAGATATTCTTTTATATTTATCACCCGGAAATACGAAATATTATGACAGAAAGGCATGTTTCCCACGAGAAAAACAATTATTAAGGCTGAAATTTTAATAAAAATATGGATTAGTGCTTCGAGTTTGGCCGAATTCACATCAAACAAAAACTCTCACTTAGAAGTAAGTGAGATTTATTTTATTGCCCGCATTAGAAGTACCTCCCGCGAAATTTTGAAAGAGGTTTGCGCGCATTTGAGGTTGGAAGATAATATAGCGAACTTTATTTTATCTAGCTAAAACAATGACGCAAGAATTTACAAATATTATAAATTAATTTTCAGCGATGACCGTATTACAAAAAATTCTTAAGGATTCAAATTATAAACTTACACAGTTTACAGATGAGCAAATACTACAGCTGGAGCAAAGTGTAAAGTTTAAAGATGATAAAAAAGGGAACGCTATCCCCTATGGTGTTTGTCGGGTACGTCAAAAAGAAATAAAACTTACCCCAGAAGAGATAGTAAGACAGTTGTTTTTAATACTGTTGCATACCGACTATGGATATGCCTATGAGCGAATTGAACTTGAATATGCAGTTACGTTCGGCAGAGAAAAGAAACGCGCAGACATTGTTGTATTTGATAGGATAGATTCCAGGGCAGTATATATTATCGTAGAGATTAAAAAGCCCAAACTCAAGGACGGCAAAGAACAATTGCACTCATATTGTAATGCTACTGGTGCACCTATCGGTGTATGGTCTAACGGAGAGAGTATCTCCTATTATCACCGCAAGGACCCCAACTATTTTGAATATTTGCCCGGTATCCCCAAAGCTACGCAAAAGCTATCTGAACTACTTCATGAGCCCTGGACCTTAGAAGATCTTATTAAGAATGATCGGTTAGTAACAGAAAAGAAATCATTAAAAGATCTTGTCCTGGAAATGGAAGATGAAGTATTAGCTAATGCCGGTGTTGACGTATTTGAAGAACTATTCAAACTTATCTTTACAAAATTGTACGATGAGATGGAAAGTGGTAGAAATCGCACACGATATCTAGAGTTTAGAAATCATGGAGATACAGAAACAGAGCTTAAGGACAAAATTCAAAAATTGTTTAACAGGGCAAATGACAAATGGCAAGGTGTGTTCCCTGAAGGAACTAAGCTTATGTTATCATCATCTCATTTAGCCATATGCATTTCTTCCCTGGAAAAAGTCAAGCTTTTTAACTCCAATCTGGATGTGGTGGATGAAGCTTTTGAATATCTCATCAATAAAAGTAGTAAAGGAGAAAAGGGGCAATACTTTACTCCCCGTTACGGCATTGATATGTGTGTAAAAATGCTCAATCCGAAAGAGTATGAAACAATGATAGATACTGCTGCGGGGAGTTGCGGTTTCCCGGTACACACTTTTTTTTATGTAAAAAGTCAAATTCACAAAGAAGAGGGTCTCGACGATGAAGATATGATGACCACCAAACCACCTATACCAAGGGTTTTGGATTATGTACAGAACAATGTTTTTGCAATAGATTTTGATGAAAAAGCAGTGCGTGTAGCCCGTTGTCTAAATTTAATAGCTGGCGACGGGCAAACAAACGTATTACACCTTAACACTTTGGACTATGAACGGTGGAATGAAAAGACTAAAGATGAAGATTGGTTGGATACTTATAGTAATGGCTGGAAAAATTTAAGAAAACACCGTAAAATAAAAACGGAAACAAAAGAAAACGAAGCTTACATTAATAGAGATTTTCAATTTGATATTTTAATGGCTAACCCTCCTTTTGCAGGAGACATCAAGGAGAGCCGAATGTTAGCCAAATACGAGTTAGGTAAAAAGACGACTGGTAAATACCAGACTTCGGTAGGGCGTGATATTTTATTTATAGAACGGAACCTCGACTTTTTAAAGCCTGGAGGCAGGTTGGCTATAATATTACCCCAAGGAAGATTTAACAATAGTAGTGATAAAGCCATTCGTGAATTTATTGCAGAGCATTGTCGCATATTGGGAGTGGTGGGTTTTCATGGTAATTTCTTTAAACCTCATACTGGGACAAAGACATCTGTGCTACTGGCACAGAAATGGAATGACGATCCAAAAGCGGGACCGTTATGTCCACGGAAAGATGATTACTCCATTTTTTTTGGCACTATGCAAGAACCCAGTAAAGACAATAGTGGTGAGAAAATATATGTGCGCAAAAAGGATTATCCTCAGAAAGCCAAATTGACTGAAGTTATACAAGAAGTGGCTGAGCCGGTTAATATATACAACGAAACCTCACCAGATATAGACGAATATTTGCTGGATCGTCACGGCCATCTGATCGTAAAGCATGATTTGTTTAACCACGATGGACTGACTCAAGATGGTATTGCAGAAGCTTTTATTGAATTTGCGAAGAAAGAGCATCTAAGTTTTTTTTAGGAAGCCCTTTTAATAAACGCCGATATGAGGCATTGTTGAAAGGGCTGGAAGTGATGGTTATTTCGAAAAGTGAATTAGAAAATGAAAATATCACAAAAAGGCTTGATAGCGAGTATTTTAAGAAAGCGATTTTAAGGAATATTGAGGATATCAAAAATTATGAAAATGGCTATTCTAAGCTAAATAAATATATCAGGCAGCTAACCGGGGGAGCTACTCCGCTGGGCGCTGAGTATGAGGTAGCGGGAGTTCCTTTTTTAAGAGTTCAGAATATCATGCAAAACTATTTCAATATGGACGAAATAGTTTACATCAACCATAAGCAAGATAAAGAAATTAAACGATCCAGACTAAAAGAGAACGACGTATTGCTAACGATCACAGGCGTATCTTATGGAAAAAGTGCTGTAGTGCCTAAGGGACTCGAAAATGCGAATATTAATCAACATTCAGTTCGGATTTCATTATCGAAAGATATTGATCCATATTTTCTGTCCACGTTTTTAAATTCACGATACGGCAAACTTCAATCAGATAAAAACATTGTTGGTGTAACTCGTCCCGCATTAGATTATGATGTAATTAGAAATTTTAATATACCTGACTGTTCTTTTCATTTTCAAAAGCAAATACACAGCCTACTTAGTAAAGCGGAAACAATTAGCGTAAATTCAAAAAAAATATATCATAAAGCTGAGAAAACTTTATTGCAAAAATTAGGATTGAATACCTTCAAATTTGATTTTGCAAACACTAATATTAAATCATTCCAAGAGTGTTTCGTCCAATTTGATCGTTTCGATGCAGAATATTATCAACCAAAATTTGATCAGTTGAGGGAGCATCTTTTACAAACTGGTGGAGCAATAAAACTGGGTTCCGATCTCAGCTTGAACAAGAGGGGGACACAGCCAATATATACAGACATTCAGATGGGAATACCAGTACTTAATTCAAAACATATTCGTGAAAATAGAATTGAGTATAGCGACATTCGTTTCGGTATTTTGAAGGACACAAACCCAGAATTGGTTATTCGTAAAAACGATGTGCTAATCAATGGAACGGGAGTAGGAACTATAGGGAGGAGTGCAGTATATCAAAGGGATGAACCAGCATTGCCGGATAATCATGTCACCATTTTGCGAACAAAGAATATAGATCCTCTTTTCCTTTCTGTCCAGCTCAACTCCATTATCGGGAAGCTGCAAGTGGAAAAATATTTCAAGGGATCTTCGGGGCAAATAGAACTATATCCAGCAGATATCGATGAGTTTATAGTTTGGAAAGCCCCTACGGCCACACAACAAGAAATAAGCGCAGCCATAGAAGAATCAGAAAGCCTCAGGCTTAAATTTGAAACCATATTGCAACTGGCGCAAAAGGCGGTAGAAATTGCTATTGAGCAAGGAGAAGATCAAGCAATTGCATATATCAACCAAAACACTGAGTAGATGGCAAATGTATATTTAGAAAATTGGGTTAAGAACGCCGAACTGGACTTTTTTACCATGTTTATCAAATCATGGTTGCCTTTTAATGCTTGGTACATGAAGGATTTTTATGACGAAAGCGCTAATCGTACCACTGATAGAGCCATTATTGATCATCTTAAAAACAACTCAAATAGGTATAGAGATAAAATTATTGCTCTATTGAGAGGGGGAGATGAGGATGCATATCGTTTTAGGACCCACATAAGCCAAATACACTTCGAATTGGAGTCTCATACAATCCCAAACGAAGAGGAACGGATATCTTTTTCAACAATTAACCTGTTCAGAAATGCACTACCGCAAAAAGTAGTATCATTCAAACATCATGATTACAAAGTAGAATTTAGAAGCCATTTGCCAAGAGGTCAAAAAAGATGGGTATGTCAAGTGATTGTACGAAGAACTAATCAAACAATACACATAATAGAGCTTTTCAACTGGTCACTTACAGAATTGCACGCTGACATAGATTATATCGCTATCCCTCAAGAAAAAAAACAATATCTCGATGCTTGTTTCTTAGAGATGAATCCCAAGAAGCCCGAAGTAATTATTGTGCCCCCCGCACGCGCCACTAATGGCGAATATGTACAACCTTCACAATCCATCGCAATAAACGAGGCCAAACGACTATATTTCATCAACAACTATGAACTTGTTAGTAAGGTAATTATAGAGTTGCTTTATCAGTTGAGGTGTATGCTGTTTCATGGTGAATTGGATCCCATAAGCGCTAATATTGGCATTTATGAAAATGCCTACCATATTCAAAAATTTTTGATAAAAGAATTAATTTAAACAATATGCGATTTTTAGAAGCCAAAGACAGAAGCCTTGCTCATATACTGAGTGAGAACAGGTTCCGTATTGACTCTTTTCAGAGGGAATATCGCTGGCAACGCAGAAATATTGAAGCCCTTATTAGTGACCTGGCAACAGCATTTGATAAAAATTACAGGTTAGGCGATACGATTGAAACCTATAGTGAGTATGGTAGTTATTACATGGGGCCTATTGTATTGTGTGACGATAAAAAAGAGCTTTCTGTTGTGGATGGTCAACAACGTTTGACTTCTTTCACGCTTTTACTTATCTATTTGCAACATGCGCAAAAAAATATAGGCATAGATAAAGAATTAATGGTTGATCTAAAGAAGCATCTTTATGTCCGCAAAGGTGGAAAGGAAACTTTGATATTAAATGTAGAATCTAGGGTCAGCGTGATAGAACATCTAATTAACAGTCCCGATACTATATTACGGGATATTGAAGAATTAGAACATGATGAAAAAAATACCAATAAACGTATAATTGATGAGTCAGTTCAAAACATTGTTGAACGCTATGAAGACATTAGAGCATTATTTCCTGAAGATTTATATGACTCAATAAAAATGCCCATTTTTATTGAGTGGCTGTTGCATAATGTGATTTTAGTAGAGATTAAGGCTTTTAGTATGGAAAGTGCATACACGATATTTGAGACGATGAATGACCGTGGACTTAGCCTAAATCCAACAGAGATATTAAAAGGCTATTTGTTATCTATGATTGATGATGATGTGAAGAGTGAGGAAATGAATGACTTTTGGAAAGAACGAATCTTTGAGATTAAATCGCAAATTGGAGTTGATAGCGACTTGGATTTTTTTAAAAACTGGTTAAGGGCAAAATATGCAGAGAGTCAACGGTCTAAAACTAAAGGCGCTGAAAACTTGGACTTTGAACAAATAGGCACACAATTTCATTCGTGGGTTAAAAACAATGCCGCTCGAATTTTTTTAAAAAAATCAGATGATTATTATAACTTCATAAAATCAGATTTTGACTTTTATTCTTCCATTTACATCAATTTGTATTCCTACAAAAATAGAAATTATGAAGATTTTGAAAACCTTTATATTTCAAACTTCTATACCATAGCCGACTCATTGGCGTACCCCCTTTTTCTATCCCCAATTTCAAAAATTGATGATAAAGTCTCAATGAACGAAAAAATACTTGCTGTAAACAAATTCATTGACTGTTATACTATATTTCGCACACTCCAAAATAAGGCAATAACTCAAAGTTCTATACGAAACTATATTTACGATTTGGTTAAAGAGATTCGAAATAATGATTCAGTGAACCTAAGAGCAATATTAAGAGTTAAAATGGATGAAATAGTTAATCAATCGCCAGGTCCTTTCGAGCCACTACATTTAATGAACAATTGGGGGTTTTATCACTATTTTTTCGCTAGGATTTTGTTTTTCTTAGACAATGAAAATGTTGAATTTGAGAGCCTTCTTCGCAGTAAAAAGCGAATGTCTTATGTGTTATGCTCTATTAGCGATGCAGATATTGATGAGACAACCAGCGATGACCTCTATTTTAAACGTCAGCGATCTGTCGCCAATTATGTATTAATACGCAGAAATCATGTTGAACAATTCAGTGATTTAAGCATTACTGGAAGACTTAAATTCTTAGCCAAAAACAATTATTTGCCTGAAATGCAAAATCAAATTGAAAGTTATGACATTAAGGTTTTTATTGAAAATAGAGATCGAGTGCTAGGCGTTTTAGTAAGTGAGATTTGGAATTTCAATTAGGATTAAAGAAATTATCAACAACTCAATATCAGGCCCAACTTATTGTTTAATAATTAATTATGTTAGAAGATCATAGGGCTAGGTCAAGTTTTTTAGGCTATTAAACAAACTCTCGCTCAAAGTCTAGGGAACTCACTTTATCAGAAAATTTTTTGTCCTATAGTTGTCATGTATCCGTTCGTCTAAGTACATCTTGTAAATAAGGTTATCTGCGTTTAGGTTTGTTAGTTAAAGCGAATAAATGAGCACTCAAGAACTAGCAGGCCGGCGTGCAGGGCGGAGCAGCAATGAGATAAAGGAGTTATTGCAAAGCTTTGAGCAAAGCGGCGCTGATATAAAGACGTTTTGCCAGGCGCATAATATTGGGGTATCTACCCTTCAAAAATGGAAAAGCCGCTATGGCAAAAAGGAAGATGCTCCGGTGGTACAGGAGGGGTTTGTCTCCTTACAAATATCACCTGCTACAGCTAGCAACATGGAAGGCCTGTTTGCAGAAGTAAAAGGGATAAAGCTATACCAGCCTGTAGCAGCATCGTACCTAAAAGAGTTATTGCAATGAGCAGCATCCTTGCCTTATCTGATACCCGCAAACATTACCTGTACCGCAAAGAGACTGATATGCGCAAGAGCTTTGACAGCCTGTGCGGCATTATCAGTAATGAACTGGGTAAGCGTGTGCTGGACGGCGATATTTTTATTTTCATCAACAAGCCCCGCACCCATCTCAAGCTGCTGTTGTGGGAGCGCGGCGGTTTTACGCTTTTTTACCGCAGGCTGGAACAGGGCACTTTTGAGATACCTGCTTTTGACCATGATGCAAGGAGTATGCAGCTAAGTGCAGACCAGTTGATGTTTATGTTAAAAGGCATCCCGTTAAAACAGGTCAGCTACCGCAAAACATATCAACATCCGGTGCCTGCTTGTTGATAAAAATTATTGCTGAAAAAGCAATGCCCCCTAACCTTTGCAATTGCATGCAAACCACTGCCGCAACAGATTACAAAGCACTTTACGAACAATCAATGCTGGAAGTTTTATACTTAAAGCAACAGTTGACGCAGTTGCAGAAAATGATCTTTGGCTCAAAGCAGGAGCGTTTTGTGCCTGCTGAAATAAACCCATCTCAATTATCCCTTGCCATACAGGCGGATACTGTTGCAGCATGCAGTGTAACAGGGGCGCAGAAAATCAGTTATACAAAAACGGAAGCAACAGTTGAACAAAAGCCATTACAACACCCAGGCAGGACAAAGCTGCCTGAAAGCCTGCGCAGGGAAGAAATTATTATTGAACCTGCGGCGGATATTACGGGCTGTAAAAAAATGGGGGAAGAAATTACAGAAGTACTGGAATACCAGCCTGGCGAACTGTATGTAAAACAGTACAGGCGCATTAAATATGCAAAGCCTGGCGGTGAAGGGGTGCTGATAGGTGAACTGCCGTTAAGGCCTGTTGAAAAGGCTATAGCAGGGCCAGGCCTGCTGGCGCAGGTAGTGATTGATAAGTACGCAGACCACCTGCCGTTATACCGGCAAATGCAGCGCTTTGAAAGGAATGGTATTAAGCTGCCTTATTCTACACTTACAGACTGGGTAAGCGCCACCTGCATGCTTATTACCCCTTTGTATGAAGCATTAAAGGCAGAAGTACTGCAAAGCAATTACCTGCATGCCGACGAAACACCCATTAAGGTGTTAGATAAAAGCAAGCAGGGCGAAACGCACCGGGGTTATTACTGGGTGTACCACAACAGCGTTAACAAAACTGTTTTGTTTGATTACCGGGAAGGCCGCAGCCGGGAGGGGCCATCGGAAATATTAAAAAACTTTACCGGTTACCTGCAGACGGACGGCTACAATGCGTATGATATTTTTGACGGGCAGCACCAAATAAGGCACATACATTGTATGGCGCATGCACGCCGTATGTTTAATGATGCGCTGAATAACGATAAAAGCCGTGCAGGATACGCCATGGAACAAATACAACAGTTGTATGCCATTGAGCGGCGCTGCGGGCACGAAAGGCTGTCTTATGCCCAAATAAAACAGGCCAGGCAGCAGGAGGCTGATCCCGTACTCACTGCCCTCGGAAAATGGATGAAAGAACAATACATGCAGGTACTGCCTAAAAGCGCTATAGGCAAAGCCCTGGCATATAGTATTGAACGGTGGGACAAGCTATGCCGCTATACAGAACATGGTATGCTTAACATTGATAATAACCCTGTTGAGAACAGCATACGCCCGGTTGCCATCGGTAGAAAAAATTACCTGTTTGCGGGCAGCCATGAAGCCGCTAAAAGAAGCGCTATGCTCTACAGCCTTATAGGCACCTGTAAAATGCACGGTGTTGAACCACATGCCTGGTTAAAAAATGTGCTTGAAAAAATACCCACACACCCCATCAACAAAATCAAAGAACTCGTGCCGCACAACTGCCGCTAAACGCAAAGCTATTAACAGCTAACTTTACGAACAAGATGTACTTGGACGGAGGCTTACGTTGTCATACTAAATTAAAAAGAAAAGCAGCTAAAAGTTTCACCACATAACTGTTTCATTTTCAGTGGTTGGAATGGAATTGAACCGTTACACCGTTGTGTGTAAAAGAATTTTAAGACTTAGGATAAATGAGTATGTTGTAGGATTGTTGTAGAAATAAAAAAGCAGCCACAACGAAAATGTTATAACTGCTTGATTTTGAACGTAGCGAGATCGGGAGTTGAACCCGAGACCTTTGGGTTATGAATCCAACGCTCTAACCACCTGAGCTACCTCGCCAAATGGGGTGCAAAAATAAAGGTTTTGACCATTCAGTGAGCAGTTGTACAAAAAAAAGCCACTCGGTTTACTAATGATCATAATGTATTTGGTAAAAAGTAATTTTTAACCTGCAAACAAACGTAGGCTGAGGTGGGCGATTACATAAAAATGAGCTTATAGGGTAATTCGTTGCTTAGCCAGGGCGCTTCATTCACATCCACCGTGGGGGGACGCTGTGTTCAACCACCGGTTACGCACCAAAATTCCGCATAATACGGGGCTTTGTTTTATGTATCCGGTATACATTCGCTGCTCTTTTACGCACAATAAAACCTATCCAGGTTACACTTCCAACCTTATATGCCTCCGGGCGGGGTGCAACATGTAGTTGAGCCAGTCAGCAGGCTGATTTTATTAACAAATTGGTAGGGCGTTAAAGCTAACTTTTAGGATAGCGGGGGTGATTCTTCTCAAGAGCTAATTTCAAGCTTATATCCTTTGCCGCGTATAACAACGATGTTGATATTGGGGTCAGGTTCCAGTTTTTTTCTAAGTTTTGATATGAACATATCCAGGCTGCGTTCTACAATAACGCCTTTGTCTTCCCATATCTCTTTTTGTAACCGGCTTCTCTCTATAGTCTCGTTAGGAGATGATGCGAAAATGAGCAGTAAACGCGTTTCAGTTCCAGTCAGGTCTATGATGTTTTTATTTATGGTAAGTTGCCGCTTCTGCGGGTCAAACAATACCGGGCCCAGGGTAAAAATGCCGGTATTTTGATTGCCGGGAAACGCTTTTCGCGGTTTAAGCGACCTGAAGAAAACAAAACCAGCAAAGGCTAAAACCGACAGGCTGCCGAGAACATATCCATTTTTTGTTGTATTTATTCCTGTGGGTTTAAATTTAATGTTGATCATGTAACATCCTTTGGGTTGCACTCTTCCTCTGCAGGCTACAATATCATCTTTTTTATTGTTGGATATAGCGTATCCATAGGCTACACTGGAGTTGCCACAGTTAAGCACGTTAACTACATAATCTCTTGCCAAGGGGTCTTTAGCCAGCAAACGCCGGGTAGTATTCACCAGCAAGTCCGGTTGAAAAGTAAGCTCATTCTCAAACCCGATCTGGTATTCATTTTCGGCGATCTTTTTTACCGGAAGAACCCTTGATTTACTGTCGCCCGACTGTGTGAGTAACTCATCTCCTATCTTCCTAAGCAAAACTTCCCTCCTGGCTATATCAAATCCGTCATTGCCGGTCATACTGAAAGCGACGCAGATTACAGAGATAAACGAGAGTAATATCACTCCCCACAGGTACTTGCGTTTCCCGGAAAGTAAATTTCGGATGTTAAGCATATCATTTACAATTAATTTACAAAGGTTACATTTTTATTTACAATACAAATCCACGCGCTGAAAGGAATCAGGATAATTTCGCTGTATCAACTTTGACAAGATACGAAACCATCATGATTTTGCCGAAACCCGTAGGTTTAATCATAATCGCTTCATCACTATAAAAAGCAAAAAATAAACAAATGAAAAATAAAAGAACCGTTTTGTTCTGCCTGGTTATTCTGTTAACAGGAGTAATTTATTTTGCCGTACAGGCCCAACAAAAAAATGGCACTCATACCGCTAACTTTTCTGGCGAATGGAAATCCAAAGAGTCAATAAGTATGGGCGGAAATATTGTTTGCTGCTATAACTCGGGTGATCGTATGCTGGCTAAAACAATGAAAATAGCAGAGCAGGCAGGTTTTCTAACCATAGAGGTATCAAGCTCGTTTCCCGGCACAGCGCCGGTTACAAGCCAGGAGAAACTGGCCTTCGACGGTAAAGCAAGCCAAATTAATTATGGCCGGGATAGAGGAAAGAAGTTTACCGCAAAGTTGTCAGATGATGGACAAACTATGACTGTTAACTCAATTGTACAGTTCATGGTTGCCACTCCCTACAAAGTAAATGTTCTAAAACAAGCATTTGTTTACGTAACAGAGGTTTGGAAGTTGAGCAGTGATGGCAAGTCTATTACCGTTCAGGCCAATGCAAAATCAAACTCATTCGGCGGCGAGCGTTCCTGGAAGACCGAATTCGATAAAACCAATTAGTATTCAAAGACTTTTTTGTACAAGCTGACGGCAGTGCCTTTACTAAGGTATCGCAGAGGGGGGCTTATGTAATAATCGAAGATGAAAAAGGAAACATCTGAACTATTGATCAAGTAGGGCCCAACGGGAACGGGGTTTTTTACACCATTTTTTTAATATATCATTATGGCTAAGCACACAAAAGCTTTTACACCATTTTTTTTATTTCTATTCTTTTGCATCCAAACAAGCATTCTACCTGCACAAAATAATGCGACATATTCTAAAGAGGTGCAAGCAAAAATTAAACAGTTTGAAAACAATTTAGGTTTATGGGTGCAAATAGGTAATCAGCAATTTACACTTGCCGACAGAATGAAAAGTAATCATGTAAACGGAATAAGTATCGCATTGATAAAAGATTATAAAATTGAGTGGGCAAAAGCATATGGCTGGGCAGATAGTGCGCAACAAAGGCCAGTTACAATTAATACATTATTCCAGGCGGGTTCAATTAGTAAATCATTAAACGGGGTTGGTATTTTAAAATTAGTACAGGAAGGCAAATTGAACCTTGATTCAGATATTAATATTTATTTGAAATCATGGAAGTTTCCTTATGACTCTCTGGCAAAAGGAAAAAAAATAACGATAGCAAACCTGTTAAGTCATACAGCAGGATTAACAGTACACGGATTTGACGGTTATGAAAAAGGAGATACTATACCTGCACTGGTACAAATTTTAAATGGCGAAAAGCCGGCTAACAATAAAGCGATCCGGTCAATGTATGAGCCATCACTTAGATATGAATATTCAGGTGGGGGAATAACCATATCGCAGTTAATATTGCAAGATGTAACAGGGCAAACTTACGATACATACATATGGAACAACGTATTAAACCCAATGGGAATGAGCAATAGTTTTTATACCCAACCGCCACCTGCGGATAAAGAAAATTTATTAGCAACAGGTTATTATAATGATGGCGCAGCAGTGAAAGGGAAGTATCATATTTATCCCGAACAGGCTGCTGCGGGCCTATGGACAAACCCTACAGATCTATCTAAATATATTATCGAAACACAACTATCATTACAGGGAAAAAGCAATAAAGTACTTTCTCCGGAAATAACCAGGCTTAGATTGACCCCTTATATTGATAACTCTGCAGCGTTAGGAGTGTTTATTGTTAAAAAGGGAAATGAAAAATATTTTAACCATAGTGGTTCTGATGAAGGCTTTGTTGCTGAATATTACGGCAGCATGGAAAATGGGAATGGAGTAGTAGTAATGGCAAATACCGATAATGGAAGCCTGTTAAGCGAAATAGAAAATTCCCTGGCTGCTGTTTATAACTGGAAAGATTTTTATACGCCGACAATTAAAAAGGTTGTTACCGTAAATAACGAAATAATGAGATTGTACGCAGGAAACTACAAACTACATAGGGATACGCTTAGTGTTACGCTGGAAAAAGAAGGTTTGATGCTAAGGTTAAACAGTAAAACGAAATACAAAATTTATTTTACTTCTGATACTGATTTTTTTATGTTGGAAATGGCCGGATCAGAAGTAAAATTTACAAAAGACAAAAACAATAAGGTAAATGGCTTTGACATTGATGATAATGGTTATAAAATGCAAGCCGTGAAAATAGAATAGCTAAGTCACCGCCAACATCGTTTTTGTAATAGTGTAGGTTACACCAAATGCTTAACCTTTGTAATTCTATTTTTTTGTTACAGAATTAAATTGACGGTTCGCTATTTAAAAGAAATTATGAAATACATACAAGTATATGCTTTGTTGTTGATGTTTGTTTTTTGCACTTCCTGTGGACAAAGCCAAACAAACTCCCCTAAAGAAAATAGCAAGGCCGAAACTAAAAACATAGACACTTCCCCCAGGCCTAATGCTATTAACTTTAACCCCAGGTATGAGTATACTGATTCTGTCGGTAAGCGCTTAATAATCCAAAACAGCTTCCCAAAAGGTGGGCCATATACAGACCCTAATGGGAAGAAATATTTTAAAGTTATATTTTGGACCCGATTAATCAATGAAACAGATAATCCCCTGGAATTGAAGATTGACTTTCCTGTAGATTCATATGAGTTTCCGTCTTTGCCTGGTAAATACTATAAAGTATTGGTTCCACCCGATATAATGACGATTGATAAAGAAGCATTGTATGACTATGGTTTTACAGGTTTAAAATCTTTTTTAGATAATAGTATTCATAAGCCGTCATCTTTAAAAAGAATTATTAACCCAAAAGAATCTAGTGGTTTTTATGTTGTAATACTTAGCCAGGCGACTCAGGGAGCACCTGGTGGTATATTGCGAACAGGACTTAGCCTAAAAGGGCAAGATCTTTTTTATAGAATTTCGCTATACGCCAGCACGCCAGCACACTCATTAATGGACGAGAAAGAAATTCAATGTGGAAGTATTAATTTAAAAAATTTGATCTTAAAGAAATAAACCTAAGTCGCGCACATTTAATGTGCATAATAAATAGCGGGGGTCGTGGTAACTGTAACAAAATAACGCAATCTCTAAACCTTTTTGTGATTTTAGAAGCTAACGATGGAAGTATTTGGGTTGGATATATGGTGGATGGGGTGTGTCGTTATGAGGGAAAGTTAATTGCCGATTTTAAAGGGAACCATACCACCCAGACCATCAGTAGCGTGCATAAATTAATTAAATATACATCAAGCCGCCATTCAAAAGTTTTATTTGTGATAACTTCTTTCGATCAATTTATCAACAGAAACGGCAAATTGTCTTTTCAGTCAATGCGCAGTTTTATGGCTACGATAAATTTTGGGTTTGGCGTAGTCGCCTTCAGTATTTTCATTATTTGTAATCGGTTCAATAACTTATAGCAAGGGAGGTAGTGTTGAAATAAATTACCATCCCTTGCCATACTTGACATGCGCCAATTTATTTTTAGTGCAAGGTATTGTAAACATAAAGAGGCTGCAAACCAATATTTGCAGCCTCTTATTACAGTCTAAAACAGCAAGATCAATTACTAAAAATTAAGTGGAACCAATAATTTAATACTAACATTTCGCCCCATATTAAAAACGCCTACTCTGCCCGTAGTATAGTTAACGGGGGTATATTTAAACCTGCTCATATAATCCATATATCCTGTATTTAAAACATTAGTACATGTAATGTATAAGCTGCATATTGTACGGCCTTTTGAAACTATATCACCACCAGCGCCGGCATTCAAAAGCGTATACCCGGCTGTTGCAGAATTTGCAGCCTTGTACTCGTAAGGTGTTAACGCTGTATTTAGCCCGTTATAGATAGCATATTGCCTGTATATATCTTTCTGCTGAAAACAGCTAAGTATTCCGGCTTGTATATACATATGCTGTATAGTTTTACCAGTCGTTATAATATTAAATTTAAAGTCAGCAGTAATTCTTGCAGGAGGTACAAAAGGAAGATATTTTGTAGATGCCGGTTCATTTTTCAACCCTCCCTTTACAACACTAACGCCAGTATTAAATTCAAACCATGGGGTTGCCGTTGGGTGTAGCGCGAGCGATATTTCTCCCCCGTATAAATTTGCCGCTGCTTGTGAGTATTTATAAACCGGTGCATCCCCTAAACCTACCGCATTAAGGCTGTTATTTATTGAGTCTCCGCCAAATACACTTTCAAGGCCTTTTGCGTAAATAAATTTATTCAGGTTGTTATTAAACAGGTCAACCTCAAGGTTTATATCTTTTGTATTTATGCCAAACGCTACATCAGCCTCAATACTGGTTTCCGGTTTAAGGGCCGGGTCGCCAATTTCATACACCACGGTGCCGTCATGTACACCGTTGGCAGCGCATTCGGCAACATTCGGCGCCCTCCAGCCGCCTGATATATTGGCCTTGGCGTATACAGTGTTATTAAAATTATAAGTACCACCAAAGCTAAATGACATTCCATGAAAGTTAGATGTGAAGCCCTGAAACTCATGAAATGCATCCTGTTCGCCAGGCAAAGAGGGCGACTGGGTTAACGAATCTACCCAATGGTCTTTACCATTAAATCTTCTTGTATCATACCGTAAGCCACCGCTAAGGGTTAATTTGCCTATTTTTTGATTGGCAACGAAAAAGCCGCCTAGTTGAAAAAAACTATAATCTGGTATTAATAATAACGTACCGAGGCTTTTAGATGATTGGTACATACCATTTGCACCGGCCGAAAAATTAAAATTCCCCATTTGCGGTGATATGTATTTTACATCATATGTAACCGCATTAGAATAATAATAGATGTCAGGCGTATTGGGAATAGTGGGGTCGTTGGTTTCCTGGCGCTGGTTTTTTTGCCATGAAAAAATAGCTTTTATACGTCCTTCGCCCACCCCAAAGCTATTGTCCCATACAATTTTTGTGTGCCTTATCCTTTGGTTAATAACAAGCGGCGTGTATGACGTAAATTGCTGGTGGGTAGGCATTTCATAGGTCGGCTCACCGTTATTTAGATCAGGATAGGATACTGGCTGCAGCATCATGCCTGTAGCAGAATCTCTTGTGCCGTCAACAATGCCGGTAGCCATATCAAAATAGCTTGCATGTAACTGCGTATAACCCCAATTTCTATGTAACCCAATTGTGCCATCCGCATTAAAATTACTGAACTGTGAATTTAATACATAGCCATCATAAGGGTTACGATAAGCATGGGCCATCGTATTGTCTATGCGCGCACTCCAGGACACTCCATTTTTAGTGCCTGCAATATGAACCATATTGTTACTAAGGCCATTATTGGTTTGATAGTTTAATAACACATCGCCTTTTGTTTGCCCCTCCGGCAACGGCTGCTCGGGTAAAAGGTTCACCACACCGGCAATTGCATCCGACCCATAAGTTAAAGAAGCGGGCCCTTTTAAAATTTCATATCTTTTCACGGCATCGGGGTCTGCTTCAATACCAAATTCATCAAACCAGGCTTGGTCGGCCAATACAACGCCGTCGCTTATGGTAAGTACCCGGTTATAACCAAGCCCACGAATAACGGGCTTTGAAATACTTTGGCCGTTAGTTATAGCAGATACCCCCGGTATTTTAGAAATAGCATCAATTACATTGGTTGATGAATTTTCCAGTATTTCATGATAATCCACAGTCGCAACTGAAAAAGGACTTCGTTGTTTTTCTGTTGCGGTTAAAACACCTGTAACTACAATATCCTGCAATTGATTTGCAGAAGAACGCAGAACACAATCTTTTTTTACGGCGCCTTTTATGGTTATCACTTCTGCAAAAGTTGTGTAGCCTATCAATGAAATTTGTACAAGATAACTGCCTGAGGGGATGCTTTTTATAGAATACACTCCCGAAACATCAGAGGTAACACCTGTTTTTAAATCCGGAATATATATGGTTACCCCCTGCAACGCTGCATTGGTGGTTGCATCTGTAATGTTACCGGTTAATGAGTTTTGAGCCATTAATTTACTATTAAGGAATAGAGCAGAAATGGCATATATGTATACATATATATGCTTCATATATAAAGTATTTAATAAATTATATAATAAGGTAATGTGCCTGGTTAGCAATTAAGAAATTTAAAGATTATGCTAAAGCAAGTTTTTTTGGCGGCGGTGTTGCAATTTCGGCGTGCGTAAAATATTTAAAAAAATTCCCGATCGTATAGTGTAGCCTTCTGTTTGGTATAAAAAAATAAGGCTTTGGAAGCAAAGTGCATGTATATGGCTGGGATAAAATTTTTATATTATTTTTTATGCCCGATATAGAATCCCTGCCCGTATCGTTGTATGTAATACCTGTATCTGTGTACGTTATTACTTTTTCTATCAGTTCGTCTTCTTTATTATCAGCCAAAGCATATATATATAATGTATCGCCTTTTATTTCTCTTTTTACTACATCATATAAAATTTTGCTGTACCTTATTTCATCATCATCTATTAAATTGGCGCTGGCCTTTTTTGCCGGTAATTTAATTACCACCAGCGATTCACTATAAGCATTTTGTTTAATACTTTCTTTTACTTCATTCTCTCTTTGCCAAATACGCAGGTTATAATAAATGTTATAAAAATAACTGTGTAACAATAAAAGGATCAATAAAAATGCTGATGCTAATTTAAAACCGTGCATATCTGTAAAGGTTAAGGGATAAACCAATGAATTTTCATTGGTTTATTAAAGGGTATTAAAACTAATTTGCCTGTTTCGTTTTAAAGGTACAATTTTTTGCTAAAATAACATATCATTTTTTATTGATATTTCGCGAAGCTATATTTATGATAAAGCATTGCAGATAAATGTACAAGGTTCTTATCAAATTACATTAAACCAGCCGGGATTGAATTCACAATCCAAAGGACGCGGGTTAAAAATTTATGCAATAGATGGCAATTTGTTAAACTAAAAAATTAAAGCGCAATAGTAAAACTTTAAAAGTGCATGAAGTGTTTGATGCCAACAGCACTAAAGGGCAAACCAAAACTTAAGCATTACAATTCTTCCCGGCAATGTATATGAACTGGAGGTGAACGTATTAGCTGCCAGGTAAAGAACATTATAGGCTTTTACATTAAGAAAGTTTACCGCGGTTAACTCTACGTCCGTTCTCCACTTATTAATCCTGAGCTTTGCCGAAGCGTCAGCAAAAAAGTATTTCAAATCCGGGTTGCCCTGCTGGCGTGTAAAATAATGTTCGCCTGATAATTTAAACTGCCAGCGCTCTGCAGGGTTATAATTCACTGAAGCCTGTTGCATAAGCTGGTTAATATGATAGGCCGATGCCATCACTGCAGAACGGCTAAATGTTTGTGTAAGGGTTGCTTTATAACTAAAGTTTATGTTGTCGTTCACTTTTGTATCGGCACTTATATTAGCGACTTTTGTAATAGTATTAAAAGGCAGCAATAAATTATTTTGTATCTGCATACTCCTGCTGCTTTGCCATTGTATGCCCCCGCCCAAAGTTGTTTTTAATTTAAAAAAGTATTTGCTGGCGGCGGTGCCTGCTGCCCACGAACTGGCATTGTTTGGGTAAGGTAATACTACTTGCTGCAGCAGGTTGTTGGTAATCACCTCAGACGAGATATTATTTGATGCCGTGTGATTGTACGAAACATGTGCGCTAAAGAAAAATAACGTAAGCGCTTTACGGTAGTTAAAAGCAACATCAGCCATTTGGTTTCGCCGTTCTAACAGGGTTGCGTTATTGGCATACAAGGTTCTGTAATCCTTCAAAATATAGCCCTGGTACATGTCTTCTACAGTCCCAATATGGTTTCGGTAGCTGTATTGCAGGCTCACGTAGTGCTCAACACCTGTCTGGTATTTTATATTTAATTGAGGGTTGAAATACACGCGTGTTAACCCCTTATTTAGTGCATAATTGTTATCTGAATAATTAACTTGCTGAAGGCTTACGGGCAAAGCAAGGCTCGCTTTAAGGATGCTTCCCTGCATGTCGTAATCCAGTTCTGCGTACACTTTTTTTCTTAACCAGTTTAGATGATTGACAGAGCTGTCAGACTCCGGCGTGATTTTGTTATCGGCCTGTATAACATTAAGGGCAGATGTAAGCGTTTGGGATTGAACATTAAACCCTGTTTTAAAACTTTGAGTAAAAAGGGCAGAAGGTATTTTGAAAGAAATATAATTATTAGTAAACCAGGTAGGCACATTTGCATTTTGCACCAGTTGTGAGTAGAATATGCTATCGTTAAATATTGGTGCATTGTAACTTGGACCAATTGTTCTGCTCTCTGGTTCTGAGGTACGGCTGATATAAGAATACACCTGGAACATCCTGCTTGATTTGAAGGATTTGATCAGGCTAAATTCGTTTGATACCTGCAGGGTGTTATCTTTAAATGCCTGGTTCAAAGTTGTGCCATTGGTAAGTAGGTTTGATTGACCGGGCTGCCGGTTATCATCTAACATCAAAACATCATTCAGGTAATATTTATCCCGGTTAATATTCAATGTAAATTGGCTATGCAGTATATCGGGCTGAAGGCGGTTGCGCTGAATTTCGTTATAATGCACTGTATCACCCGGTAAAAAAATGATGGTGCGCTGGCTATAATATTGCCGCTGGTTATCGTGGTAATACCACGCGTTTACTTTTAGCTGCACATTATTTTTAAGGTTGACAAGATTATTAAGGTTGATGATGCCCGATTGGTTAAATAAATACCGGCCCGGCGACAATGCCGGGTTATTTATTGTACCGGCGGAAAGAAGCTTGGCCGGTACATCATTATCTATGCGCTGTATAAAATCGTTTAAATTATGTGCTACAAGGTTTTGCTGCAATTCATCGCCGGTATTATTGCCTTGCAGGTAGTTAATGGCTTTGTATTTATCCTTAAACATCATAGCATTCAGGTTCACGTCATAATTGCCCGGTAAGCCCGCGCCAATACTTTCCTGGCCTGCTGCATGCAATTTGGCACCCTTTTTAAATGTTAGGTTTAGCGCCACATCGGTGGACATAATCTTGCCTTTTAGCACCTTTATAGGCTGGTGGTTTTCTATAACCTGCACTTCGTCAACAACACCCTGCGGAACGGTGGCAGTGGCTATATTGTACCTGTCTCCCAACAGGTCATCGCCGCCAATATACAGGTTAGATATGGGTTTGTTATTGTACAATATCGTACCATCTGTTGCAACTGTTATGCCCGGCAACCTTTTTATAACATCGCCGATAACCCTGTCCTGGGCGGTACTGAATTTAGACACATTGTAACTCAGCGTATCGCCATTTGTACGCACTAACGGCCGCGTACTTTTTACTACTACTGCCTGCAACTGGTTAATGGAGGCGGATAAAATAAAGTTAACCGGGCTTTGTATGCCCGCTATGGATTTAGCGGTGGTTGTGTACCCGATACAGCGAACTTCTATTTCCAAATCTTGCAGCCTGGCATTAACGGGCATTGCTAAAACATAGTTGCCTTTAGTATCGGTAACAGAATAACCCACAATGGCGCTGGTGGTTGTATTCTTCAGGTTAACGCTGGCATATGGCACAGCTTTGCCGTCACTACCGCTCACCGTTCCTCCAATATTTTGTGCCAACCCGTACACCGAAATAAACAAAACAACTGTCAGCAATGCGATATATTTCATAAGCAAGCTCATTTGCTTCTTTTTTCAGGCAATTCTATCGGGTTATTTATTACAGCGCCTGGCCCTTGTTTAATAGACATAGCCATTTTTGGGCTTGGCCCGTCAGCCGCTATAGCTGAATTAGCAAATGCGTTGGGATCTTTATGCATTGCTTCCTGTAGTTTGGCAAACTCCTTTTCAGTGGTTTTAATGCCGCCTGCCGGTGGCTGAATAAAATTTGGGTCTCCCGTCAGGTCGCCAAATAGTTTATATACCCTGCTGTTGTTATCCGTCGCTGTAACATTGTTTGTAGAAATAATAACTTTTTCAATTCCGTCAAACTTAAATATTACTTCTTTTTTAGTATCATACGCTTCTACAATAACACCGGGCAGCCCGTTTAGCTTCCACGGGCCCATATGCATTGGCAGGTCGGGGCAAAACCACGCTGTATAATCCCGCCCCTTAAAATGTGCGGTTGCTTTTTGGCAATGCAAACCGCCAAATGTTGCTGTATCGCTGTGTATTTGCCAGGCAATATTGGGCAGGGTGTCCTGTATTACATAATTATTAAACATCCATTCTTTCCTTACCATCACCCTAATATTTGGGTACTGATAATATTCCACAGGCGTACCCACAACTCTTCGGTTAGTGGTTATATTGCCATCGGGCGAATTTGCCAGTTGGTCTTCTACCTGTTTTCTAAATCCTGCATCGCTCACGGCCCTGTCATAGCTTCTGTATCCACCTGCATTTCGGCCAACATACAAAGCCATATTCTCTGTATATGGGTTTGCACGGTTAGTGGTGTCTCTTACGTGGGTAAACTTATAATGCACCAGCACCAGCGCTGTATCAGGCTTTTGCGCTGTGGCAGTTAGCGCCGATATTGTTAGCGCTATGCTTAATGATAGAATTAATTGCTTCATGGCTGTAAATTTTAGGCAATGCTAAGCTGTTGTGTAAGGGCAAAAAAAGGGTTGGTGTGAAAGCTATTTGCTGCTGTGTGAAACTTCTTTTTTTGTTATTTGGGAATTATAGAAACAACTGCATTTCAAAAATCGCCTGTTCGCTTATGCTTACGGCTTGTTCGCCTCAATGTTTAGCAATGCGTAAATGCTTATATTACCTTCGTTATTATGCAGCGCAATAAAGCCCGGTATATTATTGAGTTTATTATTCATGCCATGTTTTGGCTGGGTGTATATTATGTATTGCATTCGCTTACAGGTTCATCTTTCAGCATGCTTACCTATGATAATGGTAAGATCACCGGCGGGGTAAGTGCAAACATGTTATTCCCCTATCCGTGGTTAGTATTGCTGGTTTTAATGGTGATGTTTTACGGTAACATTTTTTGGTTGTTTAAAAAACTAATACGGTGTAAAAACAAATTGGGCTTAGTAATAGCCATAGCCTGTTGGTTTGCACTGCTCTTCGCTGTAAATTATTTAGCCGTACGCAAATTAACTGTGCCAGCTAATAATGCTCACGCTCTGCAGGCAGCGTTACCACGTAGTCCGGTAAAGGTTGCATTTTCAATAAAAGGGGAACCCCCGGACACTGTGCACGATTCTGCTATGCAAACCCTGCCTGCGCCGCCACAGCCGCCAAATATGGCTTTCTCGCTAAAGGATTGGTGGGACATGCAATTGGTGATGGCAATTATTTTTTTGGCAATTTCAGGCATTGCTGTTGCGTACTTTTTTATTAAAGAATGGATACGAAATGATTTAGCGCGCAGCCAGGCAGAGGCGCAGCAATACAACACAGAGGTAAGGTTTCTGCGGTCGCAGGTTAACCCGCATTTCCTGTTCAATACGCTTAATAACCTTTTTTCAATGGCCCAAAAGAAGGGCGACGATGACGTTGCCGACGGTATATTAAAATTGTCGGGTATGATGCGCTATATGATATATGAGAGCAACACAGAAAGCGTTCCTTTGCAAAAAGAAATTGAATACCTGGAAGATTGTATTGTGTTGAATAAATTGCGTTATGCAGGGGATGAGGTTGCGGTAAACTTTAGTCACCCTGCTATTGCGGCAATTGCAACTGTGCGTGTAGCGCCAATGCTGTTTATTCCTTTCCTGGAGAATGCTTTTAAGCACGGGGTATTAATAGGGCAACATGCCGGCATTACTATGGCGATAACAATTAACCAAAAAAAAATGATATTTACTTGTGAGAATACTGATTACAGTGCTGTTAAAAAGTTACAGGAAATGCAAACCGGCATTGGCCTTGAAAATATAAAACGCAGGCTGCAATTGGTATACCCCGGTAAATACACATTACAAGCCGGGCCGGCAGACGGAAAGTTTAATGTAAACCTTGAAATTGACTTAGCGTGATAACCTGTATTGCTGTTGATGATGAGCCGATGGCGCTTGATGTAATTGAGCACTATTGTAATAAAAGCAGGCTTGTGGAATTGAAGGCGGTTTTTCGCGAACCGGTAAAAGCCATTGAGTACCTCGGGCGCGAAAAAATTGACCTCATTTTTCTTGATATTAATATGCCGGATATAAGCGGGTTGCAACTTGTACAAACATTATCACCCAAACCACTCATTATCTTTACAACTGCTTATAGTCATTACGCAGTAGAAAGCTACAACCTTAACGCAACTGATTACCTGCTAAAGCCCATAACATTTGAACGTTTTTTAGCTGCAGTAAATAAAGCTGCAGCAACACTGGCAACCAAAGCAGCTACTATAACCACTGATGACAGTGCAGCCATTATTATTAAAAGCGGCGCGCAAACCTACCAGGTTAAGGTAAAAGACATACTTTATCTTGAAAAAGATGGTAACTATATTACGGTGCATTTAAAAGACAGGAATATTCTTATTCGTGAAAACATGGGTGATATTTTTGACCTTGTACCACCGGCAGATTTTATACGCGTACATAAATCATTTGTAGTAGCCGTAAAACATATTACTATGATTGAAGTACACCAGGTTACCATTTATAATGAGACAATACCAATTGGCGGCACCTACCGAGAAGCGTTGAAAGCGCGATTGGGGATTAACTGACTATTTAAAATGTTTGGATTGCGGGTGTTATTCAACTCAAATATATAATAGCCTACTTTCCCTTTGCAAAATTTTTCTTAATCCAAACAACCGCTTTCCTTACATAGTACTCATTATCGTTTTCGAGGGCAGCTATTAATTTATTAATGGCGCTGTGGCGCTGCGCATCACGTGTATACCATTCAACCATTACCAGTGATAGCCTGCGTTGCCACAGATTTTCGCTTTGGTTTAATTTATTGGCAAGGGCGAATATTTCGGGTGCATGTTTTTTTACCAATGGCTTTAAGCTTTGCATACCTATGGCATCACAAATTAACCAATCTGTTATACCCGTCGAAAAATGTTCAACCAGTACCAGCGACCTGGCTGCCTCTTTACCCGCTATCTTCCCCAGCATTTTTGCCGCAAGCACTTTTTCTTCCAGCATGTTGCTTTGCCATAAAGCTTCAACCAGTTTAAAACCGCCGGCCTTATATTCACCGGCCAGTTTATTCAATACAGGCATTGGCACACCATAAGCGCTTGCTAAACCCGGAATAAATTTTTGATGAGAGGCCAGCACATTTGCCGATGCAGCAACTTTTAGTTTTTGTTGTATCTCTAACAGCATGCTGTTTTCAGTCATCATAAAATACTGTTTTTAATGCCGTGTTTAATGCAGAGTGCCGCAGCCCTTTGCTTTAAAGCATGTTGATATTGCCGTGGCGCATAAAAATTATCACCATACAGGTTGTTGTACAATGGTATTAGTGATGCATTGTAACGTTGCAAAAACTTATAATAAAGTGTTTTACTATCCGCCACTCCATTACCAAATAATGTTAAGCCGCCGGTTAAAATAAATGATGCGCCGTGTGCGGCTGCGCCAGCAATGATGGCCTCAAGTTCATCGCCTGCATCACTTATATATGGCAGCAGTGGAATGGCATTAACACCTGCAATAAAACCTTCCTGCCTCAGCTGCCGTATTAGCTGTAGCCGTTGGGCAGGCTGAACTGCTCCGGGTTCCAGCATGTTGGCAATACCTTCGTCCATCGTTGAGAGCGATACCGCCAGTATAACACCGGGTACTTTGCCTGCCAAATCGCCGGGCAATATGGCTGCATCATTAATCTGTTTTAGCAGTTCAATATCCCTTTGTATCAAAATTGTTTTGGTGCTGATGAAAACAGGAAAGCGGTATTTTAGTAACAACTGTAAAATGCCTTGTGTTAGCCTGTATTTTTCCTCGTGGTGTATATATGCGTCGGTAGCTGACCCTACCGCAACAATGCCATATTCATTCTTTTTTGCACGCACGGCCAGTTGCTTCTCCAATGCTTCCCGTACATTGGTTTTAACTGCAAGGCCGTCGTTCATATTTTCGCCATATTTGCTGCCGCGCACATAACAGTACAGGCAGTTGCAGCTGCAACCTTCATACGGGTTAACAGAGTAGTCATCTAAAAACCAGTCGTCCCGCTTTTTGTGTTTGTTTAAAACAGTTTTTACTCGCTTTTGATGAACCATACAGCAATGTATGAAAAGAATATTAGCGCAGGGATAAAACAGTAAACTGCTGCTGAAGGCTTAAAGAGTTTTCAAGCAGCAAGGGTATTATTTCCCTGCCGTATTTTGCATAAAAACCAGAGAGGTTTTCAATACGTTCCTGCAGGTTGTTATTTGGAAACAGTGCTGCTTTAAGTTTTTGTATTTGTACAAGCTCAGTGGCGAATTTTCTTTTTTCAGCGCTTTTCATCTTCTTCTCCAGTTGCAGCAAGCGCTTTACCGCTTTTGTTTGCAAGGCTTCAACATGGTCTTTTAAAGTACTGTCTATTTTTAATGCCAGTTCTTTAATTTCGGCATAAGCATTTTCTACACGTACCAGCTCCCCATTTAACTCAAAACGGTTATCGCTAAACCTGTCTACAATTATATCCAGCAACTCCTGTTCGGGTTTAAAAGTATCGCTATAGCTAAACCCTATAGCCTGCATCTTTTTCTCCCATTGCTCTTCAACAAGCAGGAATGAATTGCGCAATACCAAAACAGGGTATGGTATATTTACGGCAGCAAAAACATTCTTCAATTCAAGCCAGTAAGCAAGTTCGCCGCCACCGCCAATAAATGCAATATTTGGCAATACGGTCTCCTGGAAAGCGCCGCGCAAAATAACATTGGCGCTAAACAGTTCGGGATGTTCATCCAACTCCTTTAAAATAGCCTCTTCAGTCCATTCAAGCTTTAGCGCCTTTACAACATATTTACTACCTTCCTTTTCAATACGTTCCCGTTTATCACCCGGCAGGTAAAAAAGATTTATCTCGCGGCCGCCAGCCTGGGCTTTGTAATTTTTTTCCAGCTCTGCAAGTGTTACACTAACCGCTTTGTGCGAAAACCCTTCCGTTAATTCTTTGGCAATAACAGGGTTAAATACACGTTTTAAGTTTGCGTTATCAGGTATCAATACCACGAGACCAAACTCACCAAACAATGCATTTACCAACTCAAGCGTGGCTTGCTGAACAGTAACCCCTTCACGATAGCACTGCCTGAACAGATCAACCAATTCAGCCCCGTATTTTTCTACCCCAATTTGCCCGTTTACTTCGTGTATAAGGGCGATAAAATTTTTATCAATCTTCATCCTGCCTACCGCGCCGGTTTGTTTGGTGTTCCAGTTATATTTTCTGCCGTTAATGGCAATGTTGCCTAATTCATCCAGGTCGGCATCTTCACTGCCCATATAATATACCGGCACAAACTTGTAAGCAGGCAGTTGCTGCGCAAGCGTAGCAGCCAGCTTGATGGTATGCAGTATTTTATAAATAAAATAAATGGGCCCGGTAAAAATATTAGGCTGGTGGGCTGTAGTTATGGTAAAAGTATCATTATCTCCAAGTGCAGTAATATTCTGCTGCAGGCTTTCAGATATTGGGATGTTTCCGTATTGATTCTTCAGTTCATCAACAAGCAATTGCCTGTTTTGCGCAAATTGCTTTCGTGCATCAATGGCGGCCAGTATGCCCTGCAATGTTACACTATGTTTATAAAACGGTTGTATTTCGGGGTTCTCCGCTAAATAGTCAGTCACTATTTTTGAGAAATAGCCGGTTTGTTGGTAAGGTATTTGAGTACAATCTGCCTGCATAAAAACTATGCGTTATAACCTACGAAGTAATAACATTACAACCAATATGTAAAACCGTTTATAAAGTTACTCCCTAAATCGAAAAGGGCAGTTGACTGATTGCAGATGAAATTTGACAGAAGGAAAAGAACAAATCAACTGATCAACCATTCAACTTGCATTACTAATTGCCAACCACTTCTCCTTCCAGGTCATAATCATACGCCTTGGTAATTTTTACCTGTACAAACTCGCCTATGGGTAGTTTTTTGTCAGCTTTTATCACTACTTCATTATCTACCTCAACGCTGTCAAATTCAGTGCGGCCCAAATAACGGCCGGCCTCTTTCTTATCAATAATTACCTTATAAGTATTGCCAATTTTTTCCTGGTTCTTTTCGTAACTTATCTCCTGCTGCACTTCCATAATTTCCTGTGCGCGCTGTTGCTTTACGTCAGCAGGTACATCATCTTTCAACTCATAGCCGCTGGTGCCTTCTTCGTGGCTATAGGTAAATATACCTACGCGGTCAAAGCGCTGCTTTTGCAAAAAGTCTTTTACCTGCTCAACATCTTCCTGCGTTTCGCCGGGAAAACCAGCAATTAAAGTAGTGCGCAAACAAATTCCGGGATTTTTATCGCGAATAGCTGCAACAAGGTCTTCTATTTCAGCACGGGTGCTTTGCCTGCGCATAGCCTTAAGCATGTTGTCGCTGGCATGCTGCAAAGGCATATCAAGGTAATTGCAAATATTTTCCCTTTCCCTCATCACATCCAGTATTTCCATCGGGAACTTATTTGGGTAGGCATAGTGCAGCCTTATCCACTCAAGGCCTTTTACATCTGCAAGGCGGTTAAGCAGGTCGGCCAGCATTCTTTTTTTGTACAGGTCAAGCCCGTAATAAGTAAGTTCCTGCGCAATAAGCATTACTTCCTTTACACCTTTTTTTACAAGGCCTTCCGCTTCGGCCACCAACGCTTCAATAGGTTTGCTTATATGCTGGCCACGCATTAACGGTATGGCGCAGAAAGAGCAGGTACGGTTACAACCTTCACTTATTTTAAGGTATGCATAATGGCGTGGCGTGCTTAGCAACCGCTCACCTACCAGTTCCTTTTTATAGTCAGCATCAAACTGTTTTAGTATTAAAGGCAACTCCATGGTGCCAAACCATGCATCTACTTCGGGTATCTCTGCCTCTAAATCACCGCGGTAACGTTCGCTAAGGCAGCCGGTAACATATACTTTGTCAAGCCTGCCGCGTTTTTTTAAATTTACCTGGTCCAGTATAGTATTAATGCTTTCTTCTTTGGCCTTATCAATAAAGCCGCAGGTATTTACCACTACAATATTATGATCAAGCTTACCGCTTTCATGCACCACATCAATATCATTGGCTGCTAACTGCCCGCTCAACACTTCACTATCCACCAGGTTTTTGCTGCAACCAAGGGTAATAATGTTCACCTTATCTTTTAATAATGTTCTTGCTTTCATAAAATTGAAGGCCGCAAAGATACTGAATAGTTGACAGATGATAGAGATTGACGACAACACAAGGGTGCAGAATATCTTACTATCTAATTTTCCGGCCTCCCTCCTTAATTCTGTCAACAGTCAACTATTTCTTCACTTCGTTTTAACAACCTGTTCGTAAACTTAAAAGTGAAAGTCGCGTTTAAAGCACAGGAAACACCCCCTCATAATATGAAACAAACCTTACTGGCAGCCATTATTGCTTTTTTGTTTGTGCAGGCGCATGCGCAAAGTGTTGACATACAGCAGGGCACATCGTACAAACAGGCGCTTGGCCTTAAATTTCCCGGCGGCTTTTCTGTTACCTATAAAAAATTTGTTACCAACAACAATAATATTGAAGGGCAACTAACTTACTGGAACAAAGGTTTCAGACTGGCGGGTTTGTATGAGTTTAATTTCTTCTCTTTTCCAACCGTACCTAACCTTTCCTGGTTTGTTGGCCCGGGCGCACACGTTGGCTTTTGGAAACAGGAATACAGTAAAACATATAACAGCAAGGCTGATTTGGGTATTGACGGAATTGTTGGGTTTGATTACAAATTTGAAAATATACCCATAAATGTTAGCCTTGACTGGGAACCCGCAGTTACTTTAGTTGGTACTGCGGGTTTTACACCCGCTTATGGCGGTTTAGCAGTAAGATATACTTTTTAGAAGAATTGAGAACTTCTGGCATGATTTTAATAAAGAGCAAGTAAACTTAAAAAACTTATGAAAAGGATCATTCTAACAGCTTTGATTTTGGCAGGTGCTTATGCGGTTAATGCACAAGATATGGGAAGCACATACAAAACAGCAGTAGGTATTAAAATCTACCCCACCGGGTTAACAGTTAAAAGCTTTATTCAACCCTTAAGGTCAATTGAAGGCATTGCATATTTTTATGGGGATGGCTTTCGCGTTACAGGCTTGTATGAATTTAACGGGAATGTTGAAGGCGTGGAAGGATTGAAATGGTATGTAGGGCCCGGTGCACACATTGGCTTTTGGAACAACAGTTGGAAAGATAAATACCCTAACAGAGACAATGGAGCAACTATAGGCATTGATGGTGTGCTTGGCCTCGACTACAAATTTAACGGCGCACCAATTAATCTTAGCCTTGACTGGCAGCCATCATTCAACTTTGTAGGGTACAATTATTTTGAAGGCGGATGGGGTGGCTTAGGCATACGTTATACTTTTTAAACTTACTACCCAATTATATATCATAAAAAAGCCACTGCTTAACTGCGGTGGCTTTTTTATGTTTGAAACTTAACTTTCGGCGCATTTTAAGCACGCTTATTTTGTCAATTGCTGTCCAACATCTCTAAGCTATTCTTCCGCCATAGCCGTTATCGCCTGTAAAAACCATGCAGCATGCGGTATCCATTGCTCTGTCCAGCGCCATTCATCTCCCTGCGCTTCAGTTTTAAAATCTATACCACTTCCGTCACCATTACCATCTTTTCCCGTAACACCGTTAGACACACCGCCCTTCTCAGAACCATGCCCGAAATTGGAGTGCATATAAGGTACATTTTTGTTGCCGAAGCCATACATAAAACACATGCTATAGGGGTTACATCCCAATATCCATGATGTTTGCTGTGATGCATACGCGGCAAGTGAATCTTTTACACGCCATCCGCCCTGTGAGCCATACACCAGCCTGCCACCCTCAATAGCTGCAGTAGCTAATGATCCCAGTCTTGCATCTTCGCCCTGCCACCACCAGCCGGTCTCATTTTCATGCGGAATAAAAAAGCCATCCTTTATCTCACCTCTATATAAAAAGCTTTGCCTTGCATAACCAAATGGATTACCCGTGTTATTGGTAATACTTAAATTATAGTCAAGCGCTTTTTGTATCGTACCAAGCGCAGCGGAACGCAATGCAGCATCATCTTCTTTTTTAGCATACTGCACCAACGCAATAACGGGCAGCCCTGCATCAGCAGCGTGCCAAAAAGGACGGTTTGCATCGTTTGCAATAAAATAGCCTGCACTGCTCATGCGGCTTTCCAGGTTTTTTGCGCGCTTACGGGCTTCCTGCTTATACATCGCATCGCCCGTTGTTTTCCATAACTCAACAGCAGCCATTAAAGCACAGTAATCATCAATAATATTTTCCTTGCCGTCATCATCATACTTAGTGTTGTTTACCAACAGGTGTGCAAACGCGCGTTTGGCAACATCCAAATATTGCTGGCTGGTATATTCACCATACTGCTTCCATCTTGCAACTTTTGCCAGTGCCGCTATGGCCATGCCGCCGCCTTCACGAAAAGCGCACTGATACTCATCTGTTGTAACACTATTTGCATGCAGGCCTACTACGCGTCGCGCATTTGGGTCTTTATTAAAATAGCTAAAGATGATCATATAAAAATAATCCTCTTTGCTAAAGGCACGCATCATATAATCAGCGCCCCATAGTGCTTCATTTACCATGCTGTCTTTTACATGCAATTCTGTTAAAAGATGCGGTATATTATCTACCGCATTAGCCATGCTCCACACAACCATGGGTGTTTGTTGGGGCGATACATAATTGGCATACGCAAGGTGCGAGAAATATTTACTTACATCACCTGATGCATCGCACCATCCGCCATGCATATCAACCCTTTTATCGCTGCCGTATAACTGTACTTTAGTATCTGCGGCAACTTCCTGCGGGGTGTTGGCCCTTTGCTTATTATAGTAATGAACGATAGAGGGAATAGTTAATTTTGCCAGCGCATTATCCTCTATTGCAAAAACTGCTGACGTAAGTGCGGTACCACCCACAGTAACTTTTAAGGTATAGTTGCCCTTTGTTTTAAACGCTGAAAAATCTGCCCGGTAATAAGTTTTGTTTGGGTTCCAGTCTGTAACCTGCATTGCCGCACCCAGCATACCTGTAAACGCGGTTTGCTTTGTTGCGCTGTTAACCAACGTAAATGTTGTGTTGACCGCAAGTGAATTATCAGCACCAATTACAGCTATTTTAGGCCCTGCCGCGTCAAAACCTACCTGGTTAATATAAATAGCAGGCTGGCTTAAACATACAAGCGGCACAAAGAAACATATTATAAGTATAGTTCGCAAGCGGGTGAAAAGTTTCATTAGTCTGGTTTGTGCTGCTAAAGATACACGCAAAATTGAATAGGCAAATATGCAATAGATGTTGTTTTATATGTCGGGCTGTTAAATTTACCTATCTTTAAAACTAATCACTTTACTATAATATGCTGCTGCTTGCGCTTGATGGTTTATTGTTATTGTTTGTGTCTGCGGGTATGGGTATTTGCATGCTTGAGTGTTTGCAAAAAATATTCAAACAGGCTGTGTTTGCCAATACATTAGGCGTTATTTTGGCGGGGCTTATATTATCGAACATTTATTTCAGCATCATCTCTTTCTGGCTACCTGTAAACTATATAGCATTGGTGCCGCTTGTTATTATAAGCGGTTTTGTTTTTGGCAACAGGGCAACAATTGCACAGCAGTTTATTGCATCTGTAAAAAACCAGCTTCAGGTTGTTTTTTCAAAGCCTGCAATTTATGCGGTTGTGCCCGTGTGCCTTATGCTGGCGTATTGCTGGCTGTTGCCACCTGTTAATGCTGATAGCCCGGGTTACCATTACGCCACAATATTATGGTTTGAAAAATATAAAGTGGTGCCGGGCCTCGCCAATGTTGATGGCAGGCTGGCATATAATTCGGCAGCGTTCATCATACAATCTGCGTTTGCTTTCACCAATGTTTTCGGGCAGTCTGTTTACCCGTTAAACGGGCTGCTTGTTACACTGTTATTTTTATGGATAGTGTACAGAATATTGAAAGCCGCCAACATATACAAGGCCATAGTATATTTTTTGTTTTTATACCTGTTTAACAGGGTGCTGCTGGTTAATATGAGTTCGCCAACATCGGATGTGTTATTGCTTGTATGCCTTGTTTATGCCATTATGCAACTGTTTGATGCGTTACTATACAAAAGAAGCGCTGCGTACTTTTTGTTACCACTTGTTATATTGTTATATGCCATAACCGCCAAGCTTTCCGCTTATCCCGTGCTGCTGTTAGTGCCTTTAATACTATGGCATATAAGACAAGAGCAAAAGACATTTATGGTTTTAATGCGCATTAGCGTAATAGGTGTATTTATTTACCTGCCATGGCTATGCCGTAATGTTATACTAAGTGGTTACCTTTTGTATCCTGTTCCGTTTATTGACATTTTTTCTTTTGACTGGAAGGCGCCTAAAGACTTGTTACTGCTGGACTACACTTACATAAAAAGGCTGCCTATAAATTTTGATGATAATATGGTAAGAGTTGCGCCGCCACCTTTTCCGCATTGGGTAATGCCCTGGGTGCAAAGGCAGCTTAATAGCAGCATGCGAAGCGATCTTTTTATTTTTTTTGCAGCTATATGCTCGCCATTATACTGGATTTTTGTTTGGCTTGGAAAAGCCAAAATAGAAAAGCCTGTGTTTTACTGCTGGGCAATATTATATACGTGTGTGCTGGTTTGGCTTGCAAACGTACCTGAATATCGTTTTGGCATTATATTTATCGGCTTTGCCTTTATAATGCCATTTATGTATTGGGCTTCTGTTGGGCAATGGACAGTCAAGTTACCGGCAGTATTTACAGTAGTACTGTTTGTAGCATTGTCGGCATACTATGTATTCACCGCAGCAGGTAACAAAAACGTTTATGCATTTTCATTACAGCGTTTTTTGGTTTACCCGTTAAAAGACAAGCAATATTATTTTAATAATGACACAGCAACATTCAATTACACTATATTGAATAGTGGTATAAGGCTATACCACCAGGATTCAACACATAACTGCATTAACACCAGCCAGCCTTGTATGATATGGAAGTACGGCGTTATTGAAATGCGCGGACAAATATTACAGGATGGCTTTAGAAATGTGCGTGATGATGTTGGAAAGAATTACCCCTTTGTAAAATAGCACTGCTAATACAAGCATTTAAACGACCCATCTTTCTGTACTGATGCAAGTGTTTGATGCAAAATCCTATTCATTTTATTGTACACTGCCTTGCCCATGCTTATTCTTTTAACACCAAGCGTTGCCAGTTCATCAAAGCCGGGTAATTGCGGGCCGGCAAATACATTAACCGGCAATTTTGTGGCATTAACAATATTGACGATAACTTCTTTGTTATACAGGAATAGAACAAATATGCCGCTTGCACCTGCCTGCTCGTAAAGCTTCGCTCTGGCAATTGTTTCCTGTAATGCATTTGGCAGTTTATGTAAGTAGGCGTCAGTACGGGCATTAATAAATATATGCATGTTAGTTCTTTCAATATGGTTTGCAATAGAGTCAATAGTTTTTGCAAATATGTATGCGGCCTGCAATGGTGAAGCAGCACCTTTTGCTGTGTCTTCAATGTTAATGCCTGCAATACCCACATCGTACAGCCTTTTAATATTTTCAATAATATCATTTATGTTGTTGCTATAGCCGCCTTCTATATCAACCGATACCGGTATGCCTACCTGCTGTTTAATATGCCTTGCTGTTTGCAGTAATAGTTCAAAAGGCATATTCTCCCCATCCTCATATCCAAACGTATTGGCTACTGCCGCACTTGATGTTGCAATGGCCTTAAAGCCTGCCTGTTCAAAAACTTTGGCGCTGGCCGCGTCCCATACATTGCCTATTAATAAGGGGAATTGGAATGGTGCAACAGGTAAAACTCTTCAAATAAGTTCATGTCAATGTTGTTATGATTTATAATTCACCTAAAACCTCTTTAGGTACTGGATCTTTCCTGTTTCCAAAAAACCATTCATCCATACTGAATTTATACCTTTTAACGCAGGCTAACAAAAAGCCTGCACCACTAACAGTAAATACTGAATAGCTGAGTGGGTTTACTATTCCGTGGGATATTGCCATTGCACTGCCAAAGCATAATGTAAGTAAGCCGCTGCCAATGGCTGCAAGCCTTGTAAAAAGGCCCGCAACCAACATAAAGCCAAAAGCAATTTCAGCGGCAGTGGCAATAATGGCAAATAGCCGGGCAATAGTGTAAGGCAAAAACTGCATTACATCGGCAGCGTATTGCATAAAATGTTGCCAGTCACCCCACGAAATGCCTGGCTGTCCGTAACCGCCCCAAACTCCAAGCCTGTCAAGCCCAGGCACTATAAAACCAATACCGATGGCTGCCCGCAGGTATAACTGTATATGTGGCAATGCTTTTTGCATAATATAAATTTTACGTTTGGCTATTGTTACAGTTCAGCGTGCATGTTTAAACCAACGCCTATTCTGTTCCAGGCATTAATAGTAATAATTATCATTATTATTTGGGCTGTGCGTTCTTCGCCAAAAGTTGCAATGGCCTTATCGTATAAAGCGTCGCTAAGCCCATGCTGGTGAATAAGTGTAATTTCTTCGGTCATTGCAAAAACAAGCTGCTCTTCTTCTGTAAACACATTTGGCGCCTCTCTCCAAACACTTACCAGGTAAAGGCGTTGTTCTGTTTCACCGGCTTTACGGGCGTCTGCGCTCTGGCAGGCAACACAATAAGCGCAGCCATTTAATTGCGAAGCCCTTATGCGTATTAGTTCCTGTAAATTTTGGGCGATGCTTGTGCTGCCAATATAACTATCCAGTGCATCCATTGCTTTGTATGCGGCGGGTTGTACTTTACCCATTTAAACCTTGTGCTCATAACTGTTGATTTTTATATGTATTTGTTTTAATTACTACACAAAAATATACCGGCTCAGGACTATCTTTATAGTCCAGTTTAATTATTATTAGTAGTCCAGTATGTTACCATTCAAAACACTTATACCGATTAGTAAACAGTCATCCACCGCGGTTTACCTGCAAATAGCCAACAGCATGGTAAACCTTATACGCAGTGGTATTATAAAGCCAGGTGCATTGCTGCCGTCAAGCCGGGAGATGTGTACAATACTTGCGGTGCACCGCAAAACAATAGTGGCGGCATATGAAGAACTGTTTGTGCAGGATTGGATAGAAACAATACCACGTAAAGGTGTAATAGTAAGCCAGCACCTGCCAGATGTTAAGCCGCGCAGCTTTAAACCTGAAAAAAATGTGTCAGGATATGCCGGCGATGCTACCTTTCAATTTAAAAAGCTTGCGTCGCATAACGCAACAGTACCGGCCAGCCCCAAAGCTTATAGGGTTATAATAAATGATGGCTTTCCCGATTCACGTATAGCGCCAATTGGCTTATTGCTGAAAGAATACCGGAACCTGTTTGATGGCGATGCATCTGTAACATTCAGCATGCAGGGCGACAGGGCGGGGTCACTTAATTTGCGCACTGCAATAGCCAGCTTTTTGTCTGGCACACGCGGCCTTAACATAACAGCCCAAAGTGTATTGTTAAGCCGTGGTGCGCAAATGGCTATTTATATAGCAGCAGCTATGATATTAAAACCCGGCAGCACCGTTATAGTTGGTGAGCCCAATTACTTTATTGCCAATAGTGTATTTGAGCAGTTTGGCGCAAAGCTTTTACGGGTACCTGTGGATGAAAATGGCATTGATGTTGAGGCTATTGAACGAATTTGTAAAAAGAAAAAGCCTTCGCTGTTGTATGTAATTCCTCATCATCATCATCCAACCACGGTGACTTTGAGCGCAGACAGAAGAATGAAACTGCTGCAAATAATACGCGACCATAACCTGCCCGTAATTGAGGATGATTATGATTACGACTTTCATTACAGCGGTAATCCTATTTTGCCTTTGGCAAGCGCCAACCACAACGGTAATGTTATTTACATAGGCTCGCTTACAAAATTTCTTGCACCTACTATGCGCGTTGGCTATATGGCTGCGCCTGCAAATTTTATACAACAGGCAGCGCAGCTAAAGGTTATGATGGACATACGCGGCGACTGCCTTTTGGAGGAAGCGCTTGCCACATTATCTAACCAGGGCCATATACAAAGGCACCTTAAAAAGTCTGTAAAGCTTTACCACCAGCGCCGGGATATGTTCTGCGATCTGCTCGAGCGGGAATTAAAAGGCATTTTGTCATTCGCCCGACCGCAAGGCGGTATGGCGGTGTGGGCTACATTTAATAAAAAATACCCGTTACCCGTTATAGCGCAACGCGCCGCAGGGTTAGGACTTTATATGGTTAACGGCAGTAATTATAATACAAGCACTACAAACTACAACGGCCTGTGTATGGGCTTTGCATCTTTAAATGAGCAGGAAATGGTACAAGCCGTGGGTATTATAAAAAAGGCAACCTACTTAATTTAGAACATCATTTCTCTTTGTGTTTCAGCAAGCCTTTTTTACAGGTGATTTACATAAAAAAGACCTGCATTTGGCAGGCCTCTTCACACGTAAAGACTTAAGGCGTTAATGCACCCTTGCCGTGAATGAGCCGTTTGTTATGGTTACAGGATTACCTCCCGAATCCGTGGCTGTTCCGCTAAAGTTGCCCTTTATAATTTTAGTTGTTGCATCGTAACTGGTAATGTTTATAACAGTATTTACTGTTGATGTTTGTGGGTCTGCTACATAAATAGGTGTGCCATTGGTAGCATCGCTAAATGCAAACAACGAGCTGGACACCGTTTGAAATGTACCGGTTGTTATAGCGCCACCTGTAAATGCAACGCCTATTTGCCAGGCCGAATCGCCGGTTCCCTGTGTGAACCCAGCTATAGCCAGGTAATGTACCCCTGCAGAGTCGCTTTCAAAAGCTGTATCAACGGAGCCGTTATAATTTCCGGCAGGGCCGCTAAATTTCCAGGCCGTATCGCTAAGGTTAGGGTCAGTTGGCGTGGTAGTGCCACCGCCTAAACCTGTACCGGTACTATCCTGAACATTTATGGTAACTGTACAAACGGTTGAATCGAAAGTTATATTAAAGTCGTAAGGGCCGGCTATAATAGGCGTGCCTATAGGTTTTAACTTTATGGTATTTATGCCCTTTGTGCTAAAATAGCCCGAGTCAGAAAAATAAAAACCATCCTGTGTATTGGTATAGATGGAATAGCTGCCGGTGGTGGTAACATTTACATCAACCATTATATAAGCAGTATCCCTGCCCGGCTCAATACCACCATAATATGTACCTGCTATTGAATCTTTCAAACAATTGCCCGTGCTATCTTTAAGTGACCCCTCGGCTGCAAGGCTTTTAGGAAATTCAATACTCATTTCCTTTTGACAGGCAGAAAATATTAAGAGTAAGCCCGTCAGCAGGCCCAAAAAGGTTATCACAGGTGATCGCTTCATAATAGGTATTTTTTGCATGTAAGGTTTAATTTACAATATATGCCCTGTTGCAATAACGCTTTTGCTACAGATAAATTGTTTTAAGGCCGTAAGATACTATAATTGCCTGTACAAAATTGCTGCCGCAGCTGCTAACTGGTTAAGTTGTAATAGCTAAGGCGTTATTTATATTTTGCCAACCATTTTGCTTGGGTCAACCCACGCATCAAACTCTTCTGACGTAACATAGCCCAGCTTAACCGCCATCTCTTTAAGTGTTGTGCCTTCCTTATGCGCTTTTTGTGCTATTTCGGCAGCCTTGTAATACCCTATTTTTGTGTTGAGTGCTGTTACCAGCATCAGGCTGTTATCAACATGCTTTTTAATATTGGCCTCAATAGGCAAAAGTCCTTCGGCGCATTTATCATTAAAGCTTACACAGCCTTCCCCAATAAGTCGCGCACTATGCAAAAAGTTGAATATCATCACCGGTTTAAACACATTAAGTTCAAAATGGCCGGTAGCGCCGCCAATGTTAATGGCAACATCATTGCCCATAACCTGCGCAGCTATCATAGTTAATGCCTCGCATTGGGTTGGGTTAACTTTACCCGGCATAATAGACGAGCCGGGTTCGTTATCCGGTATATGTATCTCGCCAATACCGCTCCTCGGCCCTGAAGACAACATACGAATGTCGTTCGCAATTTTCATCAGGCTTACGGCAACAGTTTTTAAGGCGCCATGTGCCTCAACAATTGCATCATGTGCAGCAAGGGCTTCAAACTTATTTTCCGCCGTAACAAAAGGCAACCCTGTTAGGCCGGCAATTTTTTCTGCCACCAGTTCTGCATAGCCATCGGGTGTGTTTATGCCTGTGCCTACCGCTGTGCCGCCCAGCGCAAGCTGGCTAAGGTGCGGTAACCCATTCTTAATGGCTTTTATGCCCCAGGTAAGCTGCGCAACATAGCCGCTAAATTCCTGCCCAAGGGTTAAAGGTGTAGCATCCATAAAATGGGTACGCCCAATTTTAACCACGCCCATAAACTCTTTGCTTTTGGCTGCCAGCGTGTCGCGCAACTTTTCAATACCGGGTATGGTAATCTCAAGTAAAATTTTATAAGCCGCTATATGCATGGCAGTTGGAAAGGTGTCGTTAGATGACTGCGATTTATTTACATCATCGTTAGGGTGCAAAAACTTCTCTTTGTCAGTAAGCGCCCCGCCTTTTGAAACGTGGGCACGGTAAGCCACCACTTCGTTTACATTCATGTTGCTTTGGGTGCCGCTGCCTGTTTGCCACACCACCAATGGAAACTGGTCGTCCAGTTTGCCTTCCAGTATTTCATCACACGCCTGCGCTATGGCATCCTTTTTTTCAGCGGGTAGTACGCCAAGCTCAAAATTGGCCAGGGCCGCAGCTTTTTTAAGGTAGGCAAACGCCTGTATAACCGGTTTGGGCATTTTATTTATGTCCTGGGCGATCTTAAAATTCTCAATGCTGCGTTGTGTTTGTGCTCCCCAATAAACATGTGCGGGCACCCTAACTTCGCCCATAGTATCTTTTTCAATCCTGTAATCCATGATGGCTGGTTTTTTTAGAAGCGCAAAGGTATGCCATGAGGACTATACATGAAATAGCAATAACTAAACAACACCTGTTTTGTTTAAACAAACCTGCAAAAAGGACAAACGCGCACAAACCTTTATACGCTTTTTAAGCCCTTTTTTGCCTGCGTTGCCCAAAAGGTTAGGCTCAAATGGTTATATTTGAATTTTAAGAAACCTACCTGTTACGCATGATTTGGTACGAAGAGGACGTAAAAAAGATTGAAAAGGAAAAAAACAGCCTGGCTTACCGGCCAAAAACCATTTTTTATGGCAGTTCATCTATAAGGTTATGGACGGGCATTTACAGGGATTTTAAAGACCTTCAACCGGTAAACCTTGGCTTTGGTGGTTCAACACTGGCGGCCTGTGTTTGGTTTTTTGACCGGGTAATGAGGCCCTACCAGCAATACCAGCCGGAACACTTAATTGTTTATGCCGGCGATAACGACCTGGGCGACGGCAGAAAACCTGAAGAGGTTTTTGGTTATTTTAAGCAACTTCTGGCGCTGGTGCACCAATATTTTCCCGGTATTATGTTTACATATATTTCTATTAAGCCAAGCATAAGCAGGAAGAATCTTTTGGGTGAAATCCGTTATACCAATCAACTGATAGAACAGCAAATTGAAAAAAGCGGCCCCGGGCATTTTTTTGTTGATGTGTATGATAAAATGATTGACACAAACGGCAACCCGATACCAGAATTGTTTGATGCTGACGGACTACATTTAAGCCCTAAAGGCTACGAAATTTGGAAGGAAGCTGTATTAACACATATTTCATTAAATGTTGAAGGTAGCTTAACACGATTGTAAAAACATCTTGCCATATTACATTGTTTATTGTACGCAACAACTGTAATGACAAGAGAATATTATAAATGGCATAGCATTTTTTTAAACAGGAATATGGAACTGCTGGTATTTGGCCACGCAGGTACGCCTGTACTATTCTTCCCCACACGCACTGCACGCTTTTACGACTACGAGAACTGGGACATTGTAAAAGCAGTAGAGGATAAAATTAACAACGGCCAGCTACAGCTTTTTTGTGTTGACAGCGTTGATATTGAAAGCTTTTACGCACACATTCACCCCATTGAAAAAATTAAACGCCACCGCCAGTACGAGCGTTACATTTTGTATGAAGTGTTACCACTTATACGAAGTAAAAACCCAAACCCGCTTACCGCTGCCGGTTGCAGCTTTGGCGGTTACCACGCGGCAAACCTGGCATTTAGGTATCCTGATTTTTTTAACAAGCTGGTGGGCATGAGCGCCCGGTATAACCTTACACTGTCAAGCGAAAAATTTGCCGACTTACTGGATGGCTATTACGACGAAAGCATTTATTTTAATATGCCCAGTATGTACATTCCTAACATAGCCGATGAAACTGTTTTAAGCAAAATAAGAAAACTAAGCATAACCCTGGTTGTTGGGGAACTGGACCCATTTTTAGAAGATAACAAGCACCTTTCTAAAGCCTTAACATGCAAGCATGTTAAGCACAATTTTTTTATTTGGCAGGAGGAAGCCCACCGCGCACGCTACTGGCGTAAAATGGTACAGTTGTATTTGTAACACGCTGCTAAGGACTTACTTCACTAAAGGGCACCACATAAATATCATCAAGCCCGTTGCCCTGCCCGTTCAATATAGCTTTTATGGCTTTGGCATTTTGCGGCGTTTTAAAAGGTGCATCGTACGCAGCACGGTCGCTGGTAAAATACAGGTATTTTTTATCCGCAGTCACAAACGGGCAATAATCCATGTAGGGCGAGTTTAGCTTAAACAGGTTAACACCTTTACCCCATTCGCCGGTCGCTGTTTTGCGGCTAATGTACAGGTCGCCCCTGCCAAGGCCTTCAGGCCTGCGATGGGCAGTGTATAAAATAAACTGTTCATCAGGGTCAACAAAGGCGTTAAACTCATATCCCGCAGAATTGATGGAGTCGCTAAGACTTACGGGCGCTTCATATTTACTATTCACATACCGGCACACTTTAATATCGTCATTCCGTCCTTCCGTTCCCCCCGTAAAATACATGTTACCGCTTTTTGCCACGCTTATGTAAAACTCATCGTTGGTACTGTTAACCGGTGCGCCTATATTTTTCGGGTTTTGCCAAACACCATTTGTTTTGGTTACATACCAAATGTCAAAATCCTTTTCCTGCCCGGTATCGGTTAATGGGCGGTTTGATGAAAAATACAACTTGTCACCGCCAGGTGCAAAATAAGGCTCAAGGTCGCTGTGCATACCTGAAAAACTGGCTACTTCGGGCGCTGCCCATACACCGTTCTTTTTTACAGAATGCATAATAACACTAAACAGGCCCTGGCTAAACTGTATGGTATAAAACAGCTCGTTACCGTCTGCTGAAATAGCCATATCCCTGTTGGCAAAGCCATCTGATATTTTACCCGGTTCAAAAATCACAGGTTTACTTTGTGCGCCAACAGCTTGAAAAGCAACGGTACAGGTTAATAAAAGGGCGAAGCAGTAGGTAAGGATTTCTCTCATTATATAAAATTTAGCGAGGTGTAAGTTATTTTTTTTGTGCATGTTGCTTATGCTAAAATTATTATGCGCGTGCTATTTAAAACCTCTCAAAACGCCGGGGCGGCAATAATACCTGCTGAAGCGCGTTTTTTGGTAACCGGGTTTTAACGGGAATGTACAAAATTTGCATACCCTTCTACAATAAAAAAGTTAGCCATGCACAAAAAACTACCACTCACCTTTATATTGTTTGCCATCTGCATCGGTCACATCATAGCCCAGAAAGATGTAACCGAAGTTATAAACGCCGAAAAAAGGTTTGCCACCTATGCACTTCAGCATAACAGCCGCGATGCATTTATGATGTTTTTAGACAGCGCCAACAGCGTTGAATTCAGGGACGGCCAGTCCATAAAATCATACGATATATGGAGCCGCCGCGTACCAGATTCAACCAAACTTATTTGGCAGCCTGCTTATGCAGGCATTTCAGCCTCGGGCGATATTGGCTTTACTACAGGCCCTTGGGAATACAAAAAATCAGCAAGCGATGCTGTTGCCGCTACCGGCTCGTTCGCTACAGTATGGCATAAAAACAGCAAAGGCGAGTGGAAATACCTGGTTGATATTGGCACCGATGCAGCTTTACCTGCTTACCCGGTAACCGACATTAAAAAGTGGACGGGCAGCTACACTAACCTTACCGCGACTGATGCCCTTGCGGTTGACCGTACCTTTATACAACAATACGGCACGTTACATAATGATGCATTTAAAGCAGTGATCACCGACGACTCATGGTTTGTTTTGCAGGGCAAACAACCGTTAAAAGGTGCGCAAAGCGTCCTTGCTGGTCTAAGCGAAATTCCCGCAGACCTTCAGTTTATTCAAATGGGCGGCGGCGAATCTGAAGCAGATGATATTGCCTGGGTGTACGGCACTGTACGCAACAAGGCCAGCATAACCAATTACCTGCGCGTATGGCAAAAAACCGCGACCGGCTTTAAGCTGCTGCTACAGGTGATACAGTAGAAACCCCATCCAGTCTTCCCCTTTAGGAAAAGGTGTTGTGAAGAATGGGGGAAAATTACAAAGTGTGCTTATCATCTGCATTCCGTTCCTTAATGACTTTTGCCCGAAACTTCGGGCCAACGTCTTAATGACTTGCTTTAATCCAATCTGCAATCTAAAATCTGCAATCTACAATCGTTTATCTTTGCCTTATGGATGATAAAAAAGTAAGGGTACGCTTTGCCCCTTCGCCAACAGGCGGCCTGCATTTGGGCGGCGTACGCACAGTGCTGTTTAACTACTTATTTGCCCGCCACCATGGCGGTGATTTTATTCTTCGTATTGAAGATACCGATCAAACCCGTTTTGTACCCGGCGCCGAAGAATACATTTTTAACTGCCTTAAATGGTGTGGCCTTCAGCCAGACGAAAGCGCCGTACATGGCGGTCCGTATGCCCCATACCGCCAAAGCGAACGTAAAGCTTTGTACAAACAATACGCTGACCAACTGGTACAGCAGGGTAATGCTTATTACGCTTTTGACACGCCCGAAGAGCTTGACGAAATGCGCATTACTTTTAAAACTGACGAAAACCCGTCACCACAATACAACCATACGCTGAGAATGCGTATGCGCAACAGCCTTACACTTAGCGAACAGGAACTAACCAGGCTGCTGGCCGAAGGCACCCCTTACGTAATACGTATAAAGATGCCTTTGGACGAGACCATAAGCTTTACCGATATGATTCGCGGCGAGGTAAGTTTTATATCCTCACAGTCTGATGATAAGGTATTGCTCAAAGCAGATGGTATGCCTACCTACCACCTGGCCGTAGTAGTTGACGATTACCTGATGAAGATTACCCATGCTTTTCGCGGCGAAGAATGGTTGCCCAGCGCACCCGCCCACGTATTGCTTTGGAAATATCTTTTTGGCCTTGACAATATGCCGCAGTGGGCCCACCTGCCTTTAATATTAAAACCCGAAGGCAATGGCAAGCTTAGCAAGCGCGATGGCGACCGCCTTGGCTTTCCCGTATTCGCTATGGACTGGACAGATCCGCGCAACAGCGAAAAAACCACCGGTTTTAAAGAGCGTGGCTTTTTGCCCGAAGCATTCATCAACATGCTGGTGATGCTGGGCTGGAACGATGGTACAGGCCAGGAAATTTTTACACTGGATGAAATGGTGCAAAAATTTGATATGGACCGTGTGCACAAAGGCGGCGCCAGGTTCGATTTTGAAAAGGCCAAATGGTTCAACCAGGAATGGATAAAAAGGCTGCCTGTTGCCAGTTACCAGGCGCAGGTTAAAGAGCTGTTTGCCAATAAAGGCATTGCCATTAACGATGATGCCCTATTTGTAAAAGTGCTTGAGCTTGTTAAAGAACGCTGCACACTGCTACCCGATTTTGTTGAACAGTCTTCTTTTTTCTTCCAGGCGCCGGCTGATATTGATGTAGCCGCCATTAAGCCAAAATGGACTGAACAGAAAACACAGTTTTTCAGCGAGCTTATCCGCGCTTACGAACTGTCAGCCACGTGGGAGCAAGATATACTTGAGAAAGAGCTAAAAGAAATGGCCGCAGCCCATCAAATAAAACCCGGCGAGCTGATGCTGCCCCTGCGCATTATGCTGGTGGGGGGCAAGTTTGGCCCCGGCGTATTTGATATTGCAGCCATCATTGGCAGAAACGAAACCATCAGCAGAATTAAGCATGTGCTGGGGTTGTTGAGGTAAATGATTACAGGGATGGCATCTTTTTTGAAAGATGTCATCTCGTAAAAGATCCATATAAGTTTAAGTGGCAGTATTACATTATTGAAAACTATCTTAAATTAAGATAAAGTTCAATATCAAATTCTAAAACCAATAGATAGCGAATACCTAATTTTTCATATAGCATTCTTGATTAATTATATCATATTCCTTAGTTTCAATAACTGCAAATTCTGATATCAAACTTCTTGAATCACTGCTTAACCTTTGCACCCACTTTTTCTTTAAGAGATCTTTTTCATAGGGTATAATTCCTTCATCTGTTTTCCATCTAATTGAAAAGTGCCAATAGTTCCACCGCATCGGTGTATGCATAACTTCACATATTGCTGTAAACGTATCATCGCCTTTTTTATAGTGCACTCTCTGGCCATTAATTTCACCAATCTTAATAAAAAAACATAATTTATTATCTGCAATTACATAATCTTCATTCAAAATAGGGATTACAACATCTTCATCAGGTTCACAATAATGGTTGTAATCGCCAATTCCTTTTGGAGTCAATTTAATATTCAAATATGATCTTTCAAATACACCTAAAAGAATGATGGACAAATCAATAATGTTTTCAGAAGGAGAGCAAATGTGCCTAATGTGAATCTTTTTAGTTTCAGCGTCTACTAAATCTTCAGCTAGAATGGCATTTGTACTGCGCATAATATAAAGATTGGAGCAGTCACAATCTATATATTTAAAAAATGGACATGGCAAAATATTATTGGGATAGCTCATCATTAGATATAAAGGACGGAAGCGTTTCGCCTAAATAAAATTCTTGAACTTTTTGGTAACTATTTTCGAGTGAAGATGATCCGCTAAAAATTTTTTGCTTATTTTTATATACGTTTACTACTACTTCATCCATGTCTTCTTCTATTTGTATGAAGTGATCAAAATAAATAGTAATGCCATTCTTAATAATTGTATAAAAAATACTTTTATCATAACTTATCTGTAAAGAAATTTTATTAGGATTTAGATCCAAAAGTAAAGGTAACGATTGCTTCATTCCATTTTTTAGCAAATCATACACATCACTTTCATAAAAACTCCTTAGTTCTTGCCATTGTTTCTTTAATGACTTTTCTATGTGAATATACTTTTTGTCAACCTCCGTTAATTCATAGGTTTCTTCGTAATAAGGTTTTTTATTAGAATTACTCGTATGTAGATTAGAATTATACAATTGAATCACATCTGCCCGATAAGAACCAAGAGTGGCTATGCACTTTATAAGTGCCATTCTTGATGAGTCATCTAAAACACGTGTAGAAGTGTCTAAGTTTTGTAATTTCATAATTAATATTCAGGCTTAAGGGTTTTTAAAAAATCTTCTCTAATAAGGTATTGAAAAAAAATTTCCTTTTCTTTCAATTTACCCAACTCTATTTTCCCAAAAAGTTCATTCAGATCATTTATAATTAATCCATCAAGTATAACATCAATGTCAATAACTGATGTTGGAATAATGGATAAAGCTTTATCACTTTGTTCCAAAAAAGGTACTTTATTATTTAAATTTAAAACTACCTTAAATATATCAAAATTAAATTCAGTTTTAAATGTAAAAGTATCCGACTTGACATCCTTCATTCCGAAAGTAAATTCGAAATTCACACAATCCTTCAAATTAATATTGGGATATTCACTCACATATCTAATTCCGATCCTTGTAAAATTTGTTATTACTTCCGTTTTGTATAATGCAGTTACTGTTTTTTCAATTTCAGGCTTATACGCTTCCCACCCAATATAATCATTTAAACATGAAAATGCAAACGCATTGGGCAAAAGGGCAATACTTATTTTATCATTATAAAACAAAGTTTGCCCTATCTGCAATGTGATAGGGACATTATCTCCCAGAGTGATTGAAGGAGGTTTTGATTGAGGACGGTTAGTATAAATATAGCTATCGTCCAATGCATTAAAAAAAATACCAATTAAAACTTCAAAGGGCAGATGTGAAGAATATTTAACTTCAACAACAGCTTGCCTTATGCGGTCTGGAGTAATTTTTTTAGGTAATTTCATGGTATTTTAACTGAATGGCAACTTTAGCATTAAATGTCTATCAAAAAAAGCGATATTTTTTAAAAGTACAAAAAAGCTGGTGTTTTGTTTTACAATCTTTTATTTTGGCTATTTATTATGAGTAAAACGACACTTTATAGCTTTACTAGCGCCTCACGCGTATATCTTACATAATATCTTGCTCTGCTCCAGCGTAATATCGCTGATCATATAAAACTGGTCGGTTATCGTTTTAAGGTCTGACAGCGTCTTTCTTACCGACATCACATTTTCCTTATGCCCGGCTACCAGTTCCCTTTTACGTTCGTCAAGCAATTGTTGAACCCTTGTGTTAATCACCAACTCCTGCCCCTGCGCCTCGGGGGCCGGTGGTTTTTGATTTTCAATTACCGCCAGCGCCTTATTAAAATGGTTGTTCACATCATCAATCAACGGCTCAAAATCGCCTGACACATACTCGTGCGTTGTGCGTTGCGCATAGTACGACAGCGAGGCGATGTACGATGTAAGCGTATGGCTTGTTACTACAAACTGGTGGTATAATTCCAGCTTCGGCTGCCTTGTTTTTGGCTCGCTTATCATCCGCTGAAAGTTATCGCTCAAATTAGCTAAGCTTACAAACGCTTCTTTTCGTGCCAGCTTAAACTCCGTAACATCAAGCGTGCCGCGTAAAAAATTATTAGCTATCGTTTTAAAGTATGCCCTGTTGGCTTCAATAGCTTCCTGCATGTATTCGCTTATTTGTTCATGTTCCCATTTGGGCAATACAAATGCCGATACAAACGAAGCTATTATTGAACCAATAACTGTGTCTATCACCCTGTCCTGCAAGGCTACCCGCAGGCTGGTTGGGCTTAAAAACGCGAGGCTTAGCAACACGTACACCGTAATGCCCGCCACACCGGTAAAGTAGTTAATGCGCAAAAAGCTATAGGCAATTATCATGGCGAATATCATTATAATAAACAACGCCGTTACATGCGTACTATCAACCAGGTAAAGGATTAAAAAGCCAATAACCCCACCCGTTAAGGTACCCAGCAGCCTGCTTATATTGCGCTTTTTGGTTATGCTGTAGGCCGGCTTCATAATGGTTAGTATGGTTAGCAATATCCAGTAACCATGCCCCAGCGGAAACCCCAGCGATATAGCGTACCCTATCAGCAGCGCCAGGGTTATGCGTATGGCATGCCTGAAATGGCTTGAGTGTACACTAAGGTTCTCCACCAGTATATGCGGCTCAAACTCCTGGTGGCTGATGAATTTGTCAAGGTCAACATTTCGTTTGTATTGCTTGCTAACCTTACGGTCGTACGTGGTGTACAGGTGCATGCGCTTTATACGTTCGGCAATGTCTTGTACGCTGTATAAAATCTGCCGCAATGGTATAAAAGCCTCCAGTGTCTCAGGGGTTAACTTTTCTGCCCGCAGCGTATTAAAAGCGTTCGTCAGCTTTTTCATCATAGCGTCAATATCATGCTGTGGCTTACTCGGTATGCCCGCCTGAACCGCCAGGCCAATTTCGTGCAGCTCGTCTGACAGCGCCTTTATGGTATTGCCGTACTCCGTTAATATGCCCGTTTCATCAAACATCTCATGCAGGTGCTCATAGTCCTGCTGGCTGGTTATAATACGTTCAAACAGGTCTATCAGGTCAATAAAAGTAAGCATCAGCACCCGCCCCTTGCGGGTTGATTCTGTTACCGCCTGCCGGGTTTTATACAACAGCTCCCGCAGGTTTTCGTGCTGCTGGTGAATGTTAACCTGGTACTTTATAAGATCATCGTACAGCTTTTCTCCATCTCGGTCCTGGGTATAAAAGGCTGCTTTGGTTTTAAGGTATTCGGCCGTTTCAATAATGCACTCCCCCAGCAATTGCTGAATAAGTTTGTAAGGCCGTAACGAGTTTTGCAGCAGCGCAATTATGGTGTACAAAAGGCCGCCGGCTGTAAACAGCAGCGCAGTATACATAACACCCTTGCTGCCCGCGTGTACGTCAATATTAAAAATGTACACCAGCAGCGCAATAAGCCCGATTGAACTGGCCCTGCTGCCATATACCCCCAGCAGCGAAAAGAACATACCGAAAACCACCAGCCCCGCCAGTATAAGCGGCGGGTAACCCCTTGAGTAACCGGCAGCCAGCACCATTACAAAATTTATGGCCAGTGCCGCACCCAGTGTGTTGCGCCTGTGTATGGGCGGCCCTGGTGTATCAGTAAGGCCGGTACACAATGCCCCCAGTGGCAGCGCCGTAGCAGTGGCCAATATATTAAACCGGTACAGCACCGCCGCCGGAACAACAACACTGGCAGTAAGTATTATGCCCATTGTTAAGTACTGGCCCGAAATAAATTTGCGAAACGCCCGGGTATAATCCATACTGCAAAATTACAAACCGGTGAGTAAGGAACCGCTGATTATTGAACGGTGGTTAAACTGATCTTACTGATTAACCTGTTTTCGCCGGAAAACGTGGTGAAACCTTGAATACTTAAACACAAAAGGGTTAGCAATACCCCTTTGTGGGAGGACAAGGGAGGAATGTTAAACACACCGTTTTAATTGTAAAACATTCATTTTCAAATACATAGTTCCCTTGCACCCCAAAAGCGGTCAATCAATTCAATTACTATTTGCTTTCGCCTTTTACCACGAGGTACCGGGGAGATAATGCACCATCCCCCATGTAAAGAATAAGGAAAAAAACCTTCTTTAAACTTCGTGCCCTTTGTGTGGTATTTAGCTCGGCGTTCTTTGCGGCAACCTTTCTTTTTGCTTAAACATGCACCAAAAGGTCCAAGGGACCCCTTTGGGGGAGGAAAAAGCCCGAGGGGGCTCCTTTGGAGGAGGAATGTTAAACACACCATTTCAATTACAAAACATTCATTTGCAATTACATCATTCTTTTACAACCCAAAAACCGTAAAGCGATTCAATTTTAAAAATCAGCCATATACTCAAAGAACTGTTACTATACGTATATATAAAAAACCTGTTTTCGTCATCATAAAAAAGGAAAAATATTTTTTGGAGAGGGAACGAGTTTTTGTGGACGGAACTGGAAGGGTAATTGAGCGGCATTGTGCCGTATTGCAGAACCTGAGGGAAGGGAGGGGACCAACCCATGGATACTACATAAAGGGAGCCTCAGAAAAGGAGGCAAGGTGCAAAATAATAGTAGCCTCAATAATGCCGCGTCCACTCCCAATAATAAAAATGTTGCGCCGCATTGTAGCGGGCGCAGCATAACAATAAAATTAACCTCTATACCAACTTCCGCCAAGCCGCAACAGTAACCCCAAACCCGCATTATTCATTCTTCAACGCCTTTACCGGGTTAGCCAGGGCTGCTTTTACTGCCTGGAAGCTTATAGTGCCCAAAGCAATGGCAACAGCTAAAAGGCCTGCCAGCGCAAATATCCACCAGCTTATGCTTATACGGTAGGCAAAGTCTTGCAGCCAGTTATGCATCAACCACCACGAAACAGGTGCCGCTATAATAAACGCAATAGTTACCAGCCATAAAAAGTCTTTAGACAAAATAAGCACCACGTTCGATACAGATGCACCAAGCACTTTACGTATGCCAACCTCTTTAGTACGCTGTAAAATGTTGTAGGCAGACAGGCCGAGCAAGCCAAAACAGGCAATTAATATAGCCAGGAAGGCAAATAACGTAAACACCTTGCCGAATTGCTGGTCTGCCTTGTATTGGTGGTTAAACTGGTCGTCAAGAAAATAATAGCTAAAGGGGTCGTTCGGAAAAAACTTGGCCCAGGTTTTTTCAACAGCCGCCACCGTACTATGCACATCAGTGGTTTGCATTTTTATTGAGTATGCATTGCGGGTATTGGGGCGGTATAGCATTAATTGCGGGTCAATAGCCTTTTGCAGCCCAAGGTGATGAAAGTTTTGTACCACGCCAACAACGGTAAGCGTATCGTTACCCCGGGTAATTTTTTTATTTATCACATCATCCGGGTTTTTGAAGCCCATTACAGAAACCGCTTTTTCGTTCAAAATGGCATTCTTATTATCACTGCCAAACTGTTTGGAAAAATTTCTGCCGGCAACCATTTTTATTTCATACTGCGGTATAAAGGCATCATCCACACCCAGCAGGTATAATGTAACTGCGCCGCGTTCTTTATGTTCTAAACTCTGCAGGCCATTCGTCCAGTATATTTCGTTGCCCATTATGGCACTGGAAGATGTGATGCTTTTTATACCGGGCTGCTTAAGCAACTCTGTTTTAAAAGGTTGTAATACGTTTGCGTAGGCCGAGTCGCGCACGGATTGGGCGCCATCAAGCACCAGCGTTTGGTTAATGTTTACCCCCAACTGCTGGTTGCGCATAAATTTAACCTGCTGGTACACTATAATGGTGCCTGCAATTAATATAACCGAAACGCCAAATTGCAACACAATAAGGCCCTTGCGCAGCAGCAGCCCGCCGGATGTATTTTTAAATGCGCCCTTTAGCACCGCCAGCGGCTGATAATTTGATAATACAAACGACGGGTACAGGCCCGACAGCAGAGAACCTGCTGCAAAAATGCCGCAGAATATAAACCAGTATTTGCCCGACATGCTAAAGCCGGCCGGTAGCTCCCTGCCCATTAGCGTATTAAACGCCGGCGTTACCAATGCCACTACAATAGCGGCAATAATAATAGCCGTTAAATTTAGCAGCAGGCTTTCTATCATAAATTGTTTTATAAGGCCAGTTCTTGCGGCGCCTAACACTTTTCTTACGCCTACTTCCCGCGCCCGTTCAACCGAGCGCGCTGTAGAAAGGTTAATATAATTTATCCATGCAATGGCCATAATAATAAGGCCGATAAGAAACATAAACTTAACCGCGCTGCCATTGCCGTTTGCTTCGGCCTCCTGGTTGTAGTTAGATTGAAGGTATATATCGCTTAAAGGCAGTAAATACAGCCAATCCTGCACATTATTTGTTTTACACCATTCCTGGCTGTTTATATACTTGTTGGCAAATGCAGGCAGCTTTGCCTGCATTTTTTTTATATCAGTACCGGGCTTCAATTGCAGGTATGTATAAAAGTCGTACCAGCCGAATGATGTGTTGGCCTGGTTGCTGCTGTCCCCGCTGGTACGCTGCTCTTTCTCAAGCGTAGCGTAGGGAATAAGGTAGTTTATTACCAGGTGCGAGTTGGCAGGGTAGTCTTTAAAAACGCCGGTAATTTCATATTGCTGTATATAACTGGGGCCGCGCTGTGTAAGTGTTTTATTTAGTACATCGGTTGTGCCGTAATATTTTTTAGCCATGCTTTCAGATATAATTATCTTATCAGCCTCTTTTAACGCAGTGGCCGGGTTGCCTTTTGTAAGTGTTACGCCAAGCATGTCTAAAGCTGCAGGGTCAGCATAGTAACCTTTTGTTTCCGTAAATTTTACCGTGCTGTTGCTATTGCTAAGCAACAACTGGTCGTCCATCAGCCTGCAAAAATTTTCAATTTCGGGATAATCCTTTTTAAGGGTTGGGCCAATGGCCGGGTATGATGTTGCAGACTGCCACGCAAGCTGGCCCTGCTTATATTGGTCTAAGCGAACACGTACTATTTGGGCTGAGTTTTTTTGAAAAGTATCGTAGCTTCTTTCAAACGACACATATTGAAATATAAGCAAACAACAGGCAATGCCAATAGCAAGGCCAAAAATGTTAAGTGCTGTAAAGCCTTTTCGTTTAAGCAGGTTGCGCAAAGCAATGCGAAAGTAATTGGTAAGCATGGCCAAATTGTTTTAGGTTTTAAAAGTGCAGCAGCCGGCGTTGCTGCTATGCTTTACATATAACAGGCAAAAGCGGGTATACCCTATAAATTTCCACATATTTTTTTGCGTTACCGTGGCTATTGTTCAAATTTTATATAAGCGGTAAATTATACAGCTTATATAAAACTGCTTCAGCTTATTTCTAAATTAAATTAATGATGCCTAATATATGGCTGCGCCGCATGTGGCACCTTAGGCCGTGCCCCTGCAACCAAAATGCGCTCATATTTATCTTACAGCAAACGTGTCTGCACCCAACAGATCTCGGCCTTTAGGGGGAGAATAAGAGAGGGGGTTTCAGGTGTGAGTTTACTCATTCTTCAGCGCCCTTATGGGATTGGCCATAGCCGCCTTTATTGCCTGGAAGCTTACCGTAAGCAGCGTAATAATTATAGCAACCACGCCTGCTATTACAAACATCCACCAGCTTAGGTTGGTGTGGTAGCTATAGTCTTCCAGCCATTTGTCCATGGCTATCCATGCAAGTGGCGTAGCAATAATAAGTGCAGCCAGCACCAGTATAATAAACTCCCGCGACAATAATGTAAACACAGTAGCCGCGTTTGCCCCCAACACTTTGCGTATGCTCATTTCTTTGGTGCGCTGTTCAGCCGTAAACATCGCTAACCCCAGCAAGCCTAAGCACGAAATAAATATGGCAAGAAAAGCAAATGCATTGGCCAGCTTGCCCACCATTTCCTCGCTGGTATACAGCTTGGCATATTCAAGGTCGGAAAACTGGTAGGTAAAAGGAAATTTTGGGTTAAGTGGCTTGCATATTTTTTCAAGGGTGGCAATGGCCTGCTTTGTTTTGCCCGGTTCAGTTTTAACTAATATAGCGCCATAGCTATCATGTTCGCCAAGGCGCAGTATTAAGGGGTTAACGGGTACTTTTAAGGAGTTGAAATGAAAATCTTTTATAACACCAACAATGGTTCCTTTCTTACCCCAAAAAGTAAGGCTGCGGCCAATGGGGTCTTTATAACCCACTTTTTTTAAGGCAGATTCATTTAGTATATAGGCTGATGAGTCAGTTGCAAAATCTTTTGAAAAATCGCGGCCCTGCGCAATTTTAATGTTCATTGTTTTTACAAAGTCGTAACCAATAACAGCATTGGTAAACATGGGTTTGCTGTTTTTATCTTTTCCATCCCAGTCAACGCCATACGTACCGTTTTGAATAGCGGTAGGTGTTTGCGATACACGGGATACAGACTTAATACCGGGCATGGTTAACGCCTGCTGTTTAATTAATTCATATTGCCTGGGCAGGTCGCCTTCAAGCGGCACATAAATAAGATTTTCCCTGTCGTAGCCAAGGTTTTTTGTTTGTATGTAGTTGATCTGTTTAGATACTACTATGGTGCCTATAATTAGCACTATAGACAATACAAACTGGAAAACGACCAAACCTTTACGAAACCATGTTGCCGCAGAACTAAATTTGGGTAGGCCCTTTAAAACAACAATTGGGTTGAACGACGACAGGAACAAAGCCGGGTAGCTGCCTGATAAGCTGCCTGTTACAAATGTTAGCGCCACTATGCTTAGCCAGAAATAGCTGTTGAACCAGGGGAAGCTGATACTTTTTTGTGTAAGGCTGTTAAAAGGGTGTAACAATATAACCACAAGCAGCAGCGCCACAATTATCGCCAAAAACGAAAGCAATATAGCTTCGCCAATAAATTGGCGTATAAGTACTGAACGAAAAGCGCCAACCACTTTACGCACCCCTATCTCCTTACTGCGCTTTACTGAGCGTGCTGTGGTAAGGTTCATAAAATTTATGCAGGCAATAACTAAAATAAATATAGCCACCAGGCTAAACAGCTTTACATATTCAATTCTGCCGCCATCAAGTTTGCCATCCGGGCCAAAGTTTGAGTGCAGGTAAATATCATCATAACGTTGTATACCAAGTTCAATGCGAAAGCCCTTGCCCGGCCCCTGGTCTTTATTGTATTTGTCTAAAAACAATTTTATGTGTTTTTCAAACACCGCAGCATCTGTACCTTTTTTTAACAGTATAAATGTTTCAGGGCCGTTATTGCCCCACTCTTTGGCCCAGTCATTATCTTCCAAAAAGGCATGCCAGTTAATCAAAAAATCAAACTTGGTTGACATGTTCTCACCAATATCTTCAAACACAGCAGATACTATAAAATCTTTCCTGTTATCGTACCTTACAGTTTTGCCCATCGCATTTTGTGGGCTGCCATAAAAATCATTCGCCATTTTTCTTGAAATGGCAATGGTTGCCGGCGTATTTAATGCTGTTGCCGCATTACCTGTAAGCAAAGGGTAGCTAAACATTTTAAAATAATCTGCGCCGGCATGGTTGCCTTTTTCTTTTATTATCTTGTCACCCACCTGGAAGGCACTCTCATCCTGCCAGGCAAAATTGCTGGCATACTGCACATCAGGCAGCACCCTCTTCATTTCATCAGCCAATACGCCCGGCGTTGCATGAAAAGCATCAATTTTATTATCGTAATACTGCCTTTCATACACACTATACAGGCGGTCTGTTTCTTTATTAAATTTATCCATGCTGTTTTCGTCATTCACCCACAATAAAATAAGCAGGCTGCATGCCATGCCCAAGGCCAGGCCGGTGATGTTAATGAAAGAGAACGTTTTGTTTTTCCTGATGTTTCTAAATGCTACAAGCAGATAATTCTTAATCATAATACCCCCCCTAAATCCTCCGCCGCGGCGGAGGATTTTTAAACACGTTAAAAATTTATTATTTATTCGATATTCATGCACAATAAATCAATATTGTTCGGTTATTCAATCTTCACATAGTTAAAGGCCTTCATCCTACATCTCTCCACCTTTAGGGGGAGAGAATAAGAGAGGGGGGTTTGGGTGGTTGGATTTCTTTATTCATTCTTCAAACTTTTAACCGGGTTCATCAAAGCTGCTTTTACAGCCTGGTAACTTACTGTTAGCAATGCTATTAACAATGCAATGGTGCCGGCAACAGGAAATATCCACCAGCCTATATTTATTCTGTACGCAAAGGTTTCAAGCCACTTATGCATAATAAGCCACACAATGGGCGATGCGATGATAACAGATATGGCTACCAGCTTTAAAAAATCTGCCGATAGCATAGTGGTAATGTTGGTAACAGAAGCGCCTAATACTTTGCGTATGCCTATCTCTCTTATACGCTGGCTGGCAGTGAAAGCTGAAAGCCCAAACAAACCAAGGCAGCTAAGTATTATAGCGAGTACAGCAAAGCTGGTAAACAGCTTGCCAAATTTTTGCTCGTTTTGATATTGTTTATTGAAATAGTCGTCCAGAAAAAAATAATTGAACGGGTTGCCCGGGAAAATTTTTGTCCATGCATTTTGAATGTGCTGAACAGTTTGCGAAAGATTGGTGGTATTGATGCGCATGGCATAATACTCGCCATCGTACAGGTCGCACAAAAATATAGATGGTTCCAGCGCCTTTTTAAACGATACCTGGTGATAGTCGTTTACTACGCCAACAATAACAGGCTTTGCCCCATCAAACTCTGGTATAACTATCGTTTTACCAATAGCATCCTGCGGGGTTTTAAAACCAAGCAGCTTTGATGCCGACTCGCTAATAATTATTGAAGTGTCAGCATCTTTAGGATGTTCTTTTGAAAAATTTCGGCCGGCAAGCAGGTGCATTTTAAATACATTCATAAAATCATAGTCCATGCTGTTCAGCCTTACCAGCAAGCTATCGCCATTGTTGCTGCCGTAACGTTTTATGGTTGTTTTATATTCACGCTGTTTGCCGGGTATGGTGGCAGATGATGATACGGCTTCAATATCAGCCGTTTTTTTAAGCTCATTTCTAAATGCGTCCAATACGCCGAAATATACATTGCGGTTAAAATTTTGGCGGTTCATATTACCTATTGCATTGCCTGGCCTGTCCATTACCAGCACCTGGTTAATGTTCATGCCAAGGTCGCGGTTAAGCATATAATGCAACTGGCTGTACACTATAAAAGTACCGGCAATAAGCGCTACAGAGGCCATAAATTGTGTAACCACCAAACCCTTCCTCAAAAGTATACCGCCGGTGCTGTTTTTTAATTTGCCTTTTAATACTGTTACAGGTTTAAATGAAGACAATACCCATGCAGGGTATGTACCTGAAAGTAACGACCCCGTAACCCAAAGCCCCGCCATTAAAGTAATAAACCACGGTTGAAAAAGGTAAGCAGTTGTTAGCGCCAGCCCTGAAATACTATTAAAATAGGGCAGAACTATAATTGATAAAATAAATGCAAGCACCAATGCAAAAAAGTTTACCAATGCAGACTCTGCAAGAAACTGTATAATAAGCTGATGCTTAACTGCCCCAATTACCTTACGCACACCTACTTCTTTGGCGCGGCTAATGGCCCGTGCTGTAGAGAGGTTTATATAATTTATCCAGGCAATTACCAGCACAAATATGCCAATAAGGTTAATGAAGAAGACAATGTTGGCATCGCCATTTGTTTCAAATTCCTCGGCAAGGTCTGAGTGAAGGTGAATATCTTTTAAAGGCTGCAGGCGCAATATTTCGCTTTGGTGATTTTGCCTTAGGTCCGGCTTGTATTTGTTTATCAGTGCCGGCAGCCTTGCTTCAATATCCTTTGCATTAGCGCCCGGTGCAAGCTGTACAAAGCTATACATATCTGCCCTGCGCCAGTTTTGATGATAGCGGCCTAAGGCCCACTCACCACGGCTATACAGGGTTTTGTATGAAAAAAGCACGTCGAATTTTAAATGCGTGTTGGCCGGCAATTCTTTAAAAACAGCAGTTACCTTTGCTGTTTCATCATTAAAATCATCATCCCTTAAACGCAGTGTTTTGCCAACCGGGTCTTCATTACCAAAATACATACGCGCATATTTGGCTGATATTGCACAGGTATTCGCTTCTGCCAGCGCGTTGCCTGCATCACCCTCAACCATAGTATACCCCATCATCGGCAAAAAGCCTGAATCAGCATATAAAAATCGCTCCTGTTTAAAAGATATGGGTTGTGGCCTGGCATTTTCGTTGGTTATAACCACATTGTTTTTATACCCCATGTTGTACAAGCGGGCATATGCAACAACGCCCGGTATTTCTTTTTTCATGGCGGGGCCAACTGCCGGGTAATTTTCGGCGCTGTTTAAGGTAACCTCGTTGCCGGCATAACTTTCAAGGCTTACGCGGTAAATGTTGTTGCTGTTAGGTATAAAATCTTCGTAGCTGCGTTCAAATTTTACATACTGCGTTATAAGCATAAAAACAGCCATGCCAATGGCAAGGCCAAAAATGTTAAGCAACGAAAAAAAGGCATTCTTTTTAAGGTTGCGAAAAGCCGTAAGCAACAGGTTTTGTATCATAGCAAAACAGTTTTATAAGCATGCACTACCCGTTTAGCCAGGCAGGCATACAAGCAAGTGTTTATTAGTTCTATAATTTTATCAATGCCTGTGCCAGCCGGATTAGTAATTGATTTTTAAGTAGTTACGGTTGTTTCAGTAATGTAAGTGTACGAAACCGTACAATTTACGTACGATTTCGTACGTAAATATCGGGGTTACTTTATTTCTCTAAGAAAGGCTTCTTCGCAACACCCTTCTCCACAAGTGGAGAAGGGCCGGGGATGAGGGATTACTCCGTCTTCAAACTTTTCACCGGGTTAGCCAGTGCAGCTTTAATAGCCTGGAAGCTTACGGTTATTAAGGCAATGGCTATTGCTATGCCGCCTGCCATTGCAAACAACCACCATTGTATGGTAACACGGTAAGCAAAATCCTGCAGCCATGTATGCATGGCCCACCATGAAACAGGTATGGCTATAACAAGCGAAAGGCAAACCAGCAACACAAAATCTTTCGACAGCATAATAATAATGTTGCTAACATTGGCACCCAGCACTTTGCGTATACCTATTTCTTTAATGCGCTGTTCGGCAGCATAGGTAACAAGCCCAAACAGCCCAAGGCACGCAATAAGTATAGCCAGTATTGAAAATGTTATTGATATTCTGCCGGTGCGTTCTTCGCTCTGGTACTGCTTGTTAAAATCGTCATCCATAAATGAATAGCTAAGCGCCTGTGCAGGTACCATAGCCTTCCACCTGGTTTTTATTTGTGCAAGCAGCCCGGGTATGTTTGTAGTACTTACCCGTAAGGCCATACTGCCGTTATTAGGCCGCAGGTATAAAGCCATAGGCGTAACTTCTTCTCTAAGCGTGCTGAAGTTGAAGTTTTTTATAACACCTATTATATTAAAGGATAGTACATTTTTGGTCTTAATGCCATCAATGCGATATAGTTTAGAAGTAAGCGGGTCTTTACCGGCCAGAAACTTTTCAGCAGCTTCGTTTATAATAACTGCACCTGAGTCTGACAGGTGGTCTTTTGAAAAGTTACGCCCTGTCTTCAGCTTCATTTGCAGGGTGGGCAGGTAATCTTCATCCACTTCCCATTGCTGTGCTGAAATAGCCTTTTTTATATCCATATCAGTAGATGTAAAAAGCGCATCATTATTGCGCCAGCCATTCACCGGTAAAAAGCCTGTCATGGTTGAACTTTTTACACCCGGCAATTTCATCATTTCTTTTTTAAAAGCCTGTGCATTATCGCCCAGAGCGCCTGTTTCCCTTATTACCAACACCTGGTCTTTTGTAAAGCCAACATCTTTATGGCGTATAAAATTCAACTGGTTATAAATAACTGTAGTACCTACAATTAATATGATGGATATCCAGAATTGAAAAACTACCAGCGCATTACGCAGGAACGAACCTTTGAAACCTTTTGACAGCTTACCTTTCAATACATCTATCGGCTGGAATGCTGAGAGGAAAAATGCAGGGTAACTACCGGCCAGCAAACCCACAATTATCATTAACAGAATAATAGATGCAAGCATAGCAGGGTTAAATAATGAAAACGCAGTAAGGCTTTTTTGTGCAAGCTGGTTAAAAGGGTGTATCATTAACATTGCAAGGCCTATTGCAAGGATGAATGATATAAAGCTGATAAGCATCGATTCTGTAAGAAACTGGCCTATCAAATTTTTTCTTAATGAACCTAATACTTTACGAACACCCACCTCTTTAGCACGGTTTGCTGAACGCGCTGTTGAAAGGTTCATAAAATTTACGCAGGCTATCAGCAAAATAAAAATAGCAATGGCTGAAAATATATATACATACTGTATGTTGCCGTTAACGCCCAATTCATCCTGCTTGTTTGAGTAAAGGTGTATTTTGGTAAGCGGCATAAGGCTAACCTTTAAATAACCGCCACCTTTTTTAAAATCGCTTATATCAAGGTTTATCACACTTTTTAAAATGGGGCCAACGTACGTTTCAAACTCTTTATTAAAAGCGTTGGTTAGTTCGTTTATATCAGTACCCGGCCTCAATACAATATAAGTTTGATAATTATTGCTAAGCCAGTTATCATCTTTACTTCCTTCATCTTCGGAAAGCGGTACAAAAAAATCAAAATTAAAATGCGACTGTTGCGGTATGTCTTTTATTACGCCGGTTATTTTATATGTATTATCGTTGCTCTCCAGCAGTTTACCTACAGCATGGTCTGTATTAAAATATTTTTTTGCGGTTGATGCAGTTATTACCAGCGAGTGCGGATTTTTTAAAGCTGTTTTAGGATTGCCATCAATAAAAGGTAAAGTGAACACGTCAAATAAACTTGAATCAGCATATATTACTTTTTCTTCTCTAAATTTTTCGCTTCCTCTTTTAATAGTAAGCCCCCCTCGGCCCCTAAACCTTGCGTAGTGCTCAATTTGTGCAAAGTCTTTGGCGAAGACCGGCCCCATTAAAGCAGGGGCATCCGTACCATTATAATGGTTATCGCCAAACCGTACTTCTTCATCAATACGGTATATCTGGCTTGCTTTTGCGTTGTATTTATCATAACTCAGCTCATCCATTACATACAATAAAATAACAAGACAGGTGGCAATGCCTGTTGCCAGGCCAACAATATTAATAGCAGAAAAGCCCTTGTTTTTCCAAAGGTTGCGCAGTGCAGTTTTAATATAATTCCTGAACATCTGGAGGTGATTTTAGGGTGTGTAACGGCGGAAGAAGAAAAATGTTACACCTCACCCTTTATTTCCCTCTCCACAGGTGGAGAGGGAGCCCGACGAGAGCAATAAGGAGATGAAGGTGAAGATTATGAAGAAATGAAAATAAATTTTGTAGTGATCTTCTCATAATAAAAAGGCTTCTTCACTCCTGCCTTCACAACACCCTTTTCCACTTGTGGAGAGGGAGCCCGACGAGAGCAATAAGGAGTTGAAGGTGAAGATTATGAAGAAATGAAAATAAATTTTGTAGTAATCTTCCCATAATAAAAAGGCTTCAATCCCGCCCTCACAACACCCCTCTCCACAGGTGGAGAGGGAGCCCGACGAGAGCAATAAGGAGATGAAGGTGAAGATTATGAAGAAATGAAAATAAATTTTGTAGTGATCTTCCCATAATAAAAAGGCTTCAATCCCGCCTTCACAACACCCTTTTCCACTTGTGGAGAGGGAGCCCGACGAGAGCAATAAGGAGATGAAGGTGAAGATTATGAAGAAATGAAAATAAATTTTGTAGTGATCTTCCCATAATAAAAAGGCTTCTTCGCTCCCACCCTCACAACACCCCTCTCCACAGGTGGAGAGGGAGCCCGACGAGAGCAACAAGGAGTTGAAGGTGACGATTATGAAGAAATGAAAATAAATTTTGTAGTGATCTTCCCATAATAAAAAGGCTTCTTCGCTCCCGCCTTCGTAACACCCCTCTCCACTTGTGGAGAGGGGAAGGGGGTGAGGGCTTACTCACTCTTCAACGCCTTTACCGGGTTGGCCGTAGCCGCTTTGTAAGTTCTTACTATCATCACCAAAAAAGCAATTAACAGCATGCCTGTGCCGCCCAGGCCAAATATCCACCAGCTTAAAGTTGTTTTGTAGGCAAAGTTTTGCAGCCATTTAACGGCGCCCCACCATGCAAGCGGTACTGTTATTATAAAGGCCAGTAAAATAAGCTGTACAAAATTTTTGGTAAGCAGTGCAATAAGTTGTGTTGCTGTTGCGCCTACTACCTTGCGTATACTAATTTCTTTTGTGCGCTGATTGGTAATAAATATAACCAGTGCCAAAAGGCCAAGGCTGCTTATTAAAACTGATATGCCGGTTGCCCACATTAAAAGGCGCGATATATTTTGTTCTGCAGTATAATATTTTGCCAGCGTATCATCTACAAAACTGTATTGAAAATCTTCTTCGCCGGGGTAAGCTTGTTTAAAGGCCTTTTTTATTTTAGCCAGCGCGGCGGGCCACACAGTACCTTCCGCATTTTGCGGTTGCAGGGCTATATTAAATGTGCCGGTGTTTTTTATGCCGTTGCCTATTAACAGTGGTTTTATAACATCGTGAAACGAAGCCTGGTGAAAGTCGGCCACTACGCCAACTACCGGGGTTGTTGCCCTGCTGTTAAACCTTAAAAATTTGCCAATGGCCTGTTGCGGCTGCGTAAAGCCAAGTGCACGTGCGTAGGTTTCATTTATAATAATGCTGTTGGTGGTATCGCTCTGCGGTAAATTACTGCCTGCCAGTAACTGCATTTGATATAACTTAATATAATTGGTGTCGGCAAGTTTAATGTCTACTTCGGTTTCAATATCTATCTTGCCATTATTGTATTTAAGCACACCCGCCCAGCCGCTGTTGGTTGACGGCGGGTTGGTAGATATACTTACCATAGCAATTCCCGGTATGGCCTTTAGCTTTTGCAAAAGTACGTCCTGCCGCTGCGTATTGTTGTGCGGGTTGTTGGTTCTAAAATAAAGAATTGCATCTTTTTTAAAACCAAGGCCCTGGTTAACAGAATAGCTTATTTGCTTACTTACTAAAATAGTGGCAATAATAAATACCTGTGCTATTACAAATTGTGTAACAGTTAAACTTTTTCGTAACCAGGCTGAGCGTGTTTTGCCCATGGAAGTACTGGTGTTTTTAAGTGCTAATACAGGTTTGTACGATGAAAGAACAAGGGCGGGATAAAACCCTGATAAAATGCTTACAGCAGTAACCAGCAAAGCAAGAAACAGGATGATGCCCGGTTGTTTAATTATATTAAAGTGTACACCCGGCGGAATAAAGCCGGCAAAGAATGTTAACAGCAACGGAGTTGTTATAACTGAAAGCAGTGTAGCTATAAGCGTAAGCAAAAAAGTTTCGCCTAAAAACTGGAATATTAATTGTTTTTTACTACTGCCCATTGTTTTGCGAATGCCAATTTCTTTAATGCGTTGTGAGGCTTGCGCAGTGGTTAGGTTTATAAAGTTGATGCAGGCAAGAAGCAATAAAAAAGCTGCTGCTGCAAATAAGCCGGTTAGTGAGGGTTTGTGTGCAAGATGATTATCAAAATAATTGCCGTAATCTTCATTAAAATGAAGGTCGCTTAGTGGCTGCAGGCCAAAGCTTATAGAAATATTGTCTTCACCTGCCGGTTTATAATGCGCATTGTAAAGCTTATTTAATTTGGCTGTAAACGCTGCTGCAGTTTCATCTTTTGACAGCTTAACATACACCTGGCTTGAGGGTTGGGTATTGTTCCACAGGTCATTGCCTTTAAATATAGTTTTACCAAGCGTTGGGCTTGACAGAAACACGGTAAATGTAAAGTCAGTATTCTGTTCAATGTCTTTTACAATGCCTGTTATTGTGGTATGTATGGTATCGTTAAGTGTAAGCACCTTGCCTTGTAACTGATCAATGGCCGTGCCTGGAAAATATAGCCTGGCTGCCGCCTCTGTAATTACAGCCTGGTAAGGCTTATTTAATGCGGTAGCAGGTTGGCCGGCCAGCCATGTATAGTTAAACAGTTTGAAATAGCTTTCATCAGTAAATACAATATTCTTTTGCTTTTTTAAAACTGCCTGTTCAGTTGCATTGGGATTAACAACATTCACATCGGGATATTTGTTCCACCGGTTGTCCCATACAAACAGGGGCGCCACAACATCAGTTCCTGTTAACTCACTTTTTACCGCGCCCGCAAGGTTTGTAGTAACACCCGGGCCGCGGTTGTCTTCACCCATTACTCTAAGGTTAGATACCACGCGGTAAATACGGTTACCGTCTTTATGAAAATGGTCAAAACCAAGGTCGTAAGAAACGATAAGAAAAATTACCAGCGCGGCACTGATGCCTATGCAAAGCCCGAGAATATTAATGAACGAAAAAGTTTTATTACGCCAAAAATTTCTGAGCGCTACAATAAAGTAATTTTTAAGCATGGCTGCAGGTATTGGTTTACACTGCAATATAAGCTATAAACCCGGGCTCATATCCCCCTCTTTTGAAGGAATAAAGCGACAAAGGGTGATGGTACAGATAATCAGAAAAAATATAACAGAAAAGGGAGAGAATATTCACTCCCTCCCCTCTTCTCTGCTATAATAAAAAGGCTTCTTCGCTATTCCTTCCCCCTTTAGGGAGAAGGGTAGGGATGAGGGTTTTTACTCGGCCCTTAAACTTTTTATCGGGTTTGCCAACGCAGCTTTTATCGCCTGGAAGCTAACTGTTAGTAAGGCAATAAGTATAGCTAATCCCCCCGCCATAACAAATATCCAAAAGCTAATGGTAATACGGTAGGCGTAATCCTCCAGCCAATTGTGCATTATAAACCACGAGACAGGGAAAGCAATTATGCATGACAGCCCAACCAGTATTAAAAACTCTTTTGATAACAATGCGGCCAGCCCTTTTTCTGTAGCGCCTAGAACTTTGCGTATGCCTATTTCCCTTGTTCTTCTTTCGGCAGTATAAGCAGAAAGCCCAAAAAGCCCCAGGCACGAAATTAAAATAGCCAGTACAGCAAATACACTTGCCAGCTTGCCTATTAAGGTTTCTGTTTTAAAAAGCTTTCCATATTCAGTATCTACAAACTTGTATTCAAATGGGTAACCCGGGTTGGCTTTTTTTACAATGGCTTCTGTTTTGTCAAGCGCCCCGGTTATATCTCTGCCGGCTTTAAAATGTATGGTGCAGGTATAAGTGTTTGATGTATCTGAAAACAATAATAACGGGGCGCTGGTACCATACATGTCGTTGTACACAAAATCTTTTACAACACCTTTCACCGTTACCTTGTCATTACCGTTGGTTAATACAGTGCCAACAGTCGTTTTCTGGTTCATCAGTTTAGCCAACGCCTCATTTATAATTACCTGGTCGCTGTCTGCCTTCATGTTGGTTGAAAAATTGCGGCCTTCTTTTAACTGCATGCCCATCGTGCTGATATATTCGGGGCTTACTGCTTCATTGGTTATCAATATATCTTTACTGGCTGCTTTACCGGGCCAGCTCCAGCCGCCACCATTGCTGTATAACTGTAATACCGGGCTGCGGCTTAGCGCTACATTTTCAATATCGCCGGTTGCCAGCAAATCGTTTTTAACAGCTTCAAAATGCTGCTTCAAGTTCCCCTGTAAATAAAAATACACCAGGCCGTTTTTGTTGTAACCCAGGTTTCTGTCTTTAACGTGGTTTATTTGCTGGTAAATAATAATGGTGCTGATAATCAATATTACTGATATGGTAAACTGCAGTACCACCAGCCCTTTGCGTATAAACCCTGCACCGCCTGATGCTTTTACTTTTAACCCCTTAAGTACCATAATGGGGTTGAACGATGAAAGATAAAACGCAGGGTAGCTGCCTGCTATTAAACCCGCCAGCAACGTTATGGCCAGTAAACCACCAATATGTGTTGGCTTCAATATGTCAATAGCCATGGTTTTATCAACAAGGCTGTTAAAAGGCTGTATAAAAATGTAAATAAGTGCAACGGCTAACAATGCAGCAACAAGCGACATAAATATTGATTCGCCTATAAACTGCCCTATAAGTTTTAGCTTACCTGCGCCCATTACCTTTCTAACACCTACCTCGCGCGCCCGCTGCTCAGACCGTGCAGTTGACAGGTTCATAAAGTTTATACATGCTATTACCAATATTATCCATGCAATAGCGCTAAACAGGTTTATATATTTAATGCGGCCTGCAACCTCATTACCATTTTCAAAGCTGTCGTACAGGCGCCAGCGGCTCATTGGGTACACCATCATTTTTGCAACAGTGCCTTCCTGTTTGGTTTGCACATAGCCATACAGTTTTTTGTTAATGGCGTCAACATTGGCGTTAGGCTCCAATTCCGCGTAAGTAATAATGCCATTGCTGCCCCAGACCTTAAGCCATTGGTTATTGTTTTCATTTATGGTAAAAGGCGCCAGCCAGTCAAATTTAAACGACACATTTTCGGGCAGGTCTTTTATTACACCGGTTATAGTAAAATTGTCTTTATTATTTGCCTTTATTGTTTTGCCAATTACATCAGTTGTATTAAAAAAACTATTGGCCATTTTTTCAGAGATAACTAAAGAGTACAATTGTGTAAACGCGCTTTTAGCATTGCCTTTTACAAACTGCAACTGAAACATGCTAAGAAAACCAGAGTCAACATAGCTACCCGGTTGATAAATGTTCTTATCGCCCAATGAGAAAAGCATGCGGTCGCTCCAGGTGCTGCGGGCCGTTTGTTTTATGCCCGGTATTTCGGCTTTCATGCCCTGTGCCAAAGGGCCGGGTGTAGCATCAAACGTAAAAGTTGTACCGTCGTAGGTTTGTTTATCTTTTACCTTATACAGGTTATTTATATTACTAAAGTAATGGTTATAGGTAACCTCATCTTCAACCCACAAAAAAATAAAGGCAGCGCAGGCAATGCCTACGCCAAGCCCAAATATGTTTAAAAAGCTATACCCTTTATTTTTCCAAAGGCTTCTGAACGTGGTTTTTAAGTAGTTGGTAAGCATGTCCGGCGTTTTATGTTTTTAGTTTTGTGTTCTGCATTTTGTGTTTCGCTATCGCATACTGCTTAATCACGACACATTTTGTATATACTTATTAATGCCCTTTTAGTTACATAAGTTTAAAAATATTTTCCCTCACCCTCTTACTCCTCTCCACGGGTGGAGAGGAGACACACGAGATTATGGAGGAAGCTTGAATATTTATAACTCCAATTGACATTATTATAGACAATATTAACTGGTTAGCTAAAAGTTTGCAACTAAAATCAGTAAATTGGTTAAACCGTTTTATAAATGGTATGAGCGGGTGTGAAAACTGTATGCCGGCAAGCCCCATCCCGGCCTTCCCCCAAAGGGGAATGTGTTGCGAAGAACCCCCGTTACTATGCGAAGATTATAATAGAATGTCTCAACCTATTCTTCTTAATCTTCGCATAGTAACGGGGGTTCAAAGTCCCTCCCTATGGGGTAGGGATTTAGGGTGGGGCCGGGCTTACTCACTCCTCAAACTTTTCGTCGGGTTTGCCAGTGCTGCTTTAATAGCCTGGTAACTTATAGTTGCCAGTGCAATAAAAGCAGCCAATATGCCCGCCAATAAAAATACCCACCATTGCATGGCGATGTGGTAAGCAAAACCATCCAGCCATTGGTACATGCTGTATGCCGCCACCGGAAATGCCAGTATTGCAGCAATGATCACCAGCTTTAAAAAATCTTTCGACAGTACTTTTACAATGCTTGGTACACTAGCGCCCAATACTTTTCGTATGCCAATTTCTTTTACACGCTGTGTAATAATAAAGGCTGATAAGGCAAACAGCCCAAGGCATGCAATAAAAATGGCTATGCACGAAAAAATGGTAAACAGGCTGCCCTGCTGTGTTTCGCTGGCATACATTTTTTCAAAACGGTCATCTAAAAACGTGTATTGAAAAGGAACATCAGGTAAAAACCGGTGCCATGTTTTTTCAATGCCGGCAATGGTGGCATTCATGTCATTGCCGCTAAGCTTTACTGATATATTACCGAAACCTCCGCCATTGTTCGTATTCGGCATAAACAATACCAGCGGTATTATTTGCTGGTGCATAGATTCAAAATGAAAATCTTTCATCACGCCAATTATCCTGCCTTTAACGCCGCCATATTGTAATATTTGGCCAACGGCTTTGTCCGCACCCTTCCAGCCAAGCATTTGCACAGCGGCTTCGTTTATAATATAGCCTGTGCTGTCTGTAGCGTAATTACGGGAGAAATTTCTGCCTGAGGCCATTTCAATGCCATAGGTTGGTATAAAATCATAATCAGCAGTAACCATTTTAATAACGGCGGTGGTTGGTTTTAAGGAGTCGCCCGACATTACCGATGAGCCCTGGCTGTCAAGCAGCCTGCCTGTTGGCACACGCGACGAACGCCCCATATTTTTTACCTGCGAGTTGCCTAATATAGTTGTGCGAAATGCGGTAAACTGGTTGTTTAACTGGTATGAGTAAGGTATGGTTATAACATGGTCTTTATTATAGCCCAGCGATGCTTTTTGCATAAAGGTTAACTGCTGGTATACAATAGTGGTGGCAATAATAAGTACAATAGAAACGCCGAACTGTAGTACCACAAGTACCTGCCTGAAAGACACACTTCCACCGCCCGTTTTAATCAACCCCTTTAGCACCTTAATAGGCTTAAACGACGACATGAACAATGCAGGGTAAATACCGCTTATAATACCCACCACAAAAGGCAGCAGCAGCAGCGGTATTAAAACCTTTGTTGTAATAAGGCTGTTTACGCTTAAGTGCTGGCCTGATAAGCTATTTACATAAGGCAGCAACAGCCAGGTAAGTATAAATGCAAGTATTAAAGCGCACCAGGTAATTAAAACGCTTTCTGTTAAAAACTGCAGAATAATTTCTTTACGCTGTGCGCCCACCACCTTGCGCACGCCAATTTCCCTTGCACGCAATATGCTGCGGGCCGTACTAAGATTCATATAATTTATACAGGCAATAAGCAAAATGAATAAAGCTATAGCGCTAAAAATATACACACGCTTAATATCGCCCGGTGGTTCTATTTCATCATCAAGGTGCGAGCGTAAGTGTATATCAGCAAGCTTCTGCAGGTAAAGCTCAGTAAATTTTGATTGCTTAAAACCCGGTGGCAGCACTACGTTAGGCCCTGTAGGTATGGGCATTACCTTATCAATAAAAAAAGGAAACCTTTTTTCAACTGATGCAACCGGGTAGTTGGCAGGAAACATTAAGTAGGTGTAAAATGCATTGTTGCCAAAGTTGGTTTGCAGTTGTTTTTCACCATATACCGTAGTGTCATTTAAAGTGCTGAACGAAACCAGGATATCCGGGTGAAAGTGTGCATTAACGGGGAATGGTTTAAATATGCCCGTTACTTTGCATGGCGGCTGGTTATCAACCCTTACCATTTTATCCATTGGGTCTTCATCGCCAAAATACTTTGCAGCCATTTCAGGCGTAAGCATTATACTGTTGGGTGAGGTGAGCGCTGATTTTTGTGAACCCTTTATAACAGGTGTTGGAAAAAAGTCGAACATTTTATCATCGGCAAAAAACACGTTTGGCTCGTTAAACAGCTTGTCTTTATAATGTATGGCTGTGTTGCCGTTTGGCAGTACACGCGTTACTTCCTGTATATCAGGAAACTCGTGTTGCAGCAACGGTGCAAACGGCGGCGCTATTGAACTAAGGTGCAGGTTTATTTCGCCGTTAGCATTTTTAAAGCTGCGGGTAACGCGGTACACCTGGCTGTGTTTTGGGTTGTAGTTATCATAATTAACCTCGTTAATAACATAGGCTGTTATTAACAGGCAGCATGTTAACCCCACTGTTAAGCCAAAAATATTTATGAAAGAGGTAAACCTGTATTTGCGCAGGTTACGCAGCGCGATCTTAAAATAGTTTTTTAGCATAAATAAGAAAGTTTTTTGTTTTGTGTTCTATGTTTTGGGTTACCAGCAGTTGAATATCGTTCCTCGTTCCTTGCGTCGCACACTTGTGCAGTATAACAGTAATCATCAGCAAAAAAATATTTTGCTCTTATATCAAACTTGCTTTAGCGCAAAAAGGCTTCTCCGCTTCTGTCTTCGCAACACCCCTCTACACCCCGTGGAGAGGAGCCGGGGGGTGAGGTTACTCACTCCTCAAACTCTTAACCGGGTTTGCCAAGGCTGCTTTTATTGCCCTGTAACCAACCGTGCCCCATGCTATAATTACCGATGCTGCAATGGTTAACACAAATATGCCCGCACCTATGTTTACCCTGAAGGTAAAATTGGTTAACCAATCGTGCATAAAGTAATACGCAAGCGGCGCTGCAATTAAAAACGCTATGGTTATTAATATGGTAAACTCCTTGCTAAACATGTAAACAATATTACCAACGGTTGCACCCAACACCTTGCGTATACCAACTTCTTTAGTGCGCTGCACCGCCATGAAGGAAATAAGCCCATATAGCCCTAAACATGAGATGAAAATGGCAATGCCTGCAAATATTTTGTATAGCTGCGATAGCTGGTCTTCCTGCTTGTAAAAGCCTGCAATTTTATCGTCTAAAAACTGGTATTCATAAACGTAATCAGGGTATAGGGCGGTCCATGTTTTTTCGATGGCGGACAGTGTTTGCCTTGCCTGTTGAGGCTGTATTTTAACGGCCATATTGCTGTATACAGCATTCCACGAGCCCATTACTACAGGTTTTATAGCACCGGCCAGCGATCCGCCGTTAAAATCTTTCACCACGCCAACAACCGGTGCAACAATGCTGCCACTCCAAAAATTTATTTTTTTATTGATGATGTCCTGCGGGTTTTTAATGCCAAGCCTTTTAACCAGGGTTTCGTTTACCACAAACTCTCTTACCGTATCAGTTTGGCGGTACTGCCTGCCGGCAACCAACTGAAGGTTAAATGTTTTAAATACATCTGCGTCCGCCCATTTAAACTCGGCAGAAAAGTCGGTTTGTTTTGGCCTGTTGTCGTAAACAAAATCGCTGTTCCAGTGTCCGTTGTCGCTTATGGTAAATGTGCTAAAGCTAACATTTTGCACGCCCGGGTTTTGCAGCAGTTGCGTTTTAAGCGTTTGCTGTTTGGTAATGCTTATGCTATCGTTGGGCATGTTAACATTAATAACGGCATCCTTATTAAAGCCCATGGGGGCATTTTTAAAATAATTCATTTGGCTAACAATTACAAGTGTGCCCATTATTAAAGCCTGTGCTATAACAAACTGCAGCACAACAAGCCCGCGGCGTAAAGAAATACCACCAACAGACTTACTGGTTAATTTACTTTTTAACGCGGTGATAGGATTGAAGCCTGATAGCACTATAGCAGGATAAAACCCCGACAGCATTGTAACCGATACCAGTACCGCAACAATAAAGAGAATTATTTGCGGGGTTGCCTGCAGTGTAATGCTTGTTTCAAGCAGCTTGTTTAGCAACGGTAACACCGCTGCAGATATTAGTATTGCCAGTAAAACAGATGCTGATGTTATAATAAATGTTTCGCTTAAAAACTGAAATATTAAATCCTTTTTCCTGCTGCCTAGTACTTTACGCACGCCAACCTCCTTAGCGCGGTTAACGGCCTGAGCTGTAGCAAGGTTAATAAAGTTTATGCAGGCTATTATCAGCAAAAAAACACTAATAAGGCTTAACGCTGTAATTAGTTGCCTGCTAAAAATATGGCCTGTGTAAGTTCCAACTTCTTTATTAAAATGCATGTCGGTTAAGGGCTGCGCAAACAGCACGTTTTGTGCGTAGTCAGCAGGTTTATGCTTATGTGTAAATGCTGCCAGGTTATTGTTAAACTGTGCCAGCGTAATGCCAGGTGGCAGTACTACAAAAGTATTAAGATCGCTGCGTGTGCTAACCCAGTCGTTAGACGAATCGTTCTCATTTGTTTTATAAGATATAGCCACTTGTATTGGAAAGTCGGTGTTAACAGGTATGTTTTTAAGTATCCCAGTTACTTTGCAAATAGTATGGTCAGTATACTTTATTGTTCTGCCTATAGCTTTGTGCCAGTCGCCAAAATATTTTTCAGCGGTTGCCTGTGTTAACACTGTAGTATTGGGTTCAGATAACGCCGTTTGAGGATTACCGGCAATAAAAGGAAAGTTGAATATCTCAAAAAAGGCTGGCTGAATAAAAAACAACCCCTTCTCATTAAACTTCTTTTTTGTTGGGTTATTGGCTTCATCCATCACCGTAATTTGGTTGCCACCCTGCATAAAAATATTAGCTATCTTTTCAATTTGCGGGTAATCGAGCGGTAACTGTTTGGCTGCCGGGAAGCAGGCGCCTCCCGAATACCTTACACCATCAGGCCCGTGAAAAGCTGTTCCTACGCGGCAAATACGCTGCGCGTTGTTATGAAAGGTATCGAAGCTTGTTTCGTATTGCACCACCAAAAAAATAAGCAGGCAGGCCGCAAGGCCCACTGTAAGGCCTGCAATATTTATAAACGCATAGCTTTTGTTGCGGCGCAGGTTTCTGAAAGCTGTTTTAAAATAGTTTTTTAGCATATAGCCCCCTAAACACCCCCTAAATCCTCCGCCGCGGCGGAGGATTTAGGGGGTGTTTAGTTTTTAATATTTGATTAGATATTCATACATCACATTCAATCTTGCCCTTTATTAATCTCCACATAGTATAAGTTCTTCACTCGACACCTCTCCACCTTTAGCGGGGAGAGAATAAGAGAGGGGGGTCGGGGTTTATTTACTCACTCCTCAAACTTTTCGTCGGGTTCATCAGCGCCGCCCTTATTGACTGAAAGCTCATGGTGGCCAATGCTATACCTAAGGCAATACCTGCGGCAAGTATAAATATCCACCAGTCTATGCCTACGCGGTATGCAAAATCAGCAAGCCATTTGGTCATGCCCCACCATGCAACGGGTGCAGCAATAATAAAAGCAATGGCAACAAGTATCATAAAGTCTTTTGAGAGTAATTGCACTATGCCGCTAACGCTTGCACCTAATACTTTGCGTATGCCAATTTCTTTTGTGCGCTGTTCGGCAATAAATGTTGAAAGGCCAAACAGGCCGAGGCATGCGATAAGAATAGCCAGTATGGAAAATATAAGCACAATTTTACCTATACGCTGTTCTGCGTTATACATCTGGCTGAATGATGCATCTAAAAAGCGGTAGCTGAACGGCCTGCCCGGCGCCATGGTTTTCCATAAACGCGTAACTTCCTGTATAATGTTGGGCGTATTGCCTGCTGTAATTTTAAATGATGCCAAACCTGTGCTGCGGTCAAGAAAAAGCCCCAGGGGGCCTACGTTTTGCTTAAGCGATTCGTAGTTGAAATTTTTAACCACACCAATTATGTTGTAAGTAATAATCGATCCCGGTGTTTCGCCGGTTCTAAATAACTGGTGGCCAACAGGGTTGGGGTATCCTAATATTTTGGCAGTTGTTTCGTTAATAATAACGGCAGTTGAATCGCTGCCATAGGCTTTTGAAAAATTTCTGCCTTGCACCATCTGCATGCCCAGGGTTGGCAAATAATCATGGTCAATGCGCCAGTTCTGCATGTCAAAGCCGTTCTTTGAATCCATTACCGCCGATTTCGAAAACATATTATCACTTCTTGAGGATGATGAAACAGGTAAATAACTGCTTAACGTACCGCTTTTTACCCCGCCTATTTTAAGTACGCCATCTTTAAATGCATCAATGTTTTTATCAAGCGTATAAGCATTGTCAATAATAAGCACCTGGTCTTTATTAAAGCCAATATCCCTTGTTTGTATATAGTTCAACTGGCGGTAAATTACTATTGTACCTATAATAAGCATAATTGATGCAGCAAATTGAAAAACCACCAACACACTGCGCAGCCCGCCGCTGCTGCTGCCTAATTTTAGTTTGCCTTTTAATACTTCAATGGGCCTGAATGCTGAAAGAAAAAATGCCGGGTAACTGCCCGCCAATAAGCCTACAATAAAAGGCAATGCAATAAGCAGCGGTAATATAACCGGTGAAAAAAGGCTTTGTATCGTCATTGTTTTGCCGGCAAGTGTATTAAACAACGGCAATACTAAAAACGCAATGGCAACAGCAATTACAGCGGCTATTAAAGACATGAGTGTTGACTCCGCAAGAAACTGTATGATGAGCTGTTTGCGCCCGGTACCCAATACTTTTCTTATGCCTACTTCTTTAGCGCGGTTGGCAGACCGCGCAGTTGTAAGGTTCATAAAATTGATGCATGCAATAAGCAGGATGAACAGCGCAACTGCTGAAAAAATGTATACATATTGTATGCTGCCGGGTGGTAAAAACTCAAACTGGCGGCTTGAATACAGGTGAATTTGTTTTAGCGGCGTTAATGAGTATTCTATCATGTTGCCGGCCTTCTTAAATTCCTCCATACTTTTTATCTGTGTAAACTGTTTTATTTCCGGCAGTACATATTTATCAATATACTGGTCAAAATTCTTTTCAAAAGCTTTGTAGTCGGTCCCCGGTTTAAACAACAGGTATGTATGAAAATTGTGGCTGGTAAACTGGCCCCAGTGGTAATCAACATTCTTCATACTGAAGAAGCAGTCAAAATTGAAATGCGAGTTTTGGGGTATGTTTTTTATAACAGCGGTAACTTTATAAAGGGTTTTGCCATTATCGTTTGTTTCAAGTGTTTGGCCAACGGCGTGGGTTGTTCCAAAATACTTCTGTGCTATTTTTTCTGTAATTACAACAGTGTTAGGTTCATTTAAAGCCGTGCGTGTATCACCCTCAACAGCAGGCAATGTAAATATGTTAAACAGGGTTGAGTCAGCATGCGCTATATTGTCTTCAGCAACATAATCACTTCCTTTTTTAATAAGCTTACCACCGCTTGAGTTGTATATGCGTACATAATTTTCAACCTGCGGGTAATCTTTTTTAAGTACCTGCCCCATCATGTCTGACGACAGCGGGAAATTAAGATTGGCCCCGCCAAAATTAATTTCTGCATTAATACGGTAAATGCGGTCTGCCTTTTCGTTGTAGGCATCGTAACTAAGCTCGTCCAGCACAAAAAGGGCAATGAGTAAAAAGCATGCAAGGCCAATGCCCAGGCCTGTAATATTGATGATTGAGAACACTTTGCTCTTGCGCAAATTCCTCCATGCGGTAAGAAGATAGTTTTTTAACATATACCCCCCTGAACCAAAACTCCCTAAATCGTCCGCCGCGGTGGAGAATTTGGAATCTGGCTACTTTTTTATAATTTGATTTAATATTCATTCATAATAGTCCAATTGCATTCTACTATTCGTTCTTCACAAGATTAATGGCCTTCAATCTACACCTCTCCGCCTTTAGGAGAGAGAGTAGAGAAGGGGTTTTTGGATTTCTACTCAGTCCTTAAACTTTTTACCGGGTTTGCCAAAGCTGCCTTTATGGCCTGGAAGCTAATGGTGACTATGGCTATAACAAAAGTTATAATGCCTGCCAACGCAAATGCCCACCAGCTTAAATCTGTTTGGTAAGCATAGCCCTGTAAAAACCGGGTAAGGCCAAGCCATGCCGCGGGAAAAGCAATTACGGCAGAAATAATAATAAGCTGCAAAAACTCCTTACTAAGCATATTTACAATTTGGCCAACATTTGCGCCAAGCACTTTACGCACACCAATTTCTTTAACCTTGCTTTCAGCAGTATAGGTTACCAGGCCAAAAAGGCCAAGGCATGAAATAAGTATTGTTATAACGGCAAAGCAATTAAACAGCTTGCCGATGCGCGTATCGCTTTTATACAGGTTGTTGAACGAGTCGTCAAGAAACGTATATTCAAATGGGTAGTTGGGGTTATACTGCCGCCATAATTTTTCAGCCGCCGCAATAGCTTTTGGTGCATCCCTGCCGTTGGTTTTTATATACATCTTCCAGCGCCACCCCGGGTTGTAAAACAAAATAGCCGGTTCAATTTTGTTGTGCATGTCTTTAAAGTGAAAATCTTTAACTACACCCACAATGGTGCCCCTGGTATCGTGAAATGTAAAGCGTTTGCCAACAGGGTCTTTAATGCCCATTGCAGCAACAGCAGTTTCATTTAAAATATAATTGGTACTGTCTGCTTTTGTGCCTGAAAAACCTTTGCCTTGTGCAAGCTTAAGATTAAGCACACTAAGAAAATTTTGTTCAACAGACATTTGGTTTATAATAAATGTTTCCCCAGGCTTTTTGCCATCCCAATCCGCATCACCGGTTGATGAGCCAGTGTTAAGTATATCAGCCCCGGCGGCGGTAACAGCCAATATGCCCGGTTGTTTTAGCAGGTCGGCCTTTGCAGCATCATAGTGGCTGTTTATTTCGCCCATGTTAATGGTTAAAATATTTTCTTTGTCATAGCCCAGGTTTTTCTGGCGTATGTAGTGCAATTGCTTGCCAATTATAATAGTGCTTACAATTAGTATAATGCTAAAAGTAAACTGTACAGTTACCAATACTTTTCTAAACCCGCCTTTACTGCCCACACCAGATATTTTGCCTTTTATAGCCTCAAGCGGCTTAAACGACGATAGCGTTATTGCAGGGTAAATACCTGCTAAAACAAAAGTGGCTAACAGCGTTATGCCATATACCATTAGTACCTCGGTACTAAAAACGTGAAATACAATTTGCTTGCCTGCAATATCATTATACAAAGGCATAACAATGTATATTAAGCCTGTTGCTACTAAAAGAGATATAATGAACAATACCAGCGACTCGCCCAAAAACTGCCTGAAAAGATTGCTTTTGCTGGCGCCTATAATTTTGCGCATGCTTATTTCTTTAGCGCGCTTGGTAGCCCTTGCTGTTACAAGGTTTACATAGTTAATGCAGGCAATAAGCAATATAATAATGGCTACAATAAAAAACACACGCACTATGGTCATGCCATTATTTTTACCGTCGTTGCCATACAGGTGCAGGTTGCTTAAAGGGTTTACCAGGTACACCAGCGATTTGGTAAATTCAACATCCTGGTTTTTGCGGTGTATAGCAGCCATTTTTTTGCCAACTGCGGTAGCATTTACCCCCGGTTTAAGCAACAGGTAAGTGCTGTAATTGTAATTGCCCCAGTCTTCATTAAGGCTTTTCCAGTAGCCTTTGCCATCGTAGTTGCGCTTTAGCAGGTCGAAATTAAAAAGTATGTTGTATTTTATATTTGAGTTTGCGGGCATATCCTGCATTACACCTGTAACATGATATATTTTTTTGTCGTCGGCCGTAAGGCTTTTGCCAATGGGGTCGGCATCACCAAATATTTTTTTAGCGGTTGTTTGCGATACTATTATTGACAGGTCATCAGTAAAAGGGTGATTGGGATCGCCTTTAATTAAAGGAAAGCTAAACATGGTAAAGAAAGAAGCATCAACAAGGCCGCCGCCTGATTCAAGAAATTTTTTGTTATTGTATTCGTACAGCGATACATCGCCATTATCAGTTATACGACAAACATCCTGCACTTCAGGTAGCTCTTTTTTGGCGAAAATAGCCAGCGGTGCAGAAGTGGTGCCCCAAATAATCTCCTTGCCGTCAGGCGCAAACCTGGATGCTACCGTGTACAGGTTATCTATATTTTTATGAAAGCCGTTAAAGCTAATTTCATCTTTAGCCCACAACAACAGTAAAATACTTGCGGCAAGGCTTACCGCTAAACCGGTAATGTTTATAATAGAGTAAGTTTTACTCTTGCGCAAATTGCGAAATGTTAGTTTAAAAAAATTTGTAAGCATAGTACTGTTGTTATAGGTTTTGTGTTTTAAGCGTTTCGTTTTTGGTGTGTGTAGCTGCTATAACGCACAACAGGCATAGCTTTAGCCGTGCCTGTTGGAAAAAAAGGTATTAAGAAAAGCTAAAGTAGCTGCTGCAATGCTGCCTGCCAAAAGCTATTATAAAATAATTTTTAAGCATAGCCAGAACTTTTAAATTCTACATAAACGGTTAACTACTGGCAGTAAGCAAGCCCCATGTATTTGGTACAAATTTTTGCTTACCTGCACAATGTAACGGGCCTCTTAAATTTATTCTCCCTTCCACACCCATGGGGAAGGGCAAGGATGTTGCTTATTGCAAAAACCGGTTAAGCCTGCCCGGCATAAGGGTAAAGGTAGAAGCGCCTATTGACTGCTTTTTCTGCTCTGTGCAGCTTGCGCCGCCCTGGCCGCAGGACTTTTTAGTTAATGAAAAGCCTGTGCGGGAATCAGAGTTTTTGCTGTTTATGAAGGAGGTAAACAGAAGAGTGGCAACAGCAATAAGGCCTGCAACGCACATGCCCATTGCTTTAACCGGCAGCTTTTGCAGCCAGGTTTTAGTTGGTATAGCGGTAGTTGATTGTTGCGTGGCCATAGTATTGTGTTTTATAAGTTTTACTATTTAAAGGCTGCATAACCGGTATGGCGCGCAGCCTTTAAACAGCTTAATGTAATTATATAAGTATGTTTTCGGTAACAGTTTGCCCGTCAAGCATGCGTATAATGCGGTGGCTGTAACGTGCATCGTGCTCACTGTGGGTAACCATTATAATGGTAGTGCCCTGTTCGTTAAGCTCTGTAAGCAGTTGCATAACTTCATTACCGTTTGATGAGTCAAGGTTACCAGTGGGCTCATCCGCAAGAATAAGTTTGGGGTTATTTACAACGGCCCGGGCTACTGCCACACGCTGTTGCTGACCACCAGACAGCTGCTGAGGGTAGTGGTTGCGCCTGTGCATTATCTGCACTTTATCCAGCACTGCTTCAACCCTTTGTTTGCGCTCGGGGCCTTTAACGCCTGTATAAATTAACGGCAACTCAACATTTTCAAACACTGTTAATTCATCAATAAGGTTAAAGCTCTGGAAAACGAAACCAATGTTGTGCTTGCGCAGGTCGGCACGTTTACGTTCGTTAAAATGCGCAACTTCAATCTGGTTAAATAAAAAGCTTCCGTTATCGGGATCATCCAAAAGACCAAGAATATTAAGCAGTGTAGATTTGCCGCAGCCTGAAGGGCCCATTACGGCAACAAATTCGCCTTCTTTAACTTCAAAGCTAAGTTTGTTAAGTGCAACAGTTTCTACTTCCTCAGTACGGTATATTTTTTCCATATCTGAGATTTTTATCATGTTGTTGGTTGCCATCTTTTGTTTTTTTATTGAGTTGATTAAAATTGTTATTAAACGTTGTGTTTTATTTATAGTTACAGTTTAGCTGAATTAAATTTTTATTTACTTAATATAAGCTCCTGTATGTTACCATATGTTTCGTAGCTGCTGGTAATAACCTTATCACCCGGTTTTAAGCCGCTAAGTACTTCAAAATAATCCTGGTTTTGGTTGCCTATCTGTATATCTACCCTTGTAGCTTTTTTACCATCAGGCGATACTTTAAATATCCAGTTGCCGCCTGTTTGCTGAAAAAAGCCGCCTTTAGGTATCATGATGGCTTTTCTTTCGTCGCTTAAAGCCAGTAATATTTGCAACGTTTGGCCGCGGCGCAGGTCGTGAGGAATCTTGCCAACAAACTCCATATCTATTTTAAAGCGTGCATTTACAACCTGTGTGTATACTTTTTTAACTACTAATTGAAAAGTGCTGTCGCCTATGGTAAAGCGCCCTTTAAGGCCGGGGAATATACGGTTAAGGTGAAACTCATCAGGCTCAACCTGTACTTTATAAGCGCCCATTACATCAAGCTGGCCAATTCGTGTACCGGCAGGTACATTCTCGCCAATTTCCGCGTTTAATGATGTTAGCTGGCCATCAACGGGGGAGCGAACAATAAGGTCGCCTACTTTTTTCTGCATAATGTTTAATGCATTTTGATTACCAACCGCGCTTTGGTCATCACTCTTTGTTTTAGCTACATTTGAAAGAGAATCCTGCTCCATTATTTTTTTCTGCAGTTCTTCTTTGTTTTTGTAATAATTATAGTTGTTTTCATCCTTTTTAAAATCCTGCAGGCCAATAGCTTTTTGTGCGTATAGCTTTTTGTCAAGCTCGTATATACGCTGGGCTTCCTTAAGGCTGCTTTGTATGTCAGCCATTTGGGTAAGTATATTAATTGTCTGTTGACGTGCGTTTGTTTTTGATATCTGCATCTGCGTCATCAGGCCATACACGTTGGTTTGTTGTGTTACAAGCTGCAACTCAAGGTTGGTGTTGCTAAGGCGTAAAATCGGGTCGCCTTTTTTCATTATCGTACCGTCTTCCACATATTTTTCTTCAACACGGCCACCCTCAAGCACATCAAGAAAGTAGGAAAGCTTTGGTAACACAGTGCCGTTTTCAGGTATTGTTTCCTGGAAGGGACCTTCTATAACATCTTTTATTTCAATTCTGTCTGTTTGTGTTTTAAGCGCTTGCGGGCCAGATGTAAACCATATGCTACCGGCAATTAATGCAACCAGCGCCACGATACCCAAAATTGTAAGAATGCGCTTTTTACTAAATCTACTTTTTTTAATTACTCTGTCCACGGCTTTTGTTGTTTTTAAGTTCTTTGTTTTTATTTTTCTCTTTATTCATTTTCCATGCTGCAAGTTAGTTGTAAGCTTAAGTTCTAACTTTTTATCCAAAAACCTGTTTTTTAAGGGGATTTTGGAAAAAAACCCGGGCGTAGAAACACCAGGTGTAATTGCACATGAGAAACCTAACCGAGTACCTATAAGCAAAGAACGGTGCCAAAAAAAAGTATATTGAGAAACAATGAGTTATGAAATATGCTAAAAAGCAGGTGTACGGTTTTGATACACTTTGTGTCCGCTTATGTACGGCGGGTGTATCGTCCTGAAATAGCTATACACGATTTTAAATAAATCCTGCAACACCTATACATTGGCCATTGAGAGTAGACGCGGTGTGTGATAAGGTGCAAGATGGTTAATTTTTGATGATTTTTGCGTTCGTTTTTTTTTACCGGGCCAGGGGGCTTGCTTTTAGTAGTAGCCACCCCCTGGCCCTGCCGTTTCATTTTCTTCAGGCATTTTTTTTCGACGGTCATATTTTTTCCATCGCTTTTTTAATACATCATTTTTATAATGCGCCTGCGAAGGGGTAAGGTAATCGCAACTGCTGTGGGGCCTTACGGTATTGTATGCCTCAATGCTTTTTTCAATCAACCGGCTGGTATCATCAAAGCCCAGGCTGCTGCTATACAGGTTAAACTCATTTTTTATAATGCCATTCATGCGTTCTGCCAATGCATTTTCGTAAGGGTCGCCTTTCTCGGTCATGCTGATAGCTATGTTATTACCGTTGAGCAGGCCTGTGTACTCCTTACAGCAGTATTGACTGCCCCTGTCAGAGTGATGGATCAACTCACAGGCAGCGTATTGCCTGTTTTGCAAAGCCATTTTAAGGGCTTCTACACAACCCTCTGCCAGCATATCGCTTCTAAAGGTATATCCCATTATCTTACGGGAATATGCATCGGTTACCATGCTTAAATAACCCCACTGGTTATGCATCCTGATATAAGTTATATCACTCACCCATACCTGCTCCGGCCTGCTGATAACAACCTTTGTTACAAGGTTACTATACTTGCGCATCCAATGGTTTGAGTTGGTGGTTATCACCTTTCTTTTGCGTTGCCTTACCAGCAGCTTATGCTCTGCCAGTAAGTCAAACAGCGCATCCCGGCCTATAGTTATATCGTGTGAAGCCAGTTCAGGATTAAGTAAATACAGCAGCTTGCGGGTACCCAGGCGGGGCAACCCTTCCCGTATCTTATGCACCAGTTGCAGAATAATGTCTTCTTTTATTGTTGACCCATCCTGCCGCCATA